>Ga0208328_1000007_pt1 | contig 195941 bp, 195 predicted proteins | sample DeeseametaMP2633_FD_184170 | JGI IMG/M metagenome (GOLD analysis project Ga0208328, IMG submission 184170) | Marine microbial communities from the Deep Atlantic Ocean - MP2633 (SPAdes) | ecosystem: Environmental > Aquatic > Marine > Unclassified | place: Northeast of Antigua and Barbuda, North...
GGAGGCCCGCCGCCTCGCCCGCTGGACAGCGCGGCGCGATGCCGGCCTGACAAGGCACCGCTCTCCCATGCGCCCCGGCTATCCGCCCGGCCGCCGCAAACGCCCGCGCTACGAGATCGACGAGATCCTGAAAGAGCTGCATTCCTGGGCACACTATTCGGAAGAGACGAATACGTCGTGACCGGGCCCCCGGCAGCGAGCGGTTTCGGATAGCGGCTTGCCGCTTACGAACAGGAAAACGCGAAGCTTAAGGCCGGGGTAATCACTTCCGGCGGCGCACGCACGCGCCCACTCTCCCCCCTTGCTGGGGCGATGTCTGCACAGCAGACAGAGGGGGCCGGCTCGATGGCCAAACCCGCCTCGATTTGCGCTGTCTACACCTCACCCGGTTGCGGCGAAAATTCGCTTCGCTCCCGGAGGCTCCTGTCCGTCTCCCCGCGGGAGCGAGGAAGAAATGGGGCGCCGCGCCTATTCCACATCCAGCACGATTTTGCCGATATGGCTGCCCGCTTCCATCCGTTCATGCGCTCGCCACGCTTCCGCAAGCGGATAGATCATGTCCATGACCGGCTGAACCTTGCGGTCGGCGAGAAGCGGCCAGACATGTTCCTGCAGTTCCGCCGCCAGAGCGCCCTTGAACTCCACCGAGCGCGCGCGCAGCGTCGAGCCCGTGTGGACGAGGCGCTTCATCATCAGGAGCGAGAAGTTCGCCTCGGCCTTCGCCCCGCCGAGAAAGGCGATCTGCACAACGCGGCCCTCGATCGCCGCAGCCTGGTAGTTGCGGCTGATATAGTCCCCGCCGACCATGTCGAGGATCACGTCGGCGCCGCGGCCATCGGTCACCTCCCGCACCGCCTCGACGAAATCCTCCTCGCGATAATTGACCGCCCTGTCCACGCCGAGCTTTTCGCAGGCCGCACATTTTTCCGCGCTGCCCGCCGTCGTGATCACGGTCGAGCCGAACGCCTTGGCAAGCTGGATCGCCGTCGTGCCAATGCCCGACGTCCCCCCATGTACCAGGAATGTCTCGCCCGACTGCAATCCGCCGCGCTGAAACACATTGTGCCAAACGGTGAAATAGGTCTCCGGAATGGCCGCTGCTTCCGAGAAGGTGAACCCGCCGGGGACCGGCAGGGCATTGCTCTCATGCACGGTGACGAATTCGGCATAGCCGCCGCCTGCCGTCAGCGCGCAGACCGCGTCGCCCTCGGCGAACCGCGTCGCGCCGGACCCCAACTTTTCCACGACGCCCGAGACCTCCAGTCCCGGCAGGTCGGACGCGCCTTCCGGCGGCGGATAGGCGCCCATGCGCTGCAAGACGTCCGGCCGGTTGACGCCGGCGCATTTGACGCGGATCAGCACCTCGCCCTCGCCGGGCTCCGGTTTCGGCCGCTCGGTCACCCGCAGCGCCCGCGGTCCGCCCGGTTCGCCAATCTCGACCGCCCTCATCATTGCCATTTGCCTGCCCCTGCCCTTGCGATTGTCTTTTCTCGGCTTCGTAGAGACTGTAGGGTCGCGCCATGCGAGCGGCAAGCATGAGGAGAGTGCCATGGACGACGACGAACCGAAAAAGAAGCCGCAGTATCAGCTCGGCCAGGACCTCTCCCTGCTCTCCCACGAGGAACTGGGCGAGACTGTCGCAGCGCTGAAAGAGGAGATCGCCCGGATCGAAGCCGAGATGTCCTCGAAGTCGGCGAGCCGCGACGCGGCGGAAGCCTTCTTCAAGCTCTGATCGAAATTAATCTGTATTAAAAAGGGTCATACGGCAGGAATTCGCAATTCCGTTAACCCGCCATTAAGCTTTACAGGTGTTTACTGTGTTTGTTCGGATTCGTTCGGACTCACTCGAAGCGACATCGTTGCTTTGTTTGACGCCTCCCTGTTTTAACTCCTGAGAGCTGCTTTTGCGGCTCTTTTTTTTGTCCTGCGTTCGCTGACCCGCTCTGAGACAGCCCGCCTTGTGGACGTTAACCTTGCATTAAGCATCTTGTTGCGCTGTTCTGTGAACATGCCCAGTATGGCGATGTGCGGAAGCGCCGCCGCACCTACACCTGTTTGAGTGAGTACGGCGCAATCCAGTCGAGGAAGTTCGGGGTATGTCGGAAGTTAGCAAGCGGTCGAACACAATCAATTTCATCGAGCGCAAGGCGTCGTCCGCCGCATTCCGCAAGCTCTATGCGGATGGCATGGGTCTGGTCGAGGAAACCGCTGCCTATCTCGATGGGGATGGACGGGCCGAGGCGAAGAAATTGTCGCGCATCGCCGCAACGCTCTATGCCGCGGAGTCCATGCGGCTGACCACACGACTGATGCAGATCGCGTCCTGGCTTCTGCTGCAGCGCGCGCTCAACTCCGGCGAGATGAGCCGCGAGCAGATGATGTCGGAGAAGAAGAAGATCCGTCTCGATACGAGTTCGGCCAAGGTCAGCACCAATGGCTGGGAAGAGCTTCCCGACGCGTTTCAGCTTCTGGTCAAGCGCTCGCTGCGCCTGCAGGCCTATGTCCAGCGCCTCGATCAGGATCTGTTCGGCGAGCCCATGGCCGCGCCGATGCCAGCCATGTCGAACGACAATCCCGTCGGATCCCAGATCGAACTCCTGCGCACAGCCTTCGCCGCGCGCTGACCGCAATTACGATCGGCAACAAAAAAGCCCGGACGAACCGTCCGGGCTTTTTCTTTGTCTGCGATGAAAGCGTGATCAGACGCCGAGGCCTTCGTAGCGCTTCTTGAACTTGGAGACGCGGCCGCCGCGATCCAGCAGGTTCTGCTGGCCGCCGGTCCATGCCGGGTGCGACTTGGAGTCGATATCGAGGTTGAGCGTTTCGCCCTCGGAACCCCAGGTTGAACGGGTCTCGTATTCGGTGCCGTCGGTCATGACCACCTTGATCATGTGGTAGTCGGGATGGATGTCAGCCTTCATGTGTCCTGTCCTGCCTTGCGGCGGGCGATCCCCGGCCAATCGGCCATCGTCCCGCTTCGGTCTGAAATCACGAAAGCCGTGCGCCAATTGGCCACGGCTTCCCAAAAAGATGCGGAGCCTATACATCACCCACGTCACAAGCTCAAGAGCGCCGTGAAAGACAATTCCGTCCGGGACCGGGCGGCCAAAAAGACGGGACTGCAAGCCATGACCGATACGCCGTCCGATGCGCCTCAAAAGCGCAAACGGCAACCGCTACGTCCGCTGGCGCGGATGTGGCCCTACCTGAGGCAATACAAGGGGCTGGTCACCGGCGCATGCATAGCGCTGGTCGTCGCGGCGGCGACGACGCTCTCCTTGCCGACAGCGGTGCGCCGCATGATCGATCACGGCTTTTCAGACAGCGATGGCCAGCTGATCAACAATTATTTCTCGATGCTCGTCGTGCTCGCCGCTCTTCTGGCGGCGGCCAGCGCGGCCCGCTACTATTTCGTCATCACGCTCGGCGAACGTGTCGTCTCCGATGTCCGGCGAGACGTTTTCGCGCATGTTATGACGCTCTCCTCGTCCTTTTTCGACAACGCCATGTCCGGCGAAATCGTATCGCGTCTCACTGCCGACACGACCCAGATCAAGTCCGTTGTCGGCGCAACGGCCTCGGTTGCCCTTCGCAATATCATTCTGTGCTTCGGCGCGCTCGCCATGATGGTCTATACCAGCCCGTCGCTTTCCGGCATTGTCATTGCGGCGATCCCGATCATCGTCTTGCCGATGGTCGCATTCGGCCGCAAGGTCCGGGCTCGCTCCCGCAACGCCCAGGACACGCTTGCCGACGCAACAGCCTATGCCTCGGAAGCAATCGGCTCGGTGCGTTCTTTCCAGGCTTTCACGAACGAAAACCTCGCGACATCACGCTTCGCCCGCGCCGTCGAGCTTGCCTTCGAGGCAGCACGAACCTCCGCCAAGGCCCGCGCCGGGCTCACCGCCTTTGCCATTTTCCTGATCTTTTCCAGCGTCGTCGCGGTCCTGTGGTTCGGCGCCCAGAAGGTTTTGACCGGCTCCATGTCGGCGGGCACGCTCGGCCAGTTTCTTCTCTATGCCGTGTTTGCCGCCGGTGCGCTCGGCGCGCTTTCGGAAGTCTGGGGCGAATTGCAGCTCGCCGCCGGTGCCGCAGAACGCTTGTCGGAACTGCTCGATGAAGAGCCCGCCATTCTTTCGCCGGCCAATCCGGTCGCGCTGCCGGAGCCTGCGGAAGGCGCCGTGACGCTTGAAAATGTATCGTTTGCCTATCCGACGCGCCCCGACGACCGGGCCGTCAAGAACCTCAGCTTCTCGATCAGGCCCGGCGAGACCGTTGCCGTCGCCGGCCCGTCGGGCGCCGGCAAAAGCACGATCTTCGCCCTGCTGTTGCGCCAGTACGACCCGTCCGAAGGCCGCATACTGATCGACGGTGTGGATCTGCGTGACGCCGCTCTCGATGCGGCCCGCGGCCGCTTTGCGATCGTTCCGCAGGATGTCGCGATCTTTTCCGGCACGGCAGCGGACAACATCGCCTTCGCCCGGCCCGGCGCAACGCGCGAGGCGGTTATCGAGGCGGCAAAGGCCGCGCAGGCGCACGATTTCATCGAGGCACTGCCGAACGGTTACGATACCGAAGTCGGGGAGCGCGGCGTGACGCTTTCCGGCGGCCAGCGCCAGCGCATTGCGATCGCCCGGGCGATCCTTCGCGACGCGCCGGTGCTGCTGCTCGACGAGGCCACCTCGGCGCTCGATGCCGAGAGCGAGAAACTCGTCCAGAAAGCGCTCGAACGGCTGATGGTCGGTCGCACCACTATCGTCATAGCACACCGCCTCGCCACAATCCTCAAGGCGGATCGCATCCTCGTCATGCAGGATGGCCATATCGTGGAGGAAGGCACGCATGCCTCGCTCGCCCGCCGGACGAACGGCATCTATTCGCGGCTGGCGAAACTACAGTTTGACACGGGCCACGACGAGACTGCGGTCGGCGCGGCGGAATAAGTCCGTTTATTCCGGTTCCGGCAACAACTGCCCGCTGAGTTCCGTGGCGATGCGACGGCATGCATCGCCGAAGCTCTGGAAATGTTCGGCGCGCACATGGCCTCGGCGCCAAAGCAGACCCACCGAACGCATCAGTGGCCTGTCCATTATCTGTCGGAGGACCACCTGCTCCTCCCGCCGCACGAACTCCGAAGCGGCGTAGAGCGCCGGAAAAACGGACAGCCCCATGCCGATGGATACCATCTGGCGCAGGGCATCCAGACTTGTGCCCTCATATTCCTCGCGAAGAACCGCACCGGAATCGGCGCATAGCGCTCGCACATGGTGGCTCAGTCGGTGCCCCGGACCGAGCGTCAACATTCGCTCGCCCTCAAGCATTCCAGTCGTCAGATTCTCGACTTGCGCCAGCCTGTGGCGCGAAGGCATGCCCAGAAAAAGCGGCTCGATCATCAGCTCACGGTAATCGAGGCGGTCCCGTTCCGCCGGCTGCGGCGCCAACGCGCAGTCGATAGACCCGTCGGCGACAGAATCCTCCAGGAGATGCGCGCGGTCCTCCCGAATATAAATCTCCAGATCGGGATAGGTCTCATGCAAGAGCGGCAGCAGGCGTGGCAGGTAATAGGGGCCGAACGTAGGCGCGACACCCAGACGCAACAGCCCGCCCATCTGTCCCGCCGATTGCCGCGCGACACCGACGATTTCGTCGAGCGAGGCGAGCGCCGTGCGCGCAAGAATGGCGACCTTATCGCCCGCCGGTGTCGGACGCGCCCGGCCGGGGGTCCGATCTATGAGCGGCGCGCCAAGTTGTTCTTCAAGCAGCTGCAGCTGCGCCGAAAGCGTCGGCTGCGAAACGTGACACAGGCGAGCAGCCTCGCGGAAATGGCCTGTCTCGATGACGGCGAGGAGATACTCAAGCTGGCGGGGCGATGGTCTGAACGGCATGGCTTGGATAGGTATTCTCTATCCGATCGATATAGACAATCGATTTGAGCTATCAAGCATCCGCTACCAAATGTTTCTCCGTACAAACAGGAGGACACCAATGTACGCTCGTCTCGACGCGCTCAGATCCCGGCATGGCATCCTGGAATCCCGGATACAGGGAGAATTGCAGCGCCCCTGCCCGGATTCGCTGCGTCTCACTCAACTGAAGCGCAAGAAACTCCGGCTGCGCGAGCAGATCGCCGATATTGAAACCGCGATCTTCGAGCGCGGAACGGAGGGTGCGGCCGATACCGGGCGCGGAGCTGCGCCATCATGATCATCATCAAGTTCATCGTATTGCTGGTCGGGGTCCTCACCAGCGGCGTACTCGTCTACGGCGCGTGGCGTTTCAACGCGGAAGCGATGACCCAGCCGGCCGCGAAGAGAGAACCGGCAAAAAGGCTTACCCCAAACCGCCTCAGCGCTCGGTCAGCTTGAGTTCGATGCGACGGTTGCGCGCGCGCGCCTCGTCCGTATTGGCCGGATCGAGCGGCTGATATTCGCCGAACCCGGCGGCCACGAGCCGCTGGGGCGGCACGCCCTGGGCGATCAGGAACTTGACGACCGACGTGGCGCGGGCGCTCGACAGTTCCCAGTTGTCGGCGAACCGGCTCGTCGCCGAGACCGGCACATTGTCGGTATGACCGTCGACGCGCAGCACCCAGTTGATCTCGTCGGGGATTTCACCCTGCAACTCAAGCAGTGCCTCGGCGAGCTTTGCCATCTCGGTCTCGCCGGCCGGATTCAGGTCGGCGGAGCCGGACGGGAAAAGCACCTCCGACTGGAAGACGAAGCGGTCGCCGACGATGCGGATATTTTCCCGATCCGACAGGATCTCGCGCAACCGTCCGAAGAAATCCGAGCGATAACGGTTCAGTTCCTGCACCCGCTGCGCCAGCGCGATATTCAGGCGTCGGCCGAGATCCGCGATCTTGGCATTCGATTCCCGGTCCCGCTTTTCGGACGCGTCGAGCGCGTCCTCCAAAGCGGCGATCTGCTGGCGTAGCGCCGAGATCTGTCGGTTCAGCAGCTCCACCTGGCTGAGCGCGCGCTGGCTGATCTGCTTTTCCTCGACGAGCTTGTCCGAAAGGATGCCGATCTGGTCCTGCGCCGCGGCGCTCGCGCCGCTCCCCGCCGACAGCAGCGCCTCCAGCCGCGATTTCTCTGCTTCCGCCGCAGAGAGCGAGGCTTGCAGCGACAGCAGTTGATCCTCGGCGTCCTGGCTCTTGGAACGTTCGAGCGACAGCAACTGCGTCAGCTCGTTGATCTGCGAATTCAGCCGGTTCAGCACCGCGTCCTTGCCGGAAATCTCCTGGCTCAGCAGGAACTGCGCCAGGACGAAGACCGACAGCAGAAACATGATGGCGAGCAGAAGCGTCGCCATCGCGTCGACAAAACCCGGCCAGTAGTCGACCCGCCGATCGCTTCGGCGGTTCCGCGCCAGCGCCACTATTCGCTCCCGTTGTTCTTCTCAAGCGTTGCGGCGAGTTTCTCGAGCGTCTTGCGGATCGCCTTCTGCTCCTCGGACTGGGTCTCAACCCAGTCACGCATCATCTGCTGCTCAGAGCGCATGTTGCGCACCAGCCCCTGTATGCCCTCGGCCAAATTGGCCATGGCGGCGGTCGCCCGCTGACTGCCGCCGGCGCTGCCCTGCATGGTCTTCAGCGCCTCGGCGACCGTCTTCATGTCGGCGCTGCCCTCGGAATTGGCGCCCGAATGCGACATCCCGGAATTCGGGTCGGTAACCGAGGAAAGCCAGTTTTCCAGTTCGGTGTAGAAACGGTTTTGCGCGCGGCCGGCCTGCAGATCGAGAAAGCCGAGCACCAGCGAGCCGGACAAACCGAAAAGCGAGGACGAGAACGCCGTGCCCATGCCTTCCAGCGGCGCATTGAGACCAGCTTTCAGCGAATCAAGAATATCGTTGGTGTCGCCCGATCCGGGATCGAGCGACTGGATCGTCGTGCCAATCGAACCGATCGTCTGCAACAAGCCCCAGAAAGTGCCGAGCAGACCGAGAAACACCAGCAGACCGATAAGGTAGCGTGAAATGTCGCGCGACTCATCGAGGCGCGTCGCAATCGAATCGAGAATCGAGCGTGTCGAGAGCGTCGAGAGTGCTACACCCTGCTGACGGCTCAGAAGGGCCCGCATCGGCGCCAGTAGCACCGGGTCGCGCCGCGCCGCCATCAGCGTGTCGCCGGAGCGGAAGGTGTTGACCCAGCGCACCTCCCTGAAAAGCCCGATTACCTGCTGGAACACCAGGATCACACCGACGCCGAGAACGCCAAGGATCAGGCCGTTCAACCCCGGATTGGTCAGGAAGGCCGTCGATATCTGCCGGTACAGGATCGCCCCGACGAAACCGACGATGACCAGGAAGATGATCATCGAGAGGAGAAAGACTTGCGGGTTCGACAGGCGGTAGGGGTCGAACCGGCCATGCTGATAGGTGGTTGCGTCCGCCTGTTCCGTATCACCCATGCTCATTCAGGAATCCTCTAGCCGCATATCCGATCGGATGCGCGACCTTAGCCGGAATAATGGCAGAAATGAAAGAATGCGCGGAGGAAAGACGCTCGCTTTCGTCAGCTTTTTGTCAATGGCCGGTTTACGGTGTCGAGCAGCGCCTTGTGGATATGCTCGTTACCGGTCGCGATATCGCCGCGCCCGAACATGTCGGTGCCGCCGGCGAGATCGGAAACGAAGCCGCCCGCCTCGCGAATGAGCAGGATTCCGGCGGCCATGTCCCATGGCGACAGCGCTTCTTCCCAAAAACCATCGAGGCGGCCCGCCGCAACATAGGCGAGATCGAGCGCCGCAGCGCCGGTGCGGCGAATTCCGACGGCATCCGACATGACCTGGCGAAGCTGAACGAGGAAGCGGCCATGGTCGCCCCGTCCAAGATGCGGAATGCCGCATCCGATCACGCAGTCAGTCAGCTTGCGCCGCGCCGCGACCCGAAGCCGGCGGTCATTGAGAAAGGCGCCGGCGCCCTTCTCGGCCGAATAGAGCTCGTCGGTTGCCGGATTGAAGACGACGCCCGCGACGATCTGGCCTTGCCGTTCGAGCGCCAGCGACACCGCGAAATGCGGAAAGCCGTGCAGGAAGTTCGTGGTGCCGTCGAGCGGGTCGATGATCCAGCGATGCTGGCCGTCCCTGCCCTCGACCTCGCCGCCCTCTTCCATCAGGAAGCCGTAATCGGGGCGAGCCCGCTCGAGTTCGGCGCGCAGCACCTGCTCGGCGCGCAGATCCGCCTGGCTGACGAAATCGCCCGGCCCCTTGACCGAAACCTGAAGGTTCTGGACCTCGCCAAAATCGCGCGCAAGACCGCGCCCGGCCTTGGTGACCGCCTGGATCATGACATTCATGAGTGCGGAGCGCGCCATCGCCAGTCGTCCTCAGGATCTCTTTGTTTTCATGCCGAATGCGGACCGGTCAGTCCGCGCGGCGGATATAGGTGATCTCGTTGGTGTCCACGAGGATCTTCTCGCCGGCCGAGATGAAGGGCGGCACCATCACGCGAACGCCGTTTTCCATCACCGCAGGCTTGTAGGAAGACGCCGCTGTCTGGCCCTTGACCACCGGGTCGGCCTCGACGATTTCCAGCACCACCTGGTCAGGCAGCGAGATGCCGATCGGCTTTTCCTCGTGCATTTCCACGGTGACCATCATGCCGTCCTGCAGGAAGGCGGCGCGGTCGCCGACGAAATCCTTCTGCAGTTCGAGCTGCTCATAGGTCTCGGTATCCATGAAGACCAGAGCGTCGCCCTGCTCGTACAGGAACTGGAAATCCTTCTGTTCGAGCCGCACGCGCTCGACGGTTTCCGACGCACGGAAGCGTTCGTTCAGCTTGGTGCCGTCGATCAGGTTCTTCAGTTCGACCTGGTTGAAGGCCCCGCCCTTGCCCGGCTTCACCGCATTGCATTTCACCGCGACCCAGAGCCCGCCATTATGCTCGACGACGTTGCCCGGTCTGATTTCGTTTCCGTTAATTTTCATGAGATCACCGATTATGTGCCCGATGAGGGTCTTGAGTTGGCCGGTTCAAGACCACACTTGCGCCGATCTTTCAAGCGGCTTGGATGACGCGGCAGGAGCAGGCGTCGGGTCAGCGCAGCTTGTTGGCGCGTTCGATCGCGGCATGCTGCTGGTTTTCGGTCAGACCTTCCCAGAAATCGTCCAGCGCCCGGTCGCGAAGGCCGGCCCGGCGCGTGACCACAACCCAGGCTGCCGCCTCCGCCTCGTCCGGCTCCGTCCCGAGACCGCCCCAATAGAGCTTCGCGGCCTGTCCCTGCGCGGCGACATTGCCGGCACGGGCGGCGCGGATGGTCCAGACGAATGCCTTCTTCAGGTCGCGCTCGCCGCCGATCCCTTCAAGATACCAGTTGCCGAGATCGTACTGCGCCGTATCGAAATTCTGGCGGGCCGCCTTGATCAGCCATTTGCGTGCCTCGGCCAGATCGATTGCGACACCGGCCGTGCCATTGGCGAGAATCTGGCTGACAGCATATTGCGCGTCGGCGATGCCTTTTTCGGCAGCCTGGAGGAAATAGGGATAGGCCTCCGACATGGATCGGCTGCCGGGCCGCTCGTCTATCAGCATCTGCGCGAAATTGAATTGAGCATTGGCGTTACCCGCATCCGCCGCCGCCTTCATCAGGTCGCGCGCCCTTTGCTTGTCGTCCGCGCTTGCGTCCTTCCTGTCGAGAAGGATCAGCGCATATTGCAATTGTGCCTCCGGCACGCCTTGTTCGGCCGCCTCGTGATACCATTTCGCCGCCTCGGCGTCGTCGCGCGGAACGCCGAGCCCACGGGCATAGATTTCCGCCAACAGCGTTTGCGCGGCCGCATCGCCCTTCTCCGCACGCGGAAGAGCCAGATTGCGCGCGGTCAGATAGAGTCCGCGCTGAAAGGCGCCGAAGGCCTCGTCGGCGGGCTGCTCGCCGAATCGCGACGGTGCGACGTCCTCGGCATTCGGCTCTGCGGCGGCATTACTGGCCGCCAGGGCTGCCTGTCCGGATAACGCCAGCGCGGCGACGAATAATGCCGTCACCAAATATGATCTGCCACCTGTCATCTGACCTCGATCAGTTCGTAATCCTCGAGGATGCGGTTCGCAGCCGCCACGGCGACGCCGGGATCCGCATCGTCATTGAATACGGCGCGCGATAGCGCAACGAATTCCGCGCCGGTCTCCGCCGCCTCGCCAAGCGTTTCCATGGTGTTGCCGCCCATGACGATGCAGGGAATCTCGATCATCGCGGCCCACCATTCCGCAAGCTGCAGGTTCTTCTTGTGCGGACCGGGATGGGTGTCCTGGCCGAACCGGCCGAAGAACATATAATCGGGCCGCGCCTCGCCCAGTTCCAGCGCGCGGTGCCGGGACTCTGCGCCGCCGGCGCCGACGATATGGCGCTCCTGGAACCGTTCGACCGCTTCGGCGAGGTCGCCCGGTCCGCTGTCGACATGCAGCCCGTCCGCCTTAACCCGCCCGAATGCCCGTGTATCGCCTACCGCAATCGCCGCGACGCCATGCGCCTGAGCGACCGGAACGCAGGCTTCCAGATGCTTCTGATAGGCCGCCTCGTCCATGTCATGCACGGGCAGGATAATCGACGCGACGTCACCTCCGCCTAGCGCGGCCTCAAGCTTCGCGGCAAATGCCGCCCCGCTTTCATCAGCCGGCGCAATCAGCACAAGCCTGCATCGTTCCTTGGTGTTCTTGCTCATCCGGGCTTCCTAGGTCTCCTGCAGCCCCGCTTCAACTGTAAAAAGGACCGATTTACGGCAGCATCGCCTAGTGCGGTCGGCGCGACCTTTTCACCTGCCGGCAAATACCCTATTGGCTTGAGTGCCCCGAACCGGTCGCTCCATGCCCTTCATCACCGATCCTCTCTTTTACGCCGCCGCCATTCCCGCCGTTATCTTTGTCGGCCTGTCGAAAGGCGGCTTCGGCGGCGCAATGGCTCTGATCGGACTGCCTCTGATGGCGCTGGTGGTCTCGCCGATCAAGGCCGCGGCGATCATGCTGCCGATCCTGATCGTCATGGATATCGTAAGCCTCTGGACCTGGCGTGGCGTCTTCGATCCGAAGACGCTGAAAATTATGCTGCCCGCCGGCATGGTCGGCATCGGCATCGGCTGGGCCACCGCGTCGTGGGTCACTGCCGGCGAAGTCCGGCTGCTCGTCGGCACTGTCGCGCTCCTTTTTGCCGCCGATTATCTGCGCCAGCGTCTTTTCGTCAGGAACGCCGAAGCCAAACCCCATAACGCGGTGAAGGGGACGTTCTGGGGCGTGATCGCGGGTTTCACCAGTTTCGTCTCCCACGCGGGCGGGCCGCCTTATCAGTTCTACGCGCTGCCGCTCGGACAGGAGCCGAAACTCTATGTCGGCACATCGGTGATCTTCTTTGCCATCGTCAACGCCGTGAAACTTCTGCCCTATTTCGCATTAGGCCAGTTCGATCCCGGCAATCTGGCGACTTCGGCAGTGCTGATGCCGATCGCGCCGGTCGCGACGCTCGCCGGTGCCTGGATCGTCCGCCGCATCGACCGGACGATATTCTACCCCTTCATGTATATGATGATCTTCCTGGTAGGTTTGAAGCTCGTATACGACGGAATGATGAGTCTCGCTTCTTGACCGGACGTAAGTTTAGTCTTACGCCATTAAAGATGACTTCGTCAGACTCCTTTCACGCGATCGCCGATGCGAATCGTCGTTACATATTGGAGGAGTTGCGCCGCGCCCCCCGCACCGTGGGCGCGCTGGCAGAAAATTTGCCGATTTCACGGCCAGCCGTATCGCAGCACATGAAAATCCTTCTCGATGCCGGCATGGTCACGGCGCGCTCGGAAGGGACAAAGAGAATATACGAATTGAACGTGGCGGCCTTCATGCCGCTGAATATCTGGCTCGACCAGTTCTGGTCTGGCGACTGAAGCCGAGCCCCGCCTTCCCGGCCGGGGCCCGGACCGCGAAAACCTAATGGCGTGTTTCGATACGGATTCGCTCGATTTCTTCTTTCACGCGCAGTTTTTCTCGTTTCAACTGGGTTAGCTCGACTTGATCGGGCACGGGACGGGACAAGGCATGGGTGATTTCAGTTTCCAAATTCCCGTGCTTACGCATGAGAGACTCAAGATGAGCTTCAAGGGACATGAGATTAGCCTCCTTCCATGTTGTCCGTCCGAAGCGGGACGGAAGAGGAATGGTGACATGAAATCCGGTTTCTGTCGAACATCAGCCTGTGGAAATTGGTGAAGAATTATTGCAAAGAGTGAACCGATCGTAACCGTAGGGACATGGCGAATGGCAGGCCGCAAAACCACAAGAAGGATGTGCCATGTCTGAGCAGGATCAAGCCGATCTGCGGCTGCAATTCGCGCGGCTGAAAATGGAACATGCCGATTACGACGCAGCCATAGACGCGATGACCGCGGTCGGTTGCAACATGATGCAGATCCAGCGCATGAAAAAGAAGAAACTGGCCATCAAGGACAAGCTCCAGAAGCTTGAAGACCAGATCATCCCCGATATCATAGCCTGACCGGAACGGACCATGTCTGCCAAAGTCGCCATCATCATGGGCAGCCAGTCCGACTGGCCCACCATGCGCCACGCAGCTGAAATCCTGGACACGCTCGACGTATCCTACGAGACGCGCATCGTCTCGGCGCACCGCACGCCCGACCGTATGTACGACTTCGCGAAATCTGCGAAGAACGAGGGCTTTTCCGTGATCATTGCCGGCGCGGGTGGCGCCGCGCATCTGCCTGGCATGGTCGCGGCGCTGACGACGCTTCCCGTCCTCGGCGTACCCGTCCAGTCGAAAGCCCTGTCCGGGCAGGATTCGCTTCTGTCGATCGTCCAGATGCCCGCCGGCGTCCCCGTCGGAACGCTCGCCATCGGCAATGCGGGCGCCACCAATGCCGGCCTGATGGCCGCATCGATCCTGGCGCTTCAGGACGCGGCGCTTGCCGACCGCCTTGCCGCCTGGCGCGCCGAGCGCACCGCCGCCGTCGCCGAAACCCCGTCCGACGAGGATGACGGCAAATGACGCTTCGACGCGGCGCCACGATCGGAATCATCGGCGGCGGGCAACTTGGGCGGATGCTCGCAATGGCCGCCGCTCGCCTCGGTTTCAGGACATGCGTCCTCGAACCGCAGAAGGATTGTCCGGCTGCGCAGCTCTGCAACGATCAGATCGTCGCCGCCTATGACGATGTCTCCGCCCTGCGCCAGCTCGCGGACCGCTGCGATGTCATCACCTATGAATTCGAGAATATCGATCTCGACGCGGCGCGCTGGCTCGCCACCGTCGCCGATCTGCGCCCCGGAGCCTTGGCCCTGGAGATCGCCCAGGACAGGCTCTCCGAGAAGACCTTCCTCAACGACCATGGCATCGCCACTGTCGCCTTCCGTAATGTCGGCAATGCCGGTGAGCTCGACGAGGCGCTAGCCGAGTTCGGCGGCAGGGGAATCCTGAAAACGCGCCGCCTCGGCTATGACGGCAAGGGCCAGATTCGCTTCCGCGGAGACGGAACCGACCCGACCTCGGAGCAAGCGCTCGAGAGCCTCGGCAACGTGCCCGTCATTCTGGAAGAGTTCGCGCCCTTCGTGTCCGAAATCTCGGTCATCGCGGCGCGCGGCGCCGACGGAACTGTCGTCTGTTTCGATCCGCCCGGGAATGTGCATGAGGACGGCATTCTCGCCACGTCGACACTGCCGGGCGGAGTCAACGCATCCGTCGAATCTGCGGCAAAGTTTGCAGCGGAACAGCTCGCTGGCGCGCTCGGCTATGTCGGCGTGCTCGGACTCGAATTTTTCGTCATGGAAGACGGCAGCCTGCGCGCCAACGAATTCGCGCCGCGTGTTCACAATTCCGGCCACTGGACGGAAGCCGCCTGTGTCGTCTCACAGTTCGAGCAGCATATCCGCGCCATTGCCGGCTGGCCGCTCGGAGACGGCAAGCGACACAGTGACTGCGTAATGCACAATCTGATCGGCGACGATATTGCCCGCATTCCGGCGCTCGCCGCTGAATCCGGCGTGCTCGTGCATGACTATGGCAAGAAGGAAAGCCGTACCGGGCGCAAAATGGGGCATTTCACGCGTCTCGTCGCCCGGATCGGTTGACATTCACCGGCGATTGCGGTTATCCACCGCTCCACTGGTTTAGCGCGCCTTCCGGCGCGTTTTTGTTTGAGCCCGCGAAGGGCACCATAGGCGATAAAATGAAGATCAAGAACTCGCTCAAGGCGCTGAAGTCCCGCGACCGCAACAACCGGCTCGTTCGCCGCAAAGGCCGCGTCTACATCATCAACAAGCAGAACCCGCGTTACAAGGCACGCCAGGGCTGATCGCCCATGGCCGCCACGCGGTCGCGCCTCACGCAATTTTGCCTTTGACGTTTGCATGGCGGGATATAGTTTGTCCCGCATGCGAACCTTTTTGCGTTTAACCGTCCTTGCCTCCATTCTGGCGATCAGCGCGCCGGCGCTCCGCGCCCAGGATCAGGCCCAGGAATTCGAAGAACCCGGCCTCGAAGAGCCGTTGCCGGTTCCCGAGGAAAACCTCACACCCCAGCCTCCCGTCTATGACGATGTGCCGCTTCAGGCAGAGACGGAAAAGACACATATCGACGAGCTGTTCGACAAGCTGAGAAAGGCCCGCGACCCGCGCTACGCCAAGACGATTGCCGACGGCATCTGGGCGGAATGGTTCCGATCCGGCAGCGCGACAGTCGACCTGATGCTGGGCTGGGCCAACGATGCCTTCGAAGAAAAGAAGTATAATGTCGCGCTCGATTATCTCGACCAGGTGGTCATGCGCGCGCCTGATTTCGCAGAGGGCTGGAACCGTCGCGCCACCCTGCATTACTCCATGGACAATTTCGCCAAGTCGATGACCGATATCGAGAAGGTGCTGGAACTGGAGCCAAGGCATTTCGGCGCGCTGGCCGGCCTCGCGACAATCCTCGAACGCACCGATCGCAAGGAAGCCGCTCTCAAGGCGTGGATGCGCGCGCTGGAGGTTTATCCTGCCATGGGATCGGCGCAGGAAGCGGTGATCCGCCTGTCGGACGAGCTTGCCGCCGATCCCGTCTGAACCCTCCGGAAAGCTCCTTCCGATGAATTTTGTCTACGCAGCCCTCATGCTGCTCGCCGCAGTCCTGCTGGTTTTCGCGGCCATCACGCGCATAGGCGTTTGGCATATAGAGCGTCGCAACCCGCCGGTCGGCGAGTTCGCAATCGCCAATGGCACCCGGCTGCATTACGTGATTGACCGAGCCGGAGACGCCGCCGACCTGCCGCCCATCGTTTTTCTGCATGGCGCCAGCGGCAATCTGAACGATCAGCGCATCGCCTTTCAGGAAAAGCTCTCCGGCCGCGCCGATCTTCTCTTTGTCGACCGCCCCGGCCATGGCTGGTCATTACGCGGCCCGAATTTCAACGAACTTCCCGACGGCCAGGCGGCGACCATTGCCGCGCTGATGAGCGAACTCGGTATCGACAAGGCCCTCATTGTTGGCCATTCCTTCGGTGGCGCAGTCGCCGCCTCATTCGCGCTCAATCACCCCGAAAGGACGGTCGGCACCGTCTTCCTGTCCCCCGTCAGTCATCCCTGGCCGGGCGGCATCGACTGGTATTACGAGCTGACGCCGATGCCCGTCATCGGCCGGATCTTTTCAGAAACGCTGGCCCTGCCCTTTGGTCTGGCTCGCATTGGGCCGGGAACGGAAGGCGTGTTCACGCCCAACAAGCCCGCCGAGGACTATGTCGAGCGCACCGGCGTCGCGCTCGTCCTTAGACCATGGCACTTCCGCGCCAATGCAGTCGATGTGAAACAGCTACTCGACTATGTGAAACGCGTTTCCCCGCGCTACTCGCAAATAGAGACCCCTGCGGTCATTATCACCGGCGACAGGGACGCCATTGTCCTGCCGCGAATTCACTCCCTCGGGCTGGAGCGCGACCTGCCGAATGCAGAACTGCTGTGGATTTCCAATATGGGCCACAAGCCGGATTACGTCGCGACCGACCTCGCCATCGCGGCGATTGAGAAGATCGCCGGATTTGATCGTGACTTGCAGGCGATGGGCCGGGCGCTGGAACGCGAAATCGCCGACGACTGCTTCGGCCCCGTCGAGCGGTGCCTCGACAAGGACGACTGGCGCCCGGACGATCAGATGCCGGAAAGCCCGTCCGAGCCGATATAGGCAATGCGCAGCATGTTGGTTGCGCCCGGCGTGCGAAGCGGAACGCCGGCGGTTATGATGATTCGGTCGCCCGGCTTGGCGAATTCCTCGCGAAACGCGATGCGGCAGGCGCGGTCGACCATGTCGTCGAGATCGATCGCGTCGTCTGTGACCACGCAATGCAGCCCCCAGACCAGCGCCAGCCGGCGTGCCGTTTCAATCACCGGCGACAGCGCGATGACGGGCGTGTCCGGCCTCTCGCGCGAGGCGCGCAGGCCCGTCGTGCCCGACGAGGTATAGCAGACGACCGCCGAGAGGTTCAGCGTATGGGCGATCTGCCTCGCCGCCGCCGAGATAGCGTCCGAACCGGTTGCCTCGGCCTCTGGTCGCTGTGCGTTCATGATGCCCTGAAACAGAGAATCCCGCTCGACCTTCTCCGCGATGCGCGACATGGTCGCGACAGCTTCCTCCGGGTAGTCGCCGGCAGCCGATTCAGCCGAGAGCATGACGGCGTCCGCTCCCTCATAGACCGCGGTGGCGACATCCGAGACTTCGGCGCGCGTCGGCACCGGCGCTGAGATCATCGACTCCAGCATCTGCGTGGCGACGACGACCGGCTTGCCGGCCCGGCGCGCCGCCCGGGTGATCTGTTTCTGAATGCCCGGCACCGCCTCAAGCGGCATCTCCACGCCGAGATCGCCGCGCGCCACCATGATCGCGTCCGACAACTCGATGATCTCGTCGAGGCGTTCGACGGCCTGAGGTTTCTCGATCTTCGACAGGAGACCGACCCGACCGCGCGCGATCTTGCGCGCTTCGGCCAGATCGTCCGGGCGCTGGATGAAGGACAGCGCCACCCAGTCGATCTCTTCCTTCAGCACCGCGTCCAGGTCGGATCGGTCCTTCTCGGTCAGCGCGCCGACACCCAGCGTGGTGTCCGGAAGGCTGACGCCCTTGCGGTTGGATATCTTGGTGCCGGAGACCACCTTGGTGACGATGGATTTGCCATCGGCGCTCTCGGCAATGAGTTGCAGCCGCCCGTCATCGATCAGCAGGCGATGGCCGGGCTGGACCGATTCGAGGATTTCCGGATGCGGCAGATAGACCCGCGTGGCGTCTCCCGGCTCGTTACGGTCGTCCAGCGTGAAGGTCTGACCGGGCTTCAACTCCACCGAGCCCTCGGTGAATTCGCCCACCCGAAGCTTCGGCCCCTGAAGGTCGGCCAAAATGCCGATCGGGCGGCCAATACGCTTTTCCACCGCGCGGATGCGCCTGACGAGGTCACGCATCAAGTCGTGGCTCGAATGGCTCATATTGATGCGGAAAACGTCGGCTCCCGCATTATGGAGCTTTTCGATCATCTCCTCGGTGGATGATGAAGGGCCAAGCGTCGCGAGGATCTTGACTTTACGGACGCGTCTCACTGGCCGTCTCCCGAAGGGGTTAGAAGGGGTTGCCCGGGCGCGCTCGCCGCACCCGGCTCTGGATCGTCGACAAGCTGCACCATCCAGTTGGTCTGGTTGCCGGTGTCGTATTCGCGGAAACCCGCTTTCTGGAAGCCACGCGCATAACAGTCGTTCACGCCAGTTATCTTGAACTGCAGTTCGGCGATGCACATGCTCACCGGACCGTCCCAGCGACCGCCGCGCACGCCATCCTCGGCATAGAGATAATAATAGCGCGACTCCAATGGCCCCTCGATCAGCGTCTTGCAGGTTGAAGCCTCGATGGCCCACCACCCTTCCGTTATCCAGCCAGCGCGCGCCCGGTAGCCAATCGACACCCCGACGAGATCCTGCGTCGCGTTGCAGACGCGAAAATCAGCCCGCGCCGGCACCGAGGAGAACGCACTTGCGCCGAACACTACCAGAAGCAGTCCGACAAGACGTATATAAATCGATTTATAGGCCAAGCTTATCGGCATTCCGGATGACACTGGTGTGACGCGATCGCTATCGGATTTCCAATCGTGGTTTGTCGCATGGCGATACTTTATGTCAATGCAAAGGTGGAAAGCACGGCTCTTTTGCGTTTCTCCCGGCTTTAGGCGGACTTGAACGCGCCGATCCGCCAACGATATGGAGAACAGTCCAACAAAGCGGAGAGGCAAGATGAACGAGATACCGGCCGACAAGCGCACCGAATATGAGGCCGCGGTCTTCCGACGGCTGGTTTCGCATTTGCGCGAGCGCACCGATGTCCAGAACATCGACCTGATGAACCTGGCCGGCTTCTGCCGTAACTGCCTGTCGAATTGGTATGTCGACGCGGCTGCGGCGGACGGCGCTGCCCTTACGAAGGACGAGGCGCGGGAGATCGTCTACGGCATGTCCTATGGCGAATGGAAAGAGCGTTATCAGACCGAAGCGTCGGACGAGAAGAAAGCGCGTTTCGCCGAGGTCGCGCCGAAGCACGGCTGAGACTGTCCTCAGGTCGGTGGCCAGCTGAAATTGTTGGCCCGGCCGGGTTTCGCGGGCGGCGACACCCCGTCCTCGACCAGCCGGTCACGTGGTGACTTCGCCAACAGCGGATTGTCCGGCCCGATCGCGGAGACGGCATTGACGTCGCCGAGCAGCGACGCCCCGCCGTCCAGTTCCGGATCGCTGATCTGGATCGGATCGATACGCACGAGATCTTCCTCCGGCTGAAGCGGCGGCAGCCTGAGCGTCGGATAGCTTTCCGGCGCAAGCACTGTCAGCAGCGAAGACGCCGCATCTCCGAACATCTGCTTGATCTGCCGCTCGACATAGAAGGCAAGCTTGCGCTTGCCGTCATTAGTGAAGTTGATCCCGTCCGAATTACGCAACCGCACTGTCTGGCCGTTGATGTCGGAGCCGCTCAGGACGAAGGCGCCGTCCTGGTCGACAAAACCGTCCCAGATATCGACGAAGGAGCCGCCGACGGCTTCGGCGGCCTGCCTGTAAAACTCGTTGAAGGCGAGGATGTCGGTCGACATGCTTTTGAAGCGGTATGGCGGGCCGCCGACCCAGATGAGCGGTGTATTGGATGCCTGCACCGTTTTTGCGAACCGATCGATGCGCGCCTCGTATTCCTTCACCCAGGCATCCGTGCGCACCTTCTCCGTGCGCCCGTCGACACGCATGGCCTGCCTGTCGTTCGAACCGATCATCATGACCACCAGCGCCGGCTTGGTCTCCTCGATGATTGGCCCGATCGATTTCGGCCAATCATAGAAATCGTCGCGGACGAGACCGGACGAGCCGTTGGCGCGCGATTCAATGACGATCGACGGCACTTCCGCGAACGCCTCTCTCAGCCCTTGCGCCAGGCCGCCGGCGGTGAAATCGCCCACGACGAGAATGACAAGGGCGTTTTCAAGCTTGTCGGGCGTGGGCGGTTCCGGAGCGGGCGCGGGTGCGCTTGCGCGCCTCTGCGGCTGGCTGCGGGAGCGATTGACGTCGCGCTTGGGGACTTCCTGAATCTGCGGAGCAGCTTCCTTGCGCCGGAAAAGCAGGTCGAGAAGCGACCGCCGCCCGATCAGCGTATCCTCCGATGTCTGCGCATGCGCGCCATCATCCATTGCCGGGAGGCCGGCGAGCGGCGCCCCCGCCAACACCGCGCCGGAAAGTGCGATGATGGCGATCGGTCGGAGGATAAAACGCATGTTGAACACTCTTGTGCCCCGATCACACTACCGGTTGGCGCAGCACGGCCGCGCCGGCATCATTGGCCTCGCAGCACCTTTAGCAATTCCTTGGAGGCATAGCCATCCCGCTCCATGCCGTATTGCGCCTGGAAGGAGAGGATCGCGCTGCGCGAGGCCGGCCCGATCTTGCCGTCGATTTCGCCGTCATAGAAGCCCGCGCCCTTCAGCCGCTTCTGCAGTTCCTCGCTTTCGGATATGGAGAGCTTCGTGAACGGCCGCGACCAGTCGCGCGACGGTGCCGGGTATCCCGCGATCTGGTCGGCAAGGAGGCCGACTGCGAGTGCATATTTGTCGGCATTGTTGTAGCGCTTCAGCACGAAGAAGTTCTTGACCATCAGGAAGGCCGGCCCGTCGCGACCCTGCAGAACCTTCAATTCGGCGTTCTGGCCGGGCCTCGGGAACGGCTTGCCGTTCGGGCGAACCACACCGATGCTCTGCCATTTGGACAGTGACATGGACCCGCCCGGGAACTTGCGGCCCGGCGGCAGCGTCACCTCGTAACCCCAGGTCTCCCCGGTTTGCCAGCCATTGCGGTCCAAGAGGTTCGCCGCGGTCCACAACGCATCGGGAACTGAATTCCAGATATCGCGACGCCCGTCGCCATCGCCATCCACCGCAAAGGCGAGGTAGCTCGTCGGGATGAACTGGGTGTGGCCCATCGCTCCCGCCCAGGATCCCGTCAGGCCATTGCGGGACACGTCGCCGCGCTGGAGGATCTTCAAGGCCCCGATCAGTTGGCTGCGCGCATATTTGGCGCGGCGCCGGTCGGCATAGGCAAGGGTCGCCAGCGCTTGCGGCACATAGTGGAGCCGGTCGGTGCGCTTCAGGAACTCGCCATAATCGGATTCCATCGACCAGATGGCGAGGACAATGTGCTTGTCGACGCCCGTTTTGCGCTCGATATCGTTTAGGAGACGACCATATTTGCGCAGCATGGCGCGCCCGGTGGCAATTGAGCGTTCATGCACCCGGCCGTCGATATATTGCCAGGCCTCATCCTGGAATTCAGGCTGGAACCGGGCCTTTTCCAGAACCTCCGGATCGGGCACGGTCACGCCGGCAAAGGCCTTGTCGTAGACACTGCCGGAAACGCCGTTGGCGACCGCGACCTTCCGAAAATCCTGGATCCATCGCTGGAAGCCGGCCTCTGCCTGCGCTCCGGAAACGGTCATCGAGCCGAGGACAACCGTCGCGGCGATGACAATCCCGGAAATACGGAAACTCGGTGCGAATGGCATGCTATTCACTCCTTTAAGGGTTCCGCGCCGCGTATTCTGCCGTTTCGGCCTTCGGGATTCCAACCATCTCCCGATTCGATGGCATAAATTCGGCGCGCTTTTTTATCGTTGCAACCGCAGGCCGAGATAGGCGGTTGTTGTCTTCGTACGCCCGGCGGGGTCCGGGCTGAGCACCTGCTCGTGCCCGATTCGCGTCGTCATTCCGGCAAACCGGTTGAACCAGTATGTCAGCGCGAGTTCCGCTCCCAGCGTGGTCTCATCAGTGCCTGACTGGTCATGGCGATATTCGGCGGTGAAGCCGGCCTCGGCCGTCAAATTGGCGCGAAGCTGGTGCGTCACGCCGAGATCGGCGAGATAGAGCAGTGCTCCACTGTTCCCGGAAATTCCGCTTGGTTCAGTCGAGGTGGAAAGTTGCAAATCAACATCGGTGCCGCGGCGCGGCGACCAGTTGAGGCTCGCATCGACGGAAACACCGGCAATGTCCTGAAGCGCCGCATCCGCCAAGTCCTCGACCCTATAGCCCGCGGAAACCTCGCCGCTCAGCTTCTCGCCGAGATCCATGCCTGTACCGAGCCGCAATCCGTAACGAACCGCATCACGGTTCATGCCGCCGCTGTCCGGCGTCTCATCCATGCGCCGCAAGCCATAGGACGCCTCGACGAAAGGCGAGAAGACCGCCGAGGCCTCCAGGCCCAGGCGCAGCCGCCCGTCGATCGTCGTATTGTCGAGGTCAGACTGCGGGATCGCGGAGCCGTCGCTGAGCTCGGCGTCGCCATAAGTCTCATGCGCGGCGGAAACGCCAACCTCGGTAAAAAGCCGTCCGAATTCCTGGCGAACACCGAGCGATCCCTGCAACACCTGCGTGACCGGATCGTTGACGCCGGTCACCGCCGGGATCAGGGCCGGATCGGTCGCGGCGAGAAAGGCGGCCGACTGCGGATCGTCCTCCTGATAGCTGTAACCGAATGTCGCTGTCAGCGTCGTGGTCGCTCCGAGATCAAATCGGCCGGTGGCTTCCACGGAGAATTCCGGGTCCAGACCTTCGCCATTCAGCGTCTTTTGCAGTTGCCCTTCCGCGGTGATGTTCAGCTCATGGCGCGACCAGTCGGAAGAGAGATCGAGCCGCAGCGCCGAGTCTCCGAGCAGCGAATTGGTACCGTTGTCGCGCTGCCCCGTCAGCCCAAGATCGAGTGTCGGCCGCAGGATGAAGCTGCCGACCGGAATACCGGGCGCGGCATAGGGATCGTCCTCCGGCGTTCCACCGACACCCTGTACAGGGTCGGCGGGCGCCGCCGGCGATGCGCGCGACGTTCCGGATGTCCTGGTGTCGTCGAGTTCCGGCTCGGTCCTGGCGTTGGCTTCATTCGCAGCACCGGTTGCATCCGCTTCGGCAATCGCCGTGTCCGAATTGCTCCAGATCATTTCATCGCCAGCGGATTCGGCGGCATTCTGGGCAAGAACCGGTACGCAAAGGGCGCAGCCGATCGCTACGCCTGCGGCGAGGCGCGCTGAAAAGGCAGAAATGCGCTTCCGGCCGAATGGTTTTCTATGCAGGACCGTCGTCACGGCCAATCACCTCGTTTTCCTTAGCGAAACCTAAACGTCTGTGGTTAACGAATGCTTAGGCGGGAGCCGAAAGCTGTGCGAATCCGGCAGCCTGCGCGCATCTGCTCGATGGACAAAACAGTGGCGGTGGAGTAGCGGTCGCGCATGAGCAGCAAAGCCGATTTGAAAGAGCCATTGGGCGGGCCGATCCTGTCGGCGATGAAAACGCTGGCCTTCCAGCAAAAGGGGCTCGCTGCGCTTTACGAGGCGATCGGCAACGGGCTCGGCAGTTCCTTCCAGTCGGCGATCGAGGCAATCGATGCGATCAGCGGTCGTGTCATAGTGACCGGCGTCGGCAAGAGCGGCCACATAGGCTCCAAGATCGCGGCGACGCTGGCTTCAACCGGCACGCCGGCTTTTTTCGTCCATCCCGCCGAGGCCAATCACGGCGATCTCGGCATGATCGCCCGGGACGACGCGATCATCGCAATGTCTTGGTCGGGTGAAACCCAGGAACTGAGCGGTATCCTGCGCTATTCGCGCCGCTTTGAAATCCCGCTGATTGCGATTACCGCCGGCGCTGAATCGACACTGGCGCGCGAGGCAGACATCGTCCTGATCATGCCGAGGGCAGACGAGGCATGCCCGCACGGTCTTGCGCCGACCACCTCGACCTTGATGCAGTTGGCTCTCGGCGATGCGCTTGCCGTCGCGCTGCTGGAAAGCCGCGGCTTCTCGGCATCCGATTTCCGCACCTTCCATCCCGGCGGGAAACTCGGTGCGAGCCTTACCCATGTCGGCGAGATCATGCGGATCGGCAAGGATGTGCCGCTGGTACCCCTCGGCACCTCGATGCCTCACACCGTTCAGGTGCTGGCAGAAAAACGCGTCGGTTGCGTCGGCGTGACGGATAGTGATGGCCATCTGGTGGGAATCTTCACCGACGGCGACCTCGCCCGCAGCCTCGACCGCGATTTGTCGGGACATCTGGTCGACGACGTCATGACCAGGACGCCGAAAACCGTGACGGAACAGACGCTGGCAGCGACCGCCATGGACATCTTGAACCGCCATAACATCTCGGCGCTGATCGTTGTCAACGGGACGAAACCAGTCGGCGTTGTCCATTTCCACGATCTTCTCAAGATCGGCGTCGCCTGACGCGCACGCTCCTGATCGTCCGCGGCCATGCTTAACTGCGCGTTTACCAAACCGCGCGGATTTGCCGGTAATTCCTGAATTGGGACACCGTACAGGCAACCAAACGGCATCTCCGCCATTGACCTGACATGACCAACACACGCGAAAAACTGTCGGTATTGCTTGTCGAGGATGATCCACTGATCGCGCTCGACGCCGAGGATACGCTGACCTTGGCGGGTTTCGCGTGCCTGCTCGCCTACGACACGGATACAGCGATGGCCTTGTTGAAGGCGCATGATATCCGCGCGGCGATTCTCGATTATGACCTCGGCAGCGAGACGAGCCTCAGCATCGCCGAACAGGCGTACGGCTCTCATATTCCCTACGCCTTTGTCACAGGCCGCAGCCGCGGCGAAATCATCGGCCACGCGCCGGGGCCCGTGGCAATTCTCCCCAAGCCCGTCGACTATGCCGACGTCGCCCGCCAACTTTCGGTCGCCTAGGCGCTTTCGACGTCCAGGCGGTCGGAATTGCCGCCGCGAATACGCACCTTGGTTCCTGCCGGCATGTCCTCTCCCCTGACCCGCCAAAGCGTGTCGCCGAGGCGAACACGGCCGACACCGTTGACGATCGGTTGTTCCAGCGTGGCAGTCTGGCCGACCAGCTGCGCCACCCGGTCGTTCAACATCGGCTCATCGCTCTCCACCTCGTTGCGCGACAGCCACGACCGGCCCGCGTAGGCCAGCACAATCGACAGAATCAGGAACCCCAGCACCTGCACTTGCCAGACCCAGAGTTCCGCACCCAGTCCCCAGACCATCAGAGAGATGGCGCCGATCACCAGCGCCGCAGCGCCGAGCCAGAGAAAGAAGATGCCAGGCGCGAGAATCTCCAGCCCAAGCAGCACAAAACCGAGAATTACCCAACTCCAGCCGCCGAGTTCTTGTATCGTTTCGAGGATCATTTTGGCGCTCGCCCGTTACTGCCTGCCGGGAACCGGCGGGACCGTTGGCGGCGCGGCACGGCCGCGCGCTTCGTCCAGCGCCCTGTCGCCGAAGACTTCCTTGGCGATCGCGCCGATCCCGCCAAGCGAGCCGATTAGCGAGGCCGCTTCCATTGGCAACATGACGATCTTCTGGTTCGGTGCCGAACCGATCGTCTGCAACGCTTCGGTATATTTCTGCGCCACGAAGTAGTTGATGGCCTGTGTCGAGCCGCCGGCTATGGCCTCGGACACCGATTTTGTCGCGTTCGCTTCGGCTTCGGCGAGGCGTTCCCGCGCCTCTGCCTCGCGATAGGCGGCTTCACGTTCACCCTCGGCCTTGAGGATCGCAGCCTGTTTCATCCCTTCCGCACGCAGAATTTGCGCTTGCCGCGCGCCTTCAGCCTCGAGGATCTCGGCGCGCTTGTCGCGCTCCGCCTTCATCTGCCGCCCCATCGACGCGATGAGGTCGGCCGGCGGATTGATATCCTTGATCTCTATACGGGTGATCTTGATACCCCACGGGCTCGCTGCTTCGTCGACGACATGCAGCAGCTTCGTGTTGATCGCGTCACGGTTCGAGAGCAGTTCGTCGAGGTCCATGGACCCCATAACTGAACGGATATTGGTCATCGTCAGATTGAGGATGGCGTTTTCCAGCCCGGAAACCTGATAGGCCGCCTTCGGCGCGTTCAGCACCTGATAGAAGCAGACGCCGTCAGCCTCCACGGAAGCATTGTCGCGGGTAATGACGACCTGCGTCGGCACGTCCAACACTTGCTCCATCATGTTCATCTTGGAGCCGATCCGGTCGAAGAACGGCACGATGATGTTGAGCCCAGGCTCGAGCGTGCGCGTGTAGCGCCCGAAACGCTCCACTGTGTAGGCAAATCCCTGCGGCACCGTCTTGATCGCCGCGAACAGAATGATGACGACAAGCGCGGCAAGGACCGCAATGGCAATATCGAGACCGAACATATAGCCCTCCGAATGCCGAAAACGGCATAAAACCCCACGCCGTCTTAACTGAACGGCGTAAACCGACGATTACGTTATCGTTGCAATTGCGGCGTTGGTGCGACGCGCCGTCAGATCCAGCCCTGCAATTCCCGGCGCACCATCGCCTCGATAACGGACATGCCATCCTCGCTGTCATTCAGGCAGGGAATATGCGTGTAGTTTTTGCCGCCATGCTCGTGAAAAATCTCGCCGCCCGCTACGGCGATTTCCTCAAGCGTCTCGAGGCAGTCGGAAACGAAGCCGGGATTGAAGATGGCAAGCGACTTCACACCTTCCTTCGCCAGCGCCTCGATCGTCTTGTCCGTATAGGGCTGCAGCCATTCCTCCGGACCGAAACGCGACTGGAAACAGGTGATCAGCCGCCCTTTTTCCCAACCGAGCCGCTGTTCCAGCAGTCGCGACGTCTTCTGACACTGGCAGTGATAGGGATCGCCCTTCTTGAAGTAGCTCTGCGGGATACCGTGATAGGAGGCGATGAGCTTTTCCGGAACGTAATCGAGCGTCGAGAAATGCCCTTCGATCGACCGCGCCAGCGCCTCGATATAGACCGGCTCGTCATGATAGGCCGGAACGGTGCGTATCGCCGGCATGAATCGCGTCGCCATCAGCGACTCGAACGTCTTGTCGTTGACTGTCGCGGTCGTCGCGGCCGAATATTGCGGATAGAGCGGGAAGACCAGGATGCGGTCGCATCCCTGATCGCGCAACGCCGTCATGCGCTCGTCGATCGACGGCTGACCATAACGCATGCCCCAGTCGCAAACGATCTCCGGATGGCCCGCGAGCGCCTCGCCGAGTTTTTCGGCCTGCGAGCGCGTATAGGTGCGCAGATAACTCTCGTCGCGCTCTTTGTTCCAGATCGATTCATATGCCTTGCCGACCTTGCCCGGTCGCGTGTTCAAGACGATGCCGTAAAGGATCGGATACCAAAACACTTTCGGCCATTCGATCACGCGCTTGTCTGACAGGAACTCCTTCAGATAGCGCCGCATCGATGTGTAGTCGGTGCCGTCCGGCGTTCCCAGATTGACCAGCAGCACCCCGATCTTCTGGATCTTCACGGGCGGATGGTCCGCCGGCAACGGCCCGATGGCCCGGGCTCCTTCACGGTCGATTGTCGTTGTTATGGTCATGGCCGCCTTTCCTTTGGCCGGAACTTAGCCGCGACCTGTCCAAATTCAATCCTGTCTCATGCGGCATTGTGTGCCGCCGAAAACGAAAAGAGCGCGGGATTTTCCCGCGCCCCCTTCCATCACGATACGGCTGAACCTTATTTAGGGATCACCAGTTCCGCGCCAACTTTGAGATCGTTGGCATCCATCTCGGGATTGGCCTCGGCGATCTTGGTCCACATAGTCCCGTCGCCGTAATATTCCTTGGCGAGATCCCAGTAATTGTCGCCACGAGCGATGGTGTGCTTCGTGCCGTCCATCATCTCGTCCTTGGCCATGTCCTCGGTCTTGGACATGTCTTCGGCTTTTTCCTCGGCTTCGACCATCGGCGGTTCCGTCGACAGGGAGCCAGCGCCGAGTGTGGTATCAGGCACGGCTACCTCGGCCTCCTCGGTTTTTTCCTCCATGGCCGGCTTTTCTTCCATGGTGGCCTCTTCCATCGCCGGCTTTTCCTCTTCCATCGCGGCAGCGACGGTAATACGGCCATCCGTATAGGGTTTGTACGGGCTATTGGCGGCAATGTAGTCGGCGACTACCTGCTCGAGGCCCGGGCCGTAGTCATAGGCATTCATGCCATCGTCGGCGAAGATCTTGTAGCCATCGCCGCCCGCGCGCATGAAGTTGTTGGACGCAACGCCGTAGGTAGCCTCCGGATCGATTGGCGCGAAGGAACCGCTTGCATCCGCGACCATCACGTCGGAAACCCGCGAACCCGGCTCTTTCGAGACGTCGAAGGTGTATTTCAGGCCGGAGACCTGCGGGAAGCGTCCGGCGCCGTCCTCGATCTGGCTGACGCCATTCTCCAGCGCCGCGACGACGTCTGCGCCTTTCAACTGGAACGTGGCCAGCGTGTTCTGGAACGGCAATACGGTGAGAACCTCGCCCATCGTTACTTCGCCGGCATCGATGGAAGCGCGCAAACCGCCGCCATTCGTGATCGCCATCTGGATACCCTGATCCTTCGAGCGTGCAAGCATGGCGTCGGCGACGAGGTTGCCCATCGAGCACTCCATCGCCCGGCAGACGTCGCGGTTGCCCTCAATCGCTTCGGACGTGTCGCCGATGACTTTCGCCTTCAATTCCTCGATCGGAGCGCCGAGTTCCGCAATGCGGTCGAGCGACGCCTGGTCAGGCGTCACTGAGGCGTCCATCACGATCGGCTCGCCGGTCGCTTCAGTCACCACGCCATTGTCGTCGAATGTGACGTTCAGGTCGCCGAGATATTTTGAATAGGCATAGGCCTGCACGACCGGGACCTTGTAGCCGTCCGGATTGTCGACCCAGGTCGGGTACGGGCCGGCGGCGCCGTCATCCGTGTTCGACAGGAAGGTGTTGGTGTGGCCGCCGACAACGACGTCGACACCCGGGATCTTGGCGATAGCCGCGAGGTCGCGCGGATAGCCGACATGGGTCAGTGCGATCACCTTGTTGACGCCCTGGTCGGTCAGTTCCTTGACCGCGGCGGTGATCTTCTCGACATCCTCGGCGATCATCACATGCTCGCCCGGCGAGGACAATTCGTTCGTGTCATTGGCGACCGCGCCGACGACGCCGATCTTCTCGCCGCCTTTCTCGAGGATCACATAGGCCGGGATCTTCTCGGCGAGCGCCGAAGCATTGTCGGCGACCACATTGGCGGAAATGACCGGAAATTCGACCTTCGCCAGGAAGCCTGCGAGACCGTCCTCACCGTCGTCGAATTCGTGGTTGCCGACCGTCGCAACATCCGTGCCCATTTTGTTGAGGAACTCGGCTTCCGCCTCGCCCTTGTAAGTGGTGTAGAACAGCGAACCCTGGAAGTTGTCGCCGGCATTGAGGAAAATGATGTTGCCGTCACCGGCTTTTTCGCGGGCCGCGGCGGCGGCCGTGACGAGACGTGCGACACCGCCGAAACACTTACCTTCGGTTTCGTCTTCGGCAGAGCAGGTCGAATCGTATTTGTTGATCGACTCGATGCGCGAATGCAGGTCATTGATATGCAGAATCTCGAGCGAATAGTCCGCGCTGGCCGTCACCGTGCCAATTGTCAATGCGGACGCGCTCAAGGCGGCAAGTTTGATGAAACGCTTCATTATTTACTCCCTCGTCATACGGCGCATGGCGGATGCTGCACCGGTCGGCCGATCCATTGCATCGTTGTGTAACGATTGGACGAACCCAGCCATCGCGGCAATGTTTTCATCGCGCGCGGCGCTTGGCAAGCCGATTCCGTTGCGAAACGTGACCGGTCACGAACATATGCCCGTAGTTGGCCCCGGAGGGCCGAACGTCAGCTGAAATTGCCGCGACGCACCAGCGAGAATTGCGACCCGGAATCGTTGGTGCAATTCATCTGGCTGGGATTGACGATCAGGCAGTTCGCACGAACCTGCTGCCCGCGCACCAACGAAGTGAAATTGATCTCGACATTGCTGGCGCCGACATAGCGATAAGTGCCCTGCGCAAGTCGGTTGCCCGTGTCATTGGCCACGGTAACGAAGACGCCGCCATTGAAGCTCGACGTGGCGACGCCGCCGGTATCGGCCCAATTGCCTTCCGCGGCGCCGGACCGGGCGAATCGTCCACCCGGTGCGGGCGCATCCATCACGCAGCCGCTCAACACCGTGAACGCCATGAATGTAGCGGCGATCGCGCCGGTTCTGATTGGTTGGCGGATAGTCATGCGGGCACCTCGGCTGGAACAGGAGTGAGTCGGATCATACGACATATTTGTTACGCTATGAAGTCATCGGAAGTTTCGACGGGAACGGTTACTTGCGGTATCAATGCACAAGGACGTTTCGGAACTGCCACGGATCGGCGGTATCGATATCCTCGGGGAACAGGCCCGGCCGATCCGTAAGCGGTGTCCAGTCCGTGTAATAACCCTGCACCGGCCCCAGATAAGGCATCTGCACGTCCAGGCAGCGCCGGAAATCCATCTCGTCGGCCTCGACGATACCTGCCTGCGGGTTTTCCAGGGCCCAGACCATGCCAGCCAGAACCGCCGAGGTGACCTGTAGGCCAGTGGCGTTCTGATAGGGGGCAAGATCGCGGGTTTCCTCTACCGACAGCTGCGATCCGTACCAGTAGGCGTTCTTCTTGTGACCGTAGAGCAGCACGCCCAACTCGTCGATCCCGTCGAAGAGCTGGTTCTCGTCCATCACTTCGAAACTCGATTGCGGCTTGCCCGCCTGGCCGAACATCTCATGCAGCGACAGCACCGCATTGTTGCAGGGGTGATAGGCGTAGTGGCAAGTCGGCCTGAACGTTACCTTGCCCTTCCTGTCGTAGGCCGTGAAGAAGTCGGCAATGGAAATCGCCTCATTGTGGGTGACGAGGAACCCATATTGCGCGCCCGGCGTCGGACACCATGTGCGCACGCGGGTCGCCGCACCGGGCTGGTCGATCCATATCGCAGCCTTGCAGCCCTTCTTGTGCCTGTAGGCGTTCTTCGGCTTCCACGTCTCATGCGTCCCCCAGCCGAGTTCGGCCGGCTGCAATCCCTCGGCGATGAAGCCCTCGACGGACCACGTGTTGGAGAAGACGTCCGGTTCCTTCGGCGTCTTGGAGCGCTGCGTGTCGCGTTCGGCGATATGCACACCCTTGACACCGGCCTTCTTCATCAGCTTCGCCCAGCCCGCCCGGTCATCCGGTTTCGGCTCGGTGAACTTCAACCCAAGTTCGGACGCGAGATTGACGAGCGCCTGCTTGACGAACCAGGAGACCATGCCCGGATTGGCGCCGCAGCACGAGACCGCCGTCGTACCACCAGGATGCTTCTTCTTCTCCTTGCGGACCGTTTCGCGCAGCGCGTAATTGGTGCGAGTGGAATTGTCGGCCCCTTCGTCGAAATAGAAGCCGAGCCACGGCTCGACGACCGTGTCGATATAGAGAACGCCCAGTTCCCGGCAATATTTCATGATGTCGAGCGAAGAAGTATCGACGGAGAGGTTGACGCAGAATCCCTGCCCCTCGCCTTCGGTCAGGAGCGGTTTCAGCACGTCCCTGAAATTCTTCTCCGTCAGCGCTTCCTGCAAATGCCGCACGCCGTGCTTTTCCATCATTTCGTGCAGTTGCGCGTCTGGGCGCGGCTCGATGACGACAAAGCGGTTCTTGTCCAGCTCGAAATGCCGCTCGATCAGCGGCAATGTGCCCCGGCCGATCGACCCGAAACCGATCATCACGATCGGGCCGGTGATTTTGCCGTAGACCGGCCAGTTCTCGTTCGCCATTTAGGGCACTCTCCTTGCGGTCGACGAAGGCGCGACCGCCGTCGCTTAATCACATGCCAATGTCACAATAAAGGACAAATGCTCGTGCAGGCGACCCGTTCCCGCGCCATTGCGGCACCGAATTCCGAGACAAACGGGTTTTCGTTTGGCCCAAGGCGCGCTATTTGCCGAGCCTAGAGGAAACGCCAGAAGCAGGACAGTATCATGCCCGCCTATCGTTCAAGAACCACCACGCATGGCCGCAACATGGCCGGTGCCCGCGGCCTTTGGCGCGCCACGGGCATGAAGGACGGCGATTTCGGCAAACCGATCATCGCGGTGGTGAACTCGTTCACGCAGTTCGTGCCAGGCCATGTCCATCTGAAGGATCTGGGCCAGCTCGTCGCCCGCGAAATCGAGGCGGCCGGCGGCGTCGCCAAGGAATTCAACACGATCGCGGTTGATGACGGCATCGCCATGGGCCATGACGGCATGCTGTATTCGCTGCCGTCACGCGAAATCATCGCCGACAGCGTCGAATACATGGTCAACGCCCATTGCGCCGACGCCATGGTCTGCATCTCCAACTGCGACAAGATCACGCCCGGCATGCTCAATGCCGCCATGCGCCTCAATATCCCGGTCGTCTTTGTCTCCGGCGGTCCGATGGAAGCCGGCAAGGTGGTCCTGAATGGCAAGACCCAGGCACTGGACCTGATCGACGCGATGGTCGCTGCGGCCGACGACAAGGTCACCGACGCCGAAGTGCAGGCGATCGAGCGCTCGGCCTGTCCGACATGCGGCTCCTGCTCCGGCATGTTTACCGCTAACTCGATGAACTGCCTGACCGAGGCGCTCGGCCTGTCGCTTCCCGGCAACGGCTCGACGCTCGCCACCCATTCCGACCGCAAGCGCCTGTTCGTAGAAGCCGGTCACCAGATCGTCGATCTTGCGCGCCGTTATTACGAACAGGAGGACGAGAGCGTCCTGCCGCGGAGCATCGCGTCGAAGCAGGCCTTCGAGAATGCGATGTCTCTCGACATCGCGATGGGCGGATCGACGAATACGGTTCTGCACATCCTCGCGGCCGCCTATGAGGGCGGGATCGATTTCACGATGGAAGACATCGATCGGCTGTCGCGCAAGGTCCCGTGCCTTTCCAAGGTCGCGCCCGCCAAGAACGACGTGCATATGGAAGATGTCCACCGCGCCGGCGGCATCATGCGCATTCTCGGTGAACTTGATCGCGGCGGCCTGATCCACCGTGACTGCCCGACGGTTCATGCCGCCACGCTCGGCGACGCCATCGACCGGTGGGACATCACACGCACCAATTCGGAAAGCGTCCGCGAATTCTTCATGGCCGCCCCTGGCGGCGTACCGAGCCAGGTCGCCTTCAGCCAGTCGTCGCGTTGGCACGATCTCGACACGGACGGCGAGACCGGCGTCATAAGATCGGTGGATCACCCCTTTTCCAAGGATGGTGGCCTGGCCGTTCTTTACGGCAACATCGCGCTGGACGGTTGCATCGTGAAGACGGCCGGCGTCGATGAATCGATCCTGAAATTTACCGGACCGGCCCGCGTTTTCGAAAGTCAGGATGCCGCCGTAAAGGCGATCCTTTCGAACGAAATCGTCGCCGGCGATGTCGTGGTAATCACTTATGAAGGGCCGAAAGGCGGTCCCGGCATGCAGGAAATGCTCTATCCGACGAGCTACCTTAAGTCGAAAGGCCTGGGCAAGGCTTGCGCGCTCATTACCGACGGCCGCTTCTCCGGCGGTACTTCAGGTCTCTCCATCGGCCACGCCTCACCCGAAGCGGCCAATGGCGGCGCGATCGGGCTGGTGCGCGAAGGTGACACGATCGAGATCGACATCCCGAACCGGACGATCAATCTCGCCATCGACGACGCGGAAATGGCTGCGCGTCGCCACGAGCAGGATGCGGCCGGCTGGAAACCCTCCAAGCCGCGCAAGCGCAATGTAACAACGGCGCTGAAAGCCTATGCGGCTTTCGCGGCCTCGGCCGACAAGGGCGCGGTGCGCATACTGCCCGAATAAGGGCAGTCGCGTGGACGACGATACAAGACGCCGGCCTTAGAGGGCCGGCGTTTTTTGTCGTTTGGACGCCTGTTCGTTCAGCCAGGCGGTCAGCCGATCGCGGCCTTCGGTCAGTCCCTTATAGGCAAGCTGATCTGCATTGAGGTCGCCAAGCTGCTTTTCCAGTCCACGCGCCAAATCCGGCCCGGCATCGTTTCCGGTCAGCCTCAAGACCGGATCGACATAGATGCGGATCGTAAAAAGAATGTCGCCGGAGACCGGCATTCTGGTAAGCGTCTGGCGTTCCACGCGAATATGAATGTTCTGCGGATCGAGGCCGGCAAGGAAACCGCCTCCCGCGTCCGCTTGCGTGTCGCGCTCCTTCTTCGAGCGCGGATGATAAAGCTCGGCGTTTTCCTGTAGCGACCAGTTCATCCGCTCCGCCGGCACGCCGACTTTCAGATTGTCGAAGATGCGCGCGATCATCGCCGCCATGCGTGTGCCCGGCCCGAAAGCCGGCACCGTGGTATGGATGACCTCCATCGGGCGATCGAATTTCTCCGCCAGTGACCATGAAGACGGAAAACAAAGCGAGGCCGCGACGAGCCGCCAGCCATCGGCGCATTTTCGCATGAGAACCAGATCTTCCGGCACCAGCTTGGCGGCGGTCTTCAGCGGCGCCGGTTCGTTCGGGGAAATGGTCACGCACCGCCCGCACGCGCCGACAGCCATCGTATCGCCCTCGCGCCGGTAGATTTCCGGAAACCTTTCCGGGAGATAACCGGCAAGAGCATCCAGAACCTCGCGCTGCGCATCGACCGTATCGGAACGCGCCATGAACACTTGTTCGGGCACAGTTCCAAACAGGCGGTCCTTCTCGGCCAGATAGGGCTCCAGGTCGCCGTCGAGTTCGATCCAGTTGTCCGGATCGAAAGGCTTCAGACCGATCGTGAACGGCGTTGACGAACCATCGTAGGGCGTGCGAGCCGGTCGTGTCATTCTATCGGCCTATTCCATCGCCTCGAGTTCGTCGATTATCCCCTCGATCACGCTCAGCCCCTTCTGCCAGAAGGTTGGGTCCGACGCGTCGAGGCCGAATGGCGCCAGCAACTCGGTGTGATGCTTGGTGCCGCCGGCCCGCAACATCTCGAAATATTTCGCCTGGAAACCGGATTCGGCATCCTGGTAGACGGCATAAAGCGAATTCACCAGGCAGTCGCCGAAAGCGTAGGCATAGACGTAGAACGGCGAATGGATGAAGTGCGGAATATATGTCCAGAAGGTCTCGTAGCCGTCGGCGAACTCGATCGCGGGGCCAAGGCTTTCGCCCTGGACGCTCATCCACAATTCGCCGATCTGCTCCGACGTAAGTTCGCCGTTGCGACGTTCCGTGTGGATCTTGCGCTCGAATGTATAAAAAGCGATCTGGCGGACCACCGTGTTGATCATGTCCTCCGCCTTCTGGGCCAGCATCGCCTTGCGCTCGCGCCGGTCTTGGGTGCCCTCCAGCATTGACCGGAACGTCAGCATCTCGCCAAACACCGAGGCCGTCTCGGCCAGCGTCAGCGGCGTCTGCGCCATCAGCATGCCCTGTTCGCTGGCCAGAACCTGATGCACTCCGTGGCCGAGTTCATGCGCAAGTGTCATGACGTCGCGTGGTTTGCCCATGTAGTTGAGCAGCACATAGGGATGCGCCGACGGCACCGTCGGATGCGCGAAAGCGCCGGGTGCCTTGCCGGGCCGCGCCGGCACGTCAATCCACGAGCGGTCGAAGAAGCGCTGAGCGATCTCAGCCATATCCGGCGAAAAACCGCGATAGGCCGAAATCACCGTTTCGCACGCCTCCTCCCAGCCGATCACCGCCTGCGGCGTATCGGGAAGCGGCGCGTTGCGGTCCCAAGGCTTCAGATGATCGAGGCCCAGCCATTTTGCCTTCATGGCGTAATAGCGGTGCGAGATGCGCGGATAGGAATCCCGAACCGCTTCCGTCAGGGCGTCGACAACCTCGCGCTCGACACGATTGGCGAGGTGACGGCTGTCGGCGATATCCTCGAACCCCCGCCAGCGATCGGAAATCTCCTTGTCCTTGGCCAACGTGTTCGTGATCAGCGTGAAGGTAGAAAGATGCGACCCGAAAGTCTTCGCAAGAGCATGAAATCCCTTTTCTCGCTTCGACCGGTCATGATCCTGCAACAGGTTTAGCGTCGGCTCGATCGGCAAATCCTCGCCGTCCACCGTGAACCGCATGGCGGTCATGGTTTCATCGAACAACCGGTTGAACGCCGCCCGTCCGGTCAATGATTTTTCGTGGAACAGCTGCTCAATCCGGTCTTCGAGCTGGAAGGGCTTTTCCTTGCGCAGGTCCTCGATCCAGGGCCGGTAGTGCGCCAACAGCGCGTCGCCGGACATGGCGCGCTCCAGCTCCTCGTCCTCCAGACGGTTGAATTCGAGCGCAAAGAACAGAAGGTGCGAACTCAGGTCCGTCAGCTTCTGCTGCATATCGCCATAGAACTTCGCCTTGGTGGGGTTAGCCGTCTCTCCGGCATAGGTCAGGCTCGCAAAGGACATGATGCGGCCGAGGATTTCCTCCAGCACCTCATATTGCCGGATCGCCTCGCCGAGCTGGTTGTTCGCCGCGAGGATCGAGAGCTTCCCCTTCCATTCCTCGGCGAAACGTTTTGCCTCGTTTTCCGCCGTTTCGAGATCGCGCTTGAGTTCCGGCGCGTCGATCGCCGGATAAAGGTCGCCGAGATTCCACTCCGGCAAGTCGCCGAATGGCGATGTCCCGGCGGCAGCCGGCTCACTCGCGGTGCGCATAGCGGCACAGCCGGCGCGGAGGGTCGAAAAAGGGATCATGAAGTTGTCTCGCCTGTTCGCCGACGATTGCGCGCCAGCCGACCGTTAAAGTTTGAATGACGGATTTAGGCCGCTCTTGATGATTATGTGCCAACTTGGCTCATACGGTTATGCCCCGGCATTCTACCCGGAAAACATACAAAAGGTTCGGTCCCGTTCAAGCGATGAGTGCACAAATCCTCATAGTCGATGACGATCCTGTGCAACGCCGCCTGCTTGAGGGCGCTGCGAACCGCCTTGGATACTCCGCGCAATTGTGCGACGGCGGCGAGGCCGCGCTCGAGGCCATGAGCTCGGAGGCAGCACCTTTCGACGCCATCCTGCTCGATCTGGTCATGCCCGACATCGACGGCCTCGAAGTCATGCACGCCATGCGCGAGCGCGATATCGAAACGCCCGTGATCGTGCTCACTGCCCAGGGTGGAATCGAGGTCGTCATCTCCGCCATGCGCGCCGGGGCCTTCGATTTCCTGGTCAAACCGGTCGCGCCGGAACGGTTGAAAACCGCGCTCCAATCCGCCGTCAAGGTCACATCCCGGCAGACCGGCGTCGCCACCACATCGGCCTATGACCCGGCAATCGCAGCCCGCACCATGGTTGCGGGCAGCGAGTCTATGGATCGCGTCCGCGGACTGATGCGCAAGGCGGCCGCCAGCGATATCCCTGTCCTGATCGAGGGCGAATCCGGCACCGGCAAGGAACTTATCGCCCGTGCGATTCAGGCCGAAAGCGCGCGCAGGAAGAAGCCCTTCGTCGTGGTCAACTGCGGCGCCATTCCCGAAAATCTGATCGAAAGCATTCTTTTCGGCCACGAAAAGGGCGCCTTCACCGGTGCGACGGAAAAGCACACTGGCAAGTTCGTCGAGGCGGACGGCGGTACGCTGTTTCTCGACGAGATCGGCGAACTACCGGTGGAAGCCCAGGTGAAACTGCTGCGCGCCATCCAGGAGGGCGAGATCGAGCCAGTCGGCTCCCGCACGATCAGGAAAGTCGATATCCGCTTCATCTCGGCGACCAATCGCGACCTGATCGAGGGGATCAAGGCAGGCCGGTTCCGCGAGGATCTGTTCTACCGTCTCAACGTCTTTCCTATCCTCGTTCCGCCGCTACGCCAGCGCGATACCGACATACCGGTGCTCGTGCGCCATTTCATCGACATGTATCATCGTGAAGAGCGCAGCTTCCGGGCGCGCGGGATTTCGCCGCGCGCATTGGCGCTTCTCCAGTCGCACGACTGGCCCGGCAATATCCGCCAGCTTCAGAATGCGATTTTCCGCGCAATGGTGTTGTGCGACGGCGACGTCTTGGAGGAAGCCGACTTCCCGCAGATTCAGGCTCAGGTACACGGCATCGATCCGAAGGAATTGTCCGGCCCGCCCGAACGCCCCCGCGATCCGGTCCGCAACGATTTCCCGGTCGAGACCGGGGTGCGCGGCCAGAAACTGCTGGCCGAACCCGACGCGCTGAAGCTCCTCGACACCAGCGGCAATGTCCGCCCGCTGGTCGAGATAGAGGCTGAAGCCATCGCTTTTGCCATAGAACATTATGGCGGCCAAATGAGCGAAGTCGCCCGTCGCCTCGGCATCGGGCGCTCGACGCTCTATCGCAAACTTAAGGAATATGATCTCGGCCATGCCGGGATCGCGGCCGAATAATCCGCCTCGACAGACCTGTTCCGCGGGCGCTTGCCAACACCGCCGATACCCTTATGCATTTGGTAACCAAGCATATTTACGCCTGACCGCCGCGATCCGCCTGCCATCGTATCACCGCATTTCGTCATCATCAGGAGATGCCAAATGGGGAAGATCGGGGATATTTGGTGCAGATCGGCCATTCGCGCGATTTCCAACTGGATTTTACCGGCCATCGGTGCGATCACCGCGCTAACAAGCGGTTAACCATGTTTCCGCTAGCCTCCGGGGCGGTACTGTTCTTGCAGGTTGGTGAGTTTTGAGGTTCCGGAAGACAATCGATACGGCTTGCAAGAGCCGTCATATGTTTCGTGCGGTTTCGCGCGCGATTGTCCTTGTTTGCCTGCTTGTGCCTTTTGCACTCGCAGCCCCCGCCGAAGCTGAGACGCGTACGCTGAAGCTCTACTTCATGCACACTGGCGAACGCGCCGAGATCACTTTCAAGAAGAATGGACGATACGTTCAGAGCGGGCTCAACAAGCTGAACCGCTTCCTGCGCGACTGGCGGCGCAACGAGCCGACCAAGATGGACCCGCAGCTGTTCGACATCATCTGGGAAGCCTACCAGATGTCCGGCGCCCGCGATTACATCCACGTCGTCTCCGCCTATCGCTCGCCGGCCACCAATGAAATGCTGCGCCGGACCCGTGGCGGCCAGGCCAAGAAAAGCCAGCACATGCTCGGCAAGGCGATGGATTTCTACATTCCAGGCGTCAAGCTCTCCAAGCTGCGCGAGATTGGCTTCAAGCTCCAGGGCGGCGGCGTCGGCTATTATCCGAAATCGGGTTCGCCCTTCGTGCATTTCGACACCGGCAGCGTGCGCGCCTGGCCGCGCATGAGCCGCGCCGAACTGCAGCGCGTCTTCCCTAGAGGGGGCACGCTACATCTGCCCCCGGACGGCAAGCCCCTGCCCGGTTATCAGCAGGCGCTGGCGGCTTACAAATCGCGCAAGGCCAAGGGTGACGCCACCGCGCTCGACATCGGCGGCGGCAATAGCGGATCGAGCCGCGGCGGCGGCTTGCTGGCCGGGCTCTTCGGCGGCGCAGACGAGGAAGAGGACAATGTCGAGGCCGTGGCGCCGGTCACCCGGCAGGCCAGTGTCGTTCGCGCCGAACCGCAGCGCGCGGAACCGGTTCGCAGGCCGGAAACGCCGGGCACGCTGATGGCCGCGCTGGTGCCGCGCGAAACGCCATTGCCGCAATTCGCACCGCGTCCGTCGGCGGCTGTGCCGCTCGCTTCGCCGGAACCGACCGTCGATACCGTCTTGCAGTCAGAGGCCGCGCCAACGCCGCCACGGCCCGTTGGCGCTGAACCCGCACCGGACATGCCGCTGCCGCGGCCACGCCCGGAAATCGTTCTGGCCAGCGCCAGCCCGGAACCCGATCCGACGCGCCGCACCGCTTCGGAGATCGAGGCAGCGCTCAATGGCGCTACGCGCACGAAACGCGCGCCGGACGATCAGGTTGAGAAGATTATCGCGTCGGCGCGTGAGTCCGATATCGATCTGCGCGGCCTGCAAATCCCGCTGCCGACATCCGCGCCCCGCCCGGAACGCCTCGCCGGCCCGAAAATCGAGATTGCGTCCCTTCCGGTACCCGATACGGCGCGCGAGGACGTGATGACGGATACACCTACGACGCTCGCCAGCGCAGTCCCCGAGCCCGAAAAACGCGATCGGCCAAGCGCTCGTGTCGCTCCCAATTACGACACCGGCGTCGAGACGACCGACAAGGCGCCCCGCCCAAGCATCCACACCGCGTCGACATCTCCGGCGCCTGCCGTGGAACTTGTTCCGGCCGAGGAGATCGATCCGTCACGTTTCGGTAGTTGGACGACCACCAAGCTGTCCGTCACCGACCATGGTGGCCTGACCGAACGCCCGGTATTTGTACAGAACGCGCTGCGCGAAGCGCCCACCGCCGTCTATACGCAGGGCTTCGCGAAATCCGAAATGCCGGATCCGCGCCGTTTTTCGGGCAAGGCGATCACCTTCCTGACCGTGGCGAAATTCGCCGGTGGAAAGGGCGGAGACGGGCAGCCGCTCACGCTGCAGCTTCCAATCACGAACTGACGGGTTTCTCCGCGTCAGCCAGCGGGCCCACCGGCTCAGCATCCGGAAGGGGTACGGCCGGTCTATCAACCTGGCCGAGCTTTTGCTCACGGCGCCTTCGCCGCGCGATCCGGCCGGCCCGGTAGCGCACCTTGACCCACCAAAGCCCCTCCTCGACATTCTCGATCTCCCCCGAATAGGCCTCCGAGAGCGCCTCGCGGTAGGATGAGAAATTCTCCATCGCTATCGCCTCGAGGCGATGCATCACGCTCATCCAAGCCGGCGAGAACAGCAATGTGATGGCGGTCACCGCGATCGAAAGGCGATAGATATCGCCGCCCAGCGCCCCGGTCGCAAATCCGGCCGCGGCGAGAACGAAGGAAAATTCTCCGATTTGCGCCATCGACAATCCGCCGACCAGCGCCGTCTCGCGGTCGAAACCGGCGATACGCAACAGGAACACATTAAGCACCGTCTTGGCGGCAATGACGAACAGCGCCGCCGCCAGGACAACACCGAGATGCGCTCGAATATACTCGAGGTCGATCAGCAGGCCGATGGACAGGAAGAAGACGACGAGCAGCACACTCTGGATCGGCTCGATGATGGGAATGACCTTGTTTCGCAGCGTCGACTGTCCGATCACCAGCCCGGCTATGAAAGCGCCATAGGCGGGCGACAGGCCGATCGTGCCAGATAACGCCGCAGCCCCGAAACAGACCGCGAGCGAGCCGAGCGCCAACAGCTCCACATTCTCTCCGACCTCCTCGTCGAACGGCACCTTGAGCTTTGGGCTGCGCCCGAGCCACCACAACAACGCGCCGAGAAGGCCGACAGCAACGGCGATCTTGAAAACGATTGAGGCGGCGTTCGCCCCGGCTCCGCCAAGTGACGTGACGATGATCAGCATCGGCACCACCGCGATGTCCTGCGCGATCATCACGCCAACGGTTATCCGTCCTGGCATGCGGCGCAGCGCACCCGCGTCTTCAAGCATCTTCATTGCCACCACAGTGCTCGACAACGCGATGATGAAGCCGAGGATAATCGCCTCCGCCAGGGAAGAGGAAGTGAGCCAGGCTATTCCCGCCCCGAGCAGCATTGCAGCGATGAGTTGCCCGGCCGCGACCGTAACCGCCGGTCTGAGCGTCGCGACGAAAGCCTTCACGGACAGTTCCGTGCCGATGAAGAAGAGCAGCATCAGGACGCCCATTTCCGCGAGCGTGGTGACGTTGTCATTCGAACTGATCAGGCCAAAACCGGTCGGCCCCATGATCATGCCCGCAAGGATGAAGCCGACCAGCGGCGGCTGCTTCAAGCGCATCAGCCCAAGTCCGGCCAGCACCGCGATCGCAATAACGATCGCCATGTCGACCAGCGGCACGCCGTGATGAACCTCTTCCAAATCCGTCTCCGTGATTCCTCAACGGAGATTATCGGCAAGCGGGCCCAACGGCAATTTGCCGGCTGCGATTGTTGTCAGGCCGCGTGATCCGTCGCCGCGCCGTGCGGCAGCACGAAGACGGCCTCGCCACCCGGAGCGCGATTCACCGCGAGCGCATAATCATAGACAGACGAAAGGTTGTCGTTCGTCAGCACGTCCCGCGGCGCGCCGCTGGCATGCACATGCCCGCTTTTGAGCAGGATCACATGATCGGCATACATGGCTGTCAGGTTGAGGTCATGCAGAATGGCGAGCACCCCCCCGCCGGAACGGGCGAAATTTCGCGCCACATCCATGATCTGGATCTGGTGGCGGATGTCGAGGCTGGAGACCGGCTCGTCGAGAAACAGGTAGCGCGCCCTGCCCTCGAGTACCGGGGTCCAGACCTGGCAAAGCACGCGCGCCAGCTGCACCCGCTGCTGCTCGCCGCCCGAAAGTTCCTGATACATGCGCCCTTCGAAGCCGGCGAGATCGACCCGCGCCAGCGCCGCCGTGACGATGCCGCTCTCACCGCTCGGAAGCCCCTCGCGGATGCCGAGGCGGACAATCTCGCGCACCGTGAAGGGAAAGGAGAGGCTGGAAGCTTGTGGCAGCACGCCGCGCCAGGGTGCCAGTTTCCGGGGTTTCACGGTGGCGATATCAAGCCCGTGCAACCGCGCGGCGCCCAAAAAGGGCACGTCACCCGACAAGGCCCGGAGCAGCGTCGTCTTGCCCGAGCCGTTCGGACCGATGACGATTGTCATCTTACCAGGTTCGGCGGCGATATCGACGCCGTGCAGGACCGGCTTGCGCCCGAGTGTCACGCGGATGTCTTCAGCGGTGAGCATGGCAACCTACAAGTCCAGAATGCCGCGACGACGCAGCAGGATCCAAAGAAAGAACGGCGCGCCCGCAATCGCGGTGACAATGCCGATCGGCAGTTCCGCCGGCGCCACGATCTGTCGGGCGATCGCATCGGCGAACAGAAGCAGGATCGCGCCGAGCAGCGCCGAGGCTGGTAGCAGGAACCGGTGATCCGGCCCGATCAAGAGGCGCAGGAGATGCGGAACGACAATACCCACAAAGCCGATGCCGCCTGAAACGGCAACCGAAGCCCCCGTCGCCGCAGCGACGCACAGGATCGCGATATTCTTGAAGCGTTGGACCTCGACGCCCAGATGTCCCGCCGCAGCCTCGCCGAGCGCCAGCGCGTTCAAACCACGCGCCATCAGCGGCAGGGCGAGGATAACGGGCAGTATCAGCGGTGCGGCCATCAGGTTCTTTGTCCAAGTCGCGCCGGCCAGAGAACCAAGCCCCCAGAAGGTGAGGTCGCGCAACTGCCGGTCGTCCGCCCGGAAGACGAGAACACCGGTAACCGCCCCCGCCAGCGCTCCGAGCGCGATGCCTGCAAGCAGCATGGTGGCGACCGAAGTGCGGCCTTGCCGCGTCGAGATCCTATAGAGCACCAGTGTCGAGATCAGCCCGCCTAGAAAGGCAGCGAACGGTATCGAGTAAATGCCGAAGATCGCGGCGGCCGGGGCCAATGCGCCGCCCTGCAGCACAATGAAGCTCACCGCGCCGAGCCCGGCTCCGGCGGAAACGCCGACAATGCCCGGATCGGCAAGCGGATTGCGGAACAGTCCCTGCATAATCGCGCCTGATACGGCCAGCGCCCCGCCGATCAGCATGCCCAGCACAGCACGCGGAAAACGGATGCCATAGACGACAATCCGGTCTGCACCCTCCAGAGCGCCGGAGGTGAAGCCGAGCGTCTCGAGGAACACCCGCCATGCCGACGCGTCGGAAGCGCCAGAGGCGAGGCTGAAGAAAAAGGTCAGGACCAGTGCGGCTGCCAGAACGACGATGGTCGCGCGCGCGAGCGCCGACCGATCGCCGTCATCGGCGGTTTTCGGCCGGACCACGGACCAAACCTCAGTGAAAGTCATCGCCGTAAAGCGCCTTGGCGAGATCGAGCGCCGCTGATGCGGTGCGCGGTCCGAAGCCGAGCAGATACAGTCCGTCCATCCGGACCAACGCCTTGTCCTTCGCGGCCTGTGTCGTCGCGATGGCGGGATGGGCGAACAGCGTATCAGGATCTGTTCCGTGATCGCCAACACGATCCATCATCAGGATCGCGTCCGGATCGACCGTGATGATCGCCTCGTCCGTCACCTGTTTGTAGCCCTCGAAATCGACAATGGCATTTTCGGCCCCTGCAAGTTCGATGATGCCGTTCGCCGCCGTGCCCGTGCCGGAGGCCATTATGCGGCCGTCCTGCATAGAGAGGATAAACAGGACACGCTTTTTCTCCCCGATTCCGGACATCGTTTCGGCGAGTTGCTTCATCTGCGCCGAAATCTCGGCATGCAGCGCCGCGCCCTTCTCTTCGACGCCCAAGGCATCGGCGACGACATCGATCGCATCGCCGATGCCCTCGGCAGTGAAATCCTCTGGCACGTCGACAAAGGGAATGCCCGCCGAACGGAGAACCTCGATCGCTTCCGGCGGTCCGCTGCCCTCGCGCGCCAGGATCAGGTCAGGCTCGATCGACAGCACGCCTTCCGGCGCCAACGCCCGCATATAGCCCACATCGGGCAACGCCGTGGCGGCTTGCGGATAGGAACTCGTCGAGTCCCGACCGATCAGACGGCCTTCCTCTCCAAGCGCATAGACGATCTCGGTCACGGCGCCACCAATCGAGAGCACGCGCTCCGCCTTGTCCTGCGCGATAACGGGATGGGCAGTCCCGACAAGCGAGACAAGCGCGATCGCTGCAAGCCGCGATGCGCCGCGGCCGATCTTGGTAATTGCAATCATGGGAAACTCCTAAGCCGCCGGAGCAATTGTGTGGCGCGGCAAGCTCTTCACCAGCGTCTGCCAGTCGGGCGCGTTCGCTTCACCCTCCTTCCAGAACCCGTTGATGAGGATGATGCGATCGCCCTTTTCGTCATAGGCCTCGACCGAGACGACCTCTCCGTCCTTGCTCGGCCGGCTGATCAGCCAGCACTCGGAAATCGCGCTGGTTTTCAGATGCATGTGGAAATCCGGATCCATGACGTTCAGCCAGTCGCCGGTACGTTTGATGTTGGATACCGTTCCGGCGTGGATCTGAAGGCAACCCGGATTGCGAACGAAGACCATGATCACGGTTCCGTCCTCGGCCGCCGTGTTGAAGACCGCGTCGATCGCGTCATCGGCGAGACGCCAGGTGAATTCGGGACCGACAGCGCGAACCGCCTGCAGACGCTTGAAGCCGAGCCGGGCGATAAGACCCTGGAAATCATGCGTGTCTTCCAGCGAAGCCCAGCGCTCGCGCAACTGCGCGACCTGATCTTCGTTCGGATCCCCGACCTCGGCCTTGACGACCGGCGGCGTGAACGCGGGAACGGAGGCGTCCGACCGCATCGCCAACGTGTCTACCAGAGCGTTCCAGGCCGCGATGTCGGTGGCCGGGCGGGCATGGATCTTGTGCACAGCATCGCCATGCGCGTCGAAGAATTGCAGGCTTCTCTTCACATCGTCGCCTTCGCCCTTCTCCACGGCGAAACCATGCACCCAATGGGCGCGGAACAGACGCAGATTGATCCCCTCGCCGAGGAACATCGCGACGCGCTCGCGCGGGATATAGCCCTCATAGACGCCGATCTTCTCGTGCACCGCATTCTCGTTGCGGGTCAGCGCCATCACCTCGCCGACCTCGGCCAGGCGTGAAAACAGCGTATCCATGTCGGGCCGGATGCGGCGCACGCCTTCACCTTCCCACGCGGCGAGAAACTCGCCCTCGGAAATGCCGAGGCTGCGCGCGAGATCGCGTTCGCGGAGTTTCGAATTGGCCGCACGGGCCGACTTGATGTCTTCGGGCGTCAGGGGATTTGAGATGGTCATCGGCTTCGGTCTCACTTGTTGAGGATAAGTTTGCCCTGGCGGGTGATCTTCAATCGATAGATCGCCCCGTCATGCTCGATGCCGATTTCGCTGGCGCCCCGAAACAGATCGGAGCTCTCATAGACGGTGGGTCCGCCGACCTTTGCAGTGTTTTCTCCCGCCTTCATCACGCTTGCGCCAGTCATCTGGTTTTCCTGCTCTTTCGTCATCGTCAATCTGTTTTCAACGGTGAACGCCTGGCTGGCTGGCTGCTGGCTTGGCAAAACGAGAGTCATTTTCAAACTTGACTCTCGTGGTCATGTTTTCTATCGGATGCAATACATGAGTGAATGTGTCAAGTTATAAAAGGCTCTTCGCTCTCGACATAAGGCCAGCAAGCCAACCGCCAGCCAGCCGCTTTCCCATAAGAACAGGAGAATGAAATGGGGCTGGTGGGACGTAATTTTGCTTTGCTTGCGGCAAGTGCCGCTGTCTGCGCCTTGTGTGCGGCCTCGGGGCCGGCAATGGCACAGGAGACGGAAACGGCTGGCCAGCCGACGCTTCTGCAGCGCCTGATCCTCGGCTTCGGCCGTCCGAAGGTAGCGACCGACACGCCGACCGCGGTCACGGTTATCGAACAGGACGACATCGACCAGGAAATTCCCGATACCGCCGCCGAGCTCACGACGAAGATTCCCGGCGTCAATGCCGCGGGCAGCGAGTCCAACGTACTCGGCCAGAACTTCAACATCCGCGGCTTCGGGCCGGAAACGGTCGGATCGAGCCAGGAAGGCCGCGTCCAGGTCAATGTCGACGGCGCGACCAAATATTACGAATCCTACCGTATGGGCGGCCTGTTCTCGGATATGGAGCTCTACAAGCGGGTCGAGGTCCTGCGCGGACCGGCGGCCGGCACGCTCTATGGCTCGGGCGTACTCGGCGGCGTGATCAATTTCACGACGAAAGACGCGTCAGACTTCCTCGAAGACGGCCAGACCGCCGTGCTACGGCTGAAATTCAACGGCGACAGCAATCAGGAAGGCTACAAAGCCTCGGCGATCTTCGCATCGCGTCTCGGCGAGCACGCTGAGTTCATTGCCGCTGGCAACTACACCGATTTCAAGAACATCATCACCGGCGACGATCATGAGCTTCTGGGCACCGGAACGGAACTGCCCTCCGGCCTGATCAAGGGCACCCTTTATCTCGACGAAGAACACGAGAAGGTGCTTCGCGCATCATACAACCGCACCCAGGGCGACGGCTTCTCCGCAGTTTCGGTCGGCGGCGGCCCGGTTTGCGAAAGCTTCGTATTTCCCTGTTTTCCGTATGCCACCCCAACCAATACGCCGAGGCTGGCGGAAAGGGAGTTCTTCGACGAAACCGCTGTCCTGTCCTACGAGGACTCGGCGTCGGACAATCCATGGCTCGATCTCAAGGCGACGCTTTCCTATTCGAAGCAGCGCAACGACCAAGGTGCATTCGTGGTCGCGGACATGAGCTACGCCTATTACGAGGGCAAGCTCGAGAACACGGCCGAATGGACCGGCGAGAAGTTCGAGAACTTCCTCACGGTGGGCCTTCAGGGCAAGTACCATAAACGTCGCCGCAACAATGCGGCATCCTCCAGCCACCCGGAATACAACCAGCACGGCGGAGGCGTCTACGCACAGAACGAGTTCGTCTGGCAGGACCGCCTGACCCTGATCTCGGGCATGCGCATCGACTGGTCGACACTGACGCCGTCGGGAACTCTGGCAGAAGCGCATCCCGAATTCGAAGCAACATCGGGTGTCGCCTACGCGCCGAAGATCGCCGCGCTCTACGATCTGACAGACAGCCTCTCTGTTTTCGGATCCTACGCCTATACCGAGCGTCTTCCGTCGGGCGACGAGGAATTCGATTATCGCGGCGACCTGATCCAGAACCACCTGAAAAAGGAACGCGCCCACTCTGTCGAAATCGGCTTCGGGCAGGATCTTCAGGATGTACTCACCGGCAATGACGCGCTGGCCTACAAGGTCACCGCGTTCCGCAACCACGTCACGGATCTCATCGTGCGCAACGCAGGTGGCGATTTCGAGAACGTGGCGTCCGCCAATCTTTGGGGCGTCGAATTGGAAGGCTCCTATGAGGTGGAATACGCCTTTGCCGGCCTCGCCGCTTCCGTCATCCGCGGCGAGGACGCCGATTCCGGCGAGCCCTTGAACAATATTGCTCCCGACGAAATCGCTTTGACCATCGGCGGAAAGATCCCGGATCATTATCTGCGGTTCGGCTGGGATGCCCGCTTCGTCGCTGCACAGACACGCGTCTCCACGGCGTCTGGCGCCACGCCCCCGTCGGACCCGTTCAACGTTCACGACATCTTCGCGTCCTGGAAGCCCGAGGACGGCGCGTTGGCCGGCTTCGAAGTGATCGGGCGCGTCGATAACCTCTTCGACAAGGAATACCAGGAGTACCTGATCACCTCCGGCCCGTCGAAAGGCCGCACGTTCAAGGTCTCCGTGGCGAAAACGTTCAACTTCTGAGGAAAATCATGGAACAGGCAGGACGACACTCCCACGACAGGATTATCAGGGCCGCGAGAACCCTGTCGTGCGTCCTTGCCCTGGCGGCGGGACCGGCCTACGCGCAGGACGAAGCGCCGGCCCCGTCACTTTCCCTCGAACTCAATGCATTGCAACAGCAGAACGATGCGTGCCGCATTGTCTTCCTCGCCGAAAATCGGCTGGGCGCCGACCTCTCGGCGCTGTCCTTTGAAACCGTGCTGATAAACACGGACGGGATCGTCGACCGGCTGACGCTGTTCGACTTTCAATCGCTGCCCGAGGGCCGCACACGAGTGCGCCAATTCGACCTGGACAACACCCGATGCGATTCCATCGGTCGCATCCTGATCAACGGCGTCGCCGCCTGCGACGGCGAAGGCCTCGCCGGACCGGAATGTATCGACAGGCTGACCCTTGCGAGCCGTACGAAGGCGGAGATCGCCGGATGACTTTTATGATCGAAGATACACTTCGGCGCATTCTCGACTTCCTGACGCTTGGCGGACCGGTCGTCACTATCCTCCTCGTGGTGTCAGTCACCTCGCTGACTCTGGTGATCCTGAAGATCTGGCAGCTTCTCGTCGCGCGAGTCGGCCGCCACCGCACTATCGAAAAGGCGCTCGCCCATTGGACCGCCGGCCGGCAGCGTGTCGCGCTCAACGATCTGGCCGAGCGGCGCAATGGTGCAGCACGCATTGTCTGGCAGGCCATGGCCACTGTCATCAACGCGTCGCCGCGCGATAGCGACGCCATTTCCGAACGACTGCGGGTCGACGCGACCGCCTATCTGGCGAAGCTGCGCTCCGGCTTTCGCGCCCTCGACGCCATCGCTCAAATCTCCCCGCTGATCGGGCTCTTCGGTACTGTTCTCGGCATGATCCAGGCTTTCCAGAAGCTGCAGGAAGCCGGCAACAGCGTCGACCCGTCCCTGCTCGCCGGCGGCATTTGGGTGGCGTTGCTGACCACGGCCGTCGGCCTTGCGGTCGCCATGCCGACCTCGCTGCTCCTGACATGGTTCGAAAGCCGCGTCGCGCGCGAAAGCGAATTGCTCGAACGCGCCCTGACCGTTGTCCTCAATCCCGCACCGCTCGTCCGGTCCGGACAGGCGCCGGGCGGAGCGTCGAGGCAAGAACACCAGGGAATGCAGGTCCATGCGGCTTGACGGTGCGGAGCGGCGGCGCAATGCCCTGTCGATGACCTCGCTGATCGATGTCATCTTCCTGCTGCTGCTCTTTTTCATGCTGTCATCGACTTTCACTCGGTTCGGCGAGATCGAGCTGACCTCGGGCGGCGGCATGGCGGGCGGGCCGGTGATGCCGGTCTATCTGCGCCTCCAGGGTGACCGGATCGTCCTCAATGGCGAGGAACTGACATTTGCCGGCCTGCCCGCCGCACTCGACCGCCAAAAGCAGACCGGCGCCGACACGATCCTGGTGTCGCTCGACGACCGGACTGTCTCGCAGCGCTTCATCGATGTCTATTCCGCGCTACGCGCCATGCCGGGCATCGCGGTAACGGTCATTCGCTGACGGATACGCCATGCATCTCACGGCCATTTCCCCTCCCGCGAAAAAGCCGGAACCGGCGATCGCACTCATCAACATCGTCTTCCTGATGCTGATCTTCTTCCTCATCGCCGGCACGCTCGCCCCGCCCCTCGACAAGGACCTGACGCTCGTCCGCACGGCCGGGTTGGAAGGCCGCGAGCCGCCGGATGCGCTGGTCGTCCATGCGGACGGAAGCACGACGTGGCGCGGCCAGCCGATCGGCCCGGCCGAAGCGGTCGCCCGAAGCCATGCCGGGGAAGCCGATACCGACAACGCCATGCGTCTCGTCCCCGACCGGGATCTGCCTGCAAAGAAGCTGCTGGAAATCGCCGACGATCTCCGGCGCAATGGGGCGAAACGAATATTCATCGTGACAGAGCGGGGGCTGGATTGATGGCGTCGCGTCGCAATCTCAGGATTTCGGTCGCGATCGCCGCCTCGCTAGGCGTGCATTTCGCCGCGGCGACGGCAATGGCGCCAACCGGGCCGAAGGTCGAAATCGAGGGCGGTGCCACCGCGGAGATCGCCGCGCTCGGCTCTTCCTTCGAGGACCTGCTTGCGGGGAGCAGCGCCGCCCAGCCGGCCGAAGTGATGCCCACCGAAACCGCGGAGCCGGTCACCGAACCGCTTGCAAAGCCGGTGAAACCGGACAGAAGCGCCAAAGCCCAACCGGAGAAGGCGACTGCCGCCAAGCCCGTCGATGCGCCGAAGGCATCGAAACCGGTCGAGATCGCCCGTGCCGACGTGACGCCAACACCTTCGCAACGCCCGGCGGAATCGCCGGCACGGCCCACCGAGGTTTCGCAGGCGAAACCGTCACAAGTGTCGCCGGGCAAGGTGCCGGAAGCACGCGCTGAAACACCGCCCGCGACGCCGCAATCCGTCTCCATCCCCCAATCCACGGCGTCCGAGACCGCACCAACGCTGCCGCAGACCGCCGCCTCGGCCGCAACGATCAGTGAAAGCACGGACATGGCTGCCGAGCCGGAGACGCAGCAAGCGACCACCACGCCGCCTGCGCATGCACCTCAAGCCGATTCAGCCGCTGTCGTGTCCGAAATCGCGCCCGCCGAGCAGCAGGCCGAAGCCACACCCGCCGAGCCCATCGAAACCGCCGCGCTTACGCCGGCTCAAGCCGCCGAAACCATCGAGGCCGAACCGGAAGAAAGCCCGATCCCGGTCCCGATCGCCCGTCCGCCGCAGCCGCAGGACGAACGCAACCGGGCGGAGGCCCGCGAAAGGCAACCCGCGAAGAAAAAGGAACCTGAGAAAAAGCAGCAGGTCGCCAATGTCGCGCGCGGAAATGCCGACCGCAATGCCCGTGCCGGCGATATCTCAGGTCGCGAGACCTCCAAGGCCAAGACAGGCGGCGGCCAGAGCGGCGGCAAGGCATCGAAGGCCGGCAACGCGAGCGCCTCGAATTATCCCGGCAAGGTCTATGCGAAAATCCGCCGAACGCGCCAGAAACGGGCCGGCGGCCGGGGCGTCGCACAGATCCGTTTCTCGATCTCGTCGAGCGGCGGGCTGGCCAGCATCCGCCTCGCATCGAGCTCGGGCTCAGGCGTCGTCGACAGCGCGGCGATCGATCATATCCGCCGCTCCGCGCCGTTTCCGCCGCCGCCCGCGGGCGCGCAGCGGCAATTCGTCATTCCCGTCGAAGTCAGGCGCTGACGCGCCCGCCCCCGATGCGGTAAAACAATCAAACAAAGAAAGGGAAGTTAGAAAATGTATGTCGCGATGAACCGTTTCCGGGTCAACGAAGGTCACGAAGAGGCGTTCGAGAATGTCTGGCGCAACCGCAATTCAAGCCTCGCCGACATGGCGGGCTTCCGGTCGTTCCACCTGCTGAAAGGCTCTTTCGACGAGGAGTCGAAAACGACGCTCTATGCCTCGCACACGATCTGGGAGAGCCATGACAACTTCGTCGACTGGACGAAATCCCAGAATTTCCGCGACGCTCACAAGAATGCCGGAACGAACAAGGGCATGTATGCCGGCCATCCGCAGTTCGAGGGGTTCCAGTCGGTCGTCGACAATTGATCCGACCAGATGGTGTTACCGACAGCAAAAAGCCCGGCGGTGCGCACCGCCGGGCTTTTTCGATTTCCGACCAATGACTGTGCTCAGACCATGCCAAGCGCGTTCTTGTAGAGGTCGAGGACCGCTTCCTCTTCCTGGATCTCGTTGGGGTCCTTCTTGCGCAAACGAATGATCGCGCGCAGCGCCTTTGTGTCGTAGCCGCGCCCCTTGGCCTCGGCCATCACTTCCTTGATGTCGTTCTGGATCGTGGCCTTTTCTTCTTCGAGTCGCTCGACCCGCTCGACCAATTGCCGCAATTCGGCTGCTGCTACAGTGACTTCGCTTGCGGGATCGCTCATGAAAACCTCGAATTGTTGAGTGGTTGGCTATGCTGGCGCAGCCAACAGGCAGACCCGTTGCCCTGCTTACCGAAGAGCGAAAGACCGGATGCCGGATGCGCTGAAAGATGGCCAACCGTTGCCGTATCCGCGCGGCAAAATCAACCGCGCGGCGACACCGTTCACAACTGCTTCGGGAAAGCCGTCAGGCGCGTTTGCCGTCGAAGATATGTTCGAGCTTGCGACCGAGCAGCCAAGCCACTGGTAGCGCGATGACCGCGCCGCCGACAGCGGCATAGATCATGTATTGCGCCGAAATCATATCGATCGTCATCAGCGCAATGACAATGATCCCCATCAGCGTCGGCGCTGTGAGAAGGTAGGCTGCGAGAAATAGTGCGAACATGACGAGATCCCCCGGATTCACATTCCATAAAGAGAATGTGAATCCGAAAGATGCCTCTCGCCTTGACCGTGATCAAAGTGGATGACGAAATGATGTCCCCGCAGCCCCGAAATGCGTTATCGCGGAAGCGTCGTCTCGCCCATCAGGAATTCGTCGATGGAGCGCGCCGCCTGTCGGCCCTCGCGGATTGCCCAGACCACCAAAGACTGGCCGCGCCTGGCGTCACCGGCCGCGAAGAATTTGTCCACGGTCGACCTGTAGTCGAGATCGTCAGCATGGACCGAGGTTCCGCCGCGACGGTCGACATCGATCTTCAGGCTGCCGCCCAACTCGTCGATTACACCCGCTTCGGCTGGTCCGGAAAAACCGATTGCGATGAAGGCGAGGTCCGCGCGGATGAAGAATTCGCTGCCGGCGATCGGCTTTCTTGCTTCGTCCACCTCGCAGCATTTCACATGCGTCAGCATGCCGTTCTCACCGATGAACTCGAGCGTCGCCACCTGGAATTCGCGCTCTGCGCCTTCCGCCTGCGAAGAGGAAGTGCGCATCTTGGTCGCCCAGTAAGGCCAGACCGAAAGCTTGTCTTCCTTCTCGGGGGGCTGAGGCCGGATGTCGAGCTGGGTAACCCGCACCGCGCCCTGCCGAAACGCCGTGCCCACGCAGTCGGATGCGGTGTCGCCACCGCCGACCACCACGACATGCTTGCCGCCCGCCAGGATCGGTTCCGAATTCCACGCGACGGAAGCGATGTTCTCGCCGGCGACGCGTTTGTTCTGCTGCACGAGGAAGTTCATCGCGGGATGCACGCCGCCGAGATCCTCACCGGGAATATCGGCATCGCGCGGCTTCTCTGAACCGCCGCAATAGAGCACCGCATCGAACTCCGCGAAGAGTTCCGAGACGGGCTTGTCGACACCGATATTGACGCCCGTGTGGAAAGTGACACCCTCACCCTCCATCTGCTTGGCGCGCGCGTCGATATAGTGCTTTTCCATCTTGAAGTCGGGAATGCCGTAGCGCATCAGCCCGCCGATGCGGCTCTCGCGCTCGAAAACGTCGACCTTATGGCCGGCGCGGCCGAGCTGCTGGGCGGCAGCCATGCCGGCCGGGCCGGAGCCGATGACAGCGACCTTCTTGCCGGTCTTGGAGACCGGCGGCTGCGGCGTCACGAAGCCGCTCGCATAGGCCTTGTCGGCGATCGCCTGTTCCACCGTCTTGATGGCGACCGGGATATCTTCCAGATTCAGCGTGCAAGCTTCCTCGCACGGCGCCGGGCAGATACGGCCGGTGATTTCCGGAAAATTATTGGTCGAATGCAGATTGCGGATCGCCGATTCCCAATCGCCATTATAGATCAGGTCGTTCCAGTCCGGGATCTGGTTGTTCACCGGACAGCCCGTCGGCCCGTGACAGAACGGAATACCGCAATCCATGCAGCGCGCCGCCTGCTTGACGACTTCGCCGTCTTCAAGCGGAAGCGTGAATTCCTTGAAATGGCGGATGCGGTCCGACGCCGGCTGGTATTTCGGCGTATGCCGGTCGATCTCGAGAAAACCCGTAACCTTGCCCATGACTGATCCTGAAACTACTCGATGACGACCGCCGTGCCCGATGCCGATACCATCAGCATCGAGCCGCTGCCGGCCGCAATGTTCTCATAATCGAGGTCGACGCCGATGACGGCATTGCCGCCGAGGCGCCGCGCCTCGTCTTCCATTTCCGCAAGTGCGATGCTCCGCGCTTCGCGCAGCGATTTCTCGTAGGCGCCCGACCGCCCGCCGACAATGTCGCGGATCCCGGCGAAGAAGTCGCGGAAGATGTTGGCGCCGAGGATAGCCTCGCCCGTGACCACACCCCTGTAATCCACGACCCGGTGTCCCTCGATCGTGTTCGTCGTCGCAATGATCATCGCATCACTCCGCCGCCACGTTCATGCGCATACGCTCCATTTCCTCGAGCGCGCGGCGATATTCGACCGGCATCACCTTGCGGAATTTCGGACGATAGATCTCCCAGTTCTCCAGGATATGCGCCGCCCGCGTCGACCCGGTCAGGTGACGGTGGTTGGAGATCAGCTGCAACAGCCGCTCCTCGTCGTGACGTGTCATGTCGTCGGAGACGTCGACACGCCCCTTGTGCATGAGGTCGCCGCCATGATGGTGCAGCTTCTCGAGAATATCGTCTTCCTCGGGCACAGGCTCAAGTTCGACCATGGCCATGTTGCAGCGGGTCTCGAAGGTCTCGTCCTCGTCGAGAACATAGGCCACGCCGCCCGACATGCCGGCCGCGAAGTTACGGCCCGTCTTGCCGAGCACGACGACCACGCCGCCGGTCATGTATTCGCAGCCATGGTCGCCCACCCCCTCGACGACAGCCGCCGCACCGGAGTTGCGCACGGCGAAACGCTCGCCGGCAACGCCGCGGAAATAGGCCTCGCCCATGATCGCGCCGTAAAGCACCGTATTGCCGACGATGATAGACTCCTCGGGCACGATCCGGCTGTTATCCGGCGGCCGCACAATCAGCCGCCCGCCGCACAGGCCCTTGCCGACATAGTCGTTACCGTCGCCGATAAGGTCGAAGGTGATACCGTTGGCAAGAAACGCGCCGAAGGACTGGCCGGCCGTGCCGCGCAGGGTCACGCGGATCGTCTCGTCCGGGAGGCCCTTGTGGCCGTACCGCTTTGCAAGTTCGCCCGACAGCATGGCGCCCGCCGACCGGTCCGTATTGTGGATCGGCGTCTCGATACGCACGGCCTCCCTGCGCTCCAGCGCCGGCTCCGCTTCCGCGATCAGCTTGCGGTCGAGAATGTCGTCGATCGGATGCTTCTGGCGCTCGGTCCAGTAGATCTCGGTCTTCTCGGCTTCGGGCTTGTGGAACACGCGGCTGAAATCCAGTCCCCGCGCCTTCCAATGGTCGATCAACTCTTCCTGCGACAAAAGATCGGTCTCGCCGATGATTTCGTCGATGGTCCGGAAACCCATCGCCGCCAGGAACTCACGGACTTCTTCCGCCAGATAGAAGAAGTAATTGACCACGTGTTCTGGCGTACCCTTGAAGCGCTTGCGCAGAACCGGATCCTGCGTCGCAACGCCGACCGGACATGTGTTCAGATGGCATTTGCGCATCATGATACAGCCGGCCGCGATCAGCGGCGCTGTCGAGAAGCCGAATTCGTCGGCGCCGAGCAGCGCCCCGACAATGACGTCGCGGCCCGTACGCAAACCGCCATCGACCTGCAGCGCCACACGTGAACGAAGGCCGTTCAGCACCAGCGTCTGATGGGTCTCGGCAAGACCCATTTCCCACGGGCTGCCCGCATGCTTGAGCGAGGTCAGCGGCGACGCGCCGGTGCCGCCGTCATAGCCGGATATCGTGATATGGTCGGCGCGCGCCTTGGCGACGCCCGCCGCGACCGTCCCGACGCCGACTTCCGACACCAGCTTGACCGAAACATCGGCCGCCGGATTGACGTTCTTCAGATCGTAGATCAGCTGCGCCAGATCCTCGATCGAGTAGATATCATGGTGCGGCGGCGGCGAAATCAGCCCCACACCTGGCGTGGAGTGACGCGTCTTGGCGATCGTCGCATCCACTTTGTGGCCGGGCAATTGCCCGCCCTCGCCCGGCTTCGCGCCCTGCGCAACCTTGATCTGTATCATGTCGGAGTTGACGAGATATTCCGTCGTGACGCCGAACCGGCCCGATGCGACCTGCTTGATTGCCGAACGCTCGGGATTGGACGTTCCGTCCGGCAACGGAAGGAAACGGTCCGGCTCCTCGCCGCCCTCGCCGGTGTTGGACTTGCCGCCGATGCGGTTCATCGCGCGGGCCAGGGTCGTATGGGCCTCGCGGCTGATCGAGCCGAAGCTCATCGCGCCCGTCGAGAACCGCTTGACGATCTCGGATGCCGGTTCGACCTCGTCGATCGAAACGGCCTTCCGGCCGGTTTCCTCGGCGGTCCTGATATGGAACAGGCCGCGGATCGATTTGGCATGCCGCGCATCCGCGTTCACCTGCGCGGAAAACTCGCGGAACTTGTCGGGCATGCCTCGCCGCACGGAATGCTGCAGCGTCGCCACCGCGTCGGGAGTCCACACGTGCTCTTCGCCGCGCACGCGATACATATACTCGCCACCCACATCGAGCGCGTTGATAAGCACTGGGTCATTGGAGAACGCGGAGCGATGACGCCGCGACGTCTCCTCTGCGACCTCGGTCAGGCCGATTCCCTCGATCGTCGTCGCGGTGCCGGTGAAATATTTGTTCACGAATTCGGTCGACAGGCCGACCGCGTCGAAGATCTGCGCGCCACAATAGGACTGGTAGGTCGAAATGCCCATTTTGGACATGACCTTCAGAATGCCCTTGCCAATCGACTTGATGTAGCGATGGACAACCTCGTAGCGGTCGACTTCCGGCGGGAACTCGCCCTTCGAATGCATGTCGAGCAGCGTGTCGAAGGCGAGATAGGGGTTGATCGCCTCCGCGCCGTAGCCGGCAAGGCAGCAGAAATGATGCACTTCGCGCGGCTCGCCGGATTCCACGACGAGACCGACCGAGGTGCGCAACCCCTTGCGGATCAGGTGATGGTGGACGGCCGCCGTCGCCAGCAACGCGGGGATGGCGATCCGATCCGGCCCCATCTGACGGTCCGACAGGACGATGATGTTGTAGCCCGCATGCACGGCCTGCTCGGCGCGCTTGCACAGGCGCTCAACCGCGACGGCCATGCCGTCGGCGCTCTCGTCGCTGTCATAGGTCGTGTCCAGCGTCTTGGTGTCGAAAAGATCCTCGGTGTGACCGATGGATCGAATTTTTTCGAGATCGCCATTGGTCAGGATCGGCTGACGCACTTCGAGCCGCTTGCGCTTCGAGGCGCCTTCAAGATCGAAGATGTTCGGCCGCGGACCGATGAACGACACGAGGCTCATCACCAGTTCCTCGCGGATCGGGTCGATCGGCGGATTGGTGACCTGCGCGAAGTTCTGCTTGAAATAGGTGTAGAGCAGCTTCGACTTGTTCGACATCGCCGAGATCGGCGTGTCGGTTCCCATCGAGCCAATCGCTTCCTGCCCGGTCGTCGCCATGGGCGCCATCAGGATACGCGTATCCTCCTGACTGTAGCCGAAGGCCTGCTGACGGTCGAGCAGGCTGACATCCTCGCGCACCGCGCGCGGAGCCACGGGCTTCAGGTCCTCGAGGATCAGCTGCGTGTTGTCGAGCCACTCTTCATAGGGGTGCATATCCGCCATCTGGCGCTTGATCTCCTCATCGGAGACGATGCGGCCCTCTTCCATGTCGATCAGCAGCATCTTGCCGGGCTGCAGTCGCCACTTGGTGACGATCTTCTCGTCCGGCACGGTGATGACACCGGCTTCCGAAGCCATGATGACGAGATCGTCATCGGTGACGATGTAACGCGCCGGACGCAGTCCGTTCCGGTCAAGCGTCGCGCCGATCTGGCGGCCATCGGTGAACGCCACCGCCGCCGGGCCGTCCCACGGCTCCATCAGTGCCGCGTGATATTCATAAAACGCCTTGCGCTGGTCATCCATCAGCTTGTTGCCGGCCCAGGCTTCCGGGATCAGCATCATGACGGCGTGTGCCAGGCTGTAGCCACCCTGGAACAGGAATTCGAGAGCATTGTCGAAGCAGGCCGTGTCCGACTGTCCCTCATAGGAAATCGGCCACAGCTTCTCGATCTCGTCTCCGAAAAGCTCGGACTGCACCGACGCCTGCCGCGCCGCCATCCAGTTGACGTTGCCGCGCAGCGTGTTGATCTCGCCATTGTGGGCGACCATGCGATACGGGTGCGACAACTTCCAGGACGGGAAGGTGTTGGTTGAAAACCGCTGATGGACAAGCGCCAGCGCCGACACGAAACGCTCGTCGAGGAGGTCCTTGTAATATGCGCCGACCTGATAGGCGAGGAACATGCCCTTGTAGACGATCGTGCGCGAGGACATGGAAACAGGATAGAATCCGTTGTCCCGGCCATCGGTTTCCGTATGGATCCGACCGGAAATGACCTTGCGCAGGATGAACAGGCGCCGCTCGAACGCGTCGCCGCCCTCCTTGTCGTCCGCCTTGGCGATGAACACCTGGCGATGCACCGGCTCGGTCGCCACGATCTGCGGCGCCTTGGACAGCGAGGAGTTGTCGACCGGGACGTCACGGAAACCGATCAGTTCCTTGCCTTCCTCGGCAATCACCTGTGCGATGATGCCCTCGATATGGGTGCGCAGTTCTTCTTCCTGCGGCAGGAAGAAATGCCCGACGGCATAGTCGCCGACCGGCGGCAGCTCGACGCCTTTTTCCGCCCATTCGGCGCGGAACAGCGCGTCGGGAATCTGCACCAGCATGCCGGCGCCGTCACCCATCAGCGGGTCTGCGCCGACCGCGCCGCGATGGGTAAGGTTCTCCAGCATGGCAAGGCCATCGGAAATGATCTTGTGAGACTTCTCGCCCTTCATGTGGGCAATGAAGCCGACACCGCAGGCGTCATGCTCGTTGCGCGGATCGTAAAGGCCGCGGGCCTCCGGGTAACCGGACGATGTCTTATGCGATCCAGCGGCCTTGGTAACGGCCTCACCGCCCATACCGGCGGGTTCGGATACAGTGATCCTCTTCATCGCTCAAACCTCCGTCTCGGCGCTCACGCGCGCTTGCAAATTCCTATCTAGCATTTCGGGTCCATGCTGACACCCGTCCGCCCATCCTGCGTTTCGGTCCCGCACCGGCATCGCGCCAGTGGGCACCAATTACTGCTCGCGAGGATCTGATCGGGCCTCTGCGCCTGCAGACGCGTCTGAGGATCGTACGGATTTTTTCTTGCCGTGCGACCCGAAATGCAAAATAGGACAGCAATGCTGCCCTATTCTTATGCCAGATCGAGAAACTTTTCTCAAGATGCAAATGCAAAAAAATCCGACGGCGTTTGGTCGAAAATGTCGCTGCGGGCGGGATCCCGGTCATATCCTTTCGCATGCATCAGGCTTCAATCCCAGTAATTGGCCATGAGTTCGCGTGCCCAGTCCGGTTCCCGCAACGCGCCGCGCGGCTGGTAACCTGACCAGACCGGCTTGATGTCGAGCACCGGCGTGCCGTCGACAGCGTCCAGACCCTCGACTTCGACGCTCAAGCCATCGACCCCGAGCAGCCGGCAAACGCTGACGCCGATCCGGTTGATCCGCATCCGTCCGTGTTGGGCATAGATGCCTACGGCCGGCCAATCGGTCCGGCCGCGCGGATGTCTTGCCCCGGCCTCGACCGGCTCATCGGAGTGCAAATGGAAATAGAACACGACCTCGATGTGGGAATGCGCTGCGAGGCCTTTCAGCGCATCCGGCCCCAGGAGGTCGTCGCGCAACACGATTGTCGGGCGATTGGCGCCCCAATGATCCTTGGTCGGCTCCGCGCGTCCGCCCGCTACGCGCCCGATCGGTATCATCCCGATCTCGTCAAACGATGCACTCATCCCGATCTCCTTCGCGCGATGTCCTGTTTGAACCTTGAACTATCGCATGCGGTCGGGCCATTGGTAGCGGACACACACGCATCGCGCCACGCGAAGGAAAGCCGAATGTTTTTTGCCTCAGACAATTGGGCGGGGGCCCATCCTCAGATCGCAGACGCCTTGAAGGCTCATGCCGGCGGTTTTGACGTTGCTTACGGCGCCGGGGCACTGGATCACCGGGTCGAGGCGCGCTTCGCCGAGATCTTCGACCATGAGGTCTCGGTCTGGTTCCTGCCGACCGGCACCGCATGCAACTCGCTGGCCCTTGCCGCGGTCAACCGCGTCGGCGGGGTCGCCTTCGCGCATCCCGAAGCGCATATCCGCGAGGACGAGGGTGGCGCGCCCGAATTCCTGGCAAGCGGCGTCCGTGTCCGACCCGTCCCCGGAAACAACGGCAAGATCGATCCGGCGAACTTGCACGCGACGATCAAGCCCTTCTCTCCCGGCACGGTCAATCGAGGGCGCGCGCTCGGCGTGTCGATCACCCAGGCGAGTGAAATCGGCACGATTTATTCACCCGGCGAGATCGATGCCATTTCGGGCATCTGTCGGGAATTCGACCTGCCGCTGCACATGGACGGCGCGCGTTTCGCCAATGCGCTCGTCACGCTCGGCTGCGCGCCGGCCGACATGACCTGGAAGCGCGGAGTCGACATCCTCTCCTTCGGCGGCACCAAGAACGGCTGCTGGTGCGCCGAAGCGCTCGTCTTCTTCCAACCCGAAATGGCCCGCGACATGCCGCAGTTGCGCAAACGGTCCGGCCATCTCTTCTCGAAGTCGCGCTTTGTCGCAGCACAGTTCCTGGCCTATTTCGACAACGACCTTTGGCTGGACCTTGCACGTCACGCCAACGCCATGGCGACGCGCCTCGCCGCCGCCGTCGAAGCGGGATCGAAAACGCGGCTCGCCTGGCAGGTCGAAGCTAACGAGGTCTTCGCCGTCATGCCGGAATCGGAATTCGACAGACTGACCGCGGCAGGCGCGCGGTTCCATCCGTGGCCGAAGACCGCCGGCGACGGCGTAACATTGGCGGAAGGCGAGATCATTGTCCGCCTCGTCACCAGCTTCGCGACCGAAACATCGGACATCGACCGTTTCGCCGATTTACTCTCCTGAATCGGCAATAATCTCCATCAACTTGTTCTCACACGGAAGTGACAGCGGATAACGCCGCGTTGATTTCCTATTTACCGGCGCGTTTGCGACTCCTCACCTCGCCGGGCAACTGCAAGACCCGGCACGGATCTTCAGAGGAGTTATCTATGTCCAAAGCAACCAAGACTGTCTTCAGCGGTGCCGTTCTCGCCGGCGCTGTCGCCGCCGCCATTTCCGGCGCCCAGCTCGTCACCGCGACCGACGCGGCCGCCGCCAACGTTAAATGCTACGGCGTCGCCATGGCCGGTCAGAACGATTGCGCCGCTGGCCCGGGCACGACCTGCCAGGGCACCTCGAAAGTCGATTATCAGGGCAACTCCTGGAAATATGTCGAGGAAGGCACCTGCACGTCGATGGAACTTCCCGGCGGCCGTATGGGCTCGCTTGAGCCGCTCGAGCGCGACATGCCGGCCTGATCGCATTCCACAAATGCTGCAAAACGGAAACAACGCCATGGGCAGGACCGTTCTTTCGCATCCCCCGCAAGCGGCTCCGGCCACACCGGCACCGTCCCGTTTTGCAGCGCGCACTGCCCGCATCCCGGCTTCGGCCGGGGTCGGATTCAAGCATACGCACCTGGACGCGATCCTCGCCGATCGCGATCCGGTGGGCTTTCTTGAAGTCCACGCCGAGAACTACATGGGCGACGGCGGGTTTCCCCATCGCGCGCTGGAGCGCGTTCGCCAAGATTTCCCCCTCTCCCTGCACGGCGTCTGCATGTCGATCGGCGGGCCGCAGCCGCTGAGCGCCGACCACCTGTCGCGCTTCAAGTCGCTTGTGGACCGCTACGAACCTGCGCTCATATCCGAGCACTTGGCATGGTCGACCCATGACGAGGTCTTCATGAACGACCTCCTGCCGTTGCCTTACACCGAGGCGACGCTCGACCATGTCTGCGAGCATATCGACCGCATGCAGGACGTCATCGGCCGGCAGATGCTGCTCGAAAACCCGTCGACCTATGTCGTTTTCGAGAACTCGACGATGAGTGAGACCGATTTCATCCGCGAAATCGTGTGCCGCACCGGCTGCGGCCTGCTGCTCGACGTCAACAATGTCTTCGTTTCGGCCACCAATCACGGCTACTCGCCGATGTCCTACCTGATGGACTATCCGATGGAGCATGTCGGCGAGATCCACCTCGCGGGTCATTCGGTCCAGGAAGACGACGAGGGCGAGCCGCTGCTGATCGACAGTCACGACGCCCCCGTCGCCAACGCGGTCTGGGATCTCTACGCCATCGTCGTAAAACAGGCGGGACCGATCCCGACCCTGATCGAATGGGATTCCGACCTGCCCGACTGGCCGGTCCTGCGCTCGGAAGCAGCAGCAGCCGACCGTATCCTCGACGAGGCCGCGCATTCTTTCATGATGGGCAAGAGCCACGGGAGAACCGGTCATGCCGTCGGCTCCTGACACACAGGATCTCGACGCCGTCAGTATCCGCGCCGCGATCCTCGATCCGTCGCGCGCCAATCCGCCAACCGTCGCAGGGCCGCGCGGCAAACAGGCGGTGAAGCGCTTCAACGTTTATCGCAACAATGTCACCGTCAGCCTGATCGAAGCGCTGGTTGACATTTTCCCGGCGGTAGGGCGTATCGCAGGCCCGACATTGTTTCGTGACATGGCGCGTGAATTCGTCCGCGCCCATCCGCCGTCGTCGCCGCTGTTGTTCCTTTATGGCCACGAATTCCCGACCTTCATCGAGACGTTCGAACACGCCGCGCGCATGCCCTATCTGGCCGATGTCGCGCGCGTGGAGCGGGCCTGGCTGACGGCCTATCACGCCGCCGATCTGGAACCGCTCGCCCCGCAAGCGCTCGCGGCGATAGATCCCGAGCATTTGGGCGATGCCACATTCACAACGCATCCGGCGACCGCGCTGGTGCGCTCGTCCTATGCCGCCTTCGACATTTTCGACGCCAACCGCACCAGCGACCCTGTCGGGAAGATCGACGCCTCTCGGCCGCAGAACGTTCTCGTCACCCGGCCCGGCACGGAGGTGACCGTCATCGCGCTGCCGGACGGCCATGAAGCCTTCTTCGAAACGCTTCTCTCTGGCGGGACGCTCGGCGAAGCGGCACAGGCGGGAATGGAAGCCGCCGGCACATTCGACATCAACGACGCGATCGGCGGCATTCTGTCCACCGGCGCGTTTATCGCCGCGCAGGCGGCTAACTAAAACGACGGGGGGACCGCGATGGCCGACACTGCAGATATGAAACACGATTTCGCAAACGAGATGTCAGGGCCGGTCGGGTCTCTTGTCCGCCTCCATCGCGAGGTCTTTTCAACGATCGAGGCGGCGCTTGCCGGATGGTTCAACGGCTTTGCGGCCCGCTTTGCCTTCGCCAGCGTACTGCTTGTCTATTATCTGAATTCCGCCACGAACAAGCTGGGTGACGGGTCGCTGGGCTTCCTTCATCCTTCCATCGGGGCCTATGCCTCGATCATACCGCCGGTCTTCGACAGCTATGGAAACTCGGTCGAAAACGTGCCCTTTTTTCCCTGGGACCTGATCGTCATCGTCGGAACGCTCGGCGAACTGGTGTTGCCGATCCTTGTGGTGATCGGCTTGTTCAGCCGGATCGCCGCGATTGGCATGATCGTCTTCGTGGTCGTCCAGAGCTATGTGGACGTCATGTATTTCGAGGTCACGGGGAAATATCTCGGCGCCATGTTCGACCGCTTCCCCGACGCCATTATTTTCGATCAGCGCTTGCTCTGGATTTTCGTTCTGCTGATAATCGTCGTCAACGGGCCGGGCAAGCTGTCGTTCGACTATTTGCTTCGCCGACGCTTTGGCTGAAATCCCGAAAAAGCGTACATGAAAAAAGGCGGGGTCTCCCCCGCCTTTCCGCGTCGGGCGCACCGGTAGGGAGGGGAACCCGGCGCGCGGACGTGTTGGCGAAATCGATGCTCGGTCTTTCGACCGGTATCGGCTTAGTTGACCGATTTGGCCTCGATCTGCTTGGCGTCGTCCTTGCCGTTGCTGATCTCGATCTTGCGCGGCTTCATAGCCTCGGGGATTTCGCGCTCGAGATCGATATGCAGCAGGCCGTTCTTCAGTTCAGCGGCCTTCACTTCCACATAATCGGCAAGCTGGAAGCGGCGCTCGAAAGCGCGCGAAGCAATGCCGCGATGCAGGAATTCCCGCTGCTGTTCGGTATTTTCCTCCGGCTTCGCGCCGGCAACCGTCAGAACGTTGGAACGGGCTTCGATGGTCAGGTCGTCTTCGGAGAAACCGGCGACGGCCATTGTGATGCGATAGGCGTTCTCACCAGTCCGCTCGATATTATAGGGCGGATAGGTCTGGCCGTTGTTTTCCGGCTGGGCAAGCGTGTCCAGCATCGAGAAAAGACGGTCGAAACCGACGGTGGAACGGAACAGCGGGGAATAGTCGACGTGACGCATGATGTGTCCTCCATTTGTGAGCGACTATGTTTGCGTTTGGCGTTCCCGACCGCCCGAAAGTGGCACGGTCACTGACACCAGCGAACCCGTTTCCGGCGTCCGCTTCAGTTATTTGGGAATTGCCTATTACCGGTTCAAGAGCCGCCAAATCCGCCCGATTTGTTTCCTGAACGCCAGATGAACGACGTCTTCCGTCCCGGTTCATGTGGGCGCTGGCATTGTGTGTCCAGCATACGGAGGCGTCGACTGTTTGATTGGCGCCGGGAACCAGGAGACAGATTATGAAAAAGACAATGATAACCGCCGCCCTCGCCGCTCTGCTTTCCGCAGGCGCCCTGTCGTCCGCGTCGGCTGCACCGGCTTTTCCCGCCCCGCAGGCGATGGCCGGCCAGACCATCGATCAGGTCCACTACAAGGGCAAGAATAATGCCCACCATCATAAGGACTGGCGCGGGCATCGCCGCATCCTGCCGCAGCGCGTGGTGATTCGTTCGCTCCATCAGCGTGGCTATCGCAACATTCACAATGTGCGCCTCGTGCGCGGCGATTACGTGATGCGTGCTCGCGGCTATCGCGGCCCAGTCAGGCTTGTTGTGGACGGCCAGACCGGCCGGATCCTGTCGCGCCAGGTGCTTAATCGCGGACATCAGGGCCATCGCCCCGGGTTCAGCCTCCACGGTGGCAACGGCAACTTCACATATTCCTTCGGCATTCGCTGAGGAATTACGGTTGGCCGGGCTGCATCGTCCCTTCCGGTCCGGTCACGAAGCCGGGAGTGCTGCAAGGCACTCCCGGTTTTTCTTTGACCTTTTGCCGGCCGCCTCCTAACAATCGTCGCCGAACGATAAGGCGGGCCGGAAAATGCGCAATCCGGGTCCGCAAGCGCCGCCCGCCATCCATGACAGAACTCCGGCTCTTCGAGCACAATCCCAATTCAAAAATCCACTCCGACGGCTTTGTGCGCACGCCGGACGGATTCGCGATCCGCTACGCGGTGTTCAAGACCGCCGAACATCGCGCCAAGGGCACCGTGTTCCTGCTGCAGGGCCGCAACGAGACGATCGAGAAATATTTCGAATCGATCGGCGATTTCGTTCGCGAAGGCTTCGATGTCGCGACATTCGACTGGCGCGGCCAGGGCCGCTCCACCCGGTTCTTCCAGCGCGGCGATGCGGGCTACGTGGAAGGTTTCCAGCAATACGCGACCGATCTGGAGACCGTCTTTAGTGAGGTGGCTCTTCCGGATTGCCGCCCGCCCTACTTCATCGTCGCCCATTCGACCGGAGCGCTCGCCGCCCTCTATGCGGCGCCTGCCATGGTCAACCGCGTCCAGCGCATGGTTCTGCTCGCGCCTTTCCTCGGCCTCCCGGCCTCGCCTTTCTACCAGTGGACGACCCGCGTGGTGTCGCGTTCCATGAGTTTTCTCGGTCTCGGTAATGTCTATGTCGCCGGCGGTCCGGCCGACCGGATGCGGCGGCCCTTCGAGACCAACCGCCTGACATCGGATGCACACCGCTACGCGCGCAACATCTCCATCCCGATCCGCTTTCCCGAACTCGCGCTCGGAGGCCCGTCTGCCGCCTGGATGGCCGCGGTCACAGACGCTATTGAGACCGTCAGCGATCCCGCCCATCTGGCCAGAACGGTCATTCCGACCCTTGTCTTCATGGCCGGCGACGACCGTGTCGTTTCAAACGATGCGACGCGTCTTCTCACGGACAATCTGCGGTCGGCGTCGGTCCTGACCATCGATGGCGCGCGCCACGAGATCCTTCAGGAAAAGGATATCTTTCGCGAGCAGTTCTTCGCCGCCTTCAACGCCTTCGTGCCAGGCACCGGACAAGTGGTCCTGGAAGCACTCAGCGATTGAAAATGTCGAGCGCGGCCTCATGCAGGGCCGGCGTCGCCGCCGCGATAATATCGCCGCCGCCAACCGCGTTGCCGCCATCGAGGGTCGTCACGACGCCGCCCGCCTGCTCGATCAGGGGAATCAGCGCCGCGATGTCATAGGCGTTCAGTCCGGGATCGATCACGATATCCACAAATCCCGCCGCCACCATCGCAAAGGCATAGCAGTCGCAGCCATAGCGGGCGAGTTTCGCCTCGTTTTCCAGCCGGTTCCAGGCGTCCCGCTTCGCGCCCGTTCCGAACAGGGCCGGCGTTGTCGTGAAGATCGTCGCGTCGGAAATCGATTGATGTTTGCGTGTCGACAGCCGTACTGCCGCGTCGTCGCCACGGAGCAGCATGCTCTTCTCGCCATCGGCAACGAAGAACTCGCCGGTAAAGGGCTGAGACATAAAGCCAGCAGTCGCAATACCGTCGACCCGAAGACCGACAAGCGTGCCCCAGACTGGCAGACCGGAGATGAAGGCGCGCGTTCCGTCGATCGGGTCGATGATCCACACATGCGATGCGGTCTCGCGCACCGCGCCATGCTCCTCGCCGATGATGCCGTGGTCGGGATAGGTCTCCTCGATCAACGCCCGAATGGCCGCTTCGGCGTCGCGATCGGCCGCGGTGACCGGGTCGAACCCCCCGTCCTGCTTGTTCTCCACGAAAGCGCTTGAGCGAAACAAAGGCAGCGTCTCCGCGGCCGCCGCTGCTGCGAGGCGTTGCATAAAGGTGACATCGGGGAGAATCTCGCGGGTCATCCGCGCTTTGTGGTCAAAATCCTGTGCGGAGACAAGTGAAATCTCCGCCGAATGCTGCATTGCACATTGACATTTTTGCGATGCAGCATAATCTGGAGCCCGGCAGTTCGCTGCCACGCCCTCCTTGGGCGTTTCCTCCCTAGACTTTGGCCGCATCGCTTTTTTGATGCGGCCTTTTTTTGCGGCCTGACGCGAAAACGCTATTCCGCGGCGATCGAATAGTCGAAGAAACAGCTGTCGGGCAGCGACATCAGTTGAGAGACGAAGCGCGCGATATCGTCCTGCAGCAGCGGGAAGGACGGCTTCCGGATAATTGTCCGCTCGTCCATGTAGAGGCCGCGATTGACCTCGATCTGGAGCGCGTGCAACCCCTTGAGCGGGCGGCCGTAATGCTCGGTGATGAAGCCGCCGGCATAGGGCTTGTTGGCCGTGACCAGATAGCCCATGCCGGACAGGATTTCGATCGCCGCTTGGGAGAGGTCGCGGCTGGCGCTGGTCCCGAACCGGTCCCCCACAATGAAATCCGGACGCACGCCTTCCGGGCCGTAGCGCACCGAGGCCGGCATGGAGTGGCAGTCTATCAGCACCGCGAAGCCGAATTCGCGATGCGTCTGGGCTAGCAATTCGCGAAGCGTCTGGTGATAGGGCTTGTAGATATTGGCGATGCGGCTCTGCGCCTCGGCAACCGGAATGCGGTTGCGGTAGATTTCGACGCCTTCCGAGACCACGCGCGGCACGGTGCCGAGTCCCCCGGCAACCCGGATCGAGCGCGAGTTGGCATAGGGCGGCAGTCTTTCGCCGAACATGCGCGGATCGAGCTCGTAGGGTTCGCGGTTCACGTCGAGATAGGCTCGCGGGAAATGCGCCATCAGCATTGGCGCACCGAGCGGCACGGCGCCGGAGAACAGCTCGTCGACGAAATAGTCCTCCGATCGCCTTATCGAAACGGCGTCGAGGCGGCTCATTGCCAGGAAACGGGGCGGGTAGTAACGGCCGCTATGCGGTGAGTTGAAGACGAACGGGACGCGCTGTTCGGCCGGTTGACGAACTTCGAAGGCCGGATGCTCCGAAAAATCGGGATCGCAATTCATGATGGCTGCCGGCTCGATTCGCTGATTCCCGTGTCTGTTTCCGGAATTGTTGACAGGTGGCTTGCAGCCTGTCCAGCCTTTGCGGCGCCTCGACAAGGCGAAACCCCTTGCCAAGATGGGGCGTTTCGGCGTGAAGTAAACGCGATATTTACCGTCCCCCGGGCATGACTGGGGTATTGGGAATGCCATGCCGCCGGCCGTGCGGCGCAGCGAACGGATCAGTCATGAATCGAATTCTTCTCGCAGAAGACGACAACGATATGCGCGCCTTTCTCGTCAAGGCGCTGGAACGGGCCGGCTATCAGGTCACCGACTACGACAACGGCGCCAGCGCCTACGAAAGGCTGCGTGAGGAACCTTTCTCGCTGCTGCTCACCGACATCGTCATGCCGGAGATGGACGGCATCGAACTCGCGCGCCGTGCGACCGAGCTCGATCCCGACTTGAAGGTGATGTTCATCACCGGCTTCGCCGCCGTCGCGCTAAACCCGGATTCCAATGCTCCCAAGGACGCCAAAGTGCTGTCGAAACCCTTCCATCTGCGCGAGCTGGTTTCGGAAGTCGACAAGATGATCAAGGCGGCCTGATCGAGGCGATTTGCGCGCTTCGATCGTAACGCCATATTTGTGACATCCACACTATTGACCGGCCGCCGCTCTTGTGGTGTATGCGCGGCTCTGTGACGACTGCCGAAAAACCCGACCGGTTTTTCACCCGCCTTCGCCACAATATCCGGATCCGGGCGGTTAGCTCAGCGGGAGAGCACTACGTTGACATCGTAGGGGTCACTGGTTCAATCCCAGTACCGCCCACCATTCCAAGAACCTGAAAACAAAGACTTTTCAGGATCAGGCAAGTTCCAAAATTTCCTCGCAAAATCCTTCTGTCACAACTGTGTCACAGCAAGGTTCTTTTCGATGGCCACTTTCAGAAAGCGCTGTAACCGCTGGCAAGTCCAGATCCGCAGGATCAGGCAGCCCACCATATCTCGCAGCTTCCTATCCGAGGCCGATGCCCAGCGTTGGGCACGGCACATGGAAGCTGAACTCGATGCGAACCTCTTGCCTCACGACTTTCGGCAATTGGAAACCACAAGGCTCGCGGACATTCTTATACGCTATCGCAAGGAGATTATTCCGACCAAACGCGGCGGCCGCATAGAAACCATCATCGTCGATGCCTTTCTCAGGGATCCGATAGCGGAGTTAAGATTGGGTCATTTGAAATTACAGGACTTCGCCGACTATCGGGACAACCGGCTCACTCGAGTATGCGGGTCGCGCAACAGCACAGCGAAGAGCTTGCGAAGCGCGCGCCGGCGGTCGCCTTCTGTGGTGACCAGCATTTGGTTCCACCAGGAGCGCGCTTCGGTGCCTTCGGTGATCCCGATCTCGTCCAGCCGCCGCTGGAAAGATGTACCCTTTTCCAGCACGCGGCGATCCAGCACCGCGATGCCCTGCCGGTGGCGTACGACCTCGACCCCGCGATCGCTGCGCACGGCCCAGCCGGCCCGCTTCAGCTCCGCCAGGTGCGCCGGGTCTTCGCCAATCGCCCCGATTTTTGCCGAACCAGCGGACAGTGCGATCAGCTCCAGCCTTCGGGCTTCATCTCGGAGAGAACTTCGTTGGCGGCCTTGAATGCATCGAGACCGGCAGGAATACCGCAATAGACCGTCGCATGCAGAAGGATCTCGCGGATTTCCTCGACCGTTACGCCGTTATTGATCGCGCCGCGAACATGCAGCTTGACCTCGGCGGAGCGGTTCAGCGCCGTCAGCATGGCGAGATTCAGCATGCTGCGGGTCTTCAGGTCGAGCGTGTCGCGTCCCCAGGCATAGCCCCAGCACCATTCGGTGGTGATATGCTGGAATGCGGTCATGAACTCGTTGGCGGAGCTCATGGACCGGTCCACATACTCGGCGCCGAGAACCTGCCGACGCAGGCTCAGACCTTCCTCGAAGAGAGTCGATACGGTTTTGTCCTTGTCGGTCATGTTAGTCCTCTTGTTCTTTGACATACAAAATTACAATATGGCGGCAATCCGTGCCGATTCATGGTACGACCGCGGGCCAAAGCGAATACGGCGCCGCCGATTGCGATCGAGGAGCCTGAAGAATGACCGCCACTGACGACCTTTCCATGCGCGTGCAGACGTTGCCGGGCCTTCGCGAGCAGGTCGCGGAACGGCTGCGCATGGCGATCGCCACCGGGCGCTTTCCGGCCGGGACCCGCCTGATCGAGCGCGAGCTCTGCGAGATGATGGGCGTGTCGCGCACGTCGCTGCGCGAAGCGCTGCGTGAACTGCAGGCCGACGGCCTTATCACGCTGCAGCCGAACAGAGGCATGAGCGTCAGCGTCGTCAGCGAGAAGACGGCCCGGTCGATCTACGAGGTCCGCGTCGTGCTGGAAAGCCTGGCCGCGCGTCTTTTCGCCCGCAACGCGACGCCCGTGCAGATGAAACAGCTGCGCGAGAGCGTCGACCGCCTCGCTGAGGTCTATGAGGATTTTTCCGCCGAGACCTTCATCGCCGCCAAGACCCGGTTCTACGACATCCTGTGCGAAGGCTCCGGCAACGAGGTCGCGGCCGACATGCTTCGGCGCATCCACACCCGCGTCTCGCAGCTTCGCGTCGTCTCGCTCGGCAGCGAGGAACGGGCTCGGGAATCGATCCGCGAACTGCGGGAATTCCTGTCGGCCCTCGAGGCGCGCGACGAGGAACTGGCCTTCAAACTTTGCGTGGCTCATGTCGAGGCAGCGGCGGAGGCTGCGCTGAAGACGATATCGACTCGCAAGGACTGAAGGGGCGGATGACATCGGTTTCGGCCGTTACATCGACTTGACGGTAATGCCGCCGTCGACATGCAGGATTTCGCCGGTGATGAACGAGGCGTCTCCGCCGATCAGGAAGGCGATGCCTGCCGCGATTTCCTCTTCAGCGCCAAGCCGGCCGAGCGGAGTTTGCGCGCGGCGCTTTGCATATCCGGCCTCGTCGACGATGGCACGCGCCCCGGGCGTCGGGACCGCGCCGGGTGTGACCGCATTGACGCGGATGCCCTGCGGGCCGAGTTCGACGGCGAGCTGGCGCGTCAGCGCGGCGATCGCCCCCTTGATGGAGGTGTAGGACGCCGTGTTGGCCGTGCCGAGATCGGCGACCGGAGAGGCGATATTGACGATACTTGCGGGTTTGTCGCCACGATGCGCCAGCAGCGCCTGCACACCCCAGAACGTCCCTTTGAGGCCGACGGCCAGCATGCGATCGAGGGTCTCTTCGGTGACGCTCTCTACCGGCTCGTAACGAATCCAGATCGCGTCGTTTACTACTGCGGTCAGCGGGCCGAATTTCTCGTGCAGCACTGCGGCTGCATCCAGCATCGCCTGGCGGTCGGATACGTCGGCAGTGATCGCCATCGCCTTGCCACCGGCTTTTTCGATCGACCCGGCGGTCTCACCGGCCAGTTCCGACGAGATGTCGAGAACGCCCACTGCGGCGCCACGTTCGGCGAGAATGCGCGCGGCGGCCGCGCCTATTCCGCGGCCCGCGCCGGTCACCAGGACCACCTGGCCTTCAACACTGGATGACATCGACTTCTCCCTCGAATTTCCGTTCTTCATGCTGTCGGCAGCTTGGCGACGCCGCCATACATGCCCCAAAGTCCGGTTGCGCTGGTGCCAGCGTCGACCGGCAGTTCGACTCCGGTGATCGCGCCGGCGTCTTCCGACAGCAGGAAGGCGATTGCACTGGCTACCTGGCCCGGCTTGACGAGCCGTCCGAGCGCGGTCTGATCGATCATGGTCTGAGGATCACGCTCGCCGCGCGCATAGCTCGCCTCGACCGCCGGCGTCCTTGTCGGGCCGGGGCAGACGCAATTGACGCGAACGCCGCGACGTCCCCACGCGACCGCGAAGTTGCGGGTCATGTTGAGGATCGCGGCCTTGGTCGGGCCATAGGCCTGCAACGGGCTGGAATTGAAGGCCGTGATCGAGCCGATCGTCACGATCGAACCGGAACCGCGTTCCAGCATGCCGCGGCCGAATTCGGTCATCGAACGGAACGTGCCGGTGAGGTTAACCCGAAGGATCGCTTCCCACTCGTCGTAATCCTGCGCCTCGGGCATGTGCGGATTTTCAAGATGCGCCGCGACGGCGGCGAGACCCTGGCAAGGGCCGAGTTCGCTCTCGACCCAGCGCGCGGCGTCCTCGATACTGCGGGCATCGCCCAGATCCATCTCGCGGGCGACGGCGCCATGCCGCTCCGCCACTTCCCTGGCGAGGTCGGCGTTCAGATCGAGAACCGCCACCTGCCAACCCTGGTCCCGAAGCCGCTTGACGGTCGCCTCGCCGATGCCGCCGGCGCCGCCGGTAACCGCCGCGACCGGCGCTTGCGTCGTTTCGGCCACGATCAGATCGCCTCGTAGAGCGCTTCGATGATGCGGCGAGCGCGCGGCCCGTTGTCGCCGCGGGCATGCATCTTGTTACAGCTGTAGGAGAAGCCGATTTTTGCGTCGGAGTCGCCCATGCCGATCGAGCCGCCGAAGCCGTGATGACCGAAGGCGTGCGGGTTCGGACCCATCCACACCGAGACCGGCGTATTGAGCAGGACGCCGCGTCCTTGATGATACGGACGCTCCTGCATGCGCTCGGTCTGGTTGTGCTGTTCCGTCAGCATGTCGCGGATGGTTTCGGGCTTCATCAGCTTGACGCCGTCGAGTTCGCCACCGCGCGCGATCGCCGCGTAGACGCGAGACACGGCGCGAGCATTGCCGTGCCCGCTGGCGCTGGTGATCTCGGCACGACGCCATTCCGTCGAATTCAGGATATCCGGCATCGGCGCATCGGGAAACTGCGTGAAGCCCTTGGAGATCAGCGCATCCGGATCGGTGTCGCGGCGCGCCAGCAGCGTGCCCTCGACGGTCGGAACCAGCGTGGCGCAGCGGGCAAGGTCGGCGTCCGACAGATTGCCGTACTGATAGTCCATGCCGAGCGGGCCGGTCACCTCATCCTTGATGAAGGCCGGGAAGCGCTTGCCGGTGACGCGGCGAACGATCTCGCCGAGGATGTTGCCCTGAGTGTGGATGTGGTAGGCGGCAACCGTGCCGGGCTCCCAGAGCGGCGCCTGTTTTTCCAGTGCGGCGACGGTCGCGTCGCAGTCGAAGATCGCGCCACGCCACATCGGCTCCATCACCACGGGTAGGCCAGCGGTGTGATCCAGCACGTGGCGCACGAGCACGCCTTCCTTGCCGTTCTGCGCGAATTCCGGCCAGTATTCGGCTACCGGTTTGTCGGGGTCGACAATACCGCGGTCGATCAGGATATTGAACGACATGCCGGCGATGCCCTTGGCGACCGACATCATGCAGACAATTGTGTCCTCGTTCCACGGCTGCGAGTAGTCGGGATCGCGGTAGCCGCCCCAGAGATCAACGACCTTCTTTCCATCGACATAGACCGCGGTCGCGGAACCGATTTCTTCTTCGAAAACATAGTTCTCGGCGAAGGCTTCAGCGATGCCCGCGAACGCCTCGTCATATGAACCTTGCAAATGGAATTCGTGCCCGCGCGCGGACACCGTCTTGTCGAACTGCATCGTTCCTCCCGAAGGTCTCTGTTTTCGATGGTGAGTATCAGATTGTATGACAGTACGTCAACATTATTGTCGGTTCAAGAGAGCGGCGCAAGGTCGAGACGCAGAATATCGGGATGAGCCGGATCGGGTGCCGGCCAGCGCTGCCGGACCTCCGGATCGTGGCCGGGTATGAGCAGATCCTCGCGCCCGTCGGCGAGCGCCTCGCAGCGCAAAAATCCCTCCATCATTTCGCCAACATGGAAGACCAGCGGAAACGGGGCACGGCGCTTTCTGTTCTCTGTGAAATGAAAGGCGTCGGAGGCAAGCACCAGCGGACCGCGTTCCGTCGCGACGCGCACCACCTGCAATCCGCCCGAATGACCGCCAACCCGATGAAGCGTGATGCCCGGCGCCAACTCCGAGGTCCCGTCGTGAAACCGCACGCGCCCGGCATGCACCAGCCCGACCGCCTCCATGACGTCTCGCACATTGAATGGCGCGCTCAGGCAGCCGTGACACATGTGACGCCCGGTCGCGTAGCGCATCTCGTCGTCCTGCAGATGGAATGTCGCCGCCGGGAACGCATCGAGCGAGCCCGCGTGGTCGTAATGCAGATGGGTGAGGATAACGTCGGCGACGGTGGCCGGGTCGACACCGGCATCGGCAAGAATCGCGGCAGGCTCGTGCAACAGATTGCGGCCGCGCTCTTTCGCCGCATCCGCGCCAAAGCCGGTGTCGACCACGAAGGTGCGGCCGCCTCCCCGAATGACCCAGATATAATAGTCGAGCGGCATGGGACCATCATGAAGGTCCATCCCCGGAAGGAAATTCTCGCTTCGCGGACGAAGCGGGTCCGTCGTCGCGTATCGAAGAGCGAGCACTTCATAGTTCGGCATCATGTTTCACTCCGCTCGGATCAAACTCCGGCTTGAATTATCATACCGTCATGTTGTATGACAAACTGTCTTTGTGGCAGGGATATCCTTAGGGATCAGCGCCGGAGAGCGCAAAACAAACACTCGTTCAGGGAGGATCACCATGAAACTGCTCCATATGATGACAGCCGTCGCGGCGGTGGCTTTCGCCATTTCGCCCGCCCAGGCGCAAGATTATCCGAAAATGACGCTCCGCTACTCGTCGAACATTCCGGAGGTCGTCAACACCTCCAAGATCGACACCTATTTCTCGTCGGAAATCGAGAAGCGTTCGGGCGGCAATATCAAGATCCAGCATTTCTGGGCGAACACGCTCGGCGGCGAAGCCGAAATCGTCGATCTCGTCGGCTCCGGCGCAATCGATCTCGGCCTGATCGTCATGGGTAACCAGCAGGCGCGTATGCCGTTCGCCGCTGTCACCAACGCCCTGCCGGCCACCTTTACCGACGGCCCGACGGTCAACAAGATCACTCGCGATCTCTTCACCAGCAACGAGACGATCAAAGCCGAGCTCGATGCGGCGAACCTGCATCCGCTGATCTATCGCTATCTACCGGACTACCGCATCTACTGCAACGATCCGGTCAAGACGATGGAAGACTTCAAGAATCGGAAGATCCGTTCCTACGGCTCCTTCGTTCCGAAGATGTTCGAGGCGCTCGGCGCGGTTCCGGTCAACATCCCGCCGGTCGACATGATCCAGGCGATGCAGTCCGGCGCGATGGATTGCACTTACATGTTCAATTCCGCGGTCAAGGCCTTCAAGGTCGATCAGGTCGCCGATTACGGCACCGATATCAGCTTCGGCGTCATCAGCGCTCACACCCTCTTCATCTCAAAGGAGAAGTGGGAATCCTGGCCGCAAGACGTGCGGACCCTCTTCGAAGAGACCGCAGCCGATGCCGAGAAGTTCGGTAACGAACTGATCGCCGCTGACGAAGCCAAGGCAATTTCCGAACTCGAGGCCTCCGGCATGGAAATTGTGCCCTTCGAGGAAATGGACAAGCTGAAGGCCGACATTCCGGACATGCTCGACCTGTGGGTCAAGCAGATGGCAGAGACCACCGGCAAGGAAGCCGAGGCGAAGGAAGTCGCGGACTACATCCGCGAAAATCGCTAATATCCAGGAAATCTCCCGACGGGCGGCGGTGCATGACTGCATCGCCGCCTGCTCATCTGTCATAGCGGTACTCGAATGTGGATTTTCAGTCGTCTTGACCTGCTCTTGCGCAGGATATCCTATCTCGGATTTCTCGCCGCCTCGGCCTTGCTGCTGATCGTTGGCCTCATCGGTGCGGCGGATGTCGTATCGACCAACCTCTTCCTGAAGCCCATTCCCGGCATGGTCGAGCTCTCGGGCGCACTGCTCGCCGTCATCGTGTTTCTCGGTCTTGCCGAGGCGCAGGCGCGAGGATCGAACATCGTGATCGACATCGCGACGCAGCATCTGAAGCCGACGGCCAAGCGCGTGAGCGCGATCTTCTCGCTGGCAATCGGAACGATCTTCATGGGCCTGATCGCCTGGAAGGCGACCAAGCTCGCCGGCACGTCGTGGCACTTCAACGAAACCGCTCTGGGCGCCCTCGCCTTCCCCGTCGCACCGTTCAAGACGGTCGCCTGCTTCGGCGCATGGCTGGCTGTCGCGGAGTTTGCCCGGCAGCTTGTCTACCGCATTGTCGGCCTCGAAATGCCGGAGCACCGGACCGATGATTGATCCCCTTTACATTGGCCTGATTGCCATCGTAGCGATGCTGGCGCTTTCGATCGCCGGCGTCCCTGTCGGCATGGCCATGGGCGCTGTCGCCGTTGTCGGTCTCTGGATCACCGGCGGTCCAGCCTTTGCGCTGAACGTCCTGACGAACCTGCCTTTCGCGACCGCCTCCGATTACTCCTTCGTGGTCATCCCGATGTTCGTTCTGATGGGCGCAATCGCGTCGAGTTCGGGGATCACGCAGGAACTGTTCGGCTTCTCGAACCTCATCTTGCGCTCAACCCGCGGCGCGCTCTACCAAGCTACGATCCTTGCTTCCGCCGGTTTCGCCGCAATCTCGGGTTCCACTCTCGTCAACGCTGCCCTGTTCACCCGGATCGCGCTGTCGGAGATGTTGCGCCTCGGCTACGACCGCGCTTATTCCGCCGGCTGCATCGCCGCCGCCGGCACCATTGCGGCGCTCATCCCGCCGTCGATCAGTTTCGTCATTTACGGACTGCTGACAGGGGAATCCGTTGCCGAGCTGCTGATCGCCGGTGTCGTGCCGGGCGTCCTGACGGCCGCCGGCTACATGATCGGCACGAGCTTCCTCGTGCGCGTCCGCAAGGATCTCGCGCCGGAACCGCAGCCGCGCGCCACACTGCGCGAGATCGGCATAAGCGCGAAAGGGCTGTGGGCCACTTTCCTGCTCGCCGCGCTGGTCATTGGCGGTATTTATCTCGGTTTCACAACGCCGTCCGGCGCGGGTGCGTTGGGCGCGATCGGCGCATTGCTGATCGCCCTCACCCGCCGCCGGCTCTCGCGGGCTGAACTGGCGGATTGCCTGCGATCCAGCGCCGGCGTCACCGCCGCGCTGTTCATCGTGATAATCGGCGGTCTTATGTTCACGCGCTTCTTCCTCGTGGCGGGAACCGTGACGTCGGCAACCGATCTGCTGCAATCCTTCGAGCTGTCGCCCGTCGTCTTCATCATGCTTCTGGTGGTCGTCTTCATGGTGCTGGGCATGTTCATGGACCCGCTCGCCATGCAGGTGATGACATTGCCCTTCGTCTACCCGATGGTGACGTCCCTCGGTTACGACGGAGTCTGGTTCGGCGTCATCATGGTGAAGCTGGTCGAACTTGCGGTGCTGTCGCCGCCGGTGGGGATGAACCTTTTTGCCGTCATCGGCGCATCGGAGGGCAAGGTGTCGCTCAGCGACATCTATCGCGGCATATTCCCGTTCATCGTCATCGAGGCGATCGTACTGATACTGCTCATCGCCTTCCCGCAACTTTCGCTGTGGCTGCCGCAGCAGATGTTCGCAAACTGATCACACAAGGAGCCTCGCCTGACCATGCATGAAGACAAGCGCAGAGTTGGCCTGATCGGCCTCGGAGCGATGGGACATCCGATGGCGGCCTGCATTTCACGGGCCGGCTTCGCGCTGACCGTTCTGGACGCCGATGCCGGCCGCACCGCCAGCGTCGCGAGCGAGCTTTCGGCCACAGCGGCCGAATCGGCAGCCGATCTGGCGCGACAGGCGGACATCGTGGTCACCATGCTGCCGAACAGCGCCATCGTCGGCCAGGTGCTCGGCGGCGAGAGTGGCGTGCTCGCGGGTTTTCGCGACGGCGGCGTGATCCTGGAAATGTCGAGCGGTGTGCCGGACGTGACGCGCGAACTCGCGACCCAGGCCGCAGAAAATGGCGTCACGCTTCTCGATGCACCGGTGTCCGGCGGCGTGTCCCGCGCCAAGACCGGCGAACTCGCAATCATGGTCGGCGGACCGGACGAAGCCTTTGCCAAATCCGAAGCGGTGCTCGCCGCCATGGGCAAGGTCATCCGCACCGGCCCGGTCGGCAGCGCGCATGCCATGAAGGCGCTGAACAATCTCGTCAGCGCCGGGGGCTTCCTGATCGGCATAGAGGCGCTTTTGATCGGCTCGCGTTTCGGCCTCGATCCCGAATTGATGGTCGACGTTCTCAACGCCTCCACGGGCATGAACAACTCGACACAAAAGAAGTTCAAACAGTTCGTCCTGTCGCGGCAATTTGATGCCGGTTTCGGGCTCGACCTGATGGTCAAGGATCTCGGCATTGCCATGGGTGTCGCACGCGCGACCGACACAGCCGCGCCGCTGTCGGGCCTGTGCCGCGACCTCTGGTCCGGCGCGCAGAAATGGATGGGCCCGGGTCAGGATCACACGGCGGTCGCCCGCTTCAGCGAGATGCTGGCGGGAAGCGAACTGGCACCCGGCGCAAAGGACGAGCCGGGCAAATGATCTCCGACCGGATGGACGGCGAGCGCGTCATTGTTTTCGGCGGTTCATCCGGCGTCGGCCTCGCGGTTGCCGAACAGTGCCTTGCCCGCGGAGCGCAGGTCACGATCGCCTCCAGAACCCGAAAACGCCTCGATGCGGCCGCCGCCCAACTGGGCGCGGTCGAGACCATCGCGGTCGATATTCGGGATGCGGTAGCGGTCGCGTGTATTTTCGAGGAACGCGAGGCCTTTGATCATGTCGTCGTGTCAGCCGCGGATCTGCAGACCTCCCCTTTAAGGTCGCGACCTCTAGTCGAGGCGAGGGAAGCGATGGACAGCAAGCTTTGGGGCGCGCTTCATGTCGCCCATGCCGCGAATATCCGCGATGGTGGCAGCCTGACCCTCGTATCGGGCATGCTGGGCGTGCGCCCCTCTGGCGGCGCAACGGTGCTGAGCGTCATCAATGCGGCGCTCGACACGTTGGCGAAAGCGCTCGCGACCGAGATGGCCCCGGTGCGCGTGAACTGTGTTTCCCCCGGCCGGCTCGATACACCATGGTGGGATCGCTTGCCGGAAGACCAGAAGCGCGCATTGCTCGACGCCACGGCAGCGCGATTGCCGGTGAACCGCGTCGGGGGCGCCGACGAGATCGCCGGTCAGATAGTTCACATCATGCTGAACGGGTTCATGACAGGGAGCGTGATACTGGTAGACGGAGGCGGAAGCGTAAGCTGAGCTTTGCTTTCATGGATCGCAGACTAACGCGGCCGTCGAAGATCTCCCTGCAAAACTCGACCCACGGTGCGCCCAGGATTCTGGAAAAGACCGCAACATCGAAGTTCAGGATAACTAGCCCCGGACAGCAAGGCGCTCAAATCGATCACACTCGCGGATCTCGTTAGCCGCTATCGGGACACCGGGCTTCCGGGAAAGAAATGCTGCGAGGTCAAGACGGGACCATACAGCTTAACATGCATGGCAGTCTCTGGACGCAGCACCCGCGTTACGAAAGAATTTGCTCTACCTGCAGACGTCCCGAGACGCTCCCCGCCGAGCCCTCAAATGCCGCTGAAGCACATGCTCTTGATCTCGAGATAGTCGTCGATCCCGTATTTCGACCCTTCGCGCCCAATGCCAGACTGCTTGACTCCTCCAAAGGGGGCAAGCTCGGTCGAAATGGCGCCCGTATTGATGCCGACCATACCGGTTTCCAGCGCTTCGCCGACGCGCCAGGCCCGGGCCAGATCGCGGGTGTAGAAATAGGAGGCAAGACCGAATTCCGTATCGTTGGACCAGGCGATCGCCTCGTCCTCATGCTCGAATTTCACCAACGGCGCGAGTGGCCCGAAGGTTTCGTCGCGGGCGACCTTCATGGTCTGTGTCACGCCGCTTAGAAGAGTCGGCTGGTAGAACGTTCCGCCGAGATTAGAGCGCTGGCCGCCCTTCATCAGGGTCGCCCCCTTCGACAGGGCGTCGTCGATATGCTCCTCGACCTTGCCGAGAGCCGCTTTGTTGATCAGCGGCCCCGTGGTCACGCCATCGGCAAAACCGTCTCCCAGCGTCAGCCCGTCCATCGCGGCAGCGAGTTTCTCGGCAAATGTGTCGTAGATGCCGGCCTGCACATAAATACGGTTGGCGCAAACGCAGGTCTGTCCGTTGTTGCGGAACTTGGCGATCATTGCGCCCTCGACGGCCGCATCGACATCGGCATCGTCGAAGACGATGAACGGCGCGTTGCCGCCCAACTCCAGCGACAGCTTCTTGATGGTTTCGGCACCCTGCCGCATCAGGATCTTACCGACCCGGGTCGAACCGGTGAAGGTAAGCTTGGCCACCTTCTCGGAGGCGCAGAGAATTTCACCGACCTTCGCGGACTGCGAAGACGGGATCACGTTGAACACGCCGGCCGGCACGCCCGCCCGCTCCGCCAGAACGGCGATCGCAATAGCCGAAAGCGGCGTCAGTTCGGCAGGCCGAGCGACCATGGTGCAACCCGCGGCGAGCGCGGGCGCCATCTTGCGCGACAGCATGGCGTTGGGAAAGTTCCACGGCGTGATCGCGCCCACGACGCCCACTGGCTGCTTGACGACGACAAAACGCTTGTCGGAAGTCGGTCCCGGAATGACATCGCCATAAACGCGCTTGGCTTCTTCGGAGAACCATTCGACATAGGACGCGCCATAGAGAATCTCGCCGCGCGCTTCCGCCCAGGGTTTGCCCATCTCGGCGGTCAGGATCGAGGCAAGATCATCGGCGTTCTCGGCCATGAGTTCATAGAGCCGGTGCAGAATGCCCGCACGTTCCTTGCCGGATTTCCCGGCCCATCCCTTCCGCGCCGCATAGGCTGCGTCGATCGCCGGCTCTATATCGGCGCCCAGATCGGCAACCTCGGCAATAACCTCGCCTGTGGACGGGTTTTCAACCGGAAACGTCTTGTCCGCGCTGACCCACTCGCCATTCACATAGGCGCGTGTTTCGAGAAGTTTCTCATCTTTGAGCGAAAGCATGTGACGAACCTTTTCGTTGAAGCAGGATCATACGTGGCCCCGTCCCGGGGACGCCGGATCCCGACAGTAATTTGCATGGCGAGCGCCGCCCGCGCGTAGGCTGGTGTTATGCTCCGCGCCGACGAAAGTTTCGCTGGGACCGAAATAGCGGCGCGCAAACTCCTTGTCACCCGTCAGAATGCGAGAAGCCCCTCGAACCGAGCATTATCATCAAAGCCGGCGCGTCCTTCCGAGCGACGGGTCTGCGATTGGCTCCCGATCAACGCCGGACCGGCGCAGGCGGCCGTGCCTGGTAGGTCAACAAGACACACCGCCCGGGAAAAAAGATGGAAGTCTTTTCGGGTCCGTTTCGATGCAAAACTCGCATCGGTGATAACCAGGTGTAAACGATAAGAAGGATGTTAATGCACTTCCTCTGCGTCATCAGAGTTCGCAATTCTTGATTAAACAATGGCGGGTAGTATGGGTGTGATAAACGACACGGGGAAACCGGTTCTTGGGGCGGCATGTAATTCTGATCAAACAGAAAATTCCGATCCGCGTTGATGGCGGTCTTCGTCCTTTGCGCGCCGGCGCGACCCCGAGCGGCCCGAACACTAAAGAACAACAAGAACATCGAGACTGCCTGTCATGAACAACGGGAAACAGACACCTTCCGTCGCCCTTCGTATCGCGACCCTGATGGATCGCGAACGGGTCGAGAGCCTTCCGCGCAATTACGAACTCATCTACGACGCCTATTCAGGTTCGAATCCAGAGCTGACGCGGGAGTTCATGGCCATCGAAGGCCCGAAGACCCAGGGCGTTCTCGACGAGATCGGCAGGAAGTATCTCCCCCACCAGCATGAGGAAGGCGTTCTGGCCAAGGCCAACGACACCATGCAGAGCCAGATGTTCGAGTTCCTCAAGCTGATCCAGAACGAGGCCTCATCCCTTGCGGAATTCGAGAAGGCGGTGAGCGAAGCCAGCCGCGCGATGAGTTCCGATACCGAAATCGACCGCGCGGCGATCGCCAAGTCGATCGACCGGCTGTCGAAGGCGACTGAACAACAGGCCCGGACCAACAAGACGCTGAGCGACGCGGCAGCGGCGCAAAATGCGGCGATCAGCGATCTCAAGAAGGAAATGGACGCGATCGAGGCCCGCAAATGGACCGACCCGGTTACCGGCCTCGCCAACCGCCGTTCCTTCAACAAGACGGTGGTCGGCATCTACGCCAATCCCAACAAACCGTCGGCCTGTGGGCTCGCCATCGCCGAGATCGACGATTACCAGAACTTCAATGCGAGCGGTCAGTCCCCCTGGTCCAACAGGACGCTGCAGGAAATCGGCGCCGCGCTGAAAGGCGGCAATCCGACCCGGCAATTCATCGCGAATATGGAAAAGGGCCGTTTCGCCTTCGTGCTCAACACGGAGAATCCGGATCGTATCACCGGCTTCATCACGGGCATCCGCAACGCATTGGCCGCCAAGCGGCTGCTTGTCACCCGCAAGAACATGGCAAACGAGAAACTCACTATGTCTTTCGGCATTGCGCTGGCTTCGACGGCGACAAGCGCCGGCGACCTCATAGGACAATCGGAAAAGGCACTGGCCGAGGCACTGAAGGCCGGTAGCGACAAAATGCGCTTCCATGCACTCGCCGAGGCGCCTGATTCAGCACGGAACTACCAGATCTACGCGGCAAGATAAGCCATGTCGCCGGCCCGATCACGACCTGTCAGCTGAAACAGCGGTCATCGTAAGCGATCACCCGGACGCGTCAACAAGCCGGAAGACTTCGGCTTTCCCGATTATTGCGATCCGTTCGTAGTCTTCCGCCAGACGCCCGGCCAGCAGCGAGGCTGCGGCCGGTTTGTCCTCCAGCCACGTCGTTTCGGCCTCCTTGACGATATAGTCGGGCCTCGTCGCCAGCAACGTCGCCAGAACCGTCTCCGTGGTCGCGCCGCGCCCTTCCACGAAGATTAGAAGCCCCTCCTTCGCGATATTGGAGGGGTGTGTCGCGATGGGCGCCAGCGGCTCCGTCCCAAGCATCCAGTAAACGATATGGTCCGTCATCAGGTAGACCCGCTTGTCGCGCGCATTCTCCGCCTCGAGCAACGCGGCGATCTGGTAAGCGCGACCGCTTGCCAGCCGCTCGCCGTTTGCCGCGCGCGCAATCAGATTTCCATATTCCCGCGCGATGTCGCCGAGAGGCATGACCGACGTCACAAGAATCAGCAGGAGGAATACGAGGCGGAACGAACGCCGTGCTGTTTCCTGCCATGCGATCCCCGCGAAGACGGCAAGCGGCGGAACCACCTGGATCAGATAATGCCCGTGCGCCGCGCGCGTCGCCAGCACAGAAAGCGTCGAGGCAACGGCCATGACGCCGACATAGCCTGCCACGCCCGCATCCGGGCCGCGTTTCCATCCCCGGATCGCCAGGGCGGCGCCGATCGCCGCGAGAAACCACAGCCCGCTCTGGCCGCTTATGCCGCCGCGCAGAAAGCCCCACAGGGTGGCCCCGATTCCCGGCCTTTCCCCGGTGTCGCTCAGCGGCGCGAGAACGACGGACCGGAACAGCAAATCGGCCTGCCCCGTCGCCAGATAGGGAATCGTCAGCAGCGCCAGCGGCAATATCATGCCGGCAGCCAAGGCTGCGAACCATATGAACCTATCGCGATAGCGCCATGACCGCGTAGTGACGAACGCATAAACGCAAAGAGCAACGACGACGATCGCCAGATTGGTGCGGAACAGCGCCGCCAGCATGAAGCACAATCCGGCAGCGAAGTATCGTCCCGCACCACCGGGTCGGCTTAGCAACAGGAGCCCGCCCATTATCGGCGGCGCGGCGAGCAACTCGCTCATCACGGCCTGACCGCCCGTCACGGTCATGAAGAACATGCCGATCAGTGCAGCCGCCAGCCCCGCCGACCAGCCGCTGATGCCACTGGCGAGACGGAAGATCAGATAGCCGGTGCCTGCAACCAGCAACCAACCGCAGGCGCGAATGCCAGGTATCGAATCGAATGCCGCGATCATCATCGCGAACGCGCCGAACAGGAGCGGCGGCTTGTTGTCCCAGAGATGCGTGTAGGGCAGATGGCCGTCCAGCAGGTCCTGCCCCATCAGGATGAACGTGCTCTCGTCCCAGTCTATGACGGCGGGAAAAAAGAACGGCAGTCGTATCAGGAGAGCAAAGCCCGCAAGCAACAGCAGCAGGCGCGGACCTCTTATCCACGCCTCCAGGCCACCGGTCGCATCCACCCTGTTCGAAATATGCCGTCTCCCGGTCGCCCTTTCGCCATTACTATCGACCGGGATCGTATGGCCGCAAGATGGAATGCGACGTCGCCAGCGTTTCCAGCGCGTCGCGCACTGCCCCAGACGGCTCGCAGGCACGCCGTGTTTCGAGGCTGACATGGATCAGCAACTGGTCGCCCGTTGCATGCACCGTACCGTCCGCGCCAAGCAGTCGATGGGAAAGTCGCAGCTTCTTTCCCGCGCCCTCGGTCACCACTGTCTCGACCCGGATCAGCGCCCCGGCATGCAATTCGGCGAGATATTTGATCGACGTCTCGACAGTGAAGAAACTGAACCCCGCCGCGACATAGTCCTCGCCCGCCCCGATCAGCGCCAGAACGGCGTCCGCCGCATCGGAAAACACCTGTCCGTAGCGGCTCTCGTTCATGTGACCGTTATAGTCGGTCCAGTCGACCGGGACGATGCGCGCGATCGTTTCCAGCGGCTCGCCGGCCTGCGGCGCACCGCGCTGCGCGATCGTCTTTTCATGCGCGTCCAACAGCACGCCCACCGCCGCATTGCGCCCTTTCAGCGCCCGCATCTCCGCGACCAGATTGTCGTCGCGCAGCCGCTCCAGCTCGCGGATCGTCATGTGACCCGACTGGGCGTCCGACTGCGCAGCGATCGTGTCGACCAGTTCCGCGGTCAGATCCGGTACGTCCATCAGCTTCGTCCAGGGCCATTGCAGCGCCGGGCCGAACTGCGCCAGGAAATGCTTCATCCCGGCTTCGCCTCCTGCGATGCGGTAGGTCTCGAACAGGCCCATCTGCGCCCAGCGCAGTCCGAAACCGTAACGGATCGCATCGTCGATCTCGCCGGTCGTGGCCATTCCGTCCTTCACCAGCCAAAGCGCCTCGCGCCACACGGCCTCCAGCAGCCGGTCCGCGATATGCGCGTCGATCTCCTTGCCGATGACGAGCGGGAACATGCCGATCGACCGCAGCATCTCCACGGCCCGCTCCACGCTTCCAGCGGAATTCCTGGTCGACGGCACGACTTCGACAAGCGGCAGCAGATAGACCGGGTTGAACGGATGCGCGACCAGCACCGCACCCGGACGGTCCAGACCCTCCTGCAATTGCGACGGCATGAAGCCGGAAGTCGACGATCCGACGATTGCTGTTTCCGGCGCATGCCGCCCGATATCCGCAAGGATCGTATGCTTCAGGTCGAGCCGCTCGGGCGCGCTTTCCTGGATCCAGTCCGCGTCGGCAACCGCTTCGGCGAGCGTGTCGCAGAAGAGCAGCCTCCCTTCTTCGGGCAAACGCACCTCGTAAAGCATCGGAAGCGCCCGGCGCGCATTCACCAGCACCTCCCCGATCTTGCGTTCCGCCTGCGGATCGGGGTCGTAAACCGCCACATCCCAGCCATTGAGCAGGAAGCGCGCCAGCCAGCCTCCGCCGATCACCCCGCCGCCGAGAATCGCGGCCTTTCTCCGCGCCGTCATTGCGGCGCCCGCTTGGTCAGCCCGAGCTTCGCGCGCACAGCATCCGGCCCGATGATACGCGCGCCCATTCGCTCTATAATGCCGGCGGCGCGGTCGACCAGTTGCGCATTGGTCGCCAGGACGCCTTTGTCGAGGAACAGATTATCTTCCAGCCCGACACGCACATTGCCGCCGGCCAGCACCGCAGCTGCGACATAGGGCATCTGGTCGCGGCCGAGCGAAAAGGCCGACCAGTGCCAGTCGGCCGGCACATTGTTGACCATCGCCATGAAGGTGTTGAGGTCGTTCGGCGCGCCCCACGGAACGCCCATGCAAAGCTGAACCAGCGCCGGCCCCGCCAGAACGCCCTCCTCCACAAGCTGCTTGGCGAACCAGAGATGGCCGGTGTCGAAGGCCTCGATCTCTGGCTTTACGCCCATTTCGGTCATCATCGCGCCCATCGCTCGCAGCATGCCGGGCGTATTGGTCATCACGTAGTCCGCTTCCGCGAAATTCATCGTGCCGCAATCGAGCGTGCAGATTTCCGGCCGGCACTCCGCGACATGCACGACGCGCTCCGCCGCGCCGATCATGTCTGTGCCCCGGTTTTTCAGCGGCAGCGGCGCTTCGGTCGAGCCGAACACCATGTCCCCGCCCATCCCGGCGGTCAGGTTGAGCGCCACGTCGGTTTCCGCCTCGCGGATCCGCTCCGTCACCTCGCGATAAAGCGCCGGATTGCGCGACGGAGCGCCGGTTTCCGGATCGCGCACATGGCAATGCACGATCGCCGCGCCGGCTTTCGCGGCCTCAATAGCGCTGTCGGCGATCTGTTTCGGCGAGCGCGGGACATGTGGACTACGATCCTGCGTTCCGCCCGATCCGGTCACGGCGCACGTAATGAAAACCTCACGGTTCACGGAAAGCGGCATGGATGGTCCTTTCGGCAGTGAAGGCGTAATTCGGCAAGAGCTTGCCCGAGAGGCGGGTCCCGCGCCTGCGGCCTAACGTCATTGGGGCAGACATTTGCGCCATGTCCCTGCGGCAACGGGCGCGATTACAGTGACGTGTTTTCGGCGTAGGATAGCGGCGCTCAACGAATCGGGGACGGTAAGATACTATGGGACAAGCATTCGGAATGGGACTTTTGTTCGTCATTATCGTCGTGGTGATCGTCGGCGGTATAGCCGGCTGGCTCGCCGGGCTGATCGTACGCGGCGGCGGCTTCGGCCTGGGCGGCAACATTGTCGTCGGCATACTCGGTGCCGTGATCTCCAGCTTTCTGCTGCCGCGCATCGGTTTCATGTTGGGCGGCGGTCTGCTCGGGGCGATCCTGTCGGCCACCATCGGCGCCGTGATTCTGCTGGTGATCGTCAAGGTTCTCAAGCGCGCCTGACTGTGAACGGCCGGGCCTCCGGGGTTGATTGCGCTTTCCGCGATGCTTAAGGCTGCCCGGTCAGGCATAAGGGCCCTCACGGAAACGAACATGAACACAATCACGGTCGAGCAAATCCCCGCCATGGTCGGCAGCGAGATCGGTCGCTCCGAATGGCGTGCAATCACCCAGGAGATGATCAACAGCTTTGCCGACGCGACGGACGACCATCAGTGGATCCATCTCGATCCGGAGCGCGCCGCGGCCGAAACGCCTTATGGCGGCACCATCGCCCACGGCTTCCTGACACTGTCGATGCTCTCGACCTTCGCCTTCGAGGCGCTGCCGACCGTCGAGGGCTCCGTGATGGGCATCAATTACGGGTTCGAGCAGATCCGATTCATGGCGCCGGTAAAAACCGGTGCGCGCATCCGCGCCATCTTTATCCTTTCCGATGCCGATATCCGCCCGTCCGGCCGCATCCTGGCCACCTACGATGTGAAGCTGGAAATCGAAAACAGCCTGAAGCCGGCACTGACCGCGGTCTGGAAGACACTTTCCATCCTGGAACGGAACTGATCCGGCACGGAGCGCTTCAGTCGGCCGGTACCGATCTGCGCTACATAAGACAGTAAGAAATTTAAGCTGCTGCGTAGTTCCTCAGGATCGAGGCGATCGTATCGACTGCCTCAAGCGGTGTCTGGGCTAAGATGAACCCGTGACCGGGCCGGCGTTCCGTAAGGGTCGCCTCGATGTGCTCGCCATATCGGACGATTTGGCCCGTAACCTTGATTTCGAACGGCTCGCCGATAGGCGATAGGAACTCGTATCGGCCGAGATGGTCGGTTCGGGTCAGAGCATCGAAGAAACGGCCGAAAGCCGTCCGGTTATCGTGAAGACATCCATTTGTCAGTCCGTTGACAAAGGTATCCAGGTCTTCGACCACCGCGCCGAGCGCTTTCGGGCTGTCTTTTGAATAGGGCCATTTGACAACCCGGGTCTTTTTCATACCCCGGCCTTTGGTCTGTATGACCGTCACTCGGACGAAGTAGACGTTCTTCCACGTCTCCAGCGCAAGCCGCGTCTCGCAATCCGCATAACCGAGCCGGCCGGAATGGACAGAGCCGAAATCTTCGACTTGGGCAATGCCCTCGGCCTTTTCCAGTTGTCCTACAATGGATTCCAGCATCGAGATTCCCGGTCTTGCCGCCAGCGTTCATTGGAACACAGGCGGCTTAAGACCGGGTTTAGCGGACAGCCCCCTCAGGCGCCTCTTGCCGCGTCCTTCAGGAACTCGAACGCATAGTCGGAAAACGAGCGCCAGCATTCCACCCGGAACGCGTCTTCCGCCGTCCGGTAGAGCACCACTTCGATCTTGCCGAATACGGTGCGCGAGCAGGCGCCGACCGGAAATATCTCCAGCGACAGATCCTGCGGGCACCCTGCATTGATCACGTCGGCGGCGAAAGGCCCGCTCACCAGGATCGCCGTGTTCCGGTGCGAAACGTCGACTGCGCTGTGCGCGGCCTTCACCTTGGCGCAATCGGCCGCCGGATCGCCTTCCTCGTCGATCACCAGCCACTCGTCCGGCCCGATCCACAACGCATGGCGGCTGCCATTCGAAGCCGATGTCTTTGGTTTCTTCGGCAAGGTGATGCCGAGACCCTTCGACAGGCCGGCAAGCGCATCGTCCCCGGCGCGCAGATTGATACGATTGGCCTCCGGGGCGGCGGATATCGACACGCCCGGCCCGCCATGCATCATCCCGGCTAACGGCAACTCACGCGAAAACTGCATGTCAGCCATGGATCCAGCCTCCTTCCTTGTCGAAGAACACCGTGTCGCGGACCTCGACCTCGATCACCCGGTCCGGCATCGGCACGTAAAGCGTCTTGCCCATAAGGTTGAACCCGTCCTCCACCAGCGCCATGGCAATCGGATGACCGCAATTTTCCGACCAGTAGGAGGACGACACCCAGCCGATGATGTTCATCGGAGGGCTCTGATTGTGGTTGGCGACGATCTGCGCGCCTTCCTCCAGCACCGTCTTGCCGTCCTTGACCTTCAGACCGACCAGCTGGCGCCGGCCCGGAGCGGTGAGGTCGGGGCGGTTCAATCCGCGAATTCCGACGAAATCCGTCTTCTTCTTGCCGACCGCCCAGGAAAGCCCGGCATCATGCGGCGTCACGGTGCCGTCCGTGTCCTGCCCGACGATGATGTAGCCCTTTTCTGCGCGCAGCACATGCATGGTTTCGGTGCCGTAGAGGCACATGCCCATCGGCGCACCGCGCTCGTAAATCGCGTCCCAGACCTGCCGGCCGAAATCGGCCGGTACGTTGATCTCGTACCCCGCCTCGCCGGTAAACGACATCCGGAAGACCCGTGCAGGCACGCCGCAAACTTTTCCCTCGGCGTAGGACATGTGCGGGAAAGTCTCGTTTGACAGATCGATGCCCTCGACGAAGGGTTCGATGATCTCGCGCGCCTTTGGCCCCTGCACGGCGATAACCGCCCACTGTTCGGAGGTCGAGGTCAGCCACACTTTCAGATGCGGGAACTCGGTCTGGAGATAGTCCTCCATGTGATGCAGCACGCGCGGCGCGCCGCCGGTCGTCGTCGTGACGTGGAATCGATCCTCGGCCACCCGCGCCACCACGCCGTCGTCATAGATGAAGCCATCCTCGCGGCACATGATGCCGTAGCGCAGCTTTCCGACGCCGAGCTTCATGAACGGGTTGGTATAGAGCAGGTCCAGGAACTGCGCCGCGTCCGGCCCGACCACTTCGATCTTGCCGAGCGTCGTGGCATCGAACATGCCGGCGACCTCGCGCACGGTCCGGCACTCGCGATTGACAGCGGCGTGCATGTCCTCGCCGGCGCGCGGATAATACCAGGCGCGTTTCCATTGGCCGACATCCTCGAACACCGCGCCCGCGGCTTCCTCGGCCACATGCATCGGCGTTTTGCGGGTCGGGTCGAACAGCTTGCCGCGCGCATGGCCCACGATCGCGCCGAACGTCGTCGGCGTATAGGGCGGCCGGAAGGTCGTCAGGCCGACTTTCGGGATCGGCCGTCCCAGCGCCTCGGCCGCGATGGCGAGCCCGTGCAGGTTCGACAACTTGCCCTGGTCGGTCGCCATGCCGTTGGTGGTGAAGCGCTTGACGTGTTCGATGGAATGCATGCCCTCCTGAACGGCAAGACGGATATCCTTCGCGGTCACATCGTTCTGGAAGTCGACAAAGGCCTTCATGACCTTGCCGGCACCAGCGCCGGGACCGGCGCCGACCATGTTGCCGGCCCATTTGCCCTCGCCGTCGACCGTGATTTTCACGCCCGACTTTTTCGCTTTCGGGCAGGTTTCTTTTGCTGCGGTCTCGCCCGCGGCAAGCGCTTCCGTCACGCTCGCCTGCAATCCGTCCGTGCCGTTGCATGCGCCGACCGAGACCGCGTCCTGCGGATACTCGCCGGGCAGGAAGCGCTGGCTTTCCTCGTTCCAGACCACCTTGCCGCGCGACTGCGAATACATATGAACCGACGGCGTCCAGCCCGCGCTCATGACGATCGCGTCGACGGGAATGATCTCGGCCTTGGACCCGCCATTGGCCGGTTCCACCGTCATCGAGGCGACACGCAACTTGCCCCCCGCGCCTGTCACCGCGTGACCGGTCAGTACGCGGATGCCAAGCCCTTTCGCCTCCTCGACCAGCCCGCTGTCGGGATCGGTTCTCAGATCGACGATCGCCGGGATGTCCACGCCGGCCTTCTTCAGGTCGATCGCCGCCGCATAGGCGCTGTCATTGGCGGTATAGACGCCGACCTTCCGGCCGACCGCCACGCCGTAATGATTGAGATACATGCGCGCCGCCGACGCCAGCATGATGCCCGGCCGGTCGTTGTTGGCGAAAACCATGTGCCGTTCGATCGCGCCGGCGGCGATGATCACGCGTTTCGCGCGCACCTGCCACAATCGCTCGCGCGGCGTATCCGGATCCGGAGCCGGCAGATGATCGGTCACCCGTTCGACGAGGCCGACGAAGTTCTGCGCGTAATAACCGAAAGCGGTTGTACGCTGCAGAACCCGGACATTGTCCATCACCGACAGCCGGTCGACGGCCTGTTGTGCCCATTCATAGCCCTCAAGCCCGTCGAGCTTCGCCTCGCCCTCGAAACGAAGCGCGCCGCCCATATTGGCGTTCTCGTCGCACAGGATCACCTGCGCGCCGGATTCGGCCGCCGAAAGCGCGGCGGCGAGCCCGGCGACGCCGCCGCCGATCACCAGCACGTCGCAATGTACATAGCGCGAAGCGTAACGGTCCGGATCCGGCTGGTCCGGCGCGACGCCAAGACCGGCCGCGTTGCGGATCACCGGCTCATAGACATGTTTCCACGCGGCTTTCGGCCACATGAAGGTCTTGTAGTAGAACCCCGCCGAAAACAACGGCGAGCCGATATCGTTGACCGCGCCGATATCGAAGGCCAGCGACGGCCAGCGGTTCTGGCTGACCGCGGCCAGCCCGTCATGGATTTCCTGCACCGTCGCGCGAATATTCGGCACGTGGCGCGCGGCGTCGCGGCGAATGCCGACCAGCGCGCTCGGCTCTTCCGGCCCCGCCGTCTGGATGCCGCGCGGGCGGTGATATTTGAACGACCGCCCCACCAGATGAACGTCATTGGCGATCAGCGCCGAGGCGAGCGTATCGCCTTCCAGGCCCGTATAATCGCGTCCGTCAAAGGTGAAGCGCACGGTGTTGGCCGGCGTCAGCCGGCCCGCGCCTGCAATGCGATTGGCTCCCGCGGCACTCATTTCGCGCTGTTTCCTTTCTGCGCTTCGGCCTTGTTCTCGTTCGCAGCCTCGACCAGCTCCGGTTTCGGTTCGCCGGCCTTGTAGGTCGTCAGGAACTTGTCGGATATCGTGTCGCGCGCGGCGTTGAAGAAGCGTCCGCAGCCATGGATATGGCGCCAGCGCTCGTAGGCGACTCCCTTCGGATTGTCGCGGTAGAAGAAATAATGCGCGAACTCCGCATCGGAGATATTTGCGATATCCGCCGGCCGCGCGACATGCGCCTCACCAGCATGCCGGAATTCCAGCTCCGGACGCTTTTCTTCGCAATAGGGGCAATGAATGAGAAGCATGCTGTCTTGGTCCTCAGATTTCGCGTTCGGCCTCGGCGTCGCCATCGCATAGAGCGCGTCCCATTTCCTCGAACGGGGCGAGCCGGACGATCAGCGTTTCGAGGCTGTCGAATGGCCGGTAGAGCGCCCGGTCCTCGATCGAGGCGAGCAGCGCAATCGGATTGGTCGAGACGACGACGCTGCGCGGCAGCGTCATGTCGCCATATTCCTGCGGAACGTCTTTGCGCCAGGGCTCGCTGAAGAGCACAACCTTCTGCCTGCCCATCTCGACACAGGTGAGCGTTCCCTTTTCCACCGAAAACGGCCAATCATGCGCGCTCTCGGCCGCTCGGATCGTCATTTCCGGCAGGATACCGCCATATTGGCTGTCCACATCCATCCAGCCCGCCGGCGCCGCCAGCACCGCCGCCATCGTGGCAGACAGAAGCGCCGGAACCGCGGACATCAGTGCGCCACCGCCGCGGCGGCCGCCTCGTCGATCAGACGGCCCGTCGTGAACCGTTCCATCGTGTAACCGGCATTGATCGGGTGCGGGTTGTCGTTGGCGATCGTGTGGGCGAAGACATGGCCCGATCCAGGTGTAGCCTTGAAGCCGCCCGTGCCCCAGCCGCAATTGACATAGAGCCCGGAAACCGGCGTCTTCGCGATGATCGGCGAACGATCCGGCGTCACGTCGACGATGCCGCCCCAGGATCGCAGCATCCGCATGCGCGTGAAGATCGGAAACATTTCGCAGATCGCGTCCAGCGTGTGCTGGATAATGTGCAGCCCGCCAGTCTGCGAATAGGAAGTATACTGGTCGGTGCCCGCGCCGATCACCAGTTCGCCCTTGTCGGACTGGGAGATGTAGGCATGCACCGTGTTCGACATGACGACGCAGGGAAAGCACGGCTTGACCGGCTCGGAAACCAGCGCCTGCAGCGGGAAGCTTTCGAGCGGCATGCGCACATCGGCCATCTGCATGACGACCGAGGTGTTGCCGGCAGCCACCACGCCGACCTTCTTGGCGCCGATGAAGCCACGCGAGGTCTCGACGCCCGTCACCTGGCCGTTGCCGCTGCGGCGGATCCCGGTCACTTCGCAATTCTGGATGATGTGCACGCCGCGGTCCGAAGCGCCGCGCGCATAGCCCCAGGCGACCGCATCGTGCCGCGCCGTGCCGCCGCGCCGTTGCAGCGCCGCGCCCATCACAGGGTAGCGCGCCGAGGCGGAGATGTTGAGCGGCGGGCAATACTCCTTCGCCTGCTCGGGCGTCAGCCACTCATTGTCGACGCCGTTCAACCGGTTGGCGTGGATATGGCGCTTGAACACCTGCACGTCGTGCACGTTGTGCGCCAGCATCATCACCCCGCGTGCCGAATACATGACGTTGTAATTGAGATCCTGGCTCAGATTCTCCCACAGCTTCACGGCGTGATCGTAGAGACCCGCAGATTCGTCATAGAGATAGTTGGAGCGGATGATCGTCGTGTTGCGGCCGGTATTGCCGCCGCCGAGCCACCCCTTTTCAAGCACGGCGACATTGGTAATGCCGTGCTCCTTGGCGAGGTAATAGGCGGTCGCCAGCCCATGTCCGCCCGCGCCGATGATGATGACGTCATACTCTTTGCGCGGCTCCGGCGAAGCCCACTGCTGGCCCCAGCCCTTGTGACCGCGCATCGCCTCGCGCGCCACGGCAAATCCGGAATATTTCCGCATCGCAATCCACCCTGTAGGTCGTCTCTGGGCGCGTCGCGATCCTTACGCCGGACGCTGCCGGAATGTAGCATTATCGCCGCGCCTGCCGATACCCTGCCCTTTTTGCGACTCGGCATGGCGCGCTCGGCAAGGGTGTCCCGCCACAAAAAAGGAAGGCACGGGGATGGGGCGTATCCCGTGCCTTCCAGGCAGCCTTTCGAAAAAGAAAGATGGCTACCTATTCCGAATCTGTTTGCTGCCAGCGTCGCCTCCGCCATTTATCGGGAGGCAGATTTCACTGGTAAAACTCTCCTTACGTAATACAGCGAATTCGAGCGCATGGGAAAACGATTTGCCCTTTGATTCGGTTCACGAATTCGTGAGCGACAGAACTCTGCAGTGCCGAAATCTCAAAATGCGCCGCAAAAACCCTTAAAACAGTGGACAAATCGGGAGCATTTTGATAATGGCACCGTCGAATCTGCGGTGGCACCATCGCGGGACGGGATGGTTGTATCCCGGAGAATTCATCAACCTGTGAAGAAAGTTGGGATACACGTGCAAGTTCTCGTACGCGACAATAATGTTGACCAGGCGCTGCGCGCCCTGAAGAAAAAGATGCAGCGCGAAGGCATTTTCCGCGAAATGAAGATGCGCGGACATTATGAAAAGCCTTCCGAGAAACGCGCCCGCGAAAAGGCTGAGGCTGTGCGCCGCACACGCAAGCTCGCCCGCAAGCGCGCTCAGCGCGAGGGTCTTCTGGGCGGACGCAGCCGTTAAGGCGCGCTGTCGCGATTTCGTCTCTTTTTGATCTGAAAAGGTGGCGATGCTTTAAAAAGCGCGCCGCCTTTTTTGTATCTGTGGCGACGCGAGGATGAGGGAACCACTTCCATGGAAATGACAGGCGGCGAGAAGCGGTCGACGGAGTGTTCGGCCCGCGCCAGACATCCCGCCTTGCGGCGCGCCGGTTTGGCTTGCGCCGCTGCGCTTCTGGCAATGGGTCTTGCTGGCTGCGAGACCTCGAGCGTCGACACCCGTTTTGCGACGACCATCGACGCCGATCAGGGTAGCGAGGAAAACATCGCATCGCTGACCAATGTCATCCGCTCCAATCCGACCGACCCGAGCGCCTATAATGTGCGTGGCTCGGCCTTTGGCCGGGCGGGTCGCTATCAGGACGCGTTACGCGATTTCGACAAGGCGATCGAACTCAATCCACGCTTTTTCGAAGCCTATGCCAACCGGGCGCTGATCCATCGCAATCTCGGCGATCTCGGCCGCGCCGCGGAAGACTACAACCAGGCGATCAAACTCAATCCGAGCTACGACACGGCCTATATCGGCCGCGGCGAACTTTACCGTCGCGCTGGCCGCAGCAACGAGGCCTTCAACGATTTCCAGAAGGCGATCCAGCTCGACACGACGGATCCTCGCGCCTATTTCCGCCGCGGTCTCATTTACCAGACCCGTGGCCAGCACGACTTCGCCATCGATGATTTCTCGACAGCTATCTCGCTTCAGCCCAGCGCACCGGAGCCCTATAACGGCCGCGGCCTCTCCTATGTCGCGCTGAACCAGCTCGACAACGCCTTCGACGATTTCAACTACGCCCTGCGGCTCGATGAAAACCTGGCCGAAAGCTGGGCGAACCAGGCGCTCGTCTATGAAAAGCAAGGCGAGTTGGCCAAGGCGAAGAAATCCTATCAACGCGCACTGCAACTGGACGGCCAGTACGAACCGGCGCGCAGCGGCCTCGCCCGCGTCGGCGGATAGAGCCATTCAGTCAGGATTTCCGCAAATAAAGAAACCGGCGCGATCAACGATCGCACCGGTTTTCTTGATTTCGTCGCCGGGCCCTTAGCCTGCCCTAATGCTTCGGTAGGCCCGGGCTTCCGGGGTCAGGCCAGGAAAAAGGCGAGGACCGTCAGCGCGATGAAGGCGACGATGCCGCCGAACAGGCCGCCGCCGGCGAAGAAGCCGAAGGCCATCGAGATCAGCAGCGCAACGCAAACGATGACGAGCCATTTGCTCATCGACAGGAACATCGCATAGGTGCGCTCGTGTTCCGCGTAATCCATCTCGGCGCCGGTCTCGGCAGGTCCTGTAGGGTGGTTGTCGGCCATGGCTTTCGCTCCGCTGGGCAGTGTTTTCAGGCTTTGCGATTAGCGAAAAGCCGCCGCGACTTCAATGCCCTCTTTGCCCGAATGCGGCATCAAGCCGCTTCGGCGACATATTTCGCTGTCGGAAGCACAGTGAGGGGAGCACTGATCGCGTCCGACCCGAACATCATGCGCCGCTCCCCGGCGGTCGAGGCGAACAACGGGTAACGCCTGTAAACGTCCTGCTCATATTGGCGCGGGCTGGCGAACAGAACCAGCGGAACCGCGAAATCATCGAATTTCCGCGGTCCGGCAAGCATGGTCGAGCGGAAAACGCGGCGGTAGAACGGCGCATGCGCCTCCTTGACCAGCGCGAGACAGGCATCCGCCCCGTAGAAGACGGTCGCCATGAACGGGACCCGCAACATCAGCATCGGTAAGCCTGGCACTTCGTGCGAGACGGTCTCGTCAATGGCGAAGCGGGTCGGATCGATGAACGACATGCCCTGGTCGATCAGCGGTTTCATGATGTTCGGAAACATGCGGACGGAATAGGAGTCCGGGTGTTCGCGAGAAACGACATGCAACCGCACCGTCGCAACCAGCTCTCCGTAATAATACATGCCGAAGACAAAAGCGTTATCGGCCCGGTCCATCTCGTCGACTGCATTGTTGCCCAGCTTCTTCGCATAGACCACGCGCGCGTCGAAGGCGCTGGCGCGCAAGCGCCCGATGGATTCGAAATCTTCCGGAGTCACGATGCGGCGATATTCGATGTTTTCCATCACCTCGAATATGCGGTCATTCAGGCTGTTTGCGCCGTCTACCTTGCTGACATGTCCAACTGGTGCGTTCACGATGATGTCCCCATTGCAAGGATCAGCGTAAACGAGACCTTAAAGTTGTAAATAGCAAGATTTCATTAAGTCCCTGTTAACCATGATTAATTTCAAACATGGTTAAAATTTGAGTAAATACCGCTGGGTAATTGCGTGCTTTCAGGGGCGAGTTTTCGCGGGTCCGCGGAGGAAAGAAAACTGCGGCTCAGGATACGGCCGCGGCCTTCTTGGCGATATGCCGCACCGGCGATACCGGTAGAAGCGTATGGCGGGCGAGTTCCAGGATCGAAGATGACGGCAGCGCCGGACCCAGGGCGAATCCCTGTATGCGGCTAACCCCGTCTGTAGCGAGGACCAGATTGAGCTGGTCGTCGGAAGAAACGCCCTCGATCGTCACCTGCAGTCCGAGCGTGCGGCAAAGCGTGGTGACGCCGCGCAGCAGTGCGATTGGCGTCTGACCGCTCTCGATTCCTTCCACGAAGGACCGGTCGATTTTGACCTTGTCCAACGGCAATCTGTGAAGATAGCTGAGCGATGAATAACCTGTTCCGAAATCGTCCAGCGATACCTTGATGCCTCGGTCGCGGATCTGCTGCAGCACTGTCAGCATCTCCGTCTCGTTGGCGATGACTGCGGTTTCGGTAACCTCGATTTCGAGGCGATTCGGAGAGATTCCGGATTGCTTCAGGGCGAAATCGATCTCATCGAGCAGGCGCGATCGGCGGAAATCGATGGCCGACAGATTGACGGAGATATTGACCTCTTCCGGCCAGGACGCGCAATCGAGCGTGGCCCGGTTCAGCACCGAACGGCTGACCTTGCCGATCATGCCCATTTCCTCGGCCAGCGGAATATATTCGGCGGGGGAAATGTCGCCCAGCTTGGCGTGGTTCCAGCGCGAAAGCGCCTCGCAGGCCACGATCTTGCCGCTCTTCGCGTCGACGATCGGCTGGTAGCGGACATTAAGGCTTTCATTGTCCAGCGCTTTGGCCAATTCGTTCTTGACCATCTGGCGGCGCTTGTATTCGGCGTCCATGGAGTCTTCGAAGACCGACCATGCGCCCTTGCCGAGCGCCTTAGAGCGATACAGCGCCAGATCCGCCTTCACCATCATTCGCGTCAGGTCGAAGGAACTGTGGTCGGAAACGGCCAGCCCGATGCTCACGGTTACATGCACCTGCTCGCCGGACAGTTCGTAGACACCGGTCAGCTTGGTGTGCAGGAGATTGGCGACCTCGTCCGGCGCCTCGTCGGCGGGTTGTTCCGGAATGAAGACCATGAACTCGTCGCCGCCCTGACGCGAGATCAGGATATCGCGCAGGTGGAAATCCTTCAGCCGGTTCGCGACCGCCCGCAACAAGGCGTCGCCCTGCGAATGGCCCAGCGTGTCATTGACATGCTTGAAGTCGTCGACATCGAGCATGACGAGCATGCAGGCGCCGCCTTCCGTCTTCTGCTTTAGTCGCTCGGCGATCAAAGTGGCGAAATAGCTGCGGTTGGGAAGCCCGGTCAGCGCATCGTAACGCGCCATATTGATCATCAGCTTTTCGGCATTGATGCGTTCGGTAATGTCCTCGAACGTCAACACAGCGCCGGAAAAGGCGCGCGGGTTGGAACGGAATTCGACATGCCGGCCATCATTCATGACGAAACGCTTCGCGGCGCCGCCTTCCAGGATCATCGGAACCAGCTGCCGCCTGAGCTTCTCGACCTGCCGAGCCGACAGGACCTTTCGAATTCGCCCGTATCGGAGGATGGAGTCGAAATGCCTGCCTTCCAGACTGATGTGCTCGGGAAGATCGAACAAAGTCCGCGCGGTCTTGTTCGCGACGAGGACGCTCAGATCACCATCGAACATGATCAGCCCGTGCGACATGTTGTTCAGCGCGATATCGAACCGTTCGGCGATTTCCTGGTTCTTCCATCGTCCCTGGATCGCGTCGAGCACCGCCGAGCGCACATCCTGCACGAGTGTGCGCACCAGCAGAAGGTAGGGCAGCGTCAGGAAAGCGATCAGGACATGCGCCGCATCGCCGCGCAAAATCGTACCGAAAGCCGTCGGCAGCAGCAGCGAGACCACGATGACGGCCGCCAGCCTGTCCGAACCGTAGATACGCCCGACGACGGTCGGGAGCGTGCCGAAGACCATGATCACCGAGGAAATGATCGAATATTCGCTTGGCGCGATCTGCAACGCGCAGAAGGCGTAAAGCCCGATCTGCGTCGTCGCGGCGCCGGTCAACCACATGTAGCGGTTTTCCCACATCGTGGCCCAGCGCACGCGCGCATCGAGATCGAGATGCGTAGTGGTTTCGCGGTCGCGGTGATAGGATTCCGCCTGGCGCAGCCGGAGGAGCGCCGTCCCCAGCATGGCGATGACGAGCAGAATGTAGATCCGGTGGCCCGTGTCGAGCCAAGCCGAACCGACAATAACAGCCTGCAAACCCGCGCCCACCGCAAGCGAGCGCGAATCCGCGAAGAAAGTGTCCACGAACGACGTGTACACCTCGGCTGTGACCTGTTTTGACGTGGTCTGCTTCAAAATCGCCTCGACACGCCCCCCAAATGTTTGCGCAGACGCTAGCAGCGCGCGCTTAAGGAAGGGTTTAGGCGTCTCGATATGAGACCCGCGATCCGTGGCCGCCAGGGCGGACAAATTCTGCGGCGGCGAGGTTGCTCAGATCTTGGCTTTGAAAACCGGATTGAAATCGGAGCGGTGCGCCATCGCCTCCTCAATGCTCTTGACGCGTACGGGGCCGTAGCCGGCGATACGGTCCGGCCAGGCGGCAAACCGCGCAGCGTCGGCGATATTGTCTTCGCCGGCATTTGCCGCGATGCGGTCGAGATCAGCCTCATAGAGCGCCAGCGTCTCCAGCTCCATACGTCGATCGGGATGTCGGGCAAACGGATTCAGCGGCGAAAAGCGAAGCGGTTTCAATCGGCTAAGCAGGGCAAACACCGTCATCATCCGCGGCCCGAACACCGACTTTTTCGGCCGGCCATTGCTGTCCTTGCGGCCCAGGATCGGCGGCGCGAGATGGAATTCGAGCTTTTGCCAACTGTCGAACTCGCCGGCCAGTTGCCGGCCGAATTCCGGCGCAGTGTAGAGCCGCGCAACCTCGAATTCGTCCTTGATCGCCATCAGCTTGAACAATTGCCGCACCGCGGTTTCCGTCAGCACGCCCGGCCCCTTGGTCACCGCGCTTTCGCGCGCCGCGATCGCATCAATCCGGTCACGGAAGCGCTTCGCATAAGAGCGGTTATGGTAAACAGCGAGAAAATCCTCGCGAACCGAGATGATTTCGTCGAGCGTCTGCGCGATTTTGCGGTCCGAGCCACGGCCGCGCGTGTCCATCATATCCGTTACCGCCCCGGGATCATGCGCCATGCGCCGGCCCCAGCGGAACGCGGCGACATTCATATCGACAGCCTGCCCGTTCAGCCGGATGGCCTGTTCGATCGCCTGCGTGGAGACGGGCAGGCCGCCCTGCTGCGCGGCGATCCCCAGCATGAACATGTTGGCGGCGATGGAATTGGCGAACAGGACTTCGGCGATGCGTGCCGCATCGACGAAAAGCGGCCTCGTCTCGCCGGCAGCTTCGCGAATGGCGGTGACCAGCCTGTCTGTCGGAAGTTTGAAGTCGCGGTGACGGGCGAAATCGCCGGGCATCACCTCGGCCTTGTTGACGATGACGACCGTCTCGTCCTTGCGCATCGCGCCGAGCACCTTGCGGTTGCCGGTCACGACGATGTCGCAGCCGAGCACGAGATCAGCTTTGCCCGGCGAGACGCGGATGGTCGAAACGGCCTCGGGCGACCGACCGATGCGCATATTGGTGAAGACCGCGCCGCCCTTCTGCGCCAGCCCCGCCATGTCGATGGCGCCGATGCCCTTGCCTTCCAGATGCGCAGCCATGCCGATGATCGCGCCGATCGTCACCACGCCCGTACCGCCAATCCCGTCGATGATGGCGGCCCACTCCTCGCGATCGTCATGAAGCGCGAAAACAGGTGCCTCGGGAACGCCATCCAGCGGATCGATCTTGCGCTCGGCCGGTTTCGGTTTCCGCATCTTCGCGCCGTGTACGGTCACGAAGGACGGACAGAAACCCTTCACACAGGAGAAATCCTTGTTGCAGCTCGACTGGTCGATCCGGCGCTTGCGGCCGAACTCGGTCTCCACGGGCTGGATCGCCACGCAGTTCGACTGCACGCCGCAATCGCCGCAGCCTTCGCAGACCAGTTCGTTGATCAGCACCCGCTTATCGGGATCGGGGAACGTTCCGCGCTTCCTGCGCCGGCGCTTTTCCGCCGCGCAGGTCTGGTCGTAGAGCAGAACCGATACGCCGGGCAGGGTCTGCAATTCGCGCTGCACGGTGTCGAGATCGTCGCGGTGATGGATCGTCGTGTTGCCGGGAAAGGTCGCATGGCCGGCATACTTGCCCGGCTCGTCGGAGACGACGGCAATACGCTCGACACCTTCCGCGCGTACCTGCCGGGCGATTTCGTCGACGGTCAGATTACCCTCGACATGCTGCCCGCCGGTCATCGCAACGGCGTCGTTGAAGAGGATCTTGTAGGTGATGTTGACGTTCGCGGCGAGTGCGAAACGCAGCGCCAGAGAACCGGAATGGTTATAGGTGCCGTCGCCGAGATTCTGGAAGATATGATCACGCTTCGAGAAAGGCGCCTCGCCGACCCAGTTGGCGCCCTCGCCGCCCATCTGGGTAAAGCCTTCGGTGTCGCGTTCCATCCAGACCGCCATGAAATGACAACCGATCCCCGCCGAGGCGCGCGCGCCTTCCGGCACCCGCGTCGAGGTGTTGTGCGGGCAGCCGGGGCAGAAGGTCGGCAACCGCGCGGCGACATGCTGTTTGCCGGCATAGGCGTCCTGGATCGATTTCAAATGCGCGATGCGCTGCCGGATTTCCTCGCTTTCGCCGCATATCGACAGCACGCGTTCGCCAACCGCGATGGCGATGTCGTTCGGGTCGAGTGCTCCCATGATCGGGAAGAGGTCGCGATTTTCCTCGTCGCGCTTGCCGATCACCAAAGGCCGGTTGGCGAGCCCGTAGAGCTCTTCCTTGATCTGCACCTCGATCAGGCCGCGCTTTTCCTCGACGACGAAGATCGTGTGCAACCCGTTAGCGAACTGCTTGAGGTCTTCCGGGTCGAGCGGCCAGGTCATGCCGATCTTGTAGAGCCGGATGCCGAGTCTCTCGGCGGCGGCTTCGTCGATGCCCAGATCGGCCATCGCCTCGCGCAGATCGAGATAGTTCTTGCCTGACGCGACCAGCCCGAGCTTTGGTCTCGCCCCGCCGCTCCACACGACACGGTCGATGCCGTTTGCCCTGCAATAAGCGATCGCCGCCTCGCGCTTGTAGCGATGCAGCCGATCTTCCTGGCCGAGGAAGTCGACGCTCATCGGGCGGATATTGAGCCCGCCCGGCGGCATCTCGAAATTCGGCATGCGCGGGACGACGCGATCCATTCCGGCATGGACAGATGCGGTCGATTCGATGTTGTCCTTGACGCATTTCATCGCCGCCCAGGTGCCCGCGAAGCGGCTCATCGCATAGGCGTGCAGACCGTAATCGATGATCTCCTGCACGCCGGCGGGATTGAAGATCGGGATCGAGGTGTCGACAAAGGCGAATTCGCTCTGGTGGGCATTCGTCGAGGACTCCGCCGTATGATCGTCGCCCATCAGCGCGAGCACGCCGCCATGTTTTGACGTCCCGGCAAGATTGGCGTGGCGGAAAACATCGCCGCTGCGGTCAACGCCCGGTCCCTTTGCGTACCAGAGCGCAAAGACGCCATCGTAACGGCCCTGCCCGCCGATCTCAGCCTGTTGGGTGCCCCAGCAGGCTGTCGCCGCCAGTTCCTCGTTGAGGCCGGGCTGAAAGGTGATGCGGGATTGTTCGAGTTGGCGCTCGGCCGACCACAATTGCTGATCGAGCCCGCTGATCGGCGACCCGCGATAGCCAGAGACGAAACCGGCCGTATCCAGCCCCGAAAGGCGGTCGCGCTCGCGCTGCATGAGCAGCATGCGCACGATGGCTTGCGAACCGGTAACGTAGATTCTGTCGCAGGTCAGGTCGTACTTGTCGTCAAGCGTGACCGGGTTGAGCTGCATGTGGTTCTCCACGAGGACTCGTTCTACCCGGGACACAGTCTTGGTCTTCGCGGCGAATACGTCAAATGAATTCGCTTTAGCGAAGCGAAACAGAAAGATTGAGAAAAATCAGAAACTTCCGGTGCAACAAACGGGATTGATGCAAAAGAAATGCGCAACTTCCGGAAACCGCGCGGCATTCGCCGCCGTCGCGAGATTGCAGCCGCGCGGACCCTGATCGCGTCCGCGCGGCTGGCTATTCAGATCAGGCGAACCACCAGCGCTCCATCCAGCGCTCGCCGTCGCAGTCGAAGTTCGACGCCATGTCGCCATGAGCGATCTTGTCGTTCGTGGCGAAGACGAAGTTTGCGAACATCGGCAGCACGGTGCCGCCATCCTGCGAGACCAGCTGCTGCATTTCGGAGTACATCGCAGCCCGTTTCGGCTCGTCTAGCTCGGCGCGAGCCGCCACCAGAAGTTCGTTGAACTTGGCGTTGTCCCAGTAGCTGTCGTTCCAGGCAGCACCCGACGCATAGGCCGTGGTGAAGATCTGGTCCTCTGTCGGCCGTCCGCCCCAATAGACTGCACAGAATGGCGCCTTCAGCCAGACATCTGACCAGTAGCCGTCATTCGGCACGCGATTGACCGTCACCTTGATGCCGGCCTTGGCGGCTGCGTCCTGGTAGAGAACAGCAGAATCGACCGCGCCCGGGAAGGCCGCGTCGGCGGCCGAAAGAGCAACCTCGAGGCTGTCGAGCCCGGCCTCTTTCATATAGAATTTGGCCTTGTCGGGATCGTATGTAGTCTGCGGGATGTCGCCGTCGTAGAAGCGGTAGCTCGGACCGATCGGCTGGTCGTTGCCGACCGTGCCGTGGCCAAACAGGATCTTGTCGACGAGTTCCTGCCGGTTGATGGCATGCTTGAGGGCAAGGCGCACATTCACGTCATTGAAGGGCGCCGTGTCGCATCGCGCCGCGAAGGAATAATATTGCGGTCCCGCGATCGAGTTGATCTCGACGCCCGGCTTGCGGCCGAGCAGACCGACGGTTTTCAGGTCGAGCTTGTCGATCATGTCGACATCGCCCGAAACGAGCGCCGTCGTGCGTGCGTTCAGGTCGACCACTGAGAGCATCTCGATGGCGTCGAACCAGCCGCGATTCTGGTTCCAGTCATCGGTGAACCGTTCCAGTTGAGCGATGACGCCCGGATCGAAATTCATCAGCTTGTAGGGGCCGCAGCCGTCGCCGGACCGCCAGTCGATACCGCCATTGCCGTCGGACGGACAGATCGCCATGTGGTAGTCGGTGAAAACGAACGGAAAGTCGGCGCTGCCGGCTTCAAGCTCGAATACGACCGTGTCTCCGCCTTCCGTGGAGATATTCTGGATCGAAGCGACGATCGGCTTGGCGACCGAGGTCGAGTTCTCGCCGCGGTGGTAATTGACCGAGTCGACAACGTCGTCGAGCGTCAGGGGCTTGCCGGAATGGAAGGTCACGCCCTTGCGGATCTTGAAGCGCCAGACCTTTGCGTCCGGCGTCGCCTCCCAGCTTTCTGCCAGCGAGGCCTCCAGCGAACCGTCCGGCGCGACCACCGTCAGGAAGCCATGCATGCCGAAGGGCAGCGCGACCGTGAAACCGTTCGTCCATGTTGCCGGATCGAGCGTGTCGCTCGTATTGCCATGGCCCTTGGCGTGGCGAATGGTCCCGCCCCTCTTGGGCTGCGCAAAGGCCGGTCGTGGCGCCATACCGGCGGAAAAGCCCGCAACGGCAAGGCCGGTCGCGGCGCCCGCCTGCAGAAAATGGCGCCTGGTCGCCGAACCGCCAACTGGAAATCTCAAATCATGAGATTTGCTCATTGAAACTCTCCCTTTTTGTTTGACTCATCAATCAAATATAATTTCCGTCGTCAGGGCAAGTCTTTACGCGCCCTGAGCGCATCATACCCCTCAATCGACCAAGCTTGCACAGTCGTTAGACGGTTTTATGTAGCCGGCGCCTCGCGAACGGCGGAATAGTGGTCAAAAATCCTGACCACTCGATTGTGAATTCCCGAGCGGAATGCTAGCAAGCCGCGCACTTCGCCTTGACCGGCGGGGCTTTTCATGTGCGTCTGACGTATCGGACGCTGCTGCAAGGGGACGAGGATGACGACCGCGGGAGGGGTCGTTGCCCGGACATTCCCTTCACATAGCCCGCATGTGGGGAGAGAGATGGCTCCATTGTTGAAACTGTCACGCGCCATTGACGCCGTGACCGCCTTTATCGGCCGGTCGGTGTCATGGCTGATCCTGGTCGCCGTGCTGGTCAGCGCCGGCAATGCGACGATCCGCAAGGTGTTCGACACGTCGTCGAACGCCTGGCTAGAACTGCAGTGGTATTTGTACGGCACGGTCTTCATGCTCGCCGCCGCCTATACGCTGCAACGCAACGAGCATGTCCGCATCGACATCGTCGTGTCGAACTTTTCCAAAAAGGTTCGCGACTGGATCGACCTGCTCGGCCATATTTTCTTCCTGCTGCCCTTTTGCGGCATCATGGTCTGGCTCGGCTACCCCTTCATGATGAACGCGATCCGCTCCGGCGAAATTTCGGTCAATGCCGGCGGCCTGACGCTATGGCCGGCCAAGGCCATGGTCTTCCTCGGCTTCCTGCTTCTGCTCGCCCAGGCATTTTCGGAGATCATCAAGCGGATCGCCGTGATCGCGGGTGTCATCGAGGACCCGAACGAGGAGAGCGATCTGCCACCCGCAGTCCGCGAGATGGAAACGCCCGCGCATCTCTCCGAAGAAGGGCCTAAAGCATGATCGAGCTTATCGCCCACAACCTCGCGCCGATCATGTTCACGTCGGTGATGGCGCTTCTCCTCCTCGGTTACCCGGTCGCCTTCACGCTCGCTGCCGGCGGCCTCGTCTTTTTCTTCCTCGGCGTCGAACTGTCGATCTTCGCTCCCGACCAGATTCGCCTGTTTCCCAATCTGCTTCAGGCCAACGCCAACCGAATATTCGACGTCATGCGCAACGACACGTTGCTGGCGATCCCCTTCTTCACCTTCATGGGGCTGATCCTCGAACGATCGCGCATGGCCGAGGACTTGCTGGACACGATCGGCCAGCTCTTCGGCCCGATCCGCGGCGGCCTTGCCTATGCGGTTATCTTCGTGGGCGCGCTGCTCGGCGCGACCACCGGTGTCGTCGCCGCTTCGGTCATCGCCATGGGGTTGATCTCGCTGCCGATCATGATGCGCTACGGCTATGACCGTTCGCTCGCCACCGGCACCATCGCCGCCTCCGGCACGCTGGCGCAGATCGTGCCGCCGTCGCTCGTCCTGATCGTGATGTCGGACCAGCTGGGCCGCTCGGTCGGCGACATGTATGTCGGCGCGCTACTCCCGGCGGTGATGATCGTCACTCTCTACTGTGCCTACATCTTCGTCGTCACGCTCATCCGGCCGAAAGCCGCGCCCGCCCTTCCGGCGGAATTCCGCACACTGGGCGGCGGCGTCCTTTCGCTTCTCGTGATGATCGGCCTTACAGTCGGCCTGCATTACCTGCTCTATCATTTCGTCTTCGACGGCCTGCGCTACGAGACGCGCTTCGTCTGGTCGGCGACGCTGGCGACCGCCACCGCGCTCGTCGTCAGCCTCGCCAACCGCTATCTGAAGCTCGGCATCATTTCGCGCCTTGCCGAACAGGTCATCATCGTGCTGATCCCGCCGCTGGCGCTGATCTTCCTCGTGCTCGGCACGATCTTCCTCGGCATCGCCACGCCGACGGAAGGCGGTGCCATGGGCGCGACGGGTGCGCTGATCCTCGCCTTCATCAAGCGCCGCCTCAACATGACGTCGCTGAAGGAAGCGCTCGATTCGACCACCAAGCTGACATCCTTCGTGATGTTCATCCTGATCGGCGCACGCGTCTTCGGCCTGACCTTCTATGGCATCAACGGCCATCTGTGGATCGAAGAACTGCTGCTCTCGCTGCCTGGCGGCGAGCACGGCTTCCTTGTCGTCGTCACGATCATCGTCTTCATTCTCGGCTGCTTCCTCGATTTCTTCGAAATCGCCTTCATCGTGGTGCCGCTGCTGGTCGGCCCGGCCGAGAAACTTGGCATCGACCTGATCTGGCTCGGCATTATCCTCGGCATCAACCTGCAGACGTCCTTCCTGACGCCGCCCTTCGGCTTCGCGCTCTTCTACCTGCGTTCCATCTCGCCGGCGAAGGCTTGGAACGATGTGGTGACAGGCAAGTTTATCGAGGGCATCCGCACCACCGAGATCTACAAGGGCGCATTGCCGTATATCGTTATCCAGTTCCTGGCGATCATGATCGTGATCTTCTATCCGCGCCTCGTCACCCACTACAAGGATGATGAAAAGCCGGTGAATCTCGAGGACGTTCAGATACAGCTGCCGGGTATGGGAGCACCGACTGCGCCCGGGGCGCCGAGCGGCCTGCCGGGCCTGCCCGGTCAGGATGGCGGCGGCGGGCTCGGCCTGCCCGGCGGTCTCAATCTCAACGGCGCGCCTTCGGGCCTGGGCGACCAGTCCGGCGGCAGTCAGCAGCCCGCCCAACCGTCTATGGGCCTGCCGGGTCTTCCGGGCGGCCTCAACCTGAACGCCGCGCCGCCGCCAACCGGTGAACCGGCACCGGCCCCACAGCCTGACCTCGGCCATCCTCCTTCCATCCAGTAGGCCGGCATAGAACCCCCGCCCTCCAGCGGGGGTTTTTCGTCGCACCCTTCGCGATCATCGCTCTGTTGCATTGGCTTTGTAGAAACACCACGTGAGGCCTGCGCAGCGCACGGCGCGCCGCGCTTCCCGACAAGAGGACCAGCCGATGTTCGACCCGAAAAAGCTTCTGACCGATCTTCTCGACAGCAACGTTCCCGGCACGCAAGGCTCCGTGCGCGACAAGGCCGGGCAGGTCGGCCAGTTGGCCAAGGACAACCCTCTGGCCACCGGCGCCATCGCCGCGATCCTGCTCGGCACCTCGACCGGACGTTCGATCACCGGGTCGGCGCTCAAGCTCGGCGGGGCCGCCGCCGTCGCCGGCCTTGCCTGGAAGGCCTGGCAGAACTACCAGGACGGCAAGTCGCCCGAGCAGACCCGCCAGGACGCAGCGGGCGAACAGGACTTGCTCCCGCCCCCCGCCGACACGGCATTCGATCCCGCCGCCGCGCCGCAGGGCGAGGATGAATTCGCGCTCGCACTTATCCGCGCGATGATCGCCGCCGCCCGCGCCGATGGCCATGTCGACGACGAGGAGCGCGAACAGATCGCCGGCAAGCTTGCTCTGTCCGGCGTCGACGAGGACGCCGCCGAATTCATCAAGCGCGAACTCGCGACGCCGCTTGACCTCGACACGATCATCGCCGCCGCCAAGACCGACGCCCAGAAAGTGGAGCTTTACACGGCCTCGCGCCTGACCATCAGCCCCGACAGCCGCGCCGAACGCGGCTATCTCGACCTGCTGGCCGGCCGGCTCGGCCTTCCCGATGCGCTGGTCGACCATGTCGAGGCGACGATCCGCGGCGCGACCGCCGAAGGCGCACCGGCCTGAAGCGTTTCCGCTTCAAGTGAAGCCGGTGTGGATGCTACCTTTTCCTTCCAGCCTCCGCGCTCATGAGGAAAGTGACGCATCATGACCAACAACCCGGCGAGACCGCTGCATCTGCGGATCGCGCTAGTCGGAGATTTCGCGATCGGCCCCGGCAAGGCGGATTTGCTCGAAGGCATTCGTGACACCGGCTCCATCGCCGCCGCCGGCCGGCGCATGAAGATGAGCTACAAGCGCGCCTGGTCACTGGTCGAGGCGATGAACGCCGCCTTCCGCGAACCCGTCGTCGAAACAGAGCGCGGAGGCAGCGCGCGCGGCGGCGCGCGCCTCACCGCAACCGGCGAGGAAGTACTGGCCACCTATCGCCGCATGATGGACAAGGCCGGCAAGGCCGCCGCGCCGGAAATCGACACGCTGAAATCCATGCTCTCGCCTGATGCCGCGTCCGATGCGAAGGACAATTGACAGGATGCGGAATCCCGATATGTTTCGTAGAACACATCGGAGAACCGCCATGACTTCGCTGACCGCGTTGCGCCGGGTGGCGCTCGCCACCTTCGCCGCCCTGACCCTGTCTGCCGCCACCGCACGAGCCGCCGACCTCGATTGCGGCGATGGCCCGCTGATCGTCTTCGCCGCCGCCTCCATGACCGACGCCGTCGGCGAATTCGCCGACGCCTTCACGTCCAACACGGGCTGCGCCGTCTCCGTTTCGGTCGCGAGTTCCTCCACACTCGCCCGCCAAGTCGCCGAAGGCGCGCCGGCCGGGGTCTACATCTCCGCCAACCGCGACTGGGTGAAATGGCTTGGCGAAAACGCTCCGGAGCGTCTGGCCGGCAATCCGGTGGTGATCGCGCACAACGGCCTCGTCGTCGCGTCGATATCGACCGGCGCGACAGATATCGCCGACCTCCTCTCTTCCCGCTTTGCGATGGGCGATCCGACCAATGTGCCGGCAGGCATCTATGCGAAGGCAGCGCTCGAAACGCTCGGCATCTGGGACGCAGTGTCCGCCAACGCCGCCTTTGCGGAGAATGTCCGTGTCGCGCTCGCCATGGCCGCGCGCGGCGAGGTCGGCGCGGCCATCGTCTATTCCACCGATGCGCGCATGCAGCCGGACCTCGCCATCGCCTATCGCTTCGATCCGGCGAGCCATCCTGAAATCGCCTATGAGGCTGTCCTGCTTTCCGGCGGCGGCGAGGTCGGCCAGACCTTTCTCGACCGGCTGATCGCCCCGCAGGGGCAGGCAATTCTCGCCAGGTTCGGCTTCCTTGCCGGTGGCGAAGCCGGACAGGGATGACATGCTGACGGGGGGCGAGCTTGCAATCATCGCGCTGTCGCTGAAAGTCGCGACCGTCGCCATGGTCGCGGCGCTCCCCTTCGCCTTTCTCGTGGCCTGGGCGCTCGCCCGCTGGCGCTTCCGCGGTCGCGGCCTGCTTCAGGCGGTCACGACCCTGCCCCTTGTCCTGCCGCCTGTTGTCACCGGTTACGCGCTGCTCGTCTGGTTCGGCGCGAACGGCCCCCTCGGCTGGCTGCTGCGCGAAATGACCGGCCTCGAATTCGCCTTCCGCTGGACCGGCGCCGCGCTCGCCGCCGCGGTCATGGGCTTTCCGCTGCTCGTCCGCCCGATCCGCCTGTCGCTTGAAGCGATCGATCCGGGCCTCGAGGAAGCCGCGAAGACCCTGGGCGCCGGCCGCCTGCGCATCCTCGTCACCATCGTCCTGCCGCTCGCCTTTCCCGGCATCCTCGCCGGGATCATCCTCGGCTTCGCCAAGGCGCTGGGCGAATTCGGCGCGACCATCACCTTTGTCTCGAACATTCCGGGCCAGACCCAGACGCTGTCGCTGGCGATCTACTCGCTCCTGCAAAGCCCTACAGGCGACGCCGCCGCGCTGCGGCTGATCGGATTCTCCGTGTTTCTCGCTGTCGGCGCGATCCTCGCCTCCGAATGGGTCGCCGCCCGCCTGCCCTCGGTGAGGAAGGCCCGCAATGGCTGAGCTCGCCATAGATATCGGCGTCAGGGCCGGCACGTTCACGCTCGAGGCAGCCTTCGAGGCGGGACACGGCATCACCGCGATCTTCGGCCAGTCGGGCGCCGGCAAGTCCACACTGTTGCGATCCGTCGCCGGGCTGACCCGGCCGGACCGCGCCCGCATCGAATATGGCGGTCGCGTCGTGCACGACACGAACAAGGGTATCGATGTCGCCGCCCATCGCCGCAAGGTCGGCTACGTCTTCCAGGACGACCGCCTGTTCCCGCATATGACCGTCCGACGCAACATCGCCTATGGCGCCGCCCGCAACGCGGCGCGGCCAGGCCAGCCGCACTTCGACCAGATCGTCGCCATGCTCGGCATAGATACCCTGATCGAGCGCATGCCGGAAACCCTGTCCGGCGGCGAACGCAAGCGTGTCGCCATTGCCCGGGCCTTGATGTCGAACCCGCAGATCCTGTTGATGGACGAACCGCTCGCCTCGCTCGACCATGCCCGGCGCGCGCGGATCATGCCCTATCTGGAGCTCATCCGCTCCGAAACGCGCATCCCGATTCTCTATGTCAGCCACGAGATCGACGAGATCGCCCGGCTCGCCGACACGCTGGTGATCGTCTCGCAAGGCCGCGTCGTCGCCTCCGGCGACGCCACAGCGCTTTTCGCCCGCTCCGATTTGGGCGAACATCTCGGTCAGGGGTCCGCCAGCGTGCTTCTGCGCGCGATTTTCCGTCATTACGACGAAGACCACGACATGATGGAGCTCGATCTGGAAGGTTACACGGTCTACCTTCTCGGGCCGCGGAACCGCGAAGACATGCCCGCGCCGGGAACAGCCTTGCGCCTGCGCGTCGATTCCAGCGATGTCGCGCTATCGTTGGTTCCGCGCAGCGACATCTCGGTGCGCAATCAGCTTCCCATGGTCATCGAGGAAATCATCGGAGACGGCCGCGCCTCTGTGGAAATCCGCGGCATTGTCGGCCTGCAACTTGTCAAGGCGCGCGTCACCCGCCGCACGGTAGAGGATCTCGGTTTGCGCCCGGGCAATACGGTCTATGCGCTGATCAAGACACTCTCCTTCGAACGTCGGCTTGTGCAGGAACACGACTGACCGGTAAAACAGCCGGTCATGACGGCAAGCGGCGCACAATTGAAGAAACGTTATCGGGTAGTCACCCGTGCGGTGATAGGCCTGACGCTTCTGTGCCTCGGCCTGTCGGTCTGGATCGCCCGCGACTGGGCGGGCGAACGTGCCCGCACCTCCCTCGCCTCCACCGCCGAGGAGACGCTCGCCTTGCAGATCGAGGCGCTGTCCGGCGTGATGGAGAAATACCGGCTCATTCCGCCGCTCCTGTCGCGGCGTGCCGATGTCCGCAATCTCTTCCTCGGCGGGTCGCCACGCGAGCAGGCCTACTCCATGCAGCCGCTGCTGCCGAGCGTCGCCGCGGCCTCCGGCGCGCGCGATATCGCCGTCGCCACGATCGACGGTGAAATTCTCGCGTCGGCGAACGGCCTGATCCGCAGCCGCAACATTATCGGGTCCAACCTTCCGGAGACGGTCGCCCAGCGCCGGCTGGGCCGCAGTGCATTGCGGCTGGCCGACGGATCGCGCGCCTATGCCTTCGCCTCTCACATTCCAGGGCCTCGTCCCGGACAGGATGCCGGCATGATCATCGTCGCCGTTCCTTTCGGGGCGATCGAGGCCAACTGGTCGCTGTCGAGCCATCCGATCTTCGTCACCGACGCGCGCGAATTCGTCTTCCTGTCAAATCGCCCGCAATGGGTGAGCGAGCCCTGGGCAGCATCCGAGGCCGCGCCCGGCATCGGGCCGCTTGCATTCGCCACCGGCGAGTTCACTCGTGTGCCGGATGCAGGCAATGCGCTTTTCGTCGAGGCCGAAAGGTCCATCCCCATTCTCGGCTGGACGATGCATGTGCTGGTCGATGCCGGACCGGTCGCCATCGCCCGGCGCAACGCGTCCTGGATCACCGGACTGGCGGTACTCCTGATCGGCCTGTCGACGCTGCTTCTCGTCTGGCGCCAGGAAATGGCGGTCACACGCATGCGCCGGGAGAAGGCGCAGAACATGCGCCTCGAAAGGATTGTCCGGGACCGCACCGCCGAACTCTCCGAGGTCAATGCGGCGCTGCGCCAGGAAAACGAGGCGCGCCGCCTCACCGAGGAACAGTTGCGCGAGACCCAGGGCGAACTGGTTCACGCAGCCAAGCTCGCCGTCATCGGCCAGATGTCGGCCACGCTCAGCCATGAATACAACCAGCCGCTGGCCGCCATTAAGACCTATGCCGACAATGCCGCGAAGATGATCCAACGCGGCAAGACCGCCGCGGTACCGGATGTGCTCACCCGCATCGGTCAGATGGTCGACCGCATGAGCCAGCTGTCGAAGACATTGCTTGCATTCTCGCGAAAGCCCGGCACGGCGCTCGTCCCCGCCACGATCGGCAGCGTCGCGTCCGAAGCGCTGCTGCTGGTCGGCCAGAAGGCGAAGAAGGCCGGCGTCAGGATCACCACCGACATTCCCGCCGGCCTGACCGCCCGCACCGGGCCCATCCGCCTCTCCCAGATCGTCGTCAATCTGGTCGGTAACGCCGTCGACGCGCTGGCGGGTGAGGACGGCCTTGCCCCGGCCGGCGCGCGCATCGACATCGTCGCCTGGACCGAGAACGATCGTGTCATGATCCGCATCGCCGACAACGGCCCCGGCATCGGCGCGGATTTGCGCGGCAAGGTCTTCGAACCCTTCTTCACCACCAAGCCGGTCGGTTCCGGTCTCGGACTGGGGCTTTCCATCGTCGACAGCGTCGTGCGCGACCTTGAAGGCTCCGTCCGGCTGGTTGACCGCGAGGGAGAAACCGGGGCCTGCTTCATCATCGATATTCCGGCGGACGACCGACAGGCACAGGCGGCGGAATGATGCCGTTCGAGAGGACCAGACACCCTTGACCCAATCCGGACCGGATATCCTCCTCGTCGACGACGATGACGATCTGCGCCACGCACTCAGGCAGGGCCTCGAACTCGACGATCTCGATGTCGTCGACTTCAAGCGCCCTTCCGACGCGCTGGAGGCGATCCACCGAGACTTCACGGGCGCCGTCGTCTCCGACATCCGCATGCCCGAGATGGATGGCATGCAGTTCATGGCGAGGGTTCTGGAGTTGGACCCGGCGATCCCCGTCATTCTTGTCACCGGCCATGGCGACATCCAGATCGCCGTCGATGCGATGCGCGAGGGCGCTTACGACTTCATCCCTAAACCCTTTCGCGTTCAGGACCTCGGCGCGGTCACCCGCCGCGCGCTGGAAAAGCGCCGCCTCGTCCTGGAAAACCGCATCCTGCGCTCCGAACTAGATGCGGTCAGCGGCATTGCCGAACGCATCGTCGGTCGCTCGCCCGCGATCGCCGCGCTGCGCGACGAGATCGAATTGGTCGCCGACACTGGCGCGGATGTCATCGTCATCGGCGAGACGGGCGCCGGCAAGGAGGTCGTCGCGCGCGCCCTGCATGATTTCTCGCCCCGCGCGACATCGAGCTTCGTTGCGCTCAACTGCGCCGCCCTTCCGCCCGACATCTTCGAATCCGAACTCTTCGGCCATGAGGCCGGCGCATTCACCGGCGCATCGAAACAGCGCATAGGCAAGCTCGAACACGCTGACGGCGGAACGGTTTTCCTCGACGAAATCGAAACCATGCCGCTCGACCTGCAGGCAAAACTCCTGCGCGCAATCGAGGAACGCGCCATCGAGCGCCTCGGCTCCAACAAGCGCATCCCCCTGGACGTTCGCTTCATCGCCGCCACCAAGTCGGACCTGTCGGAGGAGGCCAAGGCCGGCCGCTTTCGTGCCGACCTGTTCTACCGTCTCAATGTGGTCTCGCTTTCCATTCCGCCGCTGCGCGACCGGCGCGAGGACATCCCGCTCCTGTTCGAGCGGCTCGCCCGCCTGGCCCGCGCCCGTTACCGCCGCGAAATTCCCGATTTCACCCCGGAGCTGGAACGCCAGCTCCTCGCGCATGAATGGCCCGGCAACGTACGCGAATTGCGCAATGTCGCGGACCGCTGGGTGCTTGGCTTGTGGAACGGGTTCGGCAACGGCGCGGCGTCCGCGGGAGAGGATTTCGGCGGACCGCTGTCCGACCGCATGGCGGCTTTCGAGCGCGCCGTTATCGAGGCCGAGATCCGCAAGGCCGGCGGCAAGCTGAAGGATGTCCATGAAGCGCTCGGCATTTCCCGCAAGGGCCTCTACGACAAGATGCGCAAGCTCGGCATCGCCTCCGACGCCGAGGGGTAGTATCGGTGACATCGCCGTGAGGGAATGGGTAGAAAACTACCCATTCTGCGGCAATCCATCCGCATAAAGCCCGCAATTCCGCGATTCTCTAAACTGGCACGGTGCGTGCTACCTTTATTGCGAAAGGTTTTGACGCCTTTTGAGGGAGGAGCGCGGATACCGCGGCGAAAGCAGGCCTTGAGCCAACGCCTCCCTGTGACGTGAGAACCGGGGAATGGTCCCCTAAGTGGAGGTAAATCTCATGAAAAAACTTCTCGGCGCCGTCTCGGCGCTCGCCATCACCTTTGCCACTGGCCAGGCGTTCGCGCAGAACGCCTGCGACGACGGCGAAATGGTCATCAAGTTCAGCCATGTCGTCGCCGCGACCGGTCACCCGAAAGGTGATGCCGCGACCATGCTGGCCGAGCGCGTCAACAACGAGATGAACGGCACCGCCTGCATGGAGGTCTTCGCGAACTCCACGCTCTATGACGATGACAAGGTCATGGAAGCGCTGCTGCTCGGCGACGTCCAGCTTGCCGCTCCGTCGCTGTCGAAATTCGAGGCCTACACCAAGAAATACCGCCTCTTCGACCTGCCCTTCCTGTTCGCTTCGCTGGATGCCGTTGCGACCTTCGCCGATTCCGACGCCGGTCGCGATCTGCTGAAGGTCACCGAGCCGAACGGCTACACCGGCCTTGGCTATTGGTCCTCCGGCCTGAAGCAGTTCTCGGCCAACAAGCCGCTGCTCGTGCCGTCCGACGCCGAGGGCCTCAAGTTCCGCGTACAGACCTCCGACGTCGCCGAAGCGATGATCGAGGCGATGGGCGGCTCGGCCCAGAAGCTCGCCTTCAAGGAAGTCTACGGCGCGCTGCAGACCGGTGTTGTCGACGGACAGGAAAACTCCTGGTCGAACATCTACACCCAGAAGTTCTTCGAGGTGCAGGATGGCATCACCGAGACCAACCACCAGCTGCTCGCCTATCTGCTCGTCACGTCGACCGACTGGCTGAACGGCCTCGATCCGGCGGTGCGCGACCAGTTCCTCGCAATCGTCGATGACGTGACCAAGACGGCCAACGCCCAGGTCGCAGACAAGGAAGCCGCGAACCGTCAGAACATCATCGACGCCGGCGCAACCGTGCGCGAGCTGACGCCCGAGCAGCGCGCCGAGTGGGTTGCTGTCATGAAGCCCGTCTGGGAGCAGTTCGAAGGCGATATCGGCAAGGATCTGATCGACGCCGCCGTCTCCTCGAACGGCTCGTAAACGCCTGAAATCGGACCGGCGGCCAGCCCGCCGGTCCTTCACCCGCGGCCCATCCGCCGCGGTGCTTTCTGTTTGGGGGAGGTAATCATGGAACTGTTCTGGCCATCCGTCCTGCTTGTCGTCCTGATCGTGGTGCTGTTCCTTGCCGAGCGCTGGAATGCGGACGCCGTCGACAGGATCGAAGAAAACATCATCGCGATCCTTCTCGCCGCGATCACCATCATCTCGTTCTCGCAGGTCGTCGCCCGCTATGGCTTCCACACCGGCTGGAGCGGCGCGCTGGAGCTGACGCGCATCCTGTTTGCATGGCTGATCCTGTTCGGCATGTCATACGGCGTGAAGAAGGGCATGCATCTGGGCGTTGACGCTCTGATCCGCACTTTCCCGAAACCCCTGTTCCACGCCGCCGCCTTCTTCGGCGCCGTCTGCTGCCTTCTCTATGCGCTGATGCTGCTGCACGCCGGCTGGCTCGCCTTCTTCGGCGGCAAGGAAGTTACCTCCTACCGCCAGGCCGGCGCGCTCGGCTATTGGACCCTGATGTTCAACACCGGCATCGGCCTCGACGATCTGCGCTATCCAGTCTGGGTGCAGGAGAGCTTCGGCCTGCAGGAACGCGTCCAGCGTTGGGTTGCCTATCTGATGCTGCCGATCGGGCTTGGCCTTCTCGCCTTCCGCAGCCTCCAGGCGATCGTCGCCATCGCGCGCGGCGAACGCGAACTGATCATCGCCGGACACGAGGCGGAAGACCTCGTCGCCGAGAACAAAGACCTCCTGAAGGATTGAGGCCATGGAAACCGGAATTCTCTTCGTCCTCGTTCTCGGCCTGCTGTTCCTCGGCGTTCCCGTCGCTGTCTCGCTGGGCCTGTCCTCCATCATCGTCATCGCCTTCTTTTCCAACGACTCCATGTCGTCGGTGGCGCAACAGCTCTTCACCGCGTCTCAGAACTACACGCTGCTGGCGATCCCCTTCTTCGTGCTCGCCTCGTCCTTCATGTCGACCGGCGGTGTGGCCAAGCGCATCATCCGCTTCTCCATCGCCACGGTTGGCCATTTCCGCGGCGGCCTCGCCATGGCTTCGGTGCTTGCCTGCATGATGTTCGCGGCGCTCTCCGGCTCCTCGCCGGCCACTGTCGTCGCCATCGGCACCATTGCCATCGCCGGAATGCGCCAGGTCGGCTACACCAAGGAATTCGCGGCCGGCGTCATCGCCAATGCCGGCACGCTTGGGATCCTGATCCCGCCCTCCATCGTCATGGTCGTTTATGCGGCGGCCACCAACGTCTCCGTCGGCCGCATGTTCCTGGCGGGCGTCATCCCCGGCCTGCTCGCGGGCCTGATGCTGATGACCGCGATCTACATCATAGCGCGCCGCCGCAATCTTCCCGCGGAAGAATGGAAGGGCTTCGGCGAGCTGATGAATGGCGGCAAGGAAGCCGGCTGGGGCCTTTTCCTGATCATCATCATCATCGGCGGCATCTATGGCGGCGTCTTCACCCCCACCGAAGCGGCCGCAGTCGCCGCGGTCTATGCCTTCTTTATCGCCACCTTCGTCTATCGCGACATGGGCCCGATGGCTGGCCGACGCTGGCTACGCGAGGAGGATGTGCGCGGCACGCCGGCCTATGTCGGCTTTTCCGCCACGGTCTATGCGCTCGCCTTCTTCTTCGTCTGGATGGTGCTTTCCTTCTTCGCCACCGCCGACTGGGAGAATGTCACCGCCGCCGGGCGCGCCTGGGTCGGCCTCGCCCTGTCGCTGGCCGTGCTTGTCGCCTATTCGGTGTGGCGCGACCCCGCTTCGAACCCGGCGAACATTCCGCGCTTCATCGCCGCCGGCCTGCCGGTCTGGGGCCGCAACCTTGCGATGATGAGCCGGTATTTCGTCAGCGCCTTTTTCCACGCCGACACGCGCAAGGTGATGATCGATTCTTCCAAGACGATCATCATGCTGATGTTCATCATCGTGAACGCGCTGCTCTTCGCCCATGTGCTGACAGCGGAGCGCATTCCGCAGGCGATCACCGGCCTGATGGTCGACGCCGGCTTCACCTGGTTCACCTTCCTGATCGCGGTCAATCTGCTGTTGCTCCTCGGCGGCCAGTTCATGGAGCCGTCAGGCCTGCTGTTGATTGTTGCCCCGGTCGTCTTCCCGATCGCCATGGAACTCGGCGTCGACCCGATCCACCTCGGCATCATTATGGTGGTCAACATGGAGATCGGCATGATCACCCCGCCGATCGGGCTGAACCTCTTCGTCACATCCGGCATCACCGGCATGAGCCTCATACAGGTCGTGCGCGCCGCCGCGCCCTTCGTGGCCGTCCTGCTCGTCTTCCTGGTGCTGGTTACCTATGTGCCGATCCTGTCGACCGCCCTGCCCTATGCGCTGATGGGACCGGAGATCGTCACCCGCTGAGCAGATACGGTCCGGCGCACATGGCGCCGGACCCCGTTCCTTCCCTAAAGGTAGGCAAGATCTTGCCTATATTTCGAAGACACACGCGCAAGTAGTCGTCAAACTTGCCTGAACTTTGCCGTCCTGTGGCGAAAATGTCTCAGTGAACGCAAATAGACGCTCCTCTGTTACTGCACGGAATTGCATGTATTCGCCGGATCGCTAACCATTTGGTTACTGATTCGTGTCATCCTGAAACAGTGGTGGCATATTAGGCCGACAGCTCCTCCCTCTGCGGTCTAAAGAAGCCGGGCGATCTTTCTCAAAAGATCGCCCGCTTTGCGTCTGGACTTCCGAAAATCTTGAAGCTGTTCGTCGAGGTCCGGCCCGGTGCCGCCCCGATTTATCGCGTTCGCCGCTCCCGGGCAGGCCTTTCCTGCCCGTCCTGGGATAGTCGGACCTATCGCTGAAGGAAATCGCCGATCCGTTCGATCGCCTTTTCGATATTCTCCGCCGAGTTGGCAAAGGAGAGCCTTATATAGCCCTCGCCGAGAATGCCGAAATCCGGCCCGCCGATCAGCGCCACGCCGGCATCCTCCAGAAGCGCCGAGGCAAGCTTCTTCGCCTTCCAGCCGGTCTCGGAGACATTCGGGAAGGCGTAGAACGCACCTTTCGGCGTCGCGCAACTCACACCCGGCAGCGCATTCATCTTCTCGACGACGATATGCCGGCGCTTGTCGAAGGCGGCCATCATCTCCCCGACCGCGTCCTGCGGCCCGTCGATCGCCGCGATGCCGGCGAACTGCGACGGCGCGTTGACGCAGGACCAGCAATTGACGGCGAGCTTGCGCACCTTGTCGATCAGCCCGTCCGGCCAGATCGACCAGCCGAGCCGCCAGCCGGTCATCGCCCAGGTCTTCGACCAGCCGTTCAGCACGATCAGCCGGTCGCGGATCTCCGGGTAAGTCAGCAGCGACGTATGCGTTTCGCCGTCGTAGGTCATGATGTCGTAGATCTCATCCGATAGGATCGCCACATCCGGAAAGTCCGCCAGTCCCTTCACCAGCGCATCGATCTCCGATTTGGGCGTCACGCCGCCGGTCGGGTTGGCCGGCGAATTGAGGATCAGCAGCCGCGTATTCGGCGTGATTAACGACAACGTCTCCTCCGCCGAGAAGGCAAACCCGTTTTCCTCGCGGACCGGCACCGGTACCGGCGTCGCACCCGTGAACTCGATCATCGAGCGGTAGATCGGAAAGCCCGGATCCGGGTAGAGGATCTCCGCGCCCGGCTCGCCGAACAGCGTGATCGCCGCATACATGGTGGGTTTTCCGCCCGGCATGATCATCACGCTCTCCGGCGAGATTTCGATACCTGTCATGGTCAGCGTGCGCCGCGCCACCGCCTCGCGCGCCGGCAGGATGCCATTGGCCGGCGTATAGCCGTGATGGCCGTCGCGCAGCGCCTTGATCGCCGCCTCGACGATGTGATCCGGCGTTTTGAAATCCGGCTGGCCGATGCCGAGATTGATGATGTCGCGACCGTCCGCGGCCAGCTTCGTCGCCCGCGCCAGCACGGCAAAGGCGTTTTCTTCCCCGATACAATCATAGGCGGCGACTGTGTGCAGCATCTTGTTTCCCTGACAATTTCCGGCGTGAAGCTCTCTGGCATTTCGCTTAAGGAAACGCAATTCTCACCGATCGGGACAATTGCCATGCAAGACCTGTCGAACTGGACACCACGCTCCGCTCCGAATGTCGACGTTCTGGAAGGCCGCTTCGTGCGACTGGAGCGCCTTTCGGCCGCCCGTCACGGGGATGCGCTCTTTGCCGCCTCGACCATGCATGATGCGGATTCACGCTTCCGTTGGCTGCCGGAATTGCCGCCGGCAAGCCGCGAGGCTTACCAGCCATGGCTGGACAAGGCGGAAACCAGCACCGATCCGCTCTATTACGCCGTCATCGACAAGGCCTCGGGCAAGGTCGCCGGCCGGCAGACCTTCCTGCGCATCGACACCGCGAACGGCGTCATCGAGATCGGTCACATCCTATGGTCGTCCATCATGGCGCAGACCCCGGCGGCGACCGAGGCCTTCTACCTCTTCGCCGCCCACGTCTTCGACGATCTCGGCTACCGCCGTTTCGAATGGAAATGCAACGACCGCAACGAGCCGTCGAAACGCGCGGCGAAGCGGTTTGCAATGACCTGCGAAGGAACCTTTCGACAGGCGGCCGTGGTCAAGGGCGAAAATCGCGACACTACCTGGTTCTCGCTCCTCGACCGCGAATGGCCGCAGGCAAAGGCCGCCTTCGAGACCTGGCTCGCGCCGGAGAATTTCGATGAAGAAGGCCGGCAGCGCGTCGCCCTGTCCGCGCTCACCGCGCGTCGCCTGGAGGCGAATGGCGTCGTGCTGGAACGCATCGGCCCCGAGCATCGCGAGATTGTCGAGGCGATCCAGGCCCAGGCCTATGCCCGCACCCGCGACGCCACCGGCGGCGAACCGATGCCGTTGCGCTGGGACTATGCTTCGGTTCTAGCCGAGTGCGAGGCCTGGCTCGCCCCGAACAGCCATGGACTGCTGATCCTGCGCCGCGCGGCCGGTTATCTGTATCTGGAATCGATCGCCACGCTGCCTGCGGTCGCCGCCAGCGGCCTCGGCAAGGCGATGATGCAGGCAACCTTCGATCGCGCCCGCGCGCTCGGCCTGCCGGAAATCAGGCTGATGACGAATGCGCGCAATCCCGCCCTGGGGTGGTACAAGCGCCTTGGCTTCGTGCTAGACCGCGAAGAGAATATGGGCGGCGACCGCATCGCGGTGCACATGGTCGCGACAGTCGCCTGACCGAAAGACGGGAGGTAACATGGCCGGACAGCTTGAGGGAAAGATTGCCGTGGTGACGGCGGCGGGTCAGGGAATCGGCCGCGCCATCGCGGAAGCCTTTGCCGCCGAGGGCGCGACGGTGCACGCCTCCGATCGTGATATCGACAAGCTCGACGGCCTCAACGCCGCCAAGGCCCGCCTCGACGTCACCGATACGGAGGCAGTCGAGGCCTATGCCGGCGCCGTCGGCGGAATCGACATTCTGGCCAATGTCGCCGGCTTTGTGCATCACGGCACGGTGCTGGAATGCTCCGAGGACGACTGGGATTTCTCCTTCGACCTCAACGTCAAGTCGATGCACCGCATGATCCGTGCCTTCCTGCCGGAAATGTTGACCCGCGCTGCTGCCAATGAAACCTCCGGATCGATCGTCAACATGTCGTCGGGTGCCTCATCCTTGAAGGGCGCTCCCAACCGCTATGCCTATGGCGCGACAAAAGCCGCTGTCATCGGCCTGACCAAGTCGGTCGCGCAGGACTTCATCCGCCAGGGCATCCGCTGCAACGCCATCTGCCCCGGGACGATCGAATCGCCCTCGTGGCATGGCCGCGTCGAGGAACTCGGCAAGTCGGTCGGCGGCGCCGACAAGGCGCTCGCCATGTTCGTCGAGCGCCAGCCTATGGGCCGCGTCGGCAGGCCGGAGGAGGTCGCCGCCCTCGCCGTCTATCTGGCCAGCGACGCCGCCGCCTTTACCACCGGAACCGCAATCCCCATCGACGGAGGCTGGACGCTCTGATGTCCGAAAACCGTGACGGCAATTATGACCGCAAGACGCTGATCAGCGCCGCGATCCTTTTCCTCGGCTTCGCGCTGATCCTCTATTTCCTGCCCTCGATCATGATGGCGATCGGGACGCAAAGCCCTGTCCTCGCCGCCGTCGTGGTCGCCGCCGTGCTTGTCCTCCCGTTCGTCGGGCTTTGGCTGCGCGGCCGCGCCCGGAGAAACAAATGAGGATCGCGATCACCGGCGCCGCCGGCATGGTCGGCCGCAAGCTGACCGAACGCCTGATCGCCGACGGTACGCTGAACGGCGCGGCCATCGAAAGCCTGCATCTGCAGGACATCGTGCCCTTCGAGCCGCCGCAGGCTTCGTTCGACATCACCGCCGAGACCAGCGATCTCGCCGACCCGGGCGTGGCCGAAGCTCTCGCCGCCCGCGATGCCGACATGGTCTTCCATCTCGCCGGTGTCGTTTCCGGCGAAGCAGAGGCGAATTTCGACAAGGGTTACCGCGCCAATCTCGACGGCACACGCTTCCTCTTCGACGCGATCCGGCTGCGGGAAGGTTACGCTCCCCGCGTCGTCTATTCCTCCTCCATCGCCGTTTTCGGCGCGCCCTTCCCGCCGGCGATCGGCGACGATTTCCAGCAAGTGCCGCTGACCTCTTACGGCGCCCAGAAGCAGATCGGCGAACTGATCCTGACCGACTATACCCGCCGCGGCTTCATGGACGGCGTCGCGCTGCGGCTGCCGACCATTTGCGTGCGGCCCGGCAAGCCCAACCTCGCCGCGTCCGGCTTCTTCTCTTCGATCATCCGCGAGCCGCTGGCCGGCAAGGAAGCCGTCCTGCCGGTGTCGCGCGACGTGGTGCACACCCATGCGAGCCCGCGCTCGGCGGTCGGCTTCCTTCTGCACGCCGCCGGGCTGCCCTCGGAAGAAATCGGCCCGCGCCGCGCCATCACGCTGCCCGGCGTCGCCGTCTCGGTCAGCGAACAGATCGAGGCTCTGCGCCGCATCGCCGGCGACAAGGCGGTTGCGCTTATCCGGGAGCAACATGATCCGGCGATTTCAGCCATCGTCGAATTCTGGCCGCAACGTTTCGAGGCCAACCGCGCGAGCAGACTGGGCTTCACCGCCGAAACCTCTTTCGACGACATCATTCGCATTCATATCGAGGATGAGTTGGGCGGATCGCTTCAGTAAGCCGCCAGCGCCCCGCCGAGCAGGATTATCCCGAGCACCATCACCAGCGCCGCGCCGCCGATCTCGATGCCGCGATGCAGCCGCGTCGACATCGCGCCGGAGCCCGAGAATTTGAGCGCCGCGTTCTTCGCCGTCACGGCAATCGTCGCCAGCACCGAGACGGTGATCGCCGTACCGACCGCCATCGCGAACACCGACAGCACGCCGCCGGCAACGAGCCCGTTCAGCAATGCGAAGGTCAGCACGATTAGTGCACCCGAACAGGGCCGAAGACCGACAGCGGCGACAGCCGCCCAGGCCGAGCGCCAGTTCATCGGCCCGGCCAGCATTTTCGGATCCGGCGCATGCGCGTGGCCGCAGGTCGAGCAAACCTCGCCATCGCCATGATGGTGATGGTCATGCCCGTGATGATGGTCACGGCTGTGCGCATGACCATGGTCGTGAACCGCTGCGGACGACAGCGAGACGGCCTGCCGGCGTGGCATGAGCTTCGTCACCAGCAGCCAGAAGCCGAATAGCGCGATCAAGGCATAGCTCGCCGTTTCCATGAACCATGTCGCGTCGGTCATCTTGATCGCCGTGCCACGCAGCACGAGGAAGGCGACGCTGACCAGCACGATCGCCGACACCGCCTGCAGCATCGCGGAGATGAAAGAGAGGATGACGCCGCGCCGCAGCAGCGTCTCGTTCGCCAGCATGTAGGAGGAGATCACCGCCTTGCCGTGGCCCGGCCCCGCCGCGTGAAATATGCCGTAGGCGAAGGAGAGCCCGACCAGAAGCCACACCGCCGAACCGTCATCGCGCATCGCCTTCAGCGCCCCGGTCATCTCCCGATAGAAGGACCGCTGCATCTCTGAAACCCAGAGGAAGAAGTGCGCAAACACGCCGCCGGTCGGCTCGATCGATACCTCGTTGGAACCGATGCCCAGCGATGACTGCGCCGAAGCCGCGCCCGCCGCAACGAGAATCAGGCCGGCAGCGACAAGCGCGATGCGTGCAGCACCGTGGCGTTTCATTTGCAGGAAATCTCCATGCGCGTCGCCAGCAGTTTCGACCAGTTGGTGCCCTGCGGATCGTTGAAGAAAGCGTCCGTCAGCGTCGCCTGGTTCTGCGCCAGCGCCTCGTCCGGATCGGGCACGACCATCTTGTGCGAACAGCTGGACGGAGCGCCTTCCAGCACCATCTGGCTGTCATCCGGAAAGTCGATCGCTGTATAGAAAGTTGGATCGTAGACGCCGAAAGAAGGCGACGAGTTGACGTTTACCGGCGTCACGGGATGCGTCGTGAAGAAAATGATCAGCTGCCCGTCTTCGAACAGCGCTTTCATGTCGTCGACCGGCTTAACGTCGATGCTTTCGCCGCTGACGAGGATGGTCTGGAAATAGTTGAACTCGGCAAGCGATTCGGTGACGACCGAGGCCACCTGCTCCAGTTCCGGAACTTCCATCTTGTTGTCGGTGTCGGAATCGAATTCCAGCATCACGGTCGACGAAAACACCTCGTCGAACCGCCAGACATGCCGCATCACCGTGACATTGCCGTCCGGCGCGACATCGACTTCCAGCCGCGCATCGGCAAACACATGGGGATGCGCAAGCGCCGATGCCGCGAGGCACAAAAAGCCTGCGACGCATGAAATCGCGAAGGTGGCGATCCGAATCATTGGTGCTGGGCCATCCCTGAAAATCTGGCGAAGCCAAAACCGAAAATGCGGGCGGTATTATGACGAACGCTGTTCATAAGCCTTGAACCAGTCGGCGAGGAAGTCGACGAATGCGCGCACCTTTGCCGGCAAATAGCGTCGATGCGGATAAACGGCGTAGATTCCGGCCTCGGTCAGCATCGCGTCGGGTAGCACCTGCACCAGCCGGCCTTCTTTCAAATCCTCGCGCACGACGAAGTCGGGGCTCATCCCGAACCCCAGATTGGCCAGAACCGCCAGTCGCGCCGACAGCGGACTGTTGACCTCGATCGGCCCGTTCACTGTCACCGCCACGGGCGCACCGTCCGCCGATTTCAGCACCCAGTTGTTGCGCCGTCTCGCATTGGTGTCGACGATGCAGGGCCGCTTCGCCATATCCTCCGGCTTTTCCGGCATCCCGTATTTCGCGATCGTTTCCGGTGTCGCCGTGATCATCAGCCGGAACGGCGCCAGCCGCCGCGCGATCAGGCCGGAATCCTCCAGCGTCGTCACCCGGATCGCAAGGTCGAAGCCTTCCTCGACGAGGTCGACGAAACGGTCGTCCAGATGGATGTCGAGACCGATTTCCGGATTGGCGGCGACGAAATCGATCAGCGCCTGGTCGAGCGAGGCGTCAGCGAAGGATCGCGGCGCGGAGACCTTGATGCGCCCGCGCACACCCTCACGGCTGTCTCGCACCATGTCCTGCAGCGTGTCGATCTCGCGCACGATCTCCACCGCCCGCTTGTAATAGGTGTGGCCGAGTTCGGTCAGCGAGAACTGCCGCGTCGTGCGGTTGAGCAGCAACGCGCCCAGCTCGTCTTCGAGTTCGCGCACATATTTCGACAACAACGCCTTCGACCGGCCGATCTTGCGGGCGGCGGCCGAAAAGCCCTCGTTTTCAACCACGGCGATAAAGGCACGCATGCGTGTCAGCGTGTCCATGGCATGCGCTCCCTTGGCTGAACGGAGCGGCGAATTCCATCGTTCATTACTATCGAACTCCTCGGCCGGATTGTTCGAAATCCTGCACGCAAAAAAAGATTCGGCAACCCCGAATTATTTATTGAAAAGCAACGACTGCGGGATTAAATGCGCCTTACCCCAAGTCGCATGTGCCTGTGGGTGTCCGCCTACCTCTCGATTCGGTGAGAGGAAAGGCAAGGTACCCGGAGCTAACCCCTCCGGTCGCTTCCCGGCCAACCGGACAAGCGAGGACATCTTGAAGCAACGACGGTCGGGTCTTCCACTCGTCTGACGGTCCACACGTCGGAATAGCGAGAGACACTACCATCCTTGCCAACCGTGCGGTCGGGTCCCCCACCAATCATTGGCAAATCAAGGCCGGTCTTTTCCGGTCTGGGATTTTTCGCCGGGTTCCAGTTTCGGGACGGTGCTTCTGCACCTTCCGTTCTCGGAGCCGCAAATGTTGACGCAGCCCCCGCTGCCCAAACTTCGTGATTGGGAAAAGACATGACGACCGCTCGCATCCAGGACTTCCTCGCCACCCGCCGCCCGGCTTCCCCCTGCCTCGTCGTCGACCTCGACGTGGTGCGCGACAACTATTGCGCCTTCACCAAGGCGCTCCCGGACAGCCGCATCTTCTACGCAGTCAAGGCAAACCCGGCGCCCGAGATCCTCAAGCTCCTCGCCTCGCTCGGCTCCAATTTCGACACCGCTTCGGTTCCCGAAATCGAAATGGCGCTTGACGCCGGCGCGACCCCGGAACGCATTTCCTTCGGCAACACGATCAAGAAGGAGCGCGACATCGCGCGCGCTCATGAGCTCGGCATTAACCTGTTCGCCGTCGACTGCGTCGAGGAAGTCGAAAAGATCGCCCGCGCTGCGCCCCGCGCCCGCGTGTTCTGCCGCGTATTGACCGACGGCGAAGGCGCCGAATGGCCGCTGTCGCGCAAATTCGGCTGCGCACCGAAAATGGCTGTCGACGTACTGGCCCATGCCGCCCGCCTCGGCCTCGACGCCTATGGCGTCTCCTTCCATGTCGGCTCGCAGATGACCGACCTCAAGGCATGGGACAAGGCGCTGGCCGACGCCCGCTGGGTGTTCGAGCGCATGTCCGAAAAGGGCATCACGCTGAAAATGGTCAATATGGGCGGCGGCTTCCCGACCCGTTACCTCAAGGACGTGCCGTCCGCGAAGGCTTACGGCCAGGCGATCTTCGACGCACTGCGCAAGCATTTCGGCAACCGCATCCCGGAAACCATCATCGAGCCGGGCCGCGGCATGGTCGGCAATGCCGGCGTCATCAAGTCGGAAATCGTTCTGATCTCGAAGAAGTCCGAGGAAGACGACGTGCGCTGGGTCTATCTCGACATCGGCAAGTTCGGCGGTCTCGCCGAAACGATGGACGAGGCGATCCGCTACAACATCGTCACCCCGCGCGACGGCGACGCCGCCGAGCCCTGCGTGCTTGCCGGCCCGACCTGCGACTCGGCTGACGTGCTCTATGAGAAGAAGCCCTATGCGCTGCCGCTCTCGCTGACCATCGGCGACGAAGTTCTGATCGAGGGCACGGGCGCCTACACGACGACCTATTCGGCCGTCGCGTTCAACGGCTTCGAACCGCTGCGTTCCTACGTCATCTGACCGCGGCAAGCTTTTCGGGACTACCACAATGAACTCGCTGGTTCATGACGGCGACGCCGTCACCATTGCGCTCGAATCCCGGGCGGACATCGCCGCGCGCGATGTCCTGCTCGACAGGTCGATGGCGCCCAACTGGAAGAAGAAAACCTCCGGGAAACTTCGTGCCGGCCGCAAGCCGGCCGAAGGCCTCGCCTTCGTCGCCCGCGACAATCGCGGCGAGATCGTCGGCACGGTGCGGCTCTGGAACATCCAGGCCGGCATCGACGCGGTCGGCCGCCCGATTTCCGCGCTGCTGCTCGGCCCGCTCGCCGTCGATCCGGACGCCAAAAGCAAGGGCACCGGCTCGCTGCTGATGCGCCACGCATTGTCCGAAGCCGCCAGGCTTGGTCATGGCGCGGTGCTGCTCGTCGGCGACGCGCCCTATTACGCCCGCTTCGGCTTCACCGCCGAAAAGACCGCGGCGTTGGCCCTGCCCGGCCCGGTCGAACGCGACCGTTTCCTCGCCATCGAACTGGCCGAAGGCTGGCTCGACGGCGCCGCCGGCATGATCGTGGCGACCGGTGCGAAGGTATCCAAACCGCGCAAGCTGCGCCTCGTGGCATAAGCGCAAAAGTTATCGGCGGGGGCCGATGGCGGCGCGGATTTAGCGCGGGAGGAAGCTCCCGCGCCGCCTACCCATGACGGCTTGTCGGCGCCTGCCGGCGAACCATCCGCGCGAAAGCGCGTGCGCCCTGAAAGAAGGGCTCCTTGCGGCGCGGTTGAGCTGAATTTCGGGGGGAATTCGGCTCCCGCGCCGCCTTCGTTTTCCATTGGAAGGTGCGCTCGGTGCCGGCGATGACCGACGAACCGCCGCCGCGGCTATATGGTCGGAAAGAGATGGAGGCCTCGCCCAGGATTCGAACCAGGGTTGGAAGGATTTTGCACGTCCCCCGCGTAGCCATTCCGCCACGAGGCCACCGATCACATATTCGTGATTGAGGCGTGATCGTCAACTCGCGCAGCCGTCTCCGTGCCTTGAGGGTTAATGGACCGCCGCCCAGCCATGATTCGCCGGGAACGCGGCAGTCCTGCTCGTCTTTTTTCAAGCCGCCGCCTCGAACTGGCGATATCCCTCCTCATAGGCAGGTATGATGCGCACCACCCGAAAATAGGGCTTGGCCAGAAGCGGCGTGTCGCGCAGCCGCTCCATGGCGAAATAATGCGCTTCAGCCGTCTCTGCTTCGATCATTGCGACATCGCTCACCTCCGCGTCGAAACTCTCAGCATCGAAAAAACGAAGGCGTACCGCCTCGTCGGAGAACGCATGGGCCAGCGCCTCCTCGGCGATGGCGTTCCGCTCCGCCCGTTCGAGCGAGAGCCATTCGGGCAGCGCGTGGAGCAGCATGAAGACAGTCAGTTTCATCAGGGTTTCTCCCGGTTGAGTACAAGCGAAAAATGTGAGCAATTACTCACATTCGCAACTCGCATTCCGGATTCGCCCGTGTCAAAGCCGCATCAGCCCAGAAAACACGCCCGCCAGGCCCGCGCCCGCGCCACCCAGGAAGCCATAGTGGAGGCGGCGGCTCGCATACTGGAGGCGGATGGCGCATCGGCGTTGACCACCAATCGAATTGCCGAGCGAGCCGGCGTGAGCATTGGCTCGCTTTACCAGTATTTTCCCGACAAGCGGTCCGTGATCGCCCAGTTGCTGCGCCGCGAGCGGGCGGCGCTGCTCGACGATGTCAGGGCCGCGTCCGATGGTGGCGGCGATCCGTTTGCCGCCGTCGGAGCCCTTGTGGATGCCGCCCTGCGGCACCAGTTCGCGCGCCCCGCCATGGCGATGGAGCTCGAACGCGTGGAAACTGGGCTTGCGATGGATAACGAGGAAATCGCGCTGGCCGCCGCGATCGAGACCGCGATCGGAAACATCCTGCGCCGCCTCGATCCGCAGGCCGATGCGGCAACGGCGCGCGACGTCGTGGCCATATGCAGGGCGATCGTCAACACCGCCGCGTTGGCCGGCGAGACGGATCCGACCCGGATCCGTGAAAGAGTGCTCAGGGCGGTGATCGGTTATCTCCGGCCGCCTGCATTTTCTATCCCCTGATATCGATGACGCCGCAGTCGCCTTCCTCGGAGCCGAAGACGACCCGGTAGCCTTCCCGGTCCCAGGCCATGGAGGAGATCGGCCCCTTGCCGCCGCGACGCAGCAGCACCTCCTTGGAATCGGCGAAGCGCACCGCCATCACCATGCCGTCCGAATAGCCGATGGCGACGATATCCTCCTCCGGATGGCAGGCGACGGCGGTCACCATCTGGTCGCCGCGCGTGCCGAGTTCCAGCGGCGCTTTGCCCATCGGCCCGTCCTTGCCCTGGAATGGCCAGACGATCGCTGCCGGCGCGCCGGATGTCGCCAGCCACTTGCCCTTGGCTGACCATGACCAGCTCTTCACCTTCGCCGGATAGCCGGACATGCGCATGTGCTTCATGTCGTCGAGCCGCCAGCCATGCAGCGCATTTTCCTGCATGGTCGTGACGAGGAATTTCCCGTCGGGCGAGTACATCACGGCGGTATGCGCGCCCTTCCATTCGAGGTCGATCGGCTTACCGGCGGTCATCACCCAGAAAAGCGTCCCGCCATTGTAGCGCGCCGTCGCCAACCGCAGCCCCTTCGGCGCGAATGCGAGCCCCTCTACCGAACGTTCCTCGGTAAAGTCCTTCACGGTACCGTCAGCGAGCCGCACGAATGCCTGCTTGCCCGCCGCCCAGGCGACCGCGCCCTGCGGCCCCGCCGCGAGCGTCGTCACCCATTTGCGTCCGACCGAGCCGATCTCCTCGCTCGCGCCTGCGCCGTCCGTCCGCTTGATCAGCCCGTCCTCGCCCCCGGTGATCAGCGCCTTTTCGTCGAGCGAAACGACGGCGCAGGTCAGCCCGTCATGGACCTGATCCGACTGATGGCCGTTGTCTAGGCGGTGCACGGTTCCGTCGGCCAGCGCGAAGACCGGCGTCTCGCCGAGGAACCCGGCAAACAGGCAATAGCCGTCGAGATCGAGGGGAGCGACTGTGGGCATGCGCGAGTCCTTGTCCAGATGCAGGCGCGCGGCGCATCCGCCGGCGGCGCGGGACAACTCGCCCCTCCGGGCGGGCGCGTCAAGAGGAACCTTTGCGCATGCCGGGGACTTGTCCCTTCAGTAGAGGCCCGCGCCGGGTCCACCGGAAAAATCAAGCGCCCTGGAGATCGCATGCCGACCAGACACTGGACCGATCGCGTCAAACCCCTGCTCATAGTACTGGGGGTGGCCGTTCTGGCGCTCGCGGCATGGCACCTTCAGCGCTTCCTGTTCCTTGTGTTCGGAGCGATCCTCCTGTCGCTCGTCCTTGCCTCGGCGAAGCGCTTCGTCTGCAAGTGGACCGGCCTGGGCGATACCGTTTCGCTCACGATCGTCGTCTTGACATCGATCCTGGTCATATCCGCCTTTTTCGCGCTGATGGGCACGCGGCTCGTCGCGGAGGCGATGAACCTCGCCGACCGTATGCCTGCCGTTCTCGACAACATCGAGAAGACCTTCGGTCTTTCCGGCATCGAGGCATGGCTGTCGGACCGCGGCGCGCAACTGCTGTCCAGCGGATCGCTTTTCAGCAATCTGACCGGCGCGTCCTCGATCGTCGTATCCAGCGTCATCGGCCTGTTTCTGGTTCTTTCGGGCGGCGTGTTCATGGCCGCCAATCCCGGACTCTATCGCAACGGCTTTCTCAAGCTTATCCCGCCGGATCGCCGCGAGGAGGGACGCGAAGTGATGACCGAGCTCGCGACGGCGTTGCGATTCTGGATCATCGGCCAGATGATCGCCATGGTCTGCGTCGCCGTGATCACCTCCGCCGGGCTTTATGTGCTCGGCGTGCCAAGCCCTTTCGGCCTTGGCGTGCTCGCCGGTCTGATGGAATTCATCCCCTATGTCGGCCCGATATCCAGCGCTGCTCCGGCGATCGCCGTTGCCTTTTCCGAAGACCCGTGGCTGGCGCTCTGGGTCGCGCTTCTCTATTTCGCCATCCAGCAGGCAGAGAGCATCTTCCTCATTCCGCTGATCCAGAAACGCACCGTGAGCCTGCCGCCGGTGGTGACGATCTTCGCCGTCCTCGCCTTCGCCTCATTGTTCGGTCTGTCCGGCGCGATCCTCGGTGCGCCGGCGACCGTCGTCATATTCGTGCTCGTCAAGATGCTGTGGGTGCGCGATCAGCTCGATGAGGACACCGAGCTGCCGAGCGACAAGACTGCCCATTAATGCGATCTCGAAACAGGGGGACGGTAGCGCCCGGCTCTGCGCTTACGCCGCACAGGCCGCGAAGGTCCGCTCCAGCTTCTCGCGGTCGAGTTCGCGGCCGATGAAGACGATGCGGCTCTCGCGCTTTTCATCCTGTTTCCAGTCGCGCTCGTGGTCACCCTCGATGATCATGTGCACGCCCTGGACGACATAGCGCTGCGGATCGTCCGGAAAAGCAATGATGCCCTTCAGCCGCAGGATGTTCGGCCCGTCGAGCTGGGTGATCTTCTGGATCCACGGCATGAATTTCTTCGGATCCACCTCGCCGCCGCGCAGCGAAACCGACTGGATCGTCGTCCCGTGAATGCCGTCGCCATGGTCGTGATGATGATCATGCCCATGATGGTGATGGTCATGGCCGTGATGATGGTGCCCGTGTTCATGATCATGATCGCAGGCCGGCCCGCACACATGGTCCGGATCGTCGTGATCGAGGAAGTGCGGATCGTTGGCGAGCGCCCGCTGCAGGTCGAAGGCGCCGCGGTCGAGGATATCTCTCAGCGCGACATTCGACCGCTCGGTCCGGTGAATGCGCGCATGCGGATTGATCGCCCGAATGGTGTGTTCGAGGTCGTGCAGTTCCTCTTCGGAAACAAGATCCGTCTTGTTCAGCAGCACCACGTCGGCAAAGGCGATCTGGTCTTCCGCCTCTCTAGAGTCCTTCAGCCTGAGCGGCAGATGCTTGGCGTCGACCAGCGCAACCACGGCGTCGAGCCTTGTCTTCTGGCGCACATCGTCATCCATGAAGAAGGTCTGCGCCACCGGCGCCGGGTCGGCTAGCCCGGTCGTCTCCACTACGATGGCGTCGAAACGGCCCGGCCGGCGCATCAGCCCCTCGACCACGCGAACGAGGTCACCGCGCACCGTGCAGCACACGCAGCCATTGTTCATCTCGTAGATTTCCTCGTCGGACTCGACGATCAAATCGTTGTCGATGCCGATCTCGCCGAACTCGTTGACGATCACCGCATAGCGCTTGCCGTGATCCTCGGTGAGGATGCGGTTGAGAAGCGTCGTCTTGCCGGAGCCGAGATAGCCGGTCAGCACGGTGACGGGGATGGATTGTTCGCTCATGGGAGGCCTCTCGAGGGCAATGGGTTTCTTGTGCGCATATAGGCGATCGAACCGGCCTATGCCAATTCCTCGATGAGACGCTGCGCTGCGGCCTGCCCGCTGTCGAACGCCGCCTCGGCGCGCCCGCCGAGACACCAGTCGCCGCAGGCCAGGACCAGGCCGTCGCAACCGCTGAAAAACGGCAGGCCTGCCGGCCGGTCGACACGCGCATATCGCCAGCGATGTGCGACGCCGAATTCGGGATCGCCCGCATCGTCGCCGAATCTCTCCGCCATCGCGGTCGTCAGCAGGCCACGCACCGCATCCGCTTCCTCCGCCAGGTGATCGGCGCTCCACGCGGCACCCGCATGGACCACCACGGTCTCTGCGCCATACCGGCCGGGCTTGGAGCCGTTGCGCGCCATCCAGCCGAGCGGCGACGCGTCGTCTCCGCGAACCATGTCCGGCAACGCGCCGATCCTCTTCCGATAGGCGAACATCGCGGCCCAGCAGGGAGCCATGACAGCCTCCGAAATCGCGCCGAAACCGGGATCGAGTTCGCCAACGAGATCGAGCGCCTGCGGCGCCGGCGCGGTCACGATAACGCGGTCGAACACGCCCACCGGGCCGCCCTCGGCGATCAGCCGGACGCCATCCCGCTCCACCCGGATCGCCCGGATCCGGCAGCGCGGCCGAACCTCGATTCCGTGAAGAAGCGGCTTCACCAGCCCGCTCATCCCCGGCACACCCACATGCCACGCCGTCTCCCGATCCTTCCCCGCCGGAGCCCACTCGCCCGCGGCGCCTGCTCTGGTCAGTTCGCCGAGCGTTTCCCCAAACCCGACACTGTGCGCCGTAAGGTACTGCGCGCCATGGTCGAACGATCCGTGATCCGTGCGCCGGGTCGAAAGCCGTCCGCCCGTGCCGCCGGACTTCTCGAACACCGTCGCGCGCGCGCCGGCTCGCGATAACGCCCGCGCCGACGATGCGCCCGCCAGTCCCGCGCCGATGATGGCGACATGATGGGTCATTCGAAGCTCCTTGAGGGTCGTCCCATCGCTGCTTATCTAAGGGATTGCCGCGTCACGGCAATTCGCGCGCTTCCCCGTGTTTGATCGGCGTCAAGGCGCGGCTAGCGCTTTTGCACGACACCAGAACAAACAAAACGGGAGATCATCCATGCCGCTTTACAATGTCCGCCTTGAAATGGCCCGCGAACCGGGTTTCCCCGAAGGCAACAAGAACCGTGGCTACAACCTCGTTCTGCCGCTGGGAGACGACATGAAGATCGACGGCGCGGAATGGAAGAAGCAGCCCGAAGCCTGCACGGTCGAACGTTTCTGGGACGGCGAGCGCGCCGAACTCGGCTATCTCGAGCGCCACAAAATGGGCCAGTGGGTCTTCGACTATGATTTCGACGATGACGAGGACGAAGAGTCCGGCTTCCGCCTCGGCGAACATTCGTTCAACAAGGGCGAATACGTCTCCATCTCCGGCCATGATGGCAAGATGCACACCTTCACCGTCGTCGCGGTGAACCCGGCCGGCTGAAACGGATCAGACAGGAAAATGCCTGACGCGGCTGCGCGTCAGGCGATCACCTCGCCGATGAGAAATTTCGGCGCCACATTGGTGAAGTTGGCGAGATCCTCGCCGAGCGCGCCGCTATTCGCCATGGCCGCGTTCATCGCTGCCTCGTCGGCAAAGACAAAGGTCGCGACCGCGAAGAAATCAGGCGGCGTGTCCGGTCCGCCCGCCAGACCCTTCGTCACCACCATCGACTGGAGATGCGGTCCCATTGTCTGGTCGACGAGCTTCATGTGCTTGTCGGCGTAATAATCGTAATCGAAGGTGGTCCCCTCCGTGATCGGATAGATCACCTGCACCGATACTGCCATCTGTTCCTCCCGAAAAAAATCAGGGCGCGCGGCCCCGACGAGCGGATGATAACCGCGGATCGGCAAGCGTCAACAGGACCGCAAGATATTCTCACTCTGTGGGAATTTTCCTCGCAAAACGTTCAGCCGGCGAAGCCCGGATGCTTCTCCACATCCTTCAGCAGATCCAGCAGGCCGCCGACCGCGTGATCGAGAATCGCCTCGCCGATCTCCGCCGACGCGCCGGCCGCGTTACCCACCGCGCCGATCGCCGAGAGGTCCTCCATCGTCCAGCCGAAGGCATGCGGACCATAGGCGCGCAGATGAGAATAATCGCGGATGAAGTCGTCCTGGCGCGACGGAAACGCCGCCGCCCTGTCCATCGCCACCATTTCGGGGTGGATCGCCAGCATCACCGAGGTCTCGATCAGCCCGCCATGGATGTCGAGGTGCTTTTCCTCCGCGCTCATCACGCCGTCCGGCAGGCCGAACCGCGTCCAGCTCGTCGCCACCGCCAGCATGTTGAAGCGGGTGCGCAATTCCGTCGCCACGATTGTCATCAAGGGCGAATTGCCTCCATGGGCGTTCAGCATCACCAGCTTGCGGATGCCCGAACGATGCGCCTGCTCGCCGACCCGGATCCAGCGCCGCACGGCCTGGTCCCATTCCAGCGACTTCGTGCCCGCCACATGCATGTGCTCGGGCGAGTAGCCAACGTCTTCGACCGGAAGGAACACAACCGGCGCTGCATCCGGCAGCCGCTCGATCAGACGCTCCACAACCGCTTCCGCGATCAGGCTGTCGGTCTCGAAGGGCAGATGCGGCCCGTGCTGCTCGGTCGCGCCCAGCGGCAGCACCGCGATCCACTTCGCCGCATCGGCCGGCGCGCTCTCCGCCAGCGTCTCGACGCGCCGCCGCAGACGTTTCGGCTTCGCCCCTCCGTCGGCCGTCATGTCGCCTCCGCAAACAGCTTCGCCACCGCACCATGCTCATGCCGCAATTTCCCGATGTCGATCCCCACCGGCATGCCATCCTCGACGGTCCATTTGCCCGCGATCATCACCCGGTCGGCGCGATGCGCACCGCACAGAATCAGAGCCGCCAGCGGATCGTGCGCGCCCGAGAAGCGCAATTCGTCCAGCGTGAACAGCGCGAGATCCGCCTGCTTGCCCTCCGCGATCGTGCCGATGTCGCTGCGCCCGAGACAGGCCGCCGAACCGGCGGTCGCCCAGCGCAGCACGTCGAAATGCGTCACGGTCGCATCGTAGCGCAGCCGGTTCAGCATCAGCGCATGGCGCGCGCCTTCCATCAGGTTGGACGAGTCGTTCGAGGCCGACCCGTCGACGCCGAGCCCCACCTTGACGCCGGCAGCTTCGAGATCACGCGTCCGGCAGAAACCGGAAGCGAGCACGGCATTCGACGTCGGGCAATGCGAGACGCCGACGCCCGCTCCGCCCAGCCGGCCGATCTCGTCGTCACCGAAATGGATGCCATGCGCAAGCCATGTCTTGTCACCGAGCCAGCCGCAATCCTCCAGATAATCGACCGGCCGGCAGCCGAACATCGAGACGCAGAATTCGTCCTCGTCATGCGTCTCGCCCAGATGCGTATGCAGCGCGCAGCCGCATTTGGAGGCAAGCGTCGCCGTGTCGCGCATAAGTTCCCGCGTCACCGAAAAGGGCGAGCACGGCGCCAGCGCTACCTGCAGCATCGCCCCTTCGCCAGCGTCGTGATACTTGCCGATCACCCGCTCGCAATCGGCGAGGATCGTGTCGTGGTCCTGCACGACCGAATCCGGCGGCAGCCCGCCATCCTTCTTCGACAGGTTCATCGAGCCGCGATTGAGCACCATGCGGATGCCGAGTGCGCTCGCCTCCTCCGCCTGTATGTCGAGCGCGTCCTCCAGCCCGCCGGGAAAGACATAATGATGGTCCGAAGAACACGTGACGCCGGACAGCATAAGTTCGACCAGCGCCAGCCGCGTCGCCAGCCGTAGCCCGTCCGGCCCGAGCTTCGCCCAGATCGGGTAGAGCGCCGTCAGCCAGTCGAACAATTCCTTGTTGATCGCGGCCGGATGCGCCCGCGTCAGCGTCTGGTAGAAATGGTGATGCGTGTTGATCAGCCCCGGCAGAACCACATGGCGGGACGCGTCGAACGCCGTGCATTCGAGCGTTGGCGACCCGCCTGCCGGCACCAGCTCGACGACTTTCCCGCCTGACACGACAATCCCTCCCGACGCGTCCCCGTCGGCGAGAATGGCCAGGGGCGACTTGATCCAGAGTGGCTTTGAAGGTGTCATGAAGGTACCTGAGAACCGGAAGCTTCATTCCTAGAAGATCGCGAGCGTGTCTGCCAAGTGCAGAACCGGCAAGTACAAACCCGACAAGGGCAGAATCGGCAACTGCGGAACCTGTGCCTTGCCGCGCACATTCCCGCCGGCCGTGCTATGACGGCGTCCAGTCTGCCGGCGCGTCCGGCGACAAACCGGAAGCCTGCCCATGCTCACCTGGAAGACCGCCCGGCGGATCGTCCTTCTGATTTTACTGCTCGTCGCCGCGAACCTCGCCGGCAATTACTTCGCGGACCTGTTCGGCGCGGGACTGAAGGATAGCGGGGTGATCGCCCGCTGGGGCACAGTGGCGCTTGCCATCGCCTATTGCATCCTGCTTGCCATTCCCTTCGTGCCCGGTGTCGAAATGGGTATGATGCTGATGGCCATCCACGGCACCTCGATCGCGCTGCTGGTCTATCTTTGCACGGTGATCGGTCTGTCGATCGCCTTTCTCGCGGGCCGCCTGGTTCCCCTTTCCGCCACCGCCCGGTTCGCACGCTTCCTGCGTCTCGAGCGCGTCGCCCTCTTCATCGACGGTATCGACGCGATGGATCGCGAGGAAAGGCTGGCGCGGCTGATGGAAAAGGCGCCCAACCGGGCTATCCCGTTTCTTCTGCGTCACCGTCATATCGCCCTCGCCCTGGCGCTTAATATTCCCGGCAATTCGGTCATCGGAGGCGGCGGCGGCATCGCGCTCCTCGCCGGATCGTCGCGGCTGTTTTCGGCGGCGGGCTTCCTCGTCGCCGTCGCGCTGGCCGTCTCGCCGGTGCCGCTGGCCTTCTATCTATTCGGGCAGCAATTTTTCCCGCCTCTCTAGGGCCGGATCGCCGGAAAATCAGCGGTTTGCTTGACCCGGTTTCTTTCGTCGGCTTAATGGTTCGTCATGAATCGCTATTACATCGAAAAGGAAGCCGAGGAGGTCACGAAACTCCTTGCCAGCCTGCAGAACGCGGCCCGCGTCGGCCGCACCCACATGGCCAGGCTCCTGCAGACCACCGGTCTCTATGCCGGCCAGGAAAGTGTCATGGAACTCTTGGCGGCAAAGGACGGCCAGACGCTCGGTCAGCTCGCTTCGGCGCTTGGCGTCAAGCCGCCCACCGTCACCAAGACCGTCACCCGCCTCGCCGAACAGGGCTTCGTCGAACGCCGCCCCTCCGAAACGGATGCTCGCCAGATCCATGTCTGGCTCACCGAGGAAGGCCGCGCCGTCCTCGAGCAGATGCAGCGCGCCATTCGCGACGCGGAAATGCGTGCGCTGGACGGTGTGAAGAAGAAAGAACGCAAGCAACTCGCAAGGATCCTCGCGAAGATCGAATCCAATCTCGGCGAACCGGTGACCGAAAAAAAGAAGAAGCCCTCAGCCAAGAAAAAGAAGAAAAAGGCCGACCCCTCGCCCGAAGCCTCCTGACGCCCGGCCCCGTCCCGACGGCAAGTCTGTGCCCGCGACCCTTTGCAGTTGCCTTGCGCAGTGGCTTTAACTATTTTAAAAAGTTTAAAGACGGGGGATTTCGTGGCGCAAAAAATCAAATTGTCCACCATCGGCGAAGCCCTTGGTGTTTCGACCGCGACCGTGTCGCTTGCGCTGCGCGACAGCCCGCTGGTCGCCGAGGCAACGAAAGAGAAGATCAAGGCCCATGCGCGCCAGATGGGCTATATCTACAATCGACGCGCCGCCAGCCTGCGCACCTCGAAGTCCGGCATCATCGGCGTCGTAGTCCACGACATCATGAACCCCTTCTACGGCGAAATCCTGAAATCGATCGAGACAGAGCTCGACCGCTCGCGCCACACTTTCCTTCTTTCCAACCACTATGACAATGTCGAAAAGCAGCGCGATTTCCTGGACACGCTGATGCAGCTCGGCGCCGACGGCGTCATCATGTCGCCAGCCATCGGCACGCCGCTCGACGATGTTGACCTGATCCTCCGCAACGGCCTGCCGGTCGTGCTGATCGCCCGCTCGATCCCGCGCGCCAGCCTTCCTGTCTTTCGCGGCGACGACGCCTTCGGCACCGGGCTCGCCACCAAGCATCTGATCTCGCTCGGCCACAAGCGCATCGCGTTCATCGGCGGCACGGACGAAACCTCGACCGGCCGCGATCGCTATCAGGGCTATCTCGCCGCCATGCAGAAGGCGGAACTGGCGGCCAAGCCGGAATGGCGCATTCCGGGCCCCCGTACCAAGCAGGCCGGGTTCGAGGCCACCGGCGAGTTCCTCGCCTTGCCCGACAAGCCGACCGCCGCCGTATGCTGGAACGATCTCGTCGCCATCGGCCTGATGAACGGCATCGCGCGCGCCGGCCTCGTGCCGGGCGTCGACATCTCGGTCACCGGCTATGATGATCTGGAGGAGGCCGCCATCGCCACCCCGGCGCTGACCACCGTCTGGAACGGCCAGCCCGAAGTCGGCCGCCGTGCCGCCCGCGCCCTGCTCGACCGCATCGACGCGGTCAAGGACAATGCGGGCGCGCTCGAGCTGATCCGCCCCGAGCTGCACATTCGCCAATCGACTTCTCCGGTGAAGGAACGGGCCTGACATGAAAGACCTGAAATCCGTCAGCGTTCTGATGCCGGCGCGGTTTTACGACCGCGCCGCCGAGCGCATCCTCGACGCCTTCGACGCCGTTCTGATCGACCGGCCTGACCCGGCCCTAATCCCCGCCGACAAGCGCGAGACCATCACCGGCATGGCGGCGCTTCTCAATCCGGACTGGGTGCCCGTTATCGACGCCCTTCCGTCGCTGGAAATCATTTCCAATTTCGGCGTCGGCTATCACCCGGTGCCATCGCTGCACGCGATCGGAAAGGGCATCTGCGTCACCCATACGCCGGATGTCCTCAACGAGGAAGTCGCGGACACGGCCATCGGCGTTCTGCTCAACACGTTGCGCCGGTTCGACCAGGCGGGCCAGTGGGTGCGCGACGGCAAATGGGAGACAGTCGGCAATTTCACGCCCTCGCCACTCACCCTGCGGGGCAGGACCGTCGGTCTGTTCGGCCTAGGCCGCATCGGTAAGGCGATCGCCCGGCGCATCGAGGGCTTCGGCCTGCCGGTTCATTATCATGCGCGCCGCCGCGTCGAGGATGTGCCCTATGAATACCACCCGACCCTCACCGGCCTGACCGAGGCCGTCGATACGCTGATCTGCATCGTCCCCGGCACGCCGGAAACGCGCCACGCGGTCAATGCCGGGGTGCTGGAAGCGCTCGGCCCCGACGGCGTGCTGGTCAATGTCGCCCGCGGTTCGGTGGTCGACGAAAAAGCGCTGATCGCAGCGCTTCGAAACGGTACGATCGCGGCCGCCGGCCTCGACGTCTTCGAGGACGAGCCGTATGTCCCGGCCGACCTGATGGAAATGGAAAACACCTTCCTGACACCGCATATCGGCTCCGGCTCGGCTCATACCCGGGCCGCCATGGGAGACCTCGTCGCGGACAATCTCGTATCCTGGTTCGAGAAGGGCGAAGCCGTCACGCCCGTGCCGGAGGCGAAGAAAAAGGGGCTGGCGAAGAGGCCCTGAAACCGCCAGAAAACAACCAATAACCGCCAAACTTCCCCAGATGTCTAAAATATAGGCTTGGGAAATCCGGCGCGATTTGCTCAACTGTGCTATAGGCCGATAGAACAGACAAGGGCCACCATTCGATCGTCTTGAGGATGTTCAGGGCCGCTGCCCAGGTCACGCGGAGGATGCCCTTTTGAAAGCCAGCTGTCTTATCGTCCCCATGCTTGCGCTCATGCCCGTCGCGGCCTTGGCGCAGGACGCCCCGGCCTCCGATGCCAATGTCCAGATCAGCGAGCGCCTGGCCGCGGTGCTGCGCACCGGACGCAGCGTCGTTTCCGCCAATCAGGACCTGATCAACGATCCCGAGATCGGCGACAAGGGTCTCACCCCCGAGGTGTTCCTGGAACAGGTCAATGAACGCTTCGAAAAGCAGACCGGCAAAGCGATCCTGTCTGATACGCTCAGCCCCCTCGAACGAGAGCTGGCGGAGGCGCAGCTGGCGGCGATGAGACAGGTCATCGCGGACAATCAGTCGGTAATCAATTCGCCCGGCGTCGGCTTCAAGGGGTTCATCCCCGCCGTCTTCGCCCGTCTCACCAACGAGCATTTCGCCGAGGCGATGGGCGCGACCGCCAAGGTCAAGGTCACCGCGCCGCTCGATCTCGTCCGCAACCGCAAGGCCCGGCCCGACGCTTGGGAGGCTGAAGCGATCAAGGATTATCTGCGGCAGGCCGACTGGGAAAAGGGCAAGCCCTTCTTCGAGGAAGTCGACGACAATGGCGTCAGCGTCTTCCGGATGCTGATCCCCGAATATTATTCCGAATCCTGCCTTAGCTGTCACGGTTCGCCCAAGGGCGAAATGGACGTTACCGGGTTTCCGAAGGAAGGGGGCGAGGCCGGCGAACTGGCAGGCGCGATCAGCGTGACGCTGCGCAGATGAGCCGCGGCAGCCTGCGGGACTGGTTCGCCGGAAACACGATCCCCTTTCGCGTCGGCGCGCTGTCGGCGGTGCTGCTATGCGCCGTCGCGATCGGCACCGCCTTCATGGTCTACGACCTGTCGCGAAACCAGTCGCGCGTCGAGGACGCCAACACAGAATTCCACCGCCTGCGCACCGCCGCCGAGGCCGAGCAGAACTTCTCCGAGATGCGCTACTGGCTGACCGACCTGTCGGTATCGCTGCTGACGCTTTCGGAACGGCGCGCCGCCGAGGCGCAGGAGAGGCTGGAGGCCAATCTCGAACAGCTGGCTTCCTTCGCCCCGGCGACCGTCGAGGACATCCGCACCGGCACCGAGGCCTACGTCGAAAAGGCGTTCCAGGCGGCGGACGCCTACACCGACGGCAACCGAGTGCTCGGCAACACCTTTCTGGCGCAGGCGCGCACGGATTCCGACGCGGTCAGCGCGGCATTGCAGAAGCTTGTCGCCGATCTCGCCGCCGAGGCCGACCGCACAAACCGCCTCGCCAGCGAGGAGGCGGATGCCGCGGTGACCCGCGCCGTAACCGCAAGCATCGTTTCCGTCATCATCGGAACAATCCTTACGCTTTGGGTCCTGCGCCGGATTCTCGTGCCGCTCGGCGCGGTCAACCGGGCAATCTCGGCGCTCAACCGGGGCGAGGATACCGAGGAACTGCCGCCCGAGGGCCCCGACGAATTCGGCCGCATGGGGCAGACCGTGCGGGCATTGAAGGAAAGCCAGGACAAGCGCCGGCAGCTCGAACGCGAGACCCGCGAGAAACACGACACGCTACTAACCGCCATCGAGACCATCCCCGACGGTTTTGCCCTGTTCGGTCCGGATGAGAAGCTGGTCATGTTCAACCGGAAATTCCGCGACATCTTCGCGTCGATCGGCGAGACGCTTCGGATCGGCATGAGCTGCGAGGATTTCCTGCGCGCCCAGATGAACACCGGAGACGGGATCTCCGGCGACACGAGAGACGAGGACTGGGTCCGCGAAAGGCTGGAGCGGCACCGCCAGGCCCATGGCGAGAACGAGACCGTCATGATCAACGGCGGATGGGTCCGCTTGGCGAAACGCAAGACGTCCGATGGCGGTGTCGTCGCCGTCTACAGCGATATCAACGACATGATCGAGAAACAGCAGGAGCTGGATCAGGCCCGACAGGACGCCGAGGCGGCGACCAGCGCCAAGAGCCAGTTCCTCGCCTCGATGAGCCACGAATTGCGTACGCCGCTCAACGCCATCATCGGCTACTCCGAGATGCTGACCGAGGAAGCCGAGGATCTTGGCTTCGACAGCGCCATCTCCGATCTGGAAAAGATCCTGTCGTCCGGCCGCCACCTCCTGTCGCTGATCAACGACGTGCTCGACCTGTCGAAGATCGAAGCCGGCAAGATGGAGCTCTATGTCGAGAGCTTCGCGCTTGCCCCGCTGATCGAGGACGTCTCCGCGACGGTCGCGCCGCTTATCGAAAAGAACGCCAACCGTCTTGTTGTCACCACCGATCTCGGCGACGCCGAAATCGAGACCGACAAGACCAAGCTTCGCCAGAACCTGTTCAACCTCCTGTCCAACGCCGCCAAGTTCACAAAGGATGGGACAATCGAACTGGCCGTCCACCGCACGGAAGATGGCGGCTTCGCCTTCAGCGTCCGCGACGAAGGCATTGGCATGACGCAAGAGCAGAAATCGCGTCTGTTCCAGGCCTTCATGCAGGCCGATTCCTCGACCACCCGCAACTATGGCGGCACCGGACTGGGTCTCGCCATCACCCAGGAATTCATCCGCATGATGGGCGGCCGGATCGAGGTCGAAACGGCACCCGGCAAGGGGTCGACCTTCTTCTTCACGCTTCCCTCCCGCCTGAAACCCGAACCCGAAGACAGCCAGTCCGGCAACGCCGTGGAGGCGGAGGCCGGCGACCTGCCTCGCATTCTCGTCATCGACGACGAGGCCCGCGCCCGCGAAACGCTGGCCGCCATGCTGCGCGACGAAGGCTTCCGCCCGGCCCTTGCATCGAACGCCGACGAGGGCCTCAGGATGGCGCGCACGGAACCGCCCATGGCCGTGGTCCTAGACGTGCTGATGCCGGAGCGTGACGGCTGGTCGGTCCTGCGCGAGATGAAGGCCGATCCGGTTCTCTCCACGACGCCTGTCATCCTGGTGACCCAGGTGACGGACCGCGAAATGGGCCTCGCCTTCGGAGCCGTCGACCATCTGACCAAGCCCGTCGCCCAGGACCGGCTGATCGCCGTGCTGAACGATGTCGTCGGCTCGCAAGCCCGCGACGTGATGATCGTCGACGACGATACCGCCTCGCGGCAACTGTTCCGGCGTATCCTCGCGCGCGAGGGCTGGCGCGTCACCGAGGCCGTCGATGGTGCGCAGGCCATGAAACACCTCGCCACCCACAGGCCGACCCTCATGCTCCTCGACCTGATGATGCCCAATCTCGATGGTTTCGAGGTGCTGAGCGAGCTACAGAAACACGAAGAGTTGCGCTCGATGCCGGTCATCGTCGTGACGTCGAAGGATTTGAGCCGCGACGAACTGGCCTGGCTGAAGGAGAACGCCGCAACCGTGGTTCGCAAGGGCGCCTCCGGCCGCGCCGAACTGATTTCTGCCATTCGCCGCCACATCGCGGCCAAACCCGCCGAAGAAAGCTGACCCCATGGCGAAGATCCTGATTGTGGAAGACAACGACATGAACCTCGACATGCTGTCGCGGCGACTGTCCCGGCGTGGCTTCGAGATCGTTTCCGCGCGAGACGGCGCGACCGGCGTCGACATGGCGAAGCAGGAGCTGCCCGACCTGATCCTGATGGACATGAGCCTGCCGGTGATGGACGGCTGGGAGGCGACGAAGGCGCTGAAAGCCGCCGGCGAGACCGCAGCCATTCCCGTCATCGCCCTGACCGCCCATGCCATGGCCAGCGATCGCGAGAAGGCCCTGGCCTCGGGATGCGACGATTACTACACCAAGCCGATCGAGCTTCCGGGCCTGCTGGAAAAGATCGACGCTTTGCTTGGGAACTGAGCGGGTGACGGCGGGCGAGACCAGCCGGCTCCTGCGCGCGGCGCGCATCGCCCGGCGGCTGGCCGGGCCCGCCGAGGCGCTGGTCTCGACACAGCGACTGGTTCTGGACGAGATCCGACAGTTCGGCCCGCAGGAAGCGGTCGAGGATCTCGAAAATGTCCTCACGGCCGCCCGGCGGCTGGTCGGTTTCGTAAATTCGTTGCGGCGCGGCGACATCGAACTCGGCGAAGACGAAAAATCGGCGGCGCGGTTGCGCCACGACCTGCGCACGCCCATCAACGCCATCATCGGCTACTCGGAACTGGTTCTGGAGGATTTCGCCGATGTCCTGCCGCCCGGGGTGAAGGCCGATTGCGACTCTGTCGTCGAAGCCGCGCGCCAGCTCCTGATCGAGGTCGAAACCCTCGATGCCGACAGCCATGAAGACGGCGGCGAGGATGCCGCCATCGCGGCGCGGCTCGAAACCGCGATTTCCGCCGCCGGCGGGGCCGCACCACGGGTGGAGACCGGGCGAATCCTGATCGTCGACGACGATGCCGCCAATCTCGACGTGCTCGATCGCCAGTTGACCCGACGAGGCCACCGCGTCCGCGCCGCCGGCTCCGCCGAGGCCGCCGTCGCGCTTCTGGAGGCCGACATGTTCGACCTGGCGTTGATCGACATCCTGATGCCCGGCACCAACGGGATAGAACTGCTGACCCGTCTCAAGGCAGACATGCGCTGGCGCCACCTCTCCGTGCTGATGATCTCCGGTCTCGGCGACACTTCGGCCGTCGCGGCCTGCATCACCGCCGGGGCGGACGACTATCTGCAGAAACCCGTCGATCCGGTAGTCCTGCATGCCCGCGTCGAAGCCTGTCTCGAACGCACCCGCTGGCGCGAGCGCGAGCGCGCCTATCTGGCCGAGATCGAACGCGAAAAGGAGCGTGCCGACGCCCTGTTGAGCGCCATATTGCCAGCTCCGATCATCCACCGGTTGAATGGTGGCGAACGCCACATCGCGGACCGGTTCGATGCCGTCAGCATCGTCTTCGCCGATATCGTCGGCTTCACCCCGATGGTGGCGCGTACCGAGCCGACCGAGCTGGTGCGGACGCTCGCCGCCCTGTTCGAGGATTTCGACGATATCGCCGACCGCCATGGCGTCGAGAAGATCAAGACCATCGGCGACGCCTACATGGCCGCCGCCGGCATTCCGCATCACCGCCCCGATCATGCCCAGGCGGCACTCGGCTTCGCCCGCGAACTCCTCACCTCGACGCCACGGTCCGGACCCCGCCTGAAGCTTCGGATAGGCATCCATTCCGGCCCGGTCATCGCCGGCCTGATCGGCCGCAAACGCTTCGTCTACGATGTCTGGGGCGATACGGTGAACTTCGCCAGCCGCCTCGAGGCGAGCGGCCAGGAAGGCAGGATCCACGCCTCCGAGGACTATGTGAAAGCGATCGGATACGATGTGGAAAACGCGGAGAAGCGCCACCACGAACTGAAAGGCATCGGCTGGGTCAGCAGCTATATTCTGGGATAAGCTGTCGACGCCTTACATCGTGTATCCCGGTTTCTTGTAGAGACGATCCTGCTGAGCGGCGATCTCCGGGAGATAGACCTCTTCGCGCCAGCGCTCCGAAGCGACCTCTTCGACCGCCACCGAAACGGATTCCTCGCTATTGCCGAGGATCTCCATAACGTTTTTCGTGACGGCTTCCGCGAGCTCCTGCTTCTGCGCCTCCGTCTTCCCGGGCCAGATCTTGACGATGACATGCGGCATTCCGTTTCTCCTGCACAGCCGTTTCCGGCGGACACGAGTCCGCCGGAATTGTTTCTTGCGGTTCGCCGCGCTTACCAGGGCTGCCTGGCCGGTCCTACGGTGAATTCGCTCACGGTCGTGTCTTCGGGCAGATCGAGCGCAAAGGCAACGACATCGGCAATCCGGTCCGGCGTAATCGCCATCGCGTCATAGAGGCCCTGCATGCCGGTCGCTGTCTGCTGGTCGGTTATCGTGTCCAGCAGCTCCGTGCTGATCGCGGCCGGATAGAGCGTCGACGTGCGGATGTTACTGCCTTCCATCGCCGCTTCCATGCGCAGGACTTCCATGAAGTTGCGCACGAACCACTTGGTGCCGCCATAGACAGACGCACCCGGATAGTTCTTCAAGCCCGCCACCGACGAGACTGCCAGCACATAGCCGGACTTCTGTTCGGTGAAGGTCGGCATGACTGAGGCGACGCCGTTCAGCACGCCCTTGATGTTGACGTCGACCATCTGGTTCCATTCATCGGTCTTCAGCGCTGACACCGGGCTCGACGGCATCAGGCCGGCATTCAGGAAGATGGCGTCGACGCCGCCGAACGTGTCCTTGGCCAGCTTGACGATTGCGTCGTTCTCGGCAGGCTTAGTCACGTCCAGTTCCTGCCAGACGGCTTCGCCGCCTTCCGCCTTGATGGCGTCGGCGATCTGCTTGAGCTTTGTCGCGCGACGTGCGCCGAGCACGACCTTGGCGCCCTTGGACGCGAGCAGTTTTGCGGTCGCCTCGCCGATACCCGACGATGCGCCTGTTATGATGACAACCTTGTCCTTGATCATTTGAATAGCTTTCAGAGTTTGTGTGCGAGGCGCGATCAGGCGCCGTATTGTTCGTCGGAGACCTTTTCCATCCAGTCGACGGCCTTGCCGTCCTGAACTTCCTGGATGGCCATGTGGGTCATGGCCTCGTCCGGGGCCGCGCCGTGCCAGTGCTTTTCACCGGCCGGGAACCAGACGACATCGCCCGGTCGGATCTCCTCGATCGGTCCGCCCCAACGTTGCACGCGGCCGACGCCGGACGTGACGACGAGGGTCTGCCCGAGCGGGTGGGTGTGCCATGCGGTGCGGGCGCCCGGCTCGAAACTCACATTCGCTCCCTGAACGCGCTCCTTGTCGAACGCGTTGAACAGCATCTCGATCTGAACCGAACCGGTGAACCAGTCGGTCGGCCCGGGGCCGCCCGGATGGTTTTCTGCGCGGATGATTTCCATCGCCAATATCCTTTCTCTCTTTCTTGCCTGTACTGGCCAGATAGGTCGAAAACCGCTATCCGATTAGCGGGCATAATTCGCATGAACTATTGAAAAAGATTCAGTAATGGCACGAGACGAACTGGGCGACCTGAAGGCCTTCATCGCCGTTGCCGAGGAACACAGCTTCACCAGGGCGGCGGCGAAGCTGGGGGTTTCCGCTTCGGCGTTGAGCCACACCATCCGGGGTCTCGAGGAAAGCCTCGGCCTGCGTCTCTTGACGCGGACGACGCGCAGCGTTTCGACGACCGAGGCTGGCGAGAGGCTGTTTCACGCGCTTGTCCCGCATTTCGAACAGATCCGCTCGGAAATCGACGCATTGAGCGAATTGCGCGACAAACCGACGGGCACGCTCCGCATCTCTTCGGGCGTACACGCCGCGGAGACGATCCTGCGTCCGCATCTTGCGAAGTTTCTGCCGGACTACCCGGACGTCAATGTCGAGATTTCCATTGACGACGGTTTCGTCGATATCGTCGGGGAACGGTTCGATGCCGGCGTCCGGCTGGGCGAATCCGTTAGCAAGGACATGATCGCGGTTCGGATCGGTCCGGACTGGCGGTTCCTCGTTGTCGCCAAGCCCGGCTATTTCGGCCGGCGCTCGGCACCGGCGCATCCGGGCGAACTGACCAATCACCAATGCATCAATCTACGCCTCGCCTCCGCCGGCGGTCTCTATGCCTGGGAGTTCGAGAAAAACGGGCGCGAGCTCGATGTCCGGGTCGGCGGCCAGCTGACCTGCAACTCCATCATGATGGTGCTGCATGCCGCCGTCGACGGACACGGGCTGGCCTTCGTGCCGGAAGATCTCGCACGCCCCTTTATACAGGCGGGTCAATTGCGCACGGTTCTGGAGGACTGGTGTCCGACTATTCAGGGATATCACCTTTATTACCCCAACCGCCGGCATGCCTCGCCGGCCTTCGCCCGCTTCGTCGAAACGCTTCGATACCGCGGATGACGGGCGGCCGCTGGCGGATCGACCCCCGTTAGATCGACCCTGTTAGGGCGCCCTTAACCATGACATGCCCATGATCCGCCGAATTGTCGGGGAGTTCGGGTAATGATGAAGACTTATGCATTTTGGATCAACGGGGCTGCCGTCATGGGCGTCGCCGCCATGTTCGCCGTCGGTTACGGCGTTGCAGATCCCGGCATCGACACGATGACCACAGCCTCCATCGAACTCCGGAAGGCCGACCATTTCATGGTCGTCGATCATGCACGCAACCGCACCTGCATCGTCGCCCTGCACCGCGACGAGGGCTACGACGTCCATCGCGTCGAACCCGGCAATTGCGCCGACATGCCGCGCGTCGCCGCCGCCCGCACCTGGCAGGACACTGAGCGCAACAAGGTCCGCATTACCGATCACACCGGCAAGGTGCTTATGCGTCTGGCAGCCGACGACCGCTACGGCTGGAACGTCGTCGAGCCGACAAACCTCAAACTCACTTTCGAGGCTTTCTGAGCCTCAATACTGCGCGTAGACGATATGGGCGAGACCGAGCAGCGTCTCGCGGCCGACCGCACCCGACAAGGCGTAGCCGAATCCGTTGTCCGCCCAGTAGAAGGTTGAAACGCCGTCCGTCTCGTTGAAGCGGAACGATGTGCCTTCATGCCCTGAATTCACGCCGATCAGCACCGTCACCCGATCGCCCGACCCGTTCTCGTACATCAGCATCGCGCCGGGCTTTTCCGCGAACGGAACCAGCCGCCCGCCGACAAGGCTGAAGCCCTTCTCCGACAGGTCGGGTGCGTGCAGCGTCCTGCCGATGCGATTGCCGAGCCAGCGGACCAGATGCTCCTCCTCGCTCGCCGCCACCTCGACGGGATGGCGCCTTTCGCCGGCATAGATCAGGTAGTTGGCCTTCGAGGCCTCCGGCAACATTTGCGCTATCTGCACCGGCGCGTCCTGCTGCAAGGCCGCGGTCAGCAGCGCGCCCGCGCCGCCGCCGGCGAGGAAGAACAGCGCGAAGCCGGCCGCGAGCGCGAAACGCCTTGTGTGGCCGCGCCCGCCCCTCGAAAGACCGGCAACCAGCGCTCGGTCCCGCGCGCCGAGAACGGGCTCCGCGCCGAAAGCCGCGCGGATCGCCTTGTTCTGCGCCTGCCATGCCGCGACCTCGGCAGCCGCTTCGGGATGGTTCGCAAGAAAGGCCTCCGCCTCGGCGCGACGCTCCGGCGTCAGCTTGCCGTCGACATAGGCGTGAAGCTCGTTCTCGCTGAAACTGTCCGGGGCCGTATTCATGTATTTCTCCGGAATTCCACGATATTTCCACCCTCAAGGATCGCCGCCAGCGTGCGCCGTGCGCGCGAAAGCCGGCTCATCACCGTGCCGGGGGGTATTTCCAGCATCGTCGCGACCTCGCCATAGGCGTAGCCTTCGACGACAACCAGCATCAGCACCGCCCGTTGGTCGGGATGCAGCCGGTCCAGCGCCGCCGCGATCCTGTCGCGCGCCAGCGGGTCGCTCTCGGCATGCTCCGCCGCGACCGCGCCCGCCGCGTCGTAATCGACCATATGCGGCGTCGCGATAGCCTGGCGCAGCCGGTTGCGGTTGAGATTGGTCAGGATCGTCATCAGCCAGCCCTGCAGATTCTCACCGCGCCAGGTCTCCCGCCGGGCGAACGCCTTTTCCAGGCAGTCCTGCACCAGATCGTCGGCATCGGCATGGCTCGCCGAAAGGCTGCGCGCATAGCGCTTCAGCCGCGGCAGAATGGCGAGCATGTCCGTCTCGAAACTCTTCATCGCGCGCCCCCCGTCGAGGGGATGAGGGAGGCGCGCGGACGGGCGTTTCCGCCCGCCTGCCGGCGTGTCAGAGGATCAGGGACGCGCAAGGTCCCACACGCCGTTTACGCCGTCGCCGGTAATGTCGCCCTCTTTCGTGTCCTTGACCCAGAAATAGAGCGGCATGCCGTCCTTGGCCCACTGCTTCGAGCCATCGGCGCGGGTAACGATGCTGTAGGCGCCCTCGGCGGTGTCGCCGTCGCCGGCCATCAGCGGCGGCCAGTTGGCGGCGCAGCCGCCATTGCAGTTGGAAACGCCTTCCTCGTCATTCTTGAAAGTATAAAGCGTCATGCCGTTCTCACCGGCGAGCACGTCGCCCTTTTCGGTCGAGACGGTGGTCACGGGCGCAGCGAAGGCGGCGCCTGAAAGAAGAAAGAAGGCCGTGGCGGCGGTGATGGCGGTTTTCATCATGTAACTCCCTGATTGGTGTCTTTGCGATACGAAACCGGCCGATTTCGATAAGTAAGACACCGCGGGACACCGAATTATTCCCGCCGGCCGAAAAAACTTCTCTCAGCCCGCCGCACGCGCCCGCACCGCATCGCCGAATGCACGAAACAGCCGCCCCGATGTCTCGTCGGTCTTCGCCCAGTATTCGGGATGCCACTGAACGCCGACGGCAAAGCCCTTCGCATCGATTACCGAGACGGCCTCCACCGTCCCGTCATCGGCCGTCGCCTCGATCTGCAGGCGCGGCGACAGCGTGTCGATCGCCTGCCTGTGCAGCGAATTGACCTCGACCCGATCGGCTCCGACGATCCCCGCCAGGCAGCTTCCGGGCTTCACCGCCACGCCATGCGTCAGGCCGAAGCGCACGTCCTGGTCGGCGCTCGCCGGCGCGCGGTGGTCGGCGATGCCCTCGCGCGTCTGGATCTCGTGCGCGATCGAACCGCCGAGCGCCACGTTCAGCTCCTGCACGCCCCGGCAGATGGCGAACAGCGGCACACCGGCATCGATCGCCGCGCGGATGAGCGGCAGCGCCGTCGCGTCACGCGCCTCGTCGAAGGGCTCGTGTTCGGACGTCGCCTCGGCGCCGTAGAGACTTGGATGCACATTGGATTTAGAGCCGGACAGCAGCACCCCGTCGATGCGGCCGACCAGCGCCTCGTAATCGATGCGCTCGCCAAAGGCGGGTAGAATCATCGGCAGCACGCCGGCCACGCCCATCGCGGCTTCGAGATAGAATTGCGGCGACGCGTGCCAGCGGTAATTGTCGAAATCCCGGACATCGGCAACGACGGCGACGATTGGCTGCATGATCTGGCTCCTGGCTGGACGGCTATATGTATGCGAGCGGCAGTGCGATGCAACGCTCTTGTTTTGCCTCGAATTTGGGCAATTTCGGCGGGAACCGCGATTGGCGCTCCAACTGGACAAATAAATTTACCAATATCGTATTTTCACCACACCCCGGACGCTGGACAGGGGAGGGCAAAACTGTAAGGTACGCCGCGAGTTCGCCGTGAAAGGGCCCGATTATCGGGGAGGACGGGGCGGTCTCGAACGAAAATCATTTGGGAGGATCTTATGGATCGTCGTTCTTTCATCAAGAAAACCGGCGCTGTTGGTGCCGGCGCGGCAGCCGCAACCGCTTTGGCCGCACCCGCCATCGCGCAATCCATGCCGAAAATCACATGGCGCTGCACATCGGGTTTCCCGAAGGCGCTCGACACCATCTACGGCGCTGCGGAAGTCTTCGCTGAAGCCGTTAATGGAGCCACCGACGGCAACTTCAACATTCAGGTCTTCGCCGCCGGCGAGATCGTCGGCACGCTGGAAGCCGCCGACGCGGTCAAGAGCGGCACCGTCGAAATGGCGCACACGGCGTCCTACTACTATTCCGGTATCGACCCGACCTACGCGCTCGGCACCGGTATCCCCTTCGGCCTCAACGCCCGCATGACCAATGGCTGGATGTATGAGGGCGGCGGCATCGACCTCCTCAACGAGTTCTACGCCACGCAGAACATGATCGCGTTCCCCGCCGGCAACACGGGCGCGCAGATGGGCGGCTGGTTCCGCAAGGAAATCAACACGGTCGAGGACCTGCAGGGCCTGAAGTTCCGCATCGGCGGCTGGGGCGGCCGGATCATTGCCAAGGTCGGCGTGGTTCCGCAGGGTATCCCCGGCGGCGACATCTACCCGGCTCTGGAGAAGGGCGCCATCGACGGCGCCGAGTTCGTCGGCCCCTATGACGACCAGAAGCTCGGCTTCAACAAGGTCGCCCAGTACTACTACTATCCGGGCTGGTGGGAAGGCGGCGTCTGCCTCCAGAACATGATCAACCTGGATAAGTGGAACGAACTGCCGGCGAGCTACCAGCAGATCGTCAAGAACGCATCCGCTCTGGCGAACTCGGTCATGATGGCGCGTTACGACACGCTGAACCCGACCGCGCTGAAGGAACTGGCCGCCAGCGGCACGCAGCTGCGTCCGTTCAGCCAGCCGATCCTCGAGGCCTGCTTCGACGCGGCCAACGAGGTCTATGCCGAGGAAACTGCGAAGAACCCGGCCTTCAAGAAGGTCTTCGACAGCTACATGGCCTACCGCAAGGAAGATTACCTGTGGTTCCAGCTGTCGGAGTACAATTTCGACACCTTCATGATGCTGCAGCAGCGCGCCGGCAAGCTGTAAGCCTTCAGGCACAGGAATGCGAAAGCCCGGGATGGTCCGCCATCCCGGGCTTTTTCTTTTCGGATGTTTGCCGCAACGGGCCGCCTTCAGGCGCGAAGATCAGTCGGCCTGCGCTGCTTCCTTCGCCAAGGCCGTAATCCTGTCCCAGTCGCCGCCCGAAACCGCGTCTTTCGGCGCGACCCATGAGCCCCCGACGCATAGAACGTTCGGAAGCGACAGATAGTCCGGCGCGTTCTTTGCCGAGACGCCGCCTGTCGGGCAGAACCTCACAGCCCCGAAAGGCGAGGAAAGGGATTTTAGGTAGGCCGCGCCGCCCGCCTGTTCGGCGGGGAAGAATTTCAGCAGCGAATAGCCGTCCTCCAGCGCCGCCATGATCTCGCTCGACGTCACCGCGCCTGGCAACAGCGGCACGGGGCTTCCATTGGCGGCCTCGACCAGTTCCGGCGTCAGGCCGGGGCTGACGATGAATTTAGACCCCGCCGCCACGGCCTCGTCGAACTGCGCCGCATTGAGGATCGTGCCGGCCCCGACCAGCGCCTCGGGTACTTCGGCGGCCACCCGCCGGATCGACTCCAGCGCCGCATCCGTGCGCAGCGTGATCTCGATTGCCGGCAGGCCGCCCGCCACCAGCGCCTTCGCCAGCGGCACGGCATCCTTCGCGTCGTCCAGCACGATTACCGGAATGACGGACTGGCCGGTCATGATGGGCAGCAGCGCATCGGTATTCTGCGGCATGGAACGATCCTCGTTGTTTGGTTTTCGGATTGTTAAATCGGTTTAAGCCTTCCGTCCAGTCCGGAACCCGGCCATGCGGACGACCAGCGGCAGCATATGCCGGATCATGCCGAGCAGCCATGCAATTCGGCCCGGCGCAGATGCGCCGCCATGCGTTTTAGCAAGGGCGTCGAAGGTCGCCGGCCCGGCGATGCCGTCTGCGCCAAGACCGCGGGCCGCCTGAAACCGTTCGACCGCGCCCGCCGTCGCCGGACCGAAAACGCCGTCCTGCGCTATCGGATAGCCGGCCGCGGTCAGCGCCCGCTGCAAGTCCTTCACCGCTTCGCCCTGATCCCCGCGTCTCAGCATGTCGCCGGCTGCTGCGGGCGCGCCGCCGCGCTTGTGTTTCGCATGGGCCGCGGCGATGCGGCTGTCATAACGATGCACCTTGTAACGCGGCCCGTTATAGGCCCGCGCGAACGCCGCCCAGTCATGCCTGCGGATCGTCCCGATCAGCCCGTTTGCCTCCAGAAAGCGCAGCATCAGCCGCACCTGCCCGGCAACGCCGGAACGCGCTTCGGTAGCGAGGTCCTCCACGGAGCCATACCCAAGCGCTTTCCAATGCGACCCCATCACCTGCCCGATACCCCAGGAGACTGACTGCAGCGCCGCCGACCGGTCTATCGCCATCGCCTTGTCCAGTATTGTCCAGCGCGCCGCCTGCGACGCCGGGTTCTTCACCGTGCCCACGGAGGGCGAGGCCAGTCCCTCCGCTCGCGCCTTCACCCGCTTGCCATCATCAACGAGGCGGTCGAAATAGTGCCCCTCGAAACGGATCAGCGGCTCTTTCTTGCCCGCGATAACCGCGAAGGCCCGCCCGCCCGACTCGACCTCCGCGATCGCCAGCAGCGCCGCCGGTTCCAGCCCGGTCTCCCGAGCCACCGCTTCGATCTCTCTTTTCACCTCGGCTGAAAACATCGCATTTCCCGTGTTGGAACCTATAGTGAAAAGCATGCGGGCAAAGCCGCGACGGTGGACAAACGATGAGGTGCCGGCGCCTCGAATACCCGGAGAACAGGCATCGGAGAAACCGCGCCGCGAAAATTCCATCCACCGGGCCTGCCGCAGGGGCGCTTTGCCGCCGCTCTTCCCCCTTGCCTCCGTCCTGCAACGGCAGTAACCGGAAGCCATGCAGGAAACCCCGCCCTATATCGTCGCCGCGCTCTACCATTTCGCGGATTTCGGCCGTTACGAGGCCTTCAAGCCCGAACTCGAGGCCATATGCACGGAAGCCGGGCTGAAAGGCACGCTCCTGCTCGCCTCCGAGGGTATCAATGGCACGGTCGCGGGCTCGCGTGCCGGCATCGATCGGCTGATCGCCTTCCTGCATGCCCAGCCCGAATTCGCGGAGCTCGAATACAAGGAAAGCTGGGCTGAGAAGGAGCCCTTCCTGCGCATGAAGGTGCGCCTCAAGAAGGAAATCGTCACCATGGGCGTGCCGGGCACCGATCCGAAACAGATCGTCGGCACCTATGTCGCGCCCTCCGACTGGAATGCCCTGATTTCCGATCCCGGGACGATCGTGGTCGATACCCGCAACGACTACGAATACGCCATCGGCACCTTCGAGAACGCCATCGATCCGGAGACCTCCAGCTTCCGCGAATTCCCGGAATGGGTGCGCCGCCACCAAAATGAATTGAAGGGCAAGAAGGTCGCCATGTTCTGCACCGGCGGCATACGTTGCGAAAAAGCGACCGCTTTCGTCAAGAATCTCGGTATCGACGAGGTCTATCATCTCAAGGGCGGCATCCTGAAATATCTGGAGGACGTGCCGGCCGACGAAAGCCTTTGGCATGGCGACTGTTTCGTCTTCGACGAGCGCGTCGCCGTCGGCCACGGTCTCGAACCGGGGGACTACACGCTCTGTCGCGCCTGCCGCCATCCGCTGACGCCGCAGGAAACGCGATCGGAGCAGTACGTCGAGGGTGTCTCCTGCCCGCATTGCTTCGAAGCCCGCTCCGGGGAAGACCGCGCCCGTTTCGCCGAACGGCAGCGCCAGATCGCGCTGGCGAAGAAGCGCGGCGAGAAACATCTAGGCGGATGACGCTTCCGCTCGCCGCACCCGCCATGCAGCGTTCGCACGGTACGGGCGCCCTCGCGGTCAAGACATCCGCCGGCGCGACCCGCATCGACCGGCTGCACCAGTCCGGCAACGCCAAGATCCGCGTCCCGAAAACCTATGGTGCTGCGCTGGAGGCGGTTCTGATCAACACGTCGGGCGGCATCACCGGTGGCGACACGCTCGACTGGACGCTCCATGCGGGCTCCGGCACCCAGGCGGTCGTCACCACGCAGGCTTGTGAACGGATCTACAAGTCGACGGGCGACACCGGCCGCCAGACCACCACGGCAATTGTCGAAGACGGCGCGAGCCTGTTCTGGCTGCCGCAGGAGACAATCCTGTTCGACGGCGGCCGTCTCCATCGCGAGCTTCAGGTGGATCTCGCCCGTGATGCAAGATTTATCGGCCTCGAAAGCCTTGTCTTCGGCCGCGAGGCGATGGGCGAAACCGTGGCGCGCGGCTTTTTCCATGATCGCTGGCGCATCCGTCGCGACGGCCGGCTCGTCCATGCCGACGATCTTCGTTTCGACCTTTCCACCCCTGGCGATATCGTGGACCCGGCGATCCTCGGCCCGAACCGCGTCGTCGCCACCCTCGTTGCCCTCCTTCCGGAAGACGCGGAAAGCCTCGACCTCGCGGTCGCCGCATGCAGAACGCGCCTCGCGGGGACAGCCGGCGGCGTCAGCCGCATCGGCAGCGGCGCCGACGCGAAGATCGTTGTTCGCCTCGCCGCACCGTCCAGCTACGTTCTGCGCCGCCATTTGCTGCCGGTCATCGCGCTATTCCTGGGCGAAAGGTCGATGCCGAAAGTTTGGAGCCTTTAGGCAGGCCCAGGCGACGCCCTCCCGCAAGACGCCATGATGCGGATCGCCTGCTGCCCGGAATCCGCAACTCTGTTAACGGCTTGGCAAGGCCTTGCCCCGCAAAACGGAGGGCTATTCCCTTGCGGAAGGAGAAAATCTCCACCACATGCATCTTGACCCCCTGACTTTGATGGTTCCCGAAGTGATCGCCTCGGCGATTTCGAGCGTCTTCGTGTTCGGCGCTTGGCTGCGCTTTCGCGATGCGACCGCATTGATCTGGTGGGGGGCGGCCCATGGGGCGTACACTGTCGGCCTCGCCATGATGCTCGCGGCGTTCGCGACGGCCGATCCCTCCAAAATTCCGCTTGGTGGAACGATGATGTGCTCGGCGCCCGTCTTTGTCTGGGCGGGCGCGCGAAGCTTCTTCGGTTTGCCGATGCGCTGGCCGGTAATCACAGGCGCGCCGGCGTTACTGTCGATGACCGCCCTGATACCGGTGGGAATCGACACCCAGGCATGGTTTGGCACGTTCGGACTTGCCATGTGGCCGGTCTTCCTGACCGCCGCGACCTACGTGCTTGTAGTAAACCGCACTGAGCCTCTTCCGGCCCGCTGGATTCTGTCAGGCCTGCTCATGGTGCACAGTTTCGTCTTCATTCTGGCGCTCAATGAGATCGCGAAGGGCGAATTCGCCTATGACAAGGTGCCGACCCTGGGCAGTGCATTCGGCGTCGTCCACTTCGAGTCGATCCTGTTCTCGATGGGCACGGCGTTGATGATGATCCTTATCTGCCACGAGCGGAAAGAACGACGCTACGTCCAGGCGTCCCGCTGCGACCCCCTGACCGGTTCCAGCAACCGCGGCGCCTTCTTCGAAACGGCCGAACGCCTGCTGGAGCGGGACAGGCAGGCTGCCGCCCCCTGCTCGCTGATCATGTTCGATCTCGATCGGTTCAAGGCCATCAACGATACTTACGGCCATCAGTTCGGCGACCGTGTCCTGCAGGAATTCGCAGAAACCGTCCGGCAATCCATACGTCCGAGGGATCAGTTCGGACGGTATGGCGGCGAGGAATTCATCGTCATCCTGCCGGGCGCGTCCATCGAGACGGCCTGCGCCATAGCCGAGCGCGTCCGTCGCGTCTTCGCCGACAGCCATGAATTCGTCGACGGACAGCCGGTCCGGGCGACGGTCAGCGCCGGAGTGGCGACCGCGGACCCGCAAATGAATCTGAATGATATGGTCGCAGCCGCCGACAAGGCCCTGTATTCGGCGAAGCACAAAGGCCGCAATCGCGTCGAACGGGCCGGCGGTCCCCACGACGCCCCGCCGTCGCACATCGTCCGCATCGCCTGACGCCTTCCCCGCCGCTTTCTGCAAAAACCGGTTGTTAGTTACATCCGCAACCATTACGAACGGCTTGATATCGCGATGCGGACCGTCCGGGAGGAGCGGCAGGACGCGCAGCGCCTTCATGGCCACGCCCGATCTCGAACTCCCCGACCGATCCGCCGAATTGAAGGACGAATGAATGAAGCTTGCGACCCTCGATAATGGAACCCGCGACGGCAGGCTCGTTGTGGTCTCCCGCGACCTGACGCGCTGCACCGACGCCACCGCCATCGCCCCGACGCTGCAGGCCGCCCTCGACGATTGGGATCATGTGGCTCCGAAGCTGGAGACGCTGGCCGAAAGCCTGTCGCACGACGCCGTGCCGACCGAGCGCTTCCATGAGCACGACGCGCTGTCGCCGCTGCCCCGCGCCTATCAGTGGGCGGACGGCTCGGCTTATGTCAATCACGTCGAACTGGTCCGAAAGGCCCGCGGCGCCGAACTGCCCGAAAGCTTCTGGACCGACCCGCTGATGTATCAGGGCGGCTCCGACGCGTTCCTCGCGCCCCGCGCACCGATCGTCATGGCAGACGAGGCCTGGGGCATCGACATGGAAGGCGAGGTTGCCGTGATCACCGGTGACGTTCCGATGGGCGCGACGCCCGCGCAGGCAAAGGACGCGATCCGGCTCGTCATGCTGGTCAACGACGTTTCGTTGCGCGGCCTGATCCCCGGCGAGCTCGCGAAGGGCTTCGGCTTTTTCCATTCGAAACCCTCCTCCGCCTTTTCGCCGGTCGCCGTCACGCCGGACGAGCTGGGCGACGCCTGGGACGGCGGCAAGGTAACCCTGCCATTGTGCGTCGATCTGAACGGCAAGCCGCTTGGTCGCGCCAATGCCGGCGTCGACATGACGTTCGAGTTCCCCGATATCGTCGCCCATGCCGCGAAGACCCGCCCGCTCGGCGCCGGCGCCATCGTCGGCTCCGGCACCGTCTCAAACAAGGACGCGGACGGCAGCCCGGGCAAACCCGTCGCGGACGGCGGCCTCGGCTATTCCTGCCTCGCTGAGGTACGCATGATCGAGACCATCCTCGAAGGCAGCGCCAAGACGCCCTTCATGCATTTCGGTGACACCGTGCGCATCGAAATGAAAGACGCCGAGGGTCACTCGATCTTCGGCGCCATCGAACAGACCGTGGAAAAATACGAAGGAGCCGCCTGATGGCCAAGCAATTCGCCTCCGCCGGCGATCTCGCCGAAAAGAAGATTTCCTTCACCGAGATCGGCCGCGACCTCTGGGCCTTCACCGCCGAGGGCGATCCCAACACCGGCGTCATCATCGGTGACGATAGCGTCATGATCGTCGAGGCGCAGGCGACGCCGGAGCTTGCCAACAAGGTCATCGAGAAGGTCCGTTCGGTCACCGACAAGCCGATCACCCATCTGTCGCTGACCCATTATCACGCCGTGCGCGTGCTCGGCGCAGCCGCCTACAACGCACCGACCGTCATCATGAGCGAAAAGGCCCGCTCCATGGTGGTCGAACGCGGCGCGGAAGACCGTGAATCCGAGTTCATGCGCTTCCCGCGCCTGTTCGCCGGCTATGACGACGTCGAAAAGATCCCGCCGCTGACCTGGCCGACCACGACCTTCACCGATCGCATGAGCGTCTATCTCGGCAAGCGCCGCGTCGACCTGATGTTCGTCGGCCGCGCCCACACTGCCGGCGATATCGTCATCCATGTGCCCGACGAAAACGTCATGTTCACGGGCGACATCGTCGAATACCACTCCGCCTGCTATTGCGGCGACGGCCATTTCAACGACTGGCCGGAAACCATCGAGAATATTCGCGCCTTCGATGTCGACGCCATCGCGCCGGGCCGCGGCGATGCGCTCGTCGGCAAGGAAATGGTCAACGCGGCGCTCGACAAGACGACCGATTTCGTCAACTCGACATACGATCCGGTGGCCAAGGTCGCTGTCAGGGGCGGCTCGCTGAAAGAGGCGTGGGACGCCTGCCGCGCCGAATGCGATCCGAAGTTTTCCGATTACGCGATCTATGAGCACTGCCTGCCGTTCAACGTGGCGCGCGCCTATGACGAAGCGCTCGACATCGACACGCCGCGCATCTGGACCGCCGAGCGCGATCGCAAGATGTGGGACGCACTGCAGGGCTGAGCCACCGCCCGGTTTATCCGCCGGGCACAAGACCATGGGAGGATGAGGCATGTTGGACAAACCGGTCGAAACCGGCGGCAAGAAGATCTTCGAGACGCCGCTTTATCCCTACAGGCAATCGCCTGATCAGAAGCCGGACGCCAAGGTGCATCATCCCGTCGTCATCATCGGCGCCGGCCCGATCGGCCTGGCTGCGGCGATCGATCTCGCCCAGATGGACATACCGGTGGTCGTCCTCGACGAGAACGACAAGGTCTCCTGGGGCTCGCGAGCCATCTGCTTCGCCAAGCGCCCGCTGGAAATCCTCGACCGGCTCGGCTGCGGCGACCCGATGGTGGACAAGGGCGTCGTCTGGAATGTCGGCAAGGTCTTCTTCGACGATCGGCAGGTCTATGATTTCAACCTGCTGCCCGAGAAGGGCCACAAGCGCCCCGCCTTCATCAACCTGCAGCAATATTATTTCGAGCTCTATCTGGTCGAGCGCGTTTTCGACTTGCAGCGACAGGGCAAGCCGATCGAATTGCGCGGCGGCAACAAGCTCGTCTCGGTCAAGGAGAAGGATAACGGCGTCAATCTCTCCATCGATACGCCGGACGGGCCCTACCGGATGGACTGCGACTGGCTGATCGCCTGCGACGGCGCCGGCTCTCCGGTCCGCGCCATGATGGGGCTCGATTTCGTCGGCCGCGTCTTCGAGGACAACTTCCTGATCGCCGACGTCGTCATGGACGCGGACTTCCCCACAGAGCGCTGGTTCTGGTTCGACCCGCCCTTCAATCGCGGTCAGTCTGCCCTTTTGCACAAGCAGCCGGACGGCGTCTGGCGCATCGATCTCCAGCTCGGCTGGAACATCGACAAGGAAAAGGAAAAGCAGCCGGAAAACGTCATTCCGCGTTTGAAGGCGATGCTCGGCGACGACGTGAAGTTCGAGCTCGAATGGGTGTCGATCTACACCTTCCAGTGCCGGCGCATGGAAAAGTTCCGCCATGGCCATGTGATCTTCGCCGGTGACGCGGCCCATCAGGTTTCGCCCTTCGGTGCGCGCGGCGCCAATTCCGGCGTGCAGGACACCGACAACCTGTGCTGGAAACTGAAGCTGGTGATGGACGGGCTCGCACCCGACAGCCTGCTCGAAAGCTACGATGTCGAGCGGATCCACGGCGCCGACGAGAACATCATGAACTCGTCGCGCTCGACCGACTTCATCACGCCGAAATCCGAAATTTCCCGGATCTTCCGCGACGCGGCGCTCGATCTGTCGGAGCGCTATGACTTCGCCCGTCCGCTGGTCAATTCCGGCCGGCTGTCGGTGCCCTGCGTCTATGACGGTTCGCCGCTCAACGGTCCGGACCTGCTGACCGATGCCCCGGCCCGCACAAGGCCCGGCGCGCCTTGTCCGGATGCGCCGCTTGGCGAAGGCTTCCTGCTCGGCCGTCTCGGCGGAAAATTCCAGCTGCTCGCCATCGACGCGGAGGTCCCGGACCGCATCGAGGACGGCGGCATCGTGGCCGAAGCACTCCGCATCTCCGCTGCCGACGACCCGTCCGGCGATCTCGCCGCGCGCTATCTCGGCGCCGCAAAATCGGCCGTTTACCTGCTCCGGCCGGACCAGCATGTCGCGGCGCGCTGGCCGAGCTACGACGAGGCTGCGGTCAAGGCCGCTTTGCGCACCGCGACCGGGAGGGCATGACCATGGCGAAGCTCAACACGAAGCCCAACATCGCCGCGCCCGACGATTTTTACGCCGATCTTCTCGCCATTCACGACGGCCTGTCGAAGGAGGAGAGCGACGCGCTCAACGCCCGGCTCATACTCATCCTGGCCAACCATGTCGGCGACCGCGAGACGCTCGCCGAGGCGCTGGCCGCCGCGCAAGCCCGGAACTGAGGTGAGGACCGGCCATGACGCTGAAGCTCGACAAGATCCACCACGTCGCCTACCGCTGCAAGGACGCGAAGGAGACCGTGGAATGGTACGGCAAGATGCTCAAGATGGACTTCGTTCTGGCGATTGCCGAGAACCATGTCCCGTCCACGCATGAGCCCGATCCCTACATGCACGTCTTCCTCGATGCGGGCGACGGCAACGTACTGGCCTTCTTCGAACTGCCGACCAAGCCCGAAATGGGCCGCGATCCGAACACGCCGATCTGGGTGCAGCACATCGCCTTCAAGGTGAAGGACCGCCCCACCCTGCTCGAATTCAAGGATCATCTGGAAAAGAGCGGCGTCGAGGTGCTCGGCGTCACCGACCACTCGATCTTCCATTCGATCTATTTCTTCGATCCGAACGGCCATCGCGTCGAACTGGCTTGCCCGGACCCGGAAGAGGACGCCCTATTGGAGCGCCTCACCGCGGTCAAATGGGACATGCTTGAGGAATGGTCGAAGACCAGACGCGCACCGCAGCACGCCGACTGGCTGCACGCAAAGGAACTGAACAAGGCGTAAGTTTTTACTGACCGGGCGGGGTCATTCTTCGCCCGGCTTTTTCACCATGCCCTTGGCGACCCATTCGTCGAAGATCGCTAGCGCGGTCGCGCAAAACTCCGCATCATTGATATGGCAGTCTAGCGCCCTCAGCTCGACATTCTCCGGGCAGGCCTTTTCCATCTCGTCGCAGAACGCCGCCAGCCCGTCCGGGTCGTTGAGATCGGCGCCGGGCCGATCCCATTCGTGGCAGCCGGCTTTAGGCAGAAGGAATGTCGTCGGCCCGCTCGCCGTCGCCATGTGGCTGCACAACTCGCGCGCCACCTCGCGCCGCTGCTCCGGCTCCAGCACGATGGAAGTCAGCAGCCTGTTATGCGCATGCGACGGCGTGTCCTTGAAGCGCTCGGGCAGTGGTTGCCACCCGACGAAATCGATCAGGTCGATACATCCCGGCGCGACCAGTTGCGGAATACCGGCCTTGCCGGCATTGGTCAGCCGGTCGCTGCCGGCCGAAAGCCCGCCCATCATGTGGTTGCCGACCTCCTGCGTGGCGAAATCGAACACCGCCGCGAAGGCGCCCTCTGCGGCCAGCGCCTCGAAGGCGCGCCCGCCCATTCCGGTCGCGTGGAAAACCGCAACCTCGTAGCCGCGCTTTTCCAGTTCCGGCTTCAGCGTCACCATATAGGTCAGCACCGACTTTCCGAACGATGTCATGCCGATCAGCGGCCTGTCGCGCACCGGCGCCTCGACCGCGCGCGCCGCGCCCAGAACGGCGCCGGCCGCCTGGCTGAGCGAGGATTTGCACACCGAGTTGAGCCCGTAGAGACCGCCGGCCCACAGGATCATCTGGATATCCGGCGCAAGCCTCTCGGCGGGCAACAGCGGCGAGAAGGAGACCGTCGAGACCACGAATTTCGGCACACCAAGCGGCAGCGCGGCGCAGACGTCGAGCGCGAGGTCTGTTCCCATCGTGCCGCCGAGAACGATTACGCCGTCGACCTTGCCCTCTCGATGAAGCCGTGCCGCCAGCGCCGCCGCGCCGGTCGCCATGATCTGCATCGCCAGGTTCTCGTCGCCGCAATCAATTGCCGCCTCTATCGAGCTTCCGCCTTCGGCCGCCACGTCATGCTTGGACCAGTCCGCCGGTTCCGCCGGATCGCCGAGAACGCTGACATCCATCGTCACGACCCCACCGCCCTGGGCGCGGATACGCTCGGCCATGTAGGACAGCTCGTCGTTCTTGGTGTCGTAGGTGCCGACGACGAGAATGGTCTTGTCGGTCATTCCCCCTCCCTCAAAGCTGGATCCAAGCGGTCTTCAGGTCGACATATTTGTCGAAGGCGTGCAGCGACTTGTCATGCCCGTTGCCCGACTGCTTCACGCCGCCAAGGGGCACCGTCATGTCCGATCCGCCATAGGTGTTGACGTGGACGACCCCGGCCCGCACTGAACGGATCATCCGGTGCGCCCGCGACAGGTCGCTGGTCCAGACGCCGGAGGACAGCCCGTATTCCGTGCCGTTCGCCATCGCGACGGCCTCCTCCTCCGTGTCGAATGCGCTCACCGCCAGAACCGGCCCGAACACCTCCTTCTGCGCCAGCGTGTCGCCGATACCGACATCCGTCACGATGGTCGGTTCCATGTAATAACCGCCGGTCTCCTGCAGGATGCGCCGACCGCCTGTGTGGATCGAACCGCCCTCTTGCGTCGCCTTTTCTACAAAGCCGAGGCTCTGCAGCAACTGCCGTTCAGAGTTGATCGCGCCGACTTGCGTTGTCATGTCCAGCGGATCCCCGACCTTCAGCGACCCGGCCGCTTTCGCCAGTTCGGCGACGAACTCGTCATGGATGCCGCGCTGCACCACCAGCCGCGAACAGGCGACGCAGACCTGCCCCGAATTGCGGAACATCCCATTGGCCGTGACCTTGGCGGCCTGCGCGATATCCTTCACATCGTCGAAGACGATCGACGGCGACTTGCCGCCGAGTTCCAGGTAGACCCGCTTAAGGTTCGATTGCGCGGAGTATTCCAGAAGCCGCCGCCCGACCGGGCCCGATCCCGTGAACACGAGCACGTCGACATCCATCGACAGCGCCAGCGCCTCTCCCGCCACCGCGCCGCGGCCGGTGACGACATTGAGCACGCCCTCCGGCAAGCCGGCTTCCAGTGCCAGTTCGGCGATCCGGATGAGCGTCAGCGACGCGGTCTCCGCCGGCTTCAGCACAACCGAATTGCCGGCCGCGATGGCCGGCCCGAGTTTCCACGCGCCAATCATCAACGGGAAATTCCACGGCACGATCGCTCCGACCACGCCCACCGGTTCGCGCAGGATCATGCCGAGATGCGTCTCCGCCGTCGGCGCGATCTCGCCATAGATCTTGTCCAGCGCCTCCGCATAGTAGCGGATCGTCCCAGCCGCCGACCCGGCCTCCGCCTTGAACGCCATGGCGAATTCGGTGCCGTTGTCGCGCACGCCGAGAACGGTCAGCGCCAGCGCCTCGCGCTCGATCAGCTCGGCCCATTTGAGCATGACCTTTTTGCGGGACGCCGGTGGCTGTCCGGCCCAGCGCCGGTCTTCGAAAGCCGCGCGCGCGGCGGCGACTGCCCGGTCGACTTCGGCCGGCGTGGCGTCGGCGATTGTTGTCAGTCGCGTTCCGTCGATCGGCGATATGACGTCGAGTGGCGCGCTTTCACCTTCCTGCCGCGCGCCCGCGACAAGGAGCCCTTGCGGCGAAACAGGAGTGCGCCGAAGCGCGTCGATCTGTGCTTGCTCTGCCATTCGGCCTCCTTGAGCGATTTGCGGTCCTGAAGCACGTGGCGAAAATGGATCGCGAGCACGGCGAGGATCGCGAGGAACAGGATCATCGCCACGGGCCGGTCGATGAAGTCGAACGGCTCCTTCACCCGCGCCATCCCCGCGCGCAGCTTCACCTCCATGATATTGCCGAGCACCATGCCGAGAATGATCGGCACGATCGGCAGCGACAGCCGCTTGAGGATGTATCCGATGATGCCGAAGACGGCGGCGATGACGCAGTCGGTCGCGGAATTGCGCAGCGAATAGACCCCGACAAAGGACAGCGTCAGGACGCAGATCCCGAGGAAGCGGTTGGGGATCTTCACGACCTGGATCAGCGGCCTTGTCGCGACCAGCAGGAACACGACCACCAGCACGTTCAGGATCAGCAGCGCCAGATAGAGCGCCATGATGAAGTCCATCGAGTTCTGGAACAGGCCCGGCCCCGGCACGACATTGTGGACATAGAACACCGAGAGCATCATCGCGGTGAGCGCCTCGCCCGGAATGCCGAGCGCGAGCAGCGGCACCATCGCCGCGGCCGGCACGGCGTTGTTCGAGGTCTCCGCCGCGATCAGGCCCTCCGAAGACCCATGCCCGAAATCCTGCGGCCGTTTCGATGTCTTCTGCGCATAGGTGTAGGAGAGAAACTGCGCCGTGAACTCGCCGACGCCGGGGATCATGCCCATCATGACGCCGAACGACGCCGACACACCGGCGACGCGCGGATGGCGCATCAACTCACGAAACCCCTGGAACAGCCCGCCGCGCAGCTTCATCGTGCGGATCTTCTCGTCGTCGCTGGTCAAAAGCAGGAAGGCCTGGCTCAGCGCGAACAGGCCGAGCACCACAACGATCAGGTCGATGCCGCTCGACAGGAACGCCTGATCGAAGGTGAAGCGCTTGGAATATTTCACCGGCTCCAGCCCGATCGTCTGGATGAATATGCCGAAACCGGCCAGCGCGCCGGCGATCAGGCTCTGGCCGCGATGCGCCACGATGACAAGGATGATGCCGAGCAGCGCCGCGAGAAAGATCTCACGGCTGCCGAAAAGCGGCGCGACCTTCGCCAGCACCGGCGCTAACAGCATCAGGCAGATCACCGAGAAGATGCCGCCGAAGAAGGACGAGGAATAGGCAAGCGACAGCGCCCGGCGCGGCTCGCCGCGCGCGGTCATCGGAAAACCGTCATAGGTGGTCAGCGCGTTGACGGCCGTGCCCGGCGTGTTGATCAGCACGGCCGGGATAGCCCCGCCATACATCGATGACCCATAGATGCCGAGCAGCACGGTCAGGCCGACGATCGGGTCCATCGAGAAGGTCGCCGGCAGCAGGATCGCGATGGCGACCGCCGGACCGACGCCCGGAATAGCGCCGATCAGCACGCCGCCGACCGAGCCGACGACGAGCGCCAGGATCACGTCCCAGCGCGCCAGAATTTCCAGACTCGACAGCAGAGTGTCCATGGCGCCTTCAGAAGTTCAGGATGAAGAAACTGCGGATCGCGCCCGGCAGATAGTCATAGACCATGCCGCCGGGGATCTTGACCGACAGAAAGCCCTTGAACAGGACCACGGTCGCCAGCCCGAACAGCACGCTCGCCAGCATCATCCGGCCGCTGCGATAGCCGAGACGGCGCGCCAGGAGCGGCACGAAGATAAGGGTCGACGGAAGATAACCGATCACCGGCACGGCGAAGACGTAGCCCATGAACCAGGCCGCATATTCGACCACTGTGGCCCACTTGCGCGCCTCGGTCCCGTCGGCGTGGCGAAAACGGCGCCAGGGCAGCAGATAAAGATGCAGGCCGCCGAACACGGTCATCGCGATCAGGCCGACCGCCGGCCAGAAGCGTGGCTGGGCGAAGAAATCCGTCCTCGCGACCCAGCGCGTCTGGCCGGGGATCTGCGACAACAGCAGGACGGAGAAGAAAAGCAATGCGACGGCGAAGAGGAGTTGCCCTCGCCTCGGTCCCGGAAATCGGCGCTCGCGTTCGCTCTGCACTGTCGCTTTCTCGAATGATGATGCAAAACGGGCCCGGATGATCCGGGCCCGCAGGGGAGTTTACTGCTCGAGGATTTCGCCGATACGGGCGACCGTATCGATGTCCTTGGCGATACGCGCCGAGCTCTCGTCGGCATCCTGCCAGTAGATCAGCGCGCCGGTCTCCTTTGCCACCGCCTGGGCGCGATCGCTCATCACGGTCTTCCTGGCGACGGCGATGATCTTGTCGCGCACGTCCTGCGGCGTGTCCTTCACCACGAAAAGCCCATTCCACAGCGCGATGTTCAGCGACGGATCGAGCTCGCCGATGGTCGGCGCGTCCGGAACCAGCGGAATGCGCTCGTCGGTGATCGCGGTCAGGACCTTCACCTTGTCGAGGCACGGCAGGATCAGCTGCAGCGTCGTGTTGATCACATCCGCATCGCCCGAAGCCAGGGTGTTGCAGTCCAGCGCGTCGAAGGCGGCGTCCGAGCCCCATTCGAAGCCGGCATTCTTGGCATAGGCCTTGGTCACCTGCGTCGGCGTCAGCACGTCGCCGAAATGGCCGAGCGCGACGTCATGGTCCTTCGCATAGGCCGCCAGTTCCTCCATCGAGGAATAAGGCGCGTCGCCGCTGGTGGCGATCACGAAGGGGTAGGTCAGGAAGATGCCGAGCGGATCGAACTTCTCCGGCGTCAGCTCCGGAATGTCGATCTGGTGGCCGACCACCGGAACGCCGATGACGAAGGAGCCGATCGTGTAGCCGTCGGCCGGCGATGTCGCGACCTCGATCGCACCCGGGAACGGGCCGCCGCCGCCGCCCGGCTTGTTCACCACGGCCGCGGGCACGTCATACGCGGCCTGGAAATCCTCGGCGATCATGCGGGTCAGAACGTCTTCGAGGTCGCCCGGAGGCCACGGCACGATGAAGTTCACCGGCTTCTCGGGATACTCCGCATAGGCGGCGCCTCCCATCAGGATCATGGCGCCCGCCAGAACGCCTTTCAGAAGAGTGGATTTGAACACAGCAGCCTCCCTGGTAGTGGTTCAAATAGTAAACCGACGGTTCTAAAATAGATTGACATTCGATTTCTTCCCCTGTCAATAAAATTTAGGAAAACGACCGCGGGCAAAACCGCGGCAGCGCCACTTCATAGACGGGAACAGGAACGCCCAGCCATGGGAACCGTGTCCAAAGCGTTGTCTTTGCTGACGAATTTCAATCAGTCCCGCACCGAGATCGGGCTGAGCGAGATTGCGCGGCTGGCTGGCGTCAACAAGGCGACGGCCTATCGGCTTCTGAGCGAATTGCAGGCCGGCGGCTTCGTCGAACAGACGGGAGCGGACAAGACCTGGCGTCTCGGGCCGGAAATTTTGCGCCTCGCACGCGTACGCGAGGCCGCCGTTCCGATTACCACTGCCTCGCGCGCCATCCTCGACAGGCTCGCCGCCGAGACCCACGAGACGGCCCATGTCAGCGTGCTGCGCGGCACTGAACTCAACGCGCTCGCCCACGCCTATTCCACGCGCCACGCCACCCGCGTGATGATGGAGGATGCGGAACGGCTGTCGCTGCACGGCACCGGTTCGGGCCTCGCCGTGCTTGCCTTTTCTCCCGATGAATTCGTCGAAGCGGTGCTGGCCCTGCCGCTCAAGAAGCATACCCCGGATACCGTGACCGACCCCGCCGCCCTTCGCGCCCTGCTTGGCCCGATCCGCGAGACGGGCATCGCCGAATCCGTGGGCGGTTTCGAGGCGGATGTTCATTCCCACGCCGCCCCGGTCTTCGATACAAACGGCCTTGCGATCGGCGCGCTCGCCGTCGCTGCCCCGGTTTCGCGCGTCACCGCCGACCGAGCGCCGGTGATCAAACATGCCGTGCTGACCGGCGCGATGGAACTCACCCGCGCCATTGGCGGCGTCGCGCCCGAAAGCTTCCCGCAGGCGGTCGCGGCATGAGCAAGGCCCTGATCCTCGATTTCGGCGGCGTCGTCACCCGCACCCTCTTCGAGACGCATGATCTGTCGGAGGCCGCGCTTGGTCTCGCCCCGGGCAGGCTCATCTGGCGCGGCCCTTTCGACCCGGACAACGATCCGCTGTGGCGCGACATGCAGGCAGACCGCATTTCCGAACGCGACTACTGGATGAAGCGCACCCGCGAGGTCGGCGCGCTGGTCGGCAAGGACTGGACCAAGATGGCGGACTTCGTGCGCGCAGCGCGCGGCGGCGATCCGGATGCGGTGATACGGCCCGAGTTTCGCGAGGCCGTTGCCGCCGCCAGGGCCGCCGGTGTCCGCCTCGCCATCCTGTCGAACGAGCTCGACCTTTTCTATGGCGCGGATTTCCGCGACAAGCTGCCCTTCCTGGCCGATTTCGATGTCATCGTCGACGCCACTTACACCAACATCCTGAAGCCCGATCCGCGCGCTTACCGCGCCTGTCTCGACGAACTCGGCCTGCCTGCCGGCGACTGCGTCTTCGTCGACGACCAGCTGCGCAACATCGAGGGCGCGCAGGCCGTCGGTCTTCAAACCGTCCATTTCAATGTCCGCCAGCCGCGTGAAAGCTACGCCGCCGCGCTTGAGTTGCTGGGAATCGCCGAAGGGAGCACGCCATGAAGGATTCCAACTTTCTGAAGGAAAACAACGCCCGCCACATGTGGCACCCGATGGCGCATCCCGCCGACAGCCTCGCTAACCCGCCCAAGATCATCGTCGGCGGGGAAGGCGTGCGGATCACCGATGTCGACGGCAAACAGACGCTCGACGCCGTCGGCGGGCTGTGGAACGTCAATCTGGGTTTTTCCTGCAAGCCGGTGAAGGAGGCCATCGCCGCCCAGCTCGAGGCCCTGCCCTACTACTCGACCTTCCGCGGCACCTCCAACGACGCCGCCATCGAACTGAGCTATATGCTGCGCGAGTTCTTCGCGCCCGACGGCCTGACCCGCGCCTTCTTCACCTCCGGCGGCTCCGACAGCGTCGAGACAGCGCTACGCCTCGCCCGCCAGTATCACAAGGTGCGCGGCGAGCCGGGACGTGTGAAATATCTGAGCCTGAAGAAGGGCTATCACGGTACCCATTTCGGCGGCGCCAGCGTCAACGGCAACGCGAACTTCCGCACCCAGTACGAGCCGCTTCTGCCGGGCTGCTACCACGTGCCCGCGCCCTATACCTACCGCAACCCGTTCAACGAGACCGACCCGGCAAAACTGGCGCAGCTCTGCGCCTCCGCGCTCGAAGACGAGATCGCCTTCCAGGGCGCCGGCACCATCGCCGCCTTCATCATGGAGCCGGTGCTCGGTGCCGGCGGCGTCATCCCGCCGCATGAGAGCTTCATGCCGATGATCCGCGAGATCTGCGACAAGCACGGCATCCTGCTGATCGCCGACGAGGTGATCACCGCCTTTGGCCGCACCGGAGCGTGGTCGGGGTCGCGCCTCTGGGGCGTCCAGCCGGATATGATGTCCACCGCCAAGGCGATCACCAATGGCTACTTCCCCTTCGGCGCAGTGATGATCAACGACAAGGTCGCCGAGGTCTTCGAGAAGGACGAGACCGGCCGCGCCGCGATCGGCCACGGCTACACCTATTCCGGACACCCGGTCGGCGCCGCGGCGGCGATTGCCTGTCTGAAGGAAACCGAGAAGCTCAACGTCGCCGCCAATGCCGGCGCGCGCGGCGCGGAGCTTTACGAAGGCCTGAAGGGCCTTGCCGAAAAGCACGAACTGATCGGCGATGTGCGCGGCGGCCACGGCCTGATGTGCGCGCTGGAGCTGGTTTCCGACCGCGCCGCCAAGACGCCGATCGACAAGGCGACCATCGGAAAGATCTTCGAGGCGACCTATGACGCCGGCGTCATGGTCCGCGTCTCCGGCCCGAACATCATCATGTCCCCGCCGCTGGTCCTGACGTCCGAGGACGTGCAGCAGATCGTCGATGCGCTGGATGCGGGGTTGGCCGCCGCCTAACCGCTTGTCCGGGTCAGAACCCGGATTGCAGAGCGGCCGCGGATCGATCACAGTCGCGGGCAACAGGGTCGGCGGGTTCGCCGCCGGCCAGGATCGCCTGTACCATGAGCCCGAAACAGAGCCCCCTTCCGCTGATCGTCCTCGACGTTCAGGACGCCATCGACCGCCCGGTCTGGGACGGAAAAAACAATCCCGGCTATCTCGCGGTTATCCAGCGCTTGCTGGCGCATTGGCGCGAGAAGGGCTGGCCGGTCATCCACGTCAAGCATGACGAACCGACGCCCACATCAAGCTACCACACCCACGGCCCGTGGAACGCGATCAAGCAGGAGGTGGCCCCGATCGCCGGGGAACCGGTAATCGCCAAGCAGCAGAACTGCGCCTTTATCGGCACCGAGCTCGACGCGGTTCTGAAGAGGATGGGCGCCGACGCGCTGGTCCTGACCGGCGTGGTCATCCACAACAGCATGGACGCCACGGTGCGCGCCGGCAAGGCGCTCGGATACCGCATCCTCCTGCCGTCTGACGCCACCACCGCCGTCCCGGTGCGAACGCCGGACGGGAGGATCTGGGACGCCGCGGCTGTACAGGACCTAACGCTGGCGATCCTGGGCGGCGAATACGCAGAGGTGGTAAAATCGGAAGAGCTGATCGCGCGGATCGGCGAAGAACGCAACGGTTGACCCTGCGGCCCGTCAGGGTTCCGGAACGATCAGGACGAGGCCATCGAGTTCGGGCGACGCGGTAATCTGGCAGGACAGCCGGCTTTGCGGCAGCCGCTCGGCTTCCGCGACATCCAGCATGTCGTCCTCGAAATCTCCGACTTCGCCGGTCTTCTCGCGCCAGGCCTCGTCGACATAGACATGGCAGGTGGCGCAGGAAAGATTGCCGCCGCATTCGCCGATCACATGCGGCACATTGTTGGCGACGGCGGCTTCCATCATGTTCAGGCCGTTCGCGACCTCGCCGGTGATCTCGCGGCCGTCGGCCAATCTCCAGGTGACCTTCATTTCAAAGCTACCTTCATCAATCCTGCCTCATACGAAATAGACGTAGAAGTCGCGCAGCGCGTCGCCTTCGAGGTCGCGCGTTTTCTTGACTTCCTTTTCCTTCATGAAGACGTGGTTGGCGACGAGGCCGGCCCCGACTGCCTCCGCGAGGACGGTGTCGGCCTTCAGATCGGCCGTCGCGCCCTTCAGGTCGATGGCCGTGCCTTCCTTGGCGTCGGTATTGTCAAAACCGTCACCGGTCTCCATCGGCGGCAATGCATACCCGTTCTCAAGGCCCAGCCGCGCCGCCTGCAACACGGCGGCGACCGCGGTATACGGATTGGCCGTGGCGTCCGCCGTGCGATGCTCCAGCCGCGCCTTCGGCCCGCCTTCAGCGGAAACGCGCATCGTCACATTGCGGTGGTCGCCACCCCAGTTGCGCCAGAAGCCTGACAGCGATCCGGGTTGCAGCCGCTGATAGGAATTCGCCGTCGGCGCGATCAGCCCGGCCAGTCCCTTGTGATGGTGCATCAAGCCGGCGACGCAGCCCCGCGCCAGGTCGTTCATGTGATCCGGCCCGCCCTTCTCGCCGGTCGACAATGCGTTGCCGCCGGTCTCGTCGACGAAGGAGAAATTGATATGCATGCCCGATCCGCCGCATTCGGCGATCGGCTTCGGCATGAAGGTCAGGATAATCCCGTATTCCAGCGCGATCTCGCGCGCCATCAGCCGGAACAACACGATGTCATCGACGGCCTTGACTGCATCGTCGAAGGTCAGCGTGTATTCGAATTGCGGCGAGTCATACTCCGCCGTGATCATCTCGATCGAGAAACCCAGCTCGTCGGCCACTTCCCAGATCCGGTCGTTGAAGCGCAGCGGATCGGCGAAGGGCCCCGTGCCGTAGACCACGCCCCCCGGACTGTCATAGGGCATCAGGCTGCCATTCTCGTCGGCGACCAGCGCATAGGCTTCCAGTTCTATGCCGACTTTCGGTGTCAGTCCCCTTTTTTGCCAATCGGCGACAGCGCGTTTCAGTGCCCCGCGCGGGCAGAGTTCCAGCGGTTCGCCGGCGTCGTCATAGAGGTCGCCGATGACGATCCTGGTATCGCCGTCCCATGAGTCGCGGATATCGTCATGGCGCCATTTCAGCTCCATGTCGGGCAGGCCCTGCATCATCATCGCCCCTGGCGCGTCGAGCAGGTCGCGGTCGTAATGCACGCCGAAGGTCGAGCGGCAGAACCGGGTCGACGCATCGCCGATTTTCGAGCCGGGCAGATATTTACCCCGCATGATGCTCAGGTGATCGCAATAGACGGCGCGCAGTCTGGTTCTCATTGGATGATCCTCAGGCCATTTCCACGGTAACGGGCAGGCTCTTGATACCACCCACGAAATTGGAGCGAAGAAATTTGTGCGGTCCCGCCGGCTCGATGGATTTGATCCTCCGCGCCAATTCCTGGAACAGAACGCGCACCTCGAGCCGCGCCAGCCACATTCCGAGGCAGACATGCGGCCCGCCCTGCCCGAACGACATGTGCCGGTTTGGCGTGCGGCCGAGATTCACCCGGAATGGATCCTCGAAGACTGTCTCGTCGCGATTGCCCGAAGCGAACCACAACAGCACCTTGTCGCCCTCGCGGATCGTCTTGCCATGCATCTCGTAATCCTGCGTCGCGGTGCGGCGGAAATAGAGCGCCGGCGTGGCCCAGCGGATGATCTCGTCCGGCGCAGTCTCCCAGACCGTCTCGTCCGTCTGCATCTGCCCGAGCAATTCCGGCTGGTGACATAAAGCCTGGATACCAGCGGCTATGGAATAGCGCGTCGTGTCGTTGCCGGCGGCGACCAGAAGGCAGAAGAAATTTCGAAACTCGGTCTCTGAGATCGTCTCGCCGTCGCGGCCCGGCTGCAGGATCAGATGCAGCACGCCTTCGGTATCGCCGGCCGCCGCCTTTTTCGCCATCAGTTCCTTGGCATAGGCGTAGAGCTCCGCCCCGGCGGGCGAGTTGAACGGCATCATCCGGTATTCGTCGGTGTCCAGCTTGTCGAGGACATGGTCGGTGAAATCCGGATCGGTATTGGCGATCAGTGCGTCGCCCTTCTCCACCAGCCACGGCAAATCCGCGTCCGGCGTGCCGATGATGCGACCGAGCATGCGCATCGGCAATTGGCGGGCGATCTCCTTCGTCGCATCGAAGGTTCCGAGCGGCAGCGCTGCGTCGAGTATCTCGTCGCACAAGACGCGGATATCTTCCTCGAAGCCGGCGATCACCGGTTTGGAAAACGCCTTGGCGACCTTGATACGCGTTTTCATGTGGTCCGGCGCGTCGGTCTCCTGGAAGGTACGCCGGGCCAGATATTCCTCGTAGGACTGGTCCTCCATCCGGATGCCGCGCGCCGACGAGAACACTTGGCTGTTGCCGTTCATGGCGAGGATGTCCTCGTGCCGGGTCACCGCCCAGAACCCCATGCCGCCGTCCCACTCGACCCAGCTCAGCGGATCCTCCTTGCGCATGCGCGCGAAGGTATTGTGGGGCGGCCCGTCGGTGAAGGCGTCATGACTGGCGAGATCGGCGTGGCCGTCATCGGTCGGAACCCAGACTGTCATGAAGCATCCTTTCCGGTTGCGATTTTATGTATATTATGCGAGCTCATAAATATGTAAACAAGAATCTGCGGCCCCGCCATGCACCTGGCTATCCTGATGACGAACACGGATGAGAGCGCCTTCGCGCAAGCCCATCCAAAGGACGGCGAGAAATTCGCCGCTCTGATCCACGCCGTGCGCCCGGACTGGAGCTGCGATGTCTTTGCCGTGAAAGACGGCGTCTTCCCCGACGACCTCGCGGCCTTCGATGGCGTCATGGTCACCGGCAGTCCCGCGTCCGTGCATGATGACGAGCCATGGATCGGCCGGCTTCTCGACCTGATCCGCGAGATCGTGGCGACCGGGGTGCCGCTCTTCGGGGCATGCTTCGGCCACCAGGCAATCGCGATGGCTCTGGGCGGGAAGGTTGAGACGAATCCCGGCGGCTGGATTTTCGGCCTGACCAGGGCCGATGTCGTCGATCCCGCGCCTTGGATGACGCCGCTCGGACCGCAGCTCGCGCAATATGGCGCCCATATCGAGCAGGTCACCGAACCGCCGGCGGGCGCGCGCATTCTGATCGGATCCGCGGCTTGCCCTGTCGGCGGCTTCGCGATCGGCGGCCGCGTCTACACGACCCAGAACCATCCCGAAATGTCTGCGGATTTCGCCGCCGCGCTCATCGAGGAATATGCTGGCAAGCTGCCGGAAGAAGTTGTCGGGCAGGCCCGCGCCTCCCTCTCCGCCAGGGCCGACTACGAGGAATTCGCGGAGACCGTTGCCCGCTTCTTCGAACAGGCGGACGCCGGACCCGCCGCCTAGCCGACGGCGGCCAGCAGGTCCATGACCGTTCCCCGGTCGTAGTTGAAATGCGCCTCCATAGCGGCCTCCGCCTCCTCGCGCCTGTGCGCGGCGATCAGCGTGGCGATGGCGCGATGCTCCTTCGCAGACGCTTCCACCGAACCGGGATAGCGATAGCGCGCCCGATAATAGGCCATCAGCTTGCGCGCATTCATCTTCACCATGTCGATCAGGAACGGATTGCCCGAGGCGCGCGCGATCACCTCGTGAAAGCGCAGATTGAGCTGGTAATAGTCATTCGGCCGGCTCGAGCCGAACTCGGCGGCATGGGCCTCGCAGGCCGCGACGATCTCCTCCAGCTCGCTCGCCAGTTCCGGCGTCAGGCGCCGCGCGGCGAGCCCGGCCGCCTGCGCCTCGAGCCGCGCATGCACTTCGAGTATGCCGAGAAATTCCTCCAGCGTCGGCTTGAACAGCACCGCGCCCTTGCGCGCATGCCGCTGCACCAGCCCGGCCGTCTCCAGCCGGATGATCGCCTCGCGCACAGGCGTGCGCGACACACCATGCTCGGCAATCAGCGCCTGTTCGTCGATCGACTCGCCCGGGCCGATCTCGCCCTTGTCGATAGCGACGAGGATCGCCTCGATCACCGTCTCGGTCTGGCCGGCCATGTCTCAATCCCGGATATTTTAGAACTGGCTCTGAATATACAGTACCGCCGGATATTTCCAGTTCAGCGGAAATGTTGCGCTAGAATTTCACATCATCGAGCTGGTTCAGGAGATCGAGCAGGCTTTCCAGCCGCTCATTTCCCAGATGCTCCTGGAACCGCGCCATGATGCGCTCGCTCTCGGCCATGTTGGATGCAAGGAAATCGCGCCCTTCCCGGGTGATGGTGATCTGCAGCCGGCGCCCGTCGGTGGGATGCGGCGTCCGGTAGATATAGCCCTTGTCGACGAGCGTTTGCAGGATCCGAGTCAGGCTCGGCAGCAAAAGGCAGGCCCGTTCGGCGATCTCGGTCGGATCGAGGGCATCGTGCTCTTCGATCACGCGCAGCACGCGCCATTGCTGTTCCGTCACGCCGGCATCCGCCAACATCGCCCGGATTGGCCCCATCACATTCTCGCGGGCACGCAGCAGCGCGATAGGCAGCGAACGCGTGGTGGCGTGACCGATTGGGGAGTCGCGCGTGTTTTCCCGTTTTGTCATGAGTGACTTTTGCCCGGCATATTCTACCAAGGCAATATGCGGACCCGACAATCCGCAGCTTGACTCATACACCAAATACCTTTAACAAGTTAATTATATCGGGCAGAGGAGGAAGCGCCGATGCCGCATATCATGATCGACTATTCCGCCAATATGGAGCAGGCGACGGACATTGCGGCATTGTGCGAATTGCTCCGCAAGACCGGCATCGAAACCGGCGTTTTCCCGATGGCCGGGATTCGCGTTCGCGCCTTCAAGGCCGATCATGTCGCCATCGCCGACGGAGATCCGCGCCATGGCTATATCGACATCTCGATCCGGCTGCGCGGAGGACGGACTTTCGAGGCGAAGAAGATGGCGACGGAAGCGCTCTTCGCCGCGGCCAGGCAATTCCTCCAGCCGATCATGACGACGCATCCCTTCGCCCTGTCGATGGAAATGCGCGATATCGATCCGGAACTGAGCCCGAAGCTGAACACGATACGCGATTTTCTGAAGGAAGGCTGACCCCTTGACCACGCTTGAACAGAACCTCGAAAAGCTCGAGACCTATCTCACCCATGTTCGCGAACACGGGATTCTCAACCAGATCGGCGACGAGGCCCGCCCCGCCATGTCAGGTGCGACTTTCGACAATCAGTCGCCCGTTGACGAGAGCTTTATCTGCAAGGTCGCGAAAAGCGGCGCGGAAGATATCGACGCCGCCGCAAAGGCCGCGAAGGAGGCGTTTCCGGCATGGCGGGACATCGATCCGGTCAGCCGCAAGAAGATCCTTCACCGCATCGCCGACCGTATTGTCGCGCGCGCCGACGAGATCGCGCTCGCCGAGTGCTGGGACACGGGCCAGGCGCATCGCTTCATGTCCAAGGCGGCGCTGCGCGGCGCGGAGAACTTCCGGTTCTTTGCCGACAAGGCGCCGTCGGCGCGCGACGGCCAGGTTCTTCCCTCCGCGACGCTTATGAATGTCACCACCCGCGTGCCGATCGGCCCGGTCGGCGTCATCACCCCGTGGAACACGCCCTTCATGCTGTCGACCTGGAAGATCGCTCCGGCGCTCGCCGCTGGCTGCACGGTCGTCCACAAGCCGGCGGAGTTCTCGCCAGTGACCGCGCGCATCCTGATGGATATAGCGGAGGAGGCCGGCCTGCCGGCGGGTGTCTGGAACCTCGTCAACGGCTTTGGCGAGGACGCCGGCAAGGCGCTGACCGAACATCCAGACATCAAGGCAATCGCCTTTGTCGGCGAGTCCAGAACCGGCTCGATGATCATGAAACAGGGCGCCGACACTCTGAAGCGCGTCCATTTCGAGCTGGGCGGCAAGAATCCGGTCGTCGTCTTCGACGACGCCGATCTCGACCGCGCCCTCGATGCGGCGATCTTCATGATCTATTCGCTCAATGGCGAGCGGTGCACTTCATCCTCGCGCCTGCTCGTGCAGGAAAATATCGCCGAGGAATTCCAGAAGAAGCTGGTCGAGCGCGTCAATCGCATCAAGGTCGGCCATCCGCTCGATCCGTCGACCGAGATTGGCCCGCTGATCCACAAGACCCATCTCGACAAGGTAACCTCCTATTTCGATATCGCCAAGGCCGATGGCGCGACGATTGCCGCCGGTGGCGAGGCCGTTGAAGGCAAGGGGCATTTCGTCAAGCCGACGCTGTTCACCGGCGCGAAGCCTTCCATGCGTATCGCCCAGGAGGAGATCTTCGGCCCGGTCCTGACCGCCATCACATTCAAGGATGAGGACGAAGCGCTCGAAATCGCCAATGGCGTTGACTACGGGCTGACGGGTTATGTCTGGACCAACGACCTGACGCGTGCGCTTCGCTTCACCAACAAGCTCGAAGCCGGCATGATCTGGGTGAATTCGGAGAATGTCCGCCACTTGCCGACACCGTTCGGCGGCGTCAAGGCCAGCGGCATCGGCCGCGACGGCGGCGACTGGTCTTTCGAGTTCTACATGGAGCAGAAGCACGTCGGCTTCGCAACCGGCCAGCATCACATTCCGCAGCTCGGCAAATAGATTGCTCGGCAAGTAGAATACTCGGCAAGTAGCTTATTCCGTAAGCAAAGAGGCACGCAACGACGTGTCGAGGAGGGGACAGAAAATGGGTGAAATCGTACTGGCAGCCAAGATCACGCATGTGCCCACATTGCAGATGTCGGAACAGGAAGGCCCGATCAAGGGCAAGCGCCAGGCTGCCATCGACGGCCATCTGGAAATCGCTCGACGCGCCAAGGCGCTCGGCGCGGATACGGTGGTGATCTGCGACACGCACTGGCTGGTGAATGCGGGCTTCCACATCAATGCGAACAGCCGCTTCAAGGGCCTGCTGACCTCCAGCGAGTTCCCGCAGTTCATTCGCGATTTGCCCTATGATCACCAGGGCAATCCCGAACTGGGCAGCGCCATCGCCGAGAAAGCGACCGAACTCGGCGTCTATACGCTCGCCCACCACCTCGATTCGCTCGACCTCGAATACGGTACGCTCGTTCCGATGCATTTCATGAGCCGCGAACACGACATGAAGGTCGTTTCCGTGGCTGCTTTCTGTACCGTTCACGATCACGACGAGAGCCGCGTAATCGGAGAGGCGATCCGCGCCGCGGTTGACGCCTCCGACTCCAAAGTATTGCTGCTCGCTTCCGGCTCGCTCTCCCACAAGATCTGGTCGAACAAGGAATATGCGCCCAACAATGGCACATTCACCATCTCGTCCGAGTTCAACCGCCAGGTCGATCTGATGGTTCTGGACATGTGGAAGCGCGGCGATCACGCCACTTTCCTGAAAATACTCGGTGACTATGCCAACCATTGCTCCGGCGAAGGCTCGATGCACGACACAGCCATGCTCTATGGTGCGCTCGGCTGGGACAGCTATACGGAGCAATGTGAAATCGTAACCGATTACTTTCCAAGCTCCGGCACCGGCCAGGTCAACGTGATCTTCCCCGTTCCCTGACGGAAGCTAAACCGAGAAGAGTTAAAGAAAATGCCGATACCCGCACCCATCCTCTACCCGCCCTTCAACATCATTCGCTTGTCCCATGTGGAACTGACGGTGACCGATCTGGCGAGAAGCCGTGCCTTCTATGTCGACACGCTCGGTCTGCAGGTCACCGACGAGACATCGGAGGCGATCTATCTGCGCGCCATGGAAGAACGCGGTCATCACTGCATCGTGTTGCGCAAGGGCGAGACGGCCGCTGCCCATGATCTGGGCTTCAAGGTTTTCGACGAAGAAGACCTCGACAAGGCGGAGCATTTCTTCAAGGCGAAGGAACTACCGGTCGAATGGGTCGAGCGGCCTTATCAGTCCCGCACCTTCCGGACCCGCGATCCGCACGGTATCCCGCTGGAATTCTATTCCCGCATGGATCGCTTGCCGCCGATCCATCAGCAATACAAGCTCTACAAGGGCGTCAAGCCGCTGCGCATCGACCACTTCAATTGCTTCACCCCGAATGTCGATGAATCCGTTGCCTTCTACAACGAGATCGGCTTCCGGGTGACCGAATATACCGAGGACGCCGAGACCGGTCGGCTCTGGGCTGCATGGACGCATCGCAAAGGTGGCGTTCACGACATGGCGTTCACCAATGGCCGCGGCCCGCGTCTCCACCATACCGCCTTCTGGGTGCCGACTCCGCTCAACATCATCGACCTCCTCGACGTGATGGCGACGACCGGCTGGGTTTCCAACATAGAGCGCGGCCCCGGACGGCATGGCATCTCAAACGCATTCTTCCTCTATATCCGCGATCCCGACGGCCACCGCATCGAGATCTACTGCTCCGACTACCAGACGGTCGATCCCGACCTTGAGCCGATCAAGTGGGACCTGAAGGATCCGCAGCGCCAGACCCTGTGGGGCGCGCCCGCGCCACGGTCCTGGTTCGAGGAAGGCAGTGTGTTCGCAGGGACCGACGTGCTGGAGCCAAGCCTCGCCGCACAGCCGATCGTCGCGCCTTAGGAGTTTCCATGCGCTGGAGCGATTTCGCAGAATGGGGCCGCAAGGTCTCCGACTGGGCGGTCACCTATCATGAGGGCCTGCGGGACAGCCCCGTGCGCGCGCAGACAAAACCCGGCGAGGTCGCCGCCGCTTTGCCGGCCTCGCCGCCCGACGCCGCCGAACCGATGGACGCGATCTTCGCCGATTTCGAAACCATCGTGATGCCCGGTATCACCCACTGGCAGCATCCGCGCTTTTTCGCCTATTTCCCGGCAAACGCCGCGCCCGCATCGGTTCTGGCGGAATATCTCGTCTCCACCATAGCGCCGCAATGCATGCTGTGGCAGACCTCGCCCGCCGCGACCGAGATGGAAACGGTGATGCTCGACTGGTTGCGCCAGTCGGTCGGCCTGCCTGAAGGCTTCGCTGGCGTGATCCAGGATTCGGCTTCCTCGGCGACGCTCGCCGCCGTGCTGACCATGCGTGAAAAGGCGCTTTCCTGGGACGGCAACAAATCCGGCCTCGCCGGCCAGAAACCGCTGCGCATCTATTGCTCGCGCGAAGTCCATACATCCATCGACCGCGCCATCTGGATCGCCGGGATCGGTGAAGACAACCTCCGCCGCATTCCGGTGACCGGCGAAAACCGCGGCATGGACGCCGCGGCGCTCGACGCCGCCATCCGTGAAGATATAGCCGCCGGTTACAAGCCTGCCGGCATTATCGCCTGTATCGGCGGCACCGGAGTCGGTGCGATGGACGATCTGACGGCGGTCATGCCGGTCGCGCGCGAACACGGGCTCTACGTCCATGTCGATGCCGCATGGGCCGGCGCGGCAATGATCTGCCCGGAATTCCGGCATTATTGGAAGGGCATCGATAAGGCGGATTCCGTTGTCTTCAACCCGCACAAATGGCTCGGTGCGCAATTCGACTGCTCGGCGCATTTCATCCGTTCGCCCGACGATCTGGTTCGCACGCTCGCCATCCAGCCGGAATATCTGAAAACCCACGGCGCCGAAGGCATCATCAACTATTCGGAATGGTCCATCCCGCTCGGTCGGCGCTTCCGCGCTCTGAAGATCTGGTTCCTGATCCGCACCTATGGCCTCGACGGCCTGCGCTCCATGATCCGCGATCATGTGAAATGGTCCGGGGCGCTTGCCGAGCGGCTCCGCGCCGAACCGGATTTCGAGATCGTCACCGATCCGGTCCTGTCGCTTTTCAGCTTCCGCTATCGGCGTGACAGCGCCGATCCGGACACGCTCAATCTCGCATTGGTGACGGCCATCAACAATGACGGTCGCATCTACCTCACCCAGACACGCGTCGACGGAGATCTGGTCATCCGCTTCACGGCGGGCGCCTTCAGCGCAACTGAAGATGATGTGAAAATCGCCGGCGACGTCATTGTCGAAATCGCCCGCAACATGGAGACACCGAGTGCCTGACCGCATCGCAACCTTCTCGGCAAATGGCGAGACATTTTACGGCGTCGTCGCAGATGGCGGCGTTATCGCCCTGTCGCCCGACTTTCCCCAATGGCCGACGCTGCGCGAAGTGATCGAGGCAGGTTCGCTGGAGAAACTCGTCGAAGCCGCAAAGGGCCGCGCGATCACCCATCCCGACGACAGCTTCCAGTGGGAAATCCCAATCCCCGCCCCGGAAAAAATCATCTGCGTCGGCGTCAACTTCCCTGACCGCAATGCCGAATACAAGGACGGTCAGGACGCGCCGCAGAACATGTCGCTCTTTATCCGGTTCCCGCGGTCCTTCACCGGCCACGGCCGGCCGCTGATCCGGCCCGAAGTTTCCGACAAGCTCGACTATGAGGGCGAGATCGCGGCGGTCATCGGCAAGGGCGGCCGGCATATACCGGATGCCGAGGCGCTCGATCACATCGCCGCGCTGACGCTCTGCAACGAGGGCACGCTGCGCGACTGGGTCCGCCACGCGAAGTTCAACGTCACCCAGGGCAAGAATTTCGACAAGTCCGGCGCGATGGGCCCATGGCTGGTGCCGTTCCGCGATCATGCGCAGATCGTCGATGTCCACCTGACCACCCGTGTCAATGGCGAGGTCCGGCAGGACGACCGCACCGGCCGAATGCTGTTTCCTGTCGCCCGACAGATCGCCTATATCTCGACCTTCACGACGCTCGTACCCGGCGACATCATCGTCACCGGCACACCCTCCGGCGCCGGCGCCCGTTTCGACCCGCCGAAATACCTGAAGCCCGGGGACGAGATCGAGGTGGAAGCGGAAGGCATCGGCATCCTGAAAAACGGCGTCGCGGACGAAAAATGACCCTGAGCGAAGAAGAAATCGAACGGGCGGCGGCGGACCTGTTTTCCGCCGACGAGAACAGGAGACAGATCGGCCTCCTGACCATCCGCCATCCGGACATGACGCTGGATGACGCTTACGCCGTGCAGGCCGCGCTCGTCCGCCGCAAGCTCGCGGCCGGCCGCAAGGTCATCGGCTGGAAGATCGGCCTGACCTCGAAGGCGATGCAATCCGCCCTCAATATCGACATCCCCGACAGCGGCGTCCTGCTCGACGACATGGCGTTCGACAACGGCGCGACCGTCCCGCCCGGCCGTTTCATCCAGCCCCGCATCGAGGCGGAAATCGCCTTCGTCATGAAGGCGCCGCTCGCCGGCGAGAACGTCACCCGCGAGGATGTCATCGCCGCGACGGACTACGTCGCCCCGTCGCTCGAAATCCTGGACACCCGCATCCTTCGCGCCGACCCCGAGACGGGCAAGACCCGCAAGATCGGCGACACGATCTCCGACAACGCCGCCAATGCCGGCATCGTCCTCGGCGAGGAACGCCACGCCATCGATGCATGCGACCTGCGCTGGATCGGCGCCATCGTCTCGCGCAATGGCGAAGTGGAGGAAACCGGCCTCGGCGCGGGCGTCCTCAACGACCCCGTGACCGGCATCGTCTGGCTGGCCCGGCGCATGGCGATCTACGGACAGAAGATCGAGCCCGGTCAGATCATCCTGTCCGGATCCTTCATCCGCCCGGTCGAATGCCCCTCGGGCAGCCGCATTCATGCGGATTTCGGCCCGTTCGGCACGGTTTCCTGCGACTTCGCCTGAAGCCTATTTCGAATAATCGCGCCGGTCGTCGATGATCTTGCCGTCATTCGGCAGATCGGAGGCGAGCTCGACGGAACCTTTCAGCTTCGTCTGCGCGGCCAACGCCGTGGCGAGCGACGAAAGGTCCGGCGCGGCGCCGGCAACCGGCTCGACCAGCAGCGTCATCGCATCGGCATCGCCATCGCGATCCACGACCAGCCGCGCCCGCGCCACGCCCGAGACCGACTTCACCACCGCATCCACCTGCTTCGGATCGACGAACATGCCCTTGACCTTGGTGCGCTGGTCGGCCCGGCCCATCCAGCCCTTGATGCGCATGTTGGTGCGCCCGCAAGGCGATGGCTCGTCGAGCACGGCGGACAGGTCGCCCGTGCCGAAGCGGATCAGCGGATAGGAGGGGTGGAAACTGGTGACCACCAGCTCGCCGACCTCGCCCGCCGGCACCGGATCGTCGGTGCCCGGCCGCACGATCTCGACGATCAGCGTCTCGTTGACGACCATGCCCGCAAGCGGCTCGTCGTCGACCGCGCTCTCATAGGCGATGACGCCGAGATCCGCAGTCGCATAGGCCTGCATGACGGCGACGCCGCGCTCCCGGTATTCCGCCCGCATCGACGGGAACAGCGCGCCGCCGGAAACCAGCGCCTTGCGGATCGACGTGAGGTCGCGGCCCATCTCGGCCGCCTTGTCCAGCATCACCTTCAGGAAATCCGGCGTGCCGGCATAGGCGTCCGGCCTCAGCACGGAGGCCGCCTCGACCTGGGCCTCCGTATTGCCGACACCGCCCGGAAAGACCCGCGCCCCGAGCGCCCGAACCCCCTCGTCGAGAATGAAGCCGCCCGGCGTCATGTGATAGGACATCGCATTGTGGACGAGGTCGCCCCTGCGAATCCCTGCCGCATGGAAGGCGCGCGCCGCAAGCCACGGGTCGGGGCCGGGCGCCTGCGGCTCCCACACCGGGCCGGGCGACATGAAGATGCGGCTTCCATCCAGGCTCGCCTCATCGGCGAAGCCCCCGAAAGGCGGTTCCGCCGCCTGCGCCTCCATCAGCTCCGGCTTCCGCAAAACGGGCAATCCCGCAAGCGCCTCGCGCGAGGTGATCGTATGCGGATCGACATCCGCCAGACGCGTCTTCCATCCGGGCGCGACCTTGATCGCCCGTTCGATGAAACTCGGCAGGCGGGCGAACAGCGTCTCATCGCGCTCGTGCGGATCGCGTGTTTCCAGATCGTCGAAATGCTCGCTCATGTCGCCTCTTCCTGGTGGACCGTCAGGCCAGCCAGCGTTTGCGCCGCTTGTAATGTTTCACGTCGCGGAAAGATTTGCGGCCCTCGCCGCCAATGCCGAGATAGAACTCCTTCACATCCTCGTTCTCGCGCAATTCCTTCGCGTCGCCGTCCATCACGACGCGGCCGGATTCGAGGATGTAGCCATAGGTGGCGTAGCGGAGCGCAATATTGGTGTTCTGCTCCGCCAGAAGGAAAGTCACCCCTTCCCTTTCGTTGAGGTCGCGTACGATCTCGAAAATCTCTTCCACCAGTTGCGGCGCCAGCCCCATAGAGGGTTCGTCGAGCAGGATCGTCGTCGGCCGCGACATCAGCGCTCGCCCGATGGCGCACATCTGTTGTTCGCCTCCGGACGTATATCCGGCCTGGCTCTTGCGCCGCTCCTTGAGTCGCGGAAAATAGCTGTAGACCAGGTCGAGATCCTCGGCGATCTTGGCCCGGCCGTCGCCGCGCGTATACGCGCCGGTCATCAGGTTTTCCTCGATCGTCAGATGGCCGAAACAGTGTCGGCCCTCCATCACCTGGATGCAGCCTCGCTTCACCAGTTCGGACGGCGTGAGATGCTGGATCTGCTCGCCCTTGAAGCTGATCGTGCCCTTGGTCACCTCGCCGCGCTCGGAGCGCAGCAAGTTCGAAATCGCCTTCAACGTCGTCGTCTTGCCCGCGCCGTTCGCGCCCAGAATGGCGACGATACCCCCGCGTGGCACGGTCAGCGACACGCCCTTCAGGACCAGGATCACGTGATTGTAGATCACCTCGATATTGTTGACCGCCAGAAGCGTGTCCCGGTTCGTTGCGGTATCCAGCATCGGCTCTTCTCTACATGTGCGACGGCAAGGCGATTGCCGGCGGCGACATGCGCCGCCGGCGGGGTCGGATTCGACTGTCTTAGTTGCAGTCGTCGTTCATCGGCCACGGCGCGTTGGCGTCGGCATATTCCTTGGCCTTTTCGACCTCAAGCGCGGCGATCGCGTCCGTTTCCGGCTTCAGCAGATCGGAAACCTTGACGAATTTCGCGCCGTCCCATTCCAGCATCCAGCCGCCGGAATGCCCGGTGTGGTCGGAGCAGGACGTCTTGAAGGGCGGCACCATGCCGGTCATTCCGAGTTCGGCGAGGCGCTCCTCGGTGACGTCGAGGTTCTCAAGCCCCCAGCGCAGCTGGGTGGCGTCGATCGCCGCAGTGCCGAAATGGTCCTGGGCCGCCTTGATGCCCTCCGCGAGGATCATCGAGATCACGAGGCCGCGGCCATAGAACACGCCCTGCATTTCCTTCTCGTTCGACTGGGAATTGCCGGGGTCGACGACATATTTCTTGATATCGGCCATGACCGGCGCATCCAGTTCCGGGAAGGACCAGCTGATCGACTTGTAGCCCTTGCCTTCCTCGCCGACGAGGTCGAGATCGGCGTCATGACCGGACCACCACACGCCGATGAAATGATCCATCGGGAACTTGGTCTTCACCGCTTCGGTGATGGCGCCGGCGTTCATAGCGCCCCAGCCCCACATCACGACATAGTCCGGACGCTCGCGGCGGATCTGCAGCCACTGGGCTGACTGGTTCTGCATCTCCTTGAGACCGACCGGGATCGGCACAAGTTCGAAGCCCTGCTCGGCCGCCTTCTTTTCAAGGAAGGGCAACGGCTCCTTGCCGAAAGGATGGTCGAGATGCAGGAACGCGATCTTCTTTCCCTTCAGGCCATCCTGGCTGTCGATATACTGCAGGATCATCGAGGCGCCGTCCCAGTAGCTCGACGGAGCGTTGAAGGCCCACTTGAACACCTTGCCGTCGGCCATCGGCGAGAAGCCATAGCCCGGAGCGAGGATCGGAATCTCGTCGACATTCGTTTTCGGAAGCACCTGCAGGGTGATACCGGTGGACCAAGGCTGCGTAACGATCGCCTTACCCTTGGTTTTCTCATAGCACTCGACGCCCTTCTCGGTGGAATAGCCGGTTTCGCACTCGTCGAAATCGACCGTCACGCCGCCGATTCCTCCATCGCGGGCGTTGAGCATGTCGATGTAGTCTTTCTGGCCATTCATCAGCGGAATGCCGGTGGCCGCGAACGGACCGGTCCGGTAGCTGAGGTTCGGGGCGTAGATGCTCTCCGCCGACGCGGTGCTACCCGCGACGGCCGCCACCACAGCGGCGGCAAGCAGTTTGGCAGTCATTCTCATCATAGATCCTCCCATTGATATCATGACGAAGTTTCGTCGGTTGTTGGCCGGGCCCTAGTGCGGGAACGGCCAGATGATGAGTTTCTCGCGAATGAGACGCCACAGCTGCGCAAGGCCGTGCGGCTCGATGATCAGAAAGAAGATGATGAGCCCGCCAACGATCATCACATTGAGATGCTCGACGGTGGCCGATGTGATTTCCAGCCCGAGCGCTTCCGGGACAATGCCCAGGACCACCGGCAATCCGACGATCAGGATCGCGCCGAGGTAATTGCCGAGAACCGAACCGAGGCCGCCGATGATGGCGATGAACAGGATGCGGAAACTCAGCGGGATATCGAACAGGTTCGGCTCCGCCGCACCGCGCCACATGAAGACGAACAGGGCGCCGGCCACCCCGACGATGTAGCTCGAGACCGCGAACGCGGTCAGCTTCGAGCGCATCAGGTCGATGCCGATCAGCTCCGCGGCAATGTCCATGTCCCGCGTCGCCTTCCAGGTCCGCCCCGGCCGTCCGCGGGTCAGGTTGATGCAGACCCAGGTCAACAGCGACACGATCGCGAGCACGACATAATATTGCGTGAAGGAGGTGGCCTGCGGCCCCGCGACATAGACGCCGAACATATCCAGGTTCGGCACCTGGATCGCGCCGGACGCATTATAATTGTAGAGCCACGCCCATTTCTCGAACAACCAGACCAGGAAGAATTGCGCGGCGAGCGTCGCAATGGCGAGATAGAAGCCCTTGATACGCAGGCTCGGGATACCGAACACGACGCCGATCCCCGCGCTGAAAACGCCCGACAGCAGGATCGCCACGATCGGGTTCATCCACGGCATCAGCGTGACCATCTTGTAGCAGGCATAGGCGCCGACGCCCATGAACGCCCCAGTGCCGAGGCTCAGCTGGCCGGCATAGCCGGTGAGGATATTCAAACCGAGCGCCGCGAGCGAATAGATCAGGATCGGAATCAGGAGCGTCTGGAAGGTGAACTCGCTGGCCGTTAGCGGGAAGATGATCCACGCAAACGCCAGAATGACAATGAGCAGTACCGCGTCCTGTCGGACCGGGAAGAGCGCCTGGTCAGCCGAATAGCTTGTCTTGAACTGGCCCGCCGTACGGTAAAACATCAGCCGGCCTCCCCGTCACGCGCGGCTGAAACGTCGGTTCTTGCCATCGTTTGCTTGATCACCATCCCGCTCATACCCGCTCGATGATGCGTTCGCCGAACAGGCCCTGCGGCCTGAACAGCAGGACGACCAGCGCCAGCATGAAGGCGAACCAGGTTTCGGTGTTGCCGCCAAGCAGAGGCTGGCCCCAATAGATCTCGAACAGCTTCTCCAGCATCCCGATCATCAGTCCGCCGACGATGGCGCCGCTGATCGATTCCAGTCCGCCGAGCATCAGCACCGGCAGCGCCTTGTAGGCGATAACCTCCAGAGCAAAACTGACGCCGGCGCGCGCACCCCATGCGATGCCCGTCACCAGCGCGATGATGCCGGCAATGAACCAGACCAGCACCCAGATCGTCTGCAGCGATATCCCGACGGACATCGCCGCCTGGTGGTCGTCGCCAAGCGCCCGGATCGCGCGGCCCATCCGAGTCTTGTTGAGGAACAACAGCAAACCGATCACCAGCAGCGCCGCGATGCCTGCGGCCGTGATGTCCTTCTGCTCCAGGATCAACAATCCGCCGAACGGTTCGAACACCACCGAATCCGTCGGAATGCCGAGTTCCTGCGTGATCATGACCTTGTTCTCGCCGCCGAAGATGATTTCCCCGAAGCCGATCAGGAACAGCGTGATGCCGATTGTCGCCATGAAAAGGATGATGTCGGGCTGGCCGACCAGCGGTCGCAACACGACGCGCTCGACGACGACCGCCAGGACGAACATGACGCCCAGCGTCAGCACGACCGACACCCATGCCGGCACGCCTGCCTCGTGCAGGCCCACCAGCGTCAGCGCGGCGAATACGACCATGATGCCCTGCGCGAAATTGAAGATGCGCGACGAGCGGTAGATCAGCACGAAGCCGAGAGCGATCAGCGCATAGAGGATTCCGGAAACCAGCCCTTCCCAAAGCACCTGCATCAGGAAGTCCGGTGCCGCGACCATGTCCGCGAAGGGTTCGACGAAGATTTCGCTCAGCAATGTCTCGTTCTCCTCAATGCGGGACGCCCAGATAGGCGTCGATCACGTCCGGATTGTTGCGCACCTCGTCCGGCGTGCCGTCTCCGATCTTCTTGCCGTAATCCAGCACCACCACCCGGTCCGAAAGATCCATCACCACACCCATGTCGTGTTCGATCAGGGCGATGGTGGTGCCGTATTGCTGGTTCACGTCGAGGATGAAGCGGCTCATATCCGCCTTCTCCTCCAGGTTCATGCCCGCCATCGGCTCGTCGAGCAGCAACAGCGCCGGTTCCGCCGCGAGCGCGCGGCCCAGTTCGACCCGCTTTTGCAGCCCGTAGGGCAACCGCCCGACCGGCGTCTTGCGGATATGCTCGATCTCGAGAAAGTCGATGATCCGTTCCACCGCCTCGCGATGTTCGATCTCCTCGCGCTCGGCCGGCCCTTTCCACAGCGCGTGCCACAACAAACTGCGTTTTTGCAGAGTGATGCGGCCGGTCATGATGTTGTCGAGCGTCGACATGCCCTTGAACAGCGCGATGTTCTGGAAAGTACGCGCGATGCCGTCGCGGGCGGTCTCCGACGCCCGTGCTCGGCGGCGTTTTTCGCCGCGAAAGGTGATCGTACCCTGCTGCGGGAAGTAGAAACCGTTGATGACGTTGAGCATCGACGTCTTGCCGGCGCCATTCGGTCCGATGATCGCGCGGATCTCGCCCTTCTTGATATCGAAGGAGATGTCGGTGATCGCCTTCACCCCGCCGAAGGACAGCGAGATATTCTCCACCTTCAGCAGATCAGCCCCCTTGGCGATGCCGTCATCGGCGCGCAATGTGTGCTTCGACAGATCCTCCTGAAGATGCACGTTCATTCCGCCGCCTCCTTTTGCGCAGGCGCCGCAGGCTTCCGCTCCATCTCCCGTATCTCCACAGTCGCGACAATCTTGCCTTTCCGGCCGTCCTCGAAAGTGACTTCCGTCTCGACATATTTCTCGGTCGAGCCGTCATAGAGCGCCTCGATCAGCGGTGCGTAGCGCTCGGCGATGAAGGAGCGGCGCACTTTCTGCGTGCGGGTCAGTTCGCCGTCATCGGCGTCCAGTTCCTTGTGCAGGACGAGGAACCGGGCGATCTGCGACCCCGCCATCGTGTCCTCGCTGGCGAGGTCGCGGTTTACCTGCGCCACATGCTCCTCCATCATCGCATAGACCCGCGGGTGCTGCGCCAGTTCCTGATAGGAGGCATAGGAGATGTTGTTGCGCTCGGCCCAATTGCCGACCGCCGTAAGGTCGATATTCAGGAACACCGTGCAGACGTCGCGGCCATCTCCGAAAGCCACCGCCTCCTTGATGTTCGGGAAGAATTTGAGCTTGTTCTCGATATACTTCGGCGCGAACAGGGAACCGTCATTCAGCTTGCCGACATCCTTGGCGCGGTCGATGATCCGCAAATGGCCTTCATGGTCGAAGAAGCCGGCATCACCCGTATGCACCCAGTTGTCGCTGGTCTTGGTCTCGCGCGTCGCCTCTTCATTCTTGTAATAACCGACGAAGACGCCAGGCGAGCGGTATAGGACCTCGCCATTTTCCTCGATACGGATCTCCACATCCGGCGACGGCCGGCCGACTGTGTCGGCGCGGATTTCGCCGTCCGGCTGTGCCGAGATATAGACCGAAGCCTCGGTCTGTCCGTAGAGCTGCTTCAGATTGAGACCCAGCGACCGGTAGAAGCGGAAAATCTCCGGCCCGATCGCCTCACCCGCCGTGTAACCGACCCGCATCCGCAGGAAACCCATGCGGTTCTTCAGCGGCCCGTAGACCAGGAATTCGCCGAGCCGGTATTTGAGCCGGTCGAAAAAGCCGACCGTCTCGCCATTCAGGATCGGTTCGCCGACCCGGCGCGCATGCGCCATGAAATAGTCGAACATACGCTTCTTCGTTGGCCCGGCATCCTCCATGCGTACCATCACCGCGGTCAGCAGGTTCTCGAAGACGCGCGGCGGCGCGAAGAAATAGGATGGCGCGATCTCGCGGCGGTCGCTGTCGACGGTTTCCGGGCTTTCCGGGCAGCAGACGCAATAGCCGCCCACATAGGCCTGGGCATAAGAGAACACATGGTCGCCGACCCAGGCGAGCGGCAGGTAGGACAACACCGAATCCGATTCGCTCAGATTGTCGAACGCGTTCCCGTTGCGCGCCGAGATGACCAGATTGTCGAAAGACAGCATGACGCCCTTCGGCTTGCCGGTCGTCCCCGACGTATAGAGCATGACGGCGAGGTCCCCCCCCTTGCCCGCCGCAATCCCGGCCTTCCACGCCGCATCCCCCTCCCGCGCAAATATCTCCCGCCCCGCCCGCTCGATCGCATCGATGGAATGGAGGTTGTTGTGATTGTAGTCGTGCAACCCCCGCCCCTCATCATAAACAATCTTGTGCAGGTCCTTTAGTTCGTCCGCCATCGAAAGAACCTTGTCGACCTGCTCCTGGTCCTGGCAGACCGCGAAACGGACGCCGGCATGGTTCAGCACATAGACCATCTCCTCCGCGACCGAATCTGCATAGACCGGCACCGGCACGCCACCCAGCGCCTGTACCGCCGCGAAGGTCCAGTAAAGCCGCGGACGGTTGTGACCGACGATCGCCACCTTGTCCCCGGACTGCAGCCCGATCGCCCGGAGACCGAGCGAAAAAGCCCGGATCTCGGCGGCGAGTTCCGCCCAGTTCCAGCTTTTCCAGATGCTATGGTCCTTGTGCCGCATCGCGGTTCGCGTACTGAACCGTTCCGCGTTCCACAGCAGATATTGCGGGAAGGTGTCCAGAGCTCGCGCCCCGGCCTGCACCGTTGACGGCATTATGTTCTTTTCCTCCCTTGTTTCGGCCACGCCCTCCTGCGCTTCCGAAACAACCCCGCGAACAGTATGCGCTCCTCAACGCCCATTCGCCGGATGGGAACAGTCAATCCTAAAATTGTTACTTGATCAACAGCGACGAATGGCGAACTGGTAACGAAAGCATCCGAAGCTGCGTGGTTCCGCCGGTGCGAGCCCGATGGATCAGCGCCCGAGCATGTAGAATTCGTCGTTGGTACGCATGCTCATCACATTCGCCATGCGGTTCGACATGCCGAAAAAGGCCGAGATTGCCGCAATATCCCAGGCATCCTCCTCCGCTAGCCCATGCTTGCCGAGTTCGGCGAAGTCACCTTCGCCAATTTCATAGGATTTCTGTGCCACCTTCATGGCGAAATCCAGCATGGACCGCTGGCGCGGCGTAATATCGGCCTTGCGATAATTCGCTGCGATCTGTTCCGCGATCAGCGGGTTCTTCGCCCGGATTCGCAGGATCGCCCCATGCGCGATGACGCAATACTGGCACTGGTTTGCGGCCGAGGTCGCAACCACAATCATCTCGCGCTCCGCCTTCGTAAGGTTTCCCGGCTTCTCCATAAGCGCGTCGTGGTAGGCGAAGAAAGCGCGAAACTCGTCAGGCCTACGCGCCAGCGCGATAAACACATTCGGGATGAAACCCGACTTCTCCTCGACGGCCTCGATCTGCTCGCGAATATCCGCCGGCAAATCCTCAAGTTTCGGCACAGGAAAACGACAGACCGGATGCGCGTTCGGCGTCGCCATGTTGTTCCTCCCTTAGCCGCCGACAATCATTCGGGCCGGCATATATTCCGCGCGGTGATGGCGGTTGTGGTTTTATAGAGCAGCACCACAACAATCACCACAAGGGCGGTCATGAGAATGCCGGCGATGAACTGGTGCGCAAGTGAACCGGTCAGCTGCGCGTAGGAAAGCGAGGCGATGGTCAGCGCGGCGACGGGGAAGGACAGCGCCCACCAGGACAGCGCGAAGGGCAGCCGGGTGAATTTGGCGATCTGCGTCGCCACGATCGCCGAAAAGACATAGCCCGAATTGAGCAGGATGCGCGCGAATGCGTCGATATCGCCGGTCAGGCGCGTATAGGCGAGAAATGCGACCGCCGGCGGAGCGATCAGGATGACCAGCGTCGGCAGCAACCGCGCCGGCAGCGGATCATGGAAGATCAGCCGGTTCATCACCAGGGTCAGCAGGACGATCCAGAAAACGAGCCCGGCCGAAAAGAACAGCCACGAGATCTCGAAGAAACCCAACTGCGCGCCCGCGACCGGAACGACGACATTGCCGACCGCCGGAATGAACCATGCCGGCCCGATATGAATCGTCTGGAACGTACGGTGCCCGATCCAGTTGGCGACAACGCTCAGCGTAAGCGCCCCCTGTCCGACAACGCCGAGGATCCAAAGCGCCGTCGCGATCCCTCGATGATGCGGCACGACGGCAATCGACAGCAAAAGGATCGAAATCGAGATCGCCGGAAAGAAGGCGATCTTGACCGGATGCGCCCATTCCTCGGCGACTGCCCCGCGTCGCATAAAAGCCTTGGCGGCATAGAACGCCGACACAGCGATCATGATCATCACCGACACCACCAAGACGATGACGGAAACGATCGGGGACGCGCCCAATGCCGTTTCTGTGGCGTGGGCCGCCAGGGTGAGGCCGAGCATGCCCATGACGACCGCAAAGAATGTGACCGGAAAATTCTCCAGCCTGTCGATCTCCAAGTTTTCCTTCTGCACGGCTTCCATCCCGGTTCAAACAGCGGCTCTCCTGCGATCGGTGCTCGCTTACACATAAATATAACGCGACCGGAGAGCCTGTATCGCTGCCAGATTATATATTCCTATTTATGCATATATACAATCGCAAATTTACAATCCGTTTTGGGTAACTGAAGGATATAAGGCGGCTCGCGACGACGGAATTCGGACTTCCGGGCTTATCTGACGGAGGCCGTGCGACGAACCAAATCGAACGGACAGCGGCGCGTTCGGCCTGCCATTCCTGCAGATATGGGACAAAAGGGTAGTGCCCCCGAATCAAGGCACAAAAAAACCCGCTCATCTTGCGATGAACGGGTCGTTCTTTGGTTGCGGGGGCAGGATTTGAACCTGCGACCTTCAGGTTATGAGCCTGACGAGCTACCGGGCTGCTCCACCCCGCGCCATTATTTTACTCGGCCGTTGAAAAAACCGCCTGTGCGGACGGTCGAGAAAGGGTTCGAAGAGAGAAGATGATGCTTGTGCTCGGCAGACCTGGCAGCGACCTACTCTCCCGCGTCTTAAGACGAAGTACCATCGGCGCTGGGGTGTTTCACGGCCGAGTTCGGAATGGGATCGGGTGCAGCCACCCCGCCATAACCACCAGGTCGGCGAAGCACAAACATATGAGAAGCTGGATTTGCAGCCACGGCATGCGCCATGGACATAAGCAATGAGAACAATCAAGCCGATCGAGCTATTAGTACCGGTAAGCTTCACACATTGCTGCGCTTCCACACCCGGCCTATCAACGTGGTCGTCTTCCACGACTCTCAGGGAATACTCGTTTCGAGGTCGGTTTCCCGCTTAGATGCCTTCAGCGGTTATCCGTTCCGTATATAGCTACCCTGCTATGCCGTTGGCACGACAACAGGTCCACCAGTGATACGTCCATCCCGGTCCTCTCGTACTAGGGACAGATCCTCTCAATATTCCTACACCCACGGCAGATAGGGACCGAACTGTCTCACGACGTTCTGAAC
>Ga0208328_1000008_pt1 | contig 193026 bp, 192 predicted proteins | sample DeeseametaMP2633_FD_184170 | JGI IMG/M metagenome (GOLD analysis project Ga0208328, IMG submission 184170) | Marine microbial communities from the Deep Atlantic Ocean - MP2633 (SPAdes) | ecosystem: Environmental > Aquatic > Marine > Unclassified | place: Northeast of Antigua and Barbuda, North...
GAACCGTCCCTTTCCCAGGCTGTCGGTTCTAGACCCGGCTTCCAATGAAAGGACACGAAAAGGGTAAGCGATGGCGCAGAGCGGTGGACAGGATTTGTGCGGAATTTCCGCCCATTTACCGAAAGATCGCGGTTTTTCAGAAGGTTATTTGCTTGTCGCTGCGCGACGACCCCCACCCTTTATCCACCGGCCCTGCGCGTTCAGCACTCGAAACGATTCACCGGATCGTTTCGCCCGCTTGCGCGGGACGTGCCTCACCTTCGGGCGTTCGTCGCTCCAATCGACAAATCGTTGGCTTTTCATCCGCTGGCACGGACCGTTCCTCACCCCCACAAGGGGGATGGAAGCGGGGGTATTTCAGAAGGGACGACCGGTCGAAAGCCCATAACTGGACGCCTGCGGGTGCGGCTTGATAAATCGTAGAGCGCGCCGCCTTCCCGAGTGTAAACATACGGGGGCAGGACGGGTGAGTTCATGATCTGCCGCGTGGAGCCTGAAAATTGAAGCAATGCATGACCGTCATCGAGGCCGATATTACGACGCTTGGCGTTGACGCCATCGTCAACGCGGCGAATTCGTCGCTGCTTGGCGGCGGAGGGGTGGACGGGGCGATCCATCGGGCGGCGGGGCCGGAGCTTCTTGCCGAATGCCGCACGCTTGGCGGCTGCGAGACGGGACAGGCGAAAATCACCAAGGGGTATGATCTGCCGGCGCGGTTCGTCATCCACACGGTCGGGCCGGTCTGGCATGGAGGCGGGCAGGGCGAGGCGGAGATGCTTGCGTCATGTTATCGGAATTCGATTCAACTGGCCGCCGCAAATGACTGCAAGACCATCGCTTTTCCGGCGATCTCCACCGGCGTTTACGGCTATCCCGCGGAAGAGGCGGCCGGGATCGCGGTCGCGGCGGTCGCCGAGGCGCTGGGGGACTATCCGGCCATCGATTGCGTCACGTTCTGCTGCTTCGGGACGCGCTCGGCGGCGTTGCACAGGGAGGCCTTGGCCGCGCTTTGAAACGCGTGCTGTTCGCCGGACGACGGGTCTTCCATTTGGCGCGAGGGCCGAAGCCTCAGTCGCTCTCGATCTTCAGCTCGACACGGTCCGCCGCAAAGCGGCTTTCGGCATACTGAATCGGATTGCCGTCGGAATCCGTGTTGACCGCACGCGTCACGAGCACGATCGCGCCTGCCGACAGTCGCAGCAACCGGATATCGTCGGCGGAGGCGTGCCGCGCTTCGATCGTCGTCGACTTGCGGACGTAATCCGTGACCCCGCAGGCGGAGAGGGCCTTGGTGATGGAGGCATGCTCCCCGAAGGCCTCGTCGATGCCGGCGAAACGACTGGCGTCGAACCATGAGGTCGCGCGGGAGACGGGCAGGCCGTCCGCCTCGCTGACCGTGTCCAGGCGTATCACCGGATCGCCTGCCGGGACACCGAGATTGTCGGCGACAGTTTGCGAGGCGCTTTCTTCCATGCTCTCGAGCAGGCGCGTGAGGGTGGAGCCGGCCTGATTGCCAAGGCCGGCTGAAAAGCGGGTGCGCTTGGCGATCGGGTAGCTCAGCCGCTTGCGCCGGCGCACGAAAGTGCCGCGGCCCTGCTCCGAGCGCAGCACGCCTTCCTGTTCCAGCGCGGCGATGGCGGAGCGGACGGTGTGGCGATTCACGCTGTAACGTTTTGCCAGTTCCATCTCGGGCGGCAGCCTGCCGTCCTGTCCGGCAACGCCGGTCGCGATATCGGACCGGATCAGGTCCGCGATCTGACGCCACAGCGCGACGCCGGATTTCCGTTCGAGCACAGCACCCGTCAAATCTTACCCCCTTTTCGATCTGTCACACTCTTGTCACCGGCAGCGGTTAGGACAATAATATGTTTGGTTGTCTATAACAATAGACAAATTTGAACCCTGCGGACAGGCGATGATGGAAAGCTCGGAAACCAAGACAGGCAATGCGCGACAGGAGCGGCTCTCGGCACTTGCGTCGGCCAGTGGCGCGGACCTTCTGGACTTGTGGGCGCGGCTCGGGATCGACCCGGCCTGCGAGATGGTGCGCGGCCCCGAGACCGGGTTGGTGGCGCTGCGCGGACGCATGGGCGGCGGCGGCGCGCCGTTCAATTTCGGCGAGGCGACGGTGACGCGCGCGACGGTGCGGCTGGAAAACGGCGCGGTCGGCCACGCCATCGCGCTGGGACGCGACCGGCGCAAGGCCAAGCTCATCGCCATTCTCGATGCATTGGCGCAGGAGCCTGAAATGGAAGTGAAAATCGAAACCGAGATCGTCGCCCCGCTGAAGGCGGCGATGGCCGCGCGCGACGAGAAGCGGCGCGCCGAGACGGCGGCGACGAAGGTCGATTTCTTCACGATGGTCAGGGGAGAAGACTGATGGCGGCAGGCGCGCACATTGTCGAAGGCGGCTTTGCCGATCCCGTCTTCGCTTCGCAATCCGTTTTCCGGGCGGTCATGGACGCGATGGCGCGGCCGGGAACCGTGCAGGCGATCGATACCGATCTGCGCCCGCCGGCGCCGCTCAATATCGCCGCCGCGGCGGTCGTGCTGACGCTCGCTGACGCGGACACGCCGGTGTGGCTCGGGCAGGATCTGGCGCGCGACGACGCGGTGAAAGGCTGGCTTGCCTTCCAGACAGGCGCGCCGCTTGCGGGCCTGCCGTCGGAAGCCACCTTCGCCATCGCCGCCAATGCGGCGGCGTTGCCGTCGCTTTCCAGCTTCGCGCTCGGCACGCAGGAATATCCCGACCGGTCGACGACGCTGATCCTTCAGGTCGAGACGCTGACGGAGGGCGAAGCGCTCACGTTGCGCGGGCCCGGCATCAAGGGCAGCGAGACCGTCGCGCCGCGGCCGATGCCCGGTCATTTCGACATGCAGTGGCGCGAGAACAACGCGCTTTATCCGCGCGGTATCGACATCATCCTGGCGGCGCCCGACGCGGTTGCCTGCCTGCCGCGCACGGTGCGCATCGGCGAAGGGGAGAGTTGACATGTATGTCGCAGTCAAGGGCGGCGAGGCCGCCATCCGCAATGCGCACAGGCTGCTCGCCGACCGGCGGCGCGGCGACCGCTCGCTGCCGTCGCTGACGCTGGCGCAGATCGCCGAACAGCTTTCGCTGGCCTGCGACCGCGTGATGGCGGAAGGCTCGGTCTATGACCGGGAACTCGCCGCGCTCGCGATCAAGCAGGCGAGGGGCGACCTGATCGAGGCGATCTTCCTGCTTCGCGCCTATCGCACGACGTTGCCGCGTTTCGGCTATTCGGTGCCGATCGATACGGCCGCCATGCATGTGGAACGGCGCGTCTCGGCGACCTACAAGGACCTGCCGGGCGGTCAGATGCTCGGGCCGACCTTCGACTATACGCATCGCCTGCTCGATCCGTCGCTCGGCCGCGACGGGGATGTCGAGGAGCCGGAAATCCGCGAAGGCGACGATGCGAAGGTGATGCGCGTTTCCGACACTCTGGCGCAGGAAGGGCTGATCGAGGACGACGGCGACGTGCCGGGCGAGGAGATCGGCGACATCACGCGCACGCCGATGGAATTCCCGATGGAGCGCGACACGCGGCTGCAGGCGCTGGCGCGCGGCGACGAGGGTTTCCTGCTGGCGCTCGGCTATTCGACGCAGCGCGGCTATGCCCGCACCCACCCGTTTGTCGGCGAGATCCGCATCGGCGAGGTCGAGGTGAAGCTCGACGTGCCGGAACTCGGTTTCGCGGTGACGCTCGGCCGCATCCAGGTGACCGAGTGCCAGATGGTCACACAGTTCGCCGGGTCGGCGAAGGCGCCGCCGCAATTCACGCGCGGTTACGGCCTCGTTTTCGGACAGTCGGAGCGCAAGGCGATGGCGATGTCGCTGTGCGACCGGGCGCTGCGCGCCTCGGAACTGGGCGAGGACATCGTCGCGCCGGCGCAGGACCAGGAATTCGTGATCTCGCATTCGGACAATGTGCAGGCGACCGGCTTCGTCGAGCATCTGAAACTGCCGCATTACGTCGACTTCCAGGCGGAGCTCGATCTCGTGCGGCGGATGCGGGGCGAGCACGCGGCGCGGCGCGATCTTCAGGAAAGCATGCCGGAGGCGGCGGAGTGACCGAGAGGACTGACATGGATGCTGGAATGGATGCCGATATGGACGACGGGCTGGCGACATACAATTTCGCCTATCTCGACGAGCAGACGAAGCGGATGATCCGCCGCGCGATCCTCAAGGGGATCGCCATTCCGGGCTATCAGGTGCCGTTCGCCTCGCGCGAAATGCCGATGCCCTATGGTTGGGGCACCGGCGGCGTGCAGGTGACCGCCTCGATCCTCGGGCCGGACGATACGCTGAAAGTGATCGACCAGGGGGCCGACGACACGACCAATGCGGTCTCCATCCGCGCCTTCTTCGCCAAGGTGGCCGATGTCGCGACCACGACGGAGACGGCCAAGGCGACCGTCATTCAGACGCGCCACCGCATTCCCGAGGAGAGGCTGACCGAAGGCCAGATCCTCGTCTACCAAGTGCCGATCCCCGAGCCGCTGCGCTATCTGGAGCCGCGCGAGACCGAGACTCGCAAGATGCATGCGCTGGCCGAATACGGGCTGATGCATGTGAAGCTCTATGAGGACATCGCCCGCAACGGCCATATCGCGACGACCTATGCCTATCCGGTCAAGGTCGAGGGGCGCTATGTGATGGACCCGTCGCCGACGCCGAAATTCGACAATCCGAAAATGCATATGTCGGACGCGCTGCAACTGTTCGGGGCAGGGCGCGAGAAACGCATCTACGCCATTCCGCCCCATACCGACGTGGTCAGTCTCGACTTCGAGGATTACCCGTTCGAGATCCAGCACTTCGAGGAACCATGCGCGCTGTGCGCGGCGCAGGGCGTCTATCTCGACGAGGTGATTCTCGACGACCGGGGCGGGCGGATGTTCGTCTGCTCCGACACGGACTATTGCGAAAAGCGCCGCGCGGAAGGCCATCGCGGCCATCTCGCGGGCGACACTCTGGAGGCCGCGGAATGAGCGACCAACCCTTGCTCCGCGTCAGCGGCGTCTCGAAATTCTACGGCAACCGGGTCGGCTGCCAGGACGTCTCGTTCGAACTCTGGCCGGGCGAAGTGCTGGCCGTGGTCGGCGAGTCCGGCTCCGGCAAGACGACGCTGCTGAACTGCATCTCGACGCGGCTGATGCCGACGGCCGGCACGGTGAGCTACCGCATGCGCGACGGCCAGTTCCGCGATCTATACCGCATGGGCGAGGCCGAGCGGCGTTTCCTGATGCGCACCGACTGGGGTTTCGTTCACCAGAATCCGGCCGACGGGTTGCGGATGAGCGTTTCGGCTGGGGCGAATGTCGGCGAACGGCTGATGGCCGTCGGCGAACGCCATTACGGCCATATCCGCGAAACGGCGACCGACTGGCTCGGCCGGGTCGAAATCGACGCAGAGCGGATCGACGATCAGCCGCGCGCCTTTTCGGGCGGCATGCGCCAGCGCCTGCAGATCGCGCGCAATCTCGTTACTGCTCCGCGCCTCGTTTTCATGGACGAGCCGACGGGCGGTCTCGACGTCTCCGTGCAGGCGCGCCTGCTGGACCTGCTGCGCGGCCTCGTCAACGATCTCGGCCTCGCCGTCGTCGTCGTCACCCACGATCTCGCGGTCGCGCGGCTGATGTCGCATCGCATGATGGTGATGAAGGACGGCCATGTGGTCGAAACCGGCCTGACCGACCGGGTGCTCGACGATCCGCGCGCGCCCTACACGCAGCTTCTCGTTTCCTCGATTCTTCAGGTGTGATCATGCCGACGCCCGTTGTCGTTTCCGATGTCGCCAAGACCTTCACCATGCATCTGCGCGGGGGCATCGTCATTCCCGTGGTCGAGCATGTCGATTTCTCGCTCAGGGCCGGCGAGTGCGCCGTGCTCGGCGGGCCGTCGGGCGCCGGCAAGAGCACGATCCTGAAAATGCTTTACGGCAATTACGGCGTCGAAAGCGGGCAGATCCTCGTTTGCCACGGCGGCGAGTATGTCGATCTGGCGCAGGCCGATCCGCGCACCGTGATCGCGATCCGGCGCGACACGATCGGCTATGTCAGCCAGTTCCTGCGGGTGGTGCCGCGCGTCTCCGCGCTGGATGTCGCCGCAGAGCCGCTCGTTCAGCGCGGGACCGCGCCTGATGAAGCAAGGGAGAGGGCCGCCGCCCTGTTTGTGCGTCTTAACCTGCCGGAGACCTTGTGGGCGCTGCCGCCGGCGACCTTCTCGGGCGGTGAGCAGCAGCGCGTCAACATTGCGCGCGGCTTCATCACCGACCATCCGGTCTTGCTGCTGGACGAACCGACGGCTTCGCTCGACGCGAAGAACCGCCAGGTGGTCATCGACATGATCTCGGAAAAGAAACAGGCCGGCACGGCGCTTCTTGGCATATTCCACGATCAGGACGTGCGCGAGGTCGTCGCCGACACGGTCATCGATGTGACGCAATTCGCGGCGGCGAAAGCGGCATGACCAAGCTTTCGGAACAGCCGCTGATCCATCCGACCGCCGAAGTCACCAATTCGACGCTCGGTCGTTACACGGAAATCTCCGACCGGTGCCGTGTGCACGAGACCGTGCTCGGCGACTATTCCTACATGATGCAGGATTGCAGCGCATGGTGCGCGCAAATCGGCAAGTTCGCCAATATCGCCTCCAGCGTCCGGTTCAACGCGACCAATCACCCGACCTGGCGGCCGACGCTTCATCATTTCACCTATCGCGCCGGCGACTATTGGGAGGATGCCTCGAACGAGGAGCAGTTCTTCGAATGGCGGCGCGAGAACCAGGTCACGGTCGGCCACGACACGTGGTTCGGCCATGGGTCGACGGTTCTGCCGGGCGTCACCATCGGCGACGGGGCGGTCATCGGGGCCGGCGCGGTCGTCTCCAAGGATGTCGCGCCTTACATGATCGTCGGCGGCGTGCCGGCCAAACCGATCCGCGAACGCTTTCCGAAACCGGTCGCCGAGCGGCTTCAGGCGCTGGCCTGGTGGGACTGGGAGCACGCGGCGCTGCGTGCGTCGCTGGACGATTTCCGGAGCCTCGATATTGAGGAATTTCTGGAAAAGTACGAATCCGCCTGAACCGTTTCCGCCGCGTAATTGCCGGTTCCTGCGATTTTGTTGACAGTTGGATGACATCCGGCTGCGCGCTCCCCTGTCGAACACCCGAAAAAGCCCGGAATGCCTTGAAAAAGGGCAGGGCGAAGCTTCGTCCACAAGTGACCGTACAGTGTCACGGAATTGATATCGAACTGACATTTAACGGTGATGCAAGACGCATAGACCCCCGCTTGGAACAGTCGGAACGCGGGGTTCGCCGATGCTCGAAATCGTGAATGTGACGCGCCGCTTCGGTTCGAATGCGGCAGTCAAGGCCGTCAATCTGACGATCCCGAGCGGTCAGATGGTCGGCGTCATCGGTGCTTCGGGCGCCGGCAAATCGACGCTCCTGCGCATGATCAACCGGCTGATCGATCCCTCCGAGGGCCGGATCGCCTTTCACGGCGACGAGGTCTCCTCGCTTTCCGGACAGGCGCTGCGCAACTGGCAGCGCGATTGCGCGATGATCTTCCAGCAATTCAATCTGGTGCCGCGCCTCGACGTGCTCACCAATGTGCTGCTCGGCCGGCTCAACCACCGGTCGACCGTGTCGAGCATCCTCAACATGTTCACCCGCGAGGAGCGGGCCATGGCGATCGCGTCGCTCGAGCGGCTCGATATCGCCAAGACCGCGATGCAGCGCGCCGGCACGCTGTCCGGGGGTCAGCAGCAGCGCGTCGCGATCGCGCGGGCGCTGATGCAGCAGCCCAAGGTGATCCTCGCCGATGAACCGATCGCCTCGCTCGACCCGCGCAATGCGCAGATCGTCATGCAGTCGCTCGCCGACATCAACCGCAATGACGGCATCACCGTCATCACCAATCTGCATACGCTCGATACGGCGCGCGCCTATTGCGAACGCATCATCGGCATGTCCGGCGGCGAGGTCGTGTTCGACGGTACGCCGGACGACCTGACCGAGGCCGCCGCGCGGCGGATCTACGGCGCGGATGCGCTGGAGGAAGCCTTTTCGGAAGCCGTCACCTCGACCAGCTTCGGCGCCGGCCGCGAAAAGATCGCGCCGAAACCGGAACCCGAAGTGGTCGCGGCGCGGCCCTGAGAGACACACTGAATTCCGCGTGATGTCGGTCGCGTCGCGCGGTGCGTTTTTCGAACGACCACCAATCGGGGGAGCTCCCCGTCAACAGGAGAGACGAAATGCTCAAGAAACTCCTTCTCGCAACCGCCGCGGTTGCCGCCATTGCAGCCGGTTCCGTTTCCGCCCAGGCCCAGGACGTGTTCCGCGTCGGTATCCTTGGTGGCGAGAATGAAGCCGACCGCCTGCGCAATTTCCAGTGCCTGGTCGACCAGCTTCCGGAAGCCATCGGCGTCAAGGAAGTCAAGCTGTTCCCGGCTGCCGACTATGACGGTACGATCCAGGGCCTGCTCGGCGGCACGCTCGATTATGCCGAGCTCGGCGCTTCCGGCTACGCCAAGGTCTATCTGACTGATCCGAACGCGGTCGATCCGGTGCTGACCACCGTGCAGACCGACGGCGCGACCGGCTACTACTCCATCATGCTCGCGCGCAAGGATTCCGGCATCAACACGCTGGAAGACATGAAGGGCAAGAAGCTCGGCTTCGCCGATCCGGACTCCACCTCCGGCTATCTGGTCCCGTCCGTCGCCCTGCCGGCGCAGCTCGGCGCGAAGGTCGAGGACTATTTCGGTGAAACCGGTTTCGGCGGCGGCCACGAGAACGTCGTTCTCGAGATGCTGAAGGGTAATTTCGACGGCGCCGTCACCTGGTCTTCGGGCGTTGGCGCTTATGCTGACGGTTACACCTCGGGCAACATCCGCAAGATGGTCGACAAGGGCCTTCTCGACATGGATGAAGTCGTCGAAGTCTGGAAGTCTCCGCTGATCCCGAACGGCCCGATCGTCGTTTCCAACAAGCTCGACCAGGACACCCGCGCCAAGTTCATCACCTGGATGAAGGCGCTTCCGGAATCCGATCCGGCCTGCTTCTCCGCTATCCAGGGCGGCGACTACAAGGGCTATGTCGACGTCGACCAGTCCTTCTATGAAACGATCATCGCCGCCCGCAAGGCGAAGATCGGCTCGTAAGGTCCGAGACCTTTTCGATCGCCGCGGCTTCCGGGCCGCGGCGGCTTTTTCCTCTTTCGGATCTGATCGATGGCCGTGACAGATGCATCCGCGCATGGCGCCTATGTGAGCGGGGACGGGCGCTACGACGTCGAGCGCCACTGGCGCGACCTCAATGCCACCCGACGGCTCTACACCATTGGCGGGCTTGTCGCTCTGGCGATCGCGCTGGTTGCCTCGCTGTGGTTCGCCAACGAGACCAATGCCGGCAAGTTTCTCGACCGCCTGCCGCATTTCTTCGATTTCGTCGGCGATCTGATCCCGCGCGACGGATGGGAAGTCTGGCGCGCCTTGTTCGACCTGCCGAGCCCCTATGACACGGGCAGCCTGCAGTACAATTACCCGGTCGGCCGGGTCTACATCACCGAGAGCCTCTACGTACCCGAATATTTCTACAAGATGCTGGAAACGCTGAACATTGCGGTGTTCGCGACGCTGATCGGTTTCACGTTCGGTTTCATCTTCAGCTTCGTCGCGGCGAAGAACCTGACCGCGTCGCGCTGGCTGCGCTTTGTCGTGCGCCGCTTTATGGAAATCCTGCGCGCCTTCCCCGAAATCGTCATTGCCGGCTTCTTCCTGGCGATCTTCTCGCTGGGGCCGATCCCGGCGATGATCGCGGTGGCGATCCACACGATCGGGGCGCTCGGCAAAATGTTCTTCGAGGTCGTCGAAAACGCCGACATGAAGCCGGACGAGGGCCTGCGCGCCGTGGGCGGCAACTGGTTCGAGCGCGTCTGGTTCGGCATCGTGCCGCAGGTCATGCCGAACTTCATCAGCTATTTCCTGCTGCGCCTCGAGATCAATGTGCGCGCCTCCACCATTCTCGGCGCGGTCGGCGCCGGCGGCATCGGCGAGGCTTTGCGGCTTTCGATCAGCCGCGGTCACGAGGCCAAGACGCTCGCCATCATCCTTCTCCTGTTCGTCACGATCATCTGCGTGGACCAGCTTTCGGCCTGGTTGCGCAAGAAGCTCGTCGGCAAGCAGGCCTTCGAATTCGGACGCTGACCATGACGACGCTGACCGCAGACCAGATCGACGATATCGAGCGGCGTCATCCGGCCGCCTTCCGCCAGCCCTTCCTGAAACGTTTCGCCTATCCGATCGCCATCGTCGTGCTGGCGCTCTACACCGTCTATGCGTGGTGGTTCTTCTCCATCGGGGCGGTCATTTCGAACGGTAACTGGAACATCGCCGGGGCCTATCTCGCAGACTGGGTGTCCTACGAGGTGCGGCCGGATGTGGAATACAAGACCGGCGATATCGAGATCACCTATCCGCGCTTCTCTCCACTTGGCGAGAATCCCGATCCGTCCTGGATCACGACCGAGCGCGGCCTCGTGACGGTTTCGGTCGAAGGCATCGACACCAGCGATTCGAAGCCTGCCAGCACCGGCGGGGCAGGGGTTGGCGGCAGTTTCATGTCTCCGTCCTCGGACGCCACCAATACCGGCGGCAGCGGTCTGATGAACAGTTTCATGTCGCCCAGTTCGGATGCTTCCAATATGGGCGGCGGCGCGGACGCGGATGAGGAGACGACCGTCGTCACGGAAACCCGCGAGGGCATCGCCGAGGCGACGGTGGAGATTTCCTCGACCTCGAAGGTTCATATTACCGCGGACGAGATCCAGCTGACGCGCGGCGGCGAGACGCTGGCCCTGACGATCGACCGCAAGAACGAGACCGTTTCCCCGGTCGGCGATCTGCCGTCCTGGGCCGTGCAGAAGGGCGAGGGCGAGAAGGTGATCGCCTATTTCGGCTTTGCCGGGCGCGCCGAGGTGCGCTGGTACGAAGTTAAGGTGAACCGCCGGTTCCTGGGTTGGGAGAATTTCTTCTTCGACACGCGGTCGCCCTATTGGGGCAAGTCCTTTTCCGAAGTTATGACGCTGGCCTTTTCCGGCGAGCGCATCGATCCGGACCGGTCCAATCTGGCGGTGATGTGGGACAACATCGTCAACAATGCCGAGTGGCAGCATGGCGATGTCTGGATCAAGTTGCTGCAGACCATCGTCATGGCGTTTGTCGGCACGCTGTTTGCCGTGATGATCGCCTTTCCGCTGTCCTTCATGGCGGCGCGCAACATCACGCCGAACCGCTTCGTCAACCAGATACTCAAGCGGTTCTTCGATTTCCTGCGTTCGGTCGACATGCTGATATGGGCGCTGTTCTTCACCCGCGCGTTCGGGCCGGGGCCGCTGGCCGGCATCTCGGCGATCTTCTTCACCGACACCGGCACGTTCGGAAAGCTCTATTCCGAGGCGCTGGAGAATATCGACGACAAGCAGAGGGAAGGCGTTCGTTCGGTCGGCGCGTCGCCCGCCGCGGTGCAGCGTTACGGCGTGGTGCCGCAGGTTCTGCCGGTCTTCATCTCCCAGGCGCTCTATTTCTGGGAATCCAACACGCGTTCGGCGACGATCATCGGCGCGGTCGGCGCCGGCGGCATCGGCCTGAAATTGTGGGAAGCGATGCGCACCAATGCGGACTGGGAAAATGTGGCTTATATGGTCATACTGATCCTCATTGTTGTCTTTGTTTTCGACAATATCTCCAACGCACTTCGCTCAAGGCTGGTCGAGCCGATCGCGCGCGACTGACGACAGGAAACGGAAAGCCAATTTCATGAACGAGATCCGGGGCACATCGAGCTTCACCGCATCGCGGCCGGAAGAGGTCTTCACCAATGCGAGGCTGGTGCTCGCCGACGAGATCGTCAACGGAACGCTGGTCACGCGCGACGGCGTCATCGCCGAGATCCAGCCGGGACGCAGCCATGTGCCCGCGACCGATCTCGACGGAGACTACCTGATCCCGGGTCTTGTCGAATTGCATACCGACCACCTCGAAACCCATTACAGCCCGCGTCCCGGCGTTGCCTGGAACGTGATGGCTTCGGTGCAGGCCTATGACGGCCAGATCGCGACCTCGGGCATCACCACCGTGTTCGACTGCTTCCGGATGGGCAGCGACGAGGACAACGGCTATCAGCCGGGCGAAATGCGCAAGCTCGCCGACGCGCTGAAAGCCGCGCAGGACAAGGGCCGGCTGCGCGCAGACCACCGCATCCACCTGCGCTGCGAGGTCTCGTCGGAAAACGTGATCGAGGCACTCGATGAATTCCGCGACGATGAACTGGTCAAGCTTGCCTCGCTGATGGACCACGCGCCGGGCCAGCGGCAGTTCCAGACGCTCGAGCATTACGCGCTCTACTACAAGAAGAAGCGCGGCATGACCGATGCGCAGTTCGAAACCTTCGTCGAAAGGCGGCAGGCGGAATCGGCGCAGTTCTCGGCAAAGCACCGGGAGGAGATCGCCGAACATTGTCACGCGCTCGGCATCACGCTCGCCTCGCATGACGACGCGACGCTGGACCATGTCGAGGAGGCGGTCCGCCAGGGTGTCAGGCTCGCCGAGTTCCCGACTTCCGTCGAGGCGGCGCGCGCGTCGCACGAGGCTGGCATGAGCGTCATGATGGGCGCGCCGAACATCGTGCGCGGCGGCTCGCATTCCGGCAATATCGCGGCGATGGATCTGGCGCGGCTGGGCATCCTCGACGTGCTGTCGTCGGATTACATCCCGTTCAGCCTGCTGCACGCGATCTTCATCATCGCCCGCGACAATGAAGAGATCCCGTTCCACCAGGCCCTGCACATGGTGACGAAGACCCCGGCGGAAACGGTCGGGTTCGACGATCGCGGCGAAATCGCCGTCGGCAAGCGCGCCGATCTGGTGCGGGTGCATCACGATCCCGAGCATGCCGAGCATGTTCCGGTCGTGCGCGGTGTCTGGCGTACCGGCCATCGCGTCGCCTGACGGGGATGGGATGATGGGACCGGGCAGGGGCTGCTTCATCGCCATTGTCGGCCCGAGCGGGGCCGGCAAGGACACGCTCCTGAACTGGTTGAAGCCGAGGCTGGAAGCCGATCCCCGCCTGATGTTCGTGCGCCGCGCGGTTACGCGTGACGCGGATGGCGCAACCGAGGATCACGCCTCGCTCGACCGCGACGCCTTCGCCGCACACGAAGACGCGGGCCGCTTCGCCGTCTGCTGGGACGCGCACGGGCTGCGCTACGGCATCCCGACAGAAGCGCTGCATCACGTCGAAAAGGGCGGCATCGCCATCGCCAACGGTTCGCGCCGTGCGCTAGGCGAGATCGAGCGGGTATTCGGCGACCTCGTCGTCGTCAGCCTGACGGTCGATCGGCACGTACTGGCCGAGCGGCTCGCCAGACGCGGACGGGAGACGGCGGACGAGATCGAGAAGCGGCTGGCCCGCAGCGCGGAGACCCTGCCGGATTGCGGACGCATCGTCGAGATCGACAATTCCGGCCCTGTCGAGCAGGCGGGCTTCGCATTCCTCGACCTGCTTCGTGACGAGTTTCGGCTGAAAGCGCCGCAGTCGCAGGAAGCCTGAACCTCGATCCGGATCTGCCTCAATCCTCGAAGGGCAGGCCTATATATTCAAAGGCAAAGGCGCGCTGGATGTCTTCCGACCCCGCCAGCAGGTCGAAATCGTTCTGGCGGATCTTCTGATCGAAGGGATCCTCGCCCGGAAAGACATGCAGCAGTTTCGTCATGCGCCACGAGATGTTTTCCGCCGCCCAGACACGGCGCAGCGCCATCTGCGAATAGCTGTCGAGATAGCGGTCGCTGTTTTCTCTGAAATGCGCGATCAAGGCGCGGCTCAGATAGAAGACATCTGAAAACGCCAGGTTGAGACCCTTGGCGCCGGTCGGCGGCACGATATGGGCGGCGTCGCCGGCGAGGAACAGCTTTCCCCACCGCATCGGCTCGGCGACGAAGGATCGCAGCGGCGCGATGGATTTCTCGATCGACGGCCCGGTCTCGATCTCGCCGTGCGCATGCTCGGGTAGCCTGCGGTGCAGGGCCTCCCAGAAACGGTCGTCGGACCAGTCCTCCACCTTGTCGGTCGAGGGCACCTGAACATAGTAGCGCGAGAGCATCGGATTGCGCCGCGAGGCCATCGCGAACCCTTCAGAATGATAGGCGTAAGCGATTTCCTTCATGGGCGGTTTCTCGACCATGATGCCAAGCCAGCCGAACGGATAGGCGCGCTCGTATTCCCTGCGGATATCGGCGGGGATCGCCATCCGGCTTGGCCCGTGGAAGCCGTCGCAGCCGGCAATGAAATCGCAATCGATCCTCTGGCTCTCGCCATGCCGGTCGAAGGTCACCGACGGTGCGCCGTCGAGATCGTGGAGCGCGACATTCTCCACCTCGAAGACCATCTCGCCTCCGTCGCGTTCGCGCGCGGCATAGAGATCCTCGGTGATCTGGGTCTGTCCCCAGACCATCATCCGCTTGCCGGTCCAGCGGATGACATCGATCCAGAAATCCGCCTTGCCCTCCCAGAAAATGCGGGTGCCGTCCTTCGGCATGCCGTCGCGGTCCATGCGCCCGGCCAGCCCGTATTGACGCAGGAGATCGACCGTTCCCGCTTCCAGCACGCCGGCGCGGATGCGGCTCAGCACATGGTTTTTGGTCTGCCGCTCGATGACGATGGACTCGATGCCGGCTGCGTGCAGCACATGCGCGAGGAAGAGGCCGGCAGGGCCGCCGCCGATGATACAGACCTGGGTGCGCATGATTTTCTTCCCGTTTTTGGCCCACTCTCGCAGATCGGGGCTCTACCCGGCAAGATCGTCCAGCGGGCCGTCCTTGACCGCCTGCATCGAGACATAGGTCGAGGTGTTGGAGACATAGGGCAAAGCGGAGATGGATTCGCCCAGAATGCGGCGATAGGCGGCGATGTCGCGGGTGCGCACCTTGAGCAGGAAATCGAACGGTCCGGCAATCATGTGACACTGTTCGACCTCGGGGATCTGCTTCACCGCGGCGTTGAAGGCGGCGAGGGCCTTTTCGGTCGTGTCCGACAGCTTGACCTCGGTGAAGGCGACATGTTCGCGGCCGATCTTGGCCATGTCGAGGACCGCCTTGAAACCGAGGATGTAGCCCTCGTCGATCAACCGCTTCAGCCGCACCTGACACGGGCTCTTCGACAGGCCGACGCGGCGGGCAAGTTCGGTGACCGGCATGCGGCCGTCTTTTTCCAGAACGGCTATAATCCGGCGGTCGTGCCGGTCGAGTTGATCTTCCGGGTGGGCTGAATCTTTCATTTTGCCCTCGGATTGAGAAATCTTCGGGAAAGTTTCCCGGGTTTTCATCAATCTGGGGAAAACCGCCTTTCTGGTCAATGCTATTCTATGCTGATAGCGTTTCGTGCCGGAGGTCCTGATGCCAAACGACGCACTTCTTTCCGCCCGTGAAGCCATGCGTTCGGCGCACCGCGCCGAGGAGGCCGGTATCGTCAAACGCCTGATCGGCGATCACGCTCCCGACCAGGCGAAACGCGACGCCATCGTCGCCCGGGCCGGCAAGCTGGTTGAGGCGATCCGCGCCGAGGACCGGCCGGGTCTGATGGAGTCCTTCCTTACCGAGTACGGCCTCTCAACAGACGAAGGCATCGCGCTGATGTGTCTCGCCGAGGCGCTTTTGCGGGTGCCCGACGCCGAAACGATCGACGACCTGATCGAGGACAAGATCGCGCCGTCGAAATGGGGCCAGCATCTGGGCCATTCCAACTCGTCGCTGGTCAATGCCTCGACCTGGGCGCTGATGCTGACCGGCAGGGTACTGGACTCGGACCGCTCCCAGGGTATGGCCGGCCTTCTTCACGGTGCGGTCAAACGGTTGGGCGAGCCGGTTATTCGCACCGCCGTGCGTCAGGCGATGCGCGAACTCGGCAGCCAGTTCGTTCTTGGCGAGACGATCCAATCGGCCATGCAGCGCGGTTCGGCGATGGAGGCGAAGGGCTATTCCTATTCCTACGACATGCTGGGCGAGGCGGCGCTGACGGCGAAGGACGCGAAAGCCTATTTCGACGCCTATGCGAATTCGATCAAGGCGATCGCGACGAACTGCACCCACGACGATATCCGCCGCAATCCGGGTATCTCGGTCAAGCTCTCGGCGCTGCATCCGCGCTACGAGGTGGCGCAGGAAAAGCGCGTCATGGACGAACTCGTGCCCCGCGTCGCCGATCTTGCCGCGATGGCGGCAAAGGCCGGTATGGGCTTCAATATCGATGCCGAGGAAGCGGACCGGCTCGATCTTTCGCTGGACGTGATCGGCGCGGTACTGGCCGACGAGCGGCTGGCGGGCTGGGACGGCTTCGGTGTCGTCGTGCAGGCCTATGGCAAGCGGGCCGAACCGGCGCTCGACTGGCTTTATGCTGCTGCCGAAAAGCATGACCGGCGGATCATGGTGCGCCTCGTGAAGGGCGCCTATTGGGACACGGAGATCAAGAGGGCCCAGATCGACGGGCTGGAGGATTTCCCGGTTTTCACGCGCAAGCAGGCCAGCGATATCTCCTATATCTGCTGCGCGAAGAAGCTGCTCGGCATGACCGACCGCATCTATCCGCAATTCGCCACGCACAACGCCCACAGCGTCGCCGCCATCCTGGAGATGGCAGGGGACAAGGAGGCGTTCGAGTTCCAGCGGCTGCATGGCATGGGCGAAGCGCTGCATCGCATCGTTCTCAATGGCGAGAAGACGAAGTGCCGGATTTACGCACCGGTCGGCGCGCATCGCGACCTGCTCGCCTATCTGGTGAGGCGGCTGCTCGAAAACGGCGCCAATTCCTCCTTCGTCAACCAGATCGTCGACGAGTCGGTGCCGGTCGCAGAAATCGTTGCCGATCCCTTCGCCGAATGGCTGGCCGAGCCGACCGCCAATCCGCGCATCCGCAAGCCGGCCGAGGTATTCCAGCCGGTGCGCGGCAATTCGAAAGGGTTCGATCTCAGAAACCGCACCGACCTTGCGGCTGTGGAGGCGGCGCGGGGGCCGTGGCGCGAAACGCGGTTCGAGGCGGCGCCGTTGCTGGCCGGCGGGCGCGGCAAGGGCGAAGCGCGCGAGGCCGTCAATCCGGCCGATCCGTCCGACATCGTCGGAACCGTCATCGAAGCCGAACTGAAGGATGTCCGCACCGCGCTCGACAAGGCGCGTGACTGGGCGGATTGCCCGGTGGCGGATCGTGCAAAGGCTCTGCGCCGCGCCGCCGATCTCTACGAAGAGAATTTCGGCCCGATCTTTGCCCTGCTGGCGCGCGAGGCCGGCAAGATCCAGCTCGATGCCGTGGGCGAATTGCGCGAGGCGGCGGATTTCCTGCGCTATTACGCCAACCAGGCAGAGGCGATGGGCGAGGCCACGCCGCGCGGCCTGATTGCCTGCATCTCGCCGTGGAATTTCCCGCTCGCCATCTTCACGGGCCAGATCGCGGCAGCGCTCGCGGCCGGTAATGGCGTACTCGCCAAACCCGCCGAACAGACGCCGCTGATCGCGGCGCTGGCCGTGAAGCTGATGCATGATGCCGGGATTCCGCGCGATGTGCTGCAATTGCTGCCGGGCGACGGCGCGACAGTCGGCGCTTCGCTGACTTCCGACAATCGCATCGACGGCGTCTGCTTTACCGGCTCCACCGAGACGGCGCAGGCGATCAACCGGTCGATGGCGCAGCACATGGCGCCCGATGCGCCGCTGATCGCCGAGACGGGCGGGCTCAACGCGATGATCGTCGATTCCACCGCTTTGCCCGAGCAGGCGGTGCGCGACATCGTCGCCTCGGCGTTCCAGTCGGCCGGGCAACGCTGTTCGGCGCTCAGAGTGCTCTATCTGCAGGAGGATGTCGCCGAAGGCGTCTCGGAGATGCTTTTCGGCGCGATGGATGAGTTGCGCGCCGGGGACCCGTGGAACCTCGCGACCGATACCGGCCCGGTAATCGACGAGGAAGCGCGCCAGGGGATCGTCGACCATATCGAAAAGGCGCGCAGCGAGAATCGCTTGCTGAAGGAACTTGAGACGCCGAGCGAGGGCACTTTCGTCGCGCCGACCGTCCTGCGGGTGAACGGTATCAAGGATCTGGAACGCGAGATTTTCGGCCCGGTCCTGCATATCGCGACCTTCAAGGCGTCGAAGATCGACCGCGTGATCGCCGATATCAACGCCACGGGATACGGACTGACCTTCGGGCTGCACAGCCGCATCGACGACCGCGTCGAGGACATCACCTCGAAGGTCAAGGCGGGCAATATCTATATCAACCGCAACCAGATCGGCGCGGTCGTCGCGTCGCAGCCCTTTGGCGGGGAGGGCCTGTCTGGAACCGGTCCGAAGGCCGGCGGCCCGCATTATCTCTCCCGCTTCGTGCGCCAGAAAACCCGCTCCGGGACGCCGCAAAAACTGGTCGGCGCGGATACGACCGCCGTTCAGACGCGGCTCGACCAGTTGAAGCCGGCGCGCGCGGCGGCGTTGTCGGCGACGGCCATGCCGGGCGTGACCGGCGAATCCAACCGGCTGTCGACCTTCGCGCGCGGCGTCGTGCTCTGCCTCGGCCCGGACGGGACCGATGCGGACAGGCAGGCGGAACTGGCGCGGGCGCATGGCTGCGTGCCGCTGATCGTTGCCGGCGAGGCGAGCGGCGTCGAGGCGATTCCGTTCGTTCTCGACCGGGAAGACCTCGCAACGCTGAAAGGCTTCGACGCGGTGATGCTGTGGAGCGAGGCGTCGGATTTGCGCGAAGCGCGCATCGCGCTTGCGAAGCGTAACGGGCCGCTCATTCCGCTGATATCGGAAGCCGACCCGGCGGAACGGCTGGTTCTCGAACGCCATGTCTGCATCGACACGACGGCGGCGGGTGGCAATGCGGCCTTGCTGGCGGCGAATGCGTGAGGACCCTCGCGGAAGATGTCTCGCGGCGACGCTGTGTCATTCGGGTGACATTGCCGGTGAAAAATATACTTGGGCAAACAATATGTTGACGAAATGATAGCGAATCTCGTCTAGGACTTCCTCGTGGCGCGTCTGTGTTTTGACAGACGCCAGGAGGGATTTTTAATGCGATTTTATCATGCGGGTTTCGCGATTGCTGTTGCGGCAGCTGTTCAGGTGGCTGGAAGCGCCCATGCGGCCGATGAAGTGGCGATGCAGCCGGGCGCGGAGACGCCGTTTGGCGGGTTCTATGTCGGCGCCGAAGTCGCCCACAGCCTGGCCAACAACAAGCTCGAAGTCGGCCAGGGCGGCGATACGCTGACCTTTGACGGCTGGGGCGGCAACGGGTTTTCGGGCGGCGTTTTCGCCGGCTACGACCATGTTTTCAACAATGGCTATCTGATCGGCGGACAGATCGGCGGCTCGATCTCCGACATCGGCAGCCATGGCAACTTCTCTTCGGGCGGCGGTGAATATTTCCGCGGCGAGTTGAAGACCGACTGGTTCGCACAGGCATCGGTTCGGGCCGGTTATCTGACCAATCCGGAGACGCTGCTGTTCGGTTCGCTCGGCGTGACCGTGGCGCATGGCGTTGGAAGCTACGACTATTTCGACGGCACGGACGGCGACTCGGATTCGGATCAGGAGTTCTTCTACGGCGTGGCGCTGGGTACGGTCGGTATCGAAACCGTGCTGAGCGGCAATGTGCGCGGCCGTTTCGAATATGTCGCCAGCTATCTCAACCAGCAGAACTTCACCTTTGACGAAGGCGTATCGCTCGGCGTGACGCCGATCATCGGCTCGGCCAAGGTCTCGCTGGTCTATGGGTTCGGCGGTTCGCAGCCGGTCGATCGCGTCTTTGCGAACGCGCCCGAAACCTGGAGCGGTTTCTTCGGCGGCGTCCGGGCGGGCCATGAAATGGGCACGACCAAGCTGACCGTTGACGACGGCAGCAACCATTATGAGTTCGACGGTTTCGGCTCAAACGGCCTCATGGCGGGCGCCTTCCTGGGATACAACCATCAGATCGGTTCGCGCTTCGTCGTCGGGGTGGAAGGACATGTCAGCGCCACGACGATCAACAATCGGCTCGCGCTGGAAGGCGAGGGCAGCATCGAGACCGGCACAGGCTCAAGCCTCAGCGGCCGCATCCGCGCGGGCGTTCTGGTCAATCCGGCGACGCTGCTCTACGCCTATGGCGGTTACGGCCGCAACTGGATGTATACCGAGATCAGCGACGGCTTTAATTCGCAGCGCGAGCATTTCCATGTCGATGCGGTCGAGTTCGGCGGCGGTGCGGAAACCTTCGTCACCGAACGCGTGAGCGTGCGCGGCGAATATGGCATCGTTCTTACCGAGAACCTGCTGGACGATCTCGGCGCTCCCGCCTCGCTCAAGAAGACCGGCGCGACCGGCTCCATCTCGGCGGTGCTGCACTTCTAGCGTTCAGGCGATCCTGTTTCATGAGACGGGCGGCTTCGGCCGCCCTTCTTGTTTCAGGCCCTCAGTGCCGCGTTGACGGCCCGGGCGATGACCCGTTCCTCGTCCGTTTTCACCACCATGACGCGCGTCGCGCCGGTGGAGAGCTCGAGCGCGTTTTCGGCGTTCTTTGTCTCATCGATCGAAATGCCGAGCCATTCCATGCCCTTGCAGACCTCGCGGCGGACATGGGCAGAATGTTCGCCGATGCCGCCGGTGAAGACGAAAGCGTCCAGACCGCCCAGAACGGCGGCGAGCGCGCCCAGCTCGCGGCGGATGCGGAAAACGAAATACTCGATCGCCTGGGCCGCTTCCGGGCTGTCGGAGGCTTCCAGTTCGCGCATGTCGTTTGTCATGCCGGAGAGGCCCTTCAACCCGCTCTTCCTGTAGAGCAGGTCGGTGATCTCGGCGGGGCTCATTTTCTCGTGGTCCATCATGTAGAGCAACACGCCGGGATCTAGCTGGCCGCAACGCGTGCCCATCGGCAACCCGTCAAGCGCGGTAAAGCCCATGGTCGAGGCGATGCTCCTGCCGTCACGCACCGCACACATGGACGCGCCATTGCCGAGATGGGCGATAACGACGCGGCCGTGACGCAATTCCGGCGCCAGGCGGGCAATCTCGCCGGACACATATTCGTAAGACAGGCCGTGGAAGCCGTAGCGGCGGACGCCGCGCTCGTACCATTCGCGGGGCAGGGCGAAGGTGTCGTTCACCCAAGGGTGGGTCCGGTGGAAGGCGGTATCGAAACAGGCGATCTGGATGGCGTTCGGGAAGGCTTCATGCGCCGCGCGCACGGCGGCGAGATTATGGGGCTGGTGCAGTGGCGCCAGAGGCTCCAGCGCCTCGAGGCGGTCGACCGTCTCCTCGTCGAGGCGAGCCGGCGCGGTGAACTCGATACCGCCATGCACGATGCGATGCCCGACACCGGCAACCGGCGCGCCGCCGAGGCCGTCTCCGGCATGGTGCAGGATTGCGCCGAGCGCGGCGGTGTGATCGGCCTTGCCGATGCCGATATCGGTTCCCTTGCCGGGGCCTGATTCGATGATCAGCCGCGCGTCGTCGTCGCCGATATCCTCCACTTCACCACGCAGTTGCTCGGCCGGCTCGTCGCCGGGGGTGTAGATGGAGAACTTGATCGAGGACGATCCGGCATTGATGGTTAGGATCGCGCCACCGCTCACCGCTTCCTTCTCCATTCGTGGAAGAGCGCGGCGACCGCGCAGGAGGCGAGGCGGGCCTTGTCGTCGTCCGCTCGGCTGTTGAGGATGATCGGGCAGCGCGCGCCCATGACCAGCCCGGCCGCTTCCGCATGGGCGATGAAGCTCAGCTCCTTGGCCAGCATGTTGCCGGCCTCCATGTTCGGCGCGAGCAGGATGTCGGCATGGCCGGCGACGAGCGACTTGATGCCTTTGGTCTTGGCCGCCTCGACATCCACGGCGTTGTCCATGGCGAGCGGTCCGTCCACCAGGCCGCCCCTGATCTGGCCGCGTTCGGCCATCTTGGAGAGGACCGCCGCGTCGATGGTCGACGGGATCTTCGGATTGACCGTCTCGACGGCCGACAATACGCCGACCTTCGGCGTGTCGATGCCGAGCGCGATTGCCAGATCGATGGCGTTCTGGGCGATGTCGACCTTTTCCTCCAGCGTCGGCGCGATGTTGATGGCGGCGTCGGTCACCATCAGCAGGTGGTCGAGGCCGGGAACGTCCATGACGAAGACGTGGCTGATGCGGCTGGAGGTCCGAAGGCCGCCATCGCTCTTGACGATATGCTGGAGGAGCTGGCCGGTATGGAGGTGGCCCTTCATGATCGCCTGTGCACGACCTTCGTGGAAGAGCTCGACGGCGCGGGCGGCGGCCATGTTGTGGCCGTGCAGGTCGATGATCTCGATGCCGGACAAATCGGCGCCTATGGCGGCGGCGACTTCCTCGATCCTGTCGCGTTCGCCGATCAGGATCGGCCGGATCAGCGTATGCTTCGCCGCGAGCAGGGCACCCGAGAGAGCGTGTTCCTCCTCCGGGACGACGACGGCGGTGGCGATCGGCTCCAGCGGCTCGGCCAGTTCCAGGAGCCGGTCGAAATGCACATGGCGACGGACCGTCAGCCCCGGCAGGTCCCCATCGTTGAAGGTGACGATCTTCTCGGGCGCGATGACCTCGGCTTCGCCTTCGACGATGCGGCGGCCGCCCGGTGCTTCCACCCATGTTTCAAAGCAGGCGATGCGATCAGGCTTCAAAGCGGACAGCCGCACCTTCACGGTCAATTCCTCGCCGGCATGCGCCCGGTTCAGAAAACGCAATGTCTGGCTCTGGTAGAGCGTGCCCGGGCCCGGCAGCAAATTGCCGAGCACGGCGGAAAACAGCGAAGCGACCCACATTGACGGGGCAACCGGCTCGTCGGGCACCTTGTCGCCATCATGGTCCTCATTCGGGAGATGGACCGGATTGTGATTGCCCGACGCATTGGCGAAAACGTAGAAATCTTCCGCCCGGCAAAGGCGCTTGATCTCCGCTTCCATGCCGACAGTGAGTTTGTCGTAGGGCGTGCTGCTGTAGATCGTCATTGCGTCCTGTCTTTGCAAACTGCCGGTACCTCCCGGAGCGAATTTCGCCCGCCACATCGATTCAGGCAAGGGCGCTTGCGCAATTCATGGTTCGGTGCGGTAAACTCCTGTCTGCAGCGAGGATTTCACGGCGTCATGACAGCCGTTTTGCACCGCATCAATCCGCCCGAATTGAAATTTGACCTTTTGATAAAATTCGGTCATCCTGCTTTCACATAGGGCGGCCCGGTCGGGTCGCCGGGCCAAGAATGTGGAGGGAGTGCCGCATGAATGCTCATCAGCGCAGCCGGGACGTAAGGGCCGGGCGGCTCGACGCCGATGCATACAAGGATCTGTTTTCGGATCTTCACCCGCCGCTCGACGATCACGAGGCGCATGTCGAGGCCGACCGGTGCTACTTCTGCTACGATGCGCCCTGCATGACGGCTTGCCCGACCTCCATCGACATTCCGATGTTTATCCGAGAGATTTCGACCGGCAATCCGCTGGGCGCGGCCAAGACCATTTTCGACCAGAACATTTTCGGCGGCATGTGCGCCCGCGTCTGCCCGACCGAGACGCTGTGCGAGGAAGTCTGCGTACGGGAAACCGCGGAAGGCAAGCCGGTCAAGATCGGCCAGTTGCAGCGCTACGCGACCGACACGGCCATGGCCGAGGACAAGCAGTTCTATACACGCGCCGCGTCGACGGGAAAGAAGGTCGCCGTGGTCGGGGCAGGGCCGGCGGGCCTTGCCTGCGCGCATCGTCTCGCCATGAAGGGCCATGATGTCGATGTCTATGAAGCGCGGCCCAAGGCGGGCGGCCTGAACGAATACGGCATCGCTTCCTACAAGGCGCCGGGCGGTTTCGCGCAGAAGGAAGTCGACTACATCACTGCCATTGGCGGCATCGACATGCATTACGGCAAGGCGCTCGGCGCGGACATCACGCTGTCGAAGCTTGCTGAAGATTACGACGCGGTGTTCCTCGGCATGGGGCTTGCCGGGGTCAATGCGCTCGGCGATGCGGATGCCGACGCCGAAGGCAGCCTCGATGCCGTGGGGTGGATCGGGGATCTGCGCCAGGCTTCCGATATCTCGACAATTGCGGTCGGTGCGCGCGTCGTCGTCATCGGCGGCGGCATGACGGCGGTCGACGCCGCCGTGCAGGCGAAGGGTCTCGGCGCCGACGAGGTGACGATCGCCTATCGCGGCCCGAAGGAGCGGATGAAGGCTTCCGAATACGAGCAGGAAATCGCCAAGGTGCGCGGCGTTTCGATCCGCTATCACATGAATCCGAAACGGATGATCGTCACCGACGGCGCGGTGACCGGTATGGAGTTCGAGCGCGACGGTTCGACGGTCGTCGTCGAATGCGACCAGGTGATGAAGGCTATCGGCCAGTCCTTTGCGCCGGACAGCGCCGGGAACATTGCTCTCGATGGCGGCCGCATCGCGGTCGATGAAGAGGGCAAGACCTCGATGGCCAAGGTCTGGGCGGGCGGCGACTGCGTCAATGCCGGCGACGACCTGACCGTTACCGCCGTTTCACAGGGTCGCGATGCGGCCGAGAGCATTCACCGCGCCTTGAGCGCGTGACGAACCTGCCGGATACTGTCCCGCAAAGGAGGACGCGCCATGGCTGATCTTTCCACCAATTTCGTTGGCATCAAGTCGCCCAATCCGTTCTGGCTGGCCTCCGCGCCGCCGACCGACAAGCAGTACAATGTCGAGCGCGCCTTCGAGGCGGGCTGGGGTGGCGTTGTCTGGAAAACGCTCGGCGAGGCGGGGCCGCCCGTCGTCAATGTCAACGGCCCGCGCTACGGCGCAATCTGGGGCGCCGACCGGCGGTTGCTCGGGCTCAACAATATCGAGCTGATCACCGACCGCGACCTCGAGATCAATCTGGAGGAGATCAAGGCGACCAAGAAAAACTGGCCGGACCGGGCCGTCGTCGTGTCGCTGATGGTGCCTTGCGAGGAAGAGCCGTGGAAGAAGATCCTCGGCCGCGTCGCCGAGACCGGGGCGGACGGGGTGGAACTGAATTTCGGATGTCCGCACGGCATGAGCGAGCGCGGCATGGGTTCGGCCGTCGGCCAGGTGCCGGAATATATCCAGATGGTCGCCGAGTGGTGCAAGCAGCACACCGACATGCCGGTAATCGTCAAGCTGACGCCGAACATCACGGACATCCGCAAACCCGCCGAGGCGGCGAAGCGCGGCGGCGCGGACGCCGTCAGCCTGATCAATACGATCAACTCGATCACCTCGGTCGACCTCGACAATTTCGCGCCGGAGCCGACCATCGACGGCAAGGGTTCGCATGGCGGCTATTGCGGTCCGGCGGTCAAGCCGATCGCGCTGTCCATGGTCTCCGAGATTGCTCGCAACCCGGAAACCGCAGGCATACCGATCTCGGGCATTGGCGGGGTGACCACCTGGCGCGACGCAGCGGAGTTCATCGCGCTAGGCTGCGGCACCGTTCAGGTCTGCACGGCGGCGATGACATATGGATTCAAGGTCGTGCAGGAAATGATTGCCGGGCTTGAGAATTACATGGACGAGAAAGGCTATGCGTCGATCGAGGATTTCCGCGGTCGCGCCGTTCCGAACGTCACCGACTGGCAGTATCTGAACCTCAACTACGTCACCAAGGCGAAGATCGATCAGGACAAGTGCATCAAATGCGGCCGTTGCCACATCGCCTGCGAGGACACCTCGCACCAGGCGATCACCAACATGGTCGACGGCGTGCGCCACTTCGAGGTGATCGAGGAGGAATGCGTCGGCTGCAATCTCTGCGTCAATGTGTGCCCGGTCGAGGACTGCATCAACATGGAGCAGATTGCCGGCGTCGACCCGCGCACGAAGAAGCCGATCGATCCCGACTATGCCAACTGGACGACGCATCCGAATAATCCCGCCGTCTGGGCGAAGGAAGCGGCCGAATAGTGACAGCACGGTGAGCGGAGGCTGTCCGGCCCGGCCTTGACGGGCCGGGGGAAGCGTCGCAGTTACGGTGCATGGCTTACAAACTCCATTACTGGCCCGGACTGCCGGGGCGAGGGGAATTCGTTCGGCTGGCCCTGGAATTCGCGGGCGCCGATTACGAGGATTTTGGCGGCTTCGGCGACGATCGCGATATTGCGACCCCGTCCTTTGCGCCGCCTTATCTGCGCGACGGCGATATCGTCATCGGACAGACCGCGCTGATCCTGCATCACCTCGGGCCGAAACTGGGGCTTGCGCCGCAGGACGAGGCCGGACGGTTGTGGCTGCACCAGATCCAGCTGACCATGATGGATTTCGTCAACGAGGCTCATGACACGCATCACCCGGTTGGCTCCGGCCTCTATTACGAGGACCAGAAGCCGGAGGCATTGCGGCGCGCGGAGCATTTTCGGACGGAACGCATGCCTAAATTCCTCGGCTGGTTCGAGACCGTGGTGCGGGGCAATCCGCACGGTCGGGGTCACATGGTCGGCGATGCGGTCACCTATGCGGACCTTTCGATCTTCCAAATTCTGGCAGGGCTGGACTACGCCTTCCCGAAGGCCACGGCGCGGCAGATCGGCGATTATCCTTCCGTCGCAGCTATCGCAAAGACTGTCGGGCAGTTGCCCGAGCTTTCCGATTATCTGGCGAGCGACCGCCGGCAGCCCTTCAACGAGACGGGTATTTTCCGGCGCTATCCCGAGCTGGACGATCCGGATTAATGGTGGGGTTCGGTTGAAGCGGCGGCCGTGACGCACCCTCAGCCGAGAATAATGAGATGATCCTGTTTTGCGTCTCTAACGCTCTCGATTGTCATCCGCTTGTCGAACGTCACCAGACGACCGCCGTTCCTGACCGCGAGCGCCAGAAGGTAGGCGTCGGTAATCTGTCGATGTCCGTGGAGCTTGGCGTGGTCGAATAGCCCGGCATCGGTGATGCTTATGTTGTCCGGCCAGAATGCGTGATGCCCAGCTTTGATTGCATTATCGAGCATGGATACCGCGTCGCGGATGGGGCGAAACTGCGGAAATGAAGGTTGCGAGGTAACCCGGACAAATCCGTTCTCGGTCAGCGGGCATGTCGCCCAGCCAGATTCCTCGTGCTGTTGTAGCCACTGATGCGTCTGGTCGGCGCGGGGATGATCGGGGGTAAACAAGGCGATCAGCGCATTGACGTCGAACAGCGCCCTCATTTCTTCAGCAGCGCGTCCCTGATGATTTCGCGGTCTTCTTCTTCCAGCATATCCTCGATCATCTCGACAGTTATCGTCTGACCTGTTCTCGGAAATTGCGGGAAACCGTTTCGGACTTCTTCGATATCGCCGCGCGGTGTCTCCAGCCCCTTGCGAACAAGTTCCGAGATCATCTTGCCGGTCGAAACCCTGCGGATTTCGGCCATCTTCCTGGCCGTCTCAAGGATGTCGGTGTCGATATCGAGTGTGGTGCGCATGGCGATAATATAGCATCAGCGCATCGTGATGCAATGATGCGTCAGCGCGGCCTGATGCCGTTCAGGATGATCGACAGCACCGCCTGGGCGGCCTGTTCGTAGAAGCCGGGCTTGCCGGCCTGCGAGCCGATGACGGCGCGGATCTGGACGTCGAAATCGGCATAATGCTGTGTCGTCGCCCAGATCGTGAAGATCAGGTGATAGGGATCGATCGGCGCGAGCTTGCCGTCGCTGACCCACTGGCGGATGACACCGGCCTTCTCATGGACCAGTTGCCGCAGATGGGTTTCGAGGAATCCGTGGATGACGGGGGCGCCATGCAGGATCTCGTTGGCAAACAGTTTCGAGGCTTCGGGCCGCTTCTCCGACATCACCAGCTTGGCGGTAATGTAGCGGCGGAGTTCCTCGACCGGATCGGCATTCGGGTCGATCGCCGCGAAGGGCGCCAGCCACTCCTCCAGCGTCTGTTCGAGAACCTGCTGGTAGATGTCGCGCTTGCTCTTGAAATAATAGAGCAGATTCGGCTTCGACATGCCGCAGCGCGTGGCGATCTCGTCGATTGTCGCGCCGCGGAATCCGGACGTCGCGAAGACTTCCAGCGCGGCATCGAGGATGGCCTTGCGATTGACTTCCTGGATTCTCGAAAGCGGCTTGGCCTGTTTCGCCGGCCTTGTTTTTGTGCTCGCCACGGGTTCCTGCTTTCCCTTCCTTGGAGGGGGCGTTTCGTGCGATGGTAAAGCCACTTGACCGGCTCGGAAAGCTCTTTTAGCGTTCATTTTGACCAAATGGTCAAGCAGCGCAAAAGCCTTCCATTCCGCTCAGGTTTTCGCGCAGCCGTATACGCGCCGCGGAAGAAAAGCAAGAAACCGAAATCCAGGGTTAAGGTGGTGCAGTGATGTCCGATCGAACAGTCGCGCCGAACAATCTCGAAGCATTCTGGATGCCGTTTACGGCCAACAGGCAGTTCAAATCCAACCCGCGCATGCTCGTCGCCGCGCAGGACATGCATTACACGACCTCCGACGGACGGCAGGTGCTCGACGGCACGGCAGGGTTGTGGTGCTGCAATGCGGGCCATGGCCGTCCGAAGATCGTCGAGGCGATCCAGAAACAGGCCGCCGAGCTGGACTACGCGCCGGCCTTCCAGATGGGCCATCCGAAGGCCTTCGAACTGGCCGCGCGCCTCGCCGCCAAGCTGCCGAAGCCCCTCGACCATGTCTTTTTCACCAATTCCGGTTCGGAAAGCGTCGATACCGCGCTGAAGATCGCGCTCGCCTATCAGCGCCAGATCGGGCAGGGCACGCGTACCCGGCTGATCGGCCGCGAGCGCGGCTATCACGGCGTCGGCTTCGGCGGCATCTCGGTTGGCGGCATCGTCGCCAATCGCCGCACCTTCGGCACGATGCTGACCGGCACCGACCATATCCGCCACACCCATGACATCAAGCGCAACGCGTTCACCCGCGGCGAGCCGGAGCATGGCGCGGAATTCGCCGAGGATCTGATCAGCGTCATCAACCTGCACGACCCGTCGACCATCGCCGCCGTGATCGTCGAGCCGGTCGCCGGCTCCACCGGCGTGCTGATCCCGCCGAAGGGCTATCTGAAGCGGCTGCGCGAGATCTGCGACCAGCACGGCATCCTCTTGATCTTCGACGAGGTGATTACCGGGTTCGGCCGCCTCGGCACACCGTTTGCGACCGATTATTTCGATGTCGTTCCCGACCTGATCACCACCGCAAAGGGCATCACCAGCGGCGTCGTGCCGATGGGGGCGGTGTTCTGCTCGTCGGATATCTACAACGCCTTCATGACCGGGCCGGAGAACATGATCGAACTGTTCCACGGCTACACCTATTCGGCCCATCCGCTGGCCTGTGCGGCGGCGCTTGCCACGCTCGACACCTATGAGGAAGAGGGGCTGCTGACGCGGGCCGCCGATCTCGCCTCCTATTGGGAGGACGCGGTCCATTCGCTGAAGGATTGCCCGAATGTCATCGACATCCGCAATCTGGGCCTGATCGGCGCCATCGAGCTGGAGCCGATCGCGGGCGCGCCGACCAAGCGCGCCTTCTCGGCCTTCCTCGAAGCCTATGAGAAGGGCCTGCTGATCCGCACCACCGGCGACATCATCGCCCTGTCGCCGCCGCTGATCATTTCGAAGGCGGAGATCGACGAGCTGTTCGGCACGTTGCGCGACGTTCTGAACACAATTCAATAACAAAAAAGAACACGACCGGAGGACGGGATGGAAACGATTCAGAATGCTATCAACGGGGCGCTGGTCACCTCGTCCTCCTCCCGCTCGCAGCCGGTGTTCAACCCGGCGACCGGCGAGGAGAGCGCCGTTCTGCCGTTGTCGACAGTGTCGGAACTGAACGACGCCGTGGCCGCCGCCAAGGCGGCAGCGCCCGAATGGGGCAAGATGCCGCCGCTGAAGCGCGCTCGCTACATGTTCAAGTTCAAGGAACTGCTCGACGCGCATGCCGCCGACATCGCCCGCGCCATCTCCAAGGAGCACGGCAAGACGCATGACGATGCGATGGGCGAAGTGGCGCGCGGCATCGAGGTGGTCGAGTTCGCCTGCGGTATTCCGCATCTGTTGAAGGGCGAGTTCTCTCGCAATGTCGGCCCGGCGATCGATTCCTATGCCGACCGGCAGCCTCTCGGTGTCGTCGCCGGCATCACGCCGTTCAACTTCCCGGCCATGGTGCCGTTGTGGATGTATCCGGTGGCGATCGCCTGCGGGAACACCTTCATCCTGAAGCCGTCGGAGCGCGACCCCTCCGCGCCGATGCTGGTCTATGAGCTGTTCAAGAAGGCCGGTTTCCCGGATGGCGTTCTCAATGTCGTGCATGGCGACAAGGAGGTTGTCGACGCGATCCTCGACCATCCGGACATCAAGGCCGTCTCCTTCGTCGGGTCGACCCCGATCGCCCATTACGTCTATTCGCGCGGCACGGCCGCCGGAAAGCGCGTGCAGGCGCTGGGCGGCGCGAAAAACCACATGGTGGTCATGCCCGACGCGGACATGGAAAAGGCCGCCGACGCGCTGATGGGCGCGGGCTACGGTTCTGCCGGCGAGCGCTGCATGGCGATCTCGGTCGCCGTCCCGGTCGGCGAGGAAACCGCCGACAGGCTGGTCTCCGCGCTGAAGCCCAAGGTCGAGGCGCTGAAGATCGGCCCGGCGACCGATCCGGAAGCCGAGATGGGGCCGCTGGTCACCAAGCAGGCGCAGGAGCGTGTCCTCGGCTATATCGACAAGGGCGTCCAGGAAGGCGCGGAACTCGTCGTCGACGGGCGCGGTTTCTCGCTGCAGGGCTATGAGAACGGCTATTTCGTCGGCGGCACGCTGTTCGACCGCGTGACCACCGACATGACGATTTACAAGGAAGAGATCTTCGGGCCGGTTCTCTCGGTCGTGCGCACCAATTCCTACGAGGAAGCGGTGTCGATGATCGACAAGCATGAATACGGTAACGGCACCGCGATCTTCACCCGCAATGGCGACGCGGCGCGCGACTTCGCCGACCGCATCGAGGTCGGCATGGTCGGCGTCAATGTTCCGATCCCCGTGCCGGTGGCCTATCATTCCTTCGGCGGCTGGAAGCGGTCGCTCTTCGGCGATCACTCGATCTACGGGCCCGAGGGCATTCGCTTCTACACAAGGCTGAAAACGGTCACCACGCGCTGGCCCGACGACATCCACGAGGGGGCGATTTTCACGTTCCCCTCCATGAAATAAGCGAAAGAGAAGGGACGAAGAACCATGGCGGCACCGGGCGAAAATCTCAGGATCAACGGAGACCGGCTGTGGGACTCGCTGATGGAAATGGCGAAGATCGGCCCCGGCGTCGCCGGCGGCAACAATCGCCAGACGGTCACCGACGAGGACGGCGAGGGCCGCAAGCTTTTCCAGTCATGGTGCGAGGACGCCGGCTGCACGATGGGCGTCGACACGATGGGCAATATGTTCATGACGCGCGAGGGCGCGGACCCGGAAGCGCTGCCCGTCTATGTCGGTTCGCATCTGGACACCCAGCCGACCGGCGGCAAGTATGACGGTGTGCTCGGCGTGTTGGCCGGCCTTGAAATCGTCCGCACGCTGAACGACCTCGGCATAAAGACGAAGCATCCGATCGTCGTCACCAACTGGACCAACGAGGAAGGCACGCGCTTCGCGCCGGCCATGCTCGCCTCCGGCGTTTTCGCCGGTGTCCACGAGCAGGACTGGGCGTATGACCGCGAGGACGCCAAGGGCAAGAAGTTCGGCGACGAGCTGGCCCGTATCGGCTGGAAGGGCGACGAGGAAGTCGGATCCCGCAAGGACAAGATGAAGGCCTTCTTCGAGCTGCATATCGAGCAGGGCCCGATCCTGGAGGCCGAGGGCAAGGACATCGGCGTCGTCACGCACGGGCAGGGCCTGTCGTGGACGCAGGTGACCATCACCGGCAAGGACGCGCATACCGGCTCGACGCCGATGCCGATGCGCAAGAATGCCGGCCTCGGCATGGCCAAGGTGCTGCAACTCGTCGACGAGATCGCCTGGAACCATGCGCCGCATGCGGTCGGCGCGGCCGGCCATATCGACGTCCATCCGAATTCGCGCAACGTCATCCCCGGCAAGGTTGTCTTCACGGTCGATTTCCGCTCGCCGGACCTTGCCGTGATCACCGACATGGAAGAGCGGCTGAAGATCGGCGCGAAGGAAATCTGCGACGAGATGGGGCTCGGGATCGAGTTCGAGAAGGTCGGCGGTTTCGACCCGGTCGAGTTCGACTATGATTGCGTCAAGGCGATCCGCGACGCGGCCGACCGGCTCGGCTACTCGCATCGCGATATCATCTCCGGCGCCGGCCACGATGCCTGCTGGATCAATCGTGTGGCCCCGACGGCGATGGTCATGTGCCCCTGCGTCGACGGGTTGTCGCACAACGAGGCCGAGGAGATCTCGCTGGAATGGGCGCGGGCAGGGGCCGACGTGCTGTTCCATGCGGTGGTAGAGACAGCAGAGATCGTGGAGTGAATTGTTGACGGAAACGAACGTCGTATCACTTAGAGAAGCCGACGAGAAACAGCTTCGCATAGATCTCGCCGCGGCTCTTCGGCTTGCGGCGCGCAATGACTGGCACGAGGGCGTCGCCAACCATTTTTCCGCCGCCGTGTCCCCGGACGGAAAGAAATTCCTCGTCAATCCGCGCTGGAAGCACTTTTCGATGGCGAAGGCGTCGCAGCTTCTGCTGGTCGACGCCGACGATCCGGACACGATGAAGCGGCCCGACGCGCCCGATCCGTCCGCGTGGTCGATCCACTCGGCGATCCATCGCCGTCTGCCGCATGCGCGCGTGGCGCTTCATCTGCATCCGCCCTATGCGACGACGCTTGCGACGTTGCAGGACCCGACCATCTATCCCATCGATCAGGTGACGGCGCGGTTCTTCCGCCGCATCGCCTATGACATGAGCTTCGGTGGCATCGCCACCGAGGAAGCCGAGGGCGAGCGGATCGCCGGCTCGATCGGCAACCACTCCGCCGTCATGATGGCCAATCACGGCGTGACCACCGTAGCGCCGACCGTCGCCGAGGCCTTCGACGCGATGTATCATCTGGAGCGCGCCGCGCGGCAGATGGTGCTGGCCTATCAGACCGGGCGGCCGATGAACATCATGAGCGACGATCTGGCGGAAGCGACCGCACGCGAATGGGACGTCTACAAGGACGCGGAGCATGCGCATTTCGCTGAAATGAAGCACATTCTGGATCGCGAGGATCCATCCTATGCCGATTGAGGCAGCAGCCGAAACGAACGAACACGGGAGAAGCCGATGACCGCTACCATCATCAAGAACGGAACCGTCGTCACCGCCGACCTGACCTACAAGGCCGATGTCAAGATCGAGGATGGCGTGATCACCGAGATCGGGCCGAACCTGTCTGGCGGCGACGAACTGGACGCGACCGGCTGCTACGTCATGCCGGGCGGCATCGATCCGCATGTGCATCTGGAAATGCCCTTCATGGGCACCTATTCGAGCGACGATTTCGAGAGCGGCACGCGCGCGGCGGTCGCCGGCGGCACGACGATGGTGGTCGATTTCTGCCTGCCTGATCCCGGCCAGTCGATGTTCGACGCGCTGACCCGGTGGGACAACAAGTCCCAGCGCGCCAATTGCGACTATTCCTTCCACATGGCCGTGACCTGGTGGGGCGAGCAGGTCTTCAACGAGATGGAGACGGTGGTTCGCGAGAAGGGCATCAACACCTTCAAGCATTTCATGGCCTACAAGGGCGCGTTGATGGTCAATGACGACGAGATGTTCGCGTCGTTCTCGCGCTGCGCCGAACTGGGCGCCTTGCCGCTGGTCCATGCCGAGAATGGCGACGTCGTCGCCACCATGCAGCAGAAGCTGATGGCGGAAGGCAATAACGGGCCGGAGGGGCACGCTTATTCGCGCCCTGCCGAAGTGGAAGGCGAGGCGACCAACCGCGCCATCATGATCGCCGATATGGCGGGCGTGCCGGTCTATATCGTCCACACCTCCTGCGAGCAGGCGCACGAAGCGATCCGCCGGGCGCGCCAGAATGGCATCCGCGCCTATGGCGAGCCGCTGATCCAGCACCTGACGCTGGACGAGAGCGAATATTTCGACAAGGACTGGGATCACGCCGCACGCCGCGTCATGAGCCCGCCGTTCCGCAACAAGAAGCACCAGGATTCGCTGTGGGCGGGCCTGCAGGCCGGTTCGCTGAGCGTCGTCGCCACCGACCACTGCGCCTTCACGACCGACCAGAAGCGCTACGGCGTCGGCGATTTCACCAAGATCCCGAACGGTACGGGCGGTCTGGAAGACCGGCTGCCGATGCTGTGGACCTATGGCGTCAGCACCGGCCGGCTGACGCCGAACGAATTCGTCGCGGTTACCTCAACAAATATCGCCAAGATCCTGAATATGTACCCGAAAAAGGGTGCTATCCTCGTCGGGGCCGATGCCGATATCGTCGTGCTCGACCCGAACAAGGAGAAGACCATTTCGGCCAAGACCCAGCAGTCGGCGATCGACTACAACGTCTTCGAGGGCAAGCATGTGAAGGGCCTGCCGCGCTTCACGCTGTCGCGCGGCAAGGTGGTCGTGCATGACGGTGAGGTCCGCACAGAGGAAGGCCACGGCAAGTTCGTCAAGCGCGAGCCGTTCCAGGCGGTCAACAAGGCGCTGTCGACCTGGAAGGAACTGGTTGCCCCGCGCCCCGTGGAACGCACCGGCATTCCGGCAAGCGGGGTGTGATGACGGCTCGCCTAGTCCACGAACCGTTCGAGTTCCGGCAGCAGCGTGACGCTCTCCTGCTCATTGGGGTCGGTGCGCGCGATGACGGCAGTGACCGTGTCGGCGGAATTGTTGATCGGCAGGTGCGGGACGTTGGCGGGGATATAGATCATGTCGCCCGCCGCTGTTTCCATGCAGTGTTCGAGCTTTTCGCCCCAATACATGATCGCGCTGCCGGCAAGCACGTAGATCGCGGTTTCATGGCTGTCATGCTTGTGCGCCCTGGCGCGCCCGCCCGGCGGGATCGTCAGCAGATGCATGCAGATACCGGACGAGCCGACCGTTTCGCGAGCGATGCCCTCGAAATAGTCGAAGCCCTGTTTGCCCGAATAGGTGCTTTCGGCGCGAAGCTTGCGGCATTCGGGGGCGCGCGATGCTGAAACAGACATGGACGATCCTCCAGATCGTGAAACGAAACGGCGTTTTTGCCGCAACGGAATTATAGAGAACGCGCATGCGGACGAAAGTCCGCATGCTACAACATGGACGACACGGAATTTGGACACTCAAACCGTCATCAAGGCTGAAAAGCTCAACCTGACCTTCCAGACCAATGACGGTCCGGTGCATGCGCTGTCGAATATCGATCTTTCGATCGACAAGGGCGAATTCGTCTCGCTGATCGGGCCGTCCGGCTGCGGCAAGACCACGCTTCTGCGGGTCATTGCCGATCTGGAAAAGCCGAGCGACGGGACGATCACGGTCAACGGCATGACGCCGGAGGAGGCGCGGCTGAAGCGCGCCTATGGCTATGTCTTCCAGGCCGCGGCGCTGTTTCCCTGGCGCACCATCGCCGACAATATAGCGCTGCCGCTGGAGGTCATGGGCCTCGACAAGGCGGAACGCGAAAAGCGGGTGAGCGAGAATCTCGAACTGGTCGATCTCGCCGGCTTCGGCAACAAGTTCCCGTGGCAATTGTCGGGCGGCATGCAGCAGCGCGCCTCGATTGCCCGTGCGCTCGCGGTCCAGCCGGACATGCTGCTGATGGACGAGCCTTTCGGCGCGCTCGACGAGATCGTGCGCGACCATCTCAACGAGCAGCTCCTGAAACTCTGGGCGGCGACGAAAAAGACGGTCGTCTTCGTCACACACTCGATTCCGGAAGCGGTGTTCCTGTCGACCAGGATTGTCGTGATGAGCCCGCGTCCCGGCCGGATCCATGACGTGATCGATTGCGATCTGGGCGAGAACCGGACGCTCGATATCCGCGAAACGCCGGAATTCCTGAAAATCGCCCACCGGGTGCGCGACGGGCTGAGGGCAGGGCACAGCTATGAGGATGTCTGAATGGCGCTTGCCCTTGTGTCGTCCGGTCCCCGCATCCGCGTCGTGCATGGTCAGGGGGTCACGAAAGTGGTGATCACTCCGCAGACAGGCCTGGTCTCCTTTGTCGGCATGATCGCGATCTTCGCCTTCTGGACGTTCGGCGGCCTGTTCGCGCTGCTTATGCTGGAGGTGGCGAACCGGAGCGGCGAATCCGGCGCTTTCTTCCAGATATGGCTCGTTGCATGGGCGCTGGCCGAACTTGTCGGGCTGGGCATGATCGCCTGGCGGCTGTTCGGGCGGACGGTCATAGAGGCTCGGGCGACCGGCCTGACGGTGGCGGACAAGGTGTTCTTTCTCGGTCCGCGCAGGACGATCCCGGCTTCGGCCTTTTCCGGCCTGAGCTGGGTGCCGGACGATATGGCCAAGAGGGTGACGGTGAACGGAAAACGCGTCCCGCAGCCGGCTTTGATGGCGCGCGCGACGACCGGTTCGTTCGCCATCGCGCATGGCGTCTCGCGCGACGATGCGGATATCGCCACCGCCGCGGTTCGCCAGCGGCTCGGCAAGGCGAGGTCACTGGCATGAAGCGCGTCGCGCCCATCTTCACCGTCGTCGCGGCGATCATCGCGATCTGGTATGTCGCGGCAGTGTTCCTGAACGCACCGTTCGAGCGCGATCAGGCCGAGCGCGCGGGCCGGCCGATTGCCTTCTCGGAGATATTGCAGAGGACAATGGTGCAGGAGCGGCCGATCCTTCCCGCGCCCCATCAGGTCGCCGCCGAACTGTGGGATACCACGGTCACAAAGAAGATCACGTCCAAGCGCAGCCTCGTCTATCACGCGTGGATTACGCTGTCGGCGACGCTGCTCGGCTTTGTCATGGGCACGGTTCTCGGCATTGTCCTCGCTGTCGGCATCGTCCACAGCAGCGTGCTCGACAAGTCGCTGATGCCGTGGATCATCACCTCGCAGACGATCCCGATCCTCGCCATCGCGCCGATGATCATTGTCGTTCTCAGTTCCGTCGGCGTGACCGGACTGCTGCCGAAAGCGCTGATCTCGACCTATCTGTCCTTCTTCCCCGTGGCGGTCGGGATGGTGAAGGGGTTGCGGTCGCCGGAAGCCATGCATCTCGACCTGATGAAGACCTACAGCGCCTCGCGGTCGAACGTGTTCTGGAAGCTGCGGGTGCCGGCCTCCATGCCCTATCTGTTCACCTCCATGAAGGTCGCTGTTGCCGCCAGTCTCGTCGGCGCGATCGTCGGCGAACTGCCGACCGGCGCGGTCGCCGGTCTCGGCGCGCGGCTTTTGGCCGGTTCCTATTACGGCCAGACCGTCCAGATCTGGTCGGCGCTGTTCGCCGCCGCGATCATGGCCGCCCTGCTGGTAACGTTGATCGGGATGCTCGGCACCTGGGTCAACCGGCGCATGGGCGTGCGTCCGGAGGCGGCGCGATGAGCGGCATGACGATCCTGATCGCGGCCATCGTGTTCTGGCTCGCCGCCTGGTACGCCAACACGCGGCTCGCTTCGGTGCGCGCGCGGACGCCGGCTGTCGCGAACGCGATCAATCTGGCGATTCCGTTCCTGTTCGGCGCGGCGCTTCTGGCGTTATGGGAGGGGTTCACGCGCGGCTTCGAGGTGCCGACGGTGCTTCTGCCGCCGCCGTCGATGATCTGGGATCGTATCGTCAACTCGGTGCCCGTCTTGTGGGCGGATTTCCGTCAGACCTATCTGAAGGCGGTTCTCGCCGGCTACGCGATGGGATGTGGCGCGGGCTTTATCGTCGCGGTGCTTGTCGATCGCTCGCCTTTCCTGAAGGCAGGCATCATGCCGGTCGGCAATCTCATCTCGGCACTGCCGATCATCGGCATCGCGCCGATCATGGTGATGTGGTTCGGCTTCGACTGGCCGTCCAAGGCGGCGGTCGTCGTGGCGATGACCTTCTTTCCCATGCTGGTGAACACGGTCGCCGGTCTTGCCGCTGCCGGGCACATGGAGCGCGATCTGATGCGCACCTACGCGTCCGACTACTGGCAGACGCTGTTCAAGCTGCGCCTGCCGGCGGCGATGCCGTTCATCTTCAACGCGTTGAAAATCAATTCCACGCTGGCGCTTATCGGCGCTATCGTGGCCGAATTCTTCGGTACGCCGATCGTGGGGATGGGATTTCGCATCTCCGCCGAGGTGGGTCGAATGAACGTCGACATGGTCTGGGCAGAGATCTTTGTCGCCGCCTTGGCGGGTTCGCTGAGCTACGGGCTGATCGCCCTGATCGAGCGCTCCGTCACCTTCTGGCATCCGTCGAATCGAAACAGGGGTTTGTGAAATCCCCGAACCGGCTAAACGACTGAGCCAATCCGCAAACCGAAACAGGAGAGCATGACATGAAGAAATGGATCGCATTGGCCACGGGCGTCGCGCTGGCGGCGACGGCGACCGCTTCGCAGGCGGCCGACAAGCTGACGTTGCAGTTGCAATGGGTCACGCAGGCGCAGTTCGCGGGCTATTATGTCGCCAAGGACAAGGGCTACTACGCCGACGAGGATCTCGAGGTCGAGATTCGCCCGGGCGGACCGGATATCGCGCCGCCGCAGGTGCTGGCCGGCGGCGGGGCCGACGTGATGCTCAACTGGATGCCGTCGGCGCTCGCCGCGCGCGAGAAGGGCGTGCCGGTCGTCAACATCGCGCAGCCGTTCAAGCGCTCCGGCCTGATGCTAACCTGCTGGAAGGATACCGGCATCACCAAGCCCGAAGAATTTCGCGGCCACACCATCGGCAGCTGGTTCTTCGGCAACGAGTATCCGCTGCTCAGCTGGCTTAGCCAGCTCGACATCCCGACCGACGGCTCGGAGAACGGCGTGACCATTCAGAAGATCGGCTTTAACGTCGATCCGCTGCTTCAGAAGCAGGCCGACTGCATCACGACCATGACCTACAACGAATACTGGCAGGTCATCGATGCGGGTGTCACGCCGGACGACATCGTCACCTTCAGCTATTCCGATTACGGTGTGGCGACGCTCGAAGACGGTATCTATGTCCTGGAGAGCAGCCTCGATGATCCCGAGATGGTCGACAAGCTTGCCCGTTTCGTCAAGGCGTCGATGAAGGGCTGGAACTGGGCCGTCGAGAACCCGGACGAAGCCGCCGAGATCGTGCTCGAGAATGACGCGACCGGCGCGCAGACAGAGAAACACCAGAAGCGCATGATGGGCGAAATTGCCAAGCTGATCGACGGATCCGACGGCACGCTCGACGTGGAGGCGGCGCAGCGCACCGTCGATACGCTTCTGGCCGGTGGTTCCGATCCGGTCATCACCAAACAGCCGGAAGGTGCATGGACCGACAAGATCACCAACATGATCAAGTAGTCCTGACGGACGCTTGCCGGGAAACGGGGCCTTTACGGCCCCGTTTTCGTTTCGTCCGCGGAGATGTCCGCAATTATCTGCCCTTGCGTAACTACTGCGCAATATTATCGGGCCATAGCTGTCGGGGATAAATTCGAACGAAAGGCAGGCGGGTTTGCTCGTCGTCAGGACAAATCGCGCGGTGGCGACCTATACGGTGGGGATCACCATTCTGGCGACGCTTGCAAGCGCTGCTGTCGTCTATTTCGCGATGGTGACGTTCCTGCCTTTCGCGCGGCCTTTTCTCGGCTTCGCGATGACACTGGCGATCGGCATACCTATCCTGATCGCCGCGCCAGTGGCTTATCTCGCGTTGCGCCTGATGCAAATGACCCAACGCGGCGTCGACAAGCTCGAGGACTTCGTGAAGTTCGATTCCCTGACCGGCGTACTGACGCGCCACTATTTCCTCGAGTCGGTGCGCACGCGCATCGGCGAGGGCGGTTTTCTGTTTCTGGTCGACGCAGATCATTTCAAGGCGATCAACGACACCTACGGCCACGATGTTGGCGACGAGGTGCTGAGGCTCATCGGAGCTGCGCTCAATATGGCGACGCCAGAGACCGCGCTTGTCGGGCGGATCGGCGGCGAGGAGTTCGCGGTCTTCCTGCCAGGCATGTCGGCGGGCGACGTGACCCGACATGCCGAGGCGATCAAGCAGTTAATCGCAGCCAAGGGGGAGACTGTCGGAGAGTACGACATCGGTTTGACAGTCAGTATCGGCGTCGCCGAGATCGGCAAGGGATCGACCCTGACCATCCTGATGAAGGAGGCCGACGAGAACCTGTATGTCGCGAAGCGATCGGGCCGAAACCGCTACGTGTTTTCGCAAAACGATCCCGGCCTGGAAAAGCCGGACTTCAAAGAAGTCTGAACGAAGGCGGCCGACCGGGCCGCCTTTTGTTCATGCATTTGAACGCGGTTGCGCCGGCAGGCGCATCTCCGTTCTCAGGCTGCCGCAGCGGTCTGTTCCGGCGGTTCCTTCGCGCCGGTCATGAAGGCGACCGCGTCGGACATGGTGTAGTCCTTCGGGTTGACGACGCAGAGCCGGCGGCCGAGCCGGTGAACGTGGATGCGGTCGGCGACCTCGAACACATGCGGCATGTTGTGCGAGATCAGGATGATCGGTATGCCGCGCGACTTCACGTCCTGGATCAGTTCGAGCACGCGGCGCGATTCCTTCACGCCAAGGGCGGCGGTCGGCTCGTCGAGAATGATGACCTTGGAGCCGAAGGCCGCCGCGCGCGCGACCGCCACGCCCTGGCGCTGGCCGCCGGACAGCGTCTCGACGGCCTGGTTGATGTTCTGGATCGTCATCAGGCCCAGCTCGGTGAGCTTGTCGCGGGCGAATTTCTCCATGGCCGGCCGATCGAGCTGGCGGAACCATTTGCCCATGACGCCCGGCTTGCGCAATTCGCGGCCCATGAACATGTTGTCGGTGATCGACAGGGCCGGAGACATGGCGAGCGTCTGGTAGACGGTTTCGATGCCCGCCTCGCGGGCGTCGCTCGGGGAGGTGAATTTCAGCTTTTCGCCATTCATCCAGATATTGCCTTCTTCCGGCGTCACCGCGCCGGAAATGGCCTTGATCAATGTCGACTTGCCGGCGCCGTTGTCGCCGATCACGGCCAGGATCTCGCCCGGCATCAGATCGAAGTCGCAGCGGTCGAGGGCGGTGACGCGGCCGTAGCGCTTGGTCAGGCCGCGGCCTTTGAGAATGGGTTCGCTCATGCCGATACCTTTCTGATCCATTGGTCGACGGCGACGGCGGCGATGATCAGCACGCCGATGAAGAAGTAGGTCCACTGGGCGTCCGCGCCCATCAGGCGCAGCCCGAGCGAGAAGACGCCGACGATCAACGCGCCGAACAGGGCGCCGAGGATCGAGCCGCGCCCGCCGAAGAGCGATATGCCGCCGATCACAACCGCGGTGATGGATTCGATGTTGGCCTCATAGGCCGAGGTTGGAGAGACGGAACCGATGCGGCCGATCAGGGCCCAGCCGGCAAAGGCGCAGATCAGGCCGGCCAGCGCATAGACGGACAGCAACGTCGCCTTGACATTGACGCCGGACAGCTGTGCCGCCTCCGGATCGTCTCCGACGGCGTAGACATGCCTGCCCCATGCGGTGTGCCTGAGCACCCAGGCGAGGACCAGCATCAGCACGATCATGAAGATAACGCCGAGCGTGAAGACTGCGCCGCCGATCTGGAACTTCGTGCCCATCAATTGCAGGAGAGGGGCCTCTGCCTCGATCTCCTGCGCGCGGATCGTCTCGTTTGCGGAATAGAGATAGTTGGACGCGAGGATGATCTGCCAGGTGCCGAGCGTGACGATGAAGGGCGGCAGCTTGATGCGCGCGACGAGAAAGCCGTTGAGCGCGCCGCACAGCGTGCCGAAAATCAGGCCGCAGACCACCGCGACAGATGGCGGAAGCCCGTAGCGGAAGGCGAACTGGCCCATGATGACGGAGGAGAACACCGTGATCGCGCCGACCGACAGGTCGATGCCGGCCGTCAGAATGACAAGGCTCTGCGCGGCGGCGACGATGCCGACGATCTGCACCTGTTGCAGGACGAGAGTCAGCGCGAAAGGCGAAAAGAAGCGATCGCCGATCAGGACACCGAAGATCAGGATCGAGGCGATCAGCACGATCAGCGGCACCGCTGCGGGCGTCTGGTGCAACCAGTGTTGTACGTTGCCGATCAGGCCGCGTTTGCTGACCTCGAATTCGGCAAGTTTGTCCTCGCGGTTGCTGGCGGACTCGTAGTTGTCCTTCGTCGTGACATTGTCCGACATGGGCGCAGTCTCCTCCTATATGCCGGCCCATTCAGGCCGGACATGCGCCTGATGGAAGGCGGGCCGGAGCCCGCGCTTCCAGAGTTGCATTGTGCCGCCAATGGCGGGGTGGGATCAAGGGCGGGCGATCAGCCCCAGCAAAGGTCCATGCCTTCCTTCACCGAGATGGACGGCACGCCGTCCACCGGCTGGTCGGTGACCAGCGATACGCCGGTGTCGAAGAAGTCCTTGCCTTCGGTTGGCTGCGGCTTGGTGCCGTCCTTTGCCCATGCGGCAATCGCCTCGATGCCCTTGGAGGCCATCAGTAGCGGATACTGCTGCGAGGTCGCGCCGATGACGCCGTCCGCGACGTTCTGGACGCCGGGGCAGCCGCCGTCGACGGAAACGATCAGAACGTCGTTCTCGCGGCCGATCGACTTCAGCGCCTCATAGGCGCCGGCCGCTGCCGGTTCGTTGATGGTGTAGACCACGTTGATCATCGGGTCGGACGCCAGCAGGTTTTCCATCGCCGTGCGGCCGCCTTCCTCGTTGCCCTGGGTCACGTCATGGCCAACGACGCGCGGATCAGTCTCGTCGCCCCACTTGTTGGGATCGCCGAGTTCGATGCCGAAGCCCTGCATGAAGCCCTGGTCGCGCAGCACGCCAACGGTCGGCTGGCTGACGGCGAGGTCGAGCATGCCTATCTTGGCGTTGGCCGCGTCGTCGCCGAGCTTGGCGGCGGCCCACTGGCCGATCAGTTCGCCCGCCTTGAAGTTATCCGTGGCGAAGGTCATGTCGGCCGCGTCGATCGGGTCGAGCGGAGTGTCGAGCGCGATCACGAGGAGACCGGCGTCACGGGCCTGTTGCACCGACGATACGATGGACGAGGTGTCGGACGCGGTCAGCAGGATGCCTTTGGCGCCGTCGGCGATGCAGGTCTCGATGGCCGCGACCTGGGTTTCGTGGTCGCCGTCGATCTTGCCGGCGAAGCTCTTCAGTTCGATGCCGAGTTCTTCGGCCTTGGCAGTGGCGCCTTCCTTCATCTTCACGAAGAACGGGTTGGTATCGGTCTTGGTGATCAGGCATGCGCCGATCTTGTCCTGCGCGCTTGCCGGCGAGGCGAATGCCGCGCCGAGTGCGAGGGTCGCGATCGCGGTCGTAATAAGGGTCTTCTTCACGTGTATTCCTCCCAGTTTGGTGTATCCGCCGCGCATGGCGGAAATGGTTCCGGCGAGATTCCATGCGATCTCTCCTTCCGGACGTTCCATAGGGAACTACAGGCGATTTCGCGTGTCAATAACTAATTCACTGTGATTTAATTATTGACAGATGCGCGCAGTCGCGGCCATTCTGGATGGCGGAGGAGTAAGTTTTTGACGTCGAATCCGTGTATGTCATGCCGTTCGAGTCGAAATGCGAGGCGGGGGCATGGTCCAGACTGAGGAGCGCGACGACCCGCCTGGCGGCGGCGCCGTGCAGATGCGCGGCACGAACCAAAGCGGCATGCGCGCCTATAACGAAAAGCTGGTCCTGACGCTGATCAGGCGAAGCGGCCCCTTGGCGAAATCCGATCTGACGCGTCTGACCGGTCTGTCCGCCCAGACTATTTCAGTGATCATGCGCCGTCTGGAGGCCGACGGGCTGGTGATCCGCGGTGAACCCCAGCGCGGCCGCATTGGTCAGCCATCGGTCCCCCTGTCGCTCAATCCCGAAGGGGCCTATTCGTTGGGGCTGAAGATCGGCCGGCGAAGCATGGAACTCGTCCTCATGAATTTCCTAGGCGAGGTTATTCGTCGTTTCGCGCGCACCCATCGCTATCCGCGACCCGACGAAGCCATCCGGTTTACCCATGAGGCGATCGGGGAGCTGGTTGGCGGTCTCGACGCCGAAAAGCGGTCGCGGATCGCCGGGCTCGGTATCGCGATGCCCTTTTACCTGTGGAACTGGACACGGGCGCTCGGCGTGCCCGACGAGGCCATGGCCGGCTGGCGGGACGTCGATATCCGAAGCGAAATCGCGTCCGCCTACGATTTCCCGGTTTATCTCGAAAACGATGCGTCCTCGGCCTGCGCCGCAGAAGTGGCGTTTGGCGGAGCGGACGCACCGGACGATTATCTCTATTTCTATGTCGCTTATTTCATTGGCGGCGGCGTCGTTCTCAATCGTGCGCTCTACACCGGGCCCGGCGGGAATTCGGGCGCGCTTGGCCCCATGCCGATGGTTGGGCGAGGGGGCAAGGTCTGTCAGCTGATCGAGGCCGCCAGCCTGTCGGAACTCGAAAAACAGCTTGCCGAACACGGTCTGGAAACGGCTTCGATCTGGGAAGGCACGGATAATTGGCCGGTGGATGCCGGCATTCTCGATGACTGGATCGCAACCGCCGCTGCCGGTCTCGCTTATGCTACCGCCTCGGCCTGTTCGGTGATCGATTTTTCGGCAATCGTCGTCGATGGATGGCTCCCCGTCGATATTCGCCGGCGGCTCGTCGATGCGATCAGGGACGAACTGGACAAGCTGAACATGACCGGCCTCGAAAAACCCGAGATACGCAGTGGCACGGTGGGCGCTGACGCGCGAGCGCTCGGCGCCGCGAGCCTGCCGCTGTTCGCGCGTTTCCTGCTCAACCAGAAGCTGACGAGCCGGGAGGCGGCCTAGCATCCCTTGCTAACCATAACGCCCCACATCGCTTCGTATCCCGATTGCGTGCGGGCGCAAAATGACTAAAGGGAACCTTCGCGGCGATCGCGCATTGTCATCACGGATGTAATTACGACCGGCACCCGCCGGATTCGTCGGGCAATTTCATTTGAGCGATATTAGAACCTTTCTTTTCCAGACGACCGCTTCCCTCCATCACAAAGTCGACAACGCTTTCAGCCTTGACCGGATCGTCAGTCGCAGTGGTTATTCGGCGATGCTTCTTTCTCATGCGTCCGTTGTCCCGGTCGTTGAGGCCTTCGTTGACGCAACAGGACATCTCGGCGACTTGCCGCAAGTCGATACGCGCTGCCGCTCCGGCGCGCTCCGTGACGATCTGGCCGTACTCGGGCTGGAAATGCCGGCTTCGATAGATATGTCTTTTTTAAATTCGCGAGCAGGTGTCGCCGGATTAATGTATGTCATGGAAGGCTCGCGGCTTGGCGCGACCGTCATTCGCAGACGGTTGATGCAATCGGGAGCGGCTTTTCCCACTTCGTTTCTGAGCCACGGGGAAGGCTCGGGCCTATGGCCGAGCTTCCTACGCTGGCTCAACAGCACGCAATGGTCCGAACGTGAGCTTGTCGACATGCGCGACAATGCGATCGGGCTTTTTGAATACTATCTCAAGAGCGCAGAGGCGCAGTTCCCTCCATATGGACCAATCCCCAGAACCCATTGTTGACCTGACGAATTGCGACCGCGAGCCGATTCACCTGCTGGGGAAGGTCCAGCATTTCGGCTTTCTCGTCGCCTTGACTTCCGACTGGATCGTTTCGCACATCTCGGCAAATGCCGGGGAGTTTCTCGGCTGTGTGCCTGAAACCCTGATCGGCGAGCCTGCCTTGTCTTTTCTGAGCCCGGAATCGATCCACTCGATTCGCAACAAGCTGCAGAACATGCGTTCGGGCGCGCTGCCCGAAGTTGTCCACGGCGTCCGCGCCGGGATCGGCGACAAGCGTCCTTTCGATGCTACGGTACATATCTCCAGCTATTACATTGTCGTCGAATTCGAGGAGACGTCCCGGGAGAGTGAGGTCGATCGTTACATCGGCGATGTGCAGCAAGCGATGAACCGTATCGGCCGCCTGACGGATGTGACCGCAATTCTCAAATTCGCGGTGCGATTTGCGGCTGCGCTCACCGGGTTCGATCGCGTCATGGCTTATCGTTTCGCGCCGGACCAGAGCGGGGAAGTTATCGCGGAATGGCACGCAGCCGGCATGGAGCCGTTTCTTGGCCTGCGTTATCCGGCCTCCGACATACCCGCCCAGGCGCGCACCCTCTATGTCAAGAACCCGATCCGCGTCATCGCGGACGCCCATGATGAAGGCGTTCCGATCCTGCCGCTTGAGAGCCCCGCGGGCATGCTCGATCTGTCGCATTCCGTTCTGCGTTCAGTGTCTTCGATCCATCTGGAATATCTTCGCAACATGCCCGTATCGGCGTCTATGTCGATTTCGTTGATCGTCGAAGGCAAGCTGTGGGGGTTGATCGCCTGTCACCACCGTACTCCCAAGGTGCTGTCGCAAAGCCAGCGCAACGCGATCCTGCTTTTTGGGCAAATGCTCTCGCTTCTTCTCGAGGGGCGTCTCTCCCGCGACGACTCCGCTGTCAGCGAACAAACGAGCGCGCTGATCAATTCCCTGTCCCGATCCGCAGGCTCTTCCGTCAACGTCAACGAGGTATTCGCGGTCCATTACGAGCAGGCGATGGCGTTGATGGAGGCCGAAGGTATGGCGGTCATCGCCAACGGCGTCGTCTCTGGGACAGGTATGAGGCCCGAAAACGAAGACGTGCGCGCCATCGCCAAAAGGCTGAACACGCTTCCCGCGGGCGAGAATTTCGCGACCAATGAACTTCGCAAGCTGTTGCCGGAGGCGGACGCCTACAAGGAAGTCGCCGCCGGGCTCGTGTCCATTCCGATTTCCAAGAGCCCGCGCGACTATATTATCTTCTTCCGGCCGGAACTGCGCCGGGTGGTCAAATGGGCCGGCAATCCCGAGAAGCCCGCCAGTCTCGGTCCGAACGGCATTCGTCTCACGCCGCGCAAGAGCTTCGAGGCCTGGAAAGAGGAGGTCGACGGGCAAAGCGAGGAGTGGACGCGGGCGCAACGCCGCATCGCCGAGCAGCTTCGCGTCACCGTGCTCGAGGTCGTGCTGCGCATGTCCGACGAAGCCGCGGAGGTTCGTCGCAAGGCGTCGGAAAAGCAGGAATTGCTGATTGCGGAGCTCAATCACCGTGTCCGCAACATATTGGGTCTGGTCCGAAGCCTGATTTCGCAGACCTCCACGTCCGATCTGACCATGGAAGATTTCGCCAAGGTTCTCGACAGTCGTATTCACGCGCTGGCGCGTGCGCACGACCAGATTACCAAGGACAACTGGTCGCCAGCTCCGTTGAAGCGGCTGATCCGCATGGAAGCGGCGGGTTATCTGCTCGACAAGGCGGACCGCGTGGTGGTTTCCGGCGACGACATTATGCTGACGCCCAACGCCTTTTCCAGCATCGCCCTGGTCGTGCACGAGCTGATGACCAATTCGGCGAAATATGGCGCGCTGGCCGACCGAAACGGCATGGTCGAAGTCGGCCTGTCGCGGCGCAATGACGGGTCTCTCGATATTTCCTGGCAGGAACGCGACGGACCGCCTGTGCAGGAGCCGACGCGACGCGGCTTCGGCACCACGATCATCGAGCGGTCCGTACCGTTTGAATTGCAGGGCGAGGCGCGGATCGACTATCCGGAGGATGGTGTGGTCGCCAAATTCTGGATCCCGGCACACCATGTGCGTGACGCCGTGGCTGGTGAAGAGGACACGCAAGAGGTCGCGCAGATCGAGGCGAGCGGTGACTTGACGGGATCGCTTCCCGCTCACGTTCTGCTTGTCGAAGACAATCTCATCATCGCGGTGGATGCCGAGGACATACTCAGGAGCATGGGCGTGCAGCGCGTCACCGTCTGCGGCAGCGTCAGCCGCGCTCTGGCCGCGCTGGAAGAGGGCGATGTCGATTTCGCAGTGCTCGACATCAATCTGGGATCGGAACGCAGTATTCCTGTGGCAGAACGGTTGATGGAGGATTGGATCCCCTTCATCTTCGCGTCAGGCTATGGAGAGAAAGCGAATTTGTCCGAAGCGCTTCGTTCGGTGCCGGTTCTCGCAAAACCATATGATGCAGAGGGAATGCGCAAGGCCGTGGCGATCGCGCTGCAGCGGGCAGGGGATTAGCTTCAGCTTTCGAGACGCCGATCTCGCATGCGCCGGGCGATGTCCCGGCCGATCGGTTCGTTTCGGACGGGCTGCCTTGTCCCGTTCAGTCGGAATGTGTTTCGGAAGGTGACGTACCAGCGCCCAGCAGGCTCTTCGCGACTACGGCGTAATCGACCGGTTTCGTGAAAACGAGCGGTTCGATTCCAAGCTTCCTGGAGATCTCGCCCACATCGCGCCCGGTGACGAAGGCGAAGGGCAATTGCTTCTCGCACAGTTCCATAGCGATCGGCAGGCTCGTATGGCCGCCCAGATCGTAATCCAATAGCGCTGCGTGTACCGGGATTTCGCCTAGCATTTCCATCGCGGAGGCGAGGTCATAGGCGACGTGGCATTCATGGCCCCAAATCTCGATCTCCATGGCGGCATCCATGGCGATGATGGGATCGTCGTCCAACAAGAGTATCGAAAATCTGTCTACTGAAGTGCTCATTGCTAATAAATACTGCAGGGCCGGATTGGTTGCATTCCTCGATTGAAGTTCGACATTCGTCCTTTCCTGGCGCTGACTTTTGTGAATGAAAGGGCTGTCGCCGCGGCGGTCGAGACCGGCGATGTGACGGAGCGGGGTCTTCGGTGGTAGGATTTCCGCGCAAAGCAGCGGCAGAGAGTAATGAGCGGCAAGACCACAGAGACGGGCGATCGCCTCGGCGCGGATGCGGATGTCTTCTACGACGCGCTGGCCGACGCGCATGAAGGGCTGACGCTGGAGCAGTGCCTGCGCATGGATACGCGGCTGATCCTGATCCTCGCCAGTCGCATCGGCGACATCGACTATCTCAAAGCAGCGCTCGCCGCGGCGCGCCGTGGCGCCAAATAGGGGCCGAGAAGATTTGTATAATGGCGGCATTCATCGGATGAAATTTTATGCATATATCAAATGTGCATATTTTATAATCGCCCCTACGGCCCCTCTGCCGAAAAACGAGGCATGCCAGTTGACGCAAGGTCGGTTCAGTCCTGGAGTCGGTTTTAACCGATAAGTGGCTGAAATTTATGAGATAAGATGCTCTTTCCATGCCTGTTTGAGGGACTGGCACGACGATTGCTCCTAACTTGTCGTTATCAATTGTCAGGAGCCACCCATGAATTTTACCCGCAGAAAACTGACTGCCGCCTTAGCCGGTGCAGCGTTCGCCGTTTCGTCGTTCGCTTCCGTCGCCACGGCGCAGGAAGACACCATCAAGGTCGGTATCCTTCACTCATTGTCCGGAACCATGGCGATTTCCGAGACGACCCTGAAGGATGTCATGGAAATGCTCGTCGATGAGCAGAACGCCAAGGGCGGCCTTCTCGGCAAGAAGCTCGAAGCCGTCGTCGTCGACCCGGCTTCCGACTGGCCGCTGTTTGCCGAAAAGGCGCGCGAACTGATCACCGGCGACGGCGTCGATGTCGTCTTCGGCTGCTGGACCTCCGTGTCGCGCAAATCCGTGCTGCCGGTCTTCGAGGAACTGAACTCGATCCTGTTCTATCCCGTCCAGTATGAGGGCGAAGAGTCGCAGCGCAACGTCTTCTACACCGGCGCCGCGCCGAACCAGCAGGCCATTCCCGCCGTCGACTACCTGATGGAAGAAGAAGGCGTCGAGCGCTGGGTTCTCGCCGGCACCGACTACGTCTATCCGCGCACGACCAACAAGATCCTCGAGGCCTATCTCAAGGACAAGGGCGTCGCCGAAGAAGACATCATGATCAACTACACGCCGTTCGGTCATTCGGACTGGCAGACGATCGTCGCCGACATCAAGGCCTTCGGCTCGGCCGGCAAGAAGACCGCCGTGGTCTCCACGATCAACGGCGACGCCAACGTGCCGTTCTACAAGGAACTCGGCAACCAGGGCATCGAAGCCTCCGACATTCCTGTCGTCGCCTTCTCGGTCGGCGAAGAAGAGCTGGCCGGTCTCGACACCGCGCCGCTGGTCGGCCACCTGGCTGCCTGGAACTACTTCCAGTCCGTCGACACGCCTGAAAACGCCGAATTCATCAAGGCATGGAAGGCGCGCATGGGCGAAGACCGCGTGACCAACGACCCGATGGAAGCCCACTATATCGGCTTCAACATGTGGGTTAAGGCGGTCGAGAAGGCCGGCACCACCGACGCCGACGCCGTCATCGACGCGCTGCCGGGCATCGAGACGCCGAACCTGACCGGTGGCGTTTCCACCATGCTGCCGAACCACCACATCACCAAGCCGGTGCTGATCGGTGAAATTCAGGCTGACGGCCAGTTCGAGGTGGTCTCCGAGACCGAAGACCTCGTGCCGGGCGACGCATGGTCGGACTTCCTTCCGGAGTCCAAGCCGCTCAAATCCGACTGGGTCGAGCTGAAATGCGGCAACTACAACACCGAAACCGAAAAGTGCCTGGGTTCATCCTCCTAAGACGCCCGAGCCAGAGGGGAGGCCGGCTTGCCGGCCTCCCCATTTCCTTATGACAACCCTTTGGACGCGCCAGACCGACCCATGCGGCTGATCCTACTCCTTTCCGGCCTGATGGCCCTTTTCATGGCTGTCACGGGACCGGTCCGCGCCGACGAGACCGAACTGCGCGCGGTCATCGCCAAATTTGCCGAAGCCAAGAAGTTCAGCGACACCGAAGCGGTGATCGAAGAGATCGTCTCGCTGGGCGACACCGCCGCTGTGACGGCCCTCAACGAACTGTCCGAAGGCCGCCTGATGGTGCGCGACAGCGACGGCGAGGTGTTCATCATAAAGGGCGGCAAGGATCCGCTGGCGCTGCTCGATCCGATCACGCTCGAACAGGTCGGCACCGCCGCCGAGAGCGAACTGTCCAAGATCAAGATCAAGAATTCGATCCGCCGGATGATCGCCGACGCGGTGTCCGGCCTGACGCTGCGCGCCAAGGATGCGCATATCCGCATGGAGGCTGCCGAGACGATCTTCTCGCGGCCCGATCCCGAAATCATCGAAACGCTCGACGGCGTCATCGCCGAGGAACAGGATACCGGGGTCCGCCAGGCCTTTATCGAGGCGCGCGCCGCCGCCGTGCTCTCCTCGGACATGAGCGACGACGCCAAGATCGACGCGATCGACATTCTCAATGCCCGCGGCGGACGCGATGTTCTGCCGATCCTGACCACTGCCTCCACCAGCGACGCCGCCGCGGTCGCCGAAGCCGCGAAGACCGCCATCGCTTCCGTCGAGGAGCGGCTGATGTTCTGGTCGGCCGGCCAGAACATCTGGTACGGCATCTCGCTCGGCTCGGTGCTGCTGCTCGCCGCCATCGGCCTCGCCATCACCTTCGGCGTGATGGGCGTCATCAACATGGCGCATGGCGAGATGGTCATGCTCGGCGCCTACACGACCTTCGTGGTGCAGGAGTTCATCCGCAATTCCGCGCCCGGCCTGTTCGACTATTCGCTGGCGATCGCGCTGCCGCTCGCCTTCCTCGTGTCGGGCGCGGCCGGCCTTGTCATGGAGCGCGGCATCATCCGCTTCCTCTATGGTCGCCCGCTTGAGACGCTGCTCGCTACCTGGGGCGTCTCGCTGGTTCTGCAGCAGGCGGTGCGCACGATTTTCGGGCCGACCAACCGGGAGGTCGGCAATCCCTCCTGGATGTCGGGCTCCTTCGAAATCGGCGAGTTGCTGATCACCACCAACCGGCTGTGGATCGTCGTTTTCTCGCTGGTCGTCTTCGCCATCCTGCTGCTCGTCCTCAAGCGGACGCGCTTCGGCCTGCAGATGCGCGCGGTGACGCAGAACCGGCCCATGGCCTCCTCGATGGGCATCGCCACGCCCTGGGTCGACGCCTTCACCTTCGCGCTCGGCTCCGGCATTGCAGGCATCGCGGGCGTCGCGCTTTCCCAGATCGACAACGTCTCGCCGAACCTCGGACAAGGCTACATCATCGACTCGTTCATGGTCGTGGTGTTCGGCGGCGTCGGCAATCTGTGGGGTACGCTGGTCGGCGCGCTGACGCTGGGCGTCGCCAACAAGTTCCTCGAACCCTATGCGGGGGCCGTCCTGGCCAAGATCTTCATTCTCGTCTTCATTATCCTGTTCATCCAGAAACGCCCGCGCGGCCTGTTCGCGCTGAAGGGGAGGTCGGTCGAGTCATGATCACCGGTTTCCTTTTCCGCGCCCTCGACAAGAAGGCAATCTGGGTCGCGCTGGCGCTGCTCGCCGTGGCGCTGCTGGGTCCGCTGTCGAACGCATTGCTGCCGGTCTCGCATCCGCTGCATGTGCCGACCCACATCATGGCGCTGGTCGGCAAATATCTCTGCTACGCCATGCTGGCGCTCGCGCTCGATCTCGTCTGGGGGTATTGCGGCATCCTCTCGCTCGGCCATGGCGCTTTCTTCGCGCTCGGCGGCTACGCGATGGGCATGTATCTGATGCGCCAGATCGGCACGCGCGGCGTTTACGGCAACCCGATCCTGCCGGACTTCATGGTGTTCCTGAACTGGAAGGAACTGCCCTGGTTCTGGTACGGCTTCGACATGTTCTGGTTTGCCATGCTGATGGTGCTGTTCGTGCCAGGGCTGCTCGCCTTCGTCTTCGGCTGGTTCGCCTTCCGCTCCCGCGTCAACGGCGTCTATCTGTCGATCATCACCCAGGCGCTGACCTATGCGCTGCTGCTTGCCTTCTTCCGCAACGAGATGGGTTTCGGCGGCAATAACGGCCTGACCGACTTCAAGGATATTCTGGGCTTTTCCGTGCAGGCGCAGGCAACACGCGGCGCGCTGTTCGCGGCCACCGCGATCGGGCTGGCTCTCGCCTTCGTCATCTGCTCGGGCATCGTTAATTCGCGTTACGGCAAGGTGCTGGTCAGCGTGCGCGACGCCGAAAGCCGGACGCGCTTCATCGGCTACCGGGTCGAGCATATCAAGCTCTTCGCCTTCGTCGTTTCGGCGATGATCGCGGGCGTGGCCGGTGCGCTCTACGTGCCGCAGGTCGGCATCATCAATCCGGGCGAGTTCGCGCCGGCCAACTCCATCGAGGTCGTCATCTGGACGGCTGTGGGCGGGCGCGGCACGCTGGTCGGGCCGATCATCGGCGCCATCGCGGTGAATTTCGGCAAGAGCTATTTCACCGCTGCGTTCCCGGAATTCTGGCTGTTCGCGCTCGGTGCGCTGTTCGTCGCCACCACGCTGTTCCTGCCCAAGGGCATCGTCGGCCTCGTTTCCAGCGGGTTCGCCCGGCTGCGCACGAACCGCGAGGCGGATCGCGTCGAGGAAACGCTCCAGCCCGGCACGGAGGCTGCGGAATGACCGAGAAACTGACCAATGCACTGCTCTATCTCGACGGCGTCTCCGTCGCCTTCGACGGTTTCAAAGCGATCAACGAATTGTCGCTGACGGTGGAGCACGGCGAGATGCGGGCGATCATCGGCCCGAACGGCGCGGGCAAGACGACGATGATGGATATCATCACCGGCAAGACGCGGCCCGACAAGGGAACAGTGCTGTTCGAGGGCGACATCGATCTGACGAAGCACGACGAGTCCGACATCGCCCAGCTCGGCATCGGTCGCAAGTTCCAGAAGCCGACGGTGTTCGAGAGCCACACGGTCGAGGACAATCTGGAACTGGCGCTGAAGCGCGATCACGGCATCTTCGCGACGTTGTTCAACGACACCTCCGCCGAACAGAAGGCGCGTATCGACGAGATCCTGGAGACGGTGCGCCTCGGCCACCGCCGCGCCGATCTCGCCGCCGACCTGTCGCACGGCCAGAAGCAGTGGCTGGAGATCGGGATGTTGCTCGCGCAAGATCCGAAACTGCTGCTCGTCGACGAGCCGGTCGCCGGCATGACCGACGCCGAGACGATCGAGACCGCGAAGCTGTTGCGGTCGATCGCCGGCGAGAAGGCCGTCATCGTCGTCGAGCACGACATGACCTTCATCCGCGATCTCGACGTCAAGGTCACCGTGCTGGCGGAAGGCTCGGTGCTGGCCGAAGGCTCGCTGGACCATGTCAGCGCCGACGAGCGCGTTATCGAAAGCTATCTGGGGCGCTGAGTGATGAAATTGGAACAGGATTCACTGCGGGGGTCGGGTTGTTCAGCCGGCGGGGTTCCCGCCGGCGGCCCGGATTTCGCAATTTGCAGGGAGCCCGGCTTCGCATGACCGCTCTGACCGTATCCGACGTCGATCTCTATTACGGTGCGGCGCAGGCCTTGCGCGGCGTTTCGGCGAAGGCCGAATCCGGCAAGATCACCTGCGTCCTCGGCCGCAACGGCGTCGGCAAATCATCGCTTCTGCGCGCCATCATGGGCCATCAGCCGATCCGCAAGGGCGCGATCACGCTGGATGAGGAGACGCTGCAGGGCGCGCCGCATGCGAGGGCGGGCAGGGGGCTCGCCTATGTGCCGCAGGGCCGCGAAATCTTCCCGCTTCTGACGGTAAAGGAAAACCTCGAGACCGGTTATGCACGCCTGCCGCGCCGCGAGCGCAATGTGCCTGTCGACGTGTTCGAACTGTTCCCGGTGCTGAAATCCATGCTGTCGCGCCGCGGCGGCGACCTGTCCGGCGGCCAGCAGCAGCAACTGGCGATCGGCCGCGCGCTGGTCACCCGCCCGAAAGTTCTCGTCCTCGACGAGCCGACGGAGGGCATCCAGCCATCGATCATCAAGGATATCGGCCGCGCGCTGCAATATCTGCGCGACCAGAAGGGCATCTCGATCCTGCTGGTCGAGCAATATCTCGATTTCTGCCGCGAGCTCGCCGACAAGGTCTACATCATGGATCGCGGCGAGATCGTCCATGAAGGCGCCGCCGAAAGCCTCGACGACCCGGCGGTGAGGAAGCACCTGACGGTATAAGGCAACCGTCCCGCTTGCGCTGGAGCGGCGTCAGCTTGTCCTGCGCGTCATCATCGGCGTTGCCCTCGCTGCGGGTTTGGGTCGCTTGTTCGCGGCGCCCTGGGCGTTGCCGGGCAGATATCCGAAGCGGACCATCTGTTGGCCGTGATCCGAGATGATACGCTGCACCTGTCTCGTGGTCAGGACCTCCTTCCACTCGTCGACCTGACCCTTGCGAAAGAATTTATCGGCTTCCTTCGGTTTCATCTTGAAGCCGGTTTCCTCTTCCTTCTGCTGCAGGCGTTCGAAGGATGACAGCTCGATCGCACGCGCCAACTGGTCGCGGGTCGGTGACATCAGGAGATGCTGCGCCAGCGCTCCGAAGGTCTTTTCGGGCGCACTTTTCATGTCCTCGTAGCGCATCACGAAGATCGCAGGGTTCGGCTTGCGGGTCCAGCTGAGAACGTTCTCGCTCCACGAACCGTAGATCTCGTGGACGGACTCGTCGGTCATCGGGGTTTCGAGGCCCTTCTTGCCCATCCGTGCAATCGCCTTGTCGACCGTGGTGCCGAGGTGATGCGAAAACGAGATCGCGACGTCGAGGGGATTGCGGATGATGTAGACGGCGCCGGACGTCACTTTCGTGTTGATCGCCGGATATCCCCTGTCCATGACGAGCGCGTTGTGCGTTTTCACCAGGCTGATGCCCGGCAATTCATCCGCTATGGCCTCCTGCACCTTAGGGCGCGCCGCCGCCACGGCCTCCCTCCCGGCCTCTTTCGGAGGCTTGCCCAGGATTTCCTCGTAGCGGCGCGCCGAAATGTCCCAGATCGACCTTTCGTTCACCGCATTGATGTCCCGGGTCGAAGGATCTTCCCCGGTAAGGATGCTGATGAGATTGAAGAGAAAGGACCGGGCCCATGTGTTGCCCGACTTCGGGTATGACGCCAGCCAGATGATGCCGGCCTGGGTGTTGTCCTGTTCGGTCATCGTGAAATCCGGACGTCCATTGTTTGCGATTGCCAGGCCGTGGATCGCCGCGTCGTCGATTCGCCGCGCATAGGGCCCCGGGGCACGGGAAAAAGCTTATGGGCGAGGTCCCGATACGTCAAACCGGCAGTCCGGGCGGCCATCAAACACCGTGTCAGCATCTTTGTCGCGGCACCTGTGGCGTACGCGCAACTACGGACCGCGATACAGGTTCACGCGGCGTGATAGAGGATATTTTCACTTTGAAAGTGAATTTTCCATATGTAGTCTAAGCTCACGCCAACGATTCCCTCTGGATCGAAACCTAAAGGATCGACTGATGCATTCTGTTCAGAACCGCCTGCTTGCGGGTATCTCAGCCATGACAATTGCCGCCACAGTTGGCGGGCCGGCCCTTGCTGCCGACGTGGTCTACGATGTACCGACGCCGCCTGCAGTCGAGTACCCGGCCCAGGGAACAAAGGCCTGGGTGTCGCTCGAAGGCCGGTTCAACATGTTCTCGTCCAACGACTTCGATCTGACGGACTTCTTCTATAACTACGACGGTCTCCCCCTCGATCCGAGCCCGGAGAATGGCTGGGGCGGTTCCTTCGAGATCGGTGTCAAGCCTGCGGGCATGGACTACGACTTCGTAGGCCGGTTTACCTATCTGGATTCGGATGGCGACGCAGTTTACGAATATGGGCCTCCGGAATATGTGGGCGCAGAAGCGGAGGTCGACCAGACGCTCATGCTCGCCGACTTCGAGGTGGGCCGAGAACTGGGTGTCGGCACACGCCTTCATGCCGGTCTTCGCTTCGCCCACTATGATTCCAGCGGTGAGGCCTACTACTATTCCTCCTATCCTCGAAGCGCCGGTCTTTCGGGGCATGCCTCCTTCACAGGTATTGGTCCGCGGATAGGTATCGACCAACGCATTGGCCTGACGGAAACGGTTTCGCTTGATTTGTCCGCGGCGGGCGCGGCGATCTACGGCAAGCGCAAGGGCGACATTGCCTTATACGCAAATCCCGGCGGTTACAGGTTCAACAGTGTTTCGGATAGCGGTTGGGTACTGAATGGAGAGGCTTCGGCAGGTTTGACCTATTCGATGGGCAACACCTCGATTACCGGCGGATACCGGGTCGATTATTTCAGCGACATCGGATTGGATTACCAGACCGGCGACCCCTCGGATTACTTCAGTCACGGTCCGTTCCTGAAGGCGACCTTCAAGCTTGGCGGATAGCGTCCTCGCTTATCGAATGCTTCAAAGCCCCGCTTCGTCGGGGCTTTTTCATGCCGGGCTGCGGCAACAACGAGAGTACCGACGATCCGGCGGTGCGGAGGCACCTGACGATGCAGCGCGCGGGGCGCTACATCGAATGCGGCAGGAACAGGACCAGCCCCGGCAGCAGGATCAGGATTGCCAGCCGTATCAGGTCTGTCACCACGAAGGGCAGGACGCCGCGGAATATGCTGCCGAGCTTCACATCGCGCGCGATCGTGTTGATCACGAAGACGTTCATGCCGATGGGCGGGGTGATCAGGCCGAGTTCGACGGTCATCACGATGATGACGCCGAACCAGATCGGGTCGAAGCCGAGTTCCAGGATCACCGGGAACACGATGGGCACCATCAGGATGATCATCGCCATGGCGTCCAGGAAGCAGCCCATCACGACGAAAAGCACCATGATCAGGATCAGCGTGCCGTAGCTGCCGAAGCCGAGATCGATCAGGAACTGGGTCAGGTTCTGCGGCACCTGCGTGACCGCGAGGAAATAGCCGAACAGGATGGCGCCGATCAGGATGGTGTAGATTGCGACGGAGGTTCTCAGCGCCTCGACGAGGCTGTCGAGCAGCGAGACAAGGCGGAGCCTTCCGCGCGCCAGCCCGATCAGGGCGGTCAGGACAGCGCCGACGGCTGCGGCTTCGGTCGCGGTGGCGATGCCGAAATAGATCGTCACGATGACCGCGATGAACATCAAGGCCACGGCCCAGACGCCGCGCAGCGCGGCGAACGCCTCGCGCATGCTGAATGCCGCGCCGCTTGGCAGCTTCGAGCCGAACCACAGCCGGACTGTCGCCATGTACATGAAGACGGCCAGAATGCCGGGGACGATGCCGGCGATGAACAGCGTGCCGATGTCCTGCTCGGTGATGTAGCCGTAGACGGCGAGGACCACCGAGGGCGGGATCAGGATGCCGAGCGTTCCGCCGGCCGCGATGACGCCGGTCGCCACTTCGTCGCGGTAGCCGGCGCGTTTCATCTCGGGATAGGCGATGTCGGTCATGGTCGCGGCGGTCGCGACGGAGGAGCCGCAAATCGCCGAGAAGCCGGCGCAGGCCCCGACTGTGGCGATGCCCAGTCCGCCACGGAACGATCCGAGCGTCGCGTTGGCGGCCCTGAAGAGTTCGCGGCTCATGCCGGAGCGGGTGGCCAGCACGCCCATCAGGATGAAGAAGGGGATGAGCGTCAGGTTGAAGTCTGTCACGGTGCGCAGCGGCGAGGTCGCCAGCAGGTTGAGCGCCGGCGTCCAGCCGACGACCATGCCGAAGCCGCCGACGCCGACGATTCCCATCGCCACGCCGATCGGCACGCGAATGAGCATGAGCAGGAACAGCACGACGAAGCCGCCGGCCGCGATCAGATCCCTCTCACTCATGCAGGTGTTCCTCGTCGATCTTCTCGTAGGATTCGAGGTCCTCGCCATGGCGCCAGATCCGCCAGATACGTATCGAGGTCATGATCAGCGCAGCAACCAGACCGAGCACGATGGCGCCGAGAAACGGCCAGTGCGGCAGGCGCAGGTCCATGGTCACTTCGCCGCCGGGAAATTGCGACATCACGCGCTCGCCGATCTTCCAGACGAGGCCGGCGGTGAAGATCAGGAGAACCAGCCAGGCCGCCACGTCGAGCCAGCGACGCACTTTCGGGCTCACCATCTGTGCGAGAAGGTCCACCTTGATGTGGCTTCCGCGGTAGGCGACCGAAGCCAGCCCCCAGACGATCGCCACGGCCAGTGTGAGCCGGGAAATGTCGAATGCATCGGGCAGGGGCGAATTGAACAGGTAACGCCCGATGGCCGAGATGAAGATGATAACGGTCACAAGGCCGAGCATGATCGCGGCGATGCGCTCGATCCACAATGCCACGCCGCCCCTGGGCGCAGGGCGCTTGGAGTCCATGAGACAATCCCCCGTGGTGAGAGGGAGGGGCGAACCCCTCCCTTAATTGCCTATTCGTAGAGCGTGTTGTTTGCGGCGAGCGCCGACCGCAGCCCTTCAAGCACGGTGTCGGCGTCGTAGCCCTTCGCCTTCACGTCTTCCTTCCAGGCTTCGAGCGTCGGCACGGCCGCGTCGCGCCACAGCTGAACTTCCTCGGCGGTCGGCGTGTAAACCGTGTGCTCGGGGTTGTTCATGATCTCCTCGCGGACGCCGTTGTCGTAGTCAGCCCAGCCCGCGGAGAAGCGCTTCGACCATTCCGGGGTGCAATGGTTGTCGATGATCGTGCGCTGCTCGTCGCTCAGGCCGTCGTAGCTTGCCTTGTTGAGCAGCATCACCTGCGCCGAGAGATAGAGCGGCATGTCGTTGTGGAACTTCGTCTCCTCGGCGATGTTGAAGATCTTCATCGCCTCGTAAGGGAAGGTCACGGCGTCTGCGCTGCCGCGCGCGAGGGCTTCACGCGCTTCCGGCGCGGGCACCTGCACGGACGAACCGCCAAGCGAGTTGACGAAGCGCGCCATGGTCGAGTGCGCCGGGCGGACGCTCAGGCCCTTGACGTCGGCGGGAACCTTGATTTCGGTGTTGGCGTGGAAGCGGCCGGGATTGTGCGGGTTGACCAGGCAGAAATAGACGTCGCTCATCTCCTTGGCGGCATAGTCGAGATACCACTCGTGGATCGCCTTGGCCGCATTCGCGCCGTCCTTGCCGAGAAACGGCACGCCGACGAGTTCGAACACCGGGAAGCGGCCGGCATTGTAGCCCGGATTGACGTAGCCGATGTCGGCGATGCCATCGCGGGTCATGTCGTAATGGTCGGGCGCCGCGCCGAGCTGCTGCGCCGGAAAGACCTCGAATTTGATCGAGCCGCCCGAATCCTCGGTGATCGATTCCATCCATTCCTTCATGCCGGTCTGCGGCACCGCATGTTGCGGCGGCAGCCAGTGGGAAAGCCTCAGCGTCACGTCCTGCGCCTGCGCAGCCGTGGTGCCAAGAACGAGGGCGGCGAGAATGCCGATTGTCTTCTTCATGTAATTCCTCCCAGAATTTAACCGGTTGCTCCGGACCTCCATATGTATCCATTTCAGCGCAATTGCATAGGCCGCAGTGCAATTTTCCATCGTTGGAAATACATCCCGCGTCGCAAAGCCGCATACGGACGAGTTTCGTTCAGGCAAAATACGCGCATGAATCGGCCTTGACCTTCCAGCGACTGGAAGCCCTATCTGTGGGTTACCAAGACTGGAAGGTTTAGAAAATGGCCCATAGCGATCACGCTCATCACGAGCACAAGGCAGACGGCAGTTGCTGCGGTTCTCACAAGGCGGACAACCAGACGGAGACAAAGGCGCCCGACGGCGAGACCGCGATCGATCCGGTCTGCGGCATGACGGTGAAGCTGAATGCGGGCAAGCCGCATCTGACCTACAAGGGCACTGAATATCACTTCTGCAATCCGAAGTGCCATGATCGCTTCGAAGCCGACCCTTATTTCTATCTCTCGGGCAACAAGCAGAAGAAGAAAAAGGCCGAGAAGAAGAACGCGCTTTACACGTGTCCGATGGATCCCGAAATCGTCCAGGAGGGTCCCGGTACCTGCCCGATCTGCGGCATGGCGCTGGAGCCGATGAGCGGGGTTTCGGAAGGCCCGAACCACGAACTGATCGATTTCACGCGGCGTCTCTGGGTCAGCGCAGGTGCGGCAATCCCGCTTCTGATCCTGACCATGGGGCCGATGATCGGCCTGCCTGTCCGCGACTGGATCGGCGAGCAGATCGCCGTCTATCTCGAATTCCTGCTGGCGACGCCCGTTGTTCTTTGGGCCGCGCGGCCGTTCTTCCATCGCGGCTGGACCTCGGTCGTCACCCGCAATTTCAACATGTGGACGCTGATCATGCTCGGCGTCGCGGCGGCCTACGCCTATTCCGTGGTGGCGACCTTCGCGCCCGGGCTCTTCCCCGAGACGATGCGCATGGAGGGCGGGCATGTGCCGGTCTATTTCGAGGCGGCGGTGGTGATCATCGCGCTCGTCTTCGTCGGGCAGGTGCTGGAATTGCGCGCTCGCGAGCGCACCGGCGACGCGATCAAGGCGCTGCTCGATCTGGCGCCGAAGACGGCCCGGCGGATCACGCCGGACGGCGATGAATATGACGCGCCTCTGGAAAACATCATCGAGGGCGACCTGATGCGTGTTCGCCCGGGCGAAAGGATCCCGGTCGACGCCGTCGTGAAGGAAGGCCATTCCTCCGTCGACGAGAGCATGATCACCGGCGAGCCGGTGCCGGTCGAGAAGACGGAAGGCGAGAAGGTCACCGGCGGCACGCTCAACAAGAACGGCACGCTGGTCATCGAAGCCGAGAAGGTCGGCGAGGACACAATGCTGTCGCGCATTGTGGAGATGGTCGCTTCCGCCCAGCGGTCGCGTGCGCCGATCCAGGGCCTGGCAGACCGCGTCGCGTCCTATTTCGTGCCGACGGTCGTCGCCGTCGCAATCCTGGCCTTTGCCGCGTGGATTATCTGGGGACCGCAGCCGGCCTTCGTCTTCGCAATCGTATCAGCGGTCTCGGTGCTGATCATCGCGTGCCCCTGCGCGCTCGGTCTGGCCACGCCGATGTCGATCATGACGGCGACGGGGCGCGGGGCGCAGGCGGGCGTCCTCGTGAAGGAAGCCGGCGCGCTGGAGCGCATGGCAAAGGTCGATACCGTCATCGTCGACAAGACCGGCACGCTGACCGAGGGCAAGCCGAGGCTGACCGATGTCGTCGCCCTTAACGGCCATGACGAGGCCGAGATCCTCGCGCTCGCCGCATCGCTGGAGAAAGGCTCCGAGCATCCGCTTGCGGACGCGATCGTCTACGGGGCGGAGGAACGGGGCGTCACTACCGGGTCCGCGTCGCATTTCGAGGCACTGACGGGCAGGGGCGTGAAGGGCTCGGTCGACGGCAAGCCGGTCGCGCTGGGAAACAACGCGATGATGCAGGCCGAAGGCATCGACGCGGACGCCGCAGCGGAGCAGGCCGATGCGCTGCGAAGCGCGGGCAAGACGGTCATGCTGGTCGCCATCGACGGCAAGGTCGCGGGGATGGTGGCGGTCGCCGATCCGGTCAAGACATCCACGGCAGCGGCGATCAAGGCGCTGCATGCCGAGGGGCTTCGCGTCATCATGGCGACCGGCGACAATGAGCGCACCGCGAAGGCCGTTGCCGCCGAACTGGGGATTGACGAGGTCCGCGCCGGCGTGCTGCCGGAGGACAAGAAGGCGCTGGTCGACGAGTTACACGCGCAGGGCCGCAGCGTTGCGATGGCCGGCGACGGCATCAACGACGCCCCGGCGCTTGCCGCCGCCGATGTCGGCATCGCCATGGGCACGGGCGCCGACGTGGCGGTCGAAAGCGCCGGCATCACGCTCTTGAAGGGCGACCTGCAGGGCATCGCCAAGGCGCGGAAACTGGCGCAGTCGACTCTGGCGAATATCAAGCAGAACCTCTTCTTCGCCTTTGCCTACAACTCCATCGGCGTGCCGGTCGCGGCCGGCATCCTCTATCCGTTGACGGGCACGCTGCTGTCTCCGATGATCGCTGCCGCGGCGATGAGCCTGTCCTCGGTCTCGGTCATCTCCAACGCGCTGCGCTTGCGCAGGCTGAAGCTATAGGGAGGCGCGCATGAATATCGGAACCGCCGCGGAGCAGGCCAATCTGCCGCCGAAGACGATCCGCTATTACGAGGAAATCGGGCTGGTCACGCCGTCGCGCGCCGATAACGGTTATCGCGACTATTCGGACAAGGACGTCCACCGGCTTCGGTTCCTGCAGCGCTCGCGAAGTCTCGGCTTTACCATAGACGAGTGCCGGCATCTGCTTTCGCTTTACGACGACAAGCACCGCGCCTCGGCCGACGTCAAGGCGATGGCGCTGGAGAAGGTCGGCGAGATCGACCGCAAGATCGCCGAGCTGCAGTCGCTTCGCGACACGCTGGCGACGCTGGCCCGCCACTGCCATGGCGACGGCCGGCCGGATTGTCCGATCATCGACGATCTCGCAGGCGAGAGGGCAAGCGCCTAGGGTTTGGGGACGATCCAGTCGGCGAGCCGGGCGCTCGCCATGTCACCGACCAGTTCGACGAAGCCCTTCGCCTGGTGTTCGGCGGTGAGTCGGCCCTTGTCGGGGCTGGCCTGCGCCGCTTCGCCGACCGCGCCGGAGGCGTTCACGTCCTGGGCGATCCAGGCAAACGCGTTCGGGCCGGTGTGGGCGATATGGGAGAATTGCTGCTGCGCCGCGGCGACGCGCGAGGTGAAATCCTCCGCCTTGTCCATCCGCACAGTGTCCGGGGCAAAATGCAGCATGAGCGACGTTTCCACGTCGCCGCCATGGATGCCGTATTTGCGTTCGTAATCGCCATAGAAGCCGTCCGGCAGGCCGAAACGCATCCATGAGGTCTTGGCGACCATCATGTCGTGGCGCACGCGCAATTCGCGCGCGACGATGCCCATGACCTCCTCGTTGCCGCCATGCGAGTTGACGATGACCAGCTTGCGGATGCCGGCGCGAGCGACCGAGTCACCGAGATCGCACCAGAGGTCGATCAGCGTGGTCGCCGAAATGGTCAGCGTGCCGGGCGAGCGGATATGCTCGTTCGACTTGCCGACGGCCTGGATCGGCAGGACGCGCATGTCGATATCAGCCGGCATCAGCGGAAACACGGTCTCCAGCATCCCGGCCATGATCGCATGGTCGGTCGCCACCGGCAGATGGGGGCCGTGCTGCTCGGTCGCCGCGATGGGCAGCACCGCGACCACCTTGTCCGGATCGAGATTGTCGAAGTCGCGGGACGTGAAATCGCTCCACCAGAAACTCTTTGTCATCATGCTTCCTTTGTCGGGCCGGCGGCGATGGCCTCGATCTCTACGGTGAATTCCTCCCGCGCGAAGCCGGAGACGATCATCAGCGTCGAGGCGGGAGCCGGCTCCGAAAACAGCTCGTCGCGCACTGCCATGTAAGGCTTCAGATGCTCGCGGCCGGTGACATAGGCATTGATGCGGACGATGTTGTCCAAGGTCATGCCGGCATCTTTCAAAATGGCCTCGATAGCGGCGAAGCAGAGCCGCGCCTGCGCCCCGGTATCCGTCGGGATCGTGTCATCGGTTTCGATGCCGAGCTGTCCGGAACAGAACACGAGGCGCATGCCTTCCGGCACTTCGACGGCATGGCTGTATTTGGCGAAAGGGGGCCGGATTCCGGCGGGCGTCAGATGGTTGAACACGATGGTCTCCGGTCAGATTCGCCGCTCATAATGCAAAGCGTATCCGTAAACTCAAGCATGCTGTTTTTTTGAGCAGTATGCGCTAAAACTGGGCTCACGAAGGGGGAGGCGATGCGGAGAAAGAAGCGGAAAACGAACGGTCTGCGCTGTCGCATGGCTGGCATATCACTTGCATCGAATGCCGAGGTTCAAAAAGCGTGGCTAACCGGCTGTGCATCCAACAAATAGAGGTGTGAACGTGAAACGAGTTCTATTGATCACCACAGCCCTTGGGGCCGTATTCTCCACCCAGGCCTTCGCCCTGGAAAAGGTCACCTTCGCTACCAACTGGCTGGCCCAGGCCGAGCATGGCGGATATTATCAGGCGGTCGCCGACGGCTCCTACGAGGCGTGCGGTCTCGAGGTCGAGATCATGCAGGGCGGACCGCAGGTCTCCGGCCGTCCGCTGATGCTGGCCGGCAAGATCGATTTCTACATGGGCGGCAACATGCTGCAGGCCTTCTCGGCCGTCGAGCAGGACATTCCGCTCAAGGTCGTCGCCGCGCATTTCCAGAAAGAGCCGCAGGTTCTGATGAGCCATCCGGGCGAGGGGCTCGACAGCTGGGAAGAGCTGAAGAACGCCGAACAGTTTATCCTCGGCGACGAGGGTTTCCAGACCTTCTATCAGTGGATGGTCAAGGATTTCGGCTTCGACGAGTCGAAGCGTATTCCCTACACGTTCAACCCCGCGCCGTTCATCGCCAATCCGAAATCGGTGCAACAGGGCTACATCACGTCCGAGCCATTCGCGGTTGAGCGTGAGGGCGGTTTCGTGCCGAACCTGTTCCTGCTCGCCGATTACGGTTTCAGCACCTATTCCACGACCGTCGAGACGATGCAGAAGACGATCGACGAGCGCCCGGAAGTCGTCCAGTGCTTCGTCGATGCCTCCTCGAAGGGCTGGTACAATTATCTCTATGGCGACAACGCCGCCGCCAACGAGATGATCAAGAAAGACAATCCGGACATGTCCGACGAGCAGATCGCCTTTTCGATCGAGAAGCTCAAGGAATACGGCATCGTCGATTCCGGCGACACGGAAGAGATGGGTATCGGTGCGATGACCGACGAGCGGATCGCCGATTTCTACCAGAAGATGGTCGATTCAGGCGTCATGGACGCGGACATCGATATCGGGAAGTCCTACACGCTGGAATTCGTGAACAAGGGCGTTGGCCTGGACCTTAAGAAGTAATCTTCGAAAGGCATTTCCGCGTGGACATGCAACCTGCCGACAAGGCAAAGACCGGCGGACCGCAGCTTATCCTGCGGTCCGTCGGAAAAGTTTTCGGAAACGACGTCGTCGCCCTGCGTGATGTCGATATGACGATCAATCAGGGAGATTTCCTGAGCCTGCTCGGGCCGTCCGGATGCGGCAAGTCGACGGCCTTGCGGCTTATCGCCGGCCTGTCATCGCCGACATCGGGTATCCTCGACTGGCGCGGTCCGGTGATGGGAAAGGCCGATATCGGCTTCGTTTTCCAGGAGCCGACTCTGATGCCGTGGGCGTCCGTCTTCGACAATGTCTGGCTGCCGCTGCGCCTGCAGGGCGTTTCGCGCGCCGATGCGAAGCCGCAGGTCGAGGAAGTGCTTTCCCAGGTCAATCTGACCGGTTTCGAGAACGCGGTGCCGCGTGAACTCTCCGGCGGCATGAAGATGCGCGTGTCGATTGCGCGCGGGCTGGTGACGCGGCCGCGAGTGCTGCTGATGGACGAGCCGTTCGCCGCGCTGGACGAGATCACACGTTTCCAGCTCAACAGCGACCTGCTGACGCTTTGGGAGCGCGAGCGTTTCACGGTCATTTTCGTTACCCATTCCGTGTTCGAAAGCGTTTTCCTGTCGAACAGGATCGTCGTGATGGCGGCGCATCCGGGCCGCGTCTTCGGCGAGATGGATGTGGACGCGCCTTATCCGCGCGACGAGACGTTCCGCACGTCGGAAGACTATGCGCACCTGACCCGCAAGGCCTCGTCGCTGCTTCGTTCGGCGATGGGTATCGAGGGCGAGGGAGGTGACGATCATGTCCTCCACTGAGATGCAGGGCCATGAAGCGGTGATGATCGATGCCGAGGAAATGCGGCGCGCACGCCAGCGCAAGATGGAAAAGACCGGCAAATGGCTGTTGCCGATCCTGATCATGTGTGTCGCGATCTTCATGTGGGACCGGATCTGCGTCTGGAACGAGATCCCGCGCTACATCCTGCCGCGGCCGGGCGAGGTGCTGGCGACGCTGATCGAAGATCGCGGCCTGTTGTTCTCCTCGCTGGTCAACACGCTGAAGATCACTTTCCTCTCACTGGCTCTCGCGGTTGCCGGCGGCGTCGGTTTGTCGGTGCTTTTCACCCAGTCGAAATGGGTGGAGATGAGCTTCTTTCCCTTCGCTGTGGTTCTGCAGGTCACACCCATCGTGGCGATCTTCCCGTTGATCAACATTTATGTGGACAACCAGACCACCAAGCTTCTGCTTTGCGCATGGATCGTCGCCTTTTTCCCGATCCTGTCGAACACGACGCTGGGGCTAAACTCGGTCGACCGGAACCTGCTCGACCTGTTCAAGCTTAACGGCGCGTCGCGCTGGCAGACGTTGTGGCATCTGCGTTTGCCGGCTTCGATGCCTTATTTCCTTGGCGGACTGAAGATCGCCGGCGGTCTTGCGCTGATCGGCGCGGTCGTGGCGGAATTCGTCGCCGGTGCGTCGGGCCAGTCCTCCGGGCTCGCCAGCCGCATCATCGAGGCCGGTTACCGGCTCAACGCCCCGCGTCTCTTCGCCGCGCTGATCCTGATCTCGTTTACCGGCATTCTGATTTTCCTCGTGCTTTCCTTCATATCCAACCGCATCCTGCGGCGCTGGCATGAAAGCGCGCTGACACAGGAGCGTTGATGTCTGGTGGAGCAATCGTTCGAACCGAGACGGGTTTCAGTCTGTATCGGGCGCATCTGCACGATTCATGGGTCGATTCCGGCGGGGCGGAGCATGACGACGAGGGGTTCGGACTATACGATCTGACCGTCGAGAATGGGCGTATCGCCTCCATTACACCGTCCGTCGCAGCGAGTGAGGGCGCGGAGAACGATCTGCGCCGCCGCGTCGTCCTTCCGGCGCTCATCGATTGCCACACGCATCTCGACAAGGGTCACATCTGGCCGCGCAGGCCCAATCCCGACGGGTCGTTTCCGGGCGCGTTGGGCGCGGTGCTGGCCGACCGGTCGGCCAACTGGTCGGCGGAAGATGTCGAGGCGCGCATGGAGTTCGCGCTGAAATGCGCCTACGCCTACGGCACCAAGGCGATCCGTACCCATCTCGACTCGCTGCCGCCGCAGGAGACAATCTCCTGGCCGGTCTTCGAAAAGGTGCGCGAGCGCTGGAAAGGCCGGATCGATCTGCAAGGCGCCTGCCTGTTCGGCATCGACACGGGCCGCGACGAAGCCTGGTTCCAGACGCTCGTACAGCGGGTGAGGCAAGCGGGCGGCGTGCTCGGTGCGGTCACCTTCATGGTGCCGGACATCGAACAACTGCTCGACATGATATTCCGCGCCGCGATCGAAAACGACCTGCCGCTCGATTTTCACGCCGACGAGACCGATGCGCTGGAGGCGGTGTCGCTGCGCCTGATCGCCGAGGCGGCGAAACGCAACGGCTATGAGGGGCGCATCCTGATCGGCCATTGCTGCTCGCTTGCGCGCCAGCCCGACGACGAGGTGTTGCGTACGCTCGATGCGGTTGCCGACTGCAACATCTCGGTGGTTTCGCTACCGATGTGCAACATGTTCCTGCAGGATCGCCGTTCGGACAACACGACGCCGCGTTGGCGCGGCGTGACGCTGCTGCACGAGATGAAGGCGCGCGGCATCAATGTCTGCGTCGCGTCCGACAACACGCGCGACCCGTTCTACGCCTATGGCGATCTCGACATGATCGAAGTCTATCGCATGGCGACGCGGATCATCCAGTTCGATCACCCGGTTGCCGACTGGCCGAAAGCGGCGCTTTCCAATCCGGCGAAAGCGATGGGACTGAGCGAGGACTGCGGCAGGCTTGTCGAGGGCGGGCCGGCGGATTTCCTGATTTGCGAGGGACGGTCCTGGACGGAGATCCTGTCGCGGCCGGAAAGCGGACGGATCGTGGTGCGTGATGGCAAAGTCATCGACCGGGCGCTGCCATCCTATGAAGAACTAGACCATTTGATGGAGTAGACGATGACGGGCATCGACGCGCTGCGCGCGGACCTCGACGGAATAAAGATCGAGGACAATGAGAAGATCGTCCAGCAGAAAAGCCGCGATTTCTATTGGTACTCGCCGGTTCTCAAGGAGCGGCTCGACCACGTGACCGGCGATCTGATCGTTTCGCCGAAGACCGAGGACGAAGTCATCCGGGTTCTGAAGGCCTGTTACAAGCACGATGTGCCGGTTACGCCGCGCGGTACGGGCACAGGCAATTACGGCCAGGCGATGCCGCTTTCGGGCGGCGTGGTGCTGTCGCTCGCCGACATGAGCGAAATCAAGGAAATCGCGCCGGGCAGGGCGGTGGTCGGTCCGGGCGTGATCTGCTCCGATCTGGACAAGGCTGCGCGCGAGCAATCCGGACAGGAAATGCGCATGCATCCCTCCACCACCCATACGGCGACCGTCGCGGGTTTCGTCGCGGGCGGTTCCGGAGGCGTCGGCTCGACACGCTGGGGCGGCCTGCGCGATTTCGGCAATGTGATCCGGCTGCGCGTCGTCACCATGGAGGAAGAGCCCCGGGTGCTCGAACTGACCGGCGCGGATTTGCACAAGGTCACGCATGCCTATGGTACCAACGGGATCATCACCGAGGTCGAAATACCGCTGACGGCGGCCTATGACTGGATCGATGTGATCGTCACATTCGACGATTTCGTGGAAGCGGCGGGCTACGCCAATGCGCTCGGGCGGCAGGACGGGATCCTCCTCAAGCTCAATACGGTCATTTCGGCGCCTGCGCCTTTCGACTATTTCAAGCGGCACCAGAAGTTCCTCAAGGAAGGCGACAGTGTCGTGATCTGCATGGTCGCGCCGCAGTCGCTCGACGCATTCCTGGCCTATACGGCGCGGGAAGGCGGCAACATCGCGTTCAACAGCGCAGCGCTCTCCGCCGAAGGCATGCGCGGCCTGCCGCCGGCATTCGAGCTCGCCTGGAACCACACCACCTTGCGCGGGCTCAGGATCGACCCGGCGATCACCTATCTGCAGGTGCTCTATCCTTTCCCGAACCAGCTCGCGCTGATCGAGAAGCTGCACGGCATGTTCAAGGGCGAGATCATCGATCACCTGGAATTCGTGCGCTTCGACGGAGACATAACCTGCTTCGGGCTGCCGATGGTGCGCTACACCACCGAGGCGCGGCTGGACGAGATCATCGAGACCTTCAATCGCGAGGGCGCGCCTATCTTCAATCCGCATCGCTTCACGCTGGAGGAGGGCGGCATGAAGCAGACCGACGAAATCCAGCTCGCCTTCAAGCGCGAGGCCGATCCGAAGGGCCTGCTCAACCCCGGCAAGATGATCGCCTGGGAAAACCCGGATTACGATTACGACACCGGCGCCGTCTGGCTGTTCAAGGGCTTGCAGAAGGCGAGTTAGGTGATGCGTGTTCTGGTCCTGCATGCTCATCCGGTCGCCGAGAGCTTCAACGGCTCGCTGCACCAAATCATTGTCGAACGGCTGAAAGCGAGAGGCCACGAGGTCGACGATTGCGATCTCTATGCCGAGGATTTCGACCCGCGGCTGAGCCGGTCCGAGCGGATTGGCTATCACGATATCGGCCCCAACCTCGAACCGGTGAAGACTTATGTCGAGCGGCTGCGCGCGGCGGAGGCGCTGGTGCTGAGCTATCCGGTCTGGAACTTCGGTTACCCGGCGATCCTGAAGGGGTTCTTCGATCGTGTCTTCCTGCCGGGCGTTTCGTTCGAGATGCGTAATGGCAAGGTCCGACCGTGTCTGCACAACATCAGGAAGGTGAGTGTGGTGACGACCTATGGCGGGACGCGGATGAGAGCGTTTCTGGTCGGCGATCCGCCGCGCAAGCTCGTCAACCGGGTGCTGCGCGTGATCGTCAAGCCGGGCGCGCCGTTCGACTATCTGGCGCATTACGACATGAACCGATCGACGGATGAGACGCGCAAACGTTTCATCGGCCGTGTCGAGACGGCAATGGACGCGTTCTGATGCGGATACTTGTTGTTTATTGCCATCCGGTACCGGAGAGCTTCGGAGCGGCGTTGCGCGACACGGTCATGAACGCGCTTGCCGAAGGCGGCAACGAAACGAGGCTGATCGATCTGTATGCCGAAGGTTTCGATCCGGTGATGGGTTGCGACGAGCGGCGTGTCTATAACGACATGCAGAAAGACCAGCATCCGCTGCCGGCGCATGCCGAGCAGCTTGCCTGGGCCGAGGGGCTGGTCTTCGTCTATCCGACATGGTGGTACGGCCTGCCGGCAATGCTGAAGGGGTGGCTCGACCGGGTCTGGACGCCCGAGATCACCTTCGCGATGTCGCCGGAGACGAAACGGATTCGTCCGCTGATGACCCATATCCGCAAGCTCGGCGTCGTGACGACCTGCGGCGCGCCGCGCTGGTGGTCCTATGTCGTCGGCCATCCGGGCAAGCGCACGCTGCTGCGCGGCATGCGCGCGCTCTTCGCCAAGCGCTGCAAGACGCTTTTCCTGGCGCACTACCTCATGGATGTGTCGACACCGCAGTCGCGCGCCGATTTCCTTGCGCTCGTGGACAGGCGCATCCGGCGTTTCTAGACCCTGAAAGGCTCTAGACAGCGACCTGCGGCAGTTCCGCCGGAACGCCGGGCGTGTCCGCCGGGTCGTCCGGATAGGACAGGAAGTGGAGTTCGTCGGCTGGCACGCCCTCGATCGAGCGGATCACGCAGGTCGCAAGATCGCGGCCGCCCTGGCGAACATCCTCGTTGATCACCTCGATTCCGCTGCGGTAGCGCTTGAGAATATTGGTGTGCTGCTTGGAAACGATCTGCACATCGCGACCGATTTGGAGGCCAGCCTGTTCGATGCCAGCAGAAGCTGCGATGGCGGCGCCGCCGCTGCCGCAGACGATTCCGTCCGGCCGTCCGGGTCCTCGCATGATCTCGTAGACACCGGCCTGGATCGTATCGAGCGTATCGTCGACGGTCACCGTGTCGAGCGCGACCTGCTGCATTCCGTGCTCGCGGAGGCCGGTTGCAAAGCCTGCCTTCATGTGGCGCGCATAAGTGAGATTGTCCGGCGGCGGGACAAGTGCCGCGCGCTTGACGCCCCGCTTGGCCAGCATGTTGGCGGCGTCATGGGCGAAACGCTCATTGTCGAAATCATGCCAGGGATGATCGATGCCCATGTCGGTGCGGCCATGGGTGGCGAAGGGCATGCCGTGCTCGGACAGATAGCGCACGCGGCGGTCCCGCAATTCGATACGTGACAGGATCACGCCGTCGGCGGAACCGGTTTCGACGATGTAGCGCACCGGCTCCATTGAATCGTTTTCCAGAGAGTAGGGCGTTACGACGAGGTGGTAGGGCGTGCCGCGCAGCACGTCGGAGATGCCGAGGACCATCTGGGATGTCAGGCCCATCACCTCTTCCTGGGTGTTGAGAACGAGGCTGATCACGTTCGTCTTGCCGGTTCTCAGACGAACGCCCGCCCGGTTCGGACGGTAACCGATCTGCTTGGCCACAAGCCGCACGCGTTTCTTGGCCTCTTCACCGATATCCGGCGCGTCCTTGAGCGCGCGCGAAACGGTCGTGATCGAGTAGCCGGTCATGAAGGCGATGGATTTCAGGGTCGGCGGTCCGGACGCCGGTTCCGCCGCTTCGCTCTGTTTTCCTTTTGTTTTCAGCGCCATTTCCGTTCCGCCCTTGAGACTCGGGGGAACTATAGGCCTGTCGGCAGTGTGGTTTCAACAAACATGCATCGATTGACACAAACGTTAAAGTTTATTGCGGTGCAAAAAGAGATGCTGCGTTGCCGAAGGCGCAGTTCTTCCTCGGGTTTAGTCCCAGAATCCTCGGCAGAAAGCCGTATTTTCCGGATTTCTACGACATTCCTTTTATTTTTTCGACGCTCGAAGAAAATTTCATCGGCCCGGTTGCGCAGGAAAAATCCTTGCCATACAGTTCCACTGCAACGTTACAGTTCGCAGGGAGGAAAACATGCGTCTTCGTTCAACAATTGCGGCGTTGGCCGTGTCGGCGGTATTGCCGGCCGCCACAGCTCACGCGACAGATCTTGAGGTCATGCACTGGTGGACCAGCGGCGGCGAGGCGGCTGCCGTGGCGGAATTCGCCAAGGCTTTCGACGCCACCGGCAATCACTGGGTCGATGCGGCCTTTGCCGGCCCGGGCGAGCAGGCTCGCGCCATCATGGTCAGCCGTATCACCGGCGGCGACCCGATGGGCGCTTTCCAGTTCAACCATGGCCGTCAGGCGGAGGACCTGATCGAAGCCGGGCTGCTGCGCGACCTGACCGACATCGCCGAGGCCGAGGGCTGGAAGGACGTCGTAAATCCGCCGTCGCTTCTCGACGGCTGTACGGTTGACGGTCGCATCTACTGCACGCCGGTCAACATCCACTCCTGGCAGTGGCTGTGGCTTTCGCACAAGGCCTATGAGGATGCCGGCGTTCCGGTCCCGACAAACTGGGACGAGTTCGTCGCCGCCGCTCCGGCTCTGAAGGAGAAGGGCATTCTTCCGATGGCTGTGGGTCAGCAGAGCTGGCAGCAGAGCGGACTTTTCAACGTCCTGATGTCGTCCCTCGTGCCCGTCGAGATCTTCGAGAAGGTCTATGGCGACAAGGACGCCGAAGTCGCGGCCGGTCCTGAAGTCGCCCGCGTCTTCAAGGCGGCGGCCGATGCGCGTGAAATGTCGGACGGCTCGACCGTGCAGTCCTGGAACGAGGCGACAAACCTCGTCATCACCGGCAAGGCCGGCGGCCAGATCATGGGCGACTGGGCGCAGGGCGAATTCTCGGTCGCCGAACAGAAGGCCGGCAGCGACTATTCGTGCCTTCCGGGTCTGGGCGTGACCGAAGTGCTCGGCACCGGCGGCGACGCGTTCTACTTCCCGGTTTTGGACGACGAGGAGAAATCCAAGGCGCAAGCCGAACTCGCCGCGCTTCTTCTGAAGCCCGCCGTACAGGTGGCTTTCAACCTGAAGAAGGGTTCGCTGCCGGTTCGTGGCGACATCGACCTGTCGACGGCGAATGACTGCATGCAGAAGGGCCTGAAGCTGCTCGCCGAGAACAAGCTGGTGCCGGACACCAACCAGCTTCTCACGCCGGACACGACGTCGCAGATCAACGATCTGTTCGCCGAGTTCTTCGCCGATGCGTCGATCACGCCGGAAGACGCCCAGAAGCGTTTCGCCGATATTATCGCCAGCGCTGACTGATCCGTTTCGACACGTATCGTGCCGGCCCGCCGTGATGGCGGGCCGGCAACCAGCCGGCCAATAAGAACGCACGGGGAATGCGCATGGCTTCGGGACGCCCGAACCAGCTTTTTCGCAACAAGACGGCGAAGATCGCAGCGATTCCGATGATCCTGACCGCCATGGTGGTCTTCATCGGAGGGACGGGCTGGACGGTCGTCTATTCGTTTACGAAATCCAAGCTGCTGCCCAAGCTGGAATGGGTCGGTTTCGACCAGTATGAACGGCTTTGGAGCACCAATCGCTGGATCGTCTCGATCGAGAATCTGGCGATTTACGGCCTGTCGATGCTGGTCCTCAGCTTCGTGCTCGGCTTCCTTCTGGCTGCTTTGATGGACCAGAAGATCCGGTTCGAGAACACGTTCCGAACCATCATGCTCTATCCCTTCGCGCTGTCCTTCATCGTGACGGGTCTGGTTTGGCAGTGGCTGCTCAATCCCGAATTCGGCATTCAGCAGATCGTGCGCAATCTCGGTTGGGAAAGCTTCACCTTCGACCCGCTGTATAATCCGGACCTCGCGATCTTCGGCGTCATGCTCGCGGCGCTGTGGCAGGGCTCCGGCCTCGTCATGGTGCTGATGCTCGCCGGGCTTCGCGGCATCGACGAGGAAATCTGGAAGGCGGCGCGGATCGACGGCATTCCGACATGGAAGACCTATCTGTTTATCATCATCCCGATGCTGCGGCCCGTCTTCATCACCGCGCTGGTGCTGATCACCAGCGGCATCATCCGGGTCTATGACCTCGTCGTCGCGCAAACCAGCGGCGGCCCCGGGCTGGCGACCGAAATGCCCGCCAAATATGTCTACGACTACATGTTCCGCGCGCAGAATCTCGGTCAGGCTTTCGCCGCATCGACGATGATGTTGCTTGCCGTCCTGGTCGTCGTCGTGCCGTGGGCCATGATGGAATTCGGGGGCAAGAAAAATGACTGATATCGCCACCGCAACCGCCGCGGCGTCGGTCGGCATGCCCGAGGAGGCCCGCATCGACGATGGCCCGCGCGGCCCGCGCCCAACCCGCGCGCTCTCGCGCCGCAACATCATGCTCTACGGCACGCTGATCGTCGTGTCGCTCTACTACCTGCTGCCGCTCTACGTGATGGTCGTCACCTCGCTGAAGGGCATGCCCGAGATCCGGGTTGGCAATGTCTTCTCGCCGCCGCTGGAGATCACTTTCCAGCCCTGGGTCAAGGCGTGGGCCGAGGCCTGCACCGGGCTGAACTGCGACGGGCTTAGCAGGGGATTCTGGAATTCGGTCCGGATCACAATTCCCTCCGTCGTTGCCTCGATCGCGATCGCCTCCGTCAACGGCTACGGCCTCGCCAACTGGCGCTTCAAGGGCGACAATTTCTTCTTCACGATCCTGATCTTCGGCGCGTTCATCCCCTATCAGGTGATGCTCTATCCGGTCGTGATCATCCTGCGGGAGCTTGGGCTCTATGGGTCGCTCACCGGTCTGGTAATCGTCCACTCCGTGTTCGGGATGCCTATCCTGACATTGTTGTTTCGGAACTACTTCACGTCGCTGCCCGAGGAGTTGTTCAAGGCTGCTCGCGTCGACGGCGCCGGCTATTGGGGCATCTATTTCCGGATCATGCTGCCGATGAGCCTGCCGATCTTCGTTGTCGCGATGATTATCCAGGTCACCGGCATCTGGAACGACTTCCTCTTCGGTACGGTCTACACCAAGCCCGACTACTGGCCGATGACCGTGCAGCTCAACAATATCGTCAACTCGGTGCAGGGGGTGAAGGAGTACAACGTCAACATGGCCGCGACGCTGCTGACCGGCCTTGTCCCGCTCTTCATCTACTTCGTTTCCGGCAAACTCTTCGTGCGCGGCATCGCGGCCGGCGCCGTGAAAGGCTGACTGTCATGCATAGCGTCTCGGTTCGCGACGTTTCGCTCAATTTCGGCTCCGTGAAGGTGCTCGAAAAGCTCAATCTCGACATCACGGAGGGTGAATTCCTGGTCCTGCTTGGGCCGTCGGGCTGCGGCAAGTCGACGTTGCTGAACTGCATCGCCGGCCTGCTTGACGTGTCGGACGGGCAGATCTTCATCAACGGGAAGAACGTCACCTGGGAGCAGCCGAAGGATCGCGGCATCGGCATGGTGTTCCAGTCATACGCGCTCTACCCGCAGATGACGGTCGAGGGCAATCTGAGCTTCGGGCTGAAAAACCAGGGCGTTCCGCGCGCCGAAATCCGCGAACGTGTCGATCGCGCGGCCAAGATGCTGCAGATCGAACCCTATCTTCAGCGCAAGCCCGCACATCTTTCGGGGGGGCAGCGCCAGCGCGTGGCCATTGGCCGCGCGCTGGTGCGGGAAGCCGGCGTGTTCCTTTTCGACGAGCCGCTTTCCAATCTCGACGCGAAGCTGCGCTCGGAACTGCGCGTGGAGCTCAAGCGCCTGCACCAGAAGCTCGCCCACAACACCATGATCTATGTCACGCACGACCAGATCGAGGCGCTGACGCTGGCCGACCGTATTGCTGTCATGAAAGGCGGCGTCATCCAGCAACTAGCCGATCCGCATACGATCTATAACCGGCCGCGCAATCTCTACGTGGCGGGCTTCATCGGCTCACCGCCGATGAGTTTTCTCGACGGTTCCGTCACGGCCGAAGGCGGCGGTTTTGTTTTTCGTTTCGGCGATCACGTCATCCCGCTGGACGGCTATGTCGCCGATACGGAACTGCGTCCCGAATTCGACGCCATTCTGGGTGTGCGACCGGAGCACGTGGAAATCCGCGGGGAAAACGAGACGTCGGACACGGCCACTTTCCCGGCGGTTGTCGATCTGGAGGAGCCGATGGGCGCGGACAGCCTTTTGTGGGTGACATTCGCCGGCCAGACGCTCTCGGTCCGCATCGACTCCTCGCGGCGTTTCCGCCCGGGCGACGCCGTTCGGCTGGGGTTCAATCTGCCGATGGCTTCGGTCTTCGACAGGAAAACCGAAGATCGGATGTGAGGCGGCCTGCGGAAGATGAATACGCGGTGGCCAATGGCGATTTGCGAACAGTCGGTTTCTTGTTGCCGCCTGGGCGGGGTAGGAACGTCACGATCGGGCGAAAGGCGGGCGCTGATGTACCGTCTTTCGCTCCCCGTGATCCGTTCCGCAAATAAGGGTGCCCCATGAAACGCTCAGCCATCAACGAAATCATCAGGGAAAGCGACGCTTTCATCCGCTCTTTCGGCTATGTGATGCCGCCTTTCGCATACTGGTCTCCCGAAGAAATGAAACGCCGCACCGCCGGAGACAGCGCGCGCATCCGCGACCACAGGCTCGGCTGGGACATCACGGATTACGGCCAGGGGAAATTCGACGATCTCGGCCTGTTCCTGTTCACCGTGCGCAATGGCAACAACGCCAATGTCGGCAGGGGCCGGGGCATGCTTTATGCCGAGAAGATCATGATCTCCGGCGAGAACCAGATCTCGCCGATGCACCGGCACAATCTCAAGACCGAAGACATCATCAACAAGGGCGGCGGCACGCTGGTGCTGGAATTGTTCAAGGCGAAGCCGGACGGCTCCATCGACGAGAACGCCGACGTGAACACCTTCACCGACGGCACCGCGCGGACACTGCCGGCGGGCAGTCTCCTGAAGCTCGCGCCCGGCGAAAGCGTGACGCTGGAGCCTGACACCTGGCATGCATTCTGGGGTGAGGGCGGCAAGGTTCTGATCGGCGAAGTCTCCAACGTCAATGACGACCTGACGGACAATATCTTCCGCGATCCCATCGGCCGGTTTTCAACCGTCGACGAGGATGCGCCGCCGCTTCATCTGCTTGTTTCCGACTATGACAATTGGCTCGACTGAGCCGCTTTCGAGGGTATTCCAATGACCGAGTTTTCCTATCAGCTCTACAGTTCGCGCAATTTCCCGCCGCTTGCCGACACGTTGAAGATGCTCGGCGAGCTCGGCTACACCCAGGTCGAGGGCTATGGCGGGCTGTTTGCCGATCTGGGCGCGCTCGATGAGCTGAAGGCCGATCTGGCCGATAATGGTCTCGCCATGCCGACCGGGCATTTCGGGCTCGACATGGTGCGCGACCAGCCTGACAGGGTTTTGCAGATCGCGGAGACAATCGGTGTGGAGGCTATCTTCGTGCCGGCAATCCCGGCCGAGGAGCGCTCGAAGGATGCAGCCGGATGGCGGGCGCTGGGCGAAACGCTGGCGCGGGTCGCCGAACCCTATTGGAAGGCCGGGCTGACCTTCGGCTGGCACAATCACGCCTTCGAGTTCGTCGAGACCGAAACCGGCGAGATGCCGCTCGACCTGATCATGGCCGGGGACCCGAAGCTGGCGCTGGAGCTCGATGTCGCCTGGGTGGTGAGGGGCGGGCAGGATCCGCTGGTATGGATCGACAAATTTGCCGACCGTATCGCAGCCGCTCACATCAAGGACATCGCGCCTGAAGGCGAATGCGCGGACGAGGATGGCTGGGCCGATGTCGGCCATGGCGTCATGGATTGGACGGCCATCATGGCGGCGTTGCGCAAGACGAATGCGCGCTGGTTCGTGATGGAGCACGACAATCCGAAAGATCATTCCCGTTTTGCCAGCCGCTCGATCGAGACGGCGCGCGGTCTGTAAGGATTTAAAGAGATGAACAAGCTTGGCGTCGGCATCATCGGATGCGGGAATATCTCGGCCGCCTATCTTCGGCTTGCGCCGCTTTTCAAGGCGCTCGAAATGCGTGCCGTGGCGGATATTAATATTGATGCGGCAAAGGCGCGCGCGGAGGAATTCGGCGTCAGGGCGCTGGATGTGGACGGGCTCTTGGCGGATCCGGATATCGACGTGATCGTCAATCTGACGATCCCGGACGCCCATTACGCGGTCACCAGCGCGATCCTGGAAGCGGGCAAGCATGCCTATTCGGAAAAACCATTGGTCTTGAGCCTCGACGAAGGCGAGAAACTGAGAGCGCTCGCGGATGCTCGCGGCCTGCGCGTCGGTTCTGCGCCGGATACGTTCCTAGGCGGGTCGCATCAGCTTGCGCGCGCCGGGATCGACGAGGGGCTTGTCGGCGATATCGTCGCCGGCACCTGCCATGTCATGTCGCACGGCATGGAGCATTGGCATCCGAATCCGGACTTTTTCTTCCTGCCCGGCGCCGGCCCCGTGCTCGATGTCGGCCCTTATTACGTGACCAACCTGATCCAGTTGATCGGGCCGGTGAAGAGAGTGGCGGCCTTGACCTCGTCGGCGACACCGACCCGTACGATCCAGACCGAGGGGCCGCGTCAGGGCGAGGAAATTCCGGTGAAGACGCCGACCAATATCCATGCGCTTCTGGATTTCGAAAATGGCGCTACGATCACGCTATCGGCGAGCTGGGATATCTGGGCGCATCGCCATTCCAGCATGGAACTCTATGGCACCGAGGGATCGCTGTTCGTGCCTGATCCGAATTTCTTCGGCGGAGAGGTCGGGCATGCCGGGCGCGACGGCAAGATCGCGCCGTTGCCGGAGTGGGACCACCCCTTCGGAAAGGCCAATCAGGAGCATCCGGCCGGGGCGCGGGCGAACTATCGGACCGCAGGTCTCGCCGACATGGCGCAGGCGATCGTCGAGGGCAGGCCGCATCGCTGTTCCCTCGATCTCGCCATTCACGCCGTCGACGTAATGACATCGATCCTGAAATCGGGAGAGACCGGCAATTTCGTCGAGTTGACGACGAGCTGCGAACGGCCGGCGGCTCTATCGCCCGACGACGCGTTGAGGCTGATGGGCTGACCGGACGGTCAGGCTAACGGTCGCCGCTTAACGCATGAAGAAAGGAATTGAAGTTCATGGCCTATGCGCCCGCCGAAGATCGCTACGAGACTATGGTCTACCGCCGCTGCGGACGCTCCGGCCTGGACCTGCCGGCGATCTCGCTCGGCCTGTGGCATAATTTCGGCCATGATACGCCGCACGAGACCAAGCGGGCGATCGTCCAGGCCGCCTTCGACAACGGCATTACCCATTTCGATCTCGCCAACAATTACGGCCCGCCGCCCGGCAGCGCGGAAGAGGCGTTCGGCGAAATTCTCCGCACCGATCTCAAGGGATACAGGGATGAGCTGATCATCTCGTCGAAAGCCGGTTACATGATGTGGCCGGGCCCCTATGGCGAGTGGGGCAGCCGGAAGTACCTGATTTCGTCCTGCGACCAGTCGCTGAAGCGGATGGGGCTCGACTATGTCGACATTTTCTACTCCCATCGCTTCGATCCCGACACGCCGCTGGAAGAGACAATGGGCGCGCTCGACCAGATCGTCCGATCGGGCAAGGCGCTCTATGCCGGCATTTCATCCTACAATTCGGAGCGGACGCGCGAGGCGGTGAAGATCCTCCGGGATCTCGGAACGCCGTGCCTGATTCATCAGCCTTCCTACAACATGCTCAATCGCTGGGTGGAGCGCGACGGGCTGAAGGACACGCTGAAGGAACTGGGTATCGGGTCCATCGCGTTCACACCGCTTGCCCAGGGCATGCTGACCAACAAATATCTGAAGGGCATACCGGGGGACAGTCGCGCCGCGCAGGGCAAGTCGCTGAAGCAGGAATTCCTCAACGATCAGGCCATCGAGCACATCGCCAAATTGAACGAGATCGCGTCGCGACGCGGTCAGACGCTGGCGCAGATGGCTCTTGCCTGGGTGCTGCGCGACGGGGGCATCACCACTGCGCTGATCGGGGCGTCGCGGCCAAGCCAGGTGATCGATTGCGTGGGCGCTGTCGGCAATCTGGAATTCACGGCGGAGGAACTCGCTGAAATCGACAAATATGCCGACGAGGAAAACATCAATCTCTGGGCGCAATCCGCTGAGCAGAAAAAAGGTGCAGCGCAAAGATGATCCGTAATCCGATCCTTCCGGGCTTCAACCCCGATCCCTCGATCTGCCGGGTCGGGGAGGACTATTTCATCGCGACCTCGACCTTCGAGTGGTATCCGGGCGTACAGATCCATCATTCCCGCGACCTTGTGAACTGGACGCTGGTTGCGCGGCCGCTCGCCCGCAAGACGCTGCTCGACATGCGCGGCAATCCGGACAGTTGCGGCATCTGGGCTCCGTGCCTCAGCCATGCGGAAGGACGGTTCTGGCTCGTCTATACCGACGTCAAGCGCTACGACGGCAACTTCAAGGATGCGCCGAACTACATCACGACCTGCGAGACGATCGACGGCGATTGGTCCGATCCTGTCTATGTGAACTCGTCAGGCTTCGATCCGTCGCTGTTCCATGACGATGACGGGCGAAAATATTTCATGAACATGCAGTGGAACTACCGCGGCGAAGGGACCGGCGGGAATCCGAGGCATGCGTCGTTCGACGGCATCCTGCTGCAGGAGTGGTCGCCCGAAAAAGGGCTCTTCGGGCTGGTGAAGAACATCTATGCGGGCACCGAGCGGGGGCTGACCGAGGCGCCGCATATCTTCAAGCGCAACGGCTGGTATTATCTGACGACGGCCGAGGGCGGCACTGTCTACGATCATGCGGTGACCATGGCCCGCTCTCGCGATATCTGGGGTCCCTATGAGGATCACCCGAACAAATACCTTATGTGCGCCGCCTCGAACCCGGAGCATCCCATCCAGAAAACGGGGCACGGCCAGTATGTCGAGACGCATGACGGGCAGTTCTACCATACTTTCCTGATGGGGCGGCCGATCCCCGGGCCGGACGGCACCGGGCGGTTTTGCCCGCTTGGCCGCGAGACCGGAATCGAGCGGGTGGTCTGGGGCGAGGATGACTGGCTCTACCTGGAAGAGGGCGGGATGCTGGTTCGAACCGAGCTTCCCGGCCTCGCCGATGTCGAGCCGACACCGCCTGTGGAATTCTTCACGGATTTCAGCGGCGGCAGTCTGCCCGAGGAGTTCCAGTGGCTGCGGTCGCCGGAAACCGACCGGCTGTTCACGGTCAATAACGGGTCTCTCAGCCTCTATGGTCGCGAAAGCATGGGGAGCTGGTTCGAGCAGTCTCTTGTCGCGCGCCGGCAGGAGCATTTCGTCTATGCGGCGGAGACCGAGGTCGAATTCGATCCGGAGACCTATCAGCAGACCGCGGGGCTCGCGACCTATTACAACCGCTTCAAGTTCCACATGCTGCTGGTCACGGACGAGCCGGGGCAGGGGCGGTCTCTGACGATCGTGTCATGCCTTGGCGATTTCCCGGACGGCAAATTGTCGTTTGCGCTGCCGAAACCGGTTCCGTGCCCGGATGGTCCGATCCAGATGAGGGTCAAGGTGGACCATGCGCTGCAGCAATTCTTCTGGCGGCAACCGGGTGGTGAATGGCAGGAGATCGGGCCGAAGCTCGATGCGGCGATCATTTCCGACGAAGGCGGGCGCGGCGGCCATGGCTCGTTCACGGGTGCTTTTGTCGGCATGTTCGCGATGGACATGACCGGCCAGGGCAAAGAAGCGCGGTTCTCGCATTTTGCTTACCGTCCCGAGGGGGCGTGAAGAGCGAACTCTGCATATTCGATCTGGCAAGCGGCGATGTTTCCACGCTGCTTGAAACCGACCAGCTCATCGAAGCGCCGAACTGGACGCCCGATGGCCGGGCGCTGATCGTCAATGGCGACGGGCGCCTCTATCGCGTCGCGCTGGATGGTGCGCCGAGGCTTGTCGAAATCAATACCGGTTTTGCGAAAAGGCTGAACAACGACCACGGTATTTCTGCAGACGGCAAGACGCTCGTCATTTCGGATTCGACGGAGGAGGGGGCCAGCTGCATCTACACCTTGCCTGTCGAAGGCGGGACACCGAAGCGGATCACCGGGCATGTTCCTTCCTATTGGCACGGCTGGTCGCCGGACAGCTCGACCCTTGCCTATGTGGGCAAGCGCAGCGCCGGTTTCGACATCTTCACCTGCCCTGTCGATGGAGGCGCGGAGACATGCCTGACGGCGGGCTTCGAGCATTGCGACGGGCCGGATTTTACGCCGGATGGCCGGTGGATCTGGTTCAACGGCCAGAAAAATGGCCGCATGCAACTCTGGCGGATGCGGCCCGATGGTGATGCGCTCGAACAGATGACGGATGACGAGCGCGTCAACTGGTTTCCGCATCCTTCTCCCGATGGTGCGAGCGTTCTCTATCTCGCCTATGAGAATGGCGTCGAGGGACATCCGCGCAATCACGATGTCGAACTCAGGTTGATGCCAATTTCGGGCGGCAGGCCGCGGAGACTGCTATCCCTGTTCGGCGGGCAAGGGACGATCAACGTACCTTGCTGGGCGCCGGATTCGAAGCGGTTCGCATTTGTCCGATACCACGCTTGAAAGCCTGGGCCCCTCTGTCTCAACGATTCCATGAGTTTAATGGGGTTCGTTGCGAGATCGAATCATCGCGCCTGCGAGGGGGCCGTGGTGTAGCGTTTCACTCGGCTGGTTGTGTTCCAAGAGCCGGCTCCATCCGGGCCGGCTCTTCGTGGCGGCGGTCCACGAGCCAGTCGGTTGCGCCGGCCGACAGCCAGATGCAGAAGAGGGTGATCCACGCGGTAAGGGCGAAGACCGATGCTCCCGTTACGCCCGCGCCGACCGCGCAGCCGCCGGCCAGCATGCCGCCGAAGCCCATCAGCGCAGCGCCCAGCAGGTAGCGGCGCATCGACGCGCCGTCATGGAAGCCCTGCAGTTGCAACTGCCGCGTTACCAAGGCGGCGAGAAACGAGCCGAGAAATACGCCGGGGACGAGGCCGACATCGAAGTCGATCGTCGATCCGGGAGGCGTCAGGAAGAGCATCAAGGTATCGGCGGACGGGCCGGTGAATGTCAGCGAGTTCATGGTGATTGGCTCGAAGGCGATGCCGCGCATGGTGTGCGTGAAGAACCATGCGGCGGGCACCATCAGCCCCACGATGAAAGCCGAGAAGATGATCCATGGGCGCGACCGGCTCCATGTCGCGGTCATGGCGGCGAGAAGGAGCGCGATCACCGCGGCGGAGGCGGTCTGGGTCGAATCGAGATGGACCATTGCCATCAGGTCGTTGCCGCCCGTCGCGGTGGTGGTCAGCGGACGGGCCAGGGCCTCACGCAAGGGCGAGAGGAAGCCGCGCAGGCTTGCCTGCGCGACGACCGCGAAGACCAGCCCGGAGAGGAGGGCGCGCAGGTTTCCCGTTGCCGAGAGGACCAGCAGCCGGCTGGCGCATCCGCGGGCGAGTACCATGCCGGTGCCGAAGAGCAGGCCGCCGAGTGCAGCCCCTGTCAGGCTTTGCGGCGAGGCGATCTGGCGGGCTTCACTGGTGACCATCAGACCGGTGGCGGAGAGGAGCTGCGTTCCCGCGACCGCAGCCGTGAAGACGATCAGCCAGATCGACACTTTCTCGCCGATCTTGCCGCGCGAGAACTCGACCGCAGCCGCACGCAGGCAGAAGCGGCTTTGCTGTGCAAACGCTCCGAACAGCGCGCCGATGAGAGCTCCTCCCAAGGCGAGGGTCCAATTCTCTCCCACCCGATCGACGACCGCGATCAGAAATTCGGTCACCATGTCCATGTCACATTCCTTCGGCGGAATGATTGTCCGGGGACGGTCGCTTGACGTTGACCTCGATCAAGACCATACGCATATATTCAAATGAAGCGATATATTCAGCGGGAGGAGACCGATGAAACGGAACGGATTGACGCGTCGCGAGACACTGGCCCTTCTCGGCATCTCGTCGGCATTGCCGTTTGTGCCGGGCATGACCTCGAGAGCGATCGCCGATATCGCACTCGGCGAAAAGGTGATCACGACGGTCAGCGACGGCCACCTTATGCTGCCGCTCGATTTCTCGTTTCCCGATGCGCCGCATGACGAACTGGTCGCGCTGCTGGAAGCGGCGGGGCACAGCACCCAGATGCTCGAACCCGACTGCAATGTCACGGTGCTGAAGGATGGCGAGCGCGTCGTGCTTTTCGATGTCGGATCGGGGCCGAATTTCATGCCCAGCGCCGGCAAGATCCTGGAGAATATCGATGCCGCGGGGATCGCGCCGGAAGACGTGACGGACGTCGTCTTCACGCATGCGCATCCGGATCACATCTGGGGCCTGCTGGACGATTTCGACGAGTTCGTTTTTCCCGAGGCGAACTACTTCATCAATCAGGTCGAGTGGGATTTCTGGCGCGCCGACGATACGCTCGACAAGATGCCGGAAGCCCGCAAGACATTCGTCGTCGGCGCTCAGAACCGGCTGGAAGCGCTGGAAGACGTCATCCAGTTCTTCAATTGGGGCGACGAGGTGCTGCCCGGTATCGAAGCGGTCGATACGCGCGGCCACACGCCGGGCCATACCTCGTTTGCCATTCATGACGGCAACGACAGCGTGATGGTGATCGGCGATGCGGCGACAAGTTCCATCGTCTCGTTCGCGCATCCGGAATGGCCGTCAGGTTCGGATCAGGATACCGAGCAGGGGATCGCGACCCGTACGAAACTTCTCGACCGGCTGGCGCAGGAGCAGGGGCGGTTCGTCGGGTTCCACCTGCCGGAGGGCGGCATCGGCCACGTCGAAAAGGATGGTTCCGGTTACCGTTACGTCGCGGAGTAGCCAGGTGTTATTCGGCAGGCTGGCTGCGTTCGCCGTGATCCCGCATGAAGGCGAAGGGCGACCCTTCCAGGAGGTATGACAGCCCCATGCGCGCGCCGAATGCGATCGAAAGCATCGCGATCGGTGCCGACAACGCCATCACCGAGACGGCGCTGACACCCTGGCCGATCGTGCAACCGAGCGCGAAGACGCCGCCGGTGCCCATCAGGAACGCGCCGACCAGATGGCGGCTCAGTTCGCGGGCGTCGTCGCAGGCTTCCCAGCGAATATCCTTCGAATACCATGCCCGCGCCATCGCGCCGATCAGCACGCCGGCCACGAGCCCGACGCCGTAATCGGGCAGGGCGCCCGTGACGGTAATGATCTGGAGCATGGTGTCGCCAAGCGGCATGACGAAGGAGCCGGCCTCGATCTGAACCGGCTGGAACAGCCGGGTTGCAAAGCCGGAGGTAACGAACCAGCCGGCTGCGATACCGGTTCCGATGACGATGCCGGATGCCATCTTTTCCCGATCTCCCCGGAACCGCCTGTCGCGAAAAATCCAGTAGAACAGTCCGGCGGCGATCGCCGCGGCGACCGGCAGGGTGATGTCGATGCCCGCGAGATGCGACAGGAGCGCCCCTGCCGACTGGCCTCCGACGCCCTTCAGGTCAACCGAAAGCGGATCGATGGTCGCGACACGAAGATGGCCGAGCAGGCCACGCTGGGCCGCCAGGGCGGCGAGCGCGATGCCGGTCAAGACCACGAGGGCGCGCATGCTGCCGCCGCCAAGCCTGATGATCGCGCCAAATCCGCAGGTGCCGACCAGGGCCATGCCGAAACCGAACATGACGCCGCCAATGATCGCACCGGCGATCGGCAGCGGTTCGGTCAGGTAGAAACTGCGCGAAAGATCGATCCAGCCGAGAAACTGCATCACTTGAGTCAATGTCAGCGCCACGGCCGCCGCCAGAACCCATGATCTGAGGCCGTTGCTGTCGCCGGCGTACCAATGGCGCTCCAGCGCCGACATGGTGCAAAAATGGTTGCGCCGCGCGACATAGCCGATGACAGCGCCGATCCCGAGACCGGCCATCGGTAGCGCCCATGCGCTATCGAGCAAAATCATCCCGTCTCCTCCCGCGCTTTCCAAGGCGTTTTATTCGGGGAATGCTGCCCGTTTTGCACGGGCTTGGCAAGCAAGCCGCAGTCCTCCCGCAATGGCTTGAAGCGTTGTCAGTTGCGTACCGGACGGCAGAAAAGCTCGTAGAGCGTCTCGACCACAGACGAGACCTCCTTGCCGGCGACGCTATAGTAAATCATCCGGCCTTCGCGCCGCGTATTCACGAGGCGGTCAAAGCGCAGACGCGCAAGCTGCTGCGACACCGCGGCTTGCGGCATGGACAGGATTTCTTCCAGCTCGGAAACGGATTTCTCGCCTTCCGACAGGATGCACAGGATAAGAAGGCGTGTCTCGTGCGACAGCGCTTTCAGGAGGTCGCTTGCCTGCCGGGCCTGTTCGATCAGCGCATCGGCATCGCCGGCTTTCATGTCGGGGTTGAACTTCGGCAGAGGCATCGTCATTTCCGTTCGTCAGATATCCTGTTTCTTATATATATGAAGCGGGATCTGTTTGAAACAGGATCTTCAGCCGGCTTTCGCCTCGTCGAGCTTGTCCAGCATTTCGCCGAGCAGGAACCAGAAGAACTGGTCTCCGGGGTAGCCGCGCATCCGGCCGATTTCCTCGCCATTTTCCACCAGCACGAAGGTCGGCGTAAAGCGTTCGACACTGATGCCGGCAAGATCTTCGGGCAGGGGGGCATGAATGTCCACGCGGCGCAGCGGCGCGATCTTGCCCTCCGCCGACTTGGCGTAGGCAGGCGCGATCTCCTCGTTCCACTTGGCGCACCAGACGCAGCCGGCCTGTTCGAACATGATCAGCTCTGCAGCCCTGACCGGCGCGATGCCGGTCAACAGGGAAATTGCGAGGGCGACGATTGGCGGGATGAAACGCCGCATTTCGATAATCCCTTTTTTGAAGGACTTGATTTCAGCTTCATATATAGCATTGTATGCATGTTTGACAGCCCGTTCATTCCAACGGTCTGTCGCGAGGAGGAATATTTTGTTCGATATCGGATTTGGCGCCGCCTTTCTGGCCGGCCTGTTGTCATTCGTTTCTCCTTGCGTTCTGCCGATTGTTCCGCCCTATCTGGCTTATCTCGCCGGCGTGAGTTTCTCCGATCTTCAAAGCGCGGAAGTGGAACGGGAGAGGGCGCGGCGAATCATTCTTTCGGCAGTCGCCTTCGTCGCGGGATTCACGACTGTCTTCGTCGCCCTCGGCGCGACTGCGAGCGTCATCGGCCAGACGATCGCGCAATATTTCGGCGTACTGTCGGTGATCGCTGGCATCATCATCATTATCATGGGGCTTCATTTCCTCGGCCTGTTCCGGATCGGATTTCTCTACCGGGAAGCGCGGGTCGATGTGCGCAACAAGCCGGCCGGTTTCGTCGGTGCCTACGTCATGGGGCTTGCCTTCGCATTCGGCTGGACCCCTTGCGTCGGTCCGGTATTGGCTGCCATTCTCTTTATTGCCGGCGCGGAGGATACGGCGCTGCGCGGCGCGGGATTGCTGGCTGTCTACTCCTTGGGGATAGGGCTGCCTTTCATCATCGCCGCGGTTTTCGCCAGCCGCTTCATCAGCTGGGCCAACCGGTTCAAACGTCACATGGCGACCGTCGAGAAGGCGATGGGCGGGCTTCTGGTGATCACGGGGCTGTTGTTTGTCACCGGACAGATGTCGCGGATCGCGCAGTGGCTGCTCGATACTTTCCCGGCATTTTCGACGATCGGATAGGAGAAACGATCATGAAGCGAATGATTGCATTCACAAGCGCGATTTTCATTGCGTTTACGCTGCAAGCCGCCGCATGGGAAATCGGCGATGACGGCCTTCACAAGGAGGAGTGGTTTTCTCTTACTTTTAAGGACATCGCGGAAGACATTGCGACTGCAAAGGAAAACGGCAAGCGCTTGGCTCTCATCGTAGAGCAGCGTGGCTGTATCTATTGCAAGGAAGTGCACGAAGTCGTGCTCGCCGATCCCGAGGTTCGGGACTACATCAAGGAGCACTTCATGGTCGTGCAATACAACATGCATGGCTCGGAAGAGGTCACCGATACCGACGGCGAGACGCTGACGGAAAAGCAGGCCGCGAAGAAATGGCGCCTGCTCTTTACGCCCACGATAATGTTCATGCCCGAGGAAGCACCCGAGGATATGGACGCCGGGCAGGCCGCGGTGGCGATGATGCCAGGCGCTTTCAAGAAAGGGACCTTCCTGGAAATGTTCATATGGGTGAACGACAAGGGCTATGAGGGCGAGGAGAGCTTCCAAACCTACTACAATCGTCGTTGGCGCGAAAAGCACGGTGAAACATCACAGCCGGAATAGACGGAGTGGAGTGCGCCCAGGCGAGCGGTGGTTCGATTATAGAGCCGCTTTTCGTGGGATTCCTAAGAGCAGTCGAAGCGCGGAACGGGTGCTTTGAAAAAACATTCAAGAAATCATATTCGTCCATTGATTGCCGGCCGTCTTTTGGGTAGCGTGCGACATAAGGGCACTGCGCCGTCATGCGGCCGGCTCGAATCGGGTCGCCTGTGGAGGGGCGCTCTAAAGGAGGAGGAACAACTGCCGATGGCTTTCAAAACGAGAATATGGCTCGCGGCGGCAGTCGCGATCACGACGACCGCGGCGGTCGCCAGCGCAGAAACGGCGCCGGGCGACGTCAAGGTCGAGGACGGCGTCGTCAGCGCGTCCCTGACAGGGCAGCCTGGCGATCCCGCGGAAGGCCGCAAGACGTTCGCCGACCGCAAGCTGGGCAATTGCCTTGCCTGCCATGCTGTTGCCGACCAGTCCGAACAGCTTTTCCATGGTGAAGTCGGTCCGGAACTGAACGGCGTGGGCGATCGCTGGTCGCCGGAAGAGTTGCGCGCGATCGTGGTCAATTCCAAGGCCATCTTCTCGGAAGACACGATCATGCCGGGCTTCTATTCGCTCGATGTCGGCAAGGACGTGCGCAAGGATCTCGTCGGCAAGACGATTCTCAGCGCGCAGCAGGTTGAAGACGTCGTCGCCTATCTGGCGACGCTCAAGGAATAATCTTCCAAGGAAGGAGATGGTAATGACAATAACTCGACGTTCGATGCTCACCTTGTCGGTGGGCGCGGCCATCGGCGTTGTTGCCGGCGTGCGCAGCGGGCCGGCAGCGGCCTCCGCCGAAGACGCCATGGCGAAAGTCATGGAGTTTGCGGGCGGCAGCGAGCCGGCAACCGGCACGATCACGCTGGACGCACCCGAAATCGCGGAAAACGGCAACACGGTTCCGATCTCGGTATCGGTCGAAAGCCCGATGACGGATGGCGACTATGTGGAATCCGTCGCGATATTCGCGGACGGCAATCCGAGCCCGGAAGTGATCACCTTCAACTTCACCCCGATGAGCGGTGAAGCTTCGGCGACGACGCGCATGCGGCTCGCCAAGACCCAGAACGTCATCGCAGTCGCGAAGACGAGTACGGGACAGGTGTTCATGGACAAGAAAGAGGTCAAGGTGACCATCGGCGGCTGCGGCGGCTGATCCTTACTGGAGGTAATAAGAAATGGCAGCGGTTAAACCACGCGTCAAAGTGCCGAAGTCCGCTTCTGCGGGCGAGGTGATAACGATCAAGACGCTGATCAGCCATCCTATGGAGTCGGGTCAGCGCAAGGACAATGATGGCAATGCCATCCCGCGTCAGATCATCAACAAGTTCACCTGCGAATTCAACGGGCAGATGGTGTTCTCCTGCGACATCGATCCGGCCGTTTCCGCGAACCCCTATCTGGAGTTCACGGCAAAGGTGAACGAGGCGGGATCGTTCAAGTTCACCTGGGTGGACGATGACGGATCCGTCTACACGGATGAAAAGGAAATCGCGCTCAAGTAAGGCGCGCACGGCCTGCGCGGGAGGGCAGGCCGTATCACCCTTGGCGGGAGGAAACACCTTGAAGAAACATTATCTCGTAGTAGCAGCATCGATCGCGTTGGCAGGGGCGGTCAGCGCCACGGCTTTCGCCGGCGGTCCTGTCGATGAAGAGCTCGTCATCGACGGCGAAATCCAGATGACGACACGTACGGCTGCGCCGGAGGGGCATCCGCTCGACGAAGTCATTTCCGGTTGGCACTACCGCACCAAGGAAACGCGGGCTCTTGAAGCCGATACATTCGAAAATCCGGCGATGCTCGGCGTCGAAGACGGCGAGCAGATCTGGAACACGGTCGAAGGTACCGAAGGCAAGTCTTGTGCATCGTGCCATGGTGACGCTTCGGAATCGATGGCGGGTGTCGGCGCGCATTTTCCCAAATGGGATGCCGACTCGGGCCGTCCGATCAATATAGAACTGCAGATCAACAAGTGCCGTGAAGAGCGGATGGGCGCCGAGCCCTATGCCTTCGACAAGGGCGGGCAGAAGCCGCTGACCGCCTATATCAAGCACCAGTCGCTTGGTGAGCCGGTGTCTCTCGATCTCGCCGAAGGCGACATGCAGAGTTGGTGGGACAAGGGCAAGGAGCTCTATTACACCCGGTTCGGGCAGTTGAACCTGTCTTGCTCCAATTGCCATGAAGATCACAATGGCGAGTATATTCGTGCCGACCATCTGAGCCAGGGGCAGGTGAACGGTTTTCCGACCTATCGCCTGAAGCAGGCGGCGCTGGTCTCGGTCCACAACCGCTTTCGCGGCTGTATCCGCGATACGCGCGCCGAGTATCCGGCGGCGTTCTCGGACGAGCTGATGGCGCTCGAAGTCTATGTGACCTGGCGCGGCACAGGCCTGTCGGTGGAAACGCCGGCGGTGCGCCAGTAACGGTTTAGTCCGTTTGAACCGGCCGGGACGAAGAGCCGTCCCGGCCCAGCAATCTTTATCTTGGTAACTCTCCGGCTTCGGCTGGACGGTTTCCTATTGCCCGGAGTTGGATTGGCATGTTCTCACGTCGCGAATTTCTGATGGCTTCCGTTGCGGCGGCGGCCGTTACCGGACCCGGCATGATCGGACAGTGGTCCCGCGCCATGGCGCAGCAGGCGCTGACCGAGGATGAGTTGTTGTCCTTCGATGCGACGGGCAATGTCACGCTGATTCACGTGACCGATATCCACGCCCAGTTGAAGCCGCTGTATTTCCGCGAACCCTCGATCAACCTGGGCGTCGGAGACGCGACGGGCCTTCCGCCGCATGTGACGGGCATGGATTTCCTCAAGCTGTACAATATCGAGCCGGGTACGCCGCACGCCTATGCGCTGACGTCGGAGGATTTTGTCTCGCTGGCGAAAGCCTACGGCAAGATGGGCGGTCTCGACCGTGTTGCGACCGTGATCAAGCGGATCCGGGCGGAGCGTGGCGAAGCCAATTGCCTGCTGCTTGACGGCGGCGACACCTGGCAGGGCTCCTACACCTCGCTTCAGACCGAGGGCGCGGACATGGTCGAGGTGATGAACTCGCTGATGCCGGACGCGATGACGGGGCATTGGGAATTCACTTATGGCGCCGACCGCGTCACCGAACTGGTCGACGGCCTTCCGTTCCCGTTCCTCGGCAGCAATATCTACGACGCCGAGTGGAACGAGCCGGCCTTCGAAGCCTACAAGATGTTCGAAAAGGGCGGCGTCAATGTCGCCGTGATCGGCCAGGCCTTCCCGTATACGCCGATCGCCAATCCGCGCTGGATGTTCCCGAACTGGTCCTTCGGCATTCGCGAGGAAGACATCGTCGCCAATGTGGAAGCGGCGCGCGAGGAGGGGGCCGACGTGGTCGTACTCCTGTCGCATAATGGCTTTGACGTCGACCGCAAGCTCGCTTCGCGTGTCGACGGGATCGATGTCATCCTGACAGGACATACGCATGACGCCTTGCCGGAACCGGTGATCGTCAATGACACGCTGGTGATCGCGTCCGGCTCGAACGGCAAATTCGTGTCGCGGGTGGATCTCGATGTGCGCGACGGCGCAGTGCAGGGCTATAAATACCGGCTGATCCCGATCTTCTCCGACGTGATCACGCCGGACGCGGACATGACGGCGCTGATCGACAAGGTCCGAGCTCCTTATTCCGAAGAACTGGCGCGCGAACTCGGCCAGACGGACTCGCTGCTCTACAGGCGCGGCAATTTCAACGGCACGTTCGACGATCTGATCTGCGACGCGCTGTTGTCCGAACGTGAGGCCGATATCGCGCTCAGCCCGGGTTTCCGCTGGGGGACCAGCCTTCTGCCGGGGCAGGCGATCACAGTCGAGGATCTGCACAACGCCACCTCGATGACCTATCCGGCGGCCTACCGGTCGATGATGACCGGCTCGCTGATCAAGGACATCATCGAGGATGTCGCGGACAACCTGTTCAACACCGATCCCTATTACCAGCAGGGCGGCGACATGGTCCGCATCGGCGGCATGGGCTATCGCATCGACGTCCATGAGCAGATGGGGTCGCGCATTTCGGACATGACCATCCTGAAGACGGGCGAGGCGGTCGATCCGAACAAGGAATATGCCGTCGCCGGCTGGGCGTCCGTCAACGAGGGCACAGAGGGGCCGGCGATCTGGGACGTGGTGGAAGAGTATCTCCAGAAGAACCCTGTTGTGCAGCTGCAGGAGAACACTTCGGTCATCGTCAACGCCTGAGTGTGCCAAAGTTGCATTCGACATGCGGAATATTTCCTGATATATAGAAATTATTGAATATGTGCCGACCATCCGGGAGGAACGTGTGAGCGACAAGACAAAAGAAACTCTGGACAAGACGGCCGCATCGCGGCGGCGCTTCCTGCAGGCTGGACTTGCGGGAGGGGCCGTGCTGGCCGGCGCTTCGGCGGCCCGCGCGGCGGGAGATCCGCTGATCACCGAAATCCAGGACTGGAACCGCTATCTGGGTGACGGCGTCGACGCCGCGCCTTACGGCACCCCGTCCGAATTCGAGGCGCATGTCGTGCGCCGCGACGTGCCATGGCTGACAGCGGACCCGGTCTCCTCGGTCAACTTCACGCCGCTGCACGAGCTGGACGGCATTATCACGCCGAACGGTCTTTGCTTCGAGCGCCATCATGGCGGCACCGCGATCATCAACCCGGCCGAGCATCGCCTGATGATCAACGGTCTGGTGGATACGCCGCTCGTCTTCACCATGCAGGATCTGATGCGTTTTCCGCGCGAGAACCGCGTCTACTTCCTCGAATGCGCGGCGAACTCCGGCATGGAATGGCGTGGCTCGCAGTTGAATGGCTGCCAGTTCACCCACGGCATGGTGCATTGCGTCGCCTATACCGGGGTGCCGCTGAAATACCTGCTCGAGGAAGCGGGCGTGAAGACGAACGGCAAATGGGTTCTCGCCGAAGGCGCGGACGCCTCAGCGATGACGCGCTCGATCCCGATCGAGAAGGCGCTGGACGACTGCCTCGTCGCCTTCAAGATGAATGGCGAAGCACTTCGGCCCGAACAGGGCTATCCAGTTCGCCTCGTCGTCCCGGGCTGGGAAGGCAATATGTGGGTCAAATGGCTGCGCCGCCTTGAAGTGGGCGACGAACCCTGGGCCCAGCGCGAGGAGACCTCGAAATACACCGACCTTCTCGAAAACGGGAAGGCGCGCCGGCATACGTGGCAGATGGAGGTGAAGTCCGTCATCACAAGCCCGAGCCCGCAGGCGCCGATCACCCATGGCCGTGGCCCGACTGTCATCAGCGGCCTCGCATGGTCCGGTGGCGGGCGTATCAAGCGCGTGGATGTGTCGCTGGACGGCGGCCGCAACTGGCAGGAGGCGCGTGTCGACGGACCGAGCCTGCCGAAGGCGCTGCACCGCTTCTACTACGACTTCAACTGGGACGGTTCGGAACTGATGCTCCAGTCGCGGGCGGTCGACGAGGACGGCTATATTCAGCCGACCAAGAACGAACTGCGTGCCGCGCGCGGGATGAACTCGATCTATCACAACAACGGCATCCAGACCTGGTATGTCAAAGCCGACGGAGTGGTTGAAAATGTTGAAGTTTCTTAAGGCGGGGCTGCTCGCAACCGGTTTCGTCGCGGCCGCGAACGCGGCATATGCCGCCGACGCGGGCGAAGGCGAGAAGGTGTTCCGCAAATGCGCCGCCTGCCATTCCGTGGGTGAGGACGCCAAGAGCCGTGTCGGACCGCAGCTCAACGATGTGTTCGGCCGGCAGGCGGGCACCGTCGACAAGTTCAAATATTCCGCCGCGATGGTCGCCGCCGGCGAGGCGGGTGTTGTCTGGGACGAGCAGACATTGACCCAGTTCCTCGTGAAGCCGCGCGATTTCGTGAGCGGCACTAAAATGGCGTTCGCCGGTCTGCGCAAATCCGCCGATGTGGCGAATGTGATCGAATATCTGAAGACGTTCGATTCCGATTTGGCCGGGACTGTTGGTCAGGAGGAATCGTCTGGCGAAGAGGTGCAGACGGCGATGGCCGAAGAGGCGCCGCCTGCCGCGGCGCAAGACCATGCGCCGGATCACGATGGCGCGTTCGGCCTTGGACGCGTTGCCACGGAAGACGAGATCGCCGCGTGGGATATCGATGTGCGCCCTGACGGGTTGGGCTTGCCGGTTGGCAAGGGCACGGTCGCCGACGGTGAGGTCCTGTTCACCGACAATTGTGCCGTCTGTCATGGCGATTTCGGCGAGGGCGTCGGCCGCTGGCCTGTGCTGGCCGGCGGTCAGGACACGCTGACGGATTCGCGTCCGGTCAAGACGATCGGGTCTTACTGGCCCTATCTCTCGACAGTCTACGACTATGTGAAGCGGGCCATGCCCTTCGGCAATGCGCGTTCCCTGTCGGATGACGATGGCTATGCGATCACCGCTTATCTCCTCTATCTGAACGACGTGGTGGACGACGAGGAATTCGAGCTCTCCAACGAGAATTTCGAGGACATCCATCTGCCGAACGAGGGCAACTTCATTCCGGACGATCGTTTCGAGGAGGCGCATTACGCCAAGAAGGACGAGCCTTGCATGACCGATTGCAAACCCGCTCCTGTCACGATCACGATGCGTGCCCAGGTTCTGGACGTGACGCCGGATACCGACGACGATAGCGCAGGCGGGCAAATCGACTGACCGCGTGACCTGTCGGGCATGCGGACCCTTCGAAAGGAGGCCGATGCCATTGATGGGTTGGAACAAGAAGCACTCAGGGACCGGCAGCCGAGCATGGCCGGTCCTTGCGGCAGGTCTTGTAACCTGTCTCCCGATTTCCTCCCCGACGCTCGCCGCCGATGACGCTGACACGGCTGGCGAGCGTCTGTTTTCGCAGTGCACGACCTGCCACGAGATCGGCGAGGGCGCCCGGCACAAGATCGGTCCGCATCTGGACGGCATCATCGGGCGTCTGGCCGGCTCCATGGACGGTTTCAGATACTCGATGGCGATGCGCGAGGCGGGCGAGAGCGGGCTCGTATGGGATCGCGATACGCTCGATACCTATCTGCAGAAGCCGAGCGACTTCATCACTGGCAACCGGATGTCATTTCGAGGAATGAGCGATCAGCGGGATCGCGCGACGCTGATCGAGTGGATGTCGACCATGTCGCTCAATGTGCCAGGATCGCTGGTCGAGGAGGGCGATGCCAAGGCGTCGGGCCCGGCCCGCGGTTTCGCCGATATCGTCCTCGCGATGGAGGGCGACGCCGACTATGGCGCGTATCTCGCCGGAGAGTGCGTCACTTGCCATCAGGCGTCCGGTCATGCCGACGGGATCCCGTCCATTGTCGGCCTGCCGCGCGCCTATTTCATCACGGCGCTTTTCGAGTACAAAACGAACATACGAACCAATGAAGTCATGAAGCTGCGCGTGGCCAATCTGGAGAATGAGGAGATCGCGGCGCTTGCGGCGTATTTCTCCGGACTGGAACCGCAATAACGCGCAACAATCGGGAGGAATTGTCCATGACCGGGATAACCAGGCGCCAGTTCGGCATACTCGGCGGCGCGACCGCATCCGCTTTGGTGATGCCGGCCTATGCGCGCGCGCAGGACAAGCCAAAAGTCGTCGTGGTGGGCGGGGGCGCTGGAGGAGCGACGGCGGCGCGCTACATTGCCAAGGATTCGGACGGCGCCATCGATGTGACGCTGATCGACGATTCCGGGCAGTTCACGACCTGCTTTTTCTCCAACCTTTATCTCGGCGGGTTTCGCGACTTCGCCTCCATCACGCATTCCTATGACAAGCTGCAATCGGATTACGGGATCACCAAGGTGACCGGCCGTGCCATCGAAATCGATCGCGATGCGAAGACCGTGCGCATGGCGGACGGCGTGACCGTACCCTATGACCGGCTGGTGCTTTCTCCGGGGATAGATCTGATCTGGGACTCGGTGCCGGGCTATTCCGAGGAAGCGGCGAAGATAGCGCCGCATGCCTGGAAGGCGGGTCAGCAGACGCGGCTTTTGAAGGAAAAGCTGGACGCGATCGGGAACGGCCAGCAGGTGGTCATGGTCGCTCCGCCCAATCCCTATCGTTGCCCGCCCGCACCCTATGAACGTGCCTCGATGATGGCGCATCTGTTCAAGGCGAAAGGGGTAGACGCAAAGATCATCATTCTCGATCCGAAAGAGAAATTCTCCAAGCAGGCGTTGTTTTCCGAAGGCTGGGAGAACCACTATCCGGGGATGATCGAGTGGTACGGGCCGACCGTGCATGGCGGCATAGAAAGCGTCGACGTTGATGCAGGGACGGTCGAAACCGGCATCGATACGTTCCATGGCGATCTGCTCAATATCATCCCGGCGCAGAAGGCCGGCATGATCGCCGCGAAAGCTGGGCTGACCGACGACAGCGGTTTCTGTCCGGTCGAGGCGGATTCGATGCGCTCGACGGTCGATGACGCGATCTTCGTGATCGGAGACGCCTCGATCGCCGGCGCGATGCCGAAATCCGGTTTTGCGGCCAACAGCCAGGCGAAGGTGGCGGCGATGACCGTTCGCGGCGAGCTGACGGCAACGAAGGTGTTTCCCGCGCGCTATTCGAACTCCTGCTGGAGTCTCATCGAAGTGGATGACGCGGTGAAGGTCGGCGCGCAATATGTGCCGCAGGACGGGCAGATCGTCTCCACCCATTCCTTCATCAGTCAGACAGACGAGGACCCTGCGCTGCGCAAGGCGACCTATGAGGAGTCGCTTGGCTGGTACAAGGGGATTACAGCCGACATGTTCGGCTGATCCGCCTTACTCTGCTGCTGCGGCGAAGGCCTGCCGATTGGTCGCGGCGGCCTTGTCGCCATCCAGAACCCGGTCGGCGATCATCGCCGACAAGATCATCGAAAGCAGCGCCACCAGCGACGTGATCGCCAGCACGCTTCCGCCGGTGAAACCGGCGCCGATGGTGCAGCCGACTGCGAGGATGCCGCCGAAGCCCATCAGGGCGCTGCCGGCGGCGTAACGCAGCCAATGCGGCGTGCCGGCCTCGGCGAATGTGCGGATGCGGAAGGAACCGGCAATAACCGAGGCTGCGAGCGCGCCGAGAACGGTTCCGGCGATCAGGCCGACATCCATGGACAGGAAGGACTGGTCACCGCCGGACGCCGCGAAGTTGATCGTGTTGGCGAGCGGGCGCATGTAGGACAGGCTGTCCGCCTGGACGGGTTCGAAAACCTGCAGGGAAAACTGGTAGGACAGGTACCAGCCGCCCGTGATCAGAAGGCCGATAATCGCGCCCGACGCTGCCTTAAGCGGCGAGAGCCTGCGCCGTACAGCTATCAACAGGGCAAGCAACGCCAGGGCTGCGCCCAGGATAGGCCCGGTCGCGGTGGAGCCCGCGACGAAGGCGAGATCGTTCGTGCCGATGGACGAGGTCATGAGCAGGCCGGAGACGGTGTTGCGCAGCGGGACGAGCGGGCCCTGATAGGTCGCCCAGGCCACGGCGCCAATGACCGCGATCGAGAATATGGCGCGCAAATTGCCGGATGAACCGAGCACGATCAGGCGGCTTGCGCAGCCGCGCGTCAGCACCATGCCGACACCGAAAAGAACGCCGCCGACGATCGCGCCAGACAGGCTCTGCGGCGTGCCGAAAAAGCGGGTGTCCGCGAGGTCAATCCAGCCGGTCGCGACCAGAAGCTGGGTGGTCAGGACGGCGGCCGCAAAGGCGATCAGCCATATCGGCAACATGCTTCCGGGCTTGCCGCGCGACACTTCCAGCGCGGCGGAACGCGTACAAAAGCCGGTGCGTTCGGCGAAGACGCCGAAGGCAAGGCCGAGCGCGAGGCCGATAACGGCAAATGTCGCCGGTTCACCGATCGCGTCTATGAGCGGAACGAAGTCCATTTAAGCCTCCTGACAATCCTCCCTTGTTACAGGGCGGATGGCGGAAAGGCGTGGCAGCGGACTTCAATTATCGGCCGGTGAGGGAAAAATCGCTCTGCCAAAGCGGCGCGGGGCGAAATCCTGTTCCGCCGAGGCGATCAGCGGTCAGGCGGCGACTTCGTTGTTGCTCATGGAGCCGGTGAGCGTGCGCACGGCCTGATGCTGGCTGAGAAATACCTTGCCATTCAGATGGCCGAAGAAATCGCAGCGTTTGAGACGGTCCATGACGGGTCCCTTGACTTCGCTCAGATGGAACTGGACGCCGAGTTCTTTCAGCCGTTCGTTGATCGCCTCGAGCGATTCCAGTGCGCTCATGTCGATCTCGTTGACGGCCGGGCACATCAGGATGACGTGTTTCAATTCCGGCCTTTGGGCGACCATGTCGTAGACGCGATCTTCCAGATAGCGCGCATTGGCGAAATAGAGGCTTTCATCGACACGTAACGTCAGGATCGTATCCTGGGTGATCACATCATGGCGCAGGACATTGCGGTAGTGTTCAGTGCCCGGCACTTGGCCGACAACCGCCATGTGTGGTTTGGACGAGCGATAGAGATGGATCAGGACGGACAGCGCGACACCCATCGTGACCCCGATTTCAACGCCGATGCCGAGCGTAGCGAGGATCGTGATCGAGACCGCCGCGAAATCGGCCCGTGAATAGGCCCATGTCTTTTTGAGGATCGAGAAATCGATCAGTGAAAGGACGGCGACGATGATGGTGGCGGCAAGCGTCGCCTGCGGCAGATAATAGAGGAGGGGCGTCAGGAACAGGGAGGCCATAAGCAGGCCCATCGCCGTGAATGCGCCGGCGGCAGGCGTCTCCGCGCCGGCATCGTAATTCACGACGGAGCGCGAGAAGCCGCCGGTGACCGGATAACCGCCTGTGAAAGCGCCGCCGAGATTGGCCATGCCGAGGCCGATCAGTTCCTGGTCCGGATCGATGCGCTGGCGTTTCTTGGCAGCGAGCGTCTGTGCGACGGAGACGGATTCCACGAAGCCGATGACGGAGATCAGCACCGCCGAACCGATCAGCCCGGTCCAGACATCGAGCGAGAAGGAGGGAGCGGTGAGCGGCGGCAGGCCCTGCGGTATTTCGCCAACAGTTCGGACGCCATGTTCGTCCAGCGAAAAGAGCCACGAAACGAGCGTAGTGAGTGCAACGACGGCAACGGGGCCCGATTTCGCTGCGGTGTCGGCGAGGTGGGCATTCAGGCCACGCTCGATCAAAAGCGGTTTCAGCCCCTTGCGTACCCAGAAGAGCGTTCCTGTGGCGAAGACGCCGATCGCCAGCGTAATCCAGTTGACGCCGCCCAGATTGCCCAACAGCGAAGCGATCAGGTCAAGCAGATTATGGCCGCTCGCGGATATACCGAGAAGATGTTTCAACTGGCTGGCGGCGATGATGATGCCTGAAGCCGTGATGAACCCGGCGATCACCGGGTGCGACAGGAAGTTTGCGAGGAAGCCGAGCCTGAAGATGCCGAGACCGAGCAGGAAAAGGCCGGACAGGAAGGCGAGCGTGAGCGCCGCCGTCATGTATTCCGGGGTGCCCTGGGCTGCAACGCTGCCAACGGCGGTTGCGGTCATCAGGGAGACCACTGCCACCGGGCCGACGGCGAGCGCCCGGCTGGTGCCGAATATGGCGTAGAGGACGATCGGCAGGATCGAGGCATAAATGCCCATCTGGGCAGGTAAACCGGCGAGCAGCGCATAGGCCAGCGATTGCGGGATCAGCATGATCGTGACGATCACAGCCGCCAACCCGTCATTGGCGAATGTCGCGCGATCATAGCTGCGACCCCAGTCGAGGATCGGGAGCCGGCGCGTGAGCGCTGGCGGAAGCTTGACGTTCATCGCAGTTGCTAGCCGGGCAGGCTGTCCAGGAGGTTGGCCATGTCGTAACCGGCGTTGGCGGCGGCTTCGCGCAATTCGTCTTTCGGCTTGCCGTCAAGCACGCCGGCGATCGTCCAGAGCATCGTGCAGCGCGTTCCGGTGCGGCAGTAGGCAAAGGCAGGGCCGTCGCTTTTCTCGACGGCTTCGGCGAAGCGGCGCGCATCCTCGACGCTCATTGTCGCGGACGTGACCGGCTGGAACACGGTTTCCATCCCGGCAGCCCGGGCGGCCGCCGCGATTGCATCGAAATGCGGCTGAGTGGCATCCTCACCGTCGGGACGATTGCAGATCAGGGTGCGGAAACCGCTCCGGGCGATCTCCTCTAAATCTGCCGGTGCGATCTGCGCGCCGACCGCGACCTTCTCGTCCAGTTGCCTGATGTCCATCATTCCGCTCCTTTGGCTAAAGTCCGTTGACGGGAACCTTTAGCATCGGGCGTCCGTCCTTGTCGGTCGGAATCGCGCCGGCGCGCATGTTTACCTGCAGGGACGGGATGATCAGTTTCGGCATGTCGAGCGTCGCGTCGCGCTCGGTGCGCATCTTGACGAATTCTTCCTTGGTCTTGCCAGCTCCGACATGGATGTTGTGCGCCTTTTCGTCGCCGACCGAGGTTTCCCAGCGGATGTCCCGGCCATTGGGGCCGTAGTCGTGGCACATGAACAGGCGTGTTTCGTCGGGCAGGGCCAGAACCTTCTGTATGGAATCATAGAGCGTCGCGGCGTCGCCGCCGGGGAAATCGGCGCGCGCCGAGCCTCCGTCGGGCATGAACAGCGTGTCGCCCACAAAGGCGGCGTCGCCGAAGACATGCGTCATGCAGGCCGGTGTGTGACCCGGCGTGTACATCGCGAAAGCCTCGAGATGGCCGACCTTGTATGTGTCGCCGTCCTTGAAAAGCGCATCGAACTGCGAGCCGTCGCGCTGGAACTCGGTCCCTTCGTTGAAGATCTTCCCGAAGGTGTCCTGAACGATCATGATCTTTTCGCCGATGCCGATCTTGCCGCCGATTTTCTGCTGGATGTAGGGGGCGGCCGACAGGTGGTCGGCATGGACATGGGTCTCGATGATCCATTCCAGCTTCAGGCCGTTCGACGTGATGTACTCGATGATCTCGTCGGCGTGGTCATAGGTGATCCGACCGGCGGCGTAGTCGATATCCATGACGGAATCGACCACAGCGCAGGCATTGCTGTCCGGATCCTTGACGACATAGCTGATCGTGTTGGTCGCCGGGTCGAAGAATGCCTTGACCCCGGGTTTTACGTTCAGGTTGACGGGATAGTTCGACATGTCGGTCTCCTTGTCCTCCACGATTTTCAGGGGTTCCGTTTCGCGGCCGCCGCCGCGTTTCCACGGTGCGCACGAACTGCAACGGTTGCGCGCCGCCGTTCTTCGCGTCGCTGATATGTCCGTGTGAAGCAGAACGCCGCGATTCCGGTCAAGCCCGCACCCAACAGGGCCACGATCTGGGCAAATTCGGGTTGCATCGTCATTGAGGTTTCCTCCGTTCGGTTCAGCACAATCCGCCGGAAAGGCGATTTCGCGGCAGCAGCTTGCGAATTGGTTTTGTCTCACATATATTTGCAATCACAAATATGCAAGGGCACGAATATAAAATGGACGTGACATCCCTCGAAGACAAGATCGGCGATGCATCCAAGCTGCTGGAGATGATGGCGCATCATCAGCGGCTGAAGATCCTTTGCCTGCTCACGGAAGGCGAACGCAGCGTCTGCAGCCTTGCCGACGATACCGGCCTGACCCAGCCGGCCATCTCTCACCATCTCAAGAAGCTTCGCGACGCGGACCTGGTTCAGACGCGGCGCGATGCCCAGACGATCTATTATTCGCTCAAAGGGCAGGAGGTCGAATCCGTCCTTCGGACCCTGAACGGCATCTACTGCAGCTGATCGCGGCTTTGGACTTCGCCGGGCATTGCCGATCCGGGGTGTTGCGGCTTCGGCGCTGTGCCGATAGGCAGTGGCGCGAAGGGAGAAACGGCCAATGCAGTTTGCCTATCTCAACGATGTCGCGATCCACTACCAGACGATCGGCGCGCCCGCCGGCAAGCCGGTCATCGTCTTCGCCAACGCGCTTGGCACCGATTTTCGGATCTGGCGCGATGTGATCGTGCGGCTGGCCGGCGATTTTGCCATCGTCACCTATGACAAGCGCGGCCACGGGCTCAGCGATACCGGCGAAACACCTTATTCGATGGACGATCATGTCTCCGATCTGGAGGCGTTGCTCGATCATCTCCAGCTTCGGGACGTCATCATCTGCGGACTGTCCGTCGGCGGTGTGATCGCCCAGGGGCTGTATGCGCGGCGCAAGGATCTCGTGCGCGCGCTCATTCTGTGCGACACGGCGCCAAAGATTGGCGACGAGGATGGCTGGAACGACCGGATCCGGACGGTAGAGGAAAGCGGCATTGCCGCGCTTGCCGACGGGATCCTCGAAAAATGGTTCACACCGGCATTTCGAAGCACCGGCAATGGCGAGTTCGCCGGTTATCGCAACATGCTGACGCGGACGCCGGTGGCGGGCTATGCGGGGACATGTGCGGCATTGCGCGATGTCGACTATACGCGCGAAGCCGGGCTAATCGGTGTGCCGACCTTGTGCGTTGTTGGCGATCAGGACGGTTCGACGCCGCCTGATCTCGTGCTTGCCATGGCGAAAGCTATCCCCGGCGCGAATTACGAGGTGATCTCCGAGGCCGGTCATCTTCCATGCGTGGAACAGCCGGAAACGCTTGTCGCGGTCATTCGGGCCTTCGTCGCGACGCTCTAAGGGTCAACGCACTTCGTTGGACCAGCTCTCCGCGGTTTTGCGGAGGCAGTCGATCAGGATCGCCGCGGACGGCGTGAGCAATCCCTTCTTGCGGCGGTAGATCCGGAAGGTGCGCCGCCATTCGAGGTCCGGGATCGGGACGCGGGCGATCTCTCCGCGTTCCATTTCGGTGCGCATGAGGGGCAGGGGCATCCAGCATAGAAGCGCGTCGGTCATGACAGCAGATTTTACGACCTGGACCGAGCGCGAGACCACTTTCGGGGCCAGAGGCTCTATTGCCTGGCCATGGAAACGCCGCTGCCATTCGCGAACCGTGGGTGTGCCGTAGGGCGGTAATATCCAGTCCTGTCTGGCGGCATCCGCAAGCGAGACGGTTTTCATCTCGAGGATAGGATGGCCGCTGCGGCAGAACACGGCGACCAGATCATGCATGGCTTCAGGCGTTGCCAACGTGATCTCGTCATCGACATAAGGCTCCGGCGAGATGGCGATATCGATGCTGCCGCTCTTCAGGCCTTCGAGAACCCTGTCCTCCAGATCCTCGACAATCTGAAATTGAACTTCGGGATGGTCGGCGCGCATCGCGGTCACCGCGGCCATGATATATCCGCCGACCACGCTGCCCACGCCGCCGATGCGGACAACGCCGCGGCTGGCGCCGCGCATCTGGCGAATGACATCATCGGCATTGCCGATCTCGGAGACGATCAGCTTTGCGTATGGCAGTAGCGCTTCGCCATAGACTGTCGGCACGACGCCGCGCGTGGTCCGGTCGAACAGCGGCACCCCGTAGCTGTCTTCCAGCCGCTTGAGCATGCGGGTAACCGCTGGCTGGGTCATGTTAAGCGCGTTGGCGGCCGCGCCGAGACTTCCGCGGCGCGCGCATTCCAGCATGATGGCGGCGGATCGAACACCTAAAGTCATGCCCTTTTGTAATGCATGTGAGCTAATTCTTCAATTCCATGTCAGGGCTTTGTCTGCGACAATGCCTTCAAAAGGAGATGTGCCTTCATAAGGGCCGCAGGGAGGATGCATGAACCGCATGTCGACGGACGTCCTGTCCGGAGCGAAGCTTGGCGCGCTGACAGTTGCCGAGGCCGTGTTTGATTTCCTGCGCGGGCAGGGGATCGACCGGGTGTTCGGAAATCCGGGTTCGACGGAATTGCCGATGTTCGTCGATTTGCCGGGGGATTTCTCCTATGTGCTCGGCCTGCAGGAATCCGTCGTGGTGGCCATGGCCGACGCCTATGCGCAGGTTTCCGGGAAAGCCGCCTTCGTCAATCTTCATTCGGCGGCCGGGCTCGGCCATGCCATGGGCAATCTCTACACGGCCTTCCGCAATCGCGCGCCGCTGATCGTCACGACCGGCCAGCAGACGCGGGATCTGCTGCCGCATGATCCGTTCCTGTTCAACGAAAGCCCGGTCGAGTTTCCCAAGCCCTATGTCAAATTCGCGATCGAGCCCGCGCGCGCCGAGGATGTGCCGGCGGCGATCGCTCGCGCCTACCACATGGCGATGCAGGCTCCGCGCGGGCCGGTGGTCGTGTCGGTACCGCTCAGCGATTGGGACAAGCCGGCCATCGAGGTGCCGCGCCGCAAGGTCGCGACGGCGCTTGGATGCGACGCACAGGCGCTGGACGACGTCGCTGCGAAACTGGATGCGGCGCGCGAGCCGGTCATTGTCGTCGGCCCCGGTGTCGATATCGACGGTGCATGGGATGAGACCGTCCGGCTGGCCGAGAAGTTGCGTGCGAAAGTCTGGGCCACCCCGCTTTCTTCGCGCTGCAGTTTTCCGGAACGGCATCCGCTGTTTGCCGGTTTCCTACCGGCCAAACAGCCGGGATTGCGCCAGAGCCTGGAGGGTTCTGACTACATCCTCGTTCTCGGCGGTCCGGCCTTTACCTACCACTTCCCCGGGACCGGCGATCATATCCCGGAGGGTGCAGAGCTCTGCCTGATCACCGACGACCCGAGCCAGATCGCGGGAGCCGTCTCGGGTTCCGCCGTCCGCGCGGACATCAAGGCTGCAGCCGAGGGCCTGCACTGGCGCGTTCGAGCGCGCGACAACGGGGCGAGCCAGCCGGCGCGCAAGATCGCGCGGGTGCCGGTCACGCGGGCGATCACGCCGAAACTCGCCTATCAGACACTGGCCGATTTGCGCTCGCCCGACAGCATCATCGTCGAGGAAGCGCCGACCGGGCGGGGGGCGTTGCATGACCATTTCCCGATCGAACGGCCGCGCGGGTTTTTCGCGACGGCCAGCGGCGGTCTCGGTTACGGCCTTCCGGCGTCGGTGGGTGCGGCGCTGACCCGGCCGGATCAGCCGGTCATCTGCATCGTCGGTGACGGGTCCAGCATGTATGCCATCCAGTCGCTCTGGTCTGCGGCCGAATATGACGCCGATCTTTTCGTGGTCGTGTTCAACAATGGCGGCTACGGCGCGCTGAAAGGCATGGCGGATCGGGACAGCCGCATCGACGGCGTCGATATCGGCCATATCGATTTCGTGGAAATAGCGCAGGCGCAGGGCTGTCCGGCCGTGCGTTGCGACGACGGCGCCAAACTGTCGTCATGCATTGAAGACATGTTGCGGCGCAAAGGGCCGCGACTGCTCGAAATCATTCTCTCGGAGGAGGAATCCGCAATGAACGTGAATGTATCACTGAACAACGAGGTCACGCCAGGCGCACCCGACAAGTTCTTCATCAATGGCGAATGGGTCACGCCGCTGTCGAACAAGACGCTCGATGTCATCTCGCCCGTCACTGAAGAACTGGTGATGCGTTATCCGGAAGCGTCGACGGAAGACATGGATCGCGCCATCGCAGCGGCACGCGAAGCTTTCGACAACGGCCCGTGGCCGCGCATGTCGCCGGCGGAACGCGCCGGCTACCTGCGCAAGGTGGCGGATCTGCTGACCGAGCGGCTCGATGACATTGCCCATTCCTGGACGTTGCAGGTAGGGGCGCCGATCATGTTGACCAAGAAGCTGGTCGGCCAGAACCCGACGCTCTTCAACTATTATGCCGACCTGATCGAGACCTATCCCTTCGTCGACGACCGGTCGCGTGACGATGGCGGCAAGGTGAAAGTCGTCAAGGAGCCGGTCGGCGTCTGTGCGGCGATCACGCCGTGGAACGCGCCGCTCGTGTTGCTGGCCTACAAGGTTTCCGCGGCGCTGGCGGCCGGCTGCACCATGGTCGCCAAGCCATCCCCCGAAACGCCGCTCGAAGCCTATATCCTGGCCGAATGCATCCAGAAGGCGGGCCTGCCGAAGGGCGTCTTCAACCTCGTGCCGGCCGGTCGCGAAAGCGGCGATTACCTCGTCCGCCACAAGGATATCGACAAGGTCGCCTTCACCGGATCCACCATGGCCGGCAAGAAGATCGCGGCGGCCTGTTCGGACCGTCTGGCGCGCGTCAGCCTCGAACTGGGCGGCAAGTCGGCGGCGGTGCTGCTCGACGACGCCGATTTCGGCGCGGCGATGATGCCGTTGATGATCTACTCGATGCCGATCACCGGGCAGGTCTGTTTCTCGCTAACCCGCATCCTGGTGCCGGAATCTCGCAAGCAGGAATTCGTCGACATGTATGTCGGTGCGGTGAAGAACATCAAGGTGGGCGATCCGTTCGATCCGGAAACGCAGATGGGCCCGCTGACCATGCAGCGCCAGCTCGAACGCGTGCAGGGCTATATCGCCGCCGGCCGCGAGGAGGGCGCCACGATTGCCTGTGGAGGAGGTCGTCCCGCCGGCCTGAACACCGGCTACTACATCGAGCCGACCGTCTTCGTCGATGTCGATCCGTCGATGAAGATCGCGCAGGAAGAGATCTTCGGCCCGGTTGTCTCGATCATCTCCTACACCGACGAGGAAGACGCTGCCCGCAAGGCAAACGACTCCGATTACGGACTGTCGGGCGCGGTGTTCACCTCCAATCCGGAGCGCGGCTACGCGATGGCGCGGCGCATGCGCACTGGCAGCGTCACGGTCAACGGCATGATTGTCGATCCGAAGCATCCCTTTGGCGGGTTCAAGCAGTCAGGGATGGGCCGCGAGGGCGGACCGGAGGGCCTCGACAACTACATCGAGACCAAGACGATCCATTTCGGCTGACGAACAGCCTTCAGATGCGAAAAGGCCGCCGGATCGCTCCGGCGGCCTTTTTCATTTGCGCGATCGGGCGTTCAGAGAACCTCGAACAGGCCGATCCGAACCGCGCTGGCGTGACGCTCGCCGGTGCCGACGAAGACCGTTCGGTTGAGCCATGCATAGCGCGGATCGCCGGTTTGCAGACGCGGCTGGGTGCGCATGTAGTAGAGCGACGGATCGACATCTTCGCCGGCCGCCAACCTGGAGAGCACGTCGCTGGGACCATGCCTGAAGCCGAAATTGCGGATATCGATCAGCGCGCCGTCATGGGTCTCGATCGCATAGCGGGTGTCGAGTTCGGCATAGCCGTCGTCGAAAACCGTCTGCCAGTCGGCTCCGAGGTTGAGGACTTTGCCGCTCAGCCGCTCGCCCTCGACTTTGCCGCCTATGATCGGAATGATCCGCGCCATGCCGCCCGGCGCGGAGCCCTTTTCCATCGGCGCCGCCAGTTCGGCGGTGATCACGCAAAGCGGGCGGAGTTCGGGTGCTTTCATCTGTCGCCTCCTAATTCATCGTCATGGGCAAGAGCAGCACGATGCCCGGGAACATGACAAGTAGGGCCAGCCTGAAAATGTCCGACACGATGAAGGGAACGACCCCCTTGAAGATCGTCGTCAGCTTCACGTCCTTGGCGATCGTGTTGATGACGAAGACGTTGATGCCGACCGGAGGCGTGATCAGGCCCAATTCCGCTGTCATGACGATGATGATGCCGAACCAGACCGGGTCGAAGCCGAGCTGGACGATGACCGGGAAGACAATCGGCACCAGAAGGATGATCATCGCCATGGAGTCGAGGATGCAGCCCGCCACGACGAATAGCCCGAGGATCAGGGTCAGCGTTCCATAGGGCCCCAGATCGAAACCGATCAGCATGGCTGTCAGCTTTTGCGGCGATTGGGTGATCGCGAGGAAATATCCAAACAGCACGGCGCCGATCAGGATCGTGTAGACCGCGACGGAGGTGCGCAGGGCTTCCGTCAGGCTGTCGATGATCGAGCGAACATTCAGCCGGCCGCGGACGATGCCGATGACCATTGTGAGGAAGGCGCCGACTGCGGCGGCTTCCGTCGGCGTGGCAACGCCCGAATAGATCGCGCCGATGATGGCGACGAAGAGCAGGATGACGGCCCAGATGCCCGACAGGGAGGCGATCGCCTCGCGCCCGCTGAAAGGACGACCCTCGGGCAGGCCCTTTCGGTGGCCGATCAGGACCGTTGCCATATACATCGCCATGGCGAGAATGCCCGGCAGAATGCCGGCGATGAACAGTTTGCCGACATCGGTTTCGGTTATGTAGCCATAGACGACCAGCACCACCGATGGCGGGATCAGGATGCCGAGCGTGCCGCCCGCGGCGATGACGCCGGAAGCGGTTTCGTCACGATAGCCGAAGCGGCGCATTTCGGGCAGGGCGATCTTGGTCATCGTCGCGGCGGTGGCGACGGTCGACCCGCAAATGGCGGCAAAGCCCGCGCAGGCGGCGATGGTCGACAGCGCGAGGCCGCCCCGGAACGATCCCAGCCAGGCGTTGCCTGCTCTGAAGAGCTCGCGCGACATGCCGGAATTGGTCGCGAAGATACCCATCAGGATGAAGAATGGCACCAGGCTGAGGTTGAAATCCGCGATGACGCGGATCGGCGAGGTCGCAAGAAGGTTCAGCGCCGGGTTGATTCCGCGGATTGAGGCGAAACCGAAGACGCCGACCAGACCCATCGCGACGCCGATCGGCACGCGCAGGGCAATCATTGCAAAGAGTGCAATAAAGCCCGCAAGGGCAATCCAGTCACCGGTCGCCATTGGGCTCGTCTCCGAATTCGCTTGATTCACTGTGTTCCAGTTCGCCGCGTCCGGTGGCGACGAGATAAAGCCGGACCAGAACGGTGATGATCGTCACCGCGGTCCCGGCCCAGATCAGGGCCATGAGCGGCCAGACGGAAATGCGCAGGTCGAAGGTTGCTTCATTGCTGCGCATTGCGCTTTCGACGCGTTCGAACATCTTCCATGTCAGCAGGGTGACGAAGAACAGCAGCATCGCCCACGCAAAGACGTCGACGATCCGCCGGACCCGCGGTGACATCAATTCCGCGAAGAGGTCGACCTTGATATGGCCGCCGCGATAACCGACCGAGGCGAAACCCCACATGATGCAGGCGCCGATCAGCAGGCGGGATATGTCGAATGCGTCGGGGATCGGCCAGGTAAACAGGTAGCGTCCGGTGGCCGATGCGACGATGAGGATGGTGCATGCAAGCAACAGGAGGCCGGCAACGGCCTCCACCACTTTGCAGAAACGTTCAAGGAAAAGGATCATCCGAAACTCTCGAAGGTCCGGTACAGGTGAGGGGCAGGCAGCGATGCTGCCTGCCCCGGTTCGGTGTCAGAAATTTCGGCTTACTGGCCGAGAAGCGAGTCGTATTTCTTCAGCGTGTCACGCAGGTCGGCCAGCGCGGCATCCGTGTCGATGCCGGTCTTGGCAGCAGCCTCTTTCCACTTCTCGGTCATCGGGGCAGCCGCGTCGCGCCAGAGTTTCATCTCTTCGTCGTTCGGCTTGTGGAGCGTGTGACCGCCAAGATCGATGATCTTCTGGCGACCTGCCGCTTCCCCGTCGGCCCAACCGGAGGCCATCTTTTCCGACCATTCCGGTGTGCAGTGATTGTCGATGACTTCGCGATCCTGCGGCTCAAGGCTGTCGATCTTGGCCTTGTTCATGACGAAGGCGAAAACCGTAACGTAAAGCGGCGTATCCAGGTGATACTTCACCGTGTCCTCGATACCGAAGGTGAACAGCGAGCCCCAGGGCGAACCGGTCATGTCGGCCGTGCCCTTTTCGAGCGCGTCACGCATCTCGGGGGCGGGGACCTGTACGTTGGCTGCGCCCAGAGATGCAAACATCTGCGCCATCGTGCCGTTTGGCGGACGGATGTTCTTGCCCTCCAGATCGGCCGGAACCGCAAGCGGTCCTTCCTTGGAGTGGATCGTGCCCGGATCATGGAAATGGACCATGCAGACGTAGGTGTCGCCCATCTCCTTCTCGGCATATTTGGCGTACCATTCGGCGACAGCGCGCGAACCGCCCTTCGCATTGGATGCCTGGAAGGGCAGTTCCGCAGCGGAGATGATCGGGAAGCGGCCGGCCTGATAGCCCGGGTTGATGAAGGCGATGTCGACGATACCGTCGCGCGCCATGTCATAGTGGTCCGGCGCAGCGCCAAGCTGTTGCGACGGGTATATGGTGATCTTGATCCGACCGTTGGAATCTTCCTCGATCGACTTTGCCCAGGGCTCCATTCCGAGCGGCTGCAGCGGGTGGGTGGCCGGTACCCAATGGGACAGCGCGAGTTCCACCTCCGCCGCCTGAGCGGATCCGGCCATCAGAGCTGTACTCGCCAAGGCAGCAAGCAATATGCGTTTCATGCTGTGTTCCTCCTGTGTGTCGTCCGTTCTTGCGGGACGATTTCCTCTTGTTCCGCCGCTATTTCGTTACGGCGGGGGTATCGGTCGGCCGCGACCGGGAGTTTCCGCTCGCGACCGACAATGAGCGCCGACTATTGGTCTCCGTAATAGGAGTCGTATTTCTTCAGCGCGTCGATCAGGCCATTCAACATCGGATCGGGATCCATGCCCATGTCGGAAATGGTCTTCTTCCATTCATCCGTCAGAGGCGCGGCGGCTTCCTGCCACATTTGGACCTGTTCCGCGTTTGGCGTGTAGAGAGTATGTTCCGGATCGGCGGCGATCTTGTCGCGGCCGGCGGCTTCGACATCGGCCCAGCCGGCGGACATCTTTTCTGCCCATTCCGGCGTGCAGTGGTTTACGATCACCTGCCGGTCCTGCTCCTCCATATTTTCCAGAACGCCCTTGTTGATCACGAAGACGTTGATCGAGGCGTAGAAAGGCATGTCGAGGTGATGCTTGACCAGAGAGTCCGCGCCGAAGATGTAGAGTGATTCCCATGGCGACTGGGTGATGTCGGCGGTGCCCTTGGCCAGCGCCTCGCGCATGGCGGGGGCGGGGACCTGAACGGACGCGCCGCCAAGCAGGTTCACGAAGCGGGCTTCGGTGGCGTTGGCCGGGCGAACGGTCTTGCCCTTGATGTCTTCGGGAACAAGGATTTTCTCCTTGCCATGCATCGTGCCCGGATCATGAGAGATCGCCATGCAGAAGAAGACGTCGCTCATCTCGTCTTCCGCATACTGATTATACCATTCGGTCAGAGCGCGCACGCCGCCCTTGGCGTTGGCGAAGTTGAACGGCAGTTCGGCAGCGGACATGATCGGAAAGCGGCCGGGCTGGTAGCCCGGATTGATGAAGCTGATGTCCGAAATGCCATCACGAGCCATGTCGTAGTGGTCCGCCGCAGCGCCGAGCTGCGAAGACGGGTAGATCGTCACATCGATTCGGCCGTTCGACGCCTCGTTGATCGACTTGATCCAGGGCTCCATGCCGAGTGTCTGGAGCGGGTGCGTGCCCGGAACCCAGTGTGCAAGGCTCAGGTTGACTTCGGCAGCCGAAGCCGTTGTCGCCAGGCCCAAGGTGAGCGCCAGTGCAGTCAGTGTCTTTGTATACATAATTCCTCCCTCGAATTGTCTGGCGACCGGTATCCTCCCAGGTCGCTTCCAAATACAACTCATGTTAAGTATCACCACAGAACGATGGCGACGGCAAGGTGATATTGGGCTATTCAGTGCGACGTGATGACCGGGCAGCGGTTTTTTCGCTGTGTCTGGCGTGTGCGCTGCCGAAGGCGGCGGGAAACTGATTGGACGCGCACATGCATACATCGTATGGATGAGGCGGACTGGGACGAAGAGGGCGGAAACGCCCGTCCCATGGGAGGGAAAAGGCATGAATGCGCGCGACATCCGTCTCGCAAAATCGCGATTGCGCTATCCGGTTCTGGGCGATTTGGAGGAGGCTGCGCGCCGCCGGCTTCCCTATTATGTGTATGACTATCTGCAGGGCGGTACCGGCGAGGAACTGTCGCGGCGGCGCAATATCGAGGCGCTGCGCGGGATCGAGATCGTGCCGCGTTACGGTGTCGATATCTCGTCGGCGAGTATGTCGGCTTCCCTGTTTGGCCAGACATTCAATGCGCCGATGGCGATCGGCCCGATCGGCATGGACGGGGCGATATGGCCGAACGCGTCCAGCCATTTGGCGGAAGCGGCGCGAGAGGCCGGTATCGGCTATATGATGAGTTCGATGTCGGCCGGTTCAATCGAGAATGCCGCAGCGATCGCAGGCGAGAATTTCTGGTTCCAGCTCTACACGTTTGCCGGCAACGATCATGCGGTCAGCTTCGACCTGATCCGCCGCGCGCGCGATGCCGATGCCCGGATGCTGACGGTGACGCTGGATATCCCGGGTGCGGGCCGACGGGTGCGCGACATGCGCAACGGTCTGAGCGTTCCGCTCCGGGTTTCGCCGAAAATGGCGCTTGGCACGCTGCTTCGGCCCGCCTGGCTGGCGGGTTTGGCGCGCAACGGTCTGCCGCGCTTTGCGAATTTTGCGCCCTATTGCCGTGAAGGAGCGAGCAAGGCGGAGATCGACGCGTTCGTCAGCAAGGGACGGCCGGGAGGCGGCGCGACGTGGGAGATGGTGGCGCGATTTCGCGACGCATGGCCGGGCGCGATGACGGTCAAGGGAATCCTGCATCCGGCCGATGCTGAAAAAGCAGTGTCCCTCGGTTTGGACGGTGTAATCGTATCCAATCACGGCGGCCGGCAGTTCGACCCATCGCCGGCGACCATCGATGTCCTGCCGGCGATCAGGGCGGCGGTTGGCAAGAAATCAACGATTTTATTCGATAGTGGGATCATGTCCGGATTGGACATGGTGAAGGCGCTGGCCTGCGGCGCCGATGGCGTCATGGTGGGGCGCGCTTTCATGCTGGGGCTTGCAGCTCTCGGCGCGGACGGCGCCCGGCATGTCTGCGCGACCTTAATGGAGGAGTTCCGGATCGCGCTCGTACAGACGGGCGCATGCACAGTCTCGGGCGCAAAAGGACTTGCCGTAAGGCATCGCGGCGCCTGGGTGGATGACGATTTTAAAGCCGGCGGAGCCGGACAAAAAAACTACGAGTAAACAGGGGTTTGAGTAATGAAATTCGGAGAGGCAATTGCCGAGATCCTGAAAAGGGAAGGCATTGAGTTTGTGATCGGCTATCCGGTCAATCACGTGCTGGAACATGCGGCAATCGCGGATATTCGCACGATTATCGTACGTCAGGAACGCACCGGATTGCATATGGCAGACGCGATTTCGCGTATGACGTCCGGCGAGAAGATCGGCGTGTTCGTCTGCCAGTCCGGACCGGGTATCGAGAATTCCTACGGTGCGGTCGCACAGGCGTATGCGGAGTCGGTCCCCGTACTTGTCATGCCAGGTGGGTACGCGCGGCGGCAGGCCCATATCGATCCGAATTTCAATCCGTCGATATCGATGCGCGACGTCACGAAATCGACTGAGCCAGTCAATGATGCACGCGAACTCGTCAACATCATGCGGCGGGCTTTCTCGAAACTGCGCAATGGCCGTGGCGGACCGGTGCTGGTCGAAATTCCGAACGATATCTGGGACGAGGAAGTCCCCGATCCACTGACCTACAAGCCGGTCGTCTCGACGCGCAGCGGCCCCGATCCGGACGCGGTGAAGAAAGCCGTCGATGTACTGCTTCAGGCGAAGCGTCCGGTGATCTATGCCGGGCAGGGCATCCATTACGCAAAGGCCTGGCCGCAACTGAAGGAACTGGCCGAGCACCTGGGAATCCCGGTCTCGACCAGCCTGGAAGGCAAGAGCGCGTTTCCCGAAGACCATGCTTTGGCGCTGGGGTCCGGCGGTGCGGCCATTCCCATGACGATCCGGCATTTCCTCGATGAGGCCGATGTCATCTTCGGCGTCGGCTGCTCGTTCACCGAGACGGCCTTCGGCGTGCAGATGCCGAAAGCGCCGAAACGTGTGATTCACGCCACGCTCGACGCCGATCACATCAACAAGGATTACGAGTCCGAAGTTGCGCTGGTCGGAGACGCCGCGCTGACGCTCGATGCGATGCTGGCGGAAATCCGCGCACGCGGCGTGGCGCGCCGATCGTGGACCTACTTCGCCGACGAGATCGCGCAGGTGCGAGCGGCATGGCTGAAACAGTGGATGCCGAAACTGACGTCCAACGATGCGCCGCTGTCGCCTTATCGGGTGCTCTGGGATCTGCAGAAGACGGTCGATGTGGCCAACACCATCATCACCCATGACGCCGGTAGTCCGCGCGACCAGCTCTCGCCGTTCTGGAAGTCGGTAACGCCGCTTTCCTATATCGGCTGGGGCAAGTCGACACAGCTCGGCTACGGGCTGGGCCTTGCCATGGGCGCGAAGCTCGCCTGTCCGGACAAGCTTTGCATCAATGTCTGGGGCGATGCGGCCATCGGCTTCACGGGCATGGATTTCGAGACGGCGGCGCGCGAGCGCATCCCGATCCTGTCGATCCTTCTCAACAATTTCTCGATGGCGATGGAATTGCCGATCATGAAGGTTTCGACGGAGAAATACCGCGCGACCGACATTTCCGGTAATTATGCCGATTTCGCGGTCGCGCTTGGCGGTCATGGCGAGCGGGTGACCGATCCGGCCGACATCGTGCCGGCGATCAAGCGCGGCATCGCCAAGACCGAGGAGGGCATTCCGACCCTGCTCGAATTCATCACCTGCAAGGAAATCGACGCGTCGCGTATCATGCCGAAGGGATATCCATGAACCACATCCAGACCAGCGCCAGCCTCGTCGTCGAAGAACTGAAACCCATTCTCGGCGACCGGCTGGCGACCTCCAACGCGGTACGCGAGCATCACAGCCATGACACGTCGTGGCTGGCGCCGCATATGCCGGACGCGGTCGCCTTTCCGCGTGACGAGGACGAGGTTGTCGCGATCGTGCGTGCATGCGCGAAGCACGGCGTGCCGGTGGTGCCGTTTGGTGCCGGCTCGTCCATGGAAGGCCATACTATTCCGGTTCGCGGCGGCGTCACGATCGATACGCGCGAGATGAACCGGATCGTCGAGATCAGGCCGAAGGACGGGCTCGCCGTCGTGCAGGCGGGCGTCACTCGCAAGCAATTGAACGAGGAACTGCGCGCCACGGGATTGATGTTCTCCGTCGATCCCGGCGCCGACGCCTCCCTCGGCGGCATGGCGTCGACGCGCGGAAGCGGCACCACCGCGGTGCGCTACGGGACGATGCGCGAGAACGTGATGGCTTTGCGGGTGGTGACGCCGGACGGCACGCCGATCCATACCGGATCGCGAGCCCGCAAATCCTCCACCGGCTACGATCTGACGCATCTCTTTGTCGGCGCCGAGGGCACGCTCGGGCTGATTACGGAACTGACGGTGCGGCTGCACCCAATCCCGGAAATGGTGTCCTCGGCGGTCTGTGCCTTCGAGGATGTCGGCGAGGCGGTGCAGGCGGTGATCGAGACCGTGCAATACGGCATTCCGGTCGCCCGCGTCGAATTCATGGACGAGGTCGCCATCGAGGGCACCAACGCATATTCGGGTCTCGATCTGAAGGTGACGCCGACCCTTTTTTTCGAGTTTCACGGTACGCCAGCCTGGGTGGACGAGCAGTCGCGGCTCGTCGCGGAAATCGCCAGCGGTCATGGCGGATCGGATTTCCGCTGGTCGACCGACCCAGACGAACGGGCGAAGCTCTGGCAGGCGCGGCACGATATCTACTGGGCGACGAAGGCGCAGCGGCCGGGCTGTGAATTGTTCACCGGCGATATCTGCGTGCCGATCTCGCGGCTGGCCGAGAGCATCGTTGCGGCGCGCGAGGATATCGACGCCTCCTTCCTCAAGGGACAGATTATCGGCCATGTCGGCGACGGCAATTATCACACGGCCTATCTGATCGATCCGAACTCGAAGGAAGAGCTCGAGGAAGCCGAGAGGCTGTCCGGCCTTCTGGTCGAGCGGGCGCTTGCCGTCGGCGGTACGGCCAGCGGCGAGCACGGGATCGGCATGGGCAAGATCAAGTATCTGCGCAAGGAGCACGGCGCGGCGGTCGATGTGATGAAGCGCATCAAGGCCGCGCTCGATCCCGCCGGGATCATGAATCCCGGCAAGATGGGGCAGGAGGGCTAGATCCTGTCCCGGTTAGATTGAAGCAATTCTGTTTCGCGTCCGCCGGGTGGCAACCCGAAGGGCCGGGCATGTTTGACCCAATACCTGCTGGCTTCGGCTTGGCCGTATCATCATACGGCCTTCACCAAATCCCTTGATCTTGGGTTAAACCTGCTCCGGCAGAAAGGTTCAATCTAACCAGGATCCAGGGGCGTCAGCCCCGCCCGAGGAACGGGTTCTTCACCGGCAGGATGACCGTGTCGAGAATGGTCAGTTCCGGCGGCAGGCGGCAGGTATAGACGACCAGTTCGCCGAGCATGTCCGGTTCCAGGCAATTTTCCGTCAGCTTGTCGGTGCTGCCGGGCGCCAGCATCGAGCGCGTTGCGCCGGGATGGATGGTCGAGGCGGTGATGTTGTCGTCGCGTCCGTCCAGGCAGATCTGTTTCGTCAGCCCTTCGATGGCGAATTTCGTCATGGTGTAGGCCGGCGAATGATGGCGCGGGATCTTGGCCGACAACGATCCGATATTGATGATCCGGCCGCCGCGACCCTTCATCGCGCGCATCGCTTCGCGCGAGCAGATCACGGCCGATGTCAGATTGGTCGCCAGCATTTCCTGCCAACGCTCGGTCGAAAGGTCGGGAAGCGGCGTGGCGTCGGCGATCCCTGCGTTGTTGACGAGAATATCGACAGGCCCGGCCAGGCGCTCGGTCTCGCTGAACAGTTTCAGGAGGTCTTCTTCCCGCGTAACGTCGGTCGGCACGACATGAGCCGTGCCGCCGTCTGCAGCAATCTCGTCTGCAAGCGATTGCAGCTTGTCGGCGCTGCGCGCGGCAAGCACCGTCACTGTTCCTGCACGCGCCAATTCCCGCGCGATGCCGCGTCCGATACCGCTGCTCGCGCCCGTTACGATCGCGACCTTGCCGTCGATGGATTGCATGTGTCCTCTCCCTTTGTGCGTACATCCGCGCATCCTCGACGCGGCGAATTTTGATGTTCTCGCTGCTTGGGACAGGAAAGACAAGTCGGGATGAGGCTAAATGTATACAGCGCCGAGGATATTGGCGCGAAAACGAAAACACCGGCCGCGAGGGCCGGTGCTTGATTTCTGTCCGGATATCTCGGGATCAGGCGTCGACGCCACCCCAGATCGCCTCAGCGGTCTTGACCACGAGTTCCAGCTTGCGGCGCTGGTCGTCATCGGTGATCGCGTTGCCTTCCTCGGTCGAGGCGAAGCCGCATTGCGGAGCAATGCCGAGCTGGTCGATGTCGCAATATTTCGAGGCTTCGTCGAATTTCTGCTTCAGCCAGTCGATGCTTTCCAGATCGGCGACCTTGGTGGTGATGAAGCCGGGAAGAACCCTTTGCTTGCCTTTCGGAAGCAGCTTCAGAGGCTCCAGCCCGCCGGAGCGGTCGGTGTCGTACTCCATGAAGAAGATGTCGACGCCGGTCGAGAAAATCGCTTCGGCGGCAAGATCGTAGGCGCCTTCCGCGGCGTGGGTCGAGCGGAAATTGCCGCGGCACATATGCATGCCGATGACCATGTCGTCCGGACGGTCCTTGATCGCTTCGCGCATCATCCAGGCGTAGCGGTCGATCAGCCAGTCAGGATCCTGGCCGGCTTCCTTCTTGGCTGCGCGATGCTTCGGGTCGCAGAGATAGGCAAAGAAGATGTCGTCCATCTGCAGGTAGCGGCACCCTGCGTCGTAGAACGCCTGCACGGCCTTGGCATAGGTTTTCGCGAGGTCGTCGAACAGGACCTGCGGGTCCTTGTACTCGGCAGGGTGGATGTCCTCAACCGCGGTCCGGAAATGACAGCATGACGGGCCGGGAATCGAGATCTTCGGCGTGACCTTTGTGTTGTCCGCGACGAACTTGAAGTGCTCGATCATCGGGTGATCGGCCGGGAAATCCAGCTTGCTGGTAATCGTCGGGAAAATCGGACGCAGCTTCACGCCGGCGAACTGGACGCCTTCGTCGCGTTCCTCGAGGTCTAGGCCGGTCAGCATGCCCATGAAATCATAGTGCCAGAAAGAGCGGCGGGCCTCGCCGTCAGTGACCGCGAGCAAGCCGACATCTTCCTGCAGCTTGATGAGATCCTTGATGGCCTCGTCCTCGACCGCCTTCAGTTCATCGACCGAGATCGACTTGTCTTCGTAGAACTTCTTGCGCGCCGCCTTGACGGGCTCCGGCCGCAGCAGGCTGCCGACGTGGTCGGCGCGATAGGGCGGTTTGGCAACGGTCATGGTTTTCTCCCGAACATGTGAAGTGATTATGCGGCGCTTGTAAGCGCGAAGCGGGGGACCCGCAACAGCGATCGCGCATTTACGGCCAGTCGGCGAAACTGGGCGGCGAGAACCCGTCGGAGTCGGGGCTCGCGGTGGCCATCAGCTTGCGGAACCGGCCGGGCGTCATTCCGGTCATGCGCCGGAAGAAATTCGAAAAATGGGCAGGATCCCTGAATCCGAGCGAGTAGCTCAGCTGTTTGATCGACAGCGTCGAACGCTCCAGGCCGAGCGCGGCTTCGCGCGCCAGCCGTTCGGCGATCAGGGATTTGGGCGTCTTGTCGAGTTCGCGCATGCAGATGGCATGGAGGCGATCATGCGTAATGCCGAGTTCATGGGCATAATGGCCGACGGGATGGTGAGCCCGAAAGCCGGCCTCGAGCAGTTGCCGGAAGCGCTGCAGAAAATGGGCGCTGTTTCCATGGGTGACGCGCGCGACCTCTTCGGCGCCCGACGCCCGAAGGATCGTGACAAGCACGATGCGCAGATGCGCGACGACCATCATGCCGCTTGCCGGCTGAGGCTGGGCCAGTTCCCGCCGAATGCTCTCGAGATGCCGTTGGACATCGGCGTGGGCATCGCGATTCTCATCGAAATGGCGAAACCAGTCTCGATCGAACAGCAACTGGATCGCGGCGGATTCGAAGAAGTCGCCGATTGCGCGGGCAAGCGTTTCCTCGGCGATCTCGGCGACATAGCCGCTTGTTCCCGCCTCGATGACCAGCCTGAAATCGCCGGCGGTCTTTCGCCACGCGATTGAAGGTCCCGAAAGCACCGTCTCGCCGCCGCGACCCTCTATGCGTGCTTCGCCATCGGACAAGAGAACCAGAATGCACGCCTTGGCGCCGAGACCACGCTTCAATGTCTCTATGCGACGCTGCAATCCACCGTCGATCCGGCTGAGATAGACCGGCAGTTTCGTGAAGTTCGGCAGGCTTGTTGGCATAAGGCGTATTTCCAGTTCGGCCCTGATTCGTTCTCTAGCCCAATAAATTGCAATAATCGACCAATAAACTGCATTTCCTTTCCAAGTGTGTACGCTATCTTCTAATCGAGGACAGAAAGCGATGCGCTAATCGGCGTGTTGTACACATCCGCAAGCGGCCGGAAGAGCCAGCGCGGAGGAGGAAACGGGAGGAGGAATGCTGGAGGCAGCGCTCCTTATTGACAGTGTGGCCGTATCGGCTTCGAGCGGTGAAACGTTCGAGCGGATGGACCCTGTTTCGCATGAGATTTCGACGCGGGCCTCGGCGGCGAATGTCGAGGATGCGGGACGCGCGGCAAACGCCGCGGCGCGCGCATTTCCGGCGTGGTCGCAAACACCGCCGAGCGAGCGCCGCGCGCTCTTGAACGACGCGGCGGATATCCTTCAGCGCCGCACGGACGAATTCGTGGAAGCGATGATCGCCGAGACGGGCGCTACGGCGGCGTGGGGCCAGTTCAATTGTCGTCTCGCAGCGAACGTCTTGCGAGAAGCGGGGGCGATGGTGAGCCAAGTGGCCGGCGAGGTCATTCCCGCCGACAAGTCCGGCTCGTTTGCGATGGCCATACGCCAGCCATGCGGCGTGGTCTTTTCAATGGCTCCGTGGAACGCGCCCGTCATCCTCTCCACGCGCAGCGTCGCCATGCCGCTCGCATGCGGCAACACCGTGGTGATGAAGGGATCGGAACTGTGCCCGCGCACCCATGGGCTCCTGGGCGAGGTGCTCAACGAGGCCGGTCTGCCCAAGGGCGCCGTCAATGTCATTCATTCATCCTCCGACAAAGCGCCTGATATCGTTGAGGCCCTGATCGCGCATCCGGCCGTTCGGCGCGTAAATTTCACCGGATCGACACGGGTCGGCCGGATGATCGCCGAGAAGGCCGCGCGCCATCTCAAGCGCTGTCTCCTGGAGTTGGGCGGCAAGGCGCCGCTGATCGTCCTCGATGACGCGGATATCGATGCCGCTGTCGATGCGGCGGTGTTCGGCGCATTCTTCAACCAGGGACAGATCTGCATGTCGACCGAGCGGATCGTCGTCGACGAGAGCATCGCCGATGCTTTCGTGGACAAGTTCCGCGTGCGAGCCGATGCGATACGCGCCACCGATCCGCGCGATCCGAATTGCGTGCTCGGCGCAATGATCACCGAGCAGGCGGCGCAGCGGGTCAAGGGCCTGATCGACGATGCGTCGATGAAAGGTGCGGCGCTGGTTACCGGCGGCCGCCAGGAGGGCGTATTCGTCGACCCGGCCATCCTCGACAATGTCTCTCCGGCGATGCGTATCTACCACGAGGAGAGTTTCGGACCGGTCGCGTCCGTGATCCGCGTCAATGGCGACGACGAGGCGGTCTCCGTCGCCAACGATACGGAGTACGGCCTTGCGGCCGCTGTTTTCAGCCGGGACGTGTCGCGGGCGCTGGTGATTGCGCAGCGGCTCGAAACCGGAATTTGCCATATCAATTCGGCGACCATCAACGACGAGCCGCAAATGCCCTTCGGCGGCGTCAAGGCATCCGGATATGGCCGTTTCGGCGGCAAGGCGGGCATCGATGAATTCACGGAATTGCGCTGGATCACCATCCAGAACGGCAAGACGCAATACCCGATCTGAAACGACCGGGACATATTGAAGCCGACGTTCACCAGGGAGGAAACCAATGGAACGTAGAACCCTTATCAAGACCTTCGCCGCTTCGCTTCTCGCGAGCGCGGTTCTGGCCGGCCCCGCCATGGCGGAAGGCACAATCAAGATCGGCGCCAGCGCGCCCAAGACCGGCCCGCTGGCCGGCGGTGCGGCGGTAACCTACTGGCCTGCCGTGCAGCTGTGGGTGAATGATGTCAACGAGCGCGGCGGCATAGATGTCGGCGGCGAGAAGATGAAGGTCGAGCTGATCGAGTATGACGACCGCACGTCCAACGAAGAAGCGATCAAGAACATTCAGCGCATGGCGACGGTCGACAAGGTCGACTTCATCATCCCGCCCTACGGCACCGGCATCAATCTCGCGACCGCGCCGCTGATCGCCAAGTATGGCTACCCCCATATCGCGGTGACCGCGGTGGCCGACGGGATCGAGGGCTTTGCCGAGCGCTGGCCGAACTCGTTCTGGACGCTGGGCACTTCGGAAGCCATGGCGAGCTCGCTCGTCGACGTACTGACGAAAATGCGCGAAGCCGGCCAGATCAACGAGAAGGTCGCGGTCGTCAACGTCGCCGATGCTTTCGGCATCGAGCTCGCCAACACCGGCAAGCCCAAGCTCAAGGAAGCCGGTTTCGACATCGTTTATGAAACCTCCTATCCGCTGCAGCAGCAGGATTTCGCGCCGATCATTTCTGGCGCGAAGGATGCCGGTCCGGACACGTTCATCGCTTTCTCCTATCCGGGCGACACATTCGGCCTGACCAAGCAGGCGACCATCACCGACCTGCCGGTCAAGGCCTATTACGTCGGTGTCGCGACCGCATTCCCGGCCTTCGCACAGGCCAATGGTGCTGCCGCGAACGGCGTCATGGGCGTGGGCGGCGTCAACGCGGCGAGCGAAGCCTATCAGGACTTCGCCAAGCGCGAGGTCGAGGTGACGGGCGTGGCGCCGGATTACTGGGCGAGCCCGGTTCAGTACGCCAGCCTGGAAGTGCTCGAACAGGCCATCACGAAAGCCGGTTCGCTCGACAAGGCGGCTGTGATCGAGGCGCTCGGCAGCGAGACCTTTGAAACGATCATGGGCGAATGGAAGTTCGAGGACAACATCATCAAGAAGTTCTGGACTGTCGGTCAGTGGCAGGACGGTGTCTTCCATGGCATCGCCTCGACCGGTGTCGGCGGCGAGTTCGAGCCGATCGTCAAGTCGGGCTGGAACTAAAGCCTTAACCACAAAAACCGGTGCGGCTTTTGCCGCACCGGCGAAAATCGTAGAATTCGGCCGATGGATATTCTGGTTACGGGGACGGTGCTGGGGGGCACCTATGCGCTGATCGCGCTCGGGCTGACGCTGCAATATGGCGTCGCCCGGATCATGAATCTTGCCAATGGCGAGAACCTCGTTCTGGCATGTTTCTGCGCATTCTGGCTCTACACGGCCGCCTCGATCAATCCGATCCTCGGCATCCTGATCATCGCGCCGGCCGCCTTCGCGCTGAACTGGGCGATCTATGTCTTCGCGATGAAGCCGCTGGTCGACCGCGCCAAGAACCGTGGCCAGCTCGAGATCGACAGCATTCTAGCCACATTCGGCCTGATGTTCATCATGCAGGGCGTGATGCTGCTGGTCTTCGGCGGCCAGTACTTCTCCTATAATTTCCTTTCCGAGCCGGTGCGTATCCTCGGCGAGAATTACGGCCTTAACCGCATCGTATCGCTCGGCGCGGCAACGCTGATCGCGATCGCACTGTATGTCTTCCTCTACCGCACGCGCTTCGGTACGGCCGTGCGCGCGGTGTCGGTCAGCCCGCAATCTGCGAGCCTCGTCGCCATCGACGTGCCGCGCATGTCGGCATTCGCCTTTGCGCTGGGCGGCGGACTTACGGCGGCGGGCGGCTCGTTGCTGTCGACCTATTACACCTTCAATTCCTCGATGGGCGTGATCTTCACGATGAAGGCGCTGATCATCGTCATCATGGGCGGCGTCGGCGATGTGCGCGGCGCGGTTCTGGCGGCGCTCTTGCTCGGCCTCGCGGAGACGGCCGTCGCGAGCCTGATCGATCCGGGCCTGACGCTGGCGGCGACCTATACGCTGTTCATTCTCGTTCTGCTGTTCCGTCCGCAGGGTATTTTCGGAAGGCAGACCGCATGAGCCTGATGAACGAAAAGGAACAGAGGATCGCGGCTATCGCGCTGATGCTCTTCGGCGCGGCGGCGATGATCCCCTTTGCAGACGACGGCTATTACCTTTCGCTGTGCGTCAATATCGTCATGTATGCGGTGTTGTGCACGGCGTGGACGCTGTTTTCCGGCCCGACCCACTATATCTCGCTGGCGACCGCGGCGTTTTTCGGCATCGGCACCTATTCCGTCGGGCTCGGGATCGACACCTTGCCGTTCCCGCTTCTCGTCGCCATCGCGGCGGTTGCGAGCGGCGTTCTCGCCGGCCTCGTCGGTGTGGCGACACTCAGGCTTTCCGGCGTTTATTTCGTCATCTTTACGCTCGGACTGGCAGAACTGGTGCGCCAGGTCGTCACTTGGCTGCAAGTCAAGTTCCTCGGCTCGGTCGGGCTCTATGTCTTCACCGACATGACCGAGAAGCACATCTTCTGGATGCTGCTGGCGCTTGCCGCCGTGGTCTACATCACCGGCTGGCTCGTCAATCGTTCGCGGCTCGGTTTCGCGCTGCGCATTATCGGCAATGACGAAACCGTCGCCCGGCATGTCGGGATCGACGTTGCGCGCGCCAAGGTGATCCTGTTCATGATTTCGGGCGCCTTCATCGGCATCACCGGGGCGATCCTCGCGCCGCGCTTCGCCTATGTCGAACCGCCGTCTGCCTTCAATCCGGTGATCTCGTTTCAGGTCGTCATCATGGCGTTGCTCGGCGGTACCGGGCGGCTGTGGGCGCCGTTGCTCGGCGTCATCCCGTTCACGATTCTGTTCGACCGCATCTCGGCGAGCTTCCCGAACCATACGAGCCTGCTGATCGGGGTTGCCTTCATGGCGATTGTCTACTTCCTGCCGCGCGGCGTGATGGGCCTGATCGACGACTTCCGCGCGCGACATGCCAAGTCCAGGCATGCTGCGGCCGGTGTTCCGGAGGCGGCGGAATGAACAGCGCTCCACTTCTTTCGGTCGAGAAGGTCCGCAAGGCCTTTGGCGGCCTTGTTGCTGTCAACGACGTCGATTTCACCGTCAAGCAGAGCGAGTTGATCGGTCTGATCGGGCCGAACGGGTCTGGCAAGACGACGATGATGAACCTCATTTCCGGCGCGTTGAAGCCCACATCGGGAACGGTCCGGCTCGCCGGCGAGGTTATTTCCGACATGCCGGCGCACAGGATTGCCCAGCGAGGCGTGGCGAGAACCTTCCAGCTCGTGCGCATTCTGCCGTCGCTGTCGGCGATCGAGAACGTGATTGCCGGGGCCGTGTTCGGCCATGTCCGTGCCTGGGGCGACGATGCCTATCGGGAAGCGGAGGTCCTGCTCGAGAGGGTCGGGCTCGGCGGGCGAGGGAACGTGCCGACCGGGTCTATGACCTATATCGACCAGAAGCGGCTGGAACTGGCGCGCGCGCTGGCGTCCAATCCGCGGCTGCTGTTGCTCGACGAGTGGCTGGCCGGCCTCAATCCGAGCGAACTGAAAATCGGCATCGAGCTGATCCGCGACCTGCGCGAGGATGGCCGGACGATTATCATGGTCGAGCATGTGATGGACGCGATCCGTTCGCTTTGCGACCGCTGCGTGGTGATGTCGAGCGGCGTCAAGATCGCTGACGGCTCGGTTCATGATGTGCTGTCCCAGCCCGAAGTCGTCAGCGCTTATCTGGGGACGGAAGATGCTTGAGGTTCGCAACCTGTCGGTCTCCTACGGCGCGCACAGAGCGCTCGAAAATGTGTCGGTGAATATTGCGGCAGGCGAAATCTGCGTCATTCTCGGCGCAAACGGCGCCGGCAAGAGTTCGCTGCTGAAGGCGATCGGAGGCATGGTACGATCGGCGCCCGGCGCGCAAGTCCTGATCAACGGCCAGGACATCACGCAGACGAAACCGCACAAGGTCGTCGAAGCGGGGCTTGCGCTTGTGCCGGAGGGACGCGGGATCTTCGGGGACCTCACGGTCTCCGAAAACCTGCAGCTCGGCGCTTACGGGCCGCAGGCGCGCGATAGCGAAGCGATGCGGCGCGAGGAGGTTCTGCGGCTGTTTCCGCGCCTTGCCGAACGGCGCAACCAGATCGCGCGGACGATGAGCGGCGGCGAACAGCAGATGGTCGCGATCGGCCGGGCGCTGATGTCCAATCCGGTGATCCTGATGCTGGACGAACCGTCGCTGGGCCTGTCGCCCTTGCTGACGAAGGACCTGTTCAAGTCGCTGAAAGCAGTGCGCGAGACTGGCGTCGGTATCCTTTTGGTCGAGCAGAACGCCAAGCAGAGCCTTGCGATCGCCGATCGCGGCTACCTGATCGAAAACGGACATATCACGGGCGAGGGGACCGGCGCGGAACTGGCGCAGGATCCCGCGGTGCAGGCTGCCTATCTCGGTGGCGCTGCAGCGAAATCAACACAATCGGAGGCAATCATGCGCGATGAACATCGACGTTTCTACGTGCCTGCTGGCGCTGCGGGCGGAGCGGGCAATGGAGCAGCGGCTGAAACTGTGGCTCCGCTTCGTGTCGCGGCTAACGACGCGTCGGCGGCGCGGGCCGATCACGGCCAGAATTATGTTCCGGCCGGCGCGGCTGGAAATGGCGCTCACGCTCCTAGGGCGGTGGCGTCATCGTCCGGCGGAGCGGTGGCCCGTGCGGAACATCGGCAATTCTACGTTCCGGCCGCGGCCACCGGCGGAACTCGGACGGTTTCGGCCGCCAATGGTGGCGCGATAACGGGTGGAAGCAACGCGCCGGCGGCAAGCGGCGGCGGTTCGGAGCATCGGCAATTTTATGTCCCGTCAGGTGCGACCGGGACCGGTAACGGGACGGCGCACGCATTGGCGCAGACGCCGGCAAACAAGGGAGATGCAATCGTCATGTCGAACCAGGCGCATGAATTGAGCCTGCAGGCCGCGGAGATGGCCGCACGCGCAACGCGAATCCAGCGTCAGCATGTCGAGGCGCTGCGCGTCGACAGCCACCTTTCCGCTGCGTCGAAACTGATCGCCCATGTCCAGGAGACATCCGGCGCAGAGGCGAAGACGAGCAAGGACAGCAGCAAGAAGATGCTGAAAAAGGCCGAGAAACTCGCGCGCAAGGCGGAGAAGCTCGCCCGGAAGGCAGCCGCCATGCAAGCGGCGGATTGAACGAAAAAGACAACAGACGGAGATAAGAAAATGGCACGTGTTTTGGACGGCATGTATATCGGCGGTGGCTGGACCACCAAGTCGCAAACCTTCCCGGACTATAATCCTTCCGACGGATCGATCTGGGCCAACATTCCGGACGCTTCGGTGGAAGACACCCGCCGCGCGATCGAGGCGGCGCATGAGGCTTTCGGCGAATGGTCGGAGATGCCTTTCACGAAGCGCTCGCACCTGCTGATCAAGGCGGGCGAGATTTTCGAGAAACGCCGCGAGGAGATCGCCGAGGCGGTGATGGCCGAGGGCGGCGGCTGGTTCGGCAAGGCTATGTTCGAGACCGGCTACACCGCCGAGCTGTTTCCCGCCGCTGCCGCGGCCAATTACGGCTCGATCGGCGATGTGCTCCCTTCGGAGTATGGCAAGGTTTCGATGGCCGTGCGCCGTCCGATGGGCGTCGTTTCGGTAATCAGCCCATGGAACTTCCCGCTGATCCTGACCGGTCGCGGCCTGCTGTTCCCGCTGGTCGCCGGTAACACGATCGTCCTGAAGCCGTCCGAGGACACACCCTATTGCGGCGGACTTGTCTGGGCGGAAATCTTCGAGGAAGCCGGACTGCCTAAGGGCGTTCTCAACGTGGTGACATGCTCGCGCGAGAATGTCGGCGCGGTCGGCGACGAGCTGATCGAGAACCCGCTGGTCAAGGGCATCTCGTTCACCGGCTCGACCGCGGTCGGCCGGCAGATCGCCGCCAAGGCGGGTGCGCATCTGAAGAAATGCTGCGTCGAGCTCGGCGGCAAGAACTCGATGATCGTCTGCGACGACGCCGATATGGAGCGCGCGGTGCAGGCCGCCAATTTCGGCGCCTTCATGCATCAGGGCCAGATCTGCATGTCGGTCGAACGCGTCATCGTCCACGAGGACATCTATGACGAGTTCGTGGAGAAGTTCGTCCCGCGCGTGAAGAAGCTGACGGTCGGCGACTCGTCCAAGAAGGAAAACATCCTCGGCCCGGTGATCAACGATCGTGCCGCAGAGCGCATCAAGCGGCATTTCGACGATGCGAAAGCCAAGGGCGCGACGGTTCTCGCCGGCGGCGATATCGACGGTCGCTTCATCTCGCCGACGGTCTTCGCCAATGTCACGCCGGACATGCTGCTCTATCAGGAAGAGTCGTTCGGCCCGGTTTGTTCGATCTTCAAGGTCGGCAGCGACGAAGAGGCGGTGCGTCTCGCCAATGACAGCGAATACGGTCTGACCGCCGGCGTCATGTCGGAGGATGAGGGCAGGGCGCTCGCAATCGTCAACAAGCTCGATACGGGCAACTGCCACGTCAACTGCTCGCCGGTGAATGACGAGCCGCATGTGCCTTTCGGCGGCTTCAAGGCATCCGGCCTCGGAAAGCATGGCGGCAAGTGGTCGATGGAGACCTTCACCGAGACCCGGTGGATCACGCTCGATCGCGGCGGCCGTCCGTTCCCGCCGGTCTTCTGAGCCAGGCGACAAGCTGAAAAAAACAAGGCGCCGGAATCGCTTCCGGCGCCTTTTTCATGGATTTCTTTCTGATCAGTCCGGCAGGACGCGGACATCGAGGAGCGCGACGCGGCGGTTCTCGCGAACAACGCGCAGCGCCTGCTCGATCACCTTCGGCAATTCGTCCGGATCGGTGACCTTGCGCGCCCAGGCGCGGCTGGCCGCCGCGACGTTGGTGAAGTCCGGAGACGGCTTCAGCGCGGTCAGCGGCATCTCGTTGGCGCGCGAGGCGAAGCCGGACGGATAAAGCCCGGTGACGGAAGCGCGCACGGCCCCCCATTCCTCGTTGTTCAGGATCAAGATCAGCACCGGCAGTTCCAGAGCCTCGGCGATCTGGTGGCAGGCTGTCGGATTGGAGAACATGTAGGAGCCGTCGCCCATCGTCGCGACGCACACGCGGTCCGGCTCGGCCAGTTGCGCGCCGAGAGCGGTCGGAAAGCTCCAGCCAAGGCCGCCGGAATGTGGTTCCTGGAACCAGGAATTATGGTCTTCGCGCTTTATCGTGCCGAGGATCGTGCCGAGTTCGGAAAAGACCGAGGATTTGACGCCCTCGAGCGCCTTGCCGAGGCAATGGCTGACATAGGATTTGGTGATGCCGCGCGTCGTGTCCGTTGCCTTCTCGACGATGGAGGCGCGGTTTTGCGCGGAGGCTTTTGCCAGCCGGTCGCGGCGGGCGGCAAGCGCACCGGGATCGCGTTTCAGCGGCGCCATGGCGTCGATCAGCGCGGGCACGGTGAGGGCTGTTTCGCCGGCAATCGTCAGGTCGGAGCGGAAATTGCGAACCGGGAAGCGGCTAAAGACCGGATCCGGGCCGATATTGATGACCTTGGCGCCATCGGCAAGCTTGTGTTTGTCCGGCCACCATGGCGCGATGCAGTTGAGCACCACGACGACATCGGCCTTTTCCATCCACGGGCCCGGATCGGAGCCGACATGGCAGGGGTGTTCGGTCGAAATGGCGAGATGTGTCGCCCACCAGGAGCACACGGCGATGCCCCATTCCTCCGCCCATCTGGCGAAGGCCTTGAAGCTCTTCCTGTCGCCCGCGCCGCGTTGCGCGATGACCAGCGGGTTCTTCGCTTCCGCGAGCCAGCGTGCCGCCGTTTCGATGTCGGAGGGATTGGGAGCGCCGGTGACCGGCCGGATCGTTGCGGGATCCTCCAGTCCTTCGCGGGGCGTCGCCTCGCACAGGACTTCGCGCGGCAGCGACAGATAGATCGGGCCTTTCGGCGTGGAATTGGCGATGGCGTGGGCCCGATCCAGAAGTCCGGCGATCTGCTCGGGGAACTTCAGCTCGTAGTCCCATTTGCAGGCTTCGCGCACGAGAGCCGTTTGGTCGCGCATTTCCTGGCCCCAGCCGATCGGAACCGTGCGCGCACCGAACCGATCGCCTTCCATGACGGGCGTACGGCCGGACATAAGCAGCATGGGTATCTGTTCGCATGCCGCATTGATCGCGCCGGTCGCGCCGTTGGAAAGACCGACATTGGTGTGCAGCATCACTGCCTGCGCCTTGCCGGAGATCAGATAGTAGCCATGCGCCATGCCGAGTGCCGCGTGCTCATGCGGGATGACGATCGGCGTCGGCAGTTCGATGTTCTTGGCGGACGCTTCGGCCAGGCCTTCGATGATCGGCGGAAAGTCTGTGCCCGAATTGGCGAAAACATAGTCGACGCCAAGCGCCTTGAGTCGCGTGAAAATCGCGCCGCCAGCCGTGATGTCACCGGAAACGGTGTGCTTCATTGTCTAACCCCGGTCCTGTTCTTTTCGTTATCCGCTCAGGAGCCTTGGCAGCCAGAGCGTTATTGCCGGGAAGGCCAGCAAGATGGCCACCCGGATCACTTCCGCGAAGAAGAATGGCATAACACCCTTAAAAGTTTCACTCATGGGCGTGTCTTTTGCGAGCGCGGATATCACGAATACGTTCATGCCTACCGGTGGCGTTATCAGCCCCAGTTCGACCACGATGAGCGCGAGGATGCCGAACCAGACCTTCAGTTCCTCGGTGCTCATGCCGAAACCGGCACCTTCGGCGCCCTGGTAGAGCCCGCCATTAAGCTCCAGCAGGACCGGCCAGAAGAACGGGATCACCAGCAGGATCATCGACAGGCTGTCCATCAGGCAGCCGAGCATGATCAGTGCGACGAGAAGCAGGATCAGCACCGTCATCGGCGCGAAGCCCGAATTGACCATCCATTCGGCGGTCACCTGGGGGAGGCCGATCCGGCTCATGAATATCTTCATGAGCTCCGCGCCGAGCAGGATCAGATAGATCATGCCCGTCGTGCCGGCGGTCTCCTTGAGTGACTCGACAAGTTCGCCGAACCCGATGGTTCGCGTGAACAGGCCGTAGATCCAGACGAGCGCAACGCCTACCGCCGCGGCGGGCGTGGGATTGAAGAACCCTCCGTAGATACCCCCGAGCACGAGGCCGAAAATGACCATGACAGGTATCAGGCCGACAGTCGCGCTGCGGAACTCCGCCATATCCACGCCGCCATGGCGCGGACCCGCTTCCGGTCTGATCGTGACGTAGATGGCGATTGTCAAAATGAACAGAACGACCGCAAGGAGGCCGGGGAGCATCGCGGCGGCAAACATCGTGACGATGTTGGCTTCCACGATCAGCGCATAGATGATCAGAACGACCGAGGGCGGGATCAGGATGCCAAGCACGCCGCCCGCTGCGAGCGTTCCCGTGGCGAGCGCGCCGGAATATTTGAACCGGCGAAGCTCCGGCAGGGCAACCTTGCCCATGGTCGACGCTGTTGCGAGCGAAGAGCCGCAAACCGAGCCAAAGCCCGCGCAGCCGGCGATCGCGGCCATCGCTGTTCCGCCGCGCATCCATCCGAGCCAGGCATTCGCGCCGCGAAAAAGCGCCTGGCTCAGCCCGGCGCGGGAAGCCAATGCGCCCATCAGCACGAACATCGGTACGACCGAGAGCCCGTAATTGGAGAAGACCCCCCAGCCCAGTGTCTTCAACTGGCTCATCACCAGGAGAGGGCCATTGAGGATCATCACCCCGACGCCGCCAACCAGGATCATCGCGTAGGCGATCGGGATCCGGATTGCGATCAGCGTAATCAGGATGACCAATCCGAGGATGCCAAGTGAGATGGGGTCCATCGGACTAGCCTTTGACCATGTCGTTGAGTGAATTCACCAGAGACGCGAAGCTCGCCACCACCAGGAGCGCCAACGACACGAGACAGGCCGCGTAGGCCCACCAGAGCGGGATCTGAAGGATCGCGGTGGTGGAATCGTAGTCGCGCTGGTCCAGCATTCCGAGATACATGCGCCAGAGCAGCAGCGCGCCGAATCCCAATGCGACGGCTGCGCCGAGCATCGAGAAGAGCGCTAGCCAGAAGCGGGAGGCGCCCGATGTGAAGATATCGGCGGTCACGTTCAATCCGGCGATCTGGCAATAGGGCAGAAAGGAGAACGCGGCGATCGCCACGCCGAGTTCGGTCAATTCGAAATCGCCCGGCAACGCCTTGTTGATCGTCGCAGCGCCGAGGACAGACAGGACATTGGCGACGATTACGCCCAGCAGGACGAAGCCGCCGACAACTGCCCAAATGGTAGACATGCGAAGGACGAGGCTGTGAAGCCTCGTCCCCGTCGTTTCGGTGTTTGCCATCTTATTCCGCGTTCTTGGCGATCGCTTCCTTGGCCCTGGAAACCAGGCCGGCACCGTCGAGACCCTTGGCGGAGACCTCGTCGATCCAGCGCTGCTGGACAGGCTCGAGGGCATCGAGGAAGCCCTGCGTCTCCTCCTCGGTCAGCATGATGTGGGTCTTTCCCGCATCGGTCGCCATCTTGATTCCGAAGTCGTCACCGCCGCGCCAGGCATCCGCGACCTTGGCCCACCAGTCACGTCCGGAAGCGTCCCGGAACGCCTTCTTGATGTCGTCGGGAAGACCTTCCCACCGTGCCTTGTTCATGGACACCTGGAACGTCGTCGTGCCGAAACGGGTCTGGTCATTGCCTTCGATGAAGTAATCGATCTGCTCCTGCGCCTTGATGACCGGAATGATCTCCCAAGGCAGCAGGGTGGCATCGACCACCTTCTTGGAAAGCGCGCTCGGCACTTCCGGAACAGGCATCGCCACGGGCGCGGCGCCAAGCGCTTCGATGACCCATGCGCCGGTGCGGTTCGGAATACGGATCTTCATGCCGTTCGTATCGGCCGGCGAACGGACTTCCTTGTCCACCGACATCAGGGCCTGGCCCGCATGGACGTGCAGCCACATGACCTCGAGACCCTTGTAGTCGTCCTTCAGGTCGCTCTCGAACATGTCATACATGGCGAGATTGGTCGCCTTGATGTCATTGAGGAAGACGCCCGGAAGCTCGTACACTTCGGTGCGCGGGAACTGGCCCGGCGTATAGCCATTGACGGTCCAGATCAGGTCGACGACCCCGTCACGAGCCTGCTGGACGAGTTCCGGCGGGGTGCCGCCGAGCGACATGGCCGGGTAGATTTCGATCTTGACGCGTCCGCCGGAATTTTCCTCGACCTGCTTCACCCACGGTTCAAGCATGTTCTTCTGCGCCGGCGACGTTGCCGGAAGCATCTGGTGCAGCTTGAAGGTGAATTCCTGGGCCGATGCCAGCGACGTGCCGGCGAGGGCGATTGCGGTGCCGAGAATGGCGGCACCTGCCAGTTTCAGTGCTTTCATGAGTTCCTCCTTAGAAATTGGGTAACTGTGGTCAGCCGGCCGCCACAAAGCAAAGCTTAAGGCATGCCAAAATGTGCAACCGAATTCGGCTCTCTCCCCCGCATTGCTCCTCCCGCATTAGAAGCGGTTTTCAGGCTGGCTGTCACCAGTTTTGCCGCCGGACTTGCCAAAGTCCCCGGTGTTCCGGTTCTAGCGCAAATCGCCCTGCAAAAACTTGGGAAAAAAATGCAAAAAACCGGTGCTGTTTCGTCTCCTTGCCTGCTTTATGTTCTCATAATATGAGAAAATACTATTCTACTTAAGTGCGACGCCGAATGGCGATTTCGAGAGAGTAATCGCTGCTCTTTCCGTGTGTAGTCGCAAGCCATCCTTTCTGCCGCCGCAGAGCGCAAATCGAACCGGGAACGAGCATCATGAACGAGCATCAATTCGTCGTCACGCTTACCTGCGATGACAAACCGGGTATCGTCGCCGCCGTGACGACTGAACTGGCCGCGATCGGCGCCAATATCGCCGAGTCCAACCAGTTCTGGGACAGACAGACAAACCGCTTCTTTCTCCGCATCGCTTTCATGCTTCCGGACGGCGTCGGCCGCGACGGGATCGAGCGGGCGCTGCGCCCGGCGTCTGATCGCTTCGGCATGAAGATGTCCATCGCAGACCTGGCGCAGCGGCCAAAGATCATCGTCATGGTATCCAAGTTCGATCATGCGATGCTGCATATCCTGTACCAGATCCGAGCCGGCTGGCTGGATGCGGAGGTTGTCGCAATCGTTTCGAACCACGAGGATTCAAGGCACACGGCGGAGATGGAAGGTATCCCCTACCATGTCTGGAAGGTGACGAAGGATAATAAGCAAGAGCAGGAAGCCAGGCTCTTGTCGCTCGTCAAGGAAACCGGGGCCGAACTGGTGGTCCTCGCGCGCTACATGCAGGTGCTTTCGAACGAGTTGTCGAACCGGCTGTTCGGCATGGTGATCAATATCCACCACTCATTCCTGCCGAGCTTCAAGGGCGCGAAGCCCTATCATCAAGCCCATGAGCGCGGCGTCAAGCTGATCGGCGCCACCGGACACTATGTGACGCCCGATCTCGACGAGGGGCCGATCATCGAGCAGGAGACCGAGCGCGTCAGCCATGCAATGACGGCGGATGACTTCGTCGCCGCCGGGCGCGATATCGAAAGCCGGGTGCTCGCTCGCGCGGTGAAGATGCATTTGGAGCGCCGCGTCATGCTCAACGGTCACAAGACCGTGGTGTTTGCGAAGTAAGGGAGCGGCCGCCGGCCAATCCCGGCGTTTCCGCAGGGGCGCATTTACAGAATCTTATCGATTCCCGTGCCTATCTGAGCGCGCAATTCAGCCTGCGCATCGAATGATGCATCGACATGATGTCGTAAACCGCGCTTCGCGGGATGGGCGATGAAACTCGCGTCATGTCCGTCCTCACGGCCACTTGTGGTTTTACCGTTACGGAATGGGGCATCGGCGATCCGGTTTCCGGCATCAATTTCCACGTGTGGAGAACTTTAATGCGTGACGAAAAAACAAACTCTTCGGAACCCACGCTGAAGATTATCTCGTTCAAGCTGGCCGATCAGGTATTCTGCCTCGATATCATGGCGGTGAAGGAAATCCGCGTGTGGCAGAAGGCGACGCCGCTGCCGCATTCTCCGGATTACGTTCTCGGTTTCATCAATTTGCGCGGCAAGGTGATCCCGGTCGTCGACATGGCGCTGCGCCTCGGCCTGCCGGCGATCGATCCGACGGAACAGAGCGCCATCATCGTCATCGACGAGGGCGACCGCGGCGTCGGCATTCTGGTCGACAGCGTGTCGGACATGGTCACTGTCAAGCCGGAAGACATGCAGCCGGTACCGGACGTGATGAGCGACGAGGAAAAGCAGCTGACCAAGGGCATCGTTCCTGTCGGCGAAGACATGGTCTGCTTCCTCGATCTCAAGAGCCTGTTCGCGACCGTCGAAGCCCAGCTTGAAGCGGCCTGAGGTCAGCTAACTCTCAATAATAGCGGACCGCGTCAGCGGTCCGATTCCCGCCAGCGCGGGTTGATCCACGGTTCCGAGTTCTCCGGGGCCAAAGGCGTTCGCCCGAGAATGTGATCGGACGCCTTCTCGCCGACCAGGATAGACGGCCCGTTCAGGTTTCCGTTCGTAATTCGCGGAAACACCGAGCTGTCGGCGACCCTCAGCCCCTCCACACCGATAACCCGGCACTCCGGATCGACTACCGCGTGCGGATCGTCGGCGCGGCCCATCCGAGCCGTGCCGCAGGGGTGATAGGCGCTCTCCACATGGTCGCGGATGAAGTCGTTCAGCTCGTCGTCCGATTGCACGGAGGAACCGGGCTGGATTTCCTTGCCGCGATAGGGATCGAAGGCCTTCTGCCCGAAGATTTCACGGGTCAGACGGATACAGTGGCGGAAATCGGCCCAGTCCTGCTCCTTGCTCATATAGTTGAACAGGATCTTCGGCGCGTCCTTCGGATCAGCTGAAGCGAGCGTGACCGCGCCGCGCGATGGCGAGCGCATCGGTCCGACATGCGCCTGGAAGCCGTGGCCCTCGGCCGCTGCCTTGCCGTCATAGCGCACCGCGATCGGCAGGAAGTGGTATTGGATGTCGGGGTAATCGACACCGGGCTTTGAGCGCAGGAATGCGGCGCTTTCGAACTGGTTGGAAGCACCGACTCCCGTCTTCGTGAGCAGCCATTGTGCGCCGACGAAGGCTTTTCCGAACAGGTTCCAGTATTTGTAGAGCGTGATCGGCTGTGTGCTCGCCTGCTGGATATAGAGTTCCAGATGGTCCTGCAGGTTCTGCCCGACACCTTTCCTGTCGGCGACCACATTGATGCCGTTTTCGGCCAGATGCGCGGCGGGGCCGATACCCGACAGCATCAGGATTTTCGGCGAATTGATGGATGACGCCGCCAGGATTACTTCGCGGCGCGCGGTGAGGGTTTCCACCGATCCGCCGCGCTCGATTTCGACGCCGGTGGCGCGGTTGCCGTCGAACACGACGCGGCGGGCATAGCCGCGCACAAGCGTGCAGTTTTGCCGTTTCAGGGCGGGCTTCAGATAGGCATTTGCGGTCGACCAGCGGCGGCCTTGCCAGACCGTCTGCTCCATCGGGCCGAAGCCTTCCTGCTTCTCGCCATTATAGTCGCTGGTGAGTTCGAAGCCGGCCTGTTTTCCGGCTTCCACGAAGGCGGCGTGCAGCGGGTTGTCGCGCTTGCCGCGGGTGACGTGAAGCGGGCCGGATTTGCCGCGCCAACCCGGATCGCCGCCATGGCCGCAGTCATGCCAGTTTTCCAGCCGCTTGAAATAGGGCAGTACGTCCGCATAGGCCCAGCCGGTCGCGCCGCTCTCGGCCCAATGGTCATAGTCGCGCGCATGGCCGCGGACATAGACCATGCCGTTGATCGAGGACGACCCTCCGATGACACGGCCGCGAGGGGTCGCCAGCCGCCGTCCGCCGAGATGCGGTTCCGGCTCCGACTGGTAGCCCCAGTCGTAGATCTTCATGTTCATCGGATAGGAGAGGGCGCCCGGCATCTGGATGAACGGGCCGGCATCCGAGCCGCCCGCCTCGATGACGATGACGGAATGCTTGCCGTCCTCGGTCAGGCGATAGGCCATGGCCGACCCCGCCGATCCCGATCCGATGATGATGTAGTCCGCTTCCATGATCATCCGTCGTGTCAGTATGGGCTGTCGACCGGTTGGATGCCGACATAAACGCTCTTGATCTGACTGTAGGCCTCTATGGCCGCCGCGGCGTTCTCGCGGCCGAAGCCGGACGCCTTGACGCCGCCGAAGGGCATGCCCGCCGGTGTCAGATTATAGGCGTTGATCCAGCAAGTGCCGGCCTGCAACTGCGCGACAGTCCTGTGCGCACGGGTGACATCGGCGGTGAACACGCCGGCCGCAAGCCCGAATTCCGTCGCGTTCGCGCGGACGATCACCTCGTCTTCGTCCTCGAAATCGAGCACCGACATGACAGGCCCGAAAATCTCCTCCCGCGCAATGGTCATGTTGTCGGTCACGCCGGTGAAGACCGCCGGTTCGATGAAGAATCCGTTGTCGAAGCCCTGGATAGAGGGGATCCCGCCGCCGATTTCCAGCGTTGCGCCCTCATTTCTGCCGGTCTCGATATAGCCGAGCACCTTTTCGCGCTGCGCGGCCGAGATCAGCGGGCCCATCTGCACCGCTTCGTCCATCGGATCGCCGATGCGGATAGCGTTCGTCCGTTCAACGAGACGTTCTACAAAACGGTCTCGGATCGAGCGATGCACGAAGACACGCGTACCGTTCGAACAGATCTGGCCGGTCGAATAGAAATTGCCGAGCATGGCGCCGCCGATGGCATTCTCGATATCGGCGTCCCCGAAGACGATCAAAGGCGACTTGCCGCCGAGCTCCAGCGTCACATGGCGCAATCCTTCGGCTGCCCCGGCATAGACCTTCTTGCCTGTCGGAACCGAGCCGGTCAGCGAGATCTTGGCGACGCGCGGATCGGATGTCAGCGCCGCGCCGACATCTCCATAGCCCTGCACAACATTGAACAGACCGGCAGGTGCACCGGCGTCAATGAGGATTTCGGCAAGTTTCAGCGCGGAAAGCGGCGTCATCTCGGACGGCTTGAAAATCATCGCGTTGCCGGCGGCCAGCGCCGGAGCGGCTTTCCAGCAGGCGATCTGGATCGGGTAGTTCCACGCGCCGATGCCGACGCATACGCCGAGCGGTTCGCGGCGGGTGTAGGAAAAATCGCCGCCCAGTTCGACCGTCTCGCCGCCAATGGTCGGCGTTATGCCGCCGAAATATTCGAGCGCATCGGCGCCGGACATGGCGTCGGCGACGAGCGTCTCCTGCATTGGCTTGCCGGTGTCGTGTGTCTCGATTTCCGAGAGTTCGCGGTTGCGGTCGCGGATGATGTCGGCGGCGCGGCGCAGAACGCGGCCTCGCTCGGTCGGCGAGAGCGCCGCCCATTCGACCTGCGCCCGCACGGCGCTGTCGAGCGCCTGGCTTACGACGATGTCGGTCGCCGAATGCAGCGTGGCGATCACTTCTCCGGTCGCCGGATATATGACGTTGATCGGCTTGCCGTCCGTGTCCTCCAGCGGCTTGCCGTCGATGAAATGGGATGCCGTCGGCTGCAGTATCATGTGTCCGGCCTCAGCGAGTCGTAGGAAACCATGACATGCTCGCGGTAGGCGGGGCGCTGCTTCAGAAGGTCATAGTAAGCGTCCAGCACCGGGGTCTCGGCCCGGTCGATCTCGAGCGTGTAGTAGCGGTAGAGAAGATGGCCGATGAAAACGTCGGCGAAGGAGAGCGCTTCCCCTCCGATATACGGCGCAGCCGCGAGCCGCTTGTCGAGCATGCGCGCCAGCGGCTTCAGGGCCTCTACGCCAGCCCCGATGCTTTTGTTGTCGCGCTCTTCCGGCCTGTAGCGCACCATTGGCCCAAAAACCTGGCCCATGAGAGCCGGAAAGAGGGTGGTCTTGCTCCATTCCGCCCACACATCCTGTACGACGCGCGCGGCGGGATCCGCAGGCCAGAACGGGTCTTTGCCGTAACGCGCGGAAAGATAACGCACGATAGCGCCACTCTCGAAGAGTGGCGGGCCGTCCCCGTCCACGACGACCGGAACAAGGCCGTTGGGATTCATAGCCAGGAACTCGGGTGTCTTGTTGCCCCCGAACTTGTGACCGTAGTCCAGCCGTTCGTATTCAAGCCCAAGTTCGGCGATGGTCCACATCACCGCTTGCACGTTTGACGACGTCGCGCGTCCGTAAACTGTCAGCATTTCACTCTCCTCTCGGGAACCGCTGGTTTTCCTCGACCACATTCAAATCCATGTGGTTGCGCATGTAGCGCTCGGACGCCTTCTGTAGAGGCTGGAAGTCCCACGGGAAATAGGAGCCGTTGCGCAGAGCCTCGTAAACGACCCAGCGTCTGGCCTGGCTTTGGCGAACCTCGGCGTCATAGGCCTGCATGTCCCACAGACGCCTGACCGCCTCGGCGAACGTCGCTGCCGTCGAATGGTAGTCCGGCTCGGTCGCCAGGTTTTGCAGTTCGTTGGGGTCGTTTTCGAGATCGAACAGCATCGGCGGGTCGAGCTCGCAATGGACATATTTCCAGCGGTCGTGGCGCAAGCATACCAGGGGTGCGTTGGAACCCTCGGCGGCATATTCGATGCGCACCGGCGTTGCCCTTCGTTCCCCTTTCAGTGACGGGACGAGCGTCTCACCATCAGTCCACGGCGCGATTTCCTCGATATCGATGCCGGCGAGGTCGCAGATGGTCGGCGTGACATCCATCGTCGAGACAGGTGTGGTGACGAGAGCAGGGGCCATCCCCGGTGCGGCGATCATCAGCGGCACGCGGGCAGAGCCTTCGAAGAAGGTCATCTTGAACCACAGCCCGCGCTCGCCGAGCATGTCGCCGTGGTCTGACAGGAACAGGATGATGGTGTTGTCCGCCTGCCGTGTCCGTTCCAGCGTATCGAGGATCTCGCCGATCTTGTCGTCGAGATAGGAGATATTGGCGAAATAGGCGCGGCGCGACCGGCGGATGTCTTCGGTCGTTATGTCGAAATTGCGCCAGTCATTCGCATCGAAAATGCGCTTGGAATGCGCGTCCTGCTCCTCATAGGCGAAGGCCGGAACCTCTGGTTCGAGGTGCTCGCAATCCTCATAGAGATCCCAGTATTTGCGCCGCGCGACATAGGGGTCGTGCGGATGGGTGAAGGAGACCGTCAGCATCCACGGGCGCTCGTCATGGCCGCGGGCGAGGTCGTATACCTTGCGCACCGCGTGATAGGCGACCTCGTCGTCATATTCCATCTGATTGGAGATCTCGGCCACGCCCGCGCCGGTGACGGAGCCCATATTGTGATACCACCAGTCGATCCGCTCGCCGGGCTTGCGATAATCCGGCGTCCAGCCGAAATCGGCCGGATAGATATCGGTGGTCAGGCGTTCCTCGAACCCGTGCAACTGGTCCGGTCCGACGAAATGCATCTTGCCCGACATACAGGTCTGGTAGCCGGCGCGGCGCAGGTGGTGCGCGTAGGTCGGGATATCGGAGGCGAATTCCGCGGCATTGTCATAGACGCGCGTGCGGCGCGGCAGTTGACCGGCCATGAAAGAAGCGCGGCCGGGCGCACAAAGCGGCGAACCCGTATAGGCGTTGGAGAAGCGCACCGAGCGCTCGGCGAGCTTGCGCAGGTTCGGCGTATGCAGCCAGTCGGCGGGGCCGTCGGGAAACAGGGTCCCGTTCAACTGGTCGACCATGAGGATCAGGATGTTTGGCGCCGAACTCATTTGCTACTCTCCTTCTCGAGGCACATTTCGAGATAGTCGCACACAAGCTTCTTCATGCCTTCGCGATCAGGCACATGCTCCTGCAAGGCGTGGCGGATATAGAAGCCGTCGATCAGGGCCGCGAGACCCTGCGCGATCTGGCGAGCCGTCGCCTCGCAGACCAGTTGGCGAAGATTGAAGACAAGATTGCTGTCGAGCCTTCGCGCGTAAACGCGCAAGAGCCGCGCGGCTTCCGCCGATTTCTGCGCCAACACATAGAAGGCCAGCCATGCGGCGACGATCTCGCGATCGAACTGGTCAGGGCCGAAGCTGGCCGCGATGATCGCCTGAACGCGCTCGACCGGGCTTTCGGCTTCGTCTAGCCGCTTGCGCACATCCGTGCCGAAGTCGGACAGGATACGGCGCATCGCCGCGAGGAAGATTTGGTCCTTCGATCCGAAATAGTGGTGGGCGAGCGCAGGGGACACGCCGGCCCGCCGCGCGATGGCGCTGACGGTCACCTCCAGCGATCCCGAAGCGCCGATCTCCTGGATCGCCGCATCGACCAGATCGCTCCGTCTCACCGCCTCCATTCCGACCTTCGGCATGCTAATCTCCAACCATCGCTTGCCATTCATCCCTAGTTGTCTTTTAATTGACGCGTCAATCAATAAAATCCGCAACCGTCGGATAACCCAACAGGAGCGACTATATGACCTTTGCCAAGTCCACCCTGACCACTCTTGCTGCGCTGGCCGCAAGCACGAGCATGGCCTTTGCCCAATGCGACGAAGTGGTGTTCTCGGATGTGGGCTGGACCGACATCACCACCACGACGTCGGCCACCAAGCAGGTCCTCGAGGCTCTCGGATACGAAGTGGACGTGAAGGTTCTGTCGGTTCCCGTCACCTTCGCATCTCTCGAAAAGGACGACGTCGACGTCTTCCTGGGCAACTGGATCCCCGCGCAGAACGCCGCCATCAAGCCGTATCTCGACAGCGGCGAGATCGAGCAGGTCGCCGTCAATCTCGAAGGCACCAAATACACGCTCGCCACGCCGACCTATGCCTATGACGCCGGCCTGAAGAGCTATGCCGACATCCACAAATTCGCCGACCAGCTCGACAACAAGATCTACGGCATCGAGCCGGGCAATGAAGGCAATGGCTACCTCGTCTCGCTGACCGAGGAAAACAAATACGACCTCAAGGATTTCGAGATCGTTGAAAGCTCGGAGCAGGGGATGCTGGCGCAGGTTGCCCGCGCCTATGAAAAGAAAGAGCCGGTGGTGTTTCTCGGCTGGGAACCGCACCCGATGAACGCCAATTTCGACCTTAAATATCTTCCCGGCGGCGAAGACTTCTTCGGCGGCGAAGGTCAGGTCTACACGACGACCCGCAAGGGCTACGTCGAAGAGTGCCCGAATGTCGGCAAGCTTCTGACCAACCTGAAGTTCACCCTGCCGATGGAAAACGAGATCATGGGCGCGATCCTCGACGATGGCGAGGATGCCGACGATGCGACCATGGCGTGGATGAAGGCCAATCCGGATGTCCTCGAGACGTGGCTTGACGGCGTGACGACCAAGGGCGGCGAGCCGGGGCTCGCGGCCGTGAAGTCCGCATTCGGCCTCTGATCCTTTCAGGCCGGGCTCCCAAAGAGCCCGGCCTTTTGCTTTGACGACCGCGAAATGACGCGGGGCGGATTGATTTCAGGCAAACGCGGAAAATCCTTCGGTTCGGGCGCTCCGCCGTCCGGACCCTATACAAATTCGCCATGCGGCCAACACGCTGAGGGGGTGACACATGGAATGGCTGACTGATCACAAGATACCGGTCGGCAAGACGGCGAAATCCGTTTTCGACTGGCTGCAACATCACGGATCCTGGTTCTTCGACGGGCTTGCCGATTGGGGCGAGAAGCTTATCGACGCGATCCTGTGGCTGCTGCAGACGCCCCATCCGCTCGTCATCGTCGCCATTTTCGTCGCGCTCACCTGGTATCTGCAACGCAGCTGGAAGATCTGCCTTATGGTCCTCCTCGGCTTCCTCTTCATCATCAATCAGGACTACTGGGAGGAAATGACCGAGAGCCTCACGCTGGTTCTTTCATCCTGCATCGTCTGCATGGCGGTGGGCGTGCCGATCGGGATCGCGGCGGCGCACCGGCCGCGGCTCTATCAGTTCATGCAGCCGATCCTCGATCTGATGCAGACCCTGCCCACCTTCGTCTATCTGATCCCGGCGATCGTCTTTTTCGGCATCGGCATGGTGCCGGGGCTGCTGGCTACCGTCATCTTCGTGCTCCCCGCGCCGATCCGGCTGACCTATCTCGGGGTCGCCTCGACGCCGAAGCCGCTGCTGGAAGCGGCGCAGGCCTTCGGTGCGAAAGGCTGGCAGACACTGGTCAAGGTCGAGTTGCCTTACGCCCTGCCGCAGATCATGGCGGGCCTCAACCAGACCATCATGCTGTCGCTGTCGATGGTGGTCATCGCGGCGCTGGTCGGCGCCAACGGGCTCGGCGTCCCGGTCATGCGCGCGCTTGGCCAGGTCAATACGGCGCTCGGCTTTGAAAGCGGCTTCATCATCGTCGTCGTCGCCATCATCCTCGACCGCATGCTGCATCTCGGAAAGGACCGGACATGAGCAAGGCTGTCGTCTTCGACAATGTAAGCATCGTCTTCGGCTCCGATCCGAAATCGGCGTTGCCGCTGATGGACGAGGGCAAGAGCCGCTCGGAAGTCCAGACGGCAACCGATCAGGTCCTCGGCGTGCACAATTGCTCGATCGAAGTGGAGGAGGGGGAGATCCTTGTCCTGATGGGCCTTTCGGGATCCGGCAAATCCACGCTTCTTCGAGCGGTGAACGGGCTCAACAAGGTCGTGCGCGGTTCGGTGCTGATCAATGACGGCACCGGGATGACGAACATCACGACCGCCGATCCGGCCAAATTGCGCGAGATGCGACTGCACCGGGTCGCGATGGTTTTCCAGCAATTCGGGCTGCTGCCGTGGCGCGACGTAATGGAAAACGTCGCCTTCGGCCTCGAATTGGGCGGGATGCCGAAGAAGCAGCGCGAGAAAAAGGCGCGCGAACAGCTCGAACTCGTCGGCCTGAGCGAATGGGCCGACCGAAAGGTCAGCGAATTGTCGGGCGGCATGCAGCAGCGTGTCGGTCTGGCCCGGGCTTTCGCAACCGAAGCGCCGATCCTGCTGATGGACGAACCCTTCTCGGCGCTCGATCCTCTCATCCGATCGCGCCTCCAGGACGAATTGCTTGAACTGCAGGCCAATCTGAAGCGCACGATCATCTTCGTCAGCCACGATCTGGACGAGGCCTTCAAGCTCGGCGGGCGCATCGCCATCATGGAGGGCGGCAGGATCGTTCAGTGCGGCACGCCGCAGGACATCATCCGCAATCCCGCAAACGAATATGTCGCGGATTTCGTCGCGCATATGAACCCTCTGGGCGTGCTGTGCGCGGAGGACGTAATGGTGGATGGCAATGCGCCGGAGGATGCGCAGGCCGTGACCTTCGACACGAGTGTCGCCGCGATCATGGATATTTTCCTGTCCAACGATCAGCCCTTGCGCGTGATGCGGGAGGGGGCGCAGATCGGCGTGATTACGCCGCAGAGCATTCTTGCGGGCTTCGCCGGAAAGCCCTCTGTCAACGGAGATGCGGCTGCCGGCTGAGAAAACCGGCGGTCTTCCGGCTTGCCCCATTGGATGACAGGGCCAAATCGCCTATCTGCGAGAGGAACTGCCAGACCAAAGGGGAAAACCATTGACCATTAAAGACCTCGTTCTGGAGCAATTGAAGCGGGTCAAGGGCCCGGATCTCACCGGCAATATCGTCGATCTCGGACTGCTGTCGGATATCGTCGTGTCGGGCGACAAGGTGTTCTTCTCGATAACGGTGCCGTCGGATCGCGCCGAGGAACTGGAGCCGCTTCGCGAAGCGGCGGAGCGCGCGGCGCTCGGCGTCGACGGCGTCTCGAAGGCCGGTGTCGTCCTGACGGCAGCGAAGAAGGCGGGTACGCCCAATCCTCAACCCAAGCCGTCGCCGCAACCGGCGCGCCAGGCGCCGCCGCAGGGCGGGGGCGGTCCGCGCAAGCCGGCGGGCATTCCCGGCATCGGCGCGATCATCGCGGTCGCATCCGGCAAGGGTGGCGTCGGCAAGTCGACGACCGCAGTCAATCTTGCGCTGGCCCTGAAGGCGATCGGCCTGAAGGTCGGTATTCTCGATGCCGATGTCTACGGGCCGTCAATGCCGCGCCTGCTGCACATCTCCGGCAATCCGTCGACTGTCGACGGGCGCATCCTGAAGCCGATGGAGAATTACGGCGTCAAGGTCATGTCGATGGGCTTCCTCGTCGAGGAGGACACGCCGATGATCTGGCGCGGGCCCATGGTGATGTCGGCGCTCAACCAGATGATGAAGGAAGTCGCGTGGGGCGAACTCGACGTGCTGGTGGTCGACATGCCGCCGGGAACGGGCGACGCGCAGCTGACCATGGCGCAGAGCGTGCCGCTCGCCGGCGCGGTGATCGTTTCCACGCCGCAGGATCTGGCGCTGATCGATGCGCGCAAGGGCCTCAACATGTTCCGCAAGGTGGAGGTGCCGGTGCTCGGTATCGTCGAGAACATGAGCTATTTCGTTTGCCCGGACTGTGGCTCGCAGCATGACATTTTCGGCCATGGCGGCGCGAAGAATGAAGCGGAGCGTATCGGCGTGCCGTTCCTCGGCGGCATTCCACTGGACATGAAGATCCGCGAGACCTCCGATTCCGGCGAGCCGATTGTCGTGTCCGATCCGGACAGCCCGCACGCGGAGGCCTACCGGGCGATCGCCAAGACGGTCTGGGAACGCGCCGGTGCGGCCCAACAGGCTGCCCCGTCCATTGTTTTCGACTAGGCGAGCTTGGGTTTCCCGGCTTTCCGGAGAATGAACGCGAGTTCGTTGGGCCTTGATCTCGAAGGCGTTTTCTTTAGGAGTGAAGGTCCGGAATTGAAGCTGTTCCGAATGGTGTTTGAGGGAGCGTTCGATGAACTGCGTTTTTGTGCAACTGCGGTGCCGCCCGGGACAGGCCTACAAGGTCGCCGACAAGGTGTATGAGCGCGAAATCGCCTCCGAACTTTATTCGACAAGCGGCGACTACGATTTGCTGATGAAGCTCTACGTCCCGGCGGGCGAGGATATCGGCAAATATATCAACGACCATATTCTCGACATCGAAGGCATCTCGCGATCGTTGACGACGCTGACCTTCAAGGCATTCTGAGCGAAGTTTCCGACCCGCACCGGTTTTGGTGCGGGTCTTTTTACATCACTGGAGGGAGATCACATGAAACTCATCGCAAAATCGCTCGCCGCGCTTGCCGTGCTTGGCATGACGTCGGCAGCAATCGCCGATCCGGTCAAGGTCGGCATGATTACAACGCTTTCGGGCGGCGGCGCCTCACTCGGCATCGACGCGCGCGACGGCTTCATGCTCGCGATCAAGAATTCCGGCAACACCGATGTCGATGTGGTCATCGAGGACGACCAGCAGAAGCCGGACGTCGCCGTGCAGATCGCCGACAAGATGATCCAGTCCGACAAGGTGGATGTCCTGACCGGCATCATCTGGTCCAACCTCGCCATGGCGGTGGTGCCGTCGGCGACCGCCCAGGGCAAGTTCTATCTTTCCGTCAACGCCGCGCCGTCGCAGCTTGCCGGCCCGGGCTGCAACCCGAACTATTTCTCGATCTCGTATCAGAACGACAATCTGCACGAGGCTGCGGGCGCGTATGCCAATGACGCCGGCTACAAGAACATGTTCATCCTCGCGCCCAACTATCCGGCCGGCAAGGATTCGCTGTCCGGTTTCAAGCGTTTCTATGAGGGCGAATTGGCGGGCGAGGTCTACACCCAGCTCGGCCAGACCGACTATGCAGCCGAAATCGCCCAGATCCGCGCTTCCGGCGCCGATAGCGTCTTCTTCTTCCTGCCGGGCGGCATGGGTATCGCTTTCATGAAGCAGTATGCGCAGTCCGGCGTCGACATTCCGCTGATCGGCCCTGCCTTCTCGTTCGACCAGAACATCCTGCAGGCGGTTGGCGACGCGGCGCTGGGCGTCAAGAACACGGCCAACTGGTCGAAGGACATCGACAATGCGGCCAACAAGGCATTCGTCGAGAGCTACCAGGCCGAATATGGCCGGCTGCCCTCGGTCTACGCGTCCTATGGCTATGACACGGCGAACCTGTTGCTCTCGGCGATGGACAAGGCCTCTGTCGGCGATGCGGATGCTTTCCGCGCGGCGCTTGAAGCCGCCGACTTCGACTCGGTGCGCGGCAAGTTTTCCTTCGCCTCGAACCATCATCCGATCCAGGACATTTATGTTCGCGAAGTGGTCAAGGAAGGCGATATACTGACCAACAAGATCGTCGCCACCGCGATGACCGATCGCGACAACGCCTATATCGGCGATTGCAAGATGTAAGCTGCCGAATTGCGGGCCGGTTCGCCGGCCCGCTTTCCCTTTCCTGACTTCCCGGACCGCGTCGCCGTGAGCGCAGCCCTTCTCATCGAACAGGTCCTCAACGGGCTGCAATTCGGCGTCATGCTGTTCCTCATGGCAGCGGGGCTGACGCTGATTTTCGGCGTGATGGGTTTGATCAATCTCGCCCATGGTTCGCTTTACATGGTTGGCGCATTCGCCTGCGCGGCGGTGGCTGCTGCGACCGGCTCTTTCTGGCTGGGGCTGATGGCGAGCCTGATCGCCGCGGCATTGGCCGGCGCCATTGTCGAGATCGTCGTCATAAGACGGCTCTACAGGCGAGAGCATCTCGATCAGGTTCTGGCCACCTTCGCGCTGATCCTGATGTTTTCGGAAGGCACGCGCTGGCTGTTCGGCTCCTTTCCGCTTTATCTCGACGTGCCGCCTGTGCTCTCCGGTGCCGTGACGCTGCCTGGAGGGATTGAATACCCGCTCTATCGGCTCGCGATCATCGTCGCCGGCATCGCGGTTGCCATCGGCCTCTTCCTTCTGATCGGCAAGACGCGGCTCGGCATCCAGATCCGGGCCGGCGAGGCGGACCGGGAGATGATCGCGGCGCTCGGCGTTGACATCAAGCTTCTGTACACGGCGGTCTTCGCTCTCGGCGCGGCGCTCGCCGGTTTTGCCGGCGCGCTTGTCGGCACGATCCAGTCCGTGCAGGTCGGGATGGGCGAGCCGGTGCTGATCCTCGCCTTCGTCGTTGTCGTCATCGGGGGTATCGGCTCGATCAAGGGCGCCTTCATCGGCGCGCTTCTCGTCGGCATCACGGATACGCTCGGCCGCTTCCTGCTGCCGATCGCCTTCCACACCTTCATGAACCCGTCTGATGCAACCGCGGTCGGGTCGGCGCTCGCCTCGATGCTGATCTACATCCTGATGGCGGGCGTGCTTGTCGTGCGCCCGGGCGGCCTGTTCGGGACGGCGAGCTGATGTTTCGCGAGTGGATGGTCAACCTGGCGCTCGTCGCGCTGCTTCTCGCGGTGCCGCTCGCGGCCAACGCGATGGGCGAGCCCTTCATCGTCACGCTGGCGACCAAGGTAGCGATCTTCGCGCTGGCCGGCGTTGGGCTGAACATTGCGCTGGGCTATGGCGGGCTGGTTTCTTTCGGTCACGCCGCCTTCTTCGGGATCGGCGGCTATGCGGCGGGCATTCTGGCCAGCCATGCGCAGAATTACGAGCCTCTGATGACATGGCCGCTGGCCCTCGATGGCACCCAGCAGATGCTGATCATCTGGCCGGTGGCGATCATCGCATCGGGGCTTGCCGCCCTTGTGATCGGAGTGCTCAGCCTGCGCACGAGCGGCGTCTATTTCATCATGATCACGCTCGCCTTCGCACAGATGGTCTTCTATTTCGCCATTTCCTGGCCCGCCTATGGCGGCGAGGACGGCTTGCCGATCTATGTGCGTGACAGGTTCCCGGGTCTGAACACGCTCGATCCCCTGCAGTTCTTTGCGATCTGTTTCTTATGGTTTTTGGCTGCGGCGCTGTTTTCCGCGATGCTGTCCCGGTCGCGTTTCGGGCTGGCGTTGCACGGGGCGCGGCAGAACGCCGAACGGGTGCGCAGCGTCGGCATCGATCCCTACAGGCTGAGGCTCGCCGCTTTCGTCATTTCCGGCATGATCACCGGTCTGGCCGGCGCGCTCTATGCCGATCTCAATCGTTTCGTCAGCCCGTCCATGCTGTCCTGGCAGACATCCGGCGAGATCATGATCTTCGTCATTCTCGGCGGGGTGGGCCGGCATTTCGGGCCGCTGGCCGGTGCGGCGCTGTTCATCCTGCTCGAACACAATCTCGGCGGTGTCAGCGAATACTGGAAGTTCCTGCTCGGGCTGCTCCTGCTCCTCGTCGTTCTCTTCGCCCAAGGCGGCCTGATCGGCGTGCTGACGCGGAGGTCGCGCCATGGCTGATCCGATCCTCGAAATCCGCGGCCTGACGAAGCGGTTCGGCGCTTTGACCGTGAGCGACGCCATCGACCTCGATCTGAAGCCGGGCGAAATCCATGCTCTGATCGGCCCGAACGGGGCGGGGAAATCGACTCTCATCAAGCAGATATGCGGCGATGTTCAACCTGATGCGGGGACGATCCGCTTTGCCGGACACGATCTTTCCGGCGAAACGGTCGCCGAACGGGCGCGGCGGGGTCTCGCTCGCACGTTTCAGGTTTCCTCCGTAGCGCCGGACCTTACGGCGCTGGAGAACGTCATGCTGGTGGTACAGGGCGCAAGTCACGGGACCTTCCATTTCTTTCGGCCGGCGCTGGCCGATGCCGCGCTGACCGGGCCGGCGAGGGAGCATATGGCGCGCGTGGGCCTGAAAGGCCGCGAAGCCGTCCCGGCCTCGATCCTGTCGCATGGCGAAAGGCGCAGGCTGGAACTGGCGATGGCGCTCGCCATGCAACCCCGCGCGTTTCTGCTGGACGAACCGATGGCGGGGCTCGGGCCCGAAGGGTCGGTGGAACTGACGGCGATCCTTTCCGATCTCCGCCACGAGGCGCCCATCCTGTTGATCGAACACGACATGGACGCGGTCTTTGCCCTGGCCGACCGGATATCGGTGCTTGTCTACGGTCGCATCATCGCGACCGGCAGCGTCGACGAAATCCGCAACAATCCGGATGTCCAGAGCGCCTATCTGGGAGAAGACGCATGAGCGCGCTTCTGGAATTGCAGGGCGTGACGGCCTTTTACGGACAGTCGCAGGCGCTGTTCGGTGTTGACCTTGCCGTCAATGACGGCGAGGCGGTCGCGCTGATGGGGCGTAACGGGATGGGCAAGACGACGACCATTCGCGCGATCATGCACATGCTGCGCCATGCCGGCGGCACGATCCGGTTCGCGGGCCGTGATCTTGGGACGCAATCTTCCCATCGCGTCGCGCGGGCCGGGATCGGGCTGGTACCGGAAGGACGGCGCTGTTTCGCGCCGCTTACGGTCGAGGAAAACCTGCTCTCGGCGGCCCGGCCGGGCGCATGGGAGATCGCGACGGTGGCGCGGCTATTTCCGCGTCTTGGTGAGCGGTTGGGACAGAAAGCGGCGCTTCTGTCGGGCGGCGAACAGCAGATGCTGGCGATCGGACGGGCATTGATGACCAATCCGCGTCTGTTGATCCTCGACGAGGCGACGGAAGGCCTCGCGCCGGTCGTTCGGCATGAAATCTGGGCCGCGATCCGCGATCTCAAGGCGCAGGGCCTGTCGATCCTCGTCGTCGACAAGTCGCTGCGCGAACTGGCTTCCGCGGTCGACCGCTGCTTTGTGCTGGAGAAGGGGGCGACGGTGTGGTCCGGGTCGCCGGACGGTCTGACCGAAGACATCACCGCTCGCTATTTGGGGGTTTAGGAGGCACTCATGACACTATTCCGCGTTGAAGACTGGGACGATGCCTATGCCAATGGCGCAAATATCGCCGGCGGTGACAAATGGCCGGAAGCCTGGTTAGGACCGGCCGCCGATTTTCGACAGTTGGCGGGCAGGAATGCCAGGCTGGATATCGCCTATGGGCAACATGCGCGCGAGATAATGGATTTGTTCCTGCCGAAAGAGACGCCGAAAGGGCTCTTCGTCTTCGTCCATGGCGGGTTCTGGATCCGGTTCGACAAGTCTTACTGGTCGCATCTGGCGGCCGGTGCGGTTGCCGCCGGCTGGGCCGTCGCCATGCCGTCCTATCCGCTCTGCCCGGAAGTGCATGTGCGCGAGATTGCCCAGAGCATCGCGCAGGCGGTGACGCTGGCCGCCTCGCAGGTAGAGGGGCCGATCCGGCTCGCCGGCCATTCGGCGGGCGGGCATCTCGCTACCCGGCTCATCTGCGGCGGGACCGGCCTGCCGGAGCCGGTGCTCGCCCGCATCGATCGGGTGATGTCCATTTCCGGCGTGCATGATCTGCGGCCTATGCTGCGGACACAATTGAACGACACCATCGGGCTGGATGAGACCGAAACGAAATCCGAAAGTCCCGCGTTGTTGGCGCCTGTGGCCGATGTCCCGGTCATCTGCTGGGTTGGGGCCAATGAGCGCTCGGAATTCGTGCGGCAGAACGCTTTGCTCGCCAATGTCTGGCGCGGCCTGGGACTGGCGACAGATGCGATAGAAGAGCCCGACCGGAACCATTTCAACGTCATCGACGGGCTCATCTCGGCGAACTCGCCGATGGGGCAGGCGCTGTTTTCCTGATTCTATCGCTTTAGCGGCAGCACGCCGTAGCTGCCAATCATCTCGGCCGGATAGGTTTTCGGTGTGACGGGCAAATATTGCGCGCCTTCGCTGTTGAGGAAGGTCTCGAAGATGTTCATGGCGGGCGAGCGTGACCGGTCCGAGCGCGACACCGCGAACCATTGCCGGCGGATCGGCATGCCGACGACGTCGAGGATTACGAGCCGGCCGAGCTGCAGTTCCTGTTCGATCGTGTGGGCGGAGATGAAGGCGATGCCGAGCCCCGCCATGACCGCCTGCTTGATGGTTTCGTTCGACCCCATCTCCGTGCCGAGCTGATCGAGTTTTCCGGGCACGTCGGCAAAAAAGATTTCCAGCGATATCCGTGTTCCCGATCCCGCTTCGCGAACCAGGAATTTCTCGGCGGCGATCTCCTCCTTGGAGATATCGCGCTTGCGGGCGAGGGGGTGGTCCGGCGGTCCGATGATAACGAGGGGGTGATCGCCGAACATCACCGCCTCGACGGCGATATCGCGAGGCGGACGACCCATCAAGGCAATGTCGATCCTCTGATGTCGCAGCGCCTCGATCGTATCCGCCCGGTTGCCGATGAACAGCTCGATGTCGATGTCCGGATTGATCTTCTGGAAGGCGGCTATCAGACGCGGTGTGAAATACTTCGCCGTCGAGACGCCGCCGAGTTTGAGCGTCCCGCGCTTGCCACCCTTGAAGGCGATCAGTTCCTCCTCCAACAGGCGCAGCCTTTCCTGGACCGCGTAGGCGGCGTCGAGCGCCGCCTGACCTGCGGCAGTCGGACGCATCCCATCAGACGTGCGGTCGAAAAGGGGCAGGCCGATTTCCTCTTCCGCCTGCTTCAGCTGCAGTGTCACGGCCGGACCGGTCAGCCCCAAGCTATTGGCGGCAATGGATATTTTCCCGCTTTTTTCGATTTCGAGCAGTGAGCGCAGCTGGCGAAGCGTGAGGTTCAGCATGCTGGTAAGTTAGAAATAATTATTCAGAAAATAAAGAAAATAAATTTTACTAATCTCATGCGCTCCCGCATCCGTCGTCATGCGGTGTCGGCCAGGTCACGCCGCCGACGGGAGGATCGGACATGACGCAAGCGACGCTGGACGCGCATCTCAACACATTTACCGCGACCAACGATCCGGTGAAGGCGCAGATCGCCGAGACGGTTCGCGCCTTTGCGGCCGCAGCCATCCTCGTTCGCAAATCGATCAATGAAGGCGCGCTGGGCGCCGCTTTCGCCGGCACGCGCGGAAACGCAAATTCCGGCGGCGACACCCAAAAAGAGCTCGATGTTCACGCCGACAATCTGTTCCTCGACGCCGCGCGCAAGGCCGGCATCGGCTACTATGCTTCCGAGGAACTCGCCAACCCCGTCGCGATCAATGCGGACTCGAAGATTGCGGTCGCGATCGATCCGCTCGACGGGTCATCGAATATCGATACCAATGTCTCCATCGGAACGATTTTCTCGATCGTGCCGCGTCGGGAAGACGCCGCCACGACGTTTTCTCAGCCGGGTTCGGAGCAGCTCGCCGCCGGCTTCTTCATTTACGGTCCGCAAATGGCGCTGGTCCTGACAAAGCGCAACGGCACACGCATCTTCGTGTTTTCCAGCCGGCTCGGCACATTCGTCGAGGCCTATTCCTCCGTCACGGTTGCGCCAATGGCGACCGAGTTCGCCATCAACATGTCGAATTACCGGCACTGGGACGAGACGACCCGGCTCTATATCGACGACTGCCTCGCCGGAATGGATGGGCCCCGCGAGAAGGATTTCAACATGCGGTGGATCGCCTCGCTTGTGGCCGACACCTACCGCATCCTGATCCGCGGCGGTGTGTTCCTTTATCCGCGCGACAGCCGCAAGGGCTACTCGCTCGGCCGGCTGCGGCTGATCTACGAGGCCACGCCGATTGCGCTCCTTATCGAACAGGCCGGCGGTGCGGCGACGGACGGCGCGACCCGCATTCTCGATCTTGTCCCGGGCGATGTGCACCAGCGCACTCCGCTTGTCTTCGGCTCGAAGAAGGAGGTCGAGAAGATCGCGCGTTACCACACCGACCCGTCGGCAATCGGTACGCGCCACCCGCTATTCACCAATCGCGGTCTGTTCCGCGCCTAATCGAGAAGACCGAACACCATGTCGCACAAGCATCCCATCATCGCCATTACCGGCTCCTCAGGCGCCGGAACCACGACGATCAAGGACACGTTCGAGAAGATCTTCAAGCGCGAGGGTGTCACCGCCGCCTTCATCGAAGGCGATGCGTTCCATCGTTATGATCGTATCGGCATGAAGGAAAAGGTCGCCGAGGAAGAGGCCAGGGGCAACGACAATTTTTCCCATTTCAGCCCGGAAGCGAATGAGCTCGAAATCCTGGAATCGGTCTTCGAGCAATATGGCCGCAAGGGTACGGGCAAGACCCGGCACTATGTCCATGACGACAAGGAGGCCGAGATCTATGGCGCCCCGCCCGGCACATTCACCGAATGGGCGGACCTGGAGCCGAGCGACCTCCTTTTCTACGAAGGCCTGCATGGCTGCGTGAAGACCGGCGCGATCGATCTGCCGAAACATATCGATCTGAAGATCGGCGTCGTGCCCGTCATCAATCTGGAGTGGATCCAGAAGATCCACCGCGACAAGTCGCTGCGCGGCTACTCAACCGAGGCTGTCACCGACACGATCCTGCGCCGCATGCCGGATTACGCGCGCTATATCTGCCCGCAATTCTCCGAAACCAATATCAACTTTCAGCGCGTTCCGACCGTCGATACGTCGAACCCCTTCGTCGCGCGGTGGATACCGACGCCGTCGGAATCGATGCTGGTGATCCGCTTCGCCAATCCGCGCGGCATCGATTTTCCCTATCTGCTGTCCATGCTCGACGGCGCCTTCATGTCGCGCGCCAATTCCATCGTCTGCTCGGGCGAGAAACTCGATCTCGCCATGCAGCTCATTTTCACGCCGCTGATCCACAAGCTGATGGATCTCAAGCGCCGCGCATCCTGATCGCGCGACGGAGGAGGAAACGATGAATATCCAGGCGACCGCAAAGCCGCAAACCGGTGTCGACGAACGCGACATGGCCAACGCCATCCGCGCTCTCGCGATGGATGCCGTGCAGAAGGCGAATTCCGGCCATCCCGGCATGCCGATGGGCATGGCTGACGTGGCGACGGTCCTCTTCAACCGGTTCATCAAGCTCGATCCGTCGAAGCCCGACTGGGCGGACCGCGACCGGTTCGTCCTGTCGGCGGGGCACGGCTCGATGCTGCAATATGCGATCCATCATCTGCTCGGCTATGCCGACATGGGAATCGAACAGTTGCAGATGTTCCGGCAGCTCGGCAGCAAGACCGCCGGTCATCCGGAATACGGCCACGCGCTCGGTATCGAAACGACGACCGGGCCGCTGGGGCAGGGCATTGCCACGGCCGTCGGCATGGCCATAGCCGAGCGGATGATGGCCTCGCGCTTCGGGGCGAAGCTGGTCGACCATGTCACCTATGTTATCGCCGGCGATGGGTGCCTGCAGGAAGGCATTAGCCACGAGGCGATCGATCTCGCCGGCCACCTGAAGCTCGGCAGACTGATCGTGCTTTGGGATGACAACCACATTTCCATCGATGGACCGACCTCCCTGTCCACCTCGATGAACCAGCCGGCACGCTTCAAGGCGGCCGGCTGGGATGTTCAGCGTGTCGATGGCCACGACATGAACGCAATCGCGGAGGCCATTGAAAAAGCCCGCAAATCGAAAAAGCCGTCGCTGATCGCCTGCCGCACGCTGATCGGCAAGGGCGCGCCGAACATGCAGGGCTCCGAGAAGACCCATGGCGCGCCTCTCGGGGCCGACGAAATCGCCGCGACGCGCGCCAATATCGGTTGGGCGCACGAGCCCTTCGCCGTGCCGGAGAACGTCGTCGCGGCATGGCGTGCGATTGCCGCGCACGGCCGGGCCGAAAGGTTGGCCTGGGAACAGCGCCTCGCGGAGAGCCCGCGGCGCAAGTCCTTCGAGGCCGCGATGAGCGGCGAAATACCCGCACGGGTCAAGCGCGGCCTTTCCGCCTTCCGCAAGGCACATGTCGAAGCGGCGACCAAGGTCGCCACCCGCAAGGCGTCGGAAATGGCGCTCGGCGTGATCAATTCGGCGACAAACCTGACCGTCGGCGGATCTGCGGACCTGACGCATTCCAATCTGACGATCACCAGGGGCATGGAGTCGATAGCGCCGGGCCGCTTCAGGGGCCGCTACATCCATTACGGCATCCGCGAACACGGCATGGCTGCGGCGATGAACGGCATCGCGCTGCATGGCGGCTTCGTCCCCTATGGCGGGACGTTCCTGGTCTTTACCGACTATGCGCGGGGCGCGATGCGGCTGTCGGCTTTGATGGGCCAGCGCGTGATCTACGTCATGACGCATGACTCCATCGGGCTCGGCGAGGACGGGCCGACGCATCAGCCGGTCGAGCATCTTGCCATGCTGCGCGCGACCCCGAACATCAATGTCTTCCGTCCGGCCGACATCATCGAGACGGCGGAGGCCTGGGAACTTGCGCTGGAAACGGCGCGCCGGCCGACGGTTCTGGTCCTGTCGCGACAAAACCTGCCGATGCTGCGGGCGGCGCATTCAAACGAAAACCGCTCGGCGCGCGGCGCTTATGTGCTGCATGAGCCCAAGGGCGGGCGCGATGTCACCATCCTGTCGACGGGGTCGGAGGTCGAGATCGCCAACGCGGCGGCCGACCGCCTGCTGACCGAAAAGGATATCAGGGCCGCCGTGGTTTCCATGCCCTGTTGGGAACTGTTCGAAGCGCAGGACGCTGCCTATCGCAAGGCCGTTCTCGGCAAGGCTCCGCGCATTGCCATCGAGGCGGCGGCGCGGCTCGGCTGGGATCGCTGGATCGGCGAGGGCGGTGCCTTCATCGGCATGAACAGCTTCGGCGCAAGCGCGCCGGCGGCCGATCTCTATCGCCATTTCGGCATCACCACCGACGCGATCATCGAAGAAGCCGTGCGGCTGTCGGCCGCTGGAGGCGCGTGATGCTGGCGGCGAGGCGGATGGACGATACGAGCATGGATAACCCGATTGCCGGCAAGACCGCGATCATCCGCATCAGTCTCGATGGCGGCATCAGCCATACGGCCATACCGCTGATTGCAATGCTCGCCGATGCCGGCGCGCGGGTTGTCGTCGTGGCCGGGCTCGGAAATCCGGCCGGCGATATCAATCCGGCCCTGACCCTGCGCCCCTTCGCCGTGACTTTGGCTGAAATGGCCGGCAAGCCGGTCACCTTCATCAATGAAAGCCTCGGCACGGGCGCGGAAGCGAAGCTGGCCGAGGTTCCGTTCGGCGAAATCGCCCTGATGGAAAACCTGCGCTTCCATTCCGACGACCGCCGCCGCGAGCATGTCTTCGCCATGCGGCTGTCCGTCCTAGGAGACTATTTCGTCGATGCCGGCGATCCGCCCAACAACAGGCAGGGCTGGCAGGCGGCGCTCAAGCAGATCCTGCCGGAACCCGATTTCCCGGCAATCCCGACCTCTTCAAGAAAGGAGGCCTGACATGGCCCGTATCACTCTTCGCCAGTTGTTGGACCACGCCGCCGAGCATGCCTACGGCGTGCCGGCCTTCAACATCAACAACATGGAGCAGGGCCTCGCCATCATGGAGGCCGCCAAGGCCTGCGATGCGCCGGTGATCATCCAGGCGTCGCGCGGCGCGCGCTCCTATGCCAACGACATCATGCTGGCGAAGATGATCGACGCGCTTGCCGAGATCTATCCCGAAATCCCCGTCTGCATGCATCAGGACCACGGCAACAACGAAGCAACCTGCCTGACGGCGATCCGGCACGGTTTCACCTCGGTGATGATGGACGGTTCTCTGGAAGCGGACGCCAGGACGCCGGCATCCTACGAGTACAATGTCGAGATCACCGAACGGGTGGCGCGCATGGCGCATTGGGTCGGCGCATCGGTGGAGGGCGAGTTGGGCGTGCTCGGTTCGCTTGAAACCGGCGAGTCGGAAGCCGAGGACGGTCATGGCGCTGAGGGCAAGTTGTCGCACGACCAGCTTCTGACCAATCCGGACCAAGCGGTCGATTTCGTGACACGCACCGGCGTCGATGCGCTGGCGATCGCCTGCGGCACCTCACATGGCGCCTACAAGTTCACCCGCAAGCCGACCGGCGACATCCTCGCCATGCGGGTGATCGAGGAGATCCACGCGAAACTGCCGAACACGCATCTGGTCATGCACGGCTCGTCGTCGGTTCCGCAGGACCTGCAGGACATCATCAACGCCTATGGCGGAGAGATGCCGCAGACATTCGGCGTGCCGGTCGAGGAGATCGTCCGCGGCATCCGGCACGGCGTGCGCAAGGTCAATATCGACACCGACTGCCGCATGGCGATGACCGGCCAGTTCCGAAAGATCGCACGAGAAAATCCGTCGGAATTCGATCCGCGAAAATTCCTGAAGCCGGCGATGGACGCCATGCGCGATCTTTGCCGCGACCGCTTCGAGGCTTTCGGTACAGCCGGCAACGCGTCGAATATCAAGGTTATCCCGATGGACGAGATGGCCAGGCGATACGCCGCCGGAAAGCTCGATCCGCAAACCGCGACCGCAAAGGCCGCATGACCCCCCAGGCCACAAACGGAAGGAAAACGACCATGGACCAGTCCGGACGTTACGCAAATCTCTCGCTGAAGGAAGAGGATCTGATCGCCGACGGCAATCACGTTCTTTGCGCATACATCATGAAACCGAAGGCGGGTTACGGCTATCTGGAGACAGCCGCCCACTTCGCAGCCGAGTCATCGACCGGTACGAATGTCGACGTCTCGACAACGGACGATTTCACGCGCGGCGTCGACGCGCTCGTCTACGAGATCGATGAAGCCAAGGAACTTATGAAGATCGCCTATCCGATCGAGTTGTTCGACCGCAACATCACCGACGGTCGTGCGATGATATGCTCGTTCCTGACGCTCGCCATCGGCAACAACCAGGGCATGGGCGACGTCGAATACGCCAAAATGCACGATTTCTGGGTGCCGCCGTCCTTGCTGCGCCTTTTCGACGGGCCGGCCGCGACGATCAGCGACCTGTGGCGCGTACTCGGACGTCCGCATGTCGATGGCGGCTTTATCGTCGGCACGATCATCAAGCCGAAACTCGGGTTGCGACCGCAACCATTCGCCGACGCCTGTTACGATTTTTGGCTCGGCGGCGACTTCATCAAGAACGACGAGCCGCAGGGCAACCAGCTTTTCTCGCCGCTCAAGGAAACGATCCCGCTCGTCGCCGACGCCATGAAGCGCGCCCAGGACAAGACCGGGGAGGCCAAGTTGTTCTCCGCCAACATTACCGCGGACGATCACTACGAGATGCTCGCGCGCGCGGAGTTCATTCTGGAGACCTTCGCGGAGGACGCCGATCATGTCGCTTTCCTGGTCGATGGATATGTGACCGGGCCGGCCGCTATCACGACGGCGCGGCGCAATTTCCCGAAGCAGTATCTGCACTATCACCGCGCTGGCCACGGCGCCGTGACCTCGCCGCAGTCGATGCGCGGTTACACCGCCTTTGTGCTGTCGAAGATAGCTCGCATGCAGGGCGCATCGGGAATCCACACCGGCACAATGAGCTTTGGCAAGATGGAAGGTGAGACTTCCGACAGGCTGATGGCCTACATGATCACCGATGACAGTGCCGACGGTCCGTATTTCCACCAGGAATGGGCGGGAATGAATCCGACGACCCCGATCATCTCCGGCGGCATGAACGCGCTGCGCATGCCCGGCTTCTTCGAGAATCTCGGACATTCGAACCTGATCATGACCGCCGGCGGCGGCGCTTTCGGCCATATCGACGGAGCGGCCGCGGGCGCGACTTCGCTGCGCCAGGCCGAGCAGTGCTGGAAGGAAGGCGCAGACCCCGTGCAGTTCGCGAAAGACCACTATGAATTCGCCCGCGCCTTCCAGAGTTTCCCTGGCGATGCCGACAAGCTCTATCCTGGTTGGCGCGAGGCATTGCGGATCAATTCCGCAGCCTGATACAGGGTCGCAATAGCGTTTCCCGCCGTCTACAATCGCGGCGGGACTCCATCTCAAATTCAGGGAATCATCATGAGCGGCACCATCATCGCTCCGTCTGTGCTTTCGGCGGATTTTTCTAGGCTTGGCGACGAGATCGAGGCGGTCGTGCGGGCCGGCGCCGACTGGATCCATCTCGATGTCATGGACGGCCACTACGTCCCGAACATCACCTTCGGGCCGCCGATCATCAAGGCGGTGCGCGACCGCAGCGACAAGGTGTTCGATTGCCATCTGATGATCGAGCCCTGCGATCCGTTTCTGGAAGCCTTCGCCGATGCCGGTTGCGACATCATCACCGTGCATGCGGAAGCGACCAAGCATCTCGACCGGTCGCTGCAGGCGATCCGCAATCTCGGCAAGAAGGCCGGCGTGTCGCTCAACCCTTCAACGCCTGAAAACGTCATCGAATATGTCCTCGACCGGCTCGATCTGGTGCTGCTGATGACTGTCAACCCGGGCTTCGGCGGCCAGGCCTTCATTCCGTCGGTTATCGAGAAGACGCGTCGGATCAAGGAAATGATCGGCGACCGGCCGATCGATATCGAGATCGATGGCGGCGTGACGCCGGAGACCGCGCCGCTAGTCGCGGCTGCTGGCGCCAATGTACTGGTCGCCGGCTCCGCAGTGTTCAAGGGTGGCGAGGAGGCCGCCTACAAGGCGAACATAAAGGCGATCCGCGAGGCTGCCGACGGGGCGGCGCGGGCTGCTGCCTGAAACGCGGAAAACGAGGAAAGCCGGATGAGCGTGCGTTTTGCTGACGGTGGCGACCGGTGCGGTTGGCCGCAAGCCGTTCTGTTCGATCTCGACGGAACGCTGGTCGACTCGGTGCCCGATCTCACGGCGGCGGCGAATGCCCTGCTGGCGACCGAGGACAAAGCGGCGCTTGGTATTGCCGATATCCGGGCGATGATCGGAAACGGCATCATGAAGCTCGTCGAGCGCGCCTTCGCGGCGCGCGGCGAGGTTCTGGAGGGCGACGCGCTGGCGGCGATGACCGACCGCATGATGGGCATCTATGCCCAAAACCTCACGGGCGGCACGACGCTGATGCCGGGCGCGGACACGATCGTGACGGCCTATGCGCGCGCCGGCGTGAAAATCGGCGTCGTGACCAACAAGCCGGAAATCTTTTCGCGTGCTATCGTCGACCATTTCGGGCTCGCTTCCTCCGTCCATGTCATCGTCGGCGGCGACACCGGCCCGGCGCGAAAACCCGCGCCGGACATGCTGCTGCATGCGCTGGATCGGCTTGGTGTCGGCAAGCACCGCGCGCTGATGATCGGCGACAGCCCCGCTGATATCGACGCCGCGAAAGCCGCGCCGATGCCGTCGATTGCCGTTCGCGGCGGCTATACGAATATTCCCGTCGAGGAGCTTGGCGCGGATGTGGTCATCGACAGTCTGAACGAGGTGCCACAGGCCATCGAGAAACTGAAGGAACCGGTCTGACATGGTGGTTCGCGCGCTCATCTTCGATGTCGACGGCACGCTCGCCGAAACCGAGGAACTGCACCGCATCGCCTTCAACAAGACCTTCGCGGAGCGAGGTCTGGATTGGGTGTGGGATCGCGAGCTCTATCGCCAGCTGCTGACGGTCACGGGCGGACGTGAACGCATGGAGGCTTATGCCGACCGGATTGGCGCCGAGGGTATCGACGCTGCCGCTCTGCATCGCCGCAAGACCGAATTCTACACCGGCATGATGACGCCGGGCTCGGTCACGCTCCGCGCCGGCGTCGAGGACCTCCTACGTCGGGCACGTTCTGCCGGGCTCGATCTGGCGATCGGAACGACCACCAGCCGTGCGAATGTCGTCGGCCTGATCTCCGCGACGCTTGGGCCTGACGCCCTGTCATGGTTTCGTTCCGTCCGCACGGGCGAGGATACGAAGCGCAAGAAGCCGGATCCGGAGGTTTATCGGCTCGTGCTCGACGATCTCGGATACGATCCCGAAGAGTGCCTGGTCTTCGAGGATTCGGCGAACGGGCTGCGTGCGGCCCTTGCGGCGGGAATTCCGACGGTGGTCACGCCGAGCATCTATACGGGCGAAGACGACTTTACCGGCGCCGATTATGTTTTCAGGACGCTCGACGAGCCGTACTCGATCCTGAATTTCGCACCGGATTTTGCCTTCCGGGCCGTGTCGGCGGACATTCGCGACCTGTTGTTTTGCGGATAGGCGGTTTCACCATCCGAAGGATTTGCGGGCGAGGGCGTCTAGTTGTGCGTAGACATGCGGCCCGCCGGCGATGACGCGAGTGCCGTGTTCGACGATTGTCTCGGCATCGAGCGGCATGATCGTGCCGCCGGCTTCCTCGATCATCAACAGGCCGGCGATGCAGTCCCAGGAATTCATGTGTTCCTCGATATAGCCGATCAGCCGTCCCGCAGCGACATAGGCGAGCATCAGCGCGCCGGAAGCGTTGCGGAAGAACATGCCGCCACCGGTGATCAGATCGGCGATGAGCCTTATGGCCGCCGCCGCGTCGTGGCGGGCGGCGTAACCGGTCGCGACCGATCCTTCGGACAAGGAGCGTGACTGGCTGGCGCGAAGAGGCTTGCCGTTGACGAAAGCGCCCGTGCCGCGCTCCGCCCAGAACGTCTCGCCAGAACAGGGTTCGCAGATTACCCCGACCACGGTGACGCCGCGATTGGAACAGGCGAGGGCGACGCACCATTGGGGGATTCCGCTGACGAAATTCGCGGTGCCGTCGATCGGGTCGATGACCCATGTGTAGCCGCTCTTGCCCTCGACCGGGGCGTGTTCCTCGCCGAAGATACCGTCCTCCGGATAGCGCTTGGCGATTTCCTGTCGGATGAAAGTCTCGACATCCCGGTCGGCATTGGAAACGAGATCCTGATGCCCCTTGCTTTCGATGGTCAGCGTCTCGAGGGAGCGGAAATGCTTGAGGCCGAGTTCGCCAGCGCGTCGGGCGAGATCGATGGCGAAGGAGAGGCGTGTTGATTGTTCTGTCACGATTTCAGCTCGCGGTTGGAGTTTGCGTACTGCCTTAACCGGTTTCCGCCCGAAGGAAAGTCATCGGCGTCGCCGTCACAGAAAATTCAAACTGCCTTTTCGTCGGTGTTGCGCTTTCGCGCTGGCCGAAAGCTCTCTTGTCCGGCGTGCGGCTTGTATCCGTGGGCGCATTCTGCTTTTCATCCGGTCTGACTTGTTGGAGGACGAGCCCAGAGCGCATTCTCCTTTTTGTGATCGAGGACCGTATCCATGGAAATGAAAGACGAAATCCGGATCGAGGCACCGCGTGACCGCGTTTATGCGGCGCTGAACGATCCGGATGTCCTGAAGGAATGTATCCCGGGCTGCGAGGAACTCACGAAGAATTCCGACGAAGAACTCGAAGCCAAGGTCACGCTGAAGATCGGACCGGTCAAGGCCAAGTTCGGCGGCAAGGTGACGTTGGACAAGTCGCAGGCGCCGGGTCATTTCTCGCTCTCCGGTGAAGGCAGCGGCGGTGTAGCCGGTTTCGCCAAGGGCGGGGCCGATGTGGAACTCGAAGAGGACGGCGATGCGACGATATTGCGCTACACGGCCAAGGCAGATGTCGGTGGCAAGATCGCGCAGCTCGGCAGCCGCCTGATCAACTCGACCGCCAACCGCCTCGCGGGTCAATTCTTTTCGAATTTCAAGGACACAGTCGAAGGCGACGCCTGAGGCCGTGAGCCCCGTCCGCCACATGCTGTTTTGGTTGTTCATCGGGCGCGCCTGATGCGTGGCGGCGAATGGAGTTGTCGCGTCGATTTCGCTCGCGGCCGAAGGCCGGAAACCCGCGAAATTACGCGTCGGCCCTGAGCTTCCGGAAAGTTTGTTTGCCATTACCGCATTCAAGTATGCTTGTAGCTTGAATGGAGCCTTTGACTTCTGCGATACCAGCGCGGACGCTCCCTTACGCATGAGGTTGGCGACGACCGGTTCGGCGTAGCGTCCCGAAAGAGAGGTATCGATGAACGAGGCCGAAGGCCCGCTATCCCTGACAGTGCCGGAGCCTGAGTTCCGCCCGGGCGACAAGCCGGACTTTTCCTGGGTGGCGGTCGACAAGGCCGGCGCCGTTCGCCGGCCGGCATATGACGAGGATCCGCGCGATTTTCGCGACCTGGCCTTTTCGATCATTCGAGTGCTGAACCGTGACGGCGAGGCCGTGGGCCCATGGGCCGGCTTGCTGAGCGACGATGAGCTGAAAAAGGGGCTGATGGACATGATGACGCTGCGCGCCTACGACGCGCGAATGATGACCGCCCAGCGTCAGGGCAAGTGTTCCTTCTACATGCAGAATCTCGGTGAGGAGGCGATCGGTTGCGCCTTCGGTCGGGCGCTTGAACCTGGCGACATGAATTTTCCGACCTATCGGCAGGCCGGGCTTCTGATCGCCGCCGACTATCCGCTGACGTCGATGATGAACCAGGTCTATTCCAATGACGGCGACAGCGCGCGCGGTCGTCAGTTGCCGGTCTTCTATTCATCGAAGGAGCACGGCTTCTTCTCGGTCTCGGGCAACCTTGCGACCCAGTATGTCCAGGCGGTCGGCTGGGCGATGGCGTCGGCCATTTCGGGCGACAGCCGTATCGCCGCCGGCTGGATCGGCGACGGATCGACGGCCGAGAGCGATTTCCACGCAGCACTGGTTTTCGCTTCGACCTACAAGGCGCCCGTCGTCCTCAACGTCGTCAACAACCAGTGGGCGATCTCTACCTTTCAGGGAATAGCACGCGGCGGCTCCGGCACGCTGGCGGCGCGCGGACACGGCTTCGGCATCCCGTCGCTGCGTGTCGACGGCAACGACTTCATCGCCGTTCACGCGGTCGCCAAATGGGCGGTCGAGCGCGCCCGCCGCAATCTTGGCCCGACACTGGTAGAGTATGTGACATATCGTGCTGGCGGCCATTCCACCTCCGACGATCCCTCGGCCTATCGGCCCAAGGAGGAAAGCGCGGCCTGGCCGCTTGGCGATCCCGTCCTGCGGCTGAAGGCGCATCTGATCGCCAAGGGGGTGTGGAGCGAGGAACGCCACGTGCAGGCGGAGGCCGAGGTAATGGACGCTGTCATCGCCGCGCAGAAGGAATCGGAAGCCATCGGCACGCTGCAATCCGGCCGGCTGCCGTCTCAACGCGATCTCTTCGAGGATGTGTTCGAGACCATGCCGCCGCATCTGCTGCGTCAGCGCCATCAGTCGGGATATTGATCCATGCCGCGGCGTACCATGATCGAGGCGATCCAGAACGCCCAGGATGTGGCGATGGGAGCGGACGCGCGCGTGGTCGTCTTCGGCGAGGATGTCGGCTATTTCGGCGGCGTTTTCCGGTGCACTGCGGGGCTGCAGAAGAAATACGGCAAGCACCGCTGTTTCGACACGCCGATCAGCGAATTGGGCATTGTCGGCGCGGCGATTGGCATGGCGGCCTACGGGCTGCGCCCCTGCATCGAGATCCAGTTCGCCGACTACATGTATCCGGCCTACGACCAGATCGTTTCCGAGGCTGCGAGGCTTCGCTACCGCTCGGCTGGCGAGTTCACCTGTCCCATGGTTATCCGCATGCCGACAGGCGGGGGCATTCATGGCGCTCAGACCCACAGCCAGAGCCCGGAGGCGCTGTTTACCCATGTCGCGGGTCTGAAGACGGTCGTTCCATCGACCCCCTATGATGCGAAGGGGCTGCTGCTCGCGGCGATAGAGGATCCCGACCCGGTGATCTTTCTCGAGCCGAAGCGGCTCTATAACGGGCCTTTCGACGGTCATCACGACATGCCGGTCACGCCCTGGAAGAAGCACGACCTTTCCGAGGTTCCGGACGATCATTATACGGTGCCGATCGGAAAAGCGTCGGTCCGTCGCGAAGGGCAGGCGCTCACGGTGCTCGCCTACGGCACGATGGTCTATGTGGCGACGGCTGCGGCCGAGGAAAGCGGGATCGACGCCGAAGTCATCGATCTGAGAACGCTGCTGCCGCTCGACGAGGAAACGATCGTCGCCTCCGTCAAGAAGACCGGCAGATGCGTCATCGTGCACGAGGCGACGCGGACCTCGGGTTTCGGCGCCGAGCTAGCCGCGATCGTCCAGGAGCGCTGCTTCTATCACCTGGAGGCTCCGATCGAGAGGGTCACGGGCTGGGACACGCCGTATCCGCACGCGCAGGAATGGGATTACTTTCCCAGCCCGGCGCGGGTGAGGGAGGCTTTTGAGCGCGTGATGCAGGAGGGCTAGATGGGCATATATGTCATCAAGATGCCCGATATCGGCGAGGGCGTCGCCGAAGCCGAACTCGTCGAATGGTCGGTCAAGCTTGGCGATCCGGTTCGCGAAGACGAAATTGTCGCCGCCGTCATGACCGACAAGGCGACGGTGGAAATTCCGACGCCCGTGAACGGCACGGTCACTTGGCTCGCCTGCGATGTCGGCGACCAGATCGCGGTCGGCTCGGAACTCATGCATCTGGACGTCGAAGGCGAGGGGAACCGCTCCGGTGCGTCCGCCGCCCCACCGGGTAGAAAGCCTGGCGACAAGCGGGTCTCACCATCTCGTCCCGCCGGCCCGCAACGCGCGGCCGCGCCGCAAGAGGATATCCGGGCACCCGCGCCGACGCCGCGTATTGGCGATCGCCCGCGCGCCGGATTGCCGTCGCGCGACGCTTATGGCCGGCCGATCGCGTCTCCGGCCGTTCGCAAGCGTGCGCGGGACGCCGGGATCGATCTTCGCCGGATCGCGGGATCCGGGCCGGCCGGGCGGATCACCCATGCCGATCTGGACGACTATACGGCTTCGCTGGAGCCGGAGGGCACGGGATCTTTCTACACGCCGGTCGAGGGTGCGGAGGATATCAAGGTCACCGGCCTGCGTCGCAGAATTGCCGAACGCATGGATGCCGCCAACCGGCACATTCCGCACATCACCATCGTAGAGGAGGTCGACGTCACCGAGTTGGAGGACTTGCGGCAGCGCCTGAATGGCGATCATGCCGAAAGCCGCGGCAAGCTCACCGTGTTGCCCTTCATCATGCGCGCGATCGTGCGCGCGGTGTCGGAACAGCCGGCTTTCAATGCTCATTTTCTCGATGAGCAAAGCATCATCCGCCGGTTCGACGCGGTCCATATCGGAATCGCCACCCAGACACCGAACGGCCTGATGGTACCGGTCGTCCGCAATGCTGAGGCGATGGTGCTGTGGGAGGCGGCCCGCGAGATTGGCAGGCTCGCGGAGGCTTCACGCGGAGGCAGCGCCACGCGCTACGAATTGAGCGGGTCAACCATCTCGATCACCTCACTCGGTCCGCTCGGTGCGCTGGCGACGACGCCGATCATCAACCGGCCCGAAGTCGCCATTGTTGGGATCAACAAGATCGCCACCCGGCCTTTGTGGCTCGACGGAGAATTCAAGCCACGTCAGGTGATGAACATCTCCTGCAGTTTTGACCATCGCGTCATCGATGGCTGGGACGCGGCAGTATTTGTGCAGAAACTCAAGGCCCTGCTCGAAGCGCCGGCCGCCATGTGCGGCGAGGAATAGGATGGAAGAGATCGACTGCGAACTGCTGGTGATCGGCGCGGGACCCGGCGGCTATGTCTGTGCGATCAGGGCCGGCCGGTTGGGCCTCGATACGATAATCGTCGACGCGGCGCAGCTCGGCGGAACCTGTCTCAACATAGGTTGCATTCCGTCCAAGGCGCTCATTCACGCCGGCAACGCGTTCCATAACGCGATGACCTTTTCAACCGGCAACCCGCTCGGCATCAAGTCGGGGGCGCCGTCGATCGATCTGGCCGCAACGATGACGTGGAAGGACGGTATCGTCACCCGCCTGACTTCGGGGGTCGGGGGGCTTCTGAAGAAGGCAAAAGTACGCCATGTGACGGGCCGGGCGCGCTTCGTCGACGGAAAGACCGTGGATGTGGAGACAGCGGACGGCATGCGCCGCATCCGTGCCGCGCATGTGGTGATCGCGACGGGCTCCGAACCGGTCGAACTGCCGCAACTGCCGTTCGGCGGCAAGGTGCTTTCGTCGACCGAGGCGCTGTCGCTAACGACAGTGCCGGAGACGCTCGTCGTCGTTGGCGGCGGCTATATCGGTCTGGAGATCGGAACGGCTTACCGCAAACTCGGCGCACAGGTGACCGTGGTGGAACTGGGCGACAGTATCCTGCCCCAGTATGACGCGGCGCTGACGAAGCCCGTGTCCGACAGGCTCGCCCGGTTGGGCGTGGAGGTTCTGACGGGAGCGAGCGCGGAAGGCCTGTCGCGGGACGGTGAGACGCTGCTTGTGCGCGTAGGCGAGGACATTCGCGAGATCGATGCCGACAAGATCCTTGTCACCGTTGGACGGAACCCTGTCACGGCAGGGTGGGGACTGTCGGAACTCGGCCTCGAGATGGACGGACGGTTCCTGCGCATTGACGATCGTTGCCGGACATCGATGCGGGAAGTTTACGCAATCGGCGACGTGACGGGCGAACCCATGCTCGCCCATCGTGCGATGGCGCAGGGAGTCCTGGTGGCGGAGGTGATCGCCGGCGGCAAGCGGCGATGGGACCATGGAGCGATACCGGCCGTTTGTTTCGTAGACCCGGAGATCGTCAGCTTGGGCCTGTCGCCGGCAGAGGCCGAGACCCGCGGCATCGCCGTCGACGTCGCCATGTTCCCGTTCGTGGCGAGCGGCCGCGCCATGACAGAAGGAGACGATTCCGGCTTCGTGCGCATCGTCTGCCGCAAGAGCGACGGTCTTGTTCTCGGCATACAGGCGGTCGGAAACAACATTTCAGAATTAAGTGCCGCTTTTTCGCTGGCGATGGAGATGGGAGCGACCGCCGAGGACGTGGCAGCCACGATCCACGCCCATCCGACGCGGGGCGAGAGCTTCCAGGAAGCAGCCCTGCGTATTCTGGGTCGCGGGTTGCATGTCTAGCCGATCATATCCGGATACCTTCCAAATCCTGTCCAATTTCCTTACATGAAAAGATCAGAGCGGCCGCACGGGCGAGAATGCCTATATGAATAGACACAGGCCTCCCTCGGTCCAGAACATTGCAATGTATTCTAATTCTTTGAAAAACAGAGAAAAAATCCTCTCCATCGCCCCGATGATGGATTGGACGGACCGTCATTGCCGGTTCTTTCACCGGCAGCTGACGCGACGGGCGTTGCTTTATACCGAGATGGTCGTGGCCGACGCCGTCATTCGCGGCGATCGGGAGCGGTTGCTGGGTTTCGACGGTGTGGAGCATCCGGTGGCGTTGCAGCTGGGCGGAAGCGATCCGGAGAAGCTGGCCGAGGCGGCGCGGATCGCCGCCGATTTCGGCTATGACGAGGTGAACCTCAATGTCGGTTGCCCGTCCGACCGGGTACAGTCCGGCACATTCGGCGCATGCCTGATGAAGACGCCGGATCTCGTTGCCCGATGCGTCGCGGCGATGAAGGCCGCGGTGCCTGATGCCTTGCCCGTAACGGTGAAATGCCGGATCGGTGTCGACGATCAGGATCCTGAACAGGCACTGTTCGATCTTGCCCGCATGGTGACCGATGCGGGCACGGACGCGATCTGGGTGCATGCCCGCAAGGCATGGCTGGAGGGGCTGAGCCCGAAGGAGAACCGGGATATTCCGCCACTCGATTACGAGATCGTGTATCGGCTCAAGGCGCAATATCCAAATCTTTTCATCGGCATAAATGGCGGCGTTAAGGATCTGAATCAGGCGATGGCGCATAGCGATCATGTCGACGGCGTCATGCTCGGGCGGGCGGCCTATCACGAACCGGGTCTTCTCGCGGAAGTGGACGGAGCGCTCTATGGGGGCAGTGTGTCTTCGCCCGATTTGCCGGACGTGGTGCTTGCCATGGCCGACTATACGGATCGTCATGTCGCCGCCGGCGGCAGGGCGAACCAGGTGACGCGGCACATGGTAGGGTTGTTCCATGGCGTCCCTGGAGCTCGGCAATGGCGCCAGCATCTGTCCATCGAGGCTGTCCGGGCGGGCGCGACAGGCGATGTCCTGCGCGACGCACTGAAGCGTATCGACGCGGCGGCGCGCGCCGCTGCCTGATCCCGGCGGGCGCTTGCCAACCGCGGCAAAACCCTTCATCTCCTGTTGTGCCGTTTAGCCATGCGTCGCGTCGGGCTCCCCACGCGATTTCCCTGTTCAACGCCTTTCGAAGCCAAGTGATTGTTTTCCGCCATGCCTGACGCGTCCTGGACGGACCTGATTTCGCTCGCCGCCGCCGTCGTCGCGGCGGGCAGTATCGCCGGGCTCCTTGCCGGGCTGTTCGGCATCGGCGGTGGCGCCGTTCTGGTGCCCGTCTTCTATCAGGTTCTGGGCATTGTCGGGGTCGATGCGGGGATCAGGATGCATCTTGCCATCGGTACGTCGCTCGCGGTCATCGTGCCGACATCGATCCGCTCGTTTCTGTCTCACCGGGCCAAGGGGGCGGTCGACATGGAGCTGCTCAAGAGCTTCGTCATTGCCGTTCCGGGCGGAGTTCTTCTGGCGACACTGGTATTCGCATCGATATCCGGACGCGAATTGCGCATCGTCTTCGCTGTTATTGCGATCCTTGTCGGGCTGCGGCTGCTGTTTAACCGGGAAAGCTGGAAGATCGGCGACGCGTTGCCCGGCGGCGCTGGCCGTTTTGCGATCGGTGCATTGATCGGCTTTCTGTCGACCCTGATGGGTATTGGCGGCGGCGTGCTCAACAACACCTTCATGACGCTGTTCGGCCGGCCGATCCACCAGGCCGTGGCCACATCGGCAGGTGTGGGCGTGCTTATCTCCATTCCCGGCTTCATCGGCTCGATCTGGGCCGGTTGGGGCGAGCCCGGCCTCCCGCCTTTGTCCACCGGCTATGTTAACTGGATCGCCGTCGCGCTGATCATTCCGGTGACGCTCGTCATGGCGCCGCTCGGCGTGCGGCTGGCGCACGGGCTGAAGAGGCGCCAGCTCGAAATCGGCTTCGGCCTGTTCATGTTCGTGGTCGCCGCGCGCTTCTTCTACAGCGTGCTCTGATCGGGCTTAGTTGCGCAGGATCATTCTGTCGCGCTGGAACTCGAAGGAGGACAGCGTGTCGAGGAAGTTCATGCCGAGCAGATTTGACTGGATCTGGCTGTCGCGCGCGACGAGGGCGACCATGCCGCGCCTCTCGATCCCGCCAATGGTGATGTCGACGCCGGAAATCCGCGCCGCCATGGCGACTCCGTTCGCCGTCGAGACGGGAATGCGGAAGTCCAGTTCTTCGGGGTGAAAGCCGGCCCGGCTTGCATTCGTCTCGGTCAGCACGATCGTCGACGCGCCGGTGTCGACGAGGAACTGCTGGCGGTCGCCATTGACGGATCCGACGACCTCGAAATGGCGGCTGCGCCGGTTGATCGTCACGGAAAGATCGCCATTGACGTCCTGCGAGGTGATCGCTTGGCCCGGCAACAGTCCCGACGTCACGCGGCTCGCCGTTTCCTGCAACTCGAAACGATATTCATAGCCGACCACGAGCATGACGATGATGGCGATCCAGATGCCCGCCTGGCGCGCCATTTCGCCGAAGCGCTGGCCGGAGGCGAACAGGCCTGCCGCGAGGATCGTCGCGAAGAGACCCAGATAAATCGTCCCGGCGAACTGGTCGTCCGTCATCGGGCCGATCATGCCGCCATTGCCGTTGAACAGCAGGATCAACAGGCCCGCGCCGAGGACGCCGAAGACGAGGAAAGCGAGCGCGTTCATCGGCTCACGCCTTCCCGGACGCGTCTTCGGCCCGTTCGCGGGCCATGCGGCTGCGGCGCGTCTCGCGGCGTGGCTTGCGTTCCACTTTTTCCAGCCTTTCGGGAAGACCGGCCATGATCTCGCGGCGCTGTTCCGACGAATAGAGCGTCCAGCCGGAGATTTCCTCGCGCGTGCGGCCGCAACCGAAGCAATAGCCGGTTTTCAGGTCGATGGAGCAGACAAGGATGCAGGGCGATTCCATGGCTTTCCCGCGTGGGTTCGAGATCATTCAAGTGGGGATGGAAATCCCGAGGGCAAGGCCAGTGAGCAGCATGATCTCGGCGATTTGCTGGCATGCACCCAGCGTATCGCCGGTGACGCCGCCGATCATGCGCCGGCACAGGCGAGAAAATCCCAGCGTGGCGGCGATCGCGAACAGGAGCGCGGCGGTTGTGTTGACGATGCCAGAGGCGGCGATCCCGAGTACGGCGAAGATCGCCAAGCCTGCAAGCGCCGCGAAATTGGCCGTCGTTTCGTCGGGTGCTCCGGCAGCGTGCGCGACGCCTTCGCCGCGCGCATTGGGCATGCTTGACCAGAACCACACGATTGCTCCGCGCGATGCAGCGGCAACAGCGATCAGCAGGACGGCGGCGGACCAGGCGCCATGCGTCGCGATGAGCGCGCCAAGGCCGGCGACCCGCAGCATCAGACTTCCGGCAATGGCGACAGCCGCATAGGTGCCGATGCGCGAATCTTTCATGATTTCCAGCCGGCGTTCCTTTGTCGCGCCACCGCCGAAACCGTCTGCCACATCGCCCAGCCCGTCTTCATGCAAGGCGCCGGTGACAGCGACGAGCGCGAGGGTGACGAAGACCGCCGTCATCAGAACGGGCAGGCCGATCAGCGACAGAACCACCAGCAGAAGCGCCGGCCCTGTCGCGATCATAACGCCAGCAAGAGGAAAGGCGCGCGCGTCTGCACCGATTGCTGCGGCCGGAGCGTCGTCCCAAAACCGGGCGGGGACCGGCAGGCGGCTCAGAAAGCCGGTCGCGCGCATCGCCTGGCCAGCCAGGCCTTCCGCATTGTCCGGATTTCGCGTCATGAGCCAATTTCTTTCGCGTTTCGACGACTTCCTGTCGCCTGCAGCCAGCCGTCGTGTATAGGGCAGGGGCAAAACACACGCCATAGAATTCCCGACGGAGCATAACGTGACCAGTGGCCTTCCCTTTGATGATTTCCGCAACCTGCTGGCGAACCTGCCGGGCCCGGACGAGGCGGCGGTCGCTGCCGTCCGGGAGCGCGACGTGCAGCTGACGAAGCCGGCGGGCGCGCTGGGCAGGCTCGAGGGGATCGCTGAATGGCTTGCCGCCTGGACCGGGCGACCGCCGGCCGTCACACGGCCGCTCGTCGCGGTTTTCGCCGGCAATCACGGCGTCGTCGAGCGCGGTATCACGCCGTTCCCGCCGAGCGTCACCGCGCAGATGGTCGAGAACTTCGCCGCCGGCGGCGCCGCCATCAACCAGATCTGCATCGCCAATGATCTCGGTCTCAAGGTCTTTGACCTCGCGCTCGATTATCCCACCGCCGATATCACCCAGGAGCCGGCGATGGACGAGAAAACCTGCGCGGCGACCATGGCCTTCGGCATGGAGGCGATCGCCGGCGGTACGGATCTATTGTGTATCGGCGAGATGGGTATCGGCAACACGACGATTGCGGCCGCGATCTGCCACGGCCTCTATGGCGGCGAAGCAGCCGACTGGGTCGGGCCGGGCACCGGCTCCGAAGGCGAGGTGCTCGCACGCAAGATCGATGCTGTGGCGAGTGCGGTTGCGCGGCACAAGGCGCACCTGAATGATCCGCTGGAGGTTCTGCGCCGTCTTGGCGGGCGCGAGATCGCGGCGATGGCGGGCGCGATCCTGGCGGCGCGGATGGAACGTATTCCCGTGATCATCGACGGCTATGTAGCGACTGCCGCGGCGGCGGTGCTGCATGCCGCCAATCCTTCGGCGCTCGATCACTGCATCGTCGGCCACGTCTCGGCCGAGCCGGCCCATGCGGCAGCGTTGGAGAAGATCGGCAAGGAGCCGATCCTGTCGCTCGGCATGCGGCTGGGCGAGGGAACCGGCGCGGCGCTTGCCGCGGGTATCGTCAAGGCTGCGGCGCTTTGCCATTCCGGCATGGCGACGTTTGAACAGGCGGGCGTCAACGAGAAAGACGGCTGATCGGCTTACGCGCCGCCGACGGCGGCAGCCTGCGTCTTCGCCGGCTGGCGCGTGCGACGGGCCGCCTTTGATGCGGAGGTGACCGGTGCGGCGGGAAGTTCGTCCATGACCCGTTCGGCGGGGAATACCACGAGCGCCTCGGTGCCTTCGCGCAGTTTCGATTTCAGCTTGAAGACGCCGTCATGCATGGCCATCAATGCCTGAACGATGGGAAGGCCGAGGCCGGTACCCTGTTCGGCGCTTTTGATAGCGATCGACCCTTGACCGAAGGCGGCGAGTACGACGGGGATCTCATCTTCCGGAATGCCCGGCCCGTTGTCCTTGACCGAGATATACTGGCCGCCGGAAGCGGTCCAGCCGGTTTTGACCTGGATGTTGCCGCCAGACGGGGTGAACTTCACCGCGTTCGACAGGAGATTGAGCGCCACCTGGCGGACCGAGCGCTCGTCGGCGAGCAGGCGTGGCATTTTCGCCTCGAAGGCGTGGTCGATCTTGATGGTCTTCTGGTTCGCCTTCATCTTCACGAGACCTATGCATTCCTCCACGACATCGGCGAGCCGCAGGGGTTCCTCAATCAGTTCCTGCTTGCCGGCCTCGATGCGGCTCAGGTCGAGGATCTCGTTGATCAGTTTGAGAAGGTGTTGTCCCGACTGGTTGATGTCGTTGGCGTAGGACCGGTAGTTCTCGTTCTCCATCGGCCCTAGAACTTCCTTCGCCATGATCTCCGAGAATCCGAGAATGGCGTTGAGCGGCGTCCGCAATTCGTGGCTCATCGAGGCGAGGAAGCGGGATTTGGCGAGATTGGCGTCCTCGGCGCGACGGCGCGCTTCCTCGGAGATCGAGCGGGCCATCTCGAGCTCCGCGACGAGGGCATTGTTTTCGCTGCGATAGCTGAGCGCGGCGAGGCTGGCGCGGCGCAGCCGGATGGCGATGAAGGAAAAGAAGAGCAGCGTCGCCAGCAGCCCGGCGGATGCGGCCATGGCGCTCGGATTGAACAAGCCGTTCTCGGCGACAGCGAAAGCGACGATCGGCAGGCCGAATTCGAGCCCCACGGACCCGCGCATATTGTAGTTGATCGTCGCGCTCGCGGCCATCGCGATCAGCATCACGATGGCCTTGGACATCAGTAGTTCGGTGCCGGTGCAGGCCGCGCAGCCCAGGAATGCGAACCAGGCCCAGTACGCACCGAGCAGGATATGCGCGGCGGCGAATGTCAGGGTCCAGCGTCGCCGCGTTTGAGCGGTCCGCTTCTGCCCGAGATATCGGCGCGCGAGCAATCCGTGACCGACATAAAACACGGACGCCAGGGCGGCCCAGACGAGAATTCCGCCGGGAAAGCCGAACATCATGCCGAAGAAGCCGGTCATGACGACCAGCAACACCATCGCCAGTGTGCCGGACTGGACGGTGCGCGCGTAGAGCCTCAGCAGATCGAGGTCGAATTCCGGATCGGAGATGCCCTGTTCTGCCAGACGGTCACGCGTCCTGCGCACAGCGTTTCGCACGTCGCTGTTGCGATAGGATTTTCGCCGGTCAACAATGATCTTGTCGGGGAGCTCCGACGGCGATTGGTTCATGGTTTCAGCAATTTACGCGTTACACATCCGTCAGGCGCATTCCGGATCGGTGAATGAAGATTATTTCCAAATCGTTAAAAACTCCCTTCGAAACGCGGGATCGGCATGCGACGACTGCCTAGAAGACGGGGAAGACGGCGTTCCATATTGGGACGCGCGCTGAATGTCTTCGGTGTGATCGCGCTGTTCGGTCTGGTCGCGCTTGCCGCTGCCGTCCTCGACGAGTTTTCCATGCAGGAAGTCGCGGGACGGGTGCGCGTGGTGGACGGCGATACGATCATGCTGGCGGGGCAGCGAATCCGGCTTGTGGGCATGGACGCTCCGGAACGCGGCCAGTCTTGCCGGCGGGACGGCGCCGCCTATGATTGCGGGGAGCAAGCTCGCCTTCGCCTTGTCGCTTTGATCGGTGACGGAGAGGTCGCCTGCCGCGGCAACCAAAGGGATCGTTACGGCCGGCTGCTGATGCGCTGCGTTGTCGGAGGAACCGACGTGAACGCCGCCATGGTTCGCGCCGGCTGGGCGGTCGCCTATGGCGATTACGGCAGCGAGGAACGGCAGGCGCGGAGCGAGGCGACGGGGCTTTGGGCGGGAGATTTCGAGCGGCCGGCGCGATGGCGAACGCAACAGGGTTCGATCGCGGATATCGGACCTGCCGGTCTGGCGTCTCGCATCTGGCTGCGGGTAAGGTCGCTTTCGCCATTCGAACGGGAGGACGATGATCCATGACGCAGCCGGATTTCAGCGATCACAAGCTTTATGACGGGGGCCGCGCACCCAATCCGCGCCGCGTGCGCATCTATCTCGCCGAAAAGGGGATCGAAGTTCCCCTCGTGCCGGTCGACATGGGAGCGCTCGGCCACAAGGAGCCAACGGTCGCCTCGCGCAATCCGCTTATGCGCTTGCCGGTGCTGGAACTCGGCGATGGGCGGGTTCTGACGGAATCGATCGCGATCTGCCGCTATTTCGAAGCGCTGTGCCCGGAGCCGCCCTTGTTCGGAACCGGGGTTTTCGGCCAGGCCGAAGTCGAGATGTGGCAGAGGCGCGTCGAATTGCATTTCATGTTCCCGGTGGCGCAAGCCTTCCGGCATATCCATCCGGCGATGAAGGAGTGGGAAGTGCCTCAGATCGCGGATTGGGGCGAAGCCAACAAGCCGAAAGCGATCGAGTTCGCGGCGTTCTTGAACGACGAACTGGCTGGACGGCCCTTCATTGCGAGCGAAACGATCAGCGTTGCCGACATTACCGCCGTCGTCGCAACGGATTTCTGCAAGCCGGCGCGGATCGCAATACCCGATGAGTTTGTGCATTTCCGTCGCTGGCACGCAGCGATGCGCGAGCGTCCCAGCTATCCGGCATGAGTGAGAGCCTTCTCGAATTGCATTCCGATATACGGGCTTGCCGGGTCTGCCGGGACAATCCGCAGTTCGGCGCGGCCTTGCCGCATGAGCCGAATCCGGTCTGCGTGCCATCCGAAACGGCGCGGATCTGCATCTGCGGGCAGGCGCCCGGAACGCGGGTGCATGCGTCGGGGCGTCCGTTTACCGATCCTTCGGGCGTGCGCCTTCGCGACTGGATGGGAATCGGCGAGGACGTCTTCTACGACACCCGGCGGATTTCCATTGTGCCGATGGGGTTTTGTTTTCCGGGGCACGACAAGCACGGCGGAGACCTGCCGCCGCGCCGCGAATGCCGCGCGATATGGCATGATCGCGTTTTCGCGGCGATGCCGCAGCTTGAGCTCGTGATAGCCGTCGGGCTCTATGCACAGGCTTACCACATGGGTGACGAAGCGCGGAGCACGCTGACCGAGACAGTGCGCAACTGGCGCGCGGTCCATGACAATCCGCGTGAGGGCAGGCCGAGGATCCTGCCGTTGCCGCACCCGTCATGGCGCAACAATGGCTGGCTGAAGAAGAACCCCTGGTTCGAGACCGAATTGTTGCCGGTGTTGCGAAGCGAAGTCGCCCGGCTGATCGTGTAATCAGGCCCCTTGGCGGAAAAATATTTTACGTGTAAGGCGATATTTCAGATATCGTGCAAAAATATTCCAAAGGGTGCATATTATGGATAAGCTCGACAGGCGCATTCTGCGCATCCTGCAGGAAGATTCCACCATCGCCGTAGCCGATCTTGCCAAGAAGGTCGGCCTATCGACGACACCGTGCTGGCGGCGTATCCAGAAACTTGAGGAAGAAGGCGTCATTCGCAAGCGCGTTGCGCTTCTCAATCCCGAGAAGGTCAACGGCCGGGTTACGGTCTTCGTATCGATCCGTACCAATTCCCACTCCATGGAATGGCTGAAGCGCTTCTCGGAAGTGATCGCCGATTTTCCGGAAGTCGTCGAATTCTACCGCATGAGCGGGGATGTCGATTACCTGCTTCGCGTCGTGGTACCCGACATCGCCGCCTATGACGCTTTTTATCAGCGGCTTATCTCGAAAATCGAGATCCGTGACGTCTCCTCGGCCTTCGCCATGGATCAGATCAAGTATACGACCGAGCTTCCCCTCGACTACATGATCCTCGACAAGCCGTAAGATCCCGTTTGACCTCCATCAATTATCGGGTTCATACATATGCTAAATGCGATGTATCAACAGGAGGAGCGCATATGCAGTTCAATCGGGTTCTCTCAATCGGCACGGCTTTGACCATTGCAGCCATGTCGAGCATTCCGGCAATCGCGGCGGGCGACGATGTCGTGACGCGGCAATCGTCGAGCCCTTTCGCCGATGTCGCGCAGGCCGCTCAGGACGCGATTATCAATCGCGGATACACGATCGACTATCACGGCTTCATCGGCGACATGCTGAAACGCACCGCCGGTGATGTCGGCGCCAGCAAGGAGCTCTACAAGGACGCGGAGTTCTTCACTTTCTGCTCGGCGGTCGTGTCCCGGTCGGTGATGGAAGGCGATATCGGCGACATCGCCTACTGCCCTTACGTCGTCTTCGTCTACGAGGAAGCCGCGATGCCCGGCAAGGTGACCGTCGGCTTCCGTTCGCTGCCCGAGGGCGGTGCCCGCGATCAGGTCAACGACCTGCTGACCGAGATCGTCGACGAGGCGGCCGAAGGCTTCTGATTGTAATCCGTCGCAGCCGTATTCGGCGGCTGCGACGTTCTCACTGTTTCATGAATTTCCAGGGGTTGCTTTGTCCGGTCGGCGGTGGAGCCGCCCTCAGATCCGTGGGCTGGACCTGCGCGCTGCGGATGCGATAGCCCGACTCCACCCATGCCACGCCGTCGAGAATGAAGAGCTGCGACATTTCGCGGCCCTTTTTCAGCGTTCCCGATACCGACACAGGCTCATAGGTGCGCTCGATCCGGATCGGCTCGTCCGGCGTGACGAGGACAACCTGGTCCGGCGGTGGGGGTGGGGTGTGGCTGCAGGCTCCGGCCCAGGGCAGCAGCATGAATTGATAGACCTTGTCGCCCTCGTAATCGACCGGCAGCAGAAAGCCCTTCAATTCCACCTGTTCGGTTGGCGCCCGGTCCGGCGCTTTCAGGTCTTCCCATGAGATCGGCGCGGCAAGGGAAGGGCAGCCGATGATCGTGGCCAGACCGATCACGCCGATCCGAAAGAATTTGAAGCCCATGGGATACTCCGCCGAAGCCTTTCAAGCTTGCCGCTTATTGCCCTTGCTGGCAAGGCGGGCAAGCGTCTTTTCGGCGGTCAGTTCCTTGACCGCGTCGCGGCCGATCCAGCGCGCGGTCTTGTCATCCGAGGCGGCCAGTTTCTCCGCCAGTTCAAGCGCAGGTGAATGGCAGCCCATCGATCGCTTGCCGATCTGGCGCAGCGCCCAGTTCACGGCCTTCTTGACGAAGTTGCGGTTGTCCGTCGCGTGGTCTTCGATCAGCGGCAGCCAGGCGATCACGTCGGCATCCGGGCGTTTCTTCAGGTGAACCGCGCCCCAGGCCATCATGGCGAAGGCCGTGCGGCGGACGAATTGCCGCTCGTCTGCGGCGAATTCGGGGATCAGCTCGTCAACCAGCCCCGCGTCGCAGAACAGGTCGGCCGCGTGATCGACGATTTCCCAGGAGTTGAACTCGGGCGCCATGGCGCGGGCCTGTTCGGCGGTCACCTTTTTCGGTTCCTCCGAGAACAGGGCGAGCAGCCGCGCTTCGCGTATGCCGGACGCCCAGAGGTCGATCGCGCGCTGGTGATTGCGTTTTAGCGTACGGGCAAGCGGCCGCAGCACCGCGTTGGAGACGCCGAGCGCATTGGAAGTCTCGATGCCGTAGCGGCCCATGCCCTCCACGTTGTGCGCGGAGGCGAGCGACTGCAGATGAGTTATCGCCTGTTCGGCCGTCCAGTCGGGCGAGGGCTCAGTCGGCGCCATTGTTCTTCTGCAGGCGGGCCAGCAGCGAAGACGTGTCCCAGCGCTTGCCGCCCATTGTCTGCACATCCTTGTAGAACTGATCGACAAGCGCGGTGACCGGCAGCGACGCGCCGTTATTGTCGGCCTCGGAGAGGACGATGGCGAGATCCTTGCGCATCCAGTCAACCGCGAAGCCGTGCTCGTATTCGCCCGCGATCATTGTCTTGTGGCGGTTTTCCATCTGCCACGAGCCGGCCGCGCCCTTGGAGATGACGTCGATCACCTTGTGCATGTCGAGCCCCGCATTGAGGCCGAAATTGATGCCTTCCGAAAGCCCCTGGACGAGCCCGGCGATGCAGATCTGGTTGACCATCTTGGTCAGTTGGCCGGAGCCGGTCGGTCCCATAAGGCCGACCATGCGGGCGAAGCACTCGATTATCGGCTTGGCGCGCTCAAAGACATCGTCGTCGCCTCCGCACATCACCGTCAGAACGCCGTTCACCGCGCCGGCCTCGCCGCCCGACACCGGAGCATCGATGAATCCGAAGCCGATTTCGTCCGCTTTTGCGCGCAGTTCGCGCGCGACATCGGCCGATGCGGTGGTGTTGTCGACGAATATCGCGCCTTCTTTCATTCCCGCGAAAGCGCCATTCTCGCCGATCGTCACGGAGCGCAGGTCGTCGTCGTTTCCGACGCAGGCGAATACGAAATCTGCGCCCTCGGCGGCCTCTTTCGGCGTCTCGGCCAATGCGCCGCCGAATTCGCCGACCCACTTCTCGGCCTTCGCGCGGGTGCGGTTATAGACGGTGACCTCGTGCCCGCCCTTCGTCGCGAGGTGGCCGGCCATGTGATAGCCCATCACGCCCAAACCGATGAATGCCGTCTTTGCCATACGAGAACTCCTTGCTTGCCTGCGCGGCTGACATAGACCATCGCGGCGCGTATTCGAAGGGACAATTTCCGCAGTCGCGCAACCGCTTGCGAGCCGGTCCTGGCATTCTGATTCAGCAAGCGGGTTGCTTGCGATGCTAACGCTTCAGATGCCGCGTCAGGCCGGCTTCCAGCCAGTTCCACACGTTGCGAAGCGTTTCGACCATGACGAAATAGAACACGGCCGCCCAGATATACATCTGGAAGTCATAGGTGCGCGAGAAGGCGCGGCGCGTTTCGCCCATCAGGTCGAATACGGTCACGAGGGCGACGATGGCCGATCCCTTGAGCATCAGGATGATCTCGTTGCCATAAGGGCGCAGCGCCACGATCAGCGCCTGCGGCAGGATAATCTTCCATATGGTCTGGACACGATTGAGCCCGAGCGCCGCCGCTCCTTCCCACTGGCCGCGCGGGACGCTTTCGACGGCCCCGCGCAAGATCTCCGCCTGGTAGGCCGCCGTGTTGAGCGTGAAGGCGAAGAGGGCGCAGTTCCAAGCGTCGCGGAAAAACACCCACAAGCCCACCGCCTCCAGTTGGGGACGGAAGGAGCCGAGGCCGTAATAGATCAGAAACAGTTGCGCGATCAGCGGCGTGCCGCGGAAGATGTAGACATAGGCGAAGGCAAGACGGCTGATCACCGGATTGTTTGACATGCGCCCGATAGCGACGGGCACGGAGACGATCGCGCCGATGACGATCGAAAGGCTCACCAGCGTCAGCGTGACGATCAGCCCGTCCCGGTATTTCGGCGCGTATCGCTCGACCTTGTCGATGTCCCAGGCGGAATAGAGATAGGCGACGAGGCCAATGGCGGCGGCGATCCATAACAGCATCAGCAGGCTGCCGCTGATCCGGGAGGCCGTCCATGCTTTCGGGGGCGGTGCCGGTGCCGGCTGGGCCGGAACCAGTGTGTGCGTCACCTCGCTCATCGCGACTGCTCCCCGCGCTTGCCATACGCTTCGATCCGGTTGAGCGCCACCGAGGAGATCAGCGCCAAAGCCAGATAGAGCAGGAAGGCGATGCCGAAGAACAGGAACGCTTCCTTTGTCACGCGCGCGGCGACGCCTGTCTGGCGCAGAATGTCGGTCAGTCCGATGGCCGAGACGAGGGCCGTGTCTTTCAACAGGATCATCCAGAGATTGCCGAGTCCAGGCAGGGCGATGCGAATGAGCTGCGGCAGGACGACCATGCGCATAACCGTTCCGCGGCGCAGGCCGAGCGCATAACCGCCCTCATATTGACCTTTCGGGATGGCGCGGAAGGCCGAGAGAAAGACCTCGCTGGCATAGGACGAGAAGACGAGGGCAAGCGACATCGCGCCCGCCATGAAGGAATTGATCTCCACCGCGCTGTCAAGGCCGAGGAGCTTGAGCAGTTGCTGGATGCCGATCTGCAGGCCGTAATAGACGATGAACAGGGTCAGCAGTTCAGGCAGGCCTCGGAAGAGGGTCGTGTAGATTTCGGCGGCAATACGAAGCGTCCATTCCTCGCTCTGTTTGCCGAGCGCGATCATGAAGCCGATGAAGAGGCCGATAGGAAGTGTGGCAAGCGCGAGCGATACCGTTATCATCACGCCCCAGGCGATTTCGTCGCCCCAGCCTTGATCGCCGAAGCTCAGCAACGTGAGGTAGTTTTCCATCCGCCTCGCTTGTCTGTCTGTTCCGGTCCCGGGCGGACCGGCATGTCTGCCGGACGGCGCGGTCGCCGCCCGGCCGAACTGTCAGGAAATCAGTCGCCGTAGACGTCGACGTCGAAATACTTGTCGTTGATTTCCTTGTAGGTGCCGTTGGCGCGGATGGCGGCGATGGCGGCATTGAACTTTTCGCGCAGATCGTCTTCGCCCTTGCGCAAGGCGATGCCCGCGCCTTCGCCGTTGATCACCGGATCGGTCGGCAAGGTGGCGAGCAGCTTGCAGCAGTCGCCATCATCGGATTTCAGCCATTCCGACAACACGATCACGTCGTCGATAACGGCGTCGATACGGCCGCTGGCGATGTCGAGCTTGTATTCGTCGGGCGTCGGATAGAGTTTCAGATCGGCCGACGGGAATTTTTCCTCGGCATAGTTGGAGTGGGTCGTGGAAGACTGCGCGCCCAGCGCTTTGCCCGAAAGGCCGGCATCCGTCGCATCGGTGATGTCGCTGTCTTTCGGCACCGCGATCGCCGGCGGGGTGTTGTAGTATTTGTTGGTGAAATCGACCTTTTCCTTGCGCTCCTCGGTGATCGACATGGACGCGATGATGGCGTCGAACTTGCCGGCCAGCAGCGCGGGGATGATGCCGTCCCAATCCTGGGTGACGAATTCGCAATCGGCTTTCATCTCGTCGCAGAGCGCCTTGGCGATGTCGATGTCGAAACCGACCAGGGAGCCGTCGGCCTCCAGATTGTTGAAGGGCGGATAGGCCCCTTCGGTACCAATCTTGAGCTTCATCATGTCCTGGGCCTGTGCGGCGCCGATCGTCAGCGCCAGCGTCGCGGCCGCAGCCATCATACCCTTTGTGAAACGCATGGTGTCTTCCTCTTCAGGTCACTCGAATGGTCGGAGAAAATCCCCGCCGGATCCAGAGCCCCGCCTTCCGGCAGGGCACAAAGAGGAATACTCCCACTGTTTTCGCGCGAATTGCAACCTCAAAATGCCTGTGTTTCCGGGCTTTGCTGCAGCCGCTCACTTGCCGTTTCTGATCGGCCTGAGCATTCGGACGAGAATGGTGTCCTTGTCGAAGAAATGGTGCGTCAGCGCGTCCAGCATGTGGAGCGCGAACAGAATCATCAAACTATGGCCGGCGATGGCGTGGGCGGATTCGGCAATCGCCGCCGCGTTCTCCATGTTCGGGAAAGGTATGGTGAAGCTGAACCAGCCGAAGATGCGATAGGGCTCGCCGTTCAGGAGCGGAATGAGCGGACCGGTCACCATCAGGATGAAAATGCAGACCAGAAGCGCGAACATGACGAGGCGAGCACCGAGATTGAAGGGCAGCGACAATTCGGTGATGCGCGGATAGCCCCGCGAGAACCGCGTTCTGACGCGCCAGTACAATAGTGGCGCGGCGATCAGGCCGAGGCCGATATGGAACGGCGCGGAATTGGGACTCTGGTTCATGTACAAGACGACGATAATGGCGGCGCTGAGCCAGTGCAGCACGATGGATTGGCGAGAATAGCCGGCAAAACGATCGTGGGGATTGATCCGTCTTTCGGCCATCAGGTCGTTTCTCCGCTGCGCAGCCCGGTATGCCGCTCGATGAAATCGGCTATATCGGGGATCGCGTCGGCCGGGAAGACGGGGAGGCTCCCGGTCTCGTCCGCATCGCCGACCAATGCGACGATTTGCGTGTCGTCGGGCGCGAGCGGCGTGGCGTTTTCGGATTCGGCTCTGCGGATTTCGATCTTGTCGTGATCACCGCGCTTGTATCCCTCGACAAGAACGATGTCGCAGGGCGACAGCTTGCCGACGATTTCTTCGAGCGACGGTTCGCTTTCATCCTGCGCGTTTTCGTGCATCAGCGCCCAGCGGCGGCCGGACACGATCGCGACCTCGCCGGCGCCGGCCTGGCGATGTTGCCAGCTGTCTGCACCGGGTTTGTCGATATCGAAAGCGTGATGGGCGTGCTTGACGGTCGACACTTTCCAGCCGCGTCCGGTCAGTTCCGCGACGAGGGCTGCGACCATGCGGGTCTTGCCGGAATTCTTCCAGCCCACGATCCCGATTATTCTACGCGGCGCAGTCATGCTGCGGTCCTTTGCCGGATGGTTTCCGCTTCGGCAAGATCGTCCGGCGTGTTGACGTTGAAGAATGGATCCGTCCCGTCTTCGCGCAACGGGAATTCGCATTCGGCGACATCATTTTCGCGCAGCCAATCCGTTACCCTCAGCGTGTCTGTGCGTTTCAACCAGGCTTCGAGGTCGCCTGCCAGATGAACCGGCCACAAGGCGAAGACCGGGTGGAGGCCGCTCTGCGAGCGGGCGATGGCGATCGTGTCCGGCCGGGTACGGCTTTGGCGCAGCCGGGCCACCAGATCATCGGGAAAGAACGGAGTGTCGGCCGCGGCCGTAACCACATCGCTGACGCCTCCGCTGGTTCCAGCCCAGCTCATGGCCGCGTGAATGCCGGCCAGCGGGCCGGCATAACCGGAAACGACATCGGCGAATACAGGTGTTGCGAGCCGTTCGAAGCGGCTCTTGTCGCCATTCGCATTGATCGCGAGCGTATCTACCTGCGCCGCGAGACGATCCAGCACATGGGCGATCATGGGCCTGCCGCCAAGCGGCGCGAGCGCCTTGTCCACGCCACCCATGCGGCGCGACAATCCGCCGGCGAGGATGACTCCGGCAATCCTGTCTGTGTCGGGTCTTTTCATGGGCCGGACTATGCGTGCTTCGCGGGCGGGCCGCAACTTGCCTTACGGCGTGCGACGGCCCATCCGAATTGCGACGAAAGTGAAGCCGATCGCTATCAGCGTGCTAAGGATGAGAAAGATGCAGAGCGGGATCGGCAGGCCTTCCGCCCCGACGACGATGCCGGCGACCACCGAGGCGACAGCACCGATGCCCATCTGCGTTGCTCCGATGAGCCCCGACGCGGCCCCGACGGCATCCGGCCTCAGGCTGACCGCGGCCGCAATCGCATTCGGCAGCGTCAGGCCGTTGCCGAAGCCGACCAGCGCCATCGGCATGAAAAAGGCGAGGGGATGTTCCACCCCCACCATGAACAGGACCATCGTGATCGCCGGTCCGGAAAGCGTGATGAATACGCCGTCGAGCATCATGCGCTCAAGCCCGCGGCGTTCGGAGAATCTGCCGGTCAGGAAGTTGCCCACCGAATAGCCGAAGGCGGCGAAGGCGAAATAGAGCCCGTAGGTGGATGGCGCCAGGCCGAGATAGACGGCGGAGACCGCCGGCCCTCCGCCGAGGAAGCCGAAGAACCCGGCCGCGGAGAATGCGGTGATGCCGGCATAGACCCAGAAAAGCGGCAGCGTTGTCAGGGCCTTGTAGCTGGTGACCTGCTCGCGCAGCGAAGTGCCTCGAAAACGGTTCGTTTCCGGCAGGTTGAACAGTCCGAGTAAGGTTGCGGCCGCGCCGAACACGGCGAGCGCGACGAATGTCATGCGCCAGTTGGACAATTCGGCGATGATACCGCCAATCGCCGGCCCGATCATCGGCGCCACGGCCATTCCCATGACCATGTATCCCATGGCGCTTGCCGCCTTCTCGCGCGGGTAGATATCGCGAACGACGGCGCGCGACAGGACCATGCCCGCGGCGCTACAAGACTGGATGATGCGGCCCCACAGGAACCACGAGGCCGACTGCGCGAAGATGCATATGACGGTTCCGACCATGAACAGGGCGAGCCCGGTATAGATGACCGGACGGCGACCGTAGATGTCGGACAGCGGCCCGATAGCGAGCTGCAGCCCCGCGGTCATGATCAGGTAGAGCGAAAGCCCGAGCTGGATGGTCGCATAGGACGCCCCGAGATCCGCCGCGATGTCCGGCATGGACGGTACGAACATGTTGATCGCCAGCGGGCTGACCGCAGCAATCAAGACGAGGGTCAGCAGCGCCGGGCGGGGCCCCGTCCACTCGTCGTCCTGCGAATCGATCGGATCTGGCGTATGTCGGTTCATGAAGTGCGTAATCTGCGGCGTTTCGAGGTCTGTTCGCGATAAATGGTGTAAAGGCCGCTTGCGACGATCAGCCCGGTCCCCGCGATTGTATACATATCCGGGCGCTCCTCGAAAACAACCATGCCGATAATAATTGCAATGACGACACGCACGTAGCGAAACGGTGCGACCAGCGAAATCTCCCCGATCCGCAGAGCGATCGTGATCAGGTGGACGCCCAGAATCCCGCATATCGAGGCTGACAGGACATAAACAGTCGTTCGTGCGGACATGAGCTGCCAGGGCGACATGACGCTTTGCAGAATGATCGCGGTGACGAGGAACAGGCAGCTTGCGACCAGTGCGATCATCTCCGTGGAGATCGTTTGAGGGATGGTCCTCGTTCCCAAGTCGCGAATCGCCAGCCCGACGACGGTCGCCACCGCGAAGAGCGAAGCGGTCTCGAAACCCTGCATGCCGGGGCGGATCACCAACAGGACGCCGAAGAAGCCGACGACAATTGCGCTCCAGCGGCGCCAGCCGACGGTTTCCCGCAAAAACAACGCCGCGCCGAGAGTCACGGCAAGCGGTGTCGCCTGCAAGATGGCGGAGGCGTTGCTGATCGGCATCAGCGACAGCGCGATGACGAAGCACACAGCACCGCCGACGTCGCCAACATGGCGCAGGACGATTGCAGGGGAAAGCAGCGCGGCGCGGGTGATGCGCTGACCTCTCCTGCGGGCGAGATAGCCGAAATAGAGGATCGAGAGCAGTGACTGGATCGTCAGGATCTGGCCGACGCCAATTTTCGAGGACGCCAGCTTGATGAACATGTCATCGAAGGCGAAGAACGCCATGGAGGCCGACAGAAAGGCGATCGCTTTCAGATTGGCCGCATCAAGTGCGTCCGCGCCCACGGCGGAGTGAGACGGGGTCTCGCCGCCGGAGAAATTCTTTGTCATGAAACCGGTCCGCCACTGGAAAAGGGCAATGTGCAGTATGGTGAGCCATACCGCACACGGCGCGTCGGGTCACGCCGCGAATGCTCGCCCTTCCAGAAGGCGGGGCCGGTCAGATTCGGCGGTTAGCGACCGAACAGCGAGCCGATGAAGTTGCGCAGATGGGCGTCGCGTTCGCGGCGGGCGCGGGCGATGATGGTTTCCATTTCGCGCGGGTCGATAGCGGTTTCGTTGCGTTTCTTGACGGACATTTTTCTTTCCATTTCTTCTTTTCTTGCGATGCAGCAACTTCGTCTGCTGCGTTGCAACATCAGATGGGGTGTCTATGCGCCAATTTCGCGGGTTGTGTTATGCTAATTGCAGGGGGCAGCCATGCGGAGGGCGGCCCCGGGGCGTCTCACGTGCCGCGTGCGGGCGGCGGAGACGCGGCAGAGATATTGGCCGACGCCGCGCGCTTCGCCACCACCATTTCGCGATGAAGCGTGTAGAGCCCGGTGGCGACGATGATGCCCGCACCGATCAGCGTCAGCGCGTCCGGCCATTCGCCGAACAGTACGATTCCGAGAATGATCGCCCAGACCAGGCTCGCATAGCGGAAGGGAGCGACGACGTGGATGTCGCCGTCGCGCAGCGCCAGGATCACGCATTGATAGGCGATGATGAGGAACAAGGCGGAGCCGCACAGAAGGCCGAGGTCGCCAAGCTGCAGCGGTTTCCAACCGCCCGAGAACATCATCATGACCGCGCCCGTCGCCGTGACCGCGACCGTTGTCAGCAGCGAGAAAGTCAGCGTCGGAAGGCCGGTCGGCAGTCTTCGGGTCGCCAGATCGCGCATGGCGGCGAATGCCACCGTGGCCAGGGCCGCGAGCGAATAGACGGTGAAACCCTCCATGCCCGGACGAATGATCAGCACGACGCCGCCGAAACCGATCAGGATCGCCGACAGTCGTCGGATGCCGACCGGCTCCTTCAGCACCAGCGCCGCACCAAGGGTCACGGCAAGCGGCAGCGCCTGCAGCACCGCCGAGACATTGGCGATTGGCATGTGGAACAGCGCGAAGAGAAAGAACACCGTGCCGATCACCTCGCCGGCGGCCCGCAGCGCCATTGCGCCCGTCATCGCGCGTCGGATCGGCATGGGCGTACGTGCGATTCGGACAAAGAGCAGCATGGCGGCGAGCATGATCGCGCCGCGCACCATCATGATCTGGCCCGCACCAACCGTGCCGCCGAGCATCTTCACCAGCGCGTCATTGGTGGTGAAGCCGGCCATGGCCGCGGCCATGAGGAGCGAGGATCGCATATTGACGGATAGCGACATGGGGACCGAGCGGAACGAGGAAGCGGGAAGCGGACGAGCGGATTAGTGTCCGTATATCGTCTGTGGCGTGCTTTCGCCATCATAGGATGCGTCGACATCGAACCGCGTCAGGACGAAGTGCCCGTCGATGAAATTCCAGGTCCCCGAGGAAGACGCATCGCCAATGCCGCGCCACTTGGAAAAGCTCCGGATCGTGCGGGTCTCCTCGTCGAACTCCGCATTGACGAGCGAATAGGTCGTCTGGAATCCGATCACGCCGATGGATTTGACGACCGCGTCGTCATCGCCGTCATATTCGATGTGGAGTTCCGGCTGGGCGAAATGCAGCGGCACGAGGCCTTCGAACTCCGTCTGGAAGAAGAACAGCGAGCCGACATTGTAGGCGCCGTAGCTGCATGGCATCTGGTAGAGACGCGCGGTGCGGTCGGGCCCGTCCTCCGCCTCATAGTCGTAGCGGAAGGTCAGCTCCCAGGAGCCGAAATCCTCGATATTTGCCTCCACCGTATCCCACCAGCAGATTTCACCCTTGTAGGTTGCCTTGGCGAGTTCGAGGAGTTGGGGCGGCGACAGCAGACCGATCTCGTCCTCGGCTCTGGCGGTCGTCACGGCCGCGCCGATCAACAGCGCGGCGACTATGGAACGGCGGATCATGATCCCTCCAGTGAGCCGGCGATCTGGCCGACGAGATTGTCGTATATGGACGAAGCCAGCGCCGGATAGCGCATTTCCATCGAATGGATCACCGATCCGTCGCTGGAGAACTCGTGTCGGCGGTAGAAGGTGTCACCGCCCTGTTTCCCGGAAATGACGGCCCAGTCTTTGCCCGACGCGGAGTAGGTCACCGAGCCGCCATTCTCCTTGACCATGCCGGTTTCCCATTGGATCAGCGTGTCGGGTGTCTGGTCGAGCGTGTTGAACTGGCCGTATGCCGCGAGTTCGGCGCCGTCTTCCGACCGGAAGCGCCGGCCGTCGCCATTGGCCGGGGGCGGGTCGATCCTGTCGAATATGTCGACGGGAAAGGTAAGGGTGGTTCCGAACCGGTCGTTCACATAGGTCAGGCTGTCGGCCTGTGCCGCCGCGGTGCCGAGGACCACAAGGAGGACGGCGAGAAAGCGCGCCGGCATCACCCGCCCGTGACGCTCATGTGGCGCGAGACGGAAGGGCGCCTTGTGCGCCGGTCGATCACGAAATCATGGCCCTTGGGTTTGCGGCCGATCGCCTCGTCGATCGCATTCGAAAGAAGCTCGTTGCCTTCCGAGGCGCGCAGCGGCGCGCGCAGGTCCGCTGCGTCGTCCTGGCCGAGGCACATGAACAGCGTGCCGGTGCAGGTCAGGCGCACGCGATTGCAACTTTCACAGAAATTATGCGTCATCGGGGTGATGAAGCCGAGCTTGCCGCCGGTCTCCTTTACCTCGACATAGCGCGCCGGGCCGCCGGTCTTGAACGGTATGTCGGTCAGCGTGAACTGCTTTTCGAGGTCCGCGCGCAGCATCGACAGCGGCAGGTAGCGGTCGGTGCGATCCTCTTCGATCTCGCCCATGGGCATAGTTTCGATGACGGTCATGTCCATGCCCTGGCCGTGAGCCCAGCGCAGCATGTCCGGAATTTCGGTGTCGTTGAAATCCTTCAGCGCCACCGCATTGAGCTTGATCTTCAACCCGGCGTCTTGTGCGGCCCTGATACCGTCGAGCACGCGGGAAAGATCGCCCCAGCGGGTGATCTGGCGGAATTTTTCGGGATCGAGCGTGTCGATCGACACGTTGATCCGGCGCACGCCGTGCTCGTAAAGCGCGGCGGCGTACTTGGTCAGCTGCGACCCGTTGGTCGTCAGCGTCAGTTCCTCCAGCGCGCCGGATTTCAGGTGGCGTCCAAGCTGCTCGACCAGATGCATGATGTTCTTGCGCACCAGCGGTTCGCCGCCGGTCAGCCGCAATTTCTTCACGCCCTTCTCGATGAAGACCGTGCACAGCCGGTCCAGTTCTTCCAGCGTCAGCAGGTCCTTCTTGGGCAGGAAGGTCATGTGTTCCGCCATGCAATAGGTGCAGCGGAAGTCGCAGCGGTCCGTCACCGAGACGCGCAGATAGGTGATGTCCCGGCCAAAGGGGTCGGTCATCGTGCCGTGCGGTGTCATCAGAATGTCGTCGGTCATGTGAATGCTACGCTTCCTGTTGCCTGCACACTATGTTGATGCGATAGCCGGTCGCGTCAAGGTGAGCAATGCGACACGAAGGGGCCGAAATGAGCGATACGACGATCTGGCCGACGGAACTGAGGGTCGCAAAGGACCGCAAAAGCCTGAAAATCACCTTCAATTCCGGCGAGGCTTTCGAGATTTCCGCGGAAATGCTGCGGGTGCTGTCGCCATCGGCGGAAGTGCAGGGCCATTCGCCGGAGCAGCGCATCACCGTCTGGGGCAAGCGCGATATCACGATCTCCGAAATGGTCCCGATCGGCAATTACGCGGTGCGCATCGTCTTCGACGACCGGCACGATACCGGCATCTTCACATGGACCTATCTCGCGCGGCTCGGCCGCGACAGGGAGGCCCTGTGGCAGGAGCATCTCGACGAATTGCAGGAGAAGGGGCTGAGCCGATGAGCGCCTATGCGCCTGTGACCACCGAAGCCGAACTGGAAGCGCTTTACGGCCAGCCGGGGGAGGCGTCTCTCCTCAAGGTCGCTGACCGGATCACGCCGCAATATCGACGTTTCCTCGAGGCCTCGCCCTTCTTCACGCTGGCGACCGCCGGTCCCGAAGGGCTCGACTGTTCGCCGCGCGGCGAACTCGGCGGGTTGTTCCGCGTCCTCGACGACAAGCGGCTGGCGATCCCGGACCGGCGCGGCAATAACCGCATGGACAGCCTGCGCAACATCGTGCGCGATCCGCGCGTCGCGCTGCTCTTCCTCATTCCGGGCTCTGTCACGACGATCCGCATGAACGGCACCGCCATCGTCACCGTCGATCCGGACCTGCTGGCGAGCTTCGAGAAGGACGGCAAGCTGCCGCGCTCCGCGGTCGTGGTGACCGTCGACGAGATCTACACGCAATGCGGCCGGGCCGTTCTGCGCGCCGATCTGTGGAACCCGGCGCAGCATGTCGACCCGAAATCGATCCCCACGGCGGGCGATATCCTCAAGGAGCGGTCCGAGGGCGTCTTCGATTCCGAAACCTACGACCGGGATTGGGCCGGGCGCGCCGCAAAGACCATGTGGTAGCGGTCAGCCTGCCTTTTCGGACGGCAGGTCGATCGGCAAACCCGCTTCGCGCCATGCGCCGAAACCGCCTTCGATATGTTTCACCGGCGTCAGCCCCATGTCCTGAACGGTCTTGGTCGCCAGCGCCGAGCGCCAGCCGGCGGCGCAGAAGAAGATGAAGGTCTTGCCGGAAGCAAAGACCTCCCTGTGATAGGGGCTTTCCGGATCGACCCAGAATTCCAGCATGCCGCGCGGAGCGTGGACCGCGCCCGGTACGCGGCCCTCGCGCTGCAATTCGCGGATGTCGCGGATATCGACGAGGACGACGTCGTCGTCCCCGGCGAGTTGTGAGGCTTCGGCCGGCGATACGGCCTCGATTGCCGCATTGGCCTCGTCCAGAAGCGCCTTGTAACCGCGTTTCACCGGTTCGCCCGCTAGTTCCGCACCACGACCCGCGTACCGACTTTGACGCGGCTGTAGAGGTGCTTCACGTCGTCATTGGCCATGCGGATGCAACCCGACGACATCGCCTGGCCGATCGTCCAGGGCTGATTGGTGCCGTGGATACGGTAAAGGGTCGTGCCGATATACATGGCGCGTGCGCCGAGAGGATTGTTCGGGCCGCCCGGCATATAGGCCGGCAGGATGCGGCCCTTGGCCTTTTCGCGGGCGCGCATGCTCGCAGGCGGCGTCCAGCCCGGCCACTCGGCCTTGCGGGTGATCCGGTTCTTGCCGGTCCAGGTAAAGCCCTCGCGGCCCACGCCGACGCCATAGGCCAGCGCGCGGCCCGGTTTGGTCACGTGATAGAGGCGGCGGTCAGACGTATCGATAACGATCGTGCCGACAGGATAGCCGTCGAACCTCACCTCGCGGCGGCGGATCGGCGACTTGTCGGACATCCGGTAGGACTGCGTGCGGTTTTCCCGCCGGTATTGCTCGCGTTCCTTCTTCGGCTTGAAGAGGAGTTCATGCAGCTGGATCTCCGCCCGCGCCGATATTCCGCTGCCGGTTACGCCGGCGAGTGCGACCGCGACGACCGTGAGCGCCGATATCAGAACCTTCCTCATGCAATTCTCCAGATTCGTTCCTCTTGCGCCCCACGCGAAAACTGGCCCAGAGGTTTCGTGGGGTCAAGTTTAAGGCTGCGAAAAAGCCGCATGCTGGGCAGCGGGGATAAAGGGTAGGGGGTGTCGCGAAGCGACAAGCAGAGTATCCCCGGTGGACTATTTCCCGCCGCCATTCTTCCAACCCCCTCTTTCTACTCGCTATTCTCTGCAGTCGACCCGCTTTTCATCCACCGCCCCCGAAACGCCCCTCACAATCCCGGCACCAACCGGAGGCAAGGCATGGAGTTCAACTGGCGCGGGGCGATCGATCGCAATTGCGAGATATTGTGCGACATCGCATTCCGGCTGATCGCCATGGCCGGGATCCAGGCGGGGCGAAAGGCCGATACCTTGCCGCGCCATCTCTATCTGCGCATCCTCGCGATCCTCCGCCCCGCCGAATTCGCCGCCCGCCGCCTCATCGCCATGGCCGCCTGCAAGCTGGTGACGATCACCATGCCTCCAGCCAAAGAGCGCGAAAGCCAGCCACCAAACTCCGTCATCCTCGGGCCTGACCCGAGGACCCATTCCGGAGAGCCCAAGACATCTTCGAAGATCGAGAATGAAGCAACACCTTCGGACATCAGCGGCAGCCTCCAGCCTCACGGAGTGGCGCCTCGGGTCATCCTCGGGTTAAATCCGAGCACCACGGATGGCGTCCTTGCCAAGTCGCCGCGAAGAGCCGTCGACGCCGCATCGAGCGACACCATCCCCGCCTTCGCGCTGTTCGATCCGTTC